>Ga0209383_1000002_pt1 | contig 760898 bp, 782 predicted proteins | sample CoawatmetaG02DNA_FD_187510 | JGI IMG/M metagenome (GOLD analysis project Ga0209383, IMG submission 187510) | Marine microbial communities from the West Antarctic Peninsula - Coastal water metaG029-DNA (SPAdes) (version 2) | ecosystem: Environmental > Aquatic > Marine > Coastal ...
GTTAGTTGCTGAGGTGTTTGAACAGTCATCAGCATAAACAGCAGTGGAGGATAAAAGTGCGGAGGCGACGAGTAATTTTAATTTTTTCAAATTATTCATATATATTTTTATATAAAAAAAGCCTACCCCAAAGGGCAGACTTTGAAATTTTTATTAAGTTTACCTTATAACTCTCTCTCGTAAACAAAATTTATTTAAAAAGAATAACTTAGCGCAACATTAAGTGAGCGTCCCATCCCATAGACTTGGGTGCCGTTAGCCCTATTGATACTTGTTGACATAGTGGCGCCTTGACCTAAGTATTCACCACCTAGTGGATCGGCATAACTCTTATCTAAAATATTTTCTACCTCAGCAACAATAGAAACTGATTTCCATTGGTAGGCTGAAACAAAATCAAACTTAGTGAAGCCAGACGTTTCTCTTTCTTGTCTGGTGCTATTAACGTCATCCTTCTTATCTACTAAAATCATTGATAAGTTATTACTCCAGCTGCCGACATTTTGGTTAATTGCTACGGTTAAATTCGGTGGCATCATATTATAAAGATCGGTATCGGCATCAGTGTTTCTTCCCTTTTGATAATTAAATTTACTGAGCAAATTAAAGTTACCAAAGTTTAGTGTTTTAAATAGATGCATATCAGCACCCACATCCAAACCATAGATAGTGGCTGTTTGATTATCAAATTTTAAGTTTCGATAACCATCAGTTCGATTAGCAATCACATTCGCATCAATGAAATCACTGATATAAGTATAGTAAGGGTTTACTTTAATTCTCCAATTTTGATTAGGATCTTCGTGGTTAAGAACTAAGCCGACTTTATGTGCTGTTTCTGGTTTTAGATCAATATCACCCACGTAACCATTCCCATCCCCATAGAGGTTATTCATATTGGCCGCCATCGTCCATGTGGACCAGGTGTAGCGTTGATATAGATTGGGGCTTCGTGTTTTCATTGAATAACCTAATTCAACTGAGCTATCTTCTTCCATGTTGTATCTCGTCAGTAAGCTAATATCAATATTTTCATCTGTCTGTTTCTTTTTAGATGCATTAAAAGCGTTCGAGTCAGCTAATTGATTTGAGCCCATCATATTCGTTTGGTTATAGCCGTGCACATCATCGGAATCTGTCTGCACAATTCCCAATCTTGCACCGATAGAGGTAATCCAATTTTCTGTCCATAAACTGTCAATCTGCCCATAAACATCAAATCGATTACGCTTACCATTATTAATATTTAGAAAATCATTACCCGTCATCATGCCCGTACCTGAATTTGAATCCCAGGTGTCATCGAGTTGATAGTACTGAATTTCTGACCCGACCTTTAAGGTATCTTGGTCATTTAAAAAAATCTCAGAATCAACAGCTAACCCTGCAGTAAAACCATCAGCCTCCATCGGCATACCAAGGCTGGTATTTCCCATATTGTTATAAGTGTATTGCTTATCTGGGCCAAAGTTGTGCTTGTGATTAGTGTCATCGATATAAAAACGCGAGGTTAACTTACCCCAATCGTGTTCACCTTTCTGACTTAAATTGAGCTGGTAGTTTTTGTTGCCCACCGAATCCATTCTTTGGTTATCAAAATTTTCATAGGGACTGTCATGATAGGCGGCGATGACTTGGTAAATTTCGTTATCAATAGCTTTAGATATTGAGAGCTGATGATTTTGGTTTTTATAGGCTGATGAACCCACCTCATCCCCATCTAAGTAACCCCGGTCAGGCGCTGCAAGCCCGGCTTCTTTGAAAGTACCGCCTGCGTAATAGTTATCTGCTTTCACATAAGAACCGAAATAACTTATCGCGGTATCTTGGTCTGATGTATTGAGTGAAATGTTAGCGCTCGTCGCTTTATTATTTGATTTATATTTTGTTCCCACCTCTCCGAAGAAAATTGGGTTTTCATCTACTGCAAAAACAGGCTGTACCGTATCAATCTTGATCACTCCACCAATATTATCTCCCCCTTGATCAACCGCTGAAAGTCCAGCTAACACTGAGATATTTTTTATGTTGACGGGATCTGAATAGGACAATGGTGCGTTCATATGATTGGCGCAGGAGGCAATCAAATCCATGCCGTCAATTTTAATCTTAATTCGGTCATCCGATAGGCCTTGGATCATGGGTAGACTTGAAAAACCACCGTTGTTAATGCTGTTACCACCTAAGAAATTATTAATGAGCTTACCTGAATCATTACTCATAATCTTTTCATTTTTAGTGACACCTGCTCCCAGATTATTATCTGAAAATGGCACCTCATACTCTTTGGTGATATTAATACCCTCTATACGATTTTCTGCTACCGCTAAGCTGGTAATTAATAAATTTGTGCATACACCTGCAATTATTTTTTTCATTTCTCTTCAATCTCTAATTTGTAAATTTAAACAATTCGTCTTATGTAAAAAAAACGAATTTAGGACTACTTTTTAATATAGATTTTTAAGAAAAGTGCGGGGGTGCTTGGGAATAAAAATTTGATGCTATTTTGTTACTAATAAAGGAAAGATAAACTTTCTTAAGAGTAGGTGATTTGCCAGCGAATGTTTCTATGATAGATAATGAGGTATAAAAATCTTCATCCTCACCTAGATTGCAAAATGAACAATTCGTAAGAGTGTTCGATATTGAATTATCGTTGCCCTCGTCTGATAAGGCGAGAAGCTTAACAGTATTTCCAGAGCAAATGACTTGGTAGTCAAAATCTGCTGCCATGACATTTGAAACAAAAGAACCCGACACAACAAACAACATTGTGACTAAAGCAAAATAATGTTTAATCAGATTCTTTTTTTTCATTAGCTCAGGATTATAAATCAAATTTTTATATTCTTAAAATCTAACGTAATGCACTGAGCGCTTTTTCATAGTTGGGTTCTTCAGTAATTTCATTGACCAATTCACTATAAATTACTTCGTTAGATTCATTGAGCACAATAACTGCTCTTGAAGTCAGACCTTGCAGACTGGAATCTTCAATGGCCACACCATAGTCATTTGAAAACTGACTGATGTTACGAAAGGCAGAGAGTGTTTCTACAGCTTCTGTTTTTTCTGCACCGCAAAATCTTTTTTGAGCAAAAGGCAGGTCCGCTGAAATACATAATACAACTGTATTATCAAGCTTTGACGCCTCGTCATTAAAGCGTTTGACAGATAGCGCGCAGGTCGGTGTATCCACACTAGGAAAAATATTTAAAATTTTCTTCTTACCGGCATAGCTTTCTAGATCCACGTTTTCTCGTTTATTGTTTGCTAAATTAAAATCTTTCACGGTATCTCCAGCTTTAGGAAAGCTTCCACCGATTTGAACTGGGTTACCTTTGAGTGTAACTTGCGACATTATTCTATTCTCCAAATTAATTTAAAATATTTCTTATTTACCATTATTCTATCAAAGCTTATCAGGTAAAATAAATTAATATATGAAAGACGTAGAACAACCAAAATTTATTCATCTCAGATGCCATAGCGAATATTCAGTGACGGATGGTATTGTCAAAATAGAAGAGTACCTCAACCAAGCATTAGAAGCAGATATGCCAGCATTGGCCTTAACTGATTTGAGCAATCTTTTTGGAGCTGTTAAGTTCTATAAAAAGGCCATTGATAAAAAAGTAAAACCCATTATCGGTTGTGATGTTTGGCTACAAAACGAAAAAAATCGCGAGCAACCTTACCGAACCCTCATATTATGCCAATCTCAGGAAGGGTACTTAAATTTATCGCGCCTGATTTCCAAGTCTTTTTTAGAAAACCAATACAAAGGGCGGGCTGAAGTCAAATCTGAATGGCTGCTAGAAGATTTTAATGCCGGCTTAATAGTATTGTCTGGGGCCCTTCAAGGTGAAGTTGGTCAGCTGATTTTGAATGATAAGGTCAAAGAGGCGTCCGAGGTAACTTTGAAATGGAAAGAAAAATTTGGCGATCGATTTTATTTAGAGCTTCAAAGATATGCCGAGGGAAAGTTACTAGAAGATCAGGAGCGCTACATCCAACAAGCGCTTCACTTGGCCACTCAAAATCAGATACCCGTTGTTGCCACCCACCCCATTCAATTTATGCAGGCCGATGATTTCAGAGCGCATGAGACAAAAACCTGTATTGCGGAAGGTTATATCTTGTCTGATTCCAGAAGGCCCAAAACATTTTCACCCAATCAATTTTTCAAAGATGGTGATGAGATGGCAGCATTGTTTAAAGATATTCCATCAGCGATAGAAAACTCAGTAGAGATTGCTAAAAGATGTAATTTTAGTTTTCATCTGGGCGAGACTTTTCTACCGAATTTTCCAATCCCAGAGGGAATGAAGATAGATGAATTCTTAAAATTAGAAGCAGAAAAAGGACTTAAACAAAGGTTAGAAAATTTCTTGAATAAAGAAACTATTGACGAAAAAACCTACTTTAACCGACTCAATTTTGAGGTCGATGTGATAAACCAAATGGGATATGCGGGTTATTTTTTAATCGTCTCTGATTTTATCAACTGGTCAAAGCAAAACAATATCCCCGTAGGGCCTGGAAGAGGATCTGGTGCAGGATCGGTTGTGGCCTACAGCTTAGGCATTACCGACTTAGACCCCATTGAATATAACCTTCTCTTTGAGCGATTTTTGAATCCAGATAGGGTTTCCATGCCTGATTTTGATATCGATTTTTGTCAGGAAGGGCGTGATCGAGTGATTGATTACGTGAAGGAAAAGTATGGGGCTGAGTCCGTATCACAGATTGCAACATTTGGAACTATGGCCGCAAGGGCGGTTATTCGTGATGTAGGACGCGTCCTTGATCTACCTTTTTTATTCGTGGATGGAATCGCTAAATTAATTCCGATGGAGCTGGGTATCACATTAAAAGATGCCATTGAAAAAGAGAGTCAAATTAGAGATAGGATTAAAAAGGAAGAGGAGGTCAAAGAGCTTTTTGATTTAGCATTGAAGCTCGAAGGCCTAATCAGAAATGTCAGTATGCATGCTGGGGGAGTATTAATTGCCCCAAGTGAAATATCTAAATTTTCTCCCATCTATTGTCAGGCAGGGGGAGAGAGTGTAGTAAGTCAGTTCGATAAAGACGATGTTGAAGCTTTAGGCTTAGTTAAGTTCGATTTTTTAGGACTGAGAACACTCACTATCTTGTCAATGGCATTAGAAAATGCGAATTCATTGAGACAAAAAGATGATTTAGAACCGCTTGATCTTGACGAGATTGCTATTGATGATAAGGCTACCTATGACTTATTGAAAGCTTCTAACACAACAGCGGTATTTCAGCTTGAATCGAGAGGTATGAAAGATATGTTAAAGCAAGCAAAACCTGATTGTTTTGAGGATATTATTGCTTTAGTCGCGCTTTATCGCCCAGGTCCAATGGACTTGATTCCGGAATTTTGTCGAAGAAAGCATGGGATCGATTCTGTTTCCTACCCACATCCTGCGACAAAAGAAATCTTAAAAGAGACTTATGGGATAGCTGTTTATCAAGAGCAGGTAATGCAAATTGCTCAGGTCGTGGCGGGGTATACCTTAGGCAGTGCAGATTTACTCAGACGAGCCATGGGTAAAAAGAAGGTTGAGGAAATGGATGCCCAAAGAGCAAACTTTATCAGTGGCGCCACAAAAAATAATTTAAACGAAAAACAGGCTAATGACTTATTTGATTTATTAGAAAAATTTGCAGGCTATGGGTTTAATAAATCACATGCAGCAGCTTATGCCAAAATTGCCTATCAAACGGCATATCTTAAAACACATCACGCATCCTCATTCATTGCTGCTTCGATGTCAGCAGATATGAATAATACTGATAATGTACATTTATTATTCGATGACTGTATGAGAAATAAAGTCGAGTTGCTTCCACCCAATGTCAATCAAAGCCAATATAAGTTTGTCACTATCAATCAAGATAAAATTTTATATGGGCTGGGTGCGTTAAAGGGTTCAGGACAAATTGCCATTGAAGAAATTTTGCAAGAAAGAAAAAAGAATGGACTATTTAAATCCCTTTTTGATTTCACATCACGACTTGATTTGAGGAAGGTTAATCGAAGAGTCATTGAATCATTAATTAAGGCTGGAGCGTTTGATGAAATAGAACAGAACAGAGCCTCACTATTGGCTAGCATTGGTTTGGCAATAAATTTTGCTGATCAAGCTAATGCAAATATTGGGCAGAACAATCTATTTGAAGCTTCTGGAGAGCAGGCAGTTGAGCTAGTATCTGTCGATAGCTGGGATACACAAAAGCAGTTATTAGAGGAAAAAGAGGCTTTAGGTTTTTATTTTAGTGGGCACCCCTTTGCCTATTATAAAAAAATGATTCGAGAGTTCATCCCAACAAAATTATCGGAACTCACCCCTAGGGAGTCGCCCTATCTTGTGTCAGGTATCGTTTCTGATGTGAGGTTTAAAATGACGAGTCGGGGGAAGATTGCCATCATCACATTAGACGATTCCGAAGGGAGAATGGATATGGTGGTGGGAAGCAAGGCACTTAATGATTTTTATGAGCTCATCAAAGAAGATCAATTGTTATTTGTGGAAGGAAGGGTTAGTCATGACGACTTTACTGGGGGGAATAGAATTAACGTTATCAAAGCCTTTGATTTATTGAGCATACAAAGCACAAAAGCCCAACTATTAAAAATTACTCTTGATAAACAGGCGAATTCAGATGTGCTTAAAAATTTACTTAAGCCTTTCTGTAATGGTACTTTTGGTGCTGATATTAAAAAATGTCGGGTCAAGGTTGAGTACCAGAATCACCAAGGAAAAGTTGAATTGATGCTAGGCCCAGAGTGGTCTGTAGCACTCCATGAGGATTTAATTTTTGGTCTTGTAGCATCCTTTAAAGATGACAATGTTAAAATACTCTATAATTAGCAAAATTAAATTAATATCTTGATTGGATTATGAAGCGTACTTACCTAGAATTTGAAAAACCCATTGAAACTCTTGAGAGCAAAATTTCAAGTTTAAAGGCTGCATATGATGATCATCCAACCATAGATATCAACAAAGAGCTGAATTCTCTTCAAGAAAAAATTGAGTCGATGCAGCATAAAATCTTTGATAACCTTTCTGCATGGCAAATCTCACAAGTTTCAAGGCATCCACAAAGACCTTATACCCAAGATTATATTCAAGCCATTTTTAAGAATTTTAAGGAGTTGCATGGCGATAGAGCTTATTTAGATGATCCAGCAATAATCGGAGGTCTTGCAGATTTTGAGGGTCAATCTGTCATGGTGATAGGGCACCAAAAAGGTCGTGATATTAAAGAACGACAACATCGTAATTTCGGAATGCCTAGACCGGAAGGCTATCGTAAGGCACTCAGATTATTTAAGCTCGCAGAAAAATTTTCATTACCTATTGTGACTTTGATTGATACGCCAGGTGCATACCCTGGTATTGGTGCAGAAGAGAGAGGTCAGTCTGAGGCGATTGCAAGAAACCTCTATGTGATGACAGAGTTAAAAGTTCCTATTATTACTGTCGTCATTGGAGAAGGGGGTTCTGGAGGTGCATTAGCACTTGGGGTATCGGATTATTTAGCCATGCTAGAGTTTTCAACTTATTCAGTTATTTCACCTGAGGGATGTGCTTCGATACTATGGAAAAAAGCAGAAATGGCAGAAGTCGCTGCAGATAGCTTAAGCATTACTTCTTCTAAATTAAAGAAATTAGGCCTTGTTGATGAAATCATTTCAGAGCCATTGGGTGGCGCTCATTGTGATTATGAGCTGACTATGACAAATGTTAGAAAAACTTTGAAAGAAAAGTTGGTCCATTTGAATCAAGTGTCAATTGAAGATTTACTTAAAAATAGATACGAGCGCCTAACAAGTTTTGGGCAACACAGTCAAAGTGGAAAATGAAGATAAAATTCAGGATAAAATCACCCAATCCTTTCATGCTAATCTAAAGCAAACGGGAGAACAATCCGAACTATTGCTTGGGTTAAGTGGTGGTTTAGATTCTTCTGTTCTGCTATTCCTTCTTGAAAAAATGCAATTCAAGTTTAAATTTAATCTTAAAGCGATTCATGTTCATCATGGCCTTAATTCTTCTGCAGATGATTGGTTAAAATTCTGTAAGAAAAAGTGTGAAGCATTAGGTGTTAATTTGTTAAGTGAAAAAATAAAAATAAATTCAGATAGCGCACTTGGCTTAGAGGGAGAAGCCAGAAAATTAAGATATAAAGCAATTGTAAAAAGACAAAAAGGGATTGTCGTGCTTGGGCACCATCAAAATGACCAAGCAGAAACTTTATTGCTTCAATTGCTAAGAGGTGCTGGGTTAAAGGGATTATCTTCTATGTCAGAGTTTGATTTAAAAAGAAACTTTTGGCGACCTATGTTGAATATAAAGCGACATAGTTTAGAGGTTTATGCGAAAGAACATGGAATTGAATATATTGAAGATGAGAGTAACCAGGATGAACAATTTGATAGAAACTTTATTCGCCAAAAAGTGTTACCTTTAATTCAGTCAAGATACCCAGCATCAATTGAAACGATAAGCCGCTCGGCAAGTAATATTGCAGAAGGTTATAACTTAAATAATTTAATTGCGATAGATGACAGTAAGAACCATATGTCAGTTGATGGCACATATCTTTCTATAGATGGCTTAAAAAAACTTCCAAAATTAAGAGTCATTAATTTAATTCGATGGTGGTTATCATTAAGTAATTTGTTAATGCCAAGTAAAAAAAATATAGATGAACTTTATAGACAACTTATGTATATAAAAAAAGATTCTGCGTTAAACTTAAAAATTTCAAAAGATAAATCTGTTCGCGCGCATCATGAAAAATTATTTATTGTCAATTCTGAGATTAAGCCAAGCATGTATAACTTAAAATGGTCCGGTGAAGATGAGCTTCATCTACCGAATAACACTAAACTTCAATTCGTCAGAAAAAACAACGGCGGACTTTCTTTATCAAAGCTTGGTGTTAAAAGTTTAAAAATTAAAAGCAGAGCTGGAGGTGAAAAATTAAAACCTTTTAAAGACCAACCTAGCAGAAGCCTTAAATATTTATTTCAAAATGCTGATATCCCCCTTTGGGAAAGAGATCAGATCCCATTGATATTTGCAAAAAAACAACTTGTTGCGATTCCTAACTTAGGTATTCATCATGAATATCAATCGAGCGAGGGAGAGATAGGATATCAAATCAATTGGTTAAGAGAGTAAATTAGGAATAATTCCTAGAGTACATTTAAAATTTTTATGTAAAATGCCAACTTATCAGGAACATACATACAAATTAAAAAAATATTAGTCATGAAAAAAATATCTAAATCCACGGGCCTAATTGCTATCACAAGTTTACTTTTAACAACTGGCGTTATTGCTGGCGAATCAGTGAAAGTTGATAGTATTGAGGTTTATTCACCTACAGCATTGCCTTCTATTGGTTTACCTATTAAAGACGTTCCATATGCAGTCCAAACAGCTACTGGTGAAGAAATCAGAGAGCAGCCAGGAGTAAGTATAGCGGATTACATGGTTAACAACCTTGAAGGTGTTACCGTAAATGAAGTGGGAGGTAATCCCTATCAGTTAGAAATAAATTATCGAGGCTACAACGGCACCCCGCTCGTTGGTAACCCACAAGGTTTATCAATTTATGTGGATGGGGTAAGACAAAATATGCCTTTTAGTAATAATGTTTTGTGGGATACGATTCCTGATTTTGCAATTGATAATATGCAGCTCGTGGGTGGCTCAAATCCTGTCTATGGTCTTAATACATTGGGTGGATCATTAAGCATGCAAACTAAAAGTGGACGCACCTTTAACAAATCTGCCATTGAAGGTCAAACAGGATCATGGGGAAGAAAGATTGGGCTAATAGAATCGGGCGGTGTATCTGAAGATGAACGTTTTGATTACTATGTTGGCTATGAATACTTTAATGAAGATGGCTGGAGAAAACCTTCACCAACAACAGTGAATCAGTGGTTTAGTAAAATTGGTTTTGAAGACGACAAAAGTCGATATGATTTAAGTTATACAGGTGCTCACAACAGTCTAGTAGGTAATGGTATGGTACCTAAATACTTGATGGGAGATGATTTAGAAGGAGTTCATACACTCATAGATAAAACAAGAAATTCATATAATCAAGTTCAATTAAATGGTACGGAGTTTATAAGCGATACATTAATGGCCTCAGGAAATTTTTATTGGAGAAACATTGACCAAAGTACCTACAATGGTGACTTAAATGATGAATTTTGTGATGACGATGCTATTGCAGAAGGAGAGTGTACTGCAGAAGAAGAGAATCTAAATGAGGGAGTCCTTAATCGATCAAAAACAAAGCAGAATGCATACGGTGTTAACGGACAATTAACATTTGATGATGATTGGCAGGCAAGAAGAAACCAATTAATTATGGGTGCTTCTTTTGAGTATTCTAAGGTCAAGTTTTCACAAACTTCTCAAGATATTGCAACGCTTGATCCATCAGGTTTCTTTTCTGGTGCTTTAGGAGAAAAAGAGCAAACTACAGGGTTAACAGGCCAAACCTATACAAGTAGTGCTTTTGTTTCAAACAATCATGCCTTGAATGATCAATGGAGCATTAACACTGCAGCACGCTATAACTACGTGGATATTGATAATCAGGATACATTTAATTCATCTACAAGCAGTAGATCACTTACTGGCTCTCATGATTATGATCGATTAAACCCATCAGTAGGTGTGTCTTTTAACCCATATGATAATTTAAGTACTTATGCATCTTATAATGAGGCTAATAGAGCACCTACAAGTATTGAGCTTGGTTGCGCAAACCCAGCAAACCCTTGTACGCTGCCAACACAAATGGCAGACGATCCTCCTCTTGAGCAAGTTGTTGCAAAGACATATGAGCTGGGTGCGAGTGGTGCATTTGCAGGCATGTTTGATAGTAAAATGACCTGGAATATTGCGGGTTACAGCGCTACAAATCATGATGATATTTTATTCCTCTATACTGAATCAAATTCAACTGCAGGCTATTTTGATAATGTCGAGGAAACAACAAGAAAAGGTATCGATTTAGGTCTTAACACTGATTTTGAAATATGGTCATTAAGTATGAACTATAATTATGTTAAGGCGCAATATGGCACTGACCTTACTCTGATCAGTGAAAATAATTCATCAGCCTCTGATGATCCAGAGGGTGCAATTAGTGTCGAGGATGGTGACTACCTTCCTAATATTCCAAAACATAGCTTTAAAGTCAGAGCAGTATACAAACCTGACCCAGCCTGGTATTTAGGTGCAACAATGACAGCATTTAGCTCATCTTATATGATGGGTAACGAAAACCAAGAAAATGATTCGTCTGTTAATGGGTTACAAAGTGAAGTTCCTGGCTATGCAGTTGTTAATCTTGATTCAGAATATAGATTTTCTAACATGCTAGAAGGTTGGAAAATTTACGCTAAAGTGACTAACCTATTCGATAATAAATATTACACAGGTGGTCGTATTGCTGAATCAAGAGTAAATGCTGATCGCTCATTCAGTGAGGAGGAAATAGCAACTGCTTCTCTTGTTGGGGGAGCACCTAGAGCAGGCTGGGTGGGGTTACGCTACGAATTTTAAAATAAGTTAATGTAAGGGATAAAAAAGGGCTATCGGCCCTTTTTTATTATTATCCAGTGTATATTAATATTTTAAATAACATTAAGTTATGAGCCTTAAATCTAAACTTCTTATTTATATCAACTCTCTCCTATTAATTGCGACATTGATTGGTTTGTTAAGTATTTTAATGGTTACCCAAAAAAATGTGAGAGAAGAAGTATTGTCTACAATGACTCTTGCTGAATTTGCTATTGAGCAAGGGGTGAAAAAAAATCCTGATTTTTATTTATTTCAAAGAGAAAACAATGATTTAGGCTTTTCAGGGTTATCAGAAATTCGTCACTTAAAAATTCAATTTTTTAATAATCAAGATATCTTACTTGAAGAAACATCAAACACTTTTGATGAAATTAAGCCACCACCTTATTGGTTTGTTTTCTTAATTGAAAAATTATCAGAGGAGATTTTTTTCTCAAAAATTAATATTGATCAAAGAGGGGAGGTGACTGGCTATATATTAATTAAACCTGAACCAATCTATGAGTACGCAGAAATATGGCAACAAATAAAAGTCGGGTTATGGATAATAGGCGCTTTCCTTATTCTGATAAATATTGTTGTCTTAATACTTTTTTCTCATATGATAAAACCGATAAATAAAATTATTGAGGGCTTTGAAAAACTTGAAGCTGGAAACTATAAGTCAAAAATTAATAAATCAAATATCCTTGAGCTTGATATTATCGGTAAAAAATTTAATAGCATGATTAATAATCTTCGACAAAGTAATGACAAGATTCATAAACTAAGTCAAAACCTTATTAATGTGCAAGAGCAAGAAAAAAGTGAGTTAGCTAGAGACCTTCATGATGAACTTGGACAATCCTTAACCGCACTTCAAGCAGAGGCAGCTTCAATCTCAAAATCTACAAAAAAATCATCACGTGATGAAGCCATTTTTAATGTTATTCAGTTATCAAAAAATATGATGCTCTCTACTAGAGAAATTATAAAAAAATTGAATTTAGGGTTGATTGAAGACTTAGGTCTTGAATCTGCATTAATTGAATTATTTGAAAATTGGAAGAGACGATTTAAGGGTGTTAAGTTTGAATACAAAATTGAGGATAAGGCCTTAAGAAAAATAACAAAACAAGAAACAGCTCATTTATATCGCATCTTCCAAGAGGCATTAACCAATATTGCAAAGCATTCAGAACCTAAAAATATTAAGATCACTATAAAGTCTTTGGATGGGAAAGGTAAAATTAGAATTTTGATTAAAAATGATGGTATCAACACTGAATTTTCTAATAAAGATGGACTTGGCTTAATAGGTATTGCTGAACGTGTTGATCAAATTGATGGGAGTCTAGAAATTATTAAAAAAAGATTTTTTAAGATAATTATTAATAAAGGGTAATGAGATGACAGATTTGTTAATTGTAGATGATCATGAAATTGTCCGATCTGGAATTAAACGACTTGTTGAAAACAATCCGAATTTAAATATTGTTGCTGATTTAAGTTCTGGTGAAGAGGCATATCAATTTCTACAGAAAAATACAGTGGATTTAGTAATTATGGATATATCTATGCCTGGAAAAGGAGGTATAGAGACAACAAACCAAATAAAAAAAAGGTTTCCTAAAATTAAAGTTCTAATGCTTTCGATGCATGATAATTCTATGATTATAGATAAAGCCATGAAGGCAGGATCTAATGGATACATTCTTAAGAATGATTTATCAGATGATTTGCTAGATGCAATTGAAAAAGTTATGAACAATGAAATTATTATTTCAGCTTCAGTAGACAGAAATGATTTCAATGAATCAAAAATTAAAGATCTAAATAATAAAGAATTTGAAATATTTAAGTCTATCGCTTCAGGTGAGGAGCTGTTAGCAATTGCTAAAAAATTAAATATTAGTTATAAAACTGCAGCAAACTATCAAACGTCTATCAAACATAAGTTGAGCATTAAAAATACGCTAGATTTTTATAATCTTGCTAAGGAAAATAAAGTTTTATAATTAAATATTCTTTTAAAAATCTATTGTTATAATTTAATATTTCATTATCGGTTTGTTTATGAAGATTGGAACACCATTAAGTCCGTTTGCTACAAAAGTTATGTTATTAGGCGCAGGTGAGCTTGGTAAAGAGGTAATAATTTCATTTCAAAGGCTTGGTATTGAGGTCATTGCAGTTGATCGATATAACAACGCACCAGGCCAACAAGTTGCTCACCGCTCTTATGTAATTGATATGACGAATGAGAATGAATTGCGAGAAGTTATCCAAAAAGAAAACCCAGACTATATTGTTCCAGAGATAGAGGCTATTAATACACAATTTTTATCTGAAGTAGAAAGAGAAGGACAAGCTAAAATTGTCCCCAGCTTAAAGGCAGTCCAATTAACTATGAATCGCGAAGGGATAAGAAAACTTGCTGCCGAAGAACTGGGTTTACCGACCTCAAATTACGGCTTTGCAAGAAGCTGCAAAGATTTAAAAAATCTAATTTTACAAGAAATTAATTTTCCATGCTTCGTTAAGCCAACAATGTCCTCCTCAGGCAAGGGTCAATCTTTAATAAAGTCTGAAAGTGAAATTGAATCTGCATGGAATTATGCTGCAAGTGGTGGTCGGGTAGATCAAGGGATTGTCATTGCTGAGAGCTTAATTGATTTTGATTATGAAATAACATTACTGACGGTTAGATCAAAAGATTCTAAAGGACATACTTGTACTAAATTTTGTGATCCAATTGGTCATCTTCAAGATAATGGTGACTATATTGAAAGTTTTCAACCACAACCTATGAGTGAAAAAGCTCTAGAGAAGTCAAAAAATATTGCTAAATTAATAACTGATGCTTTAGGTGGTCTCGGCATCTTTGGTGTTGAATTGTTTGTTAAAAAAGACCATGTATGGTTTTCGGAGGTCAGCCCAAGGCCACATGATACGGGGATGGTTACTATGGCATCTCAAATACAATCTCAATTTGAATTACATGCTAAAGCAATTCTCGGCTTACCTGTAGATACATCTCTTTCGGGCCCAGCAGCGAGTAAAGTTATTTATGGCGATCATGATGCAGATGAAATCTATTTTGAGGGAGTGGATCAGGCTCTACAAATTCCTGGAATTGATATTAGGTTATTTGGTAAACCGAAATCATTTAAAAAAAGACGAATGGGTGTAATATTAGCATCATCAGACACTGTGAAATCTGCAATTGATAATGCAAAGAAAGCTTTCTCGAAAATTAAAACAAAAATAAAGGCTTAGTAAATTGAAAAAAATATTATTAGTTATTCTCTTAATTATTATTATTTTAGGAGGAGCAACTTACTGGTTTTTTAATAATTTAGATAGCTTTATAAAAAACTATATGGTGGAGTATGGATCGAAAATGACTCAAACAGACTTTGAGGTCGATTCTGTTAGATCTGACTTAAAAAAAGGTGAGATTATAATAAATCGATTGGGTATTGAAAACCCTAAAGGGTTTAGTAATACTGAAGCTTTTGAAGTAGAAAAGATTTCGGTCATTATTAAAAAAGAATCATTAAATCAAGATGTAGTTGAGATCCCACTTGTTATTATGAAAAATCCAGAAATTGTTTATGAATATAATGGTAAAAAAACAAATTTTAATGTTCTTAAAGATAATATACAAAACTATCAATCCAATGATAGTGATCGAACTAGAGATAATAAAATAAGTAATAAAACAGAAACGAAAGAAACCATAACAAAAGATAAAGAAAAAACTTTTTTCATTAAAGAATTAAAAATCGTAAATCTTGAAATAAAGGCAAGAGTAAGCTCTGTTAAGAAAGATTTTTTAAATAAAAAAATCCCTTTGATTACGATTAAAAATATTGGATCGGCAAAGAGGGGTGCATCACCAGAGTTTATTTTAGACAAAATAATATTAAATATAGATAATAATTTAGAAAATATTTTTGACTTTAAATCACTTAAGACAGATATTAAGAAGAATTTAAATAAAGTTCTAGATAAGTTAAGTGGCGAACAACAAGATAGTTCTGAGAAAAAAAGTATTGACCATAAAGAAATTATCAACAATCTCAAAGATTTATTCTGATACTTACAGGGCAAAGGTTAATTTAAATTCTTTGTGCTAAAATCGCCCGTCTAATATTAAAAACGGTTACTTATTAATGAATCCAAAGCTAAGAAATATTGCAATTATTGCCCATGTTGATCATGGCAAAACTACACTTGTCGATAAATTATTGCAACAATCAGGTACGTTTGCTGAGCATCAGCAGATGAGTGAACGTGTAATGGATTCAAATGATCTTGAAAAAGAACGTGGCATTACCATTCTATCTAAAAATACGGCTATTAATTATGAGGACCATCATATTAATATTGTGGATACTCCTGGGCATGCTGATTTTGGGGGTGAGGTTGAAAGAGTTTTGGGTATGGTTGATGGGGTTGTTTTACTTGTTGATGCCGTTGATGGCCCAATGCCTCAAACACGTTTTGTCACCAAAAAAGCATTGGCACTTGGCCTAAAACCTATTGTTGTCATCAATAAAATAGATCGCCCAGGAGCAAGAGCGGATTGGGTAATTAATCATACATTTGATCTGTTTGCTAATTTAGGAGCTACTGATGAGCAGCTTGATTTTCCAGTTGTATATGCATCAGCCTTAAACGGCTATGCAAAAATGAAAGAGGAAGATGAAATAACAGATATGACTGCACTTTTCAAGATTATTTTATCTCATGTGCAACCACCCGATGGTGATATAACAGCACCCTTACAGTTTCAAATTTCTGCTCTTGACTACTCTTCTTACACTGGGAGAATGGGGATTGGTCGAATCCGTAATGGAATCTTAAAGCCTGGAAGTCCTGTGGCAATCATGTTGGGTGATAAGAGAGTTGGACAAGGGAAAATTAACGAGGTATTTAGTTACGAAGGACTTGAAAAAGTCAGTGTCAATCAAGCTGAAGCTGGGAACATCGTTATTATAACGGGGATTGAGGAAATTGGTATTGGTGTTACGATTGCCCAACTTGATAATCCTATAGGTCTTCCAATAATTCCTATAGACGAGCCAACATTAAATATGGACTTTATGGTTAATACATCACCATTAGCAGGTAAAGAAGGTAAGTTCGTTACAAGCCGACAAATCAAAGAGAGACTAACAAAAGAATTATTGGTCAATGTTGCATTAAGAGTAGAGGATACAGAAGATGAAGGTGTTTTTAGAGTTTCTGGAAGAGGGGAGCTCCATTTAACAATTCTCTTAGAAAATATGCGAAGAGAGGGGTATGAGATTGCTGTTGGAAAACCTCAGGTTGTATATAAAGAAATTGAAGGAAAGAAATGCGAGCCCTACGAAAATCTAACTGTAGATATCGAAGATGAGACTCAAGGTGGGGTTATGGAGGAATTAGGTCGACGAAAAGGCGAGCTGACAAATATGGAGTCTGATGGACTCGGAAGGACACGTCTTGAGTATACAATCCCTGCAAGAGGTCTTATTGGGTTTCAAGGCGAATTTCTGACTATGACTAAGGGGACTGGAATTATGTCTCATGTTTTCGAGGAATATTTATCTGTAAAGACTGAAATTCCTGGAAGAAGAAATGGGGTTTTAATTTCCTCTGAAAAAGGTGAGGCGGTGGCATATGCTTTATGGAAATTACAGGATAGAGGAAGAATGTTTGTTCACCCAGGAGATAAACTTTACCAGGGCATGGTAATTGGAATTCATTCAAGGGATAACGATTTAATTGTAAACCCAATCAAAGGAAAGCAACTTACAAATGTAAGATCTTCTGGAACAGACGAGGCTGTTAGGTTGGTTCCGCCAATTCAGATGAGTTTAGAGTATGCGGTTGAATTTATTGATGATGATGAATTAGTTGAAATCACGCCTAAATCGATTAGGATCAGGAAGAGATACCTTGTTGAGCATGAAAGAAAACGAGCATCTAGAGAGGCTTAAACAAGCTCCTGAGTTGCAATATAATCCTCATAGTTACCTGTGTAATCGATAATTTTGTCAGATTTTATTTCAAATATACGGGTGGCTACAGAGCTTACAAATTCACGATCGTGGGTTACAAAAAAGACGGTACCTTTATATTTATCTAAAGCCGTATTTAATGATTCAATAGATTCCATGTCCATATGATTGGTAGGCTCATCTAAAAGCAAAATATTATTTCTTTCTAGCATGATTTTCCCAAATAACATTCTTCCTTGCTCACCTCCTGACAATACATTCACTTTCTTTTTAAAATCATCACCAGAAAATAATAATCGACCTAAGATCCCCTTAATGGATTGATCGTCATCTTGAGCTTGTTTGAAGTGATTTATCCAATCAAAGATAGAAGTGACTTTATCAAATTCGTCGTTATGATCCTGCGCAAAGTAACTTATTTTTGCCTTTTCTGCCCATTTAACAGAACCTTCATCAGGACTAACTGTATTCGCAAGTATTTTAAGTAAAGTTGATTTACCAATACCGTTCTCACCAATAATGGCAACTTTTTCACCCGCCTCAACCATAAAATTAACATTATCGAATAATGGTTTTTCATATGCATGGCTTAGCTTATTAATGGTGAGTGCTTGGCGGTATAGTTTATCTTTTTCTTCATATTCAAAGCGAATAAAAGGGTACTGTCTACTTGATGGCTTCATATCTTCAATCTTGATTTTTTCAATCTGTTTAGCTCTTGATGTTGCCTGTTTCGCTTTAGAAGCATTTGCTGAGAACCTTCTGACAAACTCTTGAAGTTCAGCAACTTGTGATTTAGCTTTTTCATTCGCTTTTAATTGTTGTGATTTTACAGTTGCACTTGCAGCCATAAAGTCATCATAGTTCCCAGGATAAACAGTTAACTTTTGATAATCCATATCGGCTGTATGGGTACAAACTTGATTTAAAAAGTGACGATCATGAGAAATAATAACCATGGTTGAATTTCTTGAATTAATGATCTTTTCCAACCATCGAATTGTATTAATATCCAGATTGTTCGTAGGTTCATCGAGTAATAAAATTTCTGGATCTGCAAACAAAGCTTGAGCTAATAAAACTCTGAGCTTTAATCCAGGAGGAATCGCATTCATTTCACCATTATGAAAACTATTTTCAATTCCAACACCATCAAGTAATTCTCCAGCCCTTGATTCAGCTGTGTATCCATCATATTCAGCATACACAGATTCTAATTCAGCGGCTTTCATATAATCTGCATCCGTTGCATCTGGGTTTGCGTAAAGTTTATTTTTTTCCTCATTGGCAAGCCACATTTTTTCGTGACCCATCATCACAACATCAAGAACTCTAAGTTCTTCATAAGCAAACTGATCTTGCCTAAGCCACGCGACTCTCTCATTAGATTCTATTGCAATAGATCCAGAGGTTGGCTCAAGCTGCTTAGCTAGAATTTTCATAAATGTTGTCTTTCCACAACCATTTGCACCGATGAGGCCATAGCGATTGCCATCTCCAAATTTAATTGAGATGTCCTCAAAAAGAGGTTTTGATCCAAATTGCATTGTAATATTATTAGTTATAAGCAAATCTGATGACCTTTTTTTTGATAAGTAGTTAGAAATTTAAGATTTTAAACTTTTTGGAGTTTAAAAATTTTTAAGAATTATAGCTTGTACTGTATGTTAACGATAGTTAAAATTTCATTTCCTAAGGGCTTCTTCCAAACAACTTCATCATCCACAGAGTTACCTATCAAAGCTTTTGCAAGGGGTGAGTTGTATGCAATTTTATTTATTTTTACATTTGCCTCGTCTTCTCCGACAATTTGAAAGTTCAGGATATCCCCTAATTCATTTTCGACATCTACCGAGGCAGAAAAAAGTACCTTATTTTTTTCTTGTTCTTGGGGATTTACCAAAATTGCTGATTCAAAGCGATTGATAAAATACCTAAGATCACGCTCCAGTCGTAATTTTTTTTGCTTATATATAGAGTCGCTATTAAGGGATGATTTCACTCTTTCTTCTTCTAAAATGGAAATTTTAACTTCTAGCTCTTTATGGCCGTTAGGGGTCACATAGTTTTTTTCAGAACTTATAGGACGTTCAGGTACATCTATACCTGCATGCTCTAAATCATCTTCTTTTACAAAAGCTCTACTCATTTTTTGTTATAAATAAATATTTTAAATTAAATTAAAATTAATAAAGAAAATTATATTTTATAAATTATGGCCTTAAAAGACTATTTATATATAATTAATTATTTGCAATACTAGCAATATTTTTAATCCCTATTTGTGCCACCAAACTTTACTTTACAGGCCTCCAGTTTTTTTTGAAAATCAGCATAGCTCGTTGAAACAGAAAATTGTGGATAATCACTAATAACATTTTTTGGTGGATCAAATAAAATACCTTCATCGGCTTGTTTAAGCATTCCAATGTCATTATATGAGTCACCTGCAGCAACAACTTTAAAGTTTAAATTTTGTAGAGCTTTTACTGCCTCTTGTTTTCCATTTAGTTGCCTTATCTTGTATCCCACAATAGAATCATTACTATTGATTACCAATTGATGGCAAAACAGCGTTGGGTAATCTAATTGCTTCATTAATGGGCTGACAAATTGATAGAAGGTATCTGAAAGTATTATTACTTGAAATTCTGATTTTAGCCAATTATGAAAATCAATTGCTCCGTCAAGAGGACTAAGTGTACTAATAACTTCTTTTATATCCTCAAGTTTATAATTATTTTCTTTTAGTATGTTGAGTCTTATAGTCATTAATTCATCGTAATCAGGAATATCTCTCGTTGTTAATTTTAGGCCTTCAACTCCTGTTTTTTCAGCAAATTTAATCCATATTTCTGGAAGTAATACACCTTCTAAATCTAGACATGCAATCATTGTTTACCTATCCTTTTTTTAAACTATTTTATTAAGAAAATTTTATAAATAATTGATTATAATGTTAATATTTTAAAATCATATCTCTTAATATTTTTAATCTTTCTATAGACGCACTTCGCATACTTACAAACTCAACATGATCCTGATTATGTTTGTTTGGATTTAATTGTACACCCCAAAGACCTCCTATTTCATTTGGAATACCTGAATATCTGATATCAATAATTTGATTTTTATTTTTTGGATTAACCGCTAGAAAGTCATTGCTAAACCATCTAAATCGTTCTACATCTTTATACTGTTGCGATTCTTCATTCAGCCACGGAAAATCTTTTTCTAGATTTAATTTCTGAATACTCTCTCCTTCTATTACTTTGCCAAAAAGTAAATTTGTAGCATCAACATGAAACTGATCATTAGTTTCATATATTATCTTCCATAGTATTAAGTTCCCAAAGCTGGGCTTTGCTTTAATTCTAGTTATAACGTGACCTCTTTGTTCTGCAATCTCCTTCCCTACATTTATTGCCATGTTATGTAAAGAGATGCCCAGCGACAGATATGTGATTGCCCACGCTATAGCTACTTTTGAATAAATATTTTTTTTCTTTATTATTGCTAGTACTACAAATAATATTATTGGTAAGGTAAATAGTGGGTCAATGATTGAAATATTATTCCATGCAATCCTTACATTGCTAAAAGGCCAAAAGAGTAGGGTTCCATAACTTGTACAGGCATCAATTAACCCATGTGTCCCATAACCTAAAGTACAATAAAGCCATGTCTTCTTGAAATTAAAAGGACTAATTTTTTTAAAAACAATAAATAAAAAAACAGCACATATTAATCCACCAAAAGGGATAAATATGATTGAGTGAGTAAATTGACGGTGATATTCCAAAGAGAGAAGTGGGTCAGTGCTTGAGCGAATGAAAATATCTAAATCCGGTGCCATTCCAGATAAAAACCCAAGCATTGCAACAATCCCTAGATTTTTTTTACCTAGCGCTTGCGGTAGCACAGCTCCAATTGTACCTTGTGTTATAGGATCCATATTTAAATTAAACTATAAAAATGTTGCTTGTAAAACTTAGGATAACTTTTTTAAATTTCAAAACTAGATTTATTCGGTAACAGAGTTTCCATTTCTTCTCTAACTGACTGCAATCTATCATCCAAAGCATCTGCATCGTCACAAGTATCATTAATGCAAAAAAATGGAATTTTACCAAATTTTTGCTTTAGCAGATTTAATTCCATTCCAATTTCATATGAACCGCTTTCAATATACAAAGCGTCTATTTGCGTTATTTTGGCATATCCATGATGCTCAAGGTATCTGGGCACAAAATCTACCAATACAGCTGGTGTTTTCCACGATCTAAAATTAGTTGACCTAACTTTATTAAATAAATCAATAGCCTCTTTTTCTATTTTTAGTAGTAAAGATTTTTTGAATGGTCTTGGTGCATGAGCTAATGCTTTATTTCGATGTTTATAGTTTTTATATTTTTCTTTTAACCATAACTTCGATTGAATGGAGGAGTTGATTGGGGATAAAAGCATGGACTGCAACTCATTATATTCATCATGCAGTTCATTAGCATAAAAATACTTTAATTTCTTATCAAACCACCAATCTATATCTACCGGCATTCCAAAAAATATATCATCGTTTAAATAAAAAAAATTTTCAGATAAGTTTGGTATGTGATGGATATAAGACTCAATATGAGCTGAAGCAAAAATTGGGTTAATTTTTTCGGGAATAATGCTTTTATGATCAATGACAGTTATTCTCCTATTTTGTGCTAACCACTCTGGCTTCTGTTCATCAGTCACAATATAAATCTGCCCATGATCTGGAAAAAATTTTTCCAGGCATCTTAAATTGAAAATTAGCTCTCCATTATCACGGAATCTGCCATCGGTATTGGCGTAAAGAGCAACATCATCTTTATTAGTTTTTAAAAAATCCTCAAAAGAGCTACGTCTTTTTTTTTGCCAATCTTTATCATTGGAGTCGACCCATAAATAAACAATATCAACCTGAGTGTCAAAATTTGCCATTAGGTAGCCTTCAAGGTGTAAGTTTGATATTACTCCCACTCAATCGTGGAAGGGGGCTTTCCTGAAACATCATAAACAACTCGATTGATACCTCTGACCTCGTTGATAATTCTGTTTGAGACTTTTCCTAATAAATCGTATGGAAGTTCTGCCCAATTTGCAGTCATAAAATCTGAAGTGACAACCGCCCTTAAAGAAACAACGTATTCATAGGTCCGAGCATCCCCCATGACCCCCACTGATTTAATAGGGAGGAAAACTGCAAATGCTTGTGAGGTTTTGTCATACCAACCTGATTTTTTTAATTCTTCAATAAAAATAGCATCTGCACCTCTTAGTAAATCAGCAAACTCTTTTTTTATTTCACCTAAGATTCTGACACCTAATCCTGGCCCAGGGAAGGGATGCCTGTATACCATATCTTTTGGAAGACCAAGTTCAACGCCAAGTTTTCTGACCTCATCCTTAAAAAGATCTCTCAAAGGCTCCAGTAATTTTAATTTTAACGTATCAGGAAGTCCGCCTACATTGTGATGACTTTTGATATTATGCGCTTTTTTTGTATTTCCTCCTGCAGATTCAATGACATCAGGATATATAGTGCCTTGCGCTAACCATTTGACCTCAGGATATTCTTTTGATTGTTCTTGGAAAATTTCGACAAAATCTCGACCAATAATTTTTCTTTTTTCCTCTGGGTCAGTTATTCTTTTTAAATCTTTTAAAAATTTATTTTCGGCATTAACGTGAATAACTTTGACACCTAAATTCTTTTTGAATGTTTTCATGACTACATCTGCTTCATTCAGCCGAAGCAAACCATGATCAACAAAAACACACTTTAATTGGTCACCAATCGCTTTATGAATTAATGCTGCGGCGACAGATGAATCTACCCCACCTGAAAGCCCTAAAATAACTTCATCTGAGCCTACGGTTTCTTGTATTTTTTTAACTGCAGTTTCAACGTAATTTGGCATATTCCATTCAGGCTTACATCCTGAAATATTAATTACAAATTTTTTAATTATTTCAAACCCTTTTTTCGTGTGGGTAACCTCAGGGTGAAATTGTAATCCATAGAAATGCTTTGATTTGTTTGCAATACCCGCTATTGCGGTAGATTGATTGCTGCAGATAATTTCAAAACCATCAGGCAATTTATTAACTTTGTCGCCATGGCTCATCCATACGTCTAATAATCCATGACCCTCTTCATTTGTTTTATCTTCAATATTTTTTAATAAATCAGAATGTCCATGAGCCCTAATTTCTGCATAGCCAAATTCTCTTTTATTACTATTAACAACGGCTCCTCCTAATTGATTTACCATCGTTTGCATGCCATAGCAAATACCTAAAATTGGGATGCCTAGTTCAAAAATATGTGAGCTGACAGTCGGTGTTTCATTTTCATAAACTGAATTAGGGCCACCGGATAAAATGATTCCAAGTGCTTCAAATGAATTAATTTTTCCGATACTAGCGTCATAGGGAAAAATCTCGCAATAGACATTTAGCTCTCTGATTCTTCTTGCAATAAGCTGAGTATATTGAGAACCAAAATCAATAATTAAAATTTTATCCATTAAGAATTTAAGTTACTGTTATTTAAAAGTGAGCGACTTTAGTCCACTCGATAATTAGGCGCTTCTTTTGTGATCTGAACATCATGAACGTGTGATTCTTTAATCCCGGCATTCGTAATTTCAATAAATTTTGCTTTTTTATGCATATTTGGAATTGTATCGACACCGACGTATCCCATTGATGCACGAAGTCCTCCCATTAACTGATGGAGGACATTAACTACTGTGCCTTTGAAAGGAACCCGACCTTCAATACCTTCAGGAACTAATTTATCTGTATTGCTTTCGCCGTCTTGGAAGTAACGATCACTTGAACCTTTTTTCATTGCCCCAATGGAGCCCATGCCACGATATGATTTATAAGACCTGCCCTGAAATAATTCTACTTCACCTGGCGCCTCCTCGGTTCCTGCAAACATACTGCCTAACATGACTGAGCTTGCTCCAGCAGCAATGGCTTTGGCTACATCACCTGAGAACCTGATACCGCCATCAGCAATAAAGGGGATATTTTTCTTCTTTAAGACTTTATAGACATCATTGATGGCAGTTATTTGAGGTACCCCAACACCTGCAACAATTCGAGTCGTACATATTGACCCGGGCCCTATACCAACTTTCACGCTATCAGCACCATGATCTACCATCGCTATTGCAGCCTCAGAAGTGGCAATATTTCCACCAATGACATCTACCTTAGGATAATTTTTCTTAATCCATTTAATGCGATTTAAAACACCTTTAGAGTGACCATGTGCTGTATCGACAATTAGAACATCTACGCCGGCCTCAACGAGAAGTTCTGTGCGTAATTCAGTATCTTTGCCAACACCAATGGCTGCACCGACTCTCAATCTTCCATGCTCATCTTTACAAGCAAAAGGGTGATCTGTTGATTTTTGAATATCCTTGACTGTGATCAAACCTGTCAGTGTATCTTCGTCATTAATCACAAGTAAACGCTCAATTCGGTGTTTGTGGAGAAGGCCTGTTATCTCTTCTTTACTTGCCCCTTCTTTAACAGTCACGAGTCGATCTCTTGGTGTCATGACATTTTTAATGGGTTGGGTAAGATTTGTTTCAAAGCGTAAATCACGATTTGTTACTATGCCAACGATTTTATCTTTCTCGACTACAGGAAGGCCTGATATTTTATTTTTACGTGTAATTTGCATGACCTCGTCAACAGACATGTTGGGGTCAATCGTGATGGGGTCACTCACAACACCTGACTCAAATCGTTTAACCTTGTCAACACGATTTGCTTGTCTCTGGGGCGTTAAGTTTTTATGGATAATGCCCATGCCACCTTGCTCTGCAAGTGCAATTGCCATGTTAGCCTCTGTCACTGTATCCATCGCAGCAGAAATCACTGGAATGTTTAGGCTAATTTTCTTAGTTAATTTCGTTTCTAGTGAAACATCTTTTGGGAGCACGTTAGAATGATTGGGAATAAGAAGCACATCATCGAATGTTAAAGCTTTATTGGGTAGACGCATATTATTTTCCTTATCGCGCAAAAGTGAATTATACAGAATCGAAAAAAAAAATCGATGGAAATTTTAAAAAAAAGTTTAGATCAAAATATATTTATTTTTTGGCGGCTCTTTTTCTCCTCATTTCCTTGGGATCTAAAATTAATGGGCGATAAATTTCAATACGGTCTCTGTCACTCAAAAGATGATCGAGTGTGGTTTGTTTCCCAAAAATTCCAACTTTATTTTTTGATAAATCAATATCAGAAAATTTTTTTTGAATCCCAGATTTTTCAATTGCCTGCTTAACGTTAAATTTTGTTGGGACTTTAATGGAGATGATGACTTGTTCTTCAGGCAACGCATAGGCGACTTCAACTAATATTTCATCAGGCATTATTTCTCCTGTTAGCCTCTTTAACGAAATTATCAATGAACGTATTGGCAATCATGTTGAATACTGGTGAGATCAGTTTTTCTAAAATAATGTTGCTAAATTGGTAGTGTAATTCCAGCTCTATACGACACGCATTTTCATCCAGCGCTTTAAATCGCCATTCACCACTTAACTCTTTGAATGGACCGTTAATGAGTTTGATCACCATTCTTTCTGGAAAGGTTTTGTTGTTTTCTGTGGTGAAGGTTTGTTTAACGCCGTGATAATTAATTTTAATTGATGCTTTTGTAATGTTATTAGATTTTTCAATAATCTCAGTCCCCCCACACCAGGGTAGAAAATTTTCATACTCTTCAACATTATCCACCAAGGCAAACATTTCCTCTCTTGAATATAAAACTAGCGCACTTTTTTTGATGGAGACCATGAAGTGATAATATTACTTATAGCGTACAATTAAAAGATAATAAATTTATCATTCCTTATGAGCATTATAAAAAATAAAAAAGCCTATCATGACTACTTCGTTGAAGATAAATACGAAGCAGGCATCGTCTTAGAGGGCTGGGAAGTTAAGGCAATAAGAGATAGCAGGGTTAATATTAAAGAGGCATACGTCATTATTCAAAAGGGAGAGATTTATCTTTTGGGATGTCATATAACTCCCTTAGGCACTGCTTCCACTCATATCAATCCTGATAATATTCGCACCCGTAAGTTACTGTTAAATCATGATGAGATTGCTAAATTGATCGGTAAGGTTGAACGCTCAGGTTTTACCTTAGTCCCTTTAGATATGCACTTTAGTAAAGGTAAAATTAAGTGTGAAATTGGATTGGCTAAGGGTAAAAAACAATACGATAAAAGACAGGTTGAGAAGGAAAAAGACTGGAATAGGGAGAAAAGACAAATTCTCAGCGCAACAAATAAAGGAAAGTAGTATAATAAAATTAAGTTTGGGGCTGACCCGGTTTCGACGTGGGTTACAAAACAGATCAGTGCATACCGAGGCTTCTAGGTACCTCGTTAATAAACTAGAAAAACAGTAATCGCAAATGACGATAACTACGCTTTAGCTGCTTAATTCCAGCTAAACGCTGTCCTGATGGGTCACTCGCTCAGGTTACAGCGTCATAAAGAGAGACTCGGAAATTATTGGGTTACTTAGTAATTTCTTAAACTTAAGGTAGCTCGCTTTTACATTTGCTTGCTTGTTGGTGAAGTAAAAGTTAAACATAAACAACATAGCTAAGTATGTAGAACTGTCTGCAGAGGATTTGCGGACGGGGGTTCGATTCCCCCCAGCTCCACCATTACAACCATCTAGAACCCTTTCTATAATAGGGTTTTAGCTTTTCTAGAGTACCTAAAATAGCAAGTCGTAACCAAATTCGTAACCTATTTGGCATTTGCTACCCATACCCCCTAGTGACTTTTTTAACTATATTTGTGTGAAAAAAGACCTTAAACGGCTATCCGAGCAAATCTGGAATAAAGGTTAGTGCAAGGAAAGTGATTGTCAGCATTACAGAAATATAAAACATCCATCCCTGCAGACGCGGTTGGGTAGTCCTCTTATCAAGCCATCCACCCAACAGTAGTAGCGGCAAAGCAACTGCCACAGAACTCATGTTAAGCGCGAAACCTACCCAAAAGTTTGCCGCAGACGGAACATCGGTAACATAGGCGCCCCAAGGTGGAAGATACATGCCTGCTCCGGCGCCTGTTAATACAGTAAGACTTACACCTGCGAAGTTGCAATAGAAACTTACGATGGTGAGGCCGCAAAAAAGCCATGCGTTTGCGGTACTAAAATGCAAATAAGGACGCATTGTGACAAAGGCGAGCATAAAAACCGCCTCTAAGAGACCAAGGGTATGTGCCATGCCTATAATCGGCGCTCCAGGCGCCTGTACCGCCGCGCCAATTAGCAGGCTACTCATGAATAGAAGGCATCCGGCAATCATCATAACCGTCTGGTCAAAGGGTCGAGGGGTCATTTTCATGTTAAATTTTTCCTTTTTTTAGCGCTACAATCACCTACTGTCGTGCGTGTGCTTAACGTGTGTGGTAGGCCTCCTTCACCAGCCACCAAATTCCTTATTTAAACTAATACAAGTTCTAATCCGAACTTTTTGAAGGATTAATTAACATTACAAATACTCTCAATAGTATTTGTGAGGTTGGTTTCGGCAGTATCAATTATTTTTTCCAACACTCTTACATTCTTATCAATAATGTTTAAATTCTCTTGCATTCTATCAATTTTTACATTGCTTTTATTTAACTCTATTACAACATCCCAATTATTTGCATAGGCCTTATCCATAAATACATTGCTTGCATTTAAGAACAAACCAAAAGCAATAACACCAAGTAGTATCTTTGTTATTTTGTCTGCTTTTAATTCCATATTACCCCTTTATTTAAAATTTTTTTTATTGTATCACTGAGGTGGATTGATCTATGACGTTAGTTTAACTATATGTGATATATAATATTTATTATTTAATATTTAAGAAGTTGTTTATGAATTTTTCAGATACTTGGCAATTAGAAAATAGCTATGCTGACTTACCAGGAAAATTCTATACCTCCATAAACCCGACTCTAGTTAGTGCGCCTAAGTTAATTATTTTTAATGAAAAATTAGCAAATTCTCTTGGCATTGATCTTTCTTGTGATGATGAAGAAATACTTACACAACTTTTTTCTGGGAATAGTTTACCTAAAAATTCAAATCCAATCGCACAAGCATATGCGGGTCATCAGTTTGGCCACTTTTCTATTCTTGGTGATGGAAGAGCGCATTTAATTGGAGAGCACATTGCACCAGATGGGAAACGTTTTGATATACAGTTTAAAGGTTCAGGACGGACCCCTTATTCAAGAAATGGCGATGGACGAGCCGCTCTCGCACCGATGCTTAGAGAATACATTATCAGCGAGGCTATGCATGCACTCAATATTCCTACTACTAGAAGTTTAGCTGTTGTTTCAACAGGTGAATCTATTATGCGTTCATCTTTGAAGGAAGGGGCAATTCTGACAAGGATTGCAAAAAGCCATATAAGGGTGGGTACCTTTGAGTATGCCAATAAAATGGTTGATCTAGAAGGGCTTAAAGCTTTAGCTGATTATGCAATAGCACGTCATTATCCTAAGCTTTTAAATCATAAAAATCCATACTTAAGTTTTCTTAAGGCAGTCATTACAAATCAGGCTAAGCTCATCGCTTCATGGATGCATGTTGGTTTTATCCATGGTGTAATGAATACCGACAATATGGCTATTAGCGGAGAAACTATTGATTATGGCCCTTGTGCTTTTATGGATATTTTTTCTATGAATCGAGTATTTAGTTCAATTGATTCGCACGGTCGATATAAGTATGGAAGTCAGGCACATGCCGCTCATTGGAATCTTACAAAGCTAGCTGAAAGCTTAATACCTTTATTGAATAAAAATATGGATGAGGCAGTAAAACTGGCAGGAGCTGCAATCGATAAATATGCTAATGAGCTTAATCACGCTTGGATTTCAGGAATGAGATCTAAGCTTGGGCTGTTTGAAGAAGAGGGAGAGGATTTTACTCTGGCTCAGGAGCTTTTGGAATGGATGGAAAATTCAAAAGTTGACTATACAGAAACTTTTCGAGACCTTTCATATGCAAACCTGTCCAAAAATCAAATCTATAAGTCATTAGCCTTTAAAAAATGGCATTCACTATGGCAAGCAAGATTATCAAGAAACAAAAAGCCACTTAAATCTGCATTTAATCTGATGCGTAAATATAATCCTGTCATTATTCCTTACAACCATTTTATTGAAGAAGCTTTGACAGCAGCAGAAAGTGGCAACATGAAGTCTTTTTTTGATCTTCTTTCCGTGCTAGAGAGCCCATTTACCCCTTCAGCAACAAGTGAAGTTTATTATCAGTCATCTGTGAACCCAAACCCTGGCTATCAAACTTTCTGCGGAACATAGTTCTTATATGTTTAAGAGATGTTTAGTTTTTTAAAAAAAAGCTAGGAATTAAAGAAATCTTTTATGGTCTTAAAAATATAAATTTAACTATATTAAAAAGGTTTATCACTTGAAATTTTTTTTTATTTTTACCATGATTTTTTGTTCTTTTGCTAATGGCGAGGAGTTTACTTTGATATGTGAGGGCGAAAGAACAGTTCGCAGCTTCACCAGTAAAGAATTAAATGATTTGGATTTTGAATCTGTTCTCTTAAAAATAAAAAAAAATTCAATGGAATATATAGGAGTGAATTCAGGGAGGAGTTATATTTTTAGCAATAAAGAATATACCGCCCCCAAAAAACCACCACATGAAGACATTAAGATTAAAGAACATTATGAATTTACACCAAGAACAATTAAAGCTTCACAGGTAATAACTGACACTGGAAATAGTGAAGCATCAAGTATTAGTCGATTTATTCTTAATATAGATCGCTTGACAGGTAAACTGAATGAAATAGAAAGTATTAGCAATAAAAAAACACTTCAAAAAAGTATTAGTAATAATTTTCAAGCTTTATGCAAAAGGGAAGATAGCCCTTATTAGGTAAGGTATGAAAATATGAAGACAATATTAATCTCATTATTATTACTTTCTTCGCTTTCACTTGCCGATAACCTCAAGTTGTTATGTAAGGGGGAAGAAATTAAATATCTCGAAGATAATCCTGATTCAAATGAAGTTATAAAAAAAGTTATTAGAATTCAGTTATATCAAGAGGGTATGCGGCTAGATGGAGAATGGTTTGATAATAAGAGCGACCTTACAGAAGACTATTTTCTTAAAAGAAACTATGTTAAATCAAAGGATAACATTAGTGGAGCCAGAAATTTCTCAACAAATTCCTTAATCGAAGGTCGTGAGATTAAAACAGTCAAGATTGATAAAGTAGAAATTAATATTCTTACTAATAATATTTTTTGGAAACATGAATTCAATAGAGTGGATGTGACAGATGCTGAAGCCAATGTTATTTATGCTTTTAGAAAAAATTTCAAAGGCACCTGTAAATAAAAAGAGTAAGACTTAATTTTTATTTATTTCGGATATTTTCTTTACTGTACTTAAAAATCCAATAAAAAAACTAATGACCAATAAGTTTTTCCCAGAAATTTCAATTTCACTTGCAATGTACCAATAGCCTGTTGAGTTAATCCAAAGATAACTTAAAGCTAAAAGAATAACAGCCATAAAAATACTTCCTTTTTTCTGATTGTTACTTTCGCTATTAAATGAAGCTCTAAGACCGGTTCCAGCAAACCAAGCTAATATCGGAGCGACAATACCTGATGTACTTGTATTTACTGAGGTTTCGCCAAAAGTTAAAACTGAACCATAAATAACAAAGCCGATAAAAATAAATTGTATATAAGCCAGGAGTGTATTCATTTTAGTTTATATTGCATATCACCTATGGGGGTCTGACTTTTAAGGCTAACCCAGTTCATATTTTTATCGTACCATAGTTGAACAAGCAAATCTCCGTCATCAGTCTCTGCTTTAATCTGCCATAAGTCCGTAAGAATCTCTTTACCCTTAACTATATGATTTTCCTCTCTTAGGAACTGAATATTGACATCTAGATATTTACCATTTTGTGAATTCATAAGTTTTTTTTGATCAAGAATTTTAGGATTTCCATAGGCAAAAGTCATGATACACATTGGCAGCTCTAATGTTTTATTATTAGAAGTGACTAAGAACTGTTCAGTGCCGCTTTGACCTATGACTTCATATAAATCCCCATCATCATTTGTTTTGCTTGAAATAGTTTTTAGGCAATTACCTTGCCATGTCTCTGTTGATTTGTGCTGATAAATAAAATCCATCAAAAAGTATTCAAATTGAAAATTTGCATCACTTATGGTCTTTTCACCTTTGTAAATGAAAGTATGTTGACCAATTACCTTGTTATTTAGTACCGCATCAAATACCCACTCTGAAGAATAAGCTAGATTAGAAAAAAGCAACAAAAGTAAGAAAATTTTTTTATTCATTTGAGTAATTTATAATATAATTTAATTTTTAAAGTCTAAATAGTATTTCTATTGTTAGAATTTAGTTCCTAAAGATTTGACAAATCTATTACGTTTTATCAATCGATAAACTTTAGCTTGTATAATAATTTTGTATATAAAATATAATATTATTATGCCTATATATGCTGAAAATAAATCCTATGTTCGTTAATATTCTTGATTAGTTATATGTCTCAGTTAAATTTAAAAGTTAGAATTATTGTGCTTTTATTTTTTTTATTTATTCCAGCAACAATTTCCCCAATACTCAATTATATTGAATCAAAAAATGATTTTTTAGTGAAAAAACGTATAGCAAAAATTGAAAGACCAAATGAAATAAACTTTGACATCATAAGAGATTCGAGAGATTTTATTAATTATAAAGCTACCAAATTTCTAGATTCTTTTGAGGCTTTTAGTATTTCTGTTAAAAACTATATCTATTTATTCATTGCTCCATACAGATTAAATGATTCATATATATGGTCTCATAACTTTGGTTTTTATCCAATCGACACAGTCAAAAAATTCTTCAATGATAAGAGTGATGATTCTAGATATATTAATGAAAACAGTCTGGTTTTAGCTGAATTAAAAAATATTGAAACAATTCTAGCAAAGAAAAATATTAAGTTCTTTGTAATTAAGCCACCAACAAAGATTCAATTACTCCCTGAAGGAATAGATAATATTTTTTATAACACTAAAGATATCCTCAAAAAAAGGGAAATTACTACTAATAAGGAAAATTTTTTAATCGACTTTGAAAGCATCAGCAATAAATATGATTTAAAAGATGATGAGGTGTTTAGTCACCTTGGTTTTCATTGGAATTATTACTCTTCTTGTTTATTTACAAATGAATTTCTGTTAAAAATCAATTTGAAGTTAATTGATTGCGGGGATTATGAATACAAGAATCCTCAATTAACTGATGTTGATATCTTTATAATGCACCCTTTTTTCGGTAGAAATAATTTTACAAAAAAATTAAAATATCCAAACCTTTCAAAAGATACCATTTATAATCTTCCTAAGATAGCTATTATTGGTGATAGCTTTACCGATCAAATAATTTACAACATTATTCATTCAACCCATTCAGATAATTTAGAGAGAATAACTTTCTATGATTATTTTGATGTGAGGAAAAAAATTAATCCAGATGGGACTTACGTTAACTCACCCTTAGTGTTTGATGAAAATCTCCTTGAGGAGATTGAATCTAATCAGGTTATATTAATTGTAATGTCGGATCCCAATTTCCCTAGAGAAATTAATTCAAATTCTTTCTATGGTTTCCATAGTTTTATAAAATCATACTATGCTTTTTAGCTCATATTTTTTCCTATATTTTTTCCTTCCAGCTTTTTTTATACTGTATTTTTCTTTCCGTGAAATTAAGTATAAAAATTTCTTTATTATGCTTTTTAGTTCTGTATTTTTTATATGGGGAGATCCTCTTTTTTATCTGATAGCCCTCTGCTCAATGATTTTTGAATATTTTGTCCTTCATCAATACAACAAAGGAAAAATCATTAAGAAGAAATACGTTATTTTTCTTTTAATAGTAATTAATATTTTGTTGCTCTCATACTTTAAATATGGAACATTTCTCATATCCCTTATAAATGATATTTTTAATTATCAGTTTTTGTATGCATCGAGCTATCTACCTCTAGGAATTTCATTTGTAATATTTCAAAAAATATCTTTCATAATCGATTTTTATGATAAAAAAGTTAAATTTCCTAAAAAGTTTAGATACTACTATATATATATATTTTACTTTCCACAGGTTATAGCCGGTCCAATAATTAGATATAAAGAAATCTCCTCCCAATTTTTATTACGACTACATAGCACTAAACTTTTTTATTCGGGATTAACAATCATTATTTTTGGTTTATTTAAAAAAATTGTTTTAGCAGATAATTTGGCGCTTATTGCAGACTTTGTTTTTGATTCTCCAGTTCAATTACCATTTTATTATTATCTTATTGGCACAATAGGATTTTCATTACAGCTTTATTTTGATTTTTCTGGTTATTCCGATATAGCTATTGGCATTGGTCGTTGTTGTGGCTTTGATATCCCAAGGAATTTTAACCTTCCTTACCAAGCTAAATCCGTAACAGAATTTTGGCGAAGATGGCATATGTCACTTACTAGATGGATGAGAGATTATTTATATATTCGCTTAGGTGGGAATAGGCAAGGTAAATACAGGACTTACTTTAACTTATGGTTTGTTTTTTTTCTTTCTGGGCTTTGGCATGGAGCTGCATATAACTTCTTATTATGGGGTGCTTATCATGGATTTTTCTTAACTTTTGAGAAAATTTTTAATAAATTAATTTTTGGAAGATTTATTACTCTTGTAATAGTTTTTCATTCATGGGTTATCTTTAAATCCGAGAGTATTAGTGAGTTTCTAAGCTACATTAAAAATATGTATGATTTTTCTTTCCATAGTAGCCAAATACCATTTTTTATCGATTTTAATCCATTAAGAATTTTTTTATTAGTGGGTTGCATTTACTTTGTCCATATTCGTAATAATACAAATTTTGTAAATAACTTATACGCCATAGAAACAATTGATCAATACAAGACTTATAAGTTGATTTTTGTTCTAATCCTTTCTTTATTTGTAACAATTACCATTTTTAACAATACAGCCTCTCCATTTTTATATTTTAGATTTTAATAAGTACCAAAAATAATTTTGATTATTACTTTTTACAATAATATATTTCTTTAAATGCTTATTTTCTACTTTAAATTTTTAAACTAATTTAAGTTTTTTATAAATATTACTTCGCATTCTTCTGAGAATTTTTGGATTTTCATTAAGTTCAAGACCGTTCAATGGTAAGATTTTTTTTATTTTATCTAGTAATTTTGGATCATCATATATATTCAGTGCCACATCAAGCATAAGTGAGCAAGATGTTGATGCGCCTGGAGAAGCACCTATTAAACTAGCTAGATTTTTTTTAGATGAATATAAGACTTCTGTCCCAAATTCTAAGCTAACTCCTTTTGGGGTTTTTTTGATAATTTGTACTCTTTGTCCAGCTGACTTTGTTTGCCAGTCTTTTGAGTCTGCATTAGGATAGAATTTTTTTAATTGATTAATTTTTTTACGATGTGTCATAAAAGATTGACAGATTAAATACCTAAGTAATGGCATATTCTTTATAAATATAAGAAAAAGAGAAGATATATTATTTAGCTTAATTGATTTAAAGAAATCCCATTTTGATCCGTACTTTAAAAATTTTGTTGTGAAACTAGCAAAGGGTCCAAAAAGAATTATTTCTTGATCGCCTATTACTCGAAGGTCTAAGTGAGGAATTGACATCGTTGGAGCTCCAGGGAAAGGCTGACTATAAACTTTTGATCTGTGTTGTTTTATAATTTCTTTTTTATTACATATTAACCATTCTCCACTTAGTGGGTACCCTGCATATCCTTTTATTTTTTTAATTCCTATATTTTGAAGTAAACTGATGGCCATACCTCCGGCGCCAATAAATACCTTTTTGGATTTCATTATATAAATCTTGTTTTGATTATGTATTTTATATTTGAGCTCATAAGACTCATCCTTTAATTTTTTAATATTAAAAATGTCTGAATTAATCTTGAGCGAAAAGTTTTTATTTTTCTCTAGGACTTTAAGCAATTGATTACATAATTCACCAAAATTTATATCTGTACCATGTTCAATCTTTGTCGCAGCTATAACTTCATCATTTGACCTTCCTTTCATTAAAAGAGGTGCCCACTCACTTAAAATATGGTGTTTTTCTGTATATTGCATACCTTGAAAAAGAGGTTCTTTGTTTAATTTTAGATATCTTTTTTTTAAAAATTTGACATTCTTTTTCCCCAATACGAAGCTAATATGAGGGGTTTTATTTAAAAATTTTGTAATATCAAATATTTTATATTTATCCCCAAGATAGGCCCAAAATTGCAGAGATGTTTCAAACATTTCATTTATTTTTATTGCTCTCTGTGCATCAATTTCATTTCTATCGTTTAGAGGTGTGTAGTTTAATTCGCAATAACCTGCATGACCTGTCCCTGCATTATTAATACCCTTAGAGCTTTCCAGTCCACATCTATTTAGTCTTTCGACTAATAAAATTTTTTGTTTTGGATAAATCTCACTTACAATTGTTGCCAATGTAAGGCCCATTATCCCGCCACCAATAATTGTTATATCGTTTTGTATATCGTGCTCCATTTATTGGAAATTAATTTAATGTAATACTTTGTAATTAACTAAATTGTAGCATTTATAAATTATTTTTCCGTTATGTAGGGCGAGATATATCTGGAATTTTTTTCCCCGTAGCCATATGTCATGTAAAATTAAGTTTATTATTAAAATTTACTGATATTAATTGAATAAAAGAGGCTAAAAATGCAAAATATATTAAAAGTTCATTTACAGGAGCATCGCGAAATTTTAGATTCTATAGAAAAAGATTCTAATGAAAATATATTACGTACAGCGAAAAAAATAATATCTGTTATCAAAAATAATGGAACAGTATTTTGGTGTGGAAATGGTGGGAGTGCGAGTGATAGTCAACATATCTCCGCAGAGCTTATAGGTAGATTTAAGAAAAATCGTATTCCATTAAAATCAATTTCATTAAATTCTGATACGGCAGCAATAACTTGTATTGCAAATGATTTTGGTTATGATGAAATTTTTTCTCGCCAGCTTGATGGCTTAGGTCAAGAGGGAGATATTCTGTTACCTATATCAACATCTGGACAAAGTAAAAATATTATTAACGCCATTAACATGGCCAAAATAAAAAAAATTAGTTCACATGCTCTATTAGGTAAGGGTGGTGGAGAAGCAATTAATCTCGTTGATGGCTATATTCATATTAATTCCAAAACAACTGCCCGTGTACAAGAAATGCATATAATGATAGGACATATTTTATGCGATTTAATTGAGGATGGGTTAGGTATAAATTAAATGTTAGTTATCAAAAAAGTTAGCCTCCTATTTATTCTATCCTAACCTTAATTCCTAAGGAGTTCTTTGTAATTTTTATAGATTAACTTAAATAGTTTTTGAAGGTACACATTATTAAAATTACTATAATCACAGTTGCTCGCAATGCTGAAAAAACGATTGAAAGGACAATACTCTCTGTCTTAAGTCAAACTTATCAAAATATTGAGTATATTGTCTGGGATGGTGCTTCAACTGATAAGACATTAAAAATTTTAAATAAATATAAAAAAAAACTCTCACTAATAATTTCTCAAAAAGATGATGGGCCTGCAGATGCGATAAATAAATCTTTAAGATATGCATCAGGCAGTGTTGTAGGTTTTCTAAATTCCGATGATTATTTTTTTGATTCAAATGTAATTTCAATTATTGCAAAAAAAATGAAAAATGAAAAAATTGATGCTGTTTTTGGAGATATGAACTATGTTAATAGACATGACCAATTAACTAGAAAATGGAAAGCATCGGATTATTATGAAGGTGCATTCCTTAAAGGGTGGAGTATCCCATTTCCAACTTTCTATCTAAAAAAAATTTATTATGATAAATATGGTGGCCTTAATCAGAAATATAAAATATGTGATGATCTTGAGCTTGTATTTAGAATGATTTATATAAATAAAATTAAAGTGTATAGAATAAATAGAACATTAGTTACGTTTTCAAATAATGGCAGGAGCTCAAATATTTTAGCGAGAATTTTAGCTTTAAGAGATATATTTAAAATTCTTAAATCTGGCGGTATTTCAATAAATATAATACCTTTTATTTTTAAAAGATATTCAGAAAAGATCAAACAATATATAAACTTTATAGAATGATAAAATTTTAAAGGTTTAAAGTATGAAATTTATAAAAATTACTATCAATCAAGTTGTTTTTAAGTTGCTTCTTACCTTTGCACATCAAATTTCAACATTAATATCGATACCACTGCTTGCTAGCGCAGTAAGTTCTCTTGAATTCGGAAAGGTTGCAATGTGCTTAATTCTGTTGCAAATTTCGTGGTTTATAAGTGAATGGGGGGTTCCTAATTATAGTATTGAATTATTATCAAAAGGCAGCAAAAAAAAGGATAAGAAGGATTTTTTACAAACAATAATAACCTTTAAATTAATTTGTTTCGTGGTACTTTCGTTTGTATACTTACTTTTAATTAAATATGTTTTTGTTGATTTAAATTATATTTTTTTTTTAGCACTGATCCCTTCACTACTATTTGGCCTTTTTGACCTCTCTTGGTTCTTTTCACTAATAAACAGAACTCATAGAATTGTCACAGTAACAATTATTGCAAGGGTGTTTTTTTTAGTTGGAGTAATTTTTTTAATTAAGACTGATTTGGATTCATATAAATATTTATTATTTCACGGTGCATCACTTGGAATTATTGCCCTTTATTCCTTTTATATTTTAGTAAAAATGGATTATATCGATAGATGGCCTTCAATAAAATTTTTAACACAGAAAATTTATCATCTCAAAAAAAGTTATATTTATTTTTTAACAAATCTTACCGATAATCAATTTCCACTAATATGGTCTTTTGTAATTTCGATCATTGGAGGAGCTTCGATGGTCTTTCTATATAGTTTAGCAGATCAGATTTTTCGATCTATTGCTCATGTATCGGTTCTAATTTCACAGACAATACGTATCAATTTGTCATTTAAATCAAAAAATAATTTATTCATTACAATTAATTTCTTTATCTTATTGGGAGTTATATTTTCTATTATTGGCTATATCTATATCGAACCATTTTTAAATATATTTTTTAATGATGATTTCAAGGAGCCTATCAGTCTTGCAAAATTAATTATCATACCTGCTGCTATACATTATTTTATTAGACTTATAAATTTTCCACTTTTTGCAGAATATTATGATGTTAATTTTGTAAATAAGGTTTCAATAAGAGTCTTCTGGTTTAGTGCAACCCTTTTTGGGTGTTGGGCAATTTTCTCAAAAAACCTACCCCTTCTTATTTTGCTTATAAGTTTTTCTTTAGCTACGCACCTAATTGTAATTATTTTCTTTTTAATTAAAGCAAAGAAAGTAAATTAGCTGTAAAATTCTGCCAAACATTTCGAAAGGTAAAATTGAATGATAGATTATATTAAGGTCTTTTTATTCTCAACTGATATAAGTCAATTTGTTCTTATAAATGCAATTTTAATATTTTTAGTACTTAGCTTGTATAAAAAATATCCAAAATTTTTTAACGCAGATATTTATTCAAGCCTTCAAGCAATTCATGTGGATAAAACTCCAAGAATAGGTGGGTTATTAATTTTTTTAGGTATTTCTAGTTTTTTCTTTTTTTCAAAATCAAACATTATTGGTGCAGAAGAAAGTGACTTATTTAGAATGTTATTAGGATTTGGAGGGTTATTATTAGCTTTAACAATTGTTGAAGATATACTACATAACACTAAGCCTATTTATAGATTTTTATCTATTTCACTAGCAACTTTTTTATTTTTTTATTTTAATGACTATCCTTTACCAGTAATCGATCTTCCTATTCTTAATGATATTTTATCAATTCCATTTTTTGCCCTTTTATTTTTTTCTTTTGCTGTTATATCTATTTCTAATGGCTTTAATTTAATTGATGGCGCAAATGGGTTGGCATCAATGACAGCCTTCTGTGCCTTAAGTTGTATTCTATTTTTATCCGTTGTCGCACAAGATAATGCTATTGCTGTTGTTACATGTATTTATTTAACATTTGTTTTTATTTTCTTAGTTTTTAATTATCCCTTTGGAAAAATCTTCCTTGGAGACAGCGGTGCTTATTTCTTAGGATTTTCTATAGGAATTTTGCTTATAATTCTTGTAGGAAGAAACCCTGATATTTCACCTTGGAATGCAATTTTAATTTTATCTTACCCTGCAATTGAAATGATTTTTTCATTCTTAAGAAAAATTTTTTATGAAAAGAAATCTCCATTTGATCCAGACTACCATCATCTCCATTTAAAAATTTATTTTTTAATGAAAGATTCTGGATTGATTAGAGGGAAGAAAAGAAATAACAGTCTTGTTATGCCGTTTACTTCAATTGTGTGGGCAACACCATTATTATTAATGCCTTGGGTATATGAGCATCATGTTCTAGTTATTTTATTTACTATTCTTATGTTTATTGGTTATGCCGGTTTTTACGCAGCAATACCAAGAACAAAGTTGTGAGATTTGTATGTATCAGATTCTTCCATAATCATCGTCAAACCTAATTATATCGTCTTCTTCAAGATAGGTTCCTGATTGTATCTCTATTATATGCAATATATCCTGTCCTGCATTCGCAAGTCTGTGTCTGCTTCCAATGGGAATGTATGTTGATTGATTTTCAATTAATGTTATTTGTTCTTTATCGATAGTAACCATTGCAATACCACTTACTACAACCCAATGTTCGGCTCTTTTTTTATGCAGTTGTAATGAAAGTTTTTCACCTGGTTTAATGATTATACTTTTTACTTGGAAGTTACTTGATTTAATAAGGCTTTCATAATGACCCCAGGGTCTAAAGACTTTTTTATGGTGCTTATGTTCTTTTCTACCTATAGAATTTATATATTCAACTACTTTCTTTACATCTTGTGTTTTAGATTTATCTGCAACAAGAAGCGCATCAGGGGTATCTATAATTACTAAATTCTCTACACCGATTGATGCAACAAGCCGACTTTCAGACCTAATGAATGTATCTGTTGTTTCAAGAGTGAATGTGTCTCCTCGAAGGGTGTTGCCATTGTCATCTTTTTCTGAAATAGAGGACAATGTATCCCAAGAACCTATATCACTCCATCCGATATCTGTTCTTAAGATTATTCCAAATTTAGTTTTTTCCATTACAGCATAATCAATGGAGTTTGAAGGACAAAGTTTAAAGTCGTCTTCTGAAAGTCGAAGGAAATCTAAGTCGTTATAACTATTAGCTAAAGCCAACTTAACTTGTTTTAATATTTTAGGTTCAAATTTAATTAATTCATTAATGAATGTTTTAGGTTTAAATAAAAACATTCCACTGTTCCATAAATAATCACCACTATCTAAGTAACTTTCGGCTGTTTTTGAATCTGGCTTTTCTACAAAGCGTTTAATCTCAAAAGATTTTTCAATATTAGGAATACTTTCTCCTAATTGAATATAACCATAGCCTGTATCAGCGCTTGTTGGCTCAATCCCAAAAGTAATTAACTTTTCATCTTTTAAGTGCTTTAATGCAGTTGTAACTATTTTTTCAAATGCTTTTGTATTTTTTATTACATGATCAGCGGGTAAAACTAGCATTGCACTTTCTTCTTCATCAATTAACGATAAAGCTGCAGCTGCAATTGCAGGAGCCGTATTACGACCTTCAGGCTCTAAAATTATTACTTTTGGATTTATATTGATATCCCTTATTTGTTCTGCAACAATAAACCTATGATCATTACCACAAATAATAATTGGGTCGCCAATATCTTGCCAATCACTTAATCGAAACAACGTTTCTTGAAGCATTGTTTTTTTTGAAATTAAAGGAATTAATTGTTTAGGATAAGCTGACCTAGATAAGGGCCATAGTCTACTTCCACTTCCACCAGAAAGAATTACTGGAATAATTTTCAAATCATTACTTCACTTTAAAATTTTTTGATATTACATAGTATAATAACTGAGTTATTTAATTTAATATAATAAACTTTTAATTCAACTTTTTTGATTCTGACATATTAAAAAATCAATATTTTTAGATTTAATGAATTGATTTTTCAAAAAAAAAAGAAGCCTAAAGAGAATTTTTTTCAATCGATTGACTATGGATCATGGTAAAAAATAAAATCTACAAAACCTTTATTCTTATAAGCTCCTTTGCTAAATGATTATTACTAGAACCCCTTTTAGGATATCTTTTTTTGGTGGTGGAACTGACTTTCCCGAATGGTTTATTAAAAATGATGGAGCTGTCTTAACATCTGCGATTGATAAGTATTGTTATATTTCTTGCAGAAAGCTACCTCCTTTTTTTGAATACAAATACAGAATAGTTTGGTCAAGAATAGAACTAGTAAATGATAAATCTGACATTTTTCATCCTTCAGTTCGTGAAACTTTAAAATATTTAAATGATGATAACTCCTATGAAATCTCTCACAATGCTGACCTTCCTGCTCGATCTGGTCTTGGTTCAAGTTCAGCCTTTACAGTTGGTTTATTAAACGCCTTATATGCTATTAGGGGGCAAATTGTCGAAAATACAAGATTGGCTGATGAAGCCATTCATATAGAAAGAAACCTTAATAAAGAAGCCGTGGGCTATCAGGATCAGATAATTGCTTCTCATGGTGGTTTTAATAAAATTATTTTTAATAAAAATCAATCTTACACAGTAAAACCAATTGTAATAGCTAGAAGTAGACTTCAAGATTTAGAAGGAAACCTAATGTTATTTTTTACAGGATTCTCAAGATTTTCCTCTGACATAACACAAAAACATGTTCAAAATATTGATAAAAATGATCTTATCCTCGAAAAAATGCATGAATTAGTAGATATATCAATAGAGCTAATCCAAGGAGAAAAAGATATTTCTAATTTCGGCCATCTCATGCATGAAACATGGGGTCTTAAAAAAACACTATCTTCCGCAGTGTCAACAACTGAAATTGATGATATATATAATAAAGGTATAAAAAATGGTGCAATTGGTGGCAAAATTTTAGGTGCTGGGGGTGGTGGGTTTATTTTATTTTATGTTCCAAAAGATCAGCAAGAAAAGGTAAGAAAGTCGTTAAAGGACTTAATACATGTTCCATTTAAATTTGAAAATTCTGGGTCTAAGGTGGTGTTATATCAACCTGGAGGCTTAGATTAAACCTATGAGTTCGTTTAATTTTTCAAGACGAGGTGAGGCTCTTGTTGGACAAGAAATGTTCAAAGTGCTTGATAAGGCAAAATTATTAGAAGGTCAGGGTAGAAAAATAATTCATCTAGAGCTTGGTCAACCAAGGTTCGAACCACCTAAGAGTCTAATCAAAAAAACAGTAGAAAGTTTAAATTCAAAAGATGTTGGTTATTCTTCCTCATACGGAATTTATAGTTTTAGAGAAAAGCTTAAAGATAGGTTAAGTAAGCATTACCCAGAGATTGAGGTAGATAATGTGATTATTTCAACTGCAAACTTATTGATATCGCAATGCCTTCATTTATTAACTAACCCTAAAGATAAAGTAGCTGTTTTTTCACCTACATTTCCCTCTTATATTGCAGCATCAAATTTTTTAGAGTTAGACTTAATACAGGTACCTTTGGATTGTAGAAATAAATTTCAATTAACTTATGAGGACATTGATAAAGCCATATCTGTAAAACCAAAAGTTATTTTTGTTAATTCTGCAAATAATCCAACTGGTTCTGTTTACAGTAATGAAATAATTGAATATTTAAAATTAGAATGCTTAAAAAATAATATTTGGATAGTTAGTGATGAAACATATTCAGATATTGTTTTTTGCAAAAAATTTTCCAGCTTCTTAAGTCATCCCTTAGAAAATATAATAGTTATTTCATCTTTTTCAAAAATTTATTCTATCCCGGGTTATAGGCTTGGTTATGCTGTTTCAAATAAGTCTGTCATAGATAAATTATCTCTATCAAATTCATCATTAGTCTCATGCCATTCTATTTTTACTCAAAAAGGCGTTGAATGTGTTTTGGATGAAGATGAAGATTATCTATTAGAGATGAATGATAAGCTAAATGATCTAGTTAATAGGGTTAGAGAAATTTTCTTATCATCAAAATGCCTAAAAGAAAACTTTATAGAACCAGATGCTGGTTACTATGTTTTTTTAAATATATCAAAATCAGGTTTAAAAAGTTTTGATTTTTGTAATATGATGCTTGATAAATTCTCTGTTGCATGCACTCCTGGAATTAGTTTTGGAAATGACTTCGATGAATATATAAGAATCTCTATATGTGGAATTGAAAAAGATCTGATGGATGGAATAAAAAGAATAGTTTCATACTTTGATTCATTATAAATAAGGATATAATTTACCCATGAGTAAAAAAGATATTGTATTAATTTCACCACCTGCCAGATTAGAAGTTTATCAGGGTTTAAGTGGGGAACTTGCAGCAATCGAACCACCTGTATGGGCTGGTTTGATTGGGGGTTTTTTAAGAGATAAGTCCGTGAGTGTAGCTATAGTTGACTCAGAGGCATGTGGGTATAATCATCAGCAGGCTGCCGAAGCAGTTGCAAGCTATGAACCAAAGTTGGTTGTATTTGTTGTTTATGGACAACAACCATCTGCATCGACTCAATGTATGCCCGCAGCTGCGAAAACATGTAATTTTTTAAAAGAGATTTCAGATGTCCCAACTATGGTTATGGGAACACATTCGTCTGCACTTCCGGCAAGAACCCTCCAGCAGGAACCTTATGATTATGTATGTCAAGGGGAAGGGCCTTATACAGTTCTTGATTTATATAAATTTGTAAAAGGTGAAATTAAGATTTCTGAGGTCTCGGGTTTATGGTATATGGACAAGGGATTAACTGTAAGCAATCCAATTAAGGACAAGATAGTAGATTTAGATAAAGAATTACCCAATCAAGCACTTGATTTATTAGATATGACCAAATATAGAGCACATAATTGGCATTGCTTTGATGATTTATCATCAAGAGGGAGTTATGCGTCTCTTCAGACTAGCTTGGGTTGTCCATACAAATGTTCCTTTTGTTGTATAAATGCTCCTTTTGGAGGAGCAGGAATCAGATACTGGAGCCCAGAAAATGTTTTAAGCCAGATAGATGAATTAGTGAATAAGTATGGCGTTAAAAATATAAAAATACCTGATGAAATGTTTGTTTTAAATAAGAATCATGTTATTGCGATATGTGATGGGATTATTGACAGAGGATACAAATTAAATATTTGGGCATATGCTCGGGTCGACACTGTAAAGGATATTTATCTAGAAAAGTTAAAAAAAGCAGGCTTTAATTGGTTGGGAATAGGAATCGAATCGGGCAGTAAGTTTGTGCGTGACGGCGTTGAAAAGGGAAGATTTGATTTACCAGAAATTACTTCTATTGTTGAGAAAATTCGAGACCATGGTATTTATGTTGCTGCAAATTATATATTTGGACTACCTGATGACACTGAAGAATCAATGCAAGAAACACTTGACCTTGCAATTAAATTAAACACAGAATGGGCAAATTTTTACAGTGCAATGGCTTATCCTGGATCACCATTATTTGAGCATGCTGTAAAAAATAATATACCTACTCCAGATATGAAAGATGGCCCTGGATGGATAGGGTATTCTCAACACTCTTATGAGTGCATGCCATTGCCTACGGATACATTGCAGTATAAAGATGTTCTTGATTTTAGAGATAAAGCTTTTACTGATTATTTTACAAATGAAAATTACTTAAAAATGATTAATGAAAAATTTGGCAGCGATGTTGTTGCTCATTTAGAAGAAATGACATCTCATGATTTACCAAGAAAACATAGAAATTAAAAAATATTTTAAAGGGATACGGACATATGAAATTAGGTGATTATGTAATAAATAGATTGGCTGAAATGGGAGCTGATAAAATGTTTGTTGTTTATGGTGCTGCAAATGGCGATCTAATTGATGCATTTACTAGAAATAAAGAAACTGATTACGTTGCTGTAATGCACGAACAAGCAGGGGGTTTTGCAGCAGAGTCATATGCTAAGGTAAAAAAAGTACCCGGTGTTGCAATTGCTACAAGTGGGCCTGGAGGAATGAATCTTCTTACACCAATGGGAAACTGTTTTTATGATTCTACTCCTGTAATATTTATTACGGGGCAAATTAACTCTCAATTTTTAAGAGGTGACGATTCAATTAGGCAAGTAGGTTTTCAAGAATGCGATATAGTTTCAATGGCAAAGCCAGTAACTAAATACGCTGTGATGATAAAAAATCCAGAGGAAATAAGGTACGAACTTGAAAAGTGTATACACCTTACACAAGAAGGCAGGCCTGGACCAGTTCTTTTAGACATTCCATTGAATATTCAAAAAGCTGATATTGACCCAGACAAACTTCATGGATTTGATCCTGATAGAGCAACAATGAAATATAACCTTGAAGAAGTAGATTCTCAAATAGAGCAAATAATAGATGATTTTTCAAGAGCGAAGAGACCTGCAATCATGGTCGGTATGGGCGTCCGAATAGCAGATGCATCAGATGAGCTAAGAGAGCTTGGCGAACTGCTTAATGTTCCTGTTTACCCAACATGGAATGCACTAGATGTTGTTACATCTGACTATAAACAATACGGTGGAAGAATAGGGACTTATGGTGGTGCGGGAAGAAATTTTGGCATACAAAATTCTGACCTACTCTTAGCTATAGGTAGCAGAATATCCGGAAGAATCACTGGTGGTAATATTCATTCTTTCGCTAGGGAAGCAAAAAAAATTGTTGTTGATGTAGATCAATCTTTACTCCAAAAGAAATTACAGCAAGTCCCTTTTGATGTAAATATTCTTTGTGATGCAAAAATATTTCTTAAAAGAATTTTAAGTCGACTGAAAGACAAAGAGCTTGTAAATAAGATTCCAAATTTTTCAAAGTGGACAGAAAAATGTATGGGTTGGAAGAATAAATATGACCCTGTAAAGAAAGAGTTTTTTGACCAAAAAAAAGATGTACATCCCTATGCTTTTATGAGAACCCTGTCTGATGAAATGGCTTCTGATTCAATTCTTGTGGGCGATTGTGGAGGAAATATTGTTGTAAGTAATCATTCATTTGAAACAAAATATGGTCAGAGAAATCTTACGAATAATGGTAATTCACCTATGGGCTTTTCATTTTGTGGGGCGATGGGTGCATGGTTTGCAGAACCTAATAAACAAGTAGTTTGTACTATTGGTGATGGAGGTTTTAATATGAACCTGCAAGAACTTCAAACATTCAAAAATTATAATGTGAAAGTGAAGACATTTATTATTAATAACCATATCTATGGAATAACGAAAGCATATCAGGAAACAAACTTTCAGGGTAGAGCGGAAGCATGTGGACCCAAAGGTTATAATCCACCAAATTTTATTGATATAGCTAAAGCGTATAAAATTAAAACTGTAGAGATTACATCGCATAAGGATATGAAGGAAAAGATTAGGGAGGTGCTTGATTATGATGGGCCTGTCATTTGCGATGTAAACTGCCATGAGTACCACACCTATGAGCCAAGAATTTTTGGTTGGAAGACTCCTATTGAAGATATGTATCCATACTTAGATAGAGATGAATTCAAAGAAAATATGACGATTGAGCCACTTGAAGATTGGCAAAATCCTGCCTACCCAGATATTGTAAAATAAAAGATGAATAAATACCCCCTAATGAGAAATAATATTTCTCGAGATGATTTAGATGCCGTTATTAATCATTTAAAAAAAGATGATCCAATATTAACAAATGGACCATATGTAAGACAATTTGAGAAAGAATGGTCAAATTGGTTAGGTTGTAAGCATAGCGTTTTTGTTAACTCTGGAGCATCAGCTAACCTTCTATCTATGACGTTATTAAAAATAGATAATCCAGATGGAGGTGAAATAATTGTACCCCCACTTACATGGATATCTGATATATCGTCGGTTATACAAAATGGTTTTACCCCAGTCTTTGCTGATATCGATCCAAGAACCCTTGGTTTAGATACTAAAAAGACAATTGAAAAAATAACACCAAAAACTAAAGGTGTTTTTATCACTCATTGTCAAGGTTTCAACGCATTAACTGATGAGTTGGTTCTTTATCTTGACAAAAATAAAATCCCTCTTATTGAAGATGTATGTGAGTCTCATGGGGCAAAGCATGGCAACAAAAAAGCTGGATCCATTGGCTTGATGTCAAATTTTTCCTTTTATTATGCCCATCATATGAGCACAATTGAAGGTGGAATGATCTGTACAGATAATGATGAAATATATCAAAAGTTAAGAATTTTAAGATCTCATGGAATGGTTAGAGAGAGTCAAGATGAAGCTTTAAAAAATGATTATATTGATAATAATCCTGATTTAAATCCTCAATTCATATTTGCATATCCAGCATATAACTTAAGAAATAATGAGATAGGTGCAATTATGGGAATCAATCAATTAAAAAGACTTGATAATAATGTAAAAGTTAGGAATGAAAATTTATTTACCTTTTTAGAGCTTGTAAATGAGAAAAAGTTTTTTATTGACTTTGATCTTAACGGTTGCAGTAACTATGCTTTTAATTTGGTCATTAAAGAGCCTGATGAGGACTTTGCAATTAAATTAATGAATGAAATGACTTCCAAAGGAATTGAATATAGAAGGGGGAGTGCTGGTGGTGGTAATCAATTACGTCAGCCTTATCTTAAACCATTGTTTCCAAAAAATTATTATGAAAATTTTAAAGAGACAGAACATATTCATTTTTATGGGTTTTATTTGGGAAATTATCCATCCTTACCAAAAAATGATATTAAAGATATTTGTAAAGTAATTAACTCAGTATAAGAAAGAATAAGCTTATTTGGAAATTAAATAAAAATACCCATGAAAGCTAAAACTAAAGTGGCTGTTATTCTTGCTGGTGGATTAGGCACAAGACTTCAGAGCGTCGTATCTGAAGTACCTAAACCAATGGCCCCTGTTGGGGGTAAGCCATTTCTTGATATTATTTTACGGTATTGGATTGATCAAGGAATTACTAAATTTATAATTTCTGTTGGGTACAAATATGAATCAATCGTTAACTACTTTGGCGATATTTTTGATGGGGTATCCATTGAATATGTTATTGAAAAACAACCACTAGGAACTGGAGGTGCTTTACTAAAAGTCCTAAGAGATTCGAGCATTAATGAACAATTTCTAATTGTTAATGGGGATACTTTTTTTGCTGTAGATCTTTTTGAGTTAGAAAATTTTCATAATAAAAATAAAGCGAAATGGACCTTAGCTTTATTTAAATCCTCCGATAGAGAAAGATATATGCAATTTCACTTATCTCCTTCAAATGAAATAATTGATATCATGAATTGCAACGGTAGTGATTCTTTTTACTCGAATGGAGGAGTCTATTTGCTTGATAATAAGGATATTATTATAAAAAACTCTCCTAATAAAAAGAAATTTTCACTTGAGGCTGATATAATTTCAAAAATTAACGGTAGAAACTTGATGTTCGGTTTTTATTCTAATCAAACATTTCTCGATATTGGGATACCAAAAGATTATGAATCTTCTAAGTCAGTATTATCACAATATTTGTAACGTCAATTATTAAAAAAAAATACTAATTCATTTAAATTAAATTAAGGAAGTAAAATGGAAAAAATTCTTGTGACAGGTGGGGCAGGCTATTTAGGATCAATAATGGTTCCTAAACTTCTGAATAAAGGCTATAAGGTTACTGTTGTTGATAATTTTATGTATAAGCAAAACAGTTTAAATCACATATGTAATGATCCAAATTTCAATATCATTAATGACGATGTTCGTCTTAAGTCCGTAATAAACCCTTTACTAAAGGAAAATGACACCATTATTCCATTGGCTGCTTATGTTGGCGCTCCTTTGTGTAAAAAAGATCCCTTAGGCGCATCTTCAATAAATAAAGATGCTATTAGATTAATGCTTAAGAATGTAAGCAAGGATCAAAAAATATTAATGCCAACAACCAATAGTGCATATGGTTCGGGAGACGATAATAACTTTTGCACTGAGGAGTCCGAATTAAAACCGATTTCTCAATATGCTATTGAAAAAGTTGAAATTGAAAAAGAGTTAATGGATCATCCAAATACAATAAGTTTTCGTCTTGCTACAGTGTTTGGAATGTCTCCGAGAATGAGAATTGATTTACTAGTAAATGATTTTGTTTATCGTGCATTTTATGATCGCTTTGTTGTTCTTTTTGAACCGCACTTTAAAAGAAATTACATTCATGTTCGTGATGTAACAAATGCATTTATTCATGGACTTGAAAATTATGAATCAATGAAAAATAATATTTTTAATGTCGGACTTACTGAGGCAAATGTTTCTAAACAAGAATTATGTGAGGCAATTAAAAAGGAACTTCCTGACTTCACGTTTCCAGAAGCACCTCTTGGAAAAGACCCAGATCAAAGAAATTATGTGGTCTCAAATAAAAAAATTGAAGATACAGGCTTTAAAACTGAATACACTTTGTCTACAGGTATCCAGGATTTAATAAAAGGTTATACAATGGTTAAAAATACCATTCATGGAAACATCTAACATTTGTCTAAGTCAATTAAAGTAAAATCAAGAAATGAATTTGGTGTAAATAAAGTATTTAGGTTGTTCTTTGATGCTATTGAAGATAAAGAAAATGATGTAAAAGAAGATAACTACCTTGTTGTAGAGACTCATAGCTCCTTAAAAGGATTTACGGGTGTTTCGGTTCTTCCGGTAGTAGGTGATTCTGTTTTGCTGATTAATGTATACAGGCATGCAATTCAAAAAGAGATTTTTGAAGTTCCTAGAGGTTTTGTTGAAAATGATGATAAGGCAGTTAAATTTTCAGCATTTAGAGAGCTAAGAGAGGAGACAAATTTAAATTGTCAAGATTCGGATATGATTTTTATGCATGGTATGTATCCAGAACCAGGAATTTTGAGAGCCAAGATTGCACTTTTCATAGCTAAAAATTGTTCAGAATTTGATAAAAAGAATTTAACTACGAGAGAGTTTGGACATAAATCTCATAAATATTTTACAAAGCAGGATATCAAAAAAATAATTAAAATGCCTGAAAAATTTGATACGACTTCCTATATTCTTTTAAAACATTGGTGCCAAAACAGCTAAAATGGTAAATTTACAACCATAGTTATAAAAACATAAATGGAATCCATAATGAAGACTAATAAAACTAATCCTATAATTACAGTTATTTTTTCGTTCTTCAATGAAGAGAATAATATTCCAGAGCTCTTAAAGCGAACAAAAACTCACCTTAATAGCTTAGTAGATGAAAAAGAAATAAAAAATTACGAAATTATTTTTGTTAATGATGCATCCACTGATAAGTCTGAAATACTCATAAATAAAGAGATTGATCGAGATGATAAAATAAAACTTATAAATATGTCTAGAAATTTTGGTAACTCTGAATGTGTTCTTGCTGGTATGAAAGAATCAATTGGTGATGCGTTAGTATATATGGATTGTGATCTACAGGATCCACCAGAGCTTATTGGAGATATGGTTCAGGCTTGGAAGAGTGATAAAAAAACTGAAGTAGTTTTCACAACTAGATCAAAGAGAGAGGGAGAAAGTTTTTTAAAATTACTAATTACAAAGTTTGGATATAGGTTTGTAAGGAAAATTTCAGATATTGACATACCAGTAGATTCTGGAGATTTCAAGTTACTCTCAAGAAGAGTTGTTGATGAATTACTTAAGTTAACTGAAAGCAAGCCTTACGTTAGGGGTTTAATAAGTTATATAGGCTTTAAACAAACACAGCTTTTTTATGAAAGAAAAGCAAGGCATGATGGGTCTGAAAACACAAAGTACCCAGTTTTGACTAAACGTGTTTTGTATGGATATCTTGACAGAGCAATGATATCCTTTTCTGATGCTCCACTTAAGCTAATTTTCTTTTTAGGGCTTATCCTTTTATTTTTTTCAGTTATATTTATTTTTTACGTAATTATTGCTAAGTTTTCAGGGACATTAATACCAGGATGGGCAGCAATAATGGTTTCTGTTGTTTTTTTTGGATCGCTTAATATTTTACTTCTTGGAGTAGTTGGTTTATACATTGGATCTATTTTTACTGAGTCTAAGAAGCGCCCTCTTTATATTATCAAAGATATAGTTTCCCAAAGGAGATGAAAAGAATAATTGTAAATGCAATACCACTCAGAGGACAAATGAATGGTATTGGAAGGTATGTGAAGTGTCTTTTTGATGAAATGATTAGATTTAAGGACTTAGATATAGATTTTTTTTATGGAACATACTTTAGTAAAAAGTTAGAAAATGATAAAGCTATAAGTCCTAGTATTTTAAGTGCTTTAAAAAATATTCCTTTTTATTATCAATTGAGAGAATTTTATATATCAACGGCAATAAAATCAAAAACTAAAAATAAAAAATGTATTTATCATAATCCAAATTTCATAAGCTATAAAATGGACGCATCAATAATAACAAACATTCATGATATTTCGTTTATCAAACATTCTAAATATCACCCAAAAAAAAGAGTAGATTTTTTAACTAAACATATTAAGAAATCAATAGAAATTTCTGATTATATAATTACAGATTCAAATTTTATTCGAAAAGAAATTATTGATTATTTTAAGATTGAACCTGAAAGAGTTGTTAGCATACCATTAGCTGTTGGAAATAATTTCAAAATAATAAATCAAGATGATAGTAAACTGAATATATCAGCTTACGGGTTATCATATAAAAAGTACTTTTTATCGGTTTCTACTCTAGAGCCAAGAAAAAATATTATCAGTGCCATAAAAGCCTATAGTAAACTAACCAAAGAGATACAAAGTGAATACCCCTACGTTATTGTTGGTGCTTCAGGTTGGTTAAATTCTGAATTTTATTCGACAATAAAGCCCTTACTTTCTCAAAAAAAAATAATATTACTTGGTCATGTTAATGAGCAAGATTTACCTATTTTGTTTTCAGCGGCAAAATTATTTATCTATCCTTCAATTTATGAAGGCTTTGGTTTACCAGTGCTAGAAGCATTTGCATCAGGAGTTCCTGTTATCACATCAAATACGTCTTCAATTCCTGAGGTAGCTGGAAATTCAGCAGTTTCTGTTAATCCACTAGATATTGAAGAGATTTATAATGGATTTTTAAATATTATATTTAATCCCGCTCAAGAGAAAAAATTAATTAGCAGTGGTTTGGTAACTGCTAAAAAGTTTACTTGGAAGCAAGTAGCAAAACAGACACATATGATTTATGAGAGACTATGATTAAAGTAATTCACCTAGGTAAATTTGATGACCCAGATAAAGGGGGCATAGAAAACCATGTTGATAGCCTTTGTAGATTATTAGCCAAAAAAAATTTTTATATTCTAAATGTTATTTCTAATAGAGGTTTTAAATTTAAAAAAAAAATTAGTAAAAACTTCGAAGTTGTATCATTACCATCATTTTTTAAGATATTTTCTACGGCTTTTAATATCTTTTTACCTTTTTATGTTTATAAAAAAGTCTTTTTTAATAAATTTAGAATTATTCATATTCATCATCCAGATCCACTGTCGCATATAACTGCAGTCCTTTTTCCAAAAAAAATAAAGATTGTGTTGACATGGCATAGCGATATTGTCGTCTATAAGTTTTTATATTTTTTCTATAAGCCATTATTAATTAAACTGCTTAAAAGGGCAGACGTTATAGTCGTTGCAACACCAAAACATATTACCTCTTCAGATATTCTCAATAATCCTATATTTAAGAAAAAAATTAAAATTGTTCCGTATAGCATTGATGTTGAGTATCTCAATAAGAAGCAATTTCGAGATGCTGGTAAGATCTTGAGAAGCAAATATAAAAACAATTTCTTAGTTTTCACCCTAAGTAGACATGTTTATTACAAAGGGATAGATTATTTAATTAAGGCTATGCTTCAAAGTGAAAATTGCATTTTGATTGTAGGTGGAACTGGTCCTGACACAATTAAGCTTAAACAATTAACAAGAGCTATGAATTTAGAATCCAAAGTAATATTTACGGGATTTATTTCAAAAAAAGATTTACCTTCATACTTTCATGCAATAGATGTTTTTTGTTTACCATCTACTGAAAAAAGTGAGGCATTTGGAATAGCTATGGCGGAAGCAATGGCTTGCTCAAAACCAGTTATTACTACAAATCTAGGGACTGGAGTTAATTCAGTTTGTACGAATAAAACTGGCATTATTGTAAAACCTAAGAATTCAAATGTATTATCAAAAGCAATAAAGATCCTTCAAGACTCAAAAATTAAAAAAAAAATGTTTGCACAGAACGCTAGAAAAAGAATAAGTAAGTTTTATACCCATGATATAATGCTCCAAAGAACAATCTCAATTTATAAATCAATAATAAAAAAATAATTATGTCCAAAAAAGCATTAGTAACTGGCGTAACGGGCCAAGATGGAGCTTACTTAGCACGAACACTTCTTCAAAAGAATTATGATGTTTATGGCTTAACAGCAAGGAGAAGTAGTGATGCTAAATGGCGACTTCGTGAATTAGGAATCGAAAAAGATATAAATTATGTCAATGGTGACTTAACGGATGGGACTTCAATTCAATCTGCTGTAAGTTCAGTAGAGCCAGATGAAATATATAATTTAGCAGCTCAAAGTTTTGTTGGTGTTTCATGGAACCAGCCAATTTTAACCTCTCAAATTGATGCTATTGGTGTTACACACATCCTTGAATCAATTAGAAGTATTAATCCATCAATTAAATTTTACCAAGCATCAACAAGTGAAATGTTCGGACTCATTCAGGCGGAAAAGCAAGATGAAAAAACACCTTTTTACCCAAGGAGCCCCTACGCTGTTGCGAAACTTTATGGACATTGGATAACTATAAATTACCGAGAAAGCTTCGACTTACATGCATCAAGTGGAATATTATTTAATCATGAATCACCTTTACGTGGAATTGAATTTGTAACGAGAAAAGTTACTGATGCTGCGTCAAAAATAAAACTTGGAAAACAAAAAAAATTGATTCTTGGAAATATTGATTCCAAAAGAGACTGGGGGTTTGCTGGAGACTATGTTGAAGCTATGTGGCTAATGCTTCAGCAAGAAAAGCCAGATGATTTTGTAATAGCCACAGGTATTACAACAACTGTTCGAGATATGTGTGCAATTGCATTCGAATATGTAGGACTTAATTATCTAGATTATGTGGAACAGGATGAAAGTCTTATTAGGCCAAGTGAGGTGGATATTCTTTTAGGTGACCCACAAAAAGCAAAGAAAATATTAGGATGGCAGCCAAAAGTTAATCTTCAAGAGCTTATAGAGATGATGATGGATGCTGATTTAAATAGAAATAAATAATTTTAAAAAAAAAGGTCAATATGGAAAAAGATAGCAAAATATTTATAGCTGGCCATAGAGGTCTTGCAGGGTCTGCTATTTATAGAAAATTAGTCGAATTGGGCCATACTAATTTAATTATTAGAACGCATAGTGAAGTAGATCTTGAGAATCAAAAGGCAACCAATGATTTCTTTTCAGAATATAAGCCTGAATATATTTTTATTGCAGCTGCTAAAGTCGGTGGCATTCATGCTAATAATACTTATAAAGCAGATTTTATTTATAATAACTTAATGATTCAGTGCAATATCATCAATGCTGCACATAAAAATCATGCAAAAAGAGTTGTTTTTTTAGGGAGTACTTGTATATATCCTAGGCTTTGTGAACAACCGATGAGAGAGGATTTATTATTAAGTGGCCCCTTAGAACCTACAAATGAATCATATGCTATTGCAAAGATAGCTGGTGTAAAGATGATAGAAGCTTATAACAAGCAACATTCAACTAATTACTTGTCAGTGATGCCAACAAATATGTATGGTCCAGAAGATAATTTTAATTTAGAAAATGGACATGTTCTTCCAGCATTAATAAGAAAATTTCATGAAGCAAAGATTGAAAATATAGAAGATGTAACATTGTGGGGTTCTGGAAAAGCTAAGAGAGAATTTTTACATGCAGATGATATGGCAGATGCAGTTATTTTTTTAGCGAAATTAGAAAACAATCCGGGATTAGTTAATGTTGGGACTGGTAAAGAATTATCTATAAAAGAACTTGCATTTTTAATTTCTGAAGTTGTAGGATACCAAGGAGAAATAAAGTTTGATTCAGAGAGCCCTGACGGAACTCCGAGAAAGTTATCAGACATAACTAAAATTAAAAACCTAGGGTGGGCTCCAAAGATTGAACTAAAAAAAGGTTTAGAAAATACATATCAATGGATGCTTGATAACCCAGAGTATAAAAAATGACCCATAAAGTAGTTATCGACCTCCTTCCCCTGAGAGACGATGGTGCAAATGGTGGTAATGCAATATTTATTTTAGCTTTAATTAATTATTTTCAAAAAAATTATCCTAATACAATACATATTATTTGTAAAAAAAAGATTGAAAAATTTATTCTTAGTAAATTTGAATATCAATCTAAAAAAATAAATTTTTATCAGTCATATATTCAAATAGCTCCTTTTTTTAGTGTTAAAGTCAGCTCTAACAAACTGAAAATGTTATATTTAGTTACGAAGTTTAGTACTTTTGGTCAAAGGGTTTGTTCATTTGTAGATAAAAAACTAATAAATAAAACTTCATCAATATTAATAAAAATAATAAGAAAAATTAATTTTTTAATTAATAAACCATTCTCAAGAATGGGTCGAATGTCAGTATCATTAATTCAAAATTTACAAAATAATTCGGATTTAATTCTATTCAATCCTTTTTCACATTTCGATGGATCATTTGAGTTGTTTGCTCGAGTAGTTTCTATAATTTATGATGTGCAACATAAGGATCTTCCTCAATTTCACAGCTCAAAAGAAATAATTAATAGAGATTACTTTTATTCAAATTCTTTAAATACCTCTGATAAAGTAATTACTATTTCAGATTTTAGTAAAGAAAGAATTGAGAAAAATTATCCAATCATCAATAAAAATATAGATGATTCTAAAATAGTCGTGGAGCATTTACCGTGTTTATCTTCATATAGTAAAGAATCTAACAACTTGGATAATATAAAATTTTTTAGGAGAGTAGATTTATCTAAAAACTTTTTTTATACCCCTGCCAATTACTGGGAACATAAGAACCATAAATCATTATTAATTGCTATATTGATGTTCGTTAAAAATAACAAAAGTACAAACTTTATATTTTCAGGTAAATTTATAGACAATAATTCTAAAGATGAGTTTAAAAAATTTATTAGATTTAATAATTTGCAGAAAAGAGTTTTCTTATTTGACTACATAACTAATGAGGAAGTTGGTTTGTTGTACTGTAGATGTTTGGCCGTTATTGCACCTTCGCTATATGAGGGATTCGGAATGACTTTAAAAGAAGCTTATTTTTCAAAGAAGGTTGTAATTGCAAGCGATATTCCGGCTCATAGGGAAATTGCAGATTCCAAGACAACTATTTTTTTCAATCCAAGAAACCCTATGGATATATTAAGAAAATTAACTAATTTCTTCGAAATAGATGTTAAAAGTTTAAAATTTGATAAAAAAAATAAACCAGATTTAGTTTATAAAAGATACTCAGAAATTATTCTTGGAATTAAAAACTAATGCTTGTTTCAATAATTACTCCATCCTTTGATCAAGGAATATTTATAGAAAAAACAATTCTTAGTGTTAAAAAACAAAGCTATAAAAGAGTTGAGCATATTATATTCGATAATAATAGTGATGATGAAACTGAAAGTATTTTAAGAAAATATAAAGATGATATTGATTATACTATTGAGAATGATTATGGCCAGTCACATGCTATCAATAAAGGGTTTAAAAAGGCTAAGGGAGATTTAATAGGCTGGCTAAATTCAGATGATATATATCATCCAAATGTCGTAAAACAGATAGTTGACTATTTTAATGAAAATCCTAATGTTGATGTGGTATATGGCAATGCAAACCATATAGATGAATCAGGTAAACAGATTAATTTATATGATACAAAGGATTGGAATCCTGAAAGGCTTAAGGAGGTTTGTTACATATGCCAACCCTCTCTTTTTTTTCGACGTAGGGTTTTCTCTAAGGTCGGTTATTTAAATGAAAAGCTAAATTACTGTATGGATTATGATTTCTGGATTAGATTTTCAAAGCATAACCTATCTGTAAGCAGAGTTAACTTTTTAACTGCGGGGTCACGTCTTTACGAGACAAATAAGACATTAGGTTCGAGGTTAAAGGTACATGAGGAAATTAATTATATGTTAAGAGATAATTACTCTTTCACACCTGATAAGTGGATTTTTAATTATGCACATGTGAGAACAGAAGAGTTAGGTGTCAAAAGAAATAAAAAGTATATATATTTACTTTTTATACTGATATTTACATTTTACGGCTCTCTTAAGTGGAATAAGGGAATAAGTAGGCGTTTTGCTATATTAGCATTCAGACTTTATGGGATAATTAAATGAAAGTTGCGTTTGACATAAGCCAAACATACTCTAATCCAGCTGGATGTGGTTATTACGCAAATTTATTCTATCAAAAATTACAAAATTTTGATGAGATAAATGTTTTAGGTCTCAAGTCATTTGGGGGTCTTTTTTATGATGTTGAATTTAATAACAACGATTTTTTATCGTCTTCACCTACCTTTATTAATACATCTCACTCAGATTGTACTAAATTTTGGGACGAACATTCATTCAATGCGGATAACTATAAATATTTAGATTCACCTGATATCATACACTCTAATAATTTCTTTTTTCCACCCACAGCAGAATACTGTCTAAATATATTTACTTTGTATGATTTAAGTTTTTACGATAACCCATCATGGACATCCGAAGCTAACTGGTCGATTTGCTCAAAAGGTGTTTTTGAAGCATCTTACAAAGCAGATCATATTGTAACTATTTCTGAGTTTTCAAAAGAAAGATTTTTAACGTTATTTCCTAATTTTAATGAAGAAAAAATTTCTTTAATATACCCAACATCAAGGTTTGAAAACTATAAGTTAAAAAAATCCTACAAAGCACCAATAGGATATGAAAGTAAGAATTTTTTTCTTTCCGTAGGTACTTTGGAACCAAGAAAAAATCATATTTCAATATTGAGCTCTTACCTTAAATTTATAAAATCTTATGGCGATAACCCACCAAAGCTTATCTTTGTGGGTGGTCAAGGTTGGCTTTTTGATGAGACATTAAAATTTATAAATGAAAATTTATTAACTCAACATGTAGTATTTGCAGGGTATGTGAGTGATGACGATTTATTTTGGCTATATAATAATTGCCTATTAAATATTTATTTTTCAATCTACGAAGGGTTTGGTATGCCTGTTCTTGAGGCTCTGTCTGCGAATGCACTAACTATCACTTCTAATATTGAGCCTTTTGGTGAGTTATTTGGTAACGCTATAATTAAACCTGACATATCAGATCAATGTAAATTTTTAACTGATTTTATGATTCAAGTCGTAACTAAGCGTGAACAGTTTGATTACTTAGATGAATATAAAAAAAAATTGGGACATAAGTTTGATTTAGATGCTAATTGTAAAAAACTAGTAAATTTATATCATTCTTTAAGGTAATTATCGATGAGTATACTTTTCACCTCTTATTTAATAATTATAATTATTACACTTATGTCGCTCGGAATAGGCTTATCAATTTCTGAATATTTTCCTTATAGATATAAATCAATAACTAAACTATTCCTATCGCCTGTAATTGGCCTAGCAATAATAATGATTTATTCCATACCAGTTGGATATTTTGTAACAGATAAATCAATATTTTTTATTTTTTTAGCGGCCTTGTCTTTGCTTTTACTCTTTTTAAATATTAAAAAAAGTCCTCAAAATTTAAAAATTATTTATGTTATTTGTATTTTTATGCTGATAGGAGCATCTTTTTCTACACTATTTACTCTTATCTACTATGGTCAATACAATCCGTTTAATGATACATGGACATATATTAGTCAGGCACAATGGCTTCAGTCTCACCCTTTTAATGAAAAAGCGCTGGCATCTGGTTTTTATCCTGCATTTAGCCAGGTAACTCTTTACCAGCAAGTTGGCTCCAGAGTAGGCCCATCTTTTCTTCTGGCAATGACTCAAGCAGGATTATTTATTAAATGGTCATATTATGTATACCCAGCAATACTTACAGTTGCTCTTGGTTTTGGGGCGCTAGCTTCAGGTAGTTTAGTTAGTCTAATTTCTCATGCAAATAAAAAGAAAGTTTTATTAGTTTCACTTACTATTTTTATTATGCCAAGTGGTTTTGTTTATGGAGCATTCTCTGGATTTTATCCTATGACCTTCGGTTTGCTTTTTATTATCGCTTTGAGCAGTTTTTTATCAATGGGGGCTGATCATCTATTAAGAAAAAATAATAATAGTTTTGCGATTATTTTGGCCTCTGCATTAATGTTTTCTGCTTTTTTATATTCGTATAATGGTTACTTGCCATTCTTATTACTTGCTTTAACTATTTCCTTTTTCACCATCATCTATTGGGACAAAAAAATAATTAAGAATCTTTTAATTATGATTTTTTATATCCTTATAGGATCTGCTATTTTAGTTAATGTAGAGGTCGAGAGAATCATAGTAAATCTTATTATTATTTTCTCAATAGGATCAGGTTCAACAGCAATTGGTTGGCCTATTTATTGGAATCCATTTGAGTTTATAGGATTTATGTCTGGTTTAAAAAGTGGGTTTATTGGAGCAAATCAGATTACTATATTGAAATATATGCACGCAATCTTTATAAGCCTTTCTATCCTGGCTATTTTATATATCGGATTAAAGAATTTTTGGAACCGTAATTTAAAAATTTATCTTATTATTCCTATAACGCTTATTTTTGCATCTGCAGTCGTCTTTATAAAGATGAGGTACTTTACAGATGGCTTACTACCAAACGAGCATGGAGCTACTTTTTTACAATTAAAAGCAGCTAAGTATGCATCTCCATTTGTTCTTATCATACTTTTTTCATCAATTTTACTTTTTGTTGATAGATTTAAATTTTTGAAAAAAAGTTTTTTCTACTTAATGCTTTTATATTTTCTTGTTTCAATTGGACATAACTATATTGTTATGAAAAATATTAATGGAGATTTTATTCATAAAATTGGAAGTAAAAGAGGGTTTGAAGAGCTTCTTGATTTAAAAAATTATTTAGATAATGAGATACCTAAAGAAAAAATTGTTTATTTAGACTTACCTGGCCCACTTCATAAACTAAGGCAAATGGTATCTTATGTTCTTATGGATAGGAAAGTTTCAGGAAACTATTATGATGATGGATATATAACAGGAAGGGTCCCAGAAGCTGAGAGAAATATGCCTATTAAAGATGCTGATTTTTTAATTCGTCATAAATCTAATTTATTTTCTGCGAGTAATGACATTCTTGATAGCTACGGGAATTTGCTCATACTTGAAAATAATAATTATGCACTTATTTTTTCAGAGAGAATTGGAGGGCATGGCAATGAAAATGATGCAAATGGAAGCTGGAATTGGACTTCGAAAAAGATTGAATATCGATTTTTATCAAATGAAAAAACTACTGTAAATCTAAATTTTTCTTATACAACTATGATTGATAACTCTATTATTAATCTTTCTATATATAATGATGATGATTTAATAAAAGAAATTACCCTCGATAATATCAATTCTTTAGGAACATTAGGTGAAATGACGATAGAGGATCTTGTAATTATAAAAGACTCAACACTTAGACTTGTTTTTGAATCCTCTAAAAGTGGAAAAAAAATTGGATCGGATCCTCGAGACCTTAATTTCCTTATAAAAAATATAAATTTTTCATATGAATAACATAAAAGTAGGATTCGATGACTTTTTAAATACCCTTAAGAGACCAGATTTATGGTTTTATTTGGCATTTTTTGATATTCGTCTTAAGTATCGACGATCATATATTGGTCCGTGGTGGGAGACAATCTCAACTGGCCTTATAATTGCAACACTAGGAATACTTTGGTCTAAAATATTTCAGATGGATATTTCTATTTACCTACCTTATTTCGCTGTTGGTTTTGTAATGTGGTCATTTATTTCTTCACAAATTAATGAATCTTGTGAAATTTTTTACTTTCACCAAAGTATAATTTTAAATATACAAATTCCCTATCATGCCTTTATATTAAGGTTAGCATTTAAAAATTTTCTAGTACTCCTTCACTCTATTTTATTGCTAATTCCTATTATAATTTATAGTGTAGGTCTCGAATTTATCTTTTTATTTTCAGTTATCGGGATTTTTTTACTATTTTTAAATTTAACTTTTTTATCTCTAGTTGTTGCAATTTTTTGCTTGAGATTTCATGATACCAAATTTGCTGTAGGCAATATAATACAGGTACTATTTTTTGCAACACCAATTGTATGGATGCCTGGCCTTTTAAGAGGTAAATCTTGGTTGTTAGAGTTTAATCCATTTTATCATTGGATACATATTATAAGAGAACCAGTTATTTCATCAAATATTCCATTTTTTTCAGTAACAATTAGTATTGCCTCAATCTTATTGTTATCTACTTTGTCCTTTTATCTTCTTGGTAGGGTAAAAAAACGTATTCCTTTTTGGTACTAAAACATGGCTTATATAAAATTACAAAAAGTTTCACTAAATTATCCTTTGTATCTGACATCAAGTATGTCAATTAGGAAGGCACTTTTCGAATTTTTTTTATTCAAAAATAAAAAAAATAATCAAAATAAACCTAAACATATTAAGGCGCTTGATAGTATATCTATAGACCTAAAACCAGGTGATAAACTAGGTGTGATGGGAGAAAATGGAGCTGGAAAATCAACATTACTTAGAGTTATATCTGGTATTTATCCGCCAACAACAGGTAAAGTAAAAGTGGAGGGAAAAATCTCATCATTATTAGATATTTTTTTTGGTGTAAATTTGGATGCAACAGGTCGAGAAAATATATTAATAAGAGGAATTTTAATCGGGCTTTCAAAAGAACAAATTAATGAGATAGCAGATAAAATAATAGAGTTCGTTGATATAGGTGAATTTATAAACTTCCCATTAAAAACTTATTCTACTGGTATGAAAATGAGATTGGCTTTTGCTATATCAATTTATATAACTTCTGACATTCTTGTTCTTGATGAATGGCTAAGTGTGGGAGATAAAAAGTTTGTTAAAAAAGCTGAAAAGGCATTACGCGATAGGGTTTCTGGTGCTCAAATAGTTATATATGCTTCACACTCAAAAACACAAATTGATAGAATTTGTAATAAAGTTATTAATTTAAAAAAAGGGCGTATCGTTAAATATAATGAGTTATCTTAACCAGCTATTAGAAAAATATAAGAATGAAAAAATCCTGTTAATAGGAAAACCAAGTTCCTATCCTACTGATATTAAATTAGTTGATGCATCATATATGGACATATCAAATATTATTAAAAACTATAGGATGACCAGCTTCCACGCAACTTTTGATGTAATTTGTATATGTGATCCTAGCATCTCGAATTTGGACCAATGGTCAACTATTTTTGATGAGATAATTAGATTCACCAAAAATAGAGGAATACTTATTGTCCATGCATTCAGTACAGTTAAGGCATCAGTATGGGGTATAAAATCTTTTATTTCAGATAAAATTAATCTACGTGCCAGGTTATTATCTCAACATGTGCTATCAAGGAATGAATCTTTTTTTGAAATGGAGTTATCAAGAGAGCGAAATTTAAGTAAAAATTGGTCTATTGGGATTCCATCTGATGGACATAGGAACACATCTGTTTTGGCGTTAATTAATAGCCTACAAATCGCAAAGGATTACTTATTCTCAAAAGCGAAGATAAAAATTGAGATTGATATTATGATTATTGGCGATCAAGATAAGTTGTTTGATGGGTACCCAGTAAGATTTATTAATCAAAGCCTTGAAAAAAATTTAGCAGCTTTAGGTGAAAAAAAATATATCATCGGGAATAATGCAATTTATGAAAATATCTTAATTATTCATGATAGGTATCAATTAGATAAGTCATTTTTTTTAGGTTTCGAGAAGTGGGGGTATGATTTTGAGTTTTGTACGACACAACAGTATGATTCTAAGGGAAATGTCTATGATCCACTTCTTATTATAGAAAATTTCAATAGGGCAGATGCGCAAATGTTTAGAGTAACTGATCAATCATATCCATATGAGAGAATGTATATTAACGGTGGTCTAACAGTAGTAAAAAAAAGTATCATTAATCAGATAAATTTTAATCCTAATCTGCTGCATTCTGAAGCTGAAGATATTGACTACTCTGGGAGGCTGAATTCTGTAGGTATTATTGCAAGATTTAATCCATATTCAGTTGCTATTACATCAACGGATGTTGATCAATCAAATCTTCTAGCCGTACCAAAAATTTAATTTAACTATAGAAGTAAAAAATATATTTGATATTTAAAAAAGAGAATTTATGAGCAAAAATTTTTTTTCTAGTCGACGTAAGTTTCTTAAGACAATCTTACTCTCATCTATACTAATTGGTGTCCTACCCTTATCTTTGTCTACATTAAAAAGTAAAAAAATTATTGTAAAAGATCGTTGGATTTTAAGAAAGGAAGACCTTTAATTTTTTACGATATTAATAATTCATTAGATTTATCAAAGGATAATCAAGTTTACGATACCTGTATTATTGGTGCAGGAGCTGCTGGGATAACCCTTGCTTTAGATCTAGAAAAAAAGGGATTTAAGGTTGCTCTTTGTGAGGCTGGTAACTTTGAATATTCAGAAATTTCACAGGATTCATATAAAGGAAAAATAGCTGCGGATCCATATTTGCCACTTGATACTGCTAGATTGAGATTCCTCGGTGGATCAACAAATCACTGGGCTGGATGGTGTCGTCCTTTCGAATCAATTGATTTTAATAGGGGCTATATGGGAGAGCATTTTAGGTGGCCAATTGCCTATGCTGACATATTTGCTTATCGAGATAGAGCATGTGAAATTTTAGAGATACCTAATAAATTTGAAGCTAATGATAGAAACATGACAAAAGATATAAAGAAGATTGATTTTCAATTTTCACCACCAGTTAGATTTGGAAGTAAATATAAAAATATTTTAGCCAAAAGTGATAATATTAAAGTATTTCTTAATGCAAATTTAGTAGGCCTTGAGGGAACTAAAGGAAATATTACATCTGCTAAATTCATGAACTATAAAAATAAAAGTATATTTATTAAATCAAAAAAATTCATCTTTTCTATGGGGGGTATTGAGAATTCTAGATTTTTACTTTGGTTTTCACGTTTATATGGAAATAAATTCTTTAAAACTTCCACACCAATAGGCGAATATTGGATGGAACATCCACATTTTACAATTGGGAGAGCCATTGTAAATAAAACTGTTCTCAAATACCCTTTTTACGCTACCACTCAAATTGCACAAAAAGATTTAAATATTTTAGGTTGTGGCTTAAGGGTTGAACCACTTGAACATTCTGGAGCAAAAAAACTTTTTAATGACCTTATGTGCTCAGCACCATCTATTTCGAGAAAGCTTATAAATCCAGATTTAGTATGTGGTGTAAAGTTTAGATCTGCTTGGGAGCAGGCTCCTGAAAAAAATAATAAAATTTTGTTATCGGAAGAAAAAGATAACTTTGATGTTAATCGTCCAATTTTATTTTGGAAAAAAAATAACATTGATCGAACAACATTAGTTGACTCAATTAATAGATTTAATGATTGGATCTTAATGAAAAATTTAGGACGGATAAAGTTAGAGGATTGGGTTTTGAATAATGAAGAATACCCTGAAAAAGACGAACTTGCAGGGTATCATCACATGGGTGGAACTAGAATGCATAATTCAGAAGAGTACGGTGTCGTAGATAAGAATTGTAAAGTTTATGGATCAAAAAATTTATATATGGCAGGATCTTCGATTTTTACTACGGGGGGTTATAATAATCCTACTCTCCCAATAATTCAGCTTACATTGAGGTTAGCGGACCATTTGGTGTCAATAACTAATTAACTTAATAATTATTTAACTATGAAGAGAATAATTTTAGATTTAGATAATACTCTAACCTTAGGTAATGATTCGGTACCTTATGATGATTTAAAACCAAATGTTGAAATGGTTAACCAATTAAATGTATATAAAGATAAAGGTTTTGAAATAATAATCTATACATCAAGGAATATGAATACATATAAGAACTCCATTGGTAAAATTAATGCTAATACACTTCCGAATATAATATCTTGGTTGAATAAAAATAATATTCATTTTGATGAAGTTTATATAGGCAAACCATGGTGCGGTGACGAAGGTTTTTATGTTGATGATAAAGCTATTCGTCCTGATGAATTTATAAATTTAGAATATGAAGAAATAAGGAATTTAACGAATTCAGGCAAGTAAAATGGATAAAAAAAACCCCTTAATCATAACGTCTTCAGCATATGTTGATCAGCAATTACAAAGTGAATTCGGAAGAATACCCCCATCTTTTTTACCTGTTGGCTCAAAAAGGCTTTATGAACACCAGCATAGAATATTAAAAAATAATTTTTCTAAAATTTTAATATCACTACCTGAGGCATTTGTACTAAATGAGATTGATACTTCTAATTTAAAGAAATTAAACATTGAAATTATTCGTGTGCCTGTTGGCCTAAGCTTAGGCAATGCTCTTGCATATTTAATTAATCACTGTGAATATATAAAAGATAGATTTTCTATAATCCATGGAGACAGTTACTTAGATGGAATTAATTGGGAACAGTCTGATTGTGTTTCAATAGCTAAAGCTCCATCAATATATGACTGGGGAACTGTTGAATTAGGAAAGGAAAATAATATAAAAAAATTTTCTGAATCTAAGTATGAAGAGGAAAATATTTCTTCAAATGTCTTATCCGGATGGTTTTCCTTTTCAGACGCAAACTTTTTTTTACAATGTATTCTTGAGAAAAAAGGAAATTTCATAGAAGGATTGTCTGAATATTCGAGAATAAAAAAAATAACTCCTATAATCGCAGATACGTGGTTAGATCTTGGACACATTAATAATTATTATGAAGCACGAAAATCAATTACTACTGAAAGGTTTTTTAATAAACTCCAAATTACCAACTCAACAGTTACTAAGTCAAGCAAAAAATTTCCTCAAAAAATTATAGCTGAGGCTTGTTGGTTTAAAAAAATCCCAAAAAAATTAAATATTTATACGCCTACCTTGCTTAATGATGACTTAACAAGTGGAAACCCGAATTACACAATTAACTATTTACACTTTCCAACATTGAGTGAAATGTTTGTTTTTGGGAGATTAAAAAAAATATCATGGATAGAAATCTTTAATGTAATTAATGGGACATTATGTAGTTTTGCTGAATCAACACCCGATATAAATTTTTTTTGTGATTTTAAAGATATGCTTTATGAAAAGGCGGTTCTTAGGTTAAAAGAATTTAGTAAAGATAGTGGGGTATCTATAGATTTGCCGACTAGATTAAATGGGGAAAACCTACCCTCGCTTAAAGAGATTTTAAATATTTCATTGGATTTCATTTCTCCAAATTCATCTAATTTTTATTCAATAATCCATGGAGACTTTTGTTTTAGCAATATGTTTTTTGATAATAGAGCTAGGCTTATATATTTAGTAGATCCAAGAGGTGCTGATTTTCGTGGCAAGCCTTCAATTTATGGCGATAGAAGATATGATATTGCAAAACTATACCATTCAATAATTGGTAGATATGATCACATAATAGCAAATCAATTTCACCTGAAAGTAAATGCTAGTTTAGATTTTGATTTATATTTTTATGATAATGACTACTACGAGGAGATTCAGAATGAATTTTTATCTACAAGTTTTGGTGGTTTAAATATAGAAGATAGCTCAGCTATGTCTATATGTATATTAATATTTCTATCAATTTTACCACTCCATGCAGATGATAAAATTAGACAGCAAGCGATTTTAGCAAACGCATTAAGATTATTTAAAATGCTTAAAGGATGATTATGTTCCTATTAAGGTTTAGTTAATATTTTGATAGTAATTCCTATGGCAGGCGAAAGCTCCAGATTTTCCAGAGATGGATATAATAGTCCAAAATATATGCTTAATGCTCATGGGAATTCACTTTTTTACCATGCAATTTCTTCATTTAAGAAATATTTTGAAAATACTATGTTTCAATTTATTGCTCGAGATATATCTGGTACAAATACTTTTATTCATAAAGAAGTAAAGTTGCTAGGTATTAAAAATTATTCAATTGTCAATATCGATCAGCTTTCATCAGGTCAAGCAGAAACAGTATATCTTGGGTTAAAAAAAATCAAAATTGATAAAGAAATACCTTTAACTATTTTTAATATCGATACATTAAGAAAAAATTTTATATATCCTTCAAATATTAATTTAGATTCAATTGATGGATTTCTTGAAGTTTTTGAAGGGGAAGGTCAAAATTGGTCTTATATTAAAGTCAAATCATACAAGAATAAATCCGTTCAGGAAACCTCTGAAAAAAATCCAATATCAAATTTATGCTGTAATGGTTTATACCATTTTAAAAATATTCAGCTATATTGTGATACTTTTCTTGAATATAAAGTAAAGGGTTTCAATAAGTTTGGTGTTAATGAGTTTTATGTAGCTCCAATGTATAATTTAATTTTGGAGAATGGAGGCGATATTCGATTTTCTTTAATTAAAAAAAGCCAGGTAAAATTTTTTGGGAATCCAAATGAATTTTTAATCTTTAAATCTGCCAAGCTATAAATTTGAGACTCATATTGTTAATAATTCATTCAAGCAACTTATTTTTTTGAAAATAGGGGTATTTAGCCAATCCTGATTTATACCATATCCATATTTCGCTAATATAAACGGTATTTTATTATCTTTTGCTGCAATTGCATCACCTAATGTATCTCCTACTAAATATATTTTTTTATATTCTGAATAATTAATATTTTGAGATTTTAATAATTCAGATTTATTAGCCGCATTAATGTTTTCATCAAGGCATGCTGTCCATACGAAACTTTTTTCCCATCCAAAATATTTAATTAGTTTTTGTGTTGGTATTTTTCTTTTGTTTGTAAGGATAGCTATTTTATCTTTTTTAGAATGTAGAGCTTTTAAAACAGATGAAGCATTTGGGTAAGTAGTTGTATTAAAAATTAACCTTTCATCATATTCACTCTTAAATTTTTCTATAAAGGTTTCTTTTAAGTTTATTTTGTCTTTTGTTAAGATAAGTGAAATTGTCTCTTCTAATGTTGGACCAATAATAATATTTTTAACAAATTCTATTCGTTCAGGAATTAATTGTTTAGTAATTTTAATATAACAATCTTTGATGCTTTTTTCTGAATTTACTAATGTACCATCAAAGTCAAATATCCATAATCTATTCATTTACACTTCTATCCATGTTCCTGTCTTTATGCTTTTTTGAATTGCTTCTATAGTTTTTGAATTCCATAGGGCATCATTTTCATTAAGTTTCTGTTCTATTGAATTGATTATTACTTTATTGAAATGATCAATTTCTAAATTAAAGTGATTCGCTCGCGGTACAACTTCCTCTTTAATTCCTGATTTTTCTGTTTCATATATTATTTTTGCTATTTTTTCTTCAGGTTGCCAAACTACTGGACATTTAACCCTCCCATTTGATCCAAAAGCCTCATATTCTGATCTTCGAATACGTTCAAAGCTTATATCAAATGTTGCACTCTTATCATTTCCAAAGTCAATCATTCCAGTTGTTGATATATCAGCACCATGATCATTTAACTTTGAGTGTGCAATTACTTTTTTCGGGTTTTCTTTAAAGCACTGACGAAGACTATGAATTGCATAGGGCCCTATATCCCATAAGGCACCGCCACCATTTTTAATATTACGATTTATTCTATAATGCCTTGCTGGTTTTATCGGGAAGGAAAACATGGAATGAGCATAATGAATATCACCTAAAATATTAGATTTTATTATGCTGATAAATCTATCAAATTGAGGATGAAAAGCATACATAAAACCCTCCATAATTTTGACATCATTTTTATGGGCTTCTTTTATCAATATTTTTACTTCATCAGACTTAATTGCCATTGGTTTTTCAATTAAAACGTGTTTTTTTGCTTTAATCGCCTTTAATGCAACTTCAGTATGCTCTTCATTTGCAAGAGGAATATAGATGGCATCTATTCTGTCATGATGAATTACTTGATCCAGACCATTAAAACATGAAACCCTATCCTCATAATCTGGCAAGTTTTTTAAAAGACATTTTTTTGCAGCACCTGGGCGTCTGCTACCAATAGCAATTAATTCACCAAATTTAGATTTTGCTATTGCTGGCATAAGACGCTCATTCACTCTTGCTGCGCCAACAATACCCCATCTAATTTTTGTCATAAACCTCCCTTACATTTATTTTGACTGTCACCAATATGATTTCGCCCTCTTGATTTTGACAGCATAACTTGCTTCTGTCTTTCAATAACTCCTGCTTTTTTTTTATCGGTTAGTTTATTAAAACAATGTGGGCATGAAACACCCTTAATATATTGCTCTGTCTCTAACTCTTCTCTAGAGAGAGGATGCCTACAAGCATAGCACTGATCATACTGTCCTTCATTTAAACCATGCGTGACAGCAACTCGCTGATCAAAGACAAAACATTCTCCTTCCCATAAACTATCTTTTTCAGGAATTTTTTCTAAGTATTTTAAGATACCTCCTTTAAGGTGATATACATCCTTAAATCCTTTTTCAAGCATTAATGAGGTTGCTTTCTCGCAACGAATACCACCTGTACAAAACATAGCGACTTTTTTTGGTTCCTTGTTGTTAAGATTGTTATCAATGTAAGAGGGTAATTCTCTAAATGATTCTGTTTCTGGATTAATTGAATTTTTAAATGTACCTATATTAACCTCATAATTATTTCTTGTATCAATAACAATCGTATCCGGATCCTTAATAAGCTTATTCCAATCTTCAGGATTGACATATACCCCTACTTTTTTGGTAGGACTGATACCTTCTATACCAAGCGCAACAATTTCTTTCTTTAACCTAACCTTCATACGATAAAAGGGATTTTTGGAGGCCCATGAATACTTGTGCTCTAAATTTTTAAAGTTATCATTAAAGAAAGAATCCTTCTTAATAAATTCAAGGAATTTATAAATTTTAATATCCTGACCAGATAATGTCCCATTTATACCTTCATTGGCTAACAAAATAGTGCCTTTGATATTATTTTTTTGACAAAATTTTTGGATGTATGCCTGAAGTTGAATGATATTTTCAAGCGTTACAAAATGATAAAAGGCAATAGTAAGAAACATAATTAGTATTCGTTAAATTTTATTTTATTTTATTGAATAATAATGTTATTTTAACGCTCTTTTAACAAATTTATTTAATTAATACTTTGGAGAAATTAAAAAATGACAATTGAACAAACGCTTTCAATCATAAAGCCTGATGCCGTTGCAAAAAATGTTATCGGTGAAATTTATACACGATTTGAAAAGGCAAATTTAAAAATCACAAAAGCAATGATGGTTTCTCTCACAAAAGAGGAAGCAGAAGGTTTTTATGCTGTACATAAAGATAGACCTTTTTTTAGTGATCTAGTAAAATTCATGACATCCGGACCAGTTATGATCCAAGCTTTGGAGGGTGATAATGCAGTCTCAAAAAATCGAGAATTAATGGGTTCAACTAATCCAAAAGAGGCAGATGCAGGTACTATAAGAGCAGATTTTGCAGAAAGTATTGATGCAAATGCCGTTCATGGTTCTGACTCTTTAGAAAATGCTAAAATAGAAATAGATTATTTTTTTAGTTGATATCTCTTGGATAATTTGCTTGATCTAAATAGAATAGAATTAACCGAATATATTCAAAAATTTGGACACAAACCTTTTCGGGCTAAACAGTTATTGAAGTGGATTTATCATTTTGGTGAAAGAGATTTTTCTCAAATGACAGATTTGGCTGTTCCATTCCGTAACTCTCTAAATGAAATGTCAGAAATCAAGATTCCGGAAATAGAATTAGATCACTTATCTACCGATGGCACTCGAAAATGGTTATTAGATATGGGGACTAAAAATGGAATTGAAACTGTTTTTATTCCTGAAAAAAATCGTGGAACTCTTTGTGTCTCGTCACAGGTTGGCTGTGCTTTAGAATGTACATTCTGCTCAACAGGCAGACAAGGTTTTAATAGAAATTTGACCTCCTCTGAAATTATTGGGCAGTTATGGCTTGCTAACGATAAGCTTCGAGAACAGGAAAATTATAAGATTCTAAAAAAAAATGAGCGGATAGTAACCAATATTGTGATGATGGGTATGGGAGAGCCTCTTGCCAATTATAAGCATGTTGTTCACGCCTTGGAGATGATGTTAGATGATTCCATTTATGGTCTAAGTAGAAGAAAGGTTACTTTATCAACAAGCGGCCTAGTACCTGCCATTGATAAATTAAGTCATGATTGTCCTGTTTCATTAGCAATTTCATTGCACGCACCTAATAATGAGCTTAGGAACGAGATTGTTCCAATTAATAAGAAATATCCACTCGATGAACTGATGAGATCGTGCATTGCATATATTGAGAGAGCACCAAGAGATTTTATAACCTTTGAGTACGTAATGCTTGATAATATAAACGATACAATAAACCATGCAAAAGAACTTATAGCATTGATAAAAGATGTACCTTCAAAGATAAATTTGATTCCCTTTAACCCATTCCCTAAAAGTGGCTACAGCTGTTCAAATAAAATAAAAATTAAAGACTTTCAAAAGGTGTTGATAGACTCTGGAATTGTTACAACTATACGTAAAACTAGAGGCGACGACATTGATGCTGCGTGTGGACAGCTTATAGGCCAGGTTCAAGATAAGACTAAAAGGACCTATAAAATAAAAAACCAGGAAAATCTAATTTAGTTAATTTAAAATAGATATTTATCTTTAAATATTTTTAATTAATTTTCCTATTAAATTTGAAATTGTTATCAGAAAAATACCAGCAATTAGAGAAGAAAGGGTTAAAAAAGTAAATAAATCAATATTGTTAGATTGTAATATTCCTGGTAATTTGCCTGCCATAAAGTTAGCAACCGCTGATGATAAAAACCAAAAACCCATCATGAGAGATGCTATTTTTTTAGGGGAGACCTTTGATACCATCGATAAACCGATAGGGGAGAGGCATAACTCACCTAAGGTGTGTAAAAAATAAACTCCAACAAGCCACCAGAGGCTAATAGCCGAATCACTAGAATTGTTAACAAGCGTAATAAGAAAAAAACCACCTGCAAGTAAAAGTAAACCTAACCCCATTTTTTGTGGGGTACTAATACTATTTTTACTTCGATCAACCCTTAACCAAAAGTTTGCAATCATGGGTCCAATTAAAATAATAATTAGAGGGTTGATAGATTGAAAAAATGAGGCTGGAATGATAAATCCGAGTAAATTTCTATTAACGGAATTATTTGCAAATAGTGTTAACGATCCACCTGCTTGCTCAAAACCAACCCAAAAAAATATAACGAATAAGGAGAGCACACCAATATAAATAATCTTTTTTAAATCTTCTTTTGCAGATATCAGTTGTTTTTTTCTTGTTAAGACATAAAAAGAAATAAACGTAACCAGAGCTAGAAGTATTTCAAAAAAGTAGTTATTTATCACCTCATTCACTTCGAGGATTAGTAAGATAAGAGGGATATTAATGAGGGAAATTATTGTAATTAATCCCCAGTCTCCGGACTTTAATTTTCTTGATTGTTGAGTTGTATCCTCTTTGATTATCTTATTCTGGCCATAATAAAATTGAATGAGGCCAGCCAACATACCAAAACCTGCTATTGCAAAGCCATAATGCCAGTTAATTGTTTCGCCAACATAGCCTACAATAAGGGGAGCTAAAAATGCCCCTACATTGATACCTACATAAAATATACTAAATCCACTGTCACGCCTTACATCATTTGATTTATATAACTTCCCTAAAAGAGAGCTAATATTAGGTTTAAAGTAGCCATTGCCGATGATTAGCATTCCGATTGCTAGATAAAGGCAGTCAGGAAATGCCATTAGGAAGTGACCAATCATCATGGTCAACCCACCGATAAATATAGATTTTTGTGTACCCAGAAATCGATCAGCGAGATAGCCACCAATAAGAGGTGTGAGGTAAACCAAGCCAGTATAGACGGCATAGATATGAAGCGCCTCTGATTCACTATAGTTTAATGAGTTAACCAAATACAAAACAAGTAAAGCGCGCATGCCATAGTAACTAAAACGTTCCCACATTTCAGTAAAGAATAAAGTGCTTAAGCTACGAGGATTATTAACTAATTTAGACATTTTGCAATTTATGATAATTTACCTAATTATTACATTCGTTCAATACAAATAAAACCATTTCTAAAAAGTGGTTATCTAGTATATACTCTGACTATATGAAAAAAAATATTTCGTTTTTATTAGTTCTTTTAAGCCTTTTATTTAATATACAAGTGGGTTTTACGCATGATATTGAGCATCAATATCATGATGATATACACCATGATGATATACACCATGATGATATACACCATGATGATGCTTATAATAAAAATTTAATTGAATGTGAAGATTGCACTTTTACAGTCACAGATCATTCAGCTAAAACGACAAATTTTTCATCTAAATTTGATTTTTCTTTTGATCAATCATTTCAAAGTAACACCATCTACCTTGTAAGAGATACTTTCTTTCTTGGTACTGCCTCTTATCAATCCCAAGCCCCTTAAACACCTAAAAATTTATTTATAGAAGTCTAGTTAAAATTAATTTTTAGGAGAAGTACTGTGCGATTAAGATATTTATTGTTTACTTTACCAGTTTTAAGTATGAGCGTTTATGCAGATGGGGTTGGACATGTTCAATTACAACAAGTCCCAGTGACTGCTAACCCATTAAAGTTATCGAATGATGAAATGGTAAAACCCATTCAAATTTATAATGGGGAAGAATTAAGCAGAATAAGGGACTCGTCTCTTGGTGCTACGTTAAATGGTACTCCAGGTGTATCTAATTCTGCCTTTGGCGATGCTATCGGAAGGCCTGTCATAAGAGGTATGAGCAATAATCGTGTTCAAATCTTAAATAATGGTATTCAAATTACTGATGTCTCAGCTATGTCAGGTGATCACAGTGTTGCGATTGATACATTAGCAGCCGAGCAAATTGAAATCGTAAGAGGGCCAGCCGCAGTAATTTATGGAGGTGGCGCGACGGGTGGCGTGATTAATATCATCGATAACACAATTCACAGTGATTATTATGAAGGCCTAATGGGTGCCTATGACTTAGGTACTGGTGGGGCTAATAATGAACAGGCGGGTTCGTTTTTAATTGACTATGGTATCAATGACATAATGATTCATGTGGATGGTTACGATCGTTCTAGTAAAAACTTGAATATTCCAGGTCTATCAGTCTCTAAATATTTGAATGAAGCCGAACCAGAGGAGTATCCAAGAGATAAATTTGGTGATGACACATTAGTTAATTCTTATGTTAAAAGCGAAGGAGGGTCAGTTGGTGTTTCTAAAATTACCGATCTAGGTTATACAGGTTTTTCTTATACAAAACACCAAATGGAATATGGGATTCCGCTCGAAGATGGCGCTTATATCGATATGAATGTAGATAAGTATGACTTTAAAATGGAAAGAAAAGATATAGCAACATATATCGATAATTTTAAGTTTGCGGTTAACTATACTGACTACTATCATAAAGAAATAGAGCCGGACGCGTCAATCGGGACAGATTTTATTGATAAACAATTGGAAGGAAAAGTCGAATTTGCCCACTCATTATTTAATACTCCTGGTGTAGTTGGAATCGATGCAGGGCAGGGAAGGTTCTCTAAGGATGCAGGTAAACCTTTGATTGCAAATAACCAAAATAAAGACATCGCTATCTATTTTCTTGAAGATTTTAAATTTAATGATCACACAGTAAGCTTTGGGTTTAGGCAAGGCTATACGAAATATGATGCTAATGGCTTCACCAGTGATGATGGAGCACCAGCACCAGGCGAGGAGGAAACAAGTACAAGCTTTGATGCATCAGAAGAGGACTTTAATCTTACCAATGCATCTATTGGGTCTATTTTTAATTTAAATCCAAATTTTTCGCTATCGGTTAATTTGAGTCACATAGAGAGAGCGCCTGCGATTAATGAGCTCTATATTTATGGTGAGCATCATGCAACAGAGACCGTCGAACAAGGTGATAGGAATTTAAAGAAAGAGAAATCTAATGGAATTGATACAATAATCGCATGGCAGGATGGAAAAAATATGTTGTCATTTAGTCCATTTTACACACGCTTTGATGACTATATTGCTGAACTCAATACTGGTACTGTTCAATATCATGAGCATGAAGGTGAAGAAGAAGCATTACCCGTCTATCAATATCAAAGTGTCCCAGCAGATTTTTATGGGTATGAATTTGAGGGAAGCAGAAAAATAACCTCAAATTACACTGCTGATGTTTGGGGTGACTACGTTCGCGGCAAAAATAGGGATGGAGGAGATTTACCATTAATGCCAGCAATGAGAATTGGAACAGGCCATAACTATCAATGGAACAGATTCAATGCAGGGGTAGAAGGCATGTACGTTTTTGAGCAAGATAAGCTTGCTGAAAATGAATATAAGACTGATGATTACATTGATATATCTGCTCATGTAAGCTATGCACTTCCTGTAGAAGCTAATATTATTCTTTCTGTAAAGGGTACTAATTTACTTGATAGAACACAAAGAGAGAGTACATCGATCATAAAAGATAAAACTCCATTAGGTGCTCGTGCTGTGATATTTGGTATGACCGGTACCTTTTAGTAAAAAGTAAGTTTTAAAACTCCCCCTTAAAAAGGGGAGTCTTTCTTAAAACATATTTTTACTTACAAAGGAGATTTTATCTTATGGATAAAAAATTACCAGTTACTGTTCTTTCTGGCTTTCTTGGTGCTGGTAATAAGGGTAAACCAGATTCACAGTCTGGGATTTATCAAGATGAATCTGATATTCAACAATTAAGTCAAGGCGATGTTGCTTTGTTAAAGGGTGAAGCATGGGTTGGCAATGAGGGTAAAGGGCTTATACATCGTTCACCTCAATTAACCGATCAAGCGTGTCGATTAATTCTTACAATTGACTTTATAGATGATTAAGTGAGATTATAGAAAACGATTATTTTTTTTTAAGAATCTAATGAGTAAATATACAAACACCTTAGTTAACCTATCTTACATATTCGGTATGGCTATTTTAATCATCGGGTTGGTTGACAGAAAAATTCGCTTTATGGATGTCAGTGATGCTCAGTGGATTATTCTTTCTCTTGTGTTAGGTATTTTTTTTCCAATATTGCTAAATGTACTTTTCTTTAAAAAGTTTTCAATTCACTTTTGGAATAAATTTAATTAACTCGAAATTATTTAGTAAGGCGCTCATTCACATCTGCAGCAAAGCCCTCATAAGTTCTTAAAGCGGTAACATCTACTTTTACATGCTGACCCATTCGTTTCATAATAGGTAGGTCTAGTAAGATCTGATCAAGCATTTCCATGCTTTCAACATTAACAATAGCAATCACACGGCGATCTCCAACGGCTTTCCATAGATCAACTACAACCCCAGCCTTTTTGGCACCAACGGCAGCAGTTGCCTCTTCAGACCATATGTCAAAGAGATCGTTTTGTGACATTTCAGCTGAATATTCAACACGAAAATCTAAATGAAATAACATTTTTTTCCTTTATTTAAATAATTTAGTTTTAATCAATTAATTCATAAAAGCTGCACAAGAAGCTGTATTTTTTTACATCTATCTCGTCAACTGCACCGGCATCTTTTTGACCACCATCAATTTCAACCTCTACGCAGGCACCGACCTTTGCGTTACCATCTTCTTCGTCAATTTCTGTTTCACTCGTGACCTGATATGACTTACCATCAATTATCCATTCACCCTCAAATGAATTCTCAGGCATGCTTTCTATTTTTCCATAGAACTCCTCATCTGCAAAAGCACTACTCATAAATCCTAACAAAAATAACAATGATAAAATTTTTCTCATGACGTTTCCCTATATTCTAATTTGAAGAGTATACCCGAAATGTTTTAAAGAAAAAATTACGTTTACAAAGCTTTAAAATAAAAAAATTTAGGTGGTAGAATAAAATTTTAATGAAAATAAAAAGACATGATTGAATTCTCTGAAGTTGCAACAGTAATTCAGCTTGCCGTTGCTCCTGCATTTTTGCTCACAGGCATAGGAGCTATTTTGGCTGTTATGTCGACAAGACTTTCAAGAATTGTGGATCGATATAGAATTTTAAATGAGGGTCCTAAAAAACTCAATATGGACCACAAGAGGGAAATAGAGTATTTAATTAAACGCTCTAATTGGACTCATTGGGCGATTGCATTAACTACTGTATCCGCTCTACTTGTTTGTGTGTTGATTGCTATGATTTTCATTGCCACCGAAGTAAGCTTTAACTTTGACCAGCTGATTACCATCTTATTTATTTTAGCAATGGCTTTTTTAGTTTTTGGTTTATTGAGTTTCTTAAAAGAAGTTGATCTGTCAAAAGGCGTGATTAAATTTTAGGTAGTATAAAGTTATTTAAAAAAACGATTTGTTTCAGATTTAAGAATTTTGACTAGTAATAGAATTCCAATTAAGTTGGGAATGACCATCATACCGTTCATCACATCTGAAAAATTCCAAACAAAGGCCAGGCTCATGGTGGAGCCTACAAATATTAGAAGTGAAAAGATCACTTTATAAAAGTTAACTAACTGAACACCGAACAAATACTCGATAGCCTTCTCTCCATAATAACTCCAACCAATAAGAGTTGAAAAAGCAAAAAGGGCAGAGCAAATAGCAACAATCGTTGCCCCGGTATTACCTAATGTAGCCGCAATACTTCTAGCAGTTAAATCGGCAGCACTTATATCCTCGGTCCATACATCTGTCGTTAAAATAACTAAGGCAGTGAGTGTGCAAACAATGATCGTATCAATAAATGTCCCTGTCATACTTACCAATGCTTGCCTAACAGGATCATTCGTTTTAGCCGCTGCTGCAACGATAGGTGCTGATCCAAGTCCTGCCTCATTAGAAAATAGACCACGCGCAACACCAAAGCGAATAGCAGCAGCAAGTGTCGCTCCCACAAAGCCCCCTGTTGCCGCATGCCCATTAAATGCATGACTAAAGATCAATGAAAAAGCACTTGGTATCTCTTCAAATCTAATTACTAAAACAAGCAAAACAGTCCCGACGTAAAGAAGGATCATGAATGGAACAAAAAATGAGGCAAACCTGCCGATAGACTTTATACCCCCGACGATTACTAATCCAGCAAGTATTGCTAATACGGCACCTGTCCACATGGTAGGAATATCAAAAACATTTAGAAAAATAGAGGCGGTGGCATTTGCTTGAACCATATTGCCTGCACCAAAAGCCGCTAAGAAAGTGCATACGGCGAAAACAGAACCTAACCAAGGTAAGCCAGCACCTTTGGCAATGTAATACATTGGGCCACCCCTCATCCCATTAGGACCTTTTTCACGATACTTAACAGCCAATAGAGCCTCTGAGTATTTTGTTGACATACCAAAAAGCGCTGTCAGCCACATCCAAAAAATAGCGCCAGGCCCTCCTAATGTAATAGCTGTGGCAACACCAACAATATTACCAATTCCAACTGTGGCAGCGAGTGCTGTCATCAATGTAGAAAAATGAGAAATGTCACCATCCTGATCAGACTTACTAAATACAATTTTAAAGGCGAGCGGGAGTGTTCTGAATTGTATTCCCTTTAGCTGAAACGTTAAGAAGATGTGCGTGCCAAATAAAAGGATTAGTAAAGGAGCTCCCCACATCCATCCAGCTAACTGACTTACAAATGATTCTATAGTTTGGAGCATAGTTTTGAATTAAAAAATATATATGAATATAAAGATAACATAATTAAATTTTCTTTAAATACATCCTGACAAATTTTATTTTCAGCGTCTACCAATCAAGCTTTTAAATTCAAGGAAGATGATATGCGGCTAGATGAAAAAAAATTTCAAACAGGAGAAATACCACAAAAAATTCAACATATTCTTCTTAATTTTGGTGAAAAGCAGAAGATTGGCATTTCCGAATATCTTAGAACATTCAATCAATGTTCCCTTAGAAGTATAACTGAACATATAGATGAGACTTCTCTTTCAGAAATTAAACGCTATTTGAGTTGCTATCTAATTCACTCTAAAAATAAAAAAGTCATCATCACCTCAGGTCAAATAATTTAAAAATTTATCGCAGAGAAATACTTCCTCCTATTTTTCTTCTGCCGCCGGGCTAGTGCGAAAATCTAGCCACCAATATAAAAGGGAGTAATGCTAAATGAACAAAAGAAATATTATTTTATTAATGATTTTTTGCTTAATGGGTAATGTCATTCAAGCTAAAAATCTTGAAACTAATGAACTAGAGATTAATGATCCACCCAAAAAAATCGATATATATGAAGATTGGGAGGTAGACACATACAACAACATAGTTCGCTATAGCACGCACGGTAGCATAGTCCATGGACATCGTTTTGGGTGGATAAAAAAGGCGGGTAATTGCGATACGGATATCCTTGCCACCACCATATCAACTAAAAAGATTAATAAAGAACGTCTTTATGGTTTTAAAGGAGAGAGTATTAATTTAAGAATCAATTTTCCACAGGCAGAAGGTGAAGATCCAGAGATTATTAATACAGATTTAATTAGTGTATTTGATTTTGCCACACTAAAAATAGCTTTCTTTGGAAATTTTATTCAAGGACAGATGTTTGATTCGTTAATGGCATATTTCAATACAATAAAGGTTGAAGTTACCAACCCTCACAAAATTTATTTCGATATCCCATCAGATGAATACAGTCTAAATGGATACGTGGCAGCTAAATTAAAAGCAAAGGAATTATGCGAAGAGATTGTCAAAACAACAAGTCTATGAATAATAAATAAAGTGGTGTAGTTTACTTACAGGGGGAAGTAAATGATCAAAGAAAAGCTATCAAAACGAAATCAGGCAACTGAAATTATTCAATTGCTTAGGGAAGGTCGTAATGATGAAGCTTTGATGCTTTTTGAGAAATATAGATTTAGAAAGGAGTTTATCGGTTTCGCAATGAAAAGGAATATTAATTATGATGATGCGAGTGACTTAGTGCAAAAATTTACTATTGATAAGCTTTATATGAAATCAAATTCCATAAAAAATATTGAATTTGCTAGAACGTGGATGTACCGCGTCTTTAGTAACATGGTAAATGATCAGGGCAGGATGTTAAAGAAAAATAGAGAGGTTCCTTTAGATGAAGATAGGGATCAATCTCAAGCACCAAAAATATCGGATGAGAAAAGCCAGACACGCTCTGGTTGCGTTCAAGAACAATTGGCAAAATTTCGTGAAGCTGAACCAAAAAGGGCAGAAGTGCTGGATTATATTTTGCTAAACAAAGGCACTGAGGAGATCAGGTTGATTATTGGAAGATCGTACGGTGCTACAAGAGAATATATGAGTCAATGTAGGAAAAAATTTAGATCATTTACAGAGATATGCAATGAAATTGAAGAATAAATAAGATGAAGAATAAAGAACAAAAAATACTTCAGGATTGGATAAACACACTCCAAGGTAATGAAGTGAGCGGGATAGATTCTGAAACAAGGCTCGAGGCTCGTCTTTTGAAAAATGCTTGGATTGCCGAAAACAAAAGAATTGAAAATGAAATACCTGACCAAGATGATGTTTTTTACCAAAATGTGAGAGAGGCTATTGCGAAGAGAGAGGCTAGTAAGCCCTCCAAAGATCTATGGACGTCTTTTTTTGAAAATAAATTTAAAGCATTTCTAATTATTATCCTTGGGACAGGTTTCGTCTACGCTTCTAAAAAAACTTATGACGGAGTCGTGTCCGTTGCAAATGAATTAAATCATATTATTCTGGCAAAAGAGACTGGCAACGAAACGATTAAAAATGAAACTAACGATAAAGGTTTTTGGAACGAACACTTTGATAAACATGGAGGATTTACAGGCTTCTGGTCTCGATATACCCCTGAAGAGGGTGAGAAAATATTACCTGTAAATATGGATGACAACCTATGTTCTTATAATGCAACCTTAAGCCTTGAGAATTGTTTGGTATTAGCAAATCAATATAATTCAAATGCCAGATTTAATCTGGGCCTTATGTATGAACTTGGTGTTAATGTTAACCAAAGCTACGTTCAGGCATTTGAGTGGTATAAAAAATCATCCTCACTAGGAAATGAGGACGCAAGATCGAACATGGAGTATTTAATTAAAAAAGGGTTAGTTTATTAAATTTTAGAATTATATTCCTGACAATTACCTTTATTTTCGTCTACCTAATATATAAACAAATATTTAAAAGGTAGGTTATGAGAATTAAAAGTTTATGCTTAACGTTTGTTCAATTAGTAATGTTTTCCTCACTCGGTTATTCTCAGGAGAAATGTCAAGATGGTGATTTTTGGCAAACATGGTTTGAAGAAAGTCAATTTGTTGGTTTTGGAAATCCGCCGACAATAAATCAAATTGGGAATGCTCAAATAGATAAAGCTAATCAGTATTATCTCGGTAACAATTTAAATAAAGATTACTCTAAAGCCTTAGAGCTTTATAAAAAAGCAGCAAGTAATGGCATAGATGAGGCTAATTTTAGTCTTGGCTTGATGCATCATTATGGCAAAGGTAAGCTGGTTAGTTATCAGGAGGCTTATGATTACTACTATAAATCAGCTTTAAATAATAATCCTGAAGCTCAATTTAATCTTGGCTTGATGGAAAGATACGGGCTTGGTAGACCAATAAATTTAGAGAATGCATTTGATTGGTTTGAAAAATCTTCTCGACAGCAAGTATCTAAAAATAGATATCAATGTGAAGCACTTAGAGTAGGTCTTGTTGAAGCTCAATATAATTTAGCGCAAATGTATCACTATGGTCTTGGTACTCAAAAAAATCTTACCTATGCGGCAATGTTATATGAGGTGGCAGCAGAACAAGGAATGAAAGAGGCTCAATTTAATATCGCACAAATTTTGCATTATGGCCCTGATGAATTTCTAAACCATGATAAGGCTTATGATTGGTATCAAAAAGCTGCAAATCAAAACTTACTTGAGGCTGAATTTAATCTTGGACTAATGCATCAATATGGTCGTGGCACCTTTCAAGATTATGTATTGGCAAGGCAACATTATCTCAAGGCAGTTCAGGCTGAAATAGCAGAGGCTGAGCTAAATCTTGGTTTTTTATATTATTACGGCCTTGGGGTACCAGTAAATTCTTCTATTGCATTTGAATACTTTGTAACCGCCTCCAAAAAAAACTTACCCCAGGCACATTACCATCTCGGGTTGATTTATAAGGATGGAAATGGAGTCAAAAAAGATAATCTAGTGGCAAGTCAATGGTTTAAAAGAGCCTCCTCTTTAGGTGTTATTGAAGCAACATCGATGATTAAAGAGATCTCAATGCGGGAATCTAAAGTAGAAATAGAAACAACAAGAAAAGGTACAGCATCATGATAAAAAATTATCTAATAAAAGGTATGATTATTTTATTTGCTGCTACCACTCTCTTTCTTATCCTGGAACAAAAGGTTGATGAAAGAATTGCAATAATGCAAAAAATAAACAACAACCAAACAACATAATTCCATTCTTATGTTCATGCACAAGATGTATAATAACTAATTAAAACAGGAATTTTTATGAGCTTAGAAAAAAGACAAATTGATATTGGTATTAATGATGCAGATAGACAGCAAATTGCTGAAGGACTTTCAAAACTCTTAGCAGATACATATACACTTTATCTAAACACGCATAATTTTCATTGGAATGTGACAGGCCCAATGTTCAATACTTTGCATTTAATGTTTATGGATCAATATACCGAGTTGTGGAATTCGGTTGATGTCATCGCAGAAAGAATTCGAGCTTTAGATCATTTTGCGATTGGTTCATATAAGGATTTTTCTCAATATTCATCAGTTAAAGATGCACCGTCAAATCCTCCGAAGGCAGAGGAAATGGTTGCACTTTTAGTTGAAGGTCACGAGACCGTAATTAAGACTATCCGAAGTATATATGGATTAGTTGGAACTGCCAGTGATCAGGCTTCAGAGGATATGTTGACACAAAGACTAAATGTTCATGAAAAAAATGCGTGGATGCTCAGAAGTCTTCTAGAAAAGTAAATATAAGTAAATTGAAGTTAAAATTTAGATAACTTATCTTAAAATAATTAATGAAAAAAACAATAGATATTAATAATCCTGAGAATGATCAGTTTCTAGACATTATGAGAGAGCTGATGGAAACGTCTGAGCTTAAAAAAATAATGCCAGCGATTTCTATGTTCGGAAGTGCGCGAACAAAACATAAAGATAAGTATTACCTGATGGCCGAGGATGTTGCATACGATTTATCTAACTTAGGATTTTCTATTATTTCGGGGGGTGGCCCAGGGATAATGGAGGCAATTAATAAAGGTGCCTTTCGTGGTAAATCTAATAGCATTGGCCTAAATATTATTTTGCCACATGAACAAGAACCAAATAGGTATCAGGATATTAGTTTTAATTTTAAATACTTTTTTACGAGAAAAGTGATGTTTGTTAAATACGCATCAGCATATGTTGTCTTCCCAGGGGGATTTGGAACACTTGATGAGCTATTTGAGGTGATGACTTTGATGCAGACTGGAAAAATACAACAGTTTCCAATTATTTTGGTGGGTAAAGAATTCTGGTCAGATTCGTTGGTATGGATAAAGAATGAATTATTAGGGAATAAACTAGTAGGAGATGAGGATTTAGATTTAATTCAGCTAGTCGACAACAAAGAAGATATTAAGCAGTGCATTGAAGACTTTTATATAAGTGAAGGTAATAATTATTGCCTAATTGAACACAAGAACTTGCTATAGAAACCTATCCTACCAACGTCGTAAAAAGATAGGTAAAAAAGATTATTAGATGGATAATTCCTTGTAAAGCATTTGTTTTGCCCAAAGATAGCGTTATCAATCCCACAAAGACGGTAAGAAAAAGGAGCAACATACTTAGTGGAGGAATTCCTAAACTGAGTGGTATATTAAAATAGATTGAAATCCCTGCAACTGCTGGGATAGTAAGTCCAATGCTTGCAATTGCTGATCCAAGAGCTAAGTTTATACTCGATTGAAGTCGATTTTCACGTGCAGCTCTTATGGCAGCAAGGCTCTCAGGGAGCAGAACAATAGCGGCAATAATAATTCCTACCATTGCTTTTGGCGCATCTACTTTCAGAACCCAATCCTCAATGGTTGGGCTAAGTAGCTTTGCTAAGCTAACTACTATTAATAGCGCGAGAAATAACAGAACTCCATTCATTATTAAATTGTTATTAGGTTTTATAGAAGAGATTTTAGTGTTTATTGTTTTTGGAGATAATAAAAAATATTCTCGGTGAGTTATTGTTTGAAAAGCAATAAAAGCACAATAGAGTATTAGTGATGAAACACCGGCAAAAATTAACTGACTTGTTGAGAATGTTGGTCCTGGCGTACTTACTGTAAAAATTGGTAAGACAAGGCTAAAGGTTACCAACACAACGAGAACAGCTAAAGCAGTATGTGTACCTGCTGATTTAAAAGCCAATTCACGATGGCGCAACCCTCCTAAAAAAATGCATGAGCCAATCACACCATTACCTATGATCATAACTGCAGCAAAAACAGTATCTCTTGCAATAAATTCTGATCCATCTATTCCAGATAGCATCATCGAAACAATCAGAGCAACTTCAATAATAGTGATACAAATTGCAAGGATGAGAGATCCAAAAGGCTCACCAACTTTAACAGCAATTATTTCTGCGAAGTGAACGGCACCTAAAATTACAAAAATTAGTAGAAAAAATAGCGATGTTAAAAAAAAGGGATTACTTATAAAATTTTCCATATTAGAATGATATTAAATTATTTTTATGAATAAATCTTAAATTAACCTTTGGAATAAATAAAAATTAACAACCTATTAAAAAGTGAAGTGAAATTAATTGTCAGGAAGGAGCTTTTTGAGGTGAGTTTTTATGGGAATTGGACAACAAGATCATCTAGCTCGGGGGTAGAAGAGTTACTTTTAAGGCTAGATAATCATCCAAAGATTAAAAAGCTAACTTTTTCTACAAAAAAATTAGATGATTGGGATAGCTTCTTTATGGCTCAATTAATACTTATCATGGATTTTGCTAAGAGAAAAAAAATAACTATAGATACTAAATCTCTTCCGAAAGGTATTCATGGCCTTTTAGAGCTCGCCTATTCTGTTCCAGAAAGAGAGGGGGCAAGAAAACAAAAAAAGAAAACCTCCTGGATTGAATTAATTGGTAATAGCTTGTTGATTGCGAAAGTTGAACTAAAAAATTTAGTAACTTTTCTTGGCGACCTTATTCAAAGCTCATTTTCTCTAATCAAAGGAACAGGCCGTTTTCGTTTTGTTGATTTGATGACGCACATACAGGATTGTGGGCCTGCATCATTGCCTATCGTCAGTTTAATTAGTTTTTTAGTAGGCTTGATATTAGCATTTGTAGGTGCACTTCAATTGTCATTATTTGGGGCTCAAATGTATCTTGCCGATCTCGTTGGATTGGGTATGACGCGGGAAATGGGTGCACTCATGGTGGGTATTATAATGGCTGGGCGAACGGGTGCCTCATACGCTGCACAGATAGGTACGATGAACGTAAATAGTGAGATAGATGCTTTAAAAACGATGGGATTTAATCCTATGGAATTTTTAGTGATGCCACGAATGTTGGCATTAATTTTAGTGATGCCACTACTATGTCTCTATGCTGACTTCATGGGTATGTTAGGAGGAGCTGCTGTAGCCATAGGTTTATTTGATATTTCCTCGACAGAATATTGGACGAGAACTGAATTGGCTGTCCAGCTTAAGGATGTGCTAGTTGGATTATTTAAAGCATCAATTTTTGGAATTTTAATTGCTTATTCAGGTTGTATTAGGGGTATGCAGTGTGGTCGAAGTGCTTCAGCAGTTGGTGATGCTGCAACATCTGCGGTAGTTACGGGAATTATCTTCATCGTTATTTCTGATTCACTCATAACGATATTATTTAATCAGCTTGGAATATAAGTAAAATGACTCAAGCCTGTATTACGATAAAAAAAATGACCATGGCCTATGGTGACTTTATCATTCAAAGAGATTTAGATTTTAAAATTAATCAAGGTGATATATTTGTAATAATGGGTGGAAGTGGTTGTGGTAAAAGCACATTGATGATGCATCTGATTGGAATGATTGTTCCTTCAAAGGGCGATATTTACTATGGTAAGGAAAATTTCTGGGGCTCTAATGCTTCAAATCAGAGATTGTTGCTAAATAAAACTGGAGTTCTTTTTCAAAGCGGCGCTTTGTTAAGTTCGATGACATTAGGTGAAAATATTTCCTTACCTATTGCAGAACATACAGAATTAAATAAAAAGAATATTCAAGAAATTGTAGACTACAAACTATCCCTTGTGGGCTTAGCAGGCTTTAGTGATTTTTACCCTTCAGAAATTAGTGGAGGCATGCAAAAGAGGGCGGGGCTAGCAAGAGCGATGGCGCTAGATCCTGAAATTTTGTTTTTTGACGAGCCGTCAGCTGGTCTTGATCCGATAAGTTCTAAATTACTTGATGATTTGATTTTGAGTTTGAGGGATAATTTAAATGCTACTATAGTGATGGTAACTCATGAGCTAGCAAGTATATTTGCAATCGGGAGTAATTCGGTTTTTCTTGATCCAGAGTCAAAAACAATGATAGCTGAGGGTGACCCAAAGAAATTATTAAAAACATCTAAAGATGAGAGAGTAATTAAATTTTTATCAAGAAGTAAAAAAAAATGAGAATATTTAATTTATGAGTAAGCAAGTAAGCCCCACTTTAATTGGTTCTTTTTTTCTTGCCGCCTTAGGACTTGTGATTATCGCAATAATAATGTTTGGCGGTGGTAATTATTTTGAAAAAAAAGATCAATTTGTTTTATTTTTTCATGCAGAAAATAACTTAAATGGTTTGAATGTGGGGGCTCCTGTAAAGCTTGAGGGAGTAAAGATAGGTGAAGTAAAAGAGGTCGCACTTTTGTTTGATGATGAAACTATGGAAGTAATTAAGCCAGTTGTCATTGAATTAAATTATAAAAATATTCTTGATGATAAAACAGATGAAGGCTTTAACCCAAAAGCACCAAGCAAAGAAAAAGAAGTTTCTGTAAAAAATCTGATAAAAAAAGGACTAAAGGCACAATTAAAAACACAAAGTATGTTGACAGGTTTGTTGTATATTGAGTTTCAATTTACACCTGGTGATGAGGTAGTTATTACGGGTATAAAATTTCGCGATCTAAAAGAGCTTCCTACAACAACCAATGCGACTGAAGACCTTAAAAGAGAGGCTCAGAAAGTTGTAGATAGAATTGGAAAGCTACCTTTAGAACAAATCGTGGAAGATTTAGCAGTCAATATGCATGAGATAAAGGTTATTTTGACATCACAGTCACTTAAAGAAGATCGTCAGGGGGTGAACCAATCAATCAAAGAAATAGAAAAATTATTAACTAACCTAAATGAAAACTTTACACCGCTCATGTTGAATTTAAATGGAACGATGAAGGATACTCGAGTTGTCGTGCAAGAATTTTCAAGAGAGATAAAACCTGTATTAAGCTCCTTAGAAAAAACGCTAAATAAGGCAACGGATTTATTATCAGAATCTCAGTTTGCCGTTCGCTCGTTTGAAGAACTTTCTTCTCCTGAAGCTCCTCTTTGGCAGGCATTGGAAGCACTTAAAGACGCAGCTGAATCAACAAAAAATTTAACAGATACGCTAGAGAGAAATCCAGAGTCAATTATTTACGGTAAAGGTGATGAATAAAATGAAACTGTACTCGATTAAAAGTCTTTTGAAAAATATTGCTTTATTATGCTTAATATCTTTAATTTTGAGTTGCGCAAAAAGTAGTAAGCCTGTTGAGTACTATATGTTGGATGCCTCAGTTGGAATAGAAACCAATCAACCTTTAGAGAAGGATGAAGGCCCATTAATTGGATTGGGTCCGATCAGGTTGCCAGATTATTTGGACCGGTTTCAAATGGTTGTCGCTGTTTCTGAAAATAAATATAAGTTGATAGATGGTCATCGTTGGGCAGAAAAATTAGACCAAAATATTTCTTTAGCATTGTTTAAGACACTTCCTGCACAATTAGGCACAGATAGAATGATTCGCTATCCCTGGCCACAAAGACCGGGTGTTGATTTTCAAATCAAGATTGATATTTTAGAGTTAAATATTGATGAGAAAGGGCAAAGCCAGTTGATAGCACAATGGTCAATTAAATCAAAGGATGAAACAATCTTAAATAAAAGATCAAGCTTTACAGCTCAAGCTTCAACAACAGATATTGATAAAATGGTTCAAGCACAAAGTGAATGTCTAACTAAGCTTGGACAAGAAATAGTATCAAGTCTTAAACCTTTACTAAAGTAAAAAAATATCTTGGAACAAGTCCGTATTTCAAAAATATTATCAGAACTTGGGTTATGCTCAAGAAGGGAGGCTGATGAATATATCAAACAAGGGCTTGTTTTACTTGATGGAAGGGTTGTTGATGAATTAGGGACTAAAGCTTGTCGCTCACAAAAAGTTGAGTTAAATAAGAAGGGCAAGCTTAAACAATCAAAAAAATTAACTATTATTCTTAATAAACCCGTAGGTTATATTTCTCACTTAGACGATGATAAAGAATTTAAACCTGCCTCAGAGTTAATTAATCCAGATAATTATTTTTCTAATGAATTAAATAATCGCAATCCTTTATTTGATAAGGAAGGACTTGCGCCTGCGGGTCGACTAGATATTGACTCCACAGGACTTTTAATCCTAACTCAGGATGGCACAATGGCAAAAAGTATTATTGGTGAGAATGTAGTTGTTGAAAAAGAATATCTAGTTAAAGTACAGGGAGATTTAACTGAAGAAAATTTAAGGCTTTTAAATCATGGGCTCACTGTGGATGGTTATAAGTTAAAACCTGCAAAAGTAGCATGGCAAAATGAAGATCAACTTAAATTTATATTAACTGAAGGTCGTAATCGTCAAATAAGAAAAATGTGTGCCATGGTAAACCTTAAAGTTACCAGTCTAAAAAGGGTTCGTATTGGAAATATCAGTCTTGGAAATTTACCTCTAGGTCAGTGGCGTTTTTTAAGAACTAATTAGTTTAGTTTCTGACACGCTTTCTCCTGGAATCATTCCCATCGTAATACCCAGGTTGCTTAATCGTTCTTAAGAAAGTCTCAAATACATTGTATTCTTCAACCTTATATTTTTCTTTTATGTCTTCATTAGGTATATCATTTGAAACAATCACATCATCACCGAATTCCCAATTGGCTGGGGTGGATACATTGAGTTCAGAGGATATTTGAAGGGCATCTAATGTCCTTATAATTTCATTAAAATTTCGACCAATATTTTTAGGGTAAGTCAGCATAGCTTGAATATTTTTTTTTGGATCTATTATGAACACAGCTCTTATAGTTGATTTATTTTCTTCTCCAAAGGATCCTGCATTAGGCTTAGCATTTGGATGGTACATTCCGTAAAGCTCTGCAACTTTTAAATCTGGATCAGAAATTATAGGAAAATTAACATCAGTATCACCTTCTATCCCTAAAAGAAGATTCTTTAAATCATCCGTTGTCGTTGTTTTATTTTTATAATCATTAATCACTTCAACCCATTCAAGGTGATCCTCAAGTGAGTCAGCACTCAGAGTAATTATTTTGACATTTTTCTCATTTAATAATGGTTGAAGTTTTGCAGCTTCCGCAAGCTCTGTTGTACAAACTGGAGTAAAATCTCCAGGATGGGATAAAAGAATAACCCACTGATTTTGACTCCAATCATAAAAATCTAATTTTCCTTGGGTAGAATCAGCTATAAAGTTTGGAGCCTTATCACCTATTTGTAATGCATTAGTATGGAGGGATAATATAAGCCCAACAAAAACTAAAAACTTTAATGCTATTTTAGATAGAAATTTCAATTTTTAGCTTTTGAGCTTTTGAGCTCATCCCTGATTGTTGCAAAGGCTTTAATAGCTTTATCTAAATCCTCTTTTGTATGGGCTGCTGAGATTTGCGTTCTTATTCTTGCTTTATCTTTAGGTACAACAGGGTAGAAAAAACCAATTGCATATATGCCATGCTCAAGGAGTTTTTGACTCATGGTTTGAGCTAAGTTTGCATCTCCAAGCATTACCGGTACGATAGGGTGATCACCACTATCAACATCAAACCCTGCTTCTTGCATTCCTTTTCTGAAGTAATGGGTGTTGTCTTCCAAGGTATCTCTCAATTCAGTTGAATCTTGTAAAATTTCGATAGCTTTCAAAGTACCTGCACATATTGATGGGGCTAATGTGTTTGAAAACAAGTATGGCCTTGATCGCTGCCTCAACATATCGATGATTTCTTTTCTACCTGAAGTAAACCCCCCAGAAGCACCACCTAAGGCTTTACCGAATGTGCTAGTGATAATATCAACTCGATCAATAACACCACAGTATTCATGAACACCTTTGCCCATCTTACCCATAAATCCTGTTGCATGACAATCATCATGGTGGACCATTGCGTCAAATTCATCAGCAAGATCACATATTTTATCAAGTTGAGCTATTGTTCCGTCCATTGAAAAGACGCCATCAGTTGTAATTAAGACTCTACGTGCACCTTTTTCTTTTGCTTCAATGAGTTTAGATTTTAGATCACCCATATCATTATTTTTATATCGATATCTTTGAGCCTTTGATAGTCGAACACCATCTATAATAGATGCATGATTGAGCTCGTCTGAAATAACGGCATCCTCTGCAGTCAGGATTGTTTCAAATAATCCTCCATTCGCATCAAAACATGCGGCATATAGAATTGTTTCTTCCATCCCTAAGAATTCACTTACTTTTTTTTCTAAGGTTTTATGTATTGTTTGGGTACCACAAATAAATCTGACTGACGCTAGTCCATAGCCCCACTGGTCATAACTATCTTTAGCTGCCTGAATAATTCTTTGATCATTTGCTAATCCTAAATAATTATTTGCACACATATTGGTTACATGCTGACCACCTTCAAGTGAAATATGATTAGTTTGGTTTGAGTTAATATTTCTTTCAGTTTTCCACAAACCTGCTGCTTTTATTTCCTCTAAATCTTTAGTCAACCCTTGTCTTACTTTATCAAAACTCATTTAATTCCTTTTTCTATTTAAATTTAACTTGTCCAGTCAAGTATCACTTTTCCGGATTGTCCGGACCTCATCACATCAAACCCTTGTTGAAATTCTTTGTATGAAAAACGATGGGTAATTATTTTTTCAAGGGGTAGGCCAGATTGCACCATCATTGACCCTTTGTACCAAGTCTCAAAGATTTCTCTTCCGTAAACCCCTTTGATAGTTAACCCTTTAAATACAACCATATCCCAATCAATACCTGATCCCGGAGGCATTATGGCAAGCATAGCGATGTAGCCACCATTAATCATTAATTCCAACATTGCACTAAAAGCGATCGGGGATCCTGACATCTCAAGACCAACATCAAAGCCTTCATAAATACCAACAGATTCCATTAATTTTTTATCAATTTTTTGGTTTGAAGCATTTATTGTGATTACGGTTGGCAGAATCTCTTTAACTAGCTTTAGTCGATAATCATTGAGATCTGTGATAACAATATTTCTTGCTCCGGCATGCTTAGCTACCATCGCCGCCATAATACCAATTGGACCTGCACCTGTTATTAGCACATCCTCTCCAACCATATTAAAAGATAGTGCTGTATGAACGGCATTACCATAAGGATCAAAGACTGACAAAAGATCTGTTGAAATCTCTCTGCTTGGCTTGAAAACAACTTTGGATGGAACTGAAATATACTCTGCAAAGGCACCTGTGCGGTTAACCCCGACCCCAATAGTTTTTGGACAAAGATGTATTCTTCCCCCTAAACAATTTCTACATCTACCACATGTAATATGTCCCTCACCTGAAACAATATCTCCAACTTCTAAATCAGTTACATTCGAACCAAGCTCTACTATTTCTCCTGAATATTCATGACCTGTCGTCATAGGAATAGGTATTGTTTTTTTTGCCCAATCGTCCCAATTATAGATATGTACGTCTGTCCCGCATATTGCTGTCTTATGAATTTTAATTAACACATCATTATTTCCAACATCTGGCTCAGATACATCCTCTAACCAAATGCCTTCTTTAGCATGGCTTTTAACAAGTGCTTTCATTTAATCCTCAATTTTATTTGTAAAATATTTTATATCCATATCTTAAAACTAATTTTGTTAAATTCATGAATATAGTATATTAGTCATTAGCTTATTATATTATGAATAGCATGAATTTAGCTCATTTAGGTGGATTATAGACAAAATGGTTCGAAAAAATATTTTTTTAATTCACTTTACTGGTATTTAATAATTAATAGGTATAAAATTTATGTGATATTAATAGACGGGAGTCAGTTAAAAATTCATTACATTTCTAATTAGATACGCATATTTCATTGATTAATTTTTAAATTTAAGAGGAGCAATATGGACTTAAAAATTTTAAAAAGTAGACATAAAGAGCTAAGTAAAATAATTGATGTGGGGTATAAAAATTATATACCAGACGAAAGGCTTAGGCGTTTAAAAAAAGAAAAGTTAAGAATAAAAGAAATTATTGAAAAAAATTACTTGACCCAACATTAAAAAAAACCTACTAAACGCCTGTTTTTCAATTTAATTTATTGCCTTTTGTTACAATAAAAATCCTCTACAATAAAAGGCAAAGGTGCTATTAGTAATCTTGGTTAAAAATATGTTTATACAGAGGGTGGATGAATGCAAAATATTCTTATTACAGGTGGGCTAGGTTATATTGGAAGTCACACAGTAATCTCCTTGTTGGCCAATAATTTTAAACCAATTATTATTGATAATTTATCAAATAGTAGACTAGATGTTATTGATAAAATAAAAAAAATTTCAGGTATTATTCCTAAATTTTTTGAGGGGGATATAAGAGATGAGATTTTTTTAGCAAAGTTTTTTAAGTCAAATAAAATTGACGGGGTGATTCACTTTGCAGGGCTAAAAGATGTGGCTGATTCGGTTAGTAACCCAAAAAAATACTATGATGTAAATGTAAATGGATCAAAGGTTTTAATAGAACAACTTAAAAAATTCGACGTAAAAAAAATAATATTTTCATCATCGGCAACAGTTTATGGTGAACCAAAAATCCTCCCTATCCCAGAAGAACATTCACTAAAAGCAAAAAATCCATACGGCAAAAACAAGATAATAGTTGAGAAAATTTTAGAGAATCTTTGTGGTTACGATAAACAATGGAAAGTAATAAGCCTCAGATATTTTAACCCTATTGGAGCACATCCAACAGGTCTCTTAGGTGAATTCATGTCAAAAAAAGCATCAAGTATTATGCCTAATATATTAAATGTAGCTCTAAAAAATACTTCCCACCTTAATATATATGGCAGTGATTTTAATACTAAGGATGGAACAGGCATAAGAGATTATATTCATATTATGGATTTAGTAGAGGGCCACATAGCTGCTTTATTAAGTCTTGATAATCAAAATGGGCATAATGTTTTTAACCTTGGATCTGGAAAAGGTATATCCGTTTTAGAGCTTATTAAGATTTTTAAAGAAGCAACAGATGTAGAAATTCCATATCAGTTTGTAGAGAAAAGAAAGGGTGATTTGTCTTCATCTTATGCTGACCCATCAAAGGCTTATATAGAGTTGAAGTGGAGAGCGAAAAAAGGAGCCATTGAGATGTGCGAAGATGCATTCAGATGGGTTTGTAATGAAAAAAAAACTATAATAGAAAATTAATCATATGATTATAACTATAAAGAAAATTTGAAATAAAGTGAGTATGGTTTTCTCGAACCAATTACAATTAACAAACATTAATCACTATTTCATACATTACTTATAGTTTTGATGTTGACAATTATGGAGTTCTTGCATCAGGAATTATATTGGTGCAAACTACAAATTCAATCATTTGGCATACCTCAGTTTTAATAATACCATGGGTATTTAGTGATAGATTCATAGCAATGCTTTCGATAATTTTTCTTGCTATTCTATTTTTTGGTTTTTATTGTGCGCTGCCTTCAAAGGAACCTATATAATAAAATGAGTTTGAATAAAAAAAATATAGTGGTAGTTGGTTTAGGTTATGTTGGCGTTGCTAATTCGATTCTTCTTGCACAAAAAAATGATGTTTTGGCTGTAGATTTGGATGAGAAAAAAATCAATTTAATTAATAAAAAAATCTGTCCTATCGAAGATGAAGAGGCTACCAATTACCTACAATCTAAAAGTTTAAATATATTAGCAAAGAAAGTCGGACCAAATCTCTACAAAGACGCACATTTTGTAATAATTGCCACTCCCACAAATTATGATGAACATAATAACTATTTTGATACTAAAACAGTTGAAAAAGTTATTGCAAACGTCTTGGATGAAACATCTAGTGCTACGATAATAATTAAGTCTACAGTTCCAGTAGGTTTCACCGAATTAATGCGAAAAAAATTTAACACAAAAAAAATAATTTTTTCGCCTGAGTTTCTTAGGGAAGGCAAGGCTTTGTATGACAACTTATATCCATCAAGAATTGTAGTAGGAGATACTAATAGAGTAGCAAAAAATTTTGCTAACTTATTATCAGATGCAGCTTTAAAAAAAGATATACCTAAGCTGTTAATTAGTTCGACCGAAGCTGAAGCTTCAAAACTTTTTGCAAATTCCTATTTAGCGATGAGGGTTGCCTTTTTTAATGAGCTTGATTCATTCGCCTTAAAAAAAAATTTAAATTCGAGGTCCATAATTAATTCATTAGGTCTTGATCCAAGAATTGGTGATCATTACAATAATCCCTCATTTGGCTATGGAGGCTATTGTCTTCCTAAGGATACAAGGCAGTTACTAGCAAATTATCGGGATGTTCCACAAAACATAATTCAGTCAATTGTTGATTCTAATAAAACAAGAAAAGATTTTATTTGTGACGAAATTTTAAAGCTAAGACCAAATATAGTTGGCGTTAATCGCTTAGTTATGAAACAAGGTTCTGATAATATCAGGCACTCAAGTATGATTGGAATTATGAAGCGTTTAAAAGATAAGGGTATTAAATTAATAATTTATGAGCCATTAATTAAAGAAAATGTATTTTTAGGCACTAAAGTGCTTACAAATTTCAATTCATTTGTAAATAATTGTGATTTGATTTTAACAAATAGGATGAGTAAGGATTTAGAAGGCTTAGAGAAAGTAATTTTTACGAGAGATATATATCAATCAGACTAATAAATTATCAGATGAAATCGTGTTTTTTAATAAGAAAAATCTTCTTGATATATCTACGTTATCTTGCATTAAATATCTAGACATAGCCCTCAGAGAAAATTTTACATTTAAATATGTATTGCTTAAAAATTTTAATGATTCGGCTAAACAGGCTAATGAAATTATTAAGTTGATTAAAGATGTTTCATCAGAATTTAATTTAATGCTTTTTAGCCTATTCTCAAAAAATGAATATAAGCCAACAAAAAAGATAGTAATAAAATGTTACCAAGAAATTTTTATGGATGCAGACATTTTCATTACAATTGAACAAACTCGCGGGTATCATATTTATGCTGCCTACGGACAGCTTGTAGGCTGCGTTCAAGATAAAATAAAAAAAATACAACGGCTTCAGTTCACATGATAAAAAAAAATACGATTCAAGTGATGGTGGGTAATATTCCAGTTGGCGGAGGAGCCCCTACTGTGATTCAGTCGATGACTAATACCCATACGTTTAATAAAAAAGAAACGGTAGCTCAAATCCTAGAACTATGGCGTGCTGGCTCAGAGATTGTTCGAATTACAGTAAATGATGAAGAATCAGCTAAAGTAGTCTCCGATATAAAAAAAGAATTACTGGATAATGGCTGTAATGCACCAATCGTTGGTGATTTTCATTTTAATGGCCACAAATTGTTAGAAAAATATCCCGATTGCGCAAAAGCTCTTGATAAATATCGAATCAATCCAGGTAATGTTGGAAAGGGAAGTAAGCGAGACGAACAATTTGCAGCAATGATTAACTTTGCAATAGATTTTGATAAGCCTATTCGTATCGGGGTGAATTGGGGTAGCTTAGATCAAGATCTTTTAAAGAGTTTAATGGATAAAAATGCAATACTAAAAAATCCATTAACATCTCAATTAGTCATGAAGGAGGCTTTAATTAGGTCAGTTATAGATAGTGCTAATAGTGCAAAGGAATTAGGGCTGCCGAGTAATAAAATTATTGTTTCGTGCAAGGTAAGTGATGTTCAGGACTTAATTGAGGTTTACACAAATCTTTCTAAACGATGTAATTACCCCCTCCACTTAGGGCTTACAGAGGCTGGTATTGGATCTAAAGGAATTGTTTCTTCTGCAGCATCAATGGGGTATCTTTTACAGCATGGGATAGGCGATACAATTCGAATTTCACTTACACCTGAACCAAAAGAATCGAGAACAAAAGAAGTCATCGTTGCGCAAGAGTTGTTGCAAACTATGGGTATAAGGTCTTTTACACCTCTTGTTATTTCCTGCCCGGGTTGTGGGAGAACAACTTCAACTTATTTTCAAGAATTGGCTGGTGAAATACAAAGCTATTTAAGAAAGACCATGCCAGTCTGGAAAAAGAAATATAATAACGTTGAAAATATGACCGTAGCGGTAATGGGTTGCGTAGTTAATGGCCCTGGAGAGTCAAAAATGGCAAATATTGGTATAAGTTTGCCAGGTACGGGCGAAGTTCCGGTAGCACCTGTTTATGAAAATGGAAAAAAAACAATAACATTAAAAGGCTCTTCAATTACTAATGATTTTAAAGGTATTATTGAAAATTATATCCGAAACAATTATGAGAAAAAATAACTCTTAAATGGCTAAAAAAATTCAATCTATAAAAGGATTCTACGATGTAGCTCCAGATGTTCAAAAGATCTGGCGCTATTTCGAATCAAAGTGCCTTTCTATTTTTGACCAATATGGTTATGAAGAGATTGGACTTCCAATAATTGAGACAACAGAATTATTCGAAGCGAGTGTCGGTACCCATACTGATATTGTTGAAAAGGAAATGTATAGTTGGACAGATAAGTTAAATGAGGACAAGTTGACCTTACGGCCAGAGGGCACGGCGGGATGTGTAAGGGCTGTTATTCAAGGTAGCCTAACTTATAACGGACCCATAAAGCTTTTTTATAGAGGCCCCATGTTCAGACATGAAAATGTTCAGAAGGGAAGGCAAAGGCAATTTCATCAGCTAGGCATTGAGTCATTTGGCTTAATAGAGCCCTCAAGTGATGCGGAACAGATAATTATGCTCAGCAGGTTATGGAAAACACTTGGTTTGGAGAAAAAAATTCACTTAGAGATAAACTCTATTGGAGATATGGAGGATAGAGAGCAATATAGAAAAGAATTAATTGATTATTTTGAAAAAAATTTAGAGATCCTTGATGATGATGCAAAACGAAGGCTACATAAAAACCCAATGAGAATATTGGATAGTAAAAATCCGCACATGCAAGATATGCTTGAAAAAGCACCTAAATTGATTGACTCTATAAATGAGAATGCTAAAAATCACTTTAATTTGCTTTGTCAGACCTTAAAGGACAATCAGGTTGATTTTCAATTGAATAAAAGACTGGTTAGGGGCTTAGATTACTATAATAGAACAGTTTTTGAATGGATTACTAGTGATTTAGGTAGTCAAGGAACCGTTGCAGGTGGAGGGCGTTATGATTATTTAGTAGAAAGGCTTGGTGGAAAACCAACCCCAGCTTGTGGTTTTGCGATTGGTATTGAAAGAATTATTTTATTGCTTGAAAATACAAATTTGGATAACAATATTTACCCTGATATTTATATTGTAAATTTAGGAAATGAATCAAGAAATAAAGCTTTTATGATAGCGGAATCACTGAGAGATAAAAATTATAAAGTTAATGTTAACCTTGACTCAACTAGCTTCAAATCGCAAATGAAAAAAGCGGATAAAAGTAATGCAAAAATAGCACTCATTATTGGTGAAGATGAGTTAAAAAAAAATCTCATTCAAGTGAAACTTATTCGGAAAGATGGCTCTCAAATGGAAGTTAAACAAAAAGACGTATTAAGTTTTATAAAAAATAATATTTAACAAAATGAAAAAATATATACTAAAAATTAATAACTTATCAATAACAACTAAAGCAGATACTAACTTATATTTAGTTGATGGTATCTCTTTTTCTGTTAAAGAAGGAAAAACAACATGTATTGTTGGTGAATCTGGAAGTGGCAAAAGTCTAACGGCACTTTCGATTATCAGACTGCTCTCACCTCAACTAAAAATGTCAGGAGAAATTTTATTTAATAATGAAGATATTTGTAAAATGAGTGAGCTCGAAATTAGACAAAAGAGAGGTCTCGATATCGCCATGATTTTTCAGGAACCTATGACTTCACTGAACCCAGTTTTAACGATTGGTTATCAAATAAAAGAGGCTATAACTGTACACTCTGATTCACCAAATAATAAGATTAATAAAAAAGTTGAAGAATTATTAACACTTGTTGGGATTCCCGTTGAAAGAGTCAGTAGTTATCCTGACGAATTATCAGGAGGGCAGAGGCAGCGGGTCATGATTGCAATGGCAATGTCTTGCAATCCTAAGTTACTTATTGCAGATGAACCTACCACAGCGCTTGATGTGACAGTTCAGGCTCAAATTCTTAAACTGTTAGATGATCTCAAAAGTAAATTAAATATGTCTATGTTGTTTATTACTCATGATTTTGGCGTTGTTGAGGATATCGCTGATGATGTGATTGTTATGTTTAAGGGCAAAATTGTTGAAAGAGGGGAAGTAAATCAGGTACTCAAAAAACCAAAGCACCCATACACAAAAGCCTTACTAGGATGTGTTCCAGATGCATTAGGAGAAAAACAATTAACCCCAATAGATTATGATAAGTTGAATAGGGCAATGCAACGAATATGAGCAAGCTACTGGAAACAAATAATCTATCAAAAACATATGTGCAAACACAAGGATTTTTTTCCAGAGTGAGAACTAATATCCATGCACTTGATAACGTAAGTTTTTCTATAAATCAAGGAACGACGATGGCCGTTGTAGGTGAGTCGGGTAGTGGAAAATCAACACTTGCTAAAAGTTTAGTCCGCCTTGTAAAGCTTGATAAAGGCAATGTCAAGTTTGATGGTATTGATTTGCTGCGCTTAGAAGGGGAGAAGTTAAAGAGCGTTAGAAAAGATATTCAGATGATTTTTCAAGATCCATATGCCTCCCTAAACCCAAGATTAAATATCTTACAAATTATGGAGGAGCCATTACTCATACATAACTATCTAGATATCGATGACCGTAGAAAAAAAATTGAGGATTTCATTGAGCGTGTCGGTCTAAACATATCTGATTTAAAAAAATATCCTCATCAGTTTTCAGGTGGCCAGAGGCAAAGAATTGGTATCGCTAGAGCTCTTATTCTTGAACCGAAATTGGTGATATGTGACGAACCTGTCTCAGCGCTTGATGTCTCCGTCCAAGCTCAGATATTGAAGCTTTTAAAAGACTTACAAAGAGAGTTTGGGCTCACTTATTTATTTATTACTCATGATTTAAGGATAGTAAGACACGTTGCAGATGATGTCATGGTAATGCGACATGGAAAGCTCGTCGAAGAAGGAAAAACTGATATAATTTTCAAAAATCCGAAGAACCAGTATACAAAAGACTTAATCCAATCAATTCCAGGATTAATCTCAAAAAGGAATTAAAAAATATGGCATTTGATAATGATGAACAACAATCAGAGCACTTTAAGAATTTTTATAATTTACACAAAATTAAAATATTTTTAGCTTTAATAGTATTTTTATTAGCTTTTTTCGCTTACCAGTATTTTATTAGTTCTAATCAATCTAAGGCTGAAGAAGCATCTCAACTTTTCCAGGATGTTCTCGTATCCAAAATAGATAACATTGATGAAATAAAATTGAAAGTAGCAAAACTTAAAAATGAATATAATAATTCACCTTATGCTGCTCGAGCAACTATTTATTATTCTAAACTTTTAGTAGAGACTGGTGATTATTCTGCCGCAGCCAACGAGCTTATTTGGGCTTCAGATGAAAATATAGAGTCATCAATACAATCTATGGCAAATTATCTCTTAGGTAACTTATATCTAGTTCAGGAAAAGCTTGACGAAGCTCTTGAGGCTGCAAATAAAATCATAACTGATGGATATATTGGCTTAGCAAATGATTTAAAAGGCGATATTTACCTCGCTAAAGGTGATAAAGAGAATGCAATCAAATCTTATGAACTTGCTCTTAATTACTTTGACGGTCAAGGAGAGCTTCATAAAGTAATTGAGAATAAATTAAATTCAATTAGTCGATGAGGTTAATTCCTCTAATATTCCTTACCTCCATATTGTTTGGTTGCTTTATTGGACCAGTTGAAGATTTTGTTGATCAAATGGATGATCAATATTTCGGAGATGAATTTAATAATATTCCAACTGAAATAAAACCCTATGATAAAAAAGCTTCTATAGAGTTGATTTGGGAGAATAAAGTTGGCGATAATGATATAAACAACCTTAATCTAATTTTTTCTGAGGAATTTGTGATAGCTGCCACTAGCGATGGGAGTTTGCGAAAAATGCAAATAGCAACTGGTGAAACTGTTTGGGAAAAAGAGATTTCTGAAGAAATAATGATGGGTATAGGTGGAGATTTTGAAAATATTTTATTCATTACGGAGAAAAGTTATCTTTGGTGCCTTGATAATAAAGGTAATGCAATATGGAAGACATTTGTTGATGGTGAGGTTTTAACCACTCCAGTCATTAACAATAAGAAAGCCTACGTTAGGCTTGCAAACTATGAAATCTTACAAATTGATCTAAAACAAGGTGATATTGACTGGAGATATATTCATTCATCACCTCCGTTAGCATTCAATGGTACATCTTCATTAACTTTTTCAGATGGAGTTATTTATGGTGGACTTGGTGCAGGAAAGATAGTTGCTGTGCATCAAAAAAGTGGTGCATTTATATGGGAGGCAAATATATCTCAAATAAAAGGAGCAACAGATATTGATAGACTTAATGATGTCTTAAGCAAACCAATAATTAATGATTCTGAAGTTTATGCAGTTTCAACATCAGGTGATTTAACAGCAATTGATAGAAGGAGCGCAAGTACCATATGGACTCGAAAAATTTCAAGCTTTAATAATATTGCCTTTGATGGTTTTGATATATATTTAGCTCATAAGAGTGATTCAATCTACTCCTTAGATCCAAAAAATAATGGAAAAACTAATTGGAGAAATGCTGATTTACAATATCGCAGAATAACAAATCCAATTATTGCGGGCGATTATATTGCTGTGGGAGATTTTGATGGTTATATACATCTTTTAAATTCAGAAACAGGTGCTGTTGAAGGGCGAGCCCAAATCACATCCGATGTTCCGATAGGGAAAAATATTCACTCCATTGGAGATAGTAAAATATTAGGAATTGATTTAGATGGCAATGTTTTTTATATGCTAGTAAAAAATGTTTCAGAAGAAATAATGGAAGATAAAGCTGATGAACAACAAGATATCGAAGAAAATAGTATAGAAACTACCGAAACTACCGAAACTACCGAAACTACCGAAACTACCGAAACTACCGAAACTACCGAAACTACCGAAACTACCGAAACTACCGAAACTACCGAAACTACCGAAACTACCGAAACTACCGAAGTGCCCACAAATGAAATGTGTGATGTTGATGAGGGTGATATTAGAAATAAGGGTAATAGAAAAAGAAAAAATTGTTATTAAGATTTAGTTTGTAAAATTAATTAGTTGATCAAATAAAATGAAGAGTATCGTCATAGTTGGCAGGCCTAATGTAGGTAAATCAAGTTTATTTAACCGTTTAACAAAAACTCGGGATGCAATCGTGGCTGATATGCCAGGATTAACGAGGGACAGGCACTATGGAAAATTAGAGATTCAAGATAGCCAATTTTTACTTATTGACACAGGCGGGTTTGAGCCAAAAAATAAGGAGGATATTGTTCAGGAAATGGCTGTCCAAACAAAGTTAGCAATCGATGAAAGCGATATTATTATCTTTATGGTTGATTCTAGGAAGGGCTTACATCCAACCGATGAGCATATTGCTGACATTATAAGAAAGAATGAAAAGCCAAAGATTATTGCGGTAAACAAGGCGGAAGGAATTCTTGATGAAAAAGCATTCGTAGATTTTTATTCACTTGGGTTTTCAAATTTGGTGAGGCTATCTTCTGCTCATGGAGAAGGTATTTCAGCCCTCAAAGATTTTTTATTGACGTTTGATGAAATCGACGATGAAGAAATTGAGGATGAAAACCATCCAAAAATATCGATAGTTGGTAAACCCAATGTTGGAAAATCTACCCTTATTAATGGCTTACTTGGAGAAGATAGATTTATTGCTTTTGACCAACCTGGAACAACAAGAGACGCAATTTCAACAGAATTTTTTTGGGGGAAAGATACTTATACCTTAACTGATACTGCAGGTATCAGAAAGAAAGGGAAGGTATTTGAAACGATAGAGAAATTTTCAATTATTAAAACGCTAAATGCAATAGAGCAGTCAAACATTGCAGTTTTACTCATCGATGGAAAAGACGGGCTCTCTGCCCAAGACTTGCATATTCTTGCATTTGTAATCGAAACAGGAAGGTCTTTGGTTGTCGTTGTTAATAAATGGGATTTATTAGATGCATATGAAAAAGATAAGATAAAAAATCAGATAGATAGAAAACTTTCTTTTGTTAATTTTGCTGAAGTGGTATTTATTTCAGCAATAAATAAAACAGGTTTTTCGGAAATGATGAGAGCTATCAAAAAAGCATACCAATCATCACAAAAAAAACTTTCAACGCCACAAATTAACTCTGTACTTGAGAACGCTTTAATTAGCCACCCACCAAAAATTATCAAGGGCATAAGACCAAAATTAAAATATGCACATCAAGGAGGCCTGAATCCGCCTCAAATAATTATTCACGGTAATCATTTAAATGAAATAAAAAAAGATTACCTTGTTTTTCTGGAGTCTTTTTTTAGAAAATCATTTCAATTGGTTGGCACACCAATCAAAGTCTTATTAAAAAACTCTGAAAATCCTTTTGATAAAAAAGATTTGAAACCAAAGAAAACCGGCCTCGTTACAAGGAGAAAAATTAAAAATGAATATAGAGAAAAATTGAATAAAAAAAAAGTTACTGATTAATCACCATCTACTATATTAAGACTATCAAAGATATTCCACCAATTTTTCTTCTGAGCTTGGAGATTTTTTGTATGAAATTTACTTTTAGGGTAATTTAATTTAAGTATTTTTTCTGTATCTCTTTGAAGATCTTGAATTCCAAGGAATTCATAAGCGCTAATCATAATAATTAAAGCTTCTTCTTGATGAATGGTTTGAGGAAACTCCTCCAGGACAAACATTGCCCTATTAAGAGCAGCTATATAAGCTTTCCGTTTCATATAGTATCTAGCAACATGAATTTCATGTTCTGCCATTTTATTCATTAGGTATGCCATTCTGATCAAAGAATCGTCATAGTATTTACTTTTAGGATATCGCTCTACAATGATGTTAAAGGTTAGAAAGCTATCCTTTAAGGGTCCAACATCACGATCACTAATATCCTGTAAAGTAAATTTATCAAACAAGTTTCTATCTACAAACAGAACGACTCCTTTTAAATAGTATGCATAATCAACTGTTGGATGATTAGGGTAAAGCCTAATAAATTTATCAAGCATCGCAATAGCTTCAGCGTCTTGAGAAAATTTATAATATGCATAAGCCAGATCTAATTTAAATTGTGGGGCAAGCTTTGAATTTGGATAACGTTGCTCCCCCTTTTCTAATATTCTAATTGCTGAAGGCCAATCAGCAGTGCTCGCATAAGCTTCCCCCCTTCCAAGAATCCATTGAGGTGTTTGCCCAGTAGTTTCATCAAATTCAACGGGATCTCCAAAGAAAAAACAACCTGATAGGAGAAAAGTTATTATTAATGTTGAAATTAATTTCATAGTTGATTAATGAGTGTGATGATGTAAATTATACCTTATGAAGCAAAAAAAATTAGAGTTAATCATTCCTAAAAAATCAACTGGGAAAAGGATAGATATTGCACTTCAAGAGCTGATGTCAAACTATTCAAGAGCAAAGGTTCAAGCGTGGATTAAATCTGGATTTATTTTACTTGGCAGCAAAAAAATCTCAGCAAAAGATATTGTTTTAGGTGGTGAGAGGGTCAGCGTTGAAGTCCAACAAGATGAAAAAATATTACAATTTGAAGCAGAAAATATTCCTCTCAACATTATTTATGAGGATGAGGATTTATTTGTAATAAATAAAGACAAAAACATGGTGGTTCATCCAGCTGCTGGTAATTGGAGCGGTACTATATTAAATGCTATTTTATTCCATTTTCCTAAGAATAAATCTTTACCAAGATGTGGTATTGTCCATCGGCTTGATAAAGATACAACAGGTTTAATGGTTATTGCAAAAGATGAAGTTACTCAATCAAACCTTATTAAACAATTACAATCAAAAAAAGTGTTTAGGGAGTATAGGGCTATAGTATGGGGCCAGGTGCTTCTGAATAAATCAATTGATCTTCCAATAGGGCGACACCCATCAGTTAGAACAAAAATGGCTATTAATAAAAATAATGGAAAGAATGCAGTTACACATTACGAGGTCTTAGAGCGATTTATAATGCATAGTTATTTGCGATGCAAGCTTGAGACAGGAAGAACACATCAGATAAGGGTTCATATGAACCACAATACATCACCTATAGTTGGAGATCAGACTTATGGGCTCAAGAAAATCATACCTACAAAAGAAATGTCACTTACTCTAAAAGAAGCAACTATTAACTTTCCGAGGCAGGCACTTCATTCCAGCTCATTAGGCTTAGTTCATCCAAAGACTAAAAAGCATATGCGTTGGGATATAGAACTCCCAGAAGATATGAAAAGCATACTTGATTTAATTAGACTTGAAAGCTCAATTTCTCCTTAATATATTAATGTTATGCAAAATATAAAGATATTTGAACCTGAATGGATTGTCCCAAAAAATATTTTTGCCTTACAAACAACAAGAAATACTAACCTTATAAAAGAGTCCTCGTATACAAATAAAATAAAATTATCAACCAATTTTGGACTTGAATTTATTAACAAAGAAGAAAAAGGGTTAAATCAATCACATAGTAATATATCTATTGAGTTACCCAGCGATGATCTTAATGCTGATGCTTCATATACAAAGTATCCTAGAGTGATCTGCTCAATAAGAACAGCTGATTGTATGCCTTTATTGATTACAGATGAGGAGGGGAGTTTTGTTGCTGCTATTCATGCAGGTTGGAGAGGTCTATCATCTGGCATTATTGAAAACACATTGAAAAAAATTAATGCCAAAGGAAAAATTATAGTATGGATTGGCCCTCATATTAGCCAAGAATATTTTGAGGTTGGTGCTGAAGTAAGAAATATTTTTTTGGAAAATGACTCAACTACTGATGAGGCATTTAAACATGGAGCGAATGGCAAATATTTTCTTTCTATGCTTAAAGTATCAGAGCTTAAGCTTCTTAATTTAGGTGTAGAAAAAATATACATTACAAAGAATCTCTGCACTTATAAAAATGCTAATAATTATTACTCATATCGAAGGGAAGCTTCTTCAGAAAGAATGACATCATTAATATGGATTGAATAACCTTTTCTGTTTCATCTTTGATGAGTTCAACTTATAATATGTAATATTTTTTTGGAGGACCTATGACTTTATACTGGATAATCGCTGTATCTTTTATTGGAGGAATTACCAGTCTTTTTTTAGCAAGTGTAATTTTTAAGAATTCAAATAACACACTTACTAGTAATATGGTCAGTCTTGCAGTCGGAACACTTTTGACTACTGCCTTTCTAGAAATTATCCCCCATGCCATGGAAGAGTCAAATAATAATTTTCACTCTATAAGTTTTACTGTTTTAATAGGAATCCTTGTCCTTTTTATTCTAGAGAAACTTTTAATTTGGCGTCATTGTCATGGACCTGATTGTAATAAACATTCAGAGTGTGAAACTAGTGACTTTAATTCTAATATTAGCGCTAACGGAAAGAGTGGCATTGTTGTTATTGGTGATTTATTTCATAATTTTGTTGATGGTATATTAATTGCAAGTGCATTCTTGGTCGATATTAAACTAGGACTAATAACAGCTCTTTCAATGATGCTCCATTGTTTGCCTCAGGAAATGAGTATTTTTTCAGTACTTTTACACTCAGGGGTATCTAAATTTAAAGCGTATATGTGGAATATTGCATCAAGTTTTGCGACATTATTTGGTAGCCTTTTATCTTTCTATATTCTGAGCATTATGGTGAGTTTTGTCCCCTATGTTCTAGCAATCGCTGCGTCAAGTATGATTTATGTTGCTATATCAGATCTGATGCCTGGTCTTCATAAAAAAACAGAGTTAAAAGAATCTATCAAGCAGATTTTATTAATATTGGTAGGTGTATTAATTATTTATTTTATTCATGAGCTAGTTCATTAAATTGGAAATTATATTATGAAGGTGGTCACTAGATTTGCACCAAGTCCAACAGGATATCTGCATGTTGGAGGAGTTAGGACTGCGCTATTTTCATATGCTTTTGCGAAAAAGAATAAGGGAGATTTTTTATTAAGAATTGAAGATACTGATATTGAGAGATCTTCAGAAGATGCTATAAATGCAATATTAGATGGCATGAAATGGTTAGGGCTTGAGCATGATAAAACAATAAAATACCAAACGAAACGCTTAGATTTATATAAAAAATATATAAAGATCATGATAGAAATTGGTGATGCTTATTATTGTTATGCCTCTAAAGAGGAGCTTGATAAGATGAGAGATGATCAGATTAAAAAAGGGGATAAGCCTCGCTATGATGGTCGTTGGAGGCCAGAGCAAGGTAAGGCCTTACCACAGCCTCCTAAAGATATCTTTCCCACAATAAGATTTAAAAATCCAAAAACAGGTATTGTTAAGTGGGTTGATTTAGTTAAAGGTGAAATTAATATCAATAATGAAGAGTTAGATGATTTTATTATTGCAAGGTCAGATGGAACGCCAACGTATAATTTTTGTGTGGTAATTGATGACTGGGATATGGATATATCTCATGTAATAAGAGGAGATGACCATATCAATAACACCCCAAGACAAATTAATTTGCTTAATTCCTTAAATGCACCAATTCCAAATTATGCACACTTATCAATGATACATGGTCCAGATGGCCAAAAACTTTCAAAAAGACACGGGTCAGTTAACGTAATGCAGTATAAGGGGGATGGATATTTACCTGAATCCCTCATTAATTATCTTTCTAGGCTCGGCTGGTCACATGGTGACAATGAAAAATTTTCCATGGATAAATTTTGTGAATGGTTTGATTTTAAGCATGTCACTTCATCTCCTGCACAGTTTGATAAAACAAAGTTAGATTGGTTGAATGGAGAATATATTAAGGAATATGACATAGATAAATTGACAGAAATGGCTATTATAAAATTTAAACAAGTGAATTATCCTGTAGATGATGCAAAATTAATTCGTAATGCACTTGGTTTGTACAGAGACAGAGAAACGAACTTAAATCAACTTTTTGAAAATATTGTTTATTTTGTTAAAAAACCTGACTTTAATAATGAGCTAGAAGCCAAATTTATAAACGAAGAGAGTAAAAAGAATATAAAAGCATTAGTTGAAAGTTTGCAAATTCTAAGTTGGGAAGAAGTTGAGATAAACCAGTGCATCAAAGAATTTGTTAAAAGCAATGGGTTAAAGTTTCCAGAAATTGCAATGCCACTCAGGACAAGGCTAGCTGGAAATCTAAATACACCGAATATAGGTAGTATAATATTTGTCTTGGGTTTGGATGAAGTCAAAAATAGACTAAAAGACTGCCTTTAAAATTTATATAAAGAAAATATTAATATGCATTTACAGGATAATTTTTTAAACAAAGTGATAGAAGAAAATATTTCTGTCTCAATATATCTTTTAAACGGGATTAAATTGCAAGGGAATATTCACTCTTTTGATCAGTCTGTGATTGTTTTAAATGGGCAAGCACCTCAGCTTATTTATAAGCATTCAATCTCAACTATTGTTCCCTCCAAGAAAGTGAGCTTGACTCAATCATAGAAGTATTCGAAAGACCTAAAAATGGTGAGAACGCAATATTAGTCAGTCTTAATATTGATGATATTGATCATAAGGAAAATACGAGTGAGTTTAAACTCCTCGCCTCCAGTGCAGGCTTTAAAATTGCAGAATTAGTTGAAAGTCAACGCAAGTTTCCTGACGCTAAATTTTTTATCGGCTCAGGGAAGTTAGAGGAATTACTTCAAATAAAGAATTCAGAAAATATAAAGACCATTATTTTTAATCATGAACTTACTCCCTCGCAGGAAAGAAATATTGAAAAAGCCACCTCCATGCGTGTTTATGATCGAACAGCTTTGATTTTATTTATATTTTCAATGCGAGCTAAGAGTCATGAGGGTAAGATGCAAGTTGAATTAGCCCACCTAAATCATTTATCTTCAAGGTTAACGAAGGGCTGGAGTCACCTTGAGAGACAAAAGGGAGGTATCGGTGTAAGGGGCGGTCCTGGAGAGAAGCAAATCGAGCTTGATCGGAGAATGTTAGGACAAAGAATAAAGCAGCTTAAAATTAAATTATCAAAGCTCGAAAAACAAAGAGCAAACCAAAGGAGCGCAAGAAGAAGATCAAAAGTATTCACAATTGCTATTGTCGGCTATACAAACGCGGGTAAATCAACTCTCTTTAATCGCCTTACAAGTGAAAATATTTTAGCTGAAAATAAATTATTTGCTACGTTGGATACTACTTCACGAAAGTTATTTATTGAGTATGGACACGACCTTGTAATATCAGATACAGTTGGGTTTATAAAAAACCTACCAACAACGCTTATTGAAGCTTTTAAATCAACTTTGGAGGAAGCATCAGATGCTGACTTACTTTTGCATATTGTTGATATAAGCAATACAAATAAGAGTGAACAGATACTTCAGGTAGAAAAGATTTTGGAAGAAATTGGTGCTAATAATGTACAACAGATTCTAGTGTTAAATCAAATAGACAAAATTAAGCTTAACGCTGGATATGATAGAGATGAATATGGTAGAATCAACCGCGTTCAATTATCAGCAATTAAAGGTGATGGGATTGAATTTTTAAAGAAAGCAATTGTCGAAAGAAGTGCAAGTTATATTAATGAAAGAAATGGAGATTATGCTTAAATTATTAGGAAATATGGGTAATAGAATTTCAAAAGTAATAAAAAGTTCCAATAATGACGGGCCACCTGATTTAGATGAGCTAATGAATGACCTTAAATCTAAAGTAACTAATGTTTTTAAATTAAAGCCAAAAAATTCTAATAATGGAGATGGTTCAAAACCACCTTCAAATGGACTAGGTGACTCTGGAATCATTAAACCTTTACCAATAATTATTGTCATTTTCCTGGTTTGGTTAGCGACTGGATTTTATATTGTAGATCAGGGTACAAGAGGTATTGTTTTGACCTTCGGTGAAAATACAAGTGTTACTCTTCCAGGACCAAGGTGGCATATTCCATATCCAATTGAGACAGTTGAAATTGTAAACCAAGAGCAGGTTCGTACCATAGAGGTAGGTTATCGTTCTCTTGGCGAGGGCGCAACTCAACAGCTTAAAGAGTCTTTGATGTTAACAGGAGATGAAAACATTATCGACCTTCAATTCGCAGTCCAATATAATTTGAAATCAGTAGAAGACTTTTTATTTAACAATCGTTCAGTTGAAGGCTCTGTTAGAGGTGCTGCAGAAACTGCAATTAGAGAGGTTGTTGGAAAGAGTGATATGGATTTTGTTTTATTTGAAGGGAGGGAAGAGATTGCAATAAAAACAAAAGACCTGGTGCAGTCCATTCTTGATTTATATAAAACCGGTATTAATATTACCAGTGTAACCTTGCAAAATGTCCAACCACCTCAACAAGTACAGGCTGCTTTTGACGATGCAGTTAAGGCCAAACAAGATCTTGAGAGACAAAAAAATGAAGGACAAGCATATGCAAACGATATCGTTCCTAAGGCAAGAGGTACAGCTTCAAGACTCACTGCCGAAGCAAATGGATACAAAATTTCTATAGAAAATGAAGCACTGGGTAATGCTAGCCGTTTCGATCAGATTTTAGCTGAATACATAAGAGCCCCTGAGGTAACTAAAAAAAGGTTATTTTTAGAAACTCAAGAGCAGATCATGTCAACAGTAAGTAAAATTATTATCGATCAAAAAGGATCAAATAGTCTTATTTATCTCCCGCTTGATAAGATTATTAATAATTCAAGCAAAAATAATAGTGAAGATATCGACCTAAGTCAGGCATCAAGCCAAACAAATCCTGATATATCTGCATCAGATGTCATTAATTCGTTAACAGATCGTTCTAGGGGTGCATTTAGAGAACGCGTAAGGGATATAAGGTAAATATTATGGGAAAATTATCAAGAATACTCGTATCATTCATTGTTTTATTAATTTTATTAAGTCTGTCTACGTTCACTGTTGATCAAAGGGAGTTTGCGTTAGTTTTTAGATTGGGTGAGATTGTTTCGGTTAAAAAAGATCCGGGCCTTTACTTTAAAACTCCAATTGTCGAAAATGTAAGATTTTTTGATAAAAGAATATTAACTTATGAGTCAGAACAGCCAGACAGGTTTATTACAAGTGAGAAAAAAAACGTATTGGTGGATTCATACATAAAATGGAGAATCACAGATCCATCAAAGTATTATGTATCAGTTAACGGTGATGAAAGACAAGCGGAGAGAAGAATAACGCAAACGGTGAATGATGGGCTTCGTGCCGAATTTGGTAAAAGAACAATTCAAGAAGTTGTTTCTGGGCAAAGATCAGAGATTATGGGCATACTTCAGGAAGGTGCTGATAGGGAATCAAGATTGATTGGAGTTGAGATATTAGATGTGAGATTAAGGAGAGTTGATCTTCCCGAGGAAGTTAGTCAATCTGTTTACCAGAGAATGAATGCTGAAAGAAAATCAGTTGCGAATGAGCTTAGATCACAAGGTTTTGCTGATTCAGAAAAAATTAGAGCTGTTGCTGAAAAAGAAAGAAATATTATTATTACAGAAGCTTATAAGAATGCACAAAAGATAAAAGGAGAAGGTGATGCGAGTGCATCTAGAATCTATGCTGAAGCTTTCTCAAAAAATCAAGAGTTTTATGATTTCTTTAGAAGTCTTGAGGCTTACAGAAAAAGCTTTAAAGGAAAAGAAGATATTTTAATTCTTGATCCTGATTCTGACTTTTTCAAATTCTTAAAAAGCCCTGATAGCAAGTAATTGAGTGGCTCTATTGTTCTAGCGATTGGTCTGGTTTTAGTTATTGAAGGCATATTTCCCTTATTTTTTACGCAACTCTGGAAAGATACGTTCATTAGAATAACAAACCAAAAAAATGGCCAAATAAAGTACTATGGACTTTTATCTGTGATTATTGGCATAATGGTTATATTTATTGGAACCTATTAAAATGAATCAATGGCTTCTTCCTGAAAATGCAGAAGATATCTTCCCTGAAAAAGCAGTAGCAATCGAAACAAAAAAAAGACTTCTTCTAGACCTTTATCTTAAAAATGGATATCAACTTATTTTTCCTTCTATGCTTGAATTCTCTGATTCCCTAAATGCTTATGGGAGAGATTTAGATCTCGAAACCTATAAAGTTGTTGATCAAATGACAGGTAAGATGATGGGCATAAGCTCTGATCTGACGACTCAGGCTTTTCGAATCGACTCTCAAATGGGAGAGAAAGGCATTAATAAATTATGTTATGCAGGTTCAGTATTAAGGACTAATACTTCCAGTAAAAAACCTCGCGAGTTGTTACAAGTTGGAGCAGAATATTTTGGTGATCCAAGTATTGATGCCGACATAGAAATACAAAAGTTACTGATCCAGTCTTTAAATGTGCTTGATATTAAAGATATTGTCCTTGATATCAATCATCTTGATGTCTATAGCTCATTGAAGAATGAAGTCGATTTATTACCTAGTGAGGATTTAATGCTTGGTAATGCCATGATGCTAAAAGATAAAATCGAATTAGAAAAAATTCTTTCAAAAAAAAATAATATTGGCATAACAAAAAAACTTATATCCCTAACAGATCTTTATGGAGATGAGTCAATCCTAAAAAATCTAAATAAATTACTACCAGACCAGTCTGTTGCAAATGATGTGATTAAATCACTCACTAGAATTTGTGAAAACCTAAAGAAAATGAATGTTGAAATTAGCTTTGATTTTTCTGATATTAGAGGTTATCAATATCATACGGGTATGGTGTATTCAGCTTATGCAAAAAAATTTAACACTGCAGTAGCACAAGGTGGACGTTACGACAATATGAATAAGTCTATTACTGATATGAGACCAGCGACAGGTTTTTCTATTGATCTAAGGTTTATCATAAACAATCTATTAACTTAAGAAACTATCATTATGGCTAAAAATGTAGTTGTTATTGGAACGCAATGGGGTGATGAAGGTAAGGGAAAAATCGTCGACTGGCTAACAGATCATGCTTCAGCGGTTGCTCGATTTCAAGGAGGCCATAACGCAGGACACACGCTTGTTATTGGTCAAGGCTCAAAGCAAAAAGAATACAAACTTAACCTTGTTCCTTCTGGGATCATTCGAGAAGGAATTGAATGCTATATAGGCAATGGTGTAGTTTTGGATATCAATCATTTAAGTAAAGAGGTTGATAGCCTTGAAAAAAATGGCATTACTGTTAGGGGTAGGTTGAATATTAGTGCCGGTTGTCCTTTGATTCTTGATTATCATGTTGAGCTAGATAGAGCCAGAGAAGCTATTCGATCAAAAAATAAAAAAATTGGGACTACTGGTAAGGGAATTGGTCCCGCCTATGAGGATAAAGTTGCTAGAAGGGCATTCAAGGTTTATGATTTATTCTTAGATCCAAAAGATATTTTAAGTAGACTTAAAGAGACGCTCGATTATCATAACTTTGTTTTAACAAAATATCTAAACTCATCACCGATTGACCTTAATAAACAGTTTGATTCAATGATAAGCCAGTCTGAATTTATTAAACCTTTTGTCTGCGATGTTTCACAAAAGCTTTACGAAGTTAACCAGTCGGGTAAAAGTATTTTATTTGAGGGAGCACAAGGTGCCTTATTGGATATCGATCATGGGACATATCCCTTTGTAACCTCCTCTAATTGTGTATCAGGCCAAGCATCTGCCGGGACAGGCGTTGGACCATCCATGCTTAGCTATGTGCTTGGTATAACAAAAGCCTATACCACCAGAGTAGGCGGTGGGCCATTTCCAAGTGAACTAGATATAGATGACGAATCCTCACCTGGCTTTCAAATGTCTACAAAAGGGAAGGAATTTGGTACGGTGACCCAGCGAACGAGACGGTGTGGTTGGTTTGATGCAGCGGCATTGAGGCGGTCTGCGATGGTTAATGGTTTATCCGGGCTTTGTATTACAAAGCTAGATATACTTGATGGCATTAAGACCTTAAAGATCTGTGTGGGATATAAAAATGGTGATAATGAGATTGATCTTTTACCCTTAGGTGCCGATCAAACAGAAAATTGTGAACCAATACTTATTGATATGCCTGGATGGACTGAAAATACCTTTGGAATTAAAAAATGGGATGATCTTCCAAAAAATGCGAAAAATTATATTTCAAAGCTTGAAGAGTTATGTGATGTCCCAGTTCATATAATTTCTACAGGGCCAGAAAGAGATGAAACTATACTAATTAAGCATCCGTTTGATTAGGTCAGTTTTTAATCTATGATTAAAAAAGTAAACTCAATTATCTCAGCTTCGTGGATTTACACAGCAGATATAAGTAATACACTTCTTGAGGATCAATCAATTGTAATTTTGGAAGATGAGATTTTTGATATACTTCCCACAAAAAGTGTTTTTGATAAATATGAAGCGGATAATGTATTCGCATTATCTGACCATATAATTATTCCTGGCCTTATTAACAACCATACGCATGCGGCAATGTCATTATTAAAAGGATATGCAAACGATCTCCCATTAAAATCATGGCTAGAAGATTATATTTGGCCTGCAGAAAAGCAACATGTCAGTGAGACCTTTGTTAAAGATGGCTCACTAATTGCAATAGCGGAAATGATCAAGACGGGGACTACTACTTTTAATGATATGTATTTTTACCCCAATGAGACAGCAGAGGCTGCCGTTGAAATGGGGATGCGAGCAAATATTGGGTTAGTGGTAATGGAGTTCCCAACAAACTACGCTTCAGATCCAGATGATTATTTAAAAAAAGGCTTTGATTTTAGAGACCAATGGAGGGATGAAGAGTTAATTTCAACTTCTTTAGCACCTCATGCACCATACACAACATCGGATAAAACATTAAGTCTAGTTGGGACTTATGCAGAACAGCTAAATTTACCTATCCATACCCACCTTCATGAGACTATGGAGGAAATAAAAAATAGCATAAGCCAATTCAAAGTCAGTCCAATTCAGAGATTTAGTACTTTGGGTTTATTAGGCCCAAATTTGGTCGCAGCTCACTGTACCCATGTGAGCGAGCAAGACTTGAATTTATTAAATCAGAATAATGTTAATGTCGTTCATAACCCTTCATCAAATCTTATCTTAGGAAGTGGTATTGCCGATATATCTAAAATGCTTGATTTGGGGATAAATGTCTCAATTGGAACTGATAGCTCAGCAAGTAATAATAGACTAGATATGTTTGAGGAGTTGAGGTTGGCAGTTCTTTTAGGAAAAGGCATTAGTAATAAACCAGAAATTTTAGATTCAAATGTCGCCTTTAAAATGGCAACCTATAACGCTGCTAAATCTATGAATAAAGGTGAGCTAATAGGCTCTATTGAGTTAAAGAAAAAAGCAGATATTGTTGCTATTAATTTAGATTCAATCTTTACCCAACCAGTATATAATCCGCTTTCCAGCCTTCTTTATAATGGAAATCAAGGTGGAGTAGATTATGTTTGGATCAATGGAACATTAAAGCTTAATGCAGGTCAATTAGAAAATATTGATTTGGATAAATTAACAAATATAGCAAAATCATGGAAAACAAAAATAAAAACAACGTAGACATTCAAGAAATTGAAAAATTTAACTTGTTAGCACATAAGTGGTGGGATCCAACTAGTGAGTTCAAGCCGCTTCACGAAATAAATCCTTTAAGATTGAATTTCATAAAGTCATCAGTCAATATTAAAGACAAAAAGATTTTGGATGTTGGTTGTGGTGGCGGAATTCTCTCAGAATCTCTTGCTAATGAAGGTGCCGATGTGACTGGTATAGATCAGGGCGACAGAGTTATAAAAATAGCCAAACTTCATGCAAAAGAAAGCGGCATAAAAGTTAAATATAAGCATATTAATATTGAAGATTTTTATAAAAATACGGATGAAAGATTTGATGTTATTACCTGTTTAGAAATGTTAGAGCATGTCCCTGATCCTAATTCGATAATAAACACATGCTCAAAACTCTTAATGCCGGGTGGTAAGATATACTTTTCAACAATCAATAAAAACTTAAAAGCATTTTTATTTGCAATCATTGGGGCTGAATATATTTTAAACTTATTACCAAAAGGTACGCATGAATACAAGAAATTCATTAAACCGAGTCAATTGCAGGCCTGGGCGAACTCTAATGGCTTATCATTTGATTCAATTATAGGTATGACATATAACCCCATCACACAAAAATACAAGCTATCCCAAGATACTTCTGTGAATTATATTGTTGAAGCATCATCAGTTAATGATTAAAAAAGTTTTATTTGACTTAGATGGTACATTAATAGACTCTGCTCACGACTTGGTTCAAAGTGCGAATGATCTATATGCGTTGCATAGTCATCTTCCAATTACATTTGAGGAAGGACGTGAAGTTGCATCTGATGGAATAAAAGCCTATTTAAACTTACGGTTTAATGAAGAAATTGATAATTTTTCTGTACTCACAAATGAGTTTATTAATATTTATAAAAGCAATATTTTAAATAACCCCATACTCTTTGATGGCATTCATGATCTCATTACTCTGTTGGATAAAAAAAAAATAGGGTGGGGGATTATCACAAACAAACATCGCTGTTTCGTTGAAATGATTTTGAAGTTTATTCACCTTGATCGAAGATGTGAAATTTTAATATGTGGTGATGACGGTATTTCCCCGAAACCATCCCCCAATATGTTGATTTCAGCATGTGACTCTTTAAAAGTAAAGCCTAATGAAGTGGTTTATGTTGGGGATGCACATAAAGATATAAGTTCTTCAAAAACTGCAAATATTTTTGCAATTCTTGCATGTTATGGCTATTTAAAAAAAGAAGACAAAATAGAAAGCTGGGGTGCAGATGCCATCATCAATCATCCTTCGGAAATCCCAGCTTTAATAAAAGTTTAAATTAATTTTTTACGTTCAACAATTGACTGGGCTAGGGTACCAGAATCAACATATTCGATTTCACCTCCCATTGGAAGACCACGAGCAATTCGAGATATATTTATTTTACTTTCTTTTAGAAGTTCAGCTATGTATTGTGCTGTTGTATTTCCTTCAGTTGTAAAGTTGGTTGCAAGAATTATTTCATTGATTTCACTTTTTTTAATTCTTTCAAGTAATTTATTGATATGAATTTCTTTAGGTCCAATTCCATCAAGAGGTGATAGCCTTCCCATTAAAACAAAATACATACCTTTGTATGAGCGTGTTTGCTCAAGCATTAGTAAGTCAGTTGGCATTTCTACAACGCAAAGTGTATCCGAAATTCTGTTAGGCGAGTCACATACTGAACATATCTCCTCTTCAGAGAAATTGTTACATAGTTTGCAATGACCAAGCTTTTTTAGGGAATCTTCAATTGAGTTTGCTAGTCTGTGGGCTCCCTTCCTATCTCTTTGTAATAAATAATAGGCTAATCTGAGTGCAGACTTTGGTCCAACTCCTGGGAGACATTTTAATGACTCTATAAGATTTTCTAGTGTGTTAGTAGTCTGCATAAGACTAAAAAGGCAAATTCATTCCTAGAGGAACTAAGCCCTCCATTTTTTGTGATGAGGTACTTTCAACCCTACTTAAGGCATCTTTAAAAGCAACCATAATTAAATCTTCTAACATTTCTTTATCTTCAAGAAGAGAAGGATCGATATCAATTTTTTTTATTTCATGTTTGCATGAGATAGTAATTTTAATCAAGCCGTTACCGGCCGTACCTTCAATATCAATATTTGCAAGTTCTGCCTGTGCTTTTTGGAGATTGGCCTGCATCATTTGTGCCTGTTTCATTATATTACCCATACCACCTTTAGCCATATTATTTTCCTTTATTATTTAATGGTTCGATACTTGTTGGAACTACTTGCGCATCAAAATTTTCAATTAAGTCTTTAACAAAACCATCTTTCATCATAGCAGATTCAGTTTCCTTTAATAACTTAGATTTTTCTTCAGAAGTCTTTAAAGCAGGAGTTGTTTTCACCTCATCAACTAAAATTTTGACTTGAATTTTCTTATTAAAATGATTTATTAAAGATTCTTCAAGTTTTTCGACATAATTGTCTTGCATTAAATGACCTTTATTTGAATCAAGCGTTAGTTCAAAGATATAATTTTGATAGGCTTTAAATTCACATTCTTGTGCTAGTGCATTAGCAATTCCGAGCTTCAGCTTTTTAACTAAATTATGCCAATTACCATCAAATTCTTCTGTCTCTTTGATGTCATTTTTTATTTCAATCTCAGAACTTTTTTTTTCTATAATAGATTCATTAGGTGGTGTTATTTTTTTCCCCACTAAGTTAGGTTCTAATTTTTCAGTTTGCAAACTAGGGAAAAAGACTAGCATTCTTAGCAAGGTTGTATTAAACCCAGTCAACAAGTCAGGCGCTAAATAAATATCTTTTTTTCCATTGATTACGATTTGGTAGAGAAGCTGAAGTGTTTCAGGAGAATATAATTCACTTAATTGTTTTATTTCATTATTGTCTTGAAAATCTAGGTTGCTTCCTGGTGCGACTTGATAAACTGAAATCACATGAATAAGTTTAGCGAGATCAACCAATGTGCTATCTAGCGCAATATTTTTATCATTCATTCCATGAGCAATCTCAATAAGCTCTTCACCTTTGTTATCAAATAATCTAAACAAGATATCTATTAGAAAATCGTCTTCAACAATCCCTAACATCTCACTAACTTTATTTTCGGATATCTCATTTCCGGAATACGCAATTGCTTGATCTAGCAATGAAAGCGCATCCCTCATACTTCCTCTTGCTGATTTTGCAATCAGACCTAGTGCTTTTTTTTCAGATTTAATTTTTTCATCTATCAAAATCATATCCAGGTGATTTGATATTTTTTCAATAGTCATTTGTTTTAAATTAAATTGTAAACATCTTGATAATACGGTTACAGGTACTTTTTTTGGGTCCGTCGTTGCCAGAATAAACTTGATATGCTCAGGAGGTTCTTCAAGTGTTTTTAACATTGCATTGAAGGCACTATTTGAAAGCATATGTACTTCATCAATAATATAAACTTTAAACCTACCGGAGGTGGGTGCGTATTGAGAATTTTCTAAAAGCTCTCGCATCTCATCAACTTTTGTATTTGATGCTGCATCAACCTCGATAAGATCAACAAAATTCCCTTTATCTACAGAAACACAGGAAGAGCATACTCCACATGGTTTTGAGGTTATTCCTTTTTCACAGTTTAATGATTTTGCTAAGATCCTGGCTAAAGTTGTTTTGCCAACACCCCGAGTACCTGTAAATAAATATGCGTGATGTAGCCTTTCTTGATCAAGTGCATTAACAAGAGCTTGCACAGTATTTTCTTGACCCACAAGTGTATCAAAATTTTTTGGACGCCATTTTCTAGCTAATACTTGATGTGACATTTATTCGCTTAACTTTAAATGAAAAAAAATGGCGAGCCAGACCCCCGGCACTTGTATCTTTAGTTGTGGCTGCTTGCTTCCGCATCTGACCAGGTTGGCTAAATCGCAATGCGAGGAGGCCCGCCACTTATGATTTTACATTACTTTATAAATTTTATTTACTAAATTAGCCACAATGCTTTACTGGGTAATCTTTAAGATAATCCCATTCTTCATCGGTATAAATTCGGGAGCGGATAAGGAAGCGCAAGCCTGTCGGTCTCTCTAAGGAAAATTGACCACCCGTTCCTTTAATAGCATCGAGTGTAATATGTGTGTGCTCCCAATAAGCAAATTGTTCAGCACTCATATAAAAAGATGTGTTTCTCACAGTACCAATTTCAACATCAGCATTACCTAAATAGAATTCTCCTTTGGTGTAACACATAGGAGCACTTCCATCACAACAACCACCTGACTGATGAAACATTAGTTCCCCATGCTGAGCTGTAAGCTCATCAATGAGTTTATCTGCTGATTCTGTTGTTGATATTCTGGTTATCATCATAAATAAAAGCCAAGTACAAACTTGGCTTTTGAAATTTTAAGTAATCATTCAGTTTAAAAGAAACCTAGCTTAGTTTCTGTATAACTAACTAGTAAGTTTTTTGTTTGTTGGTAATGGTCAAGCATCATCTTGTGAGTTTCACGACCGATACCGGAGGATTTGTAGCCACCAAATGCGGCATGAGCAGGATATGCGTGATAACAGTTAGTCCACACTCGACCAGCCTGGATACCCTTACCCATTCTAAATGCCGTATTACCATTTCTTGTCCATACACCCGCACCTAAACCATAAAGCGTATCATTCGCAATTTCTAAAGCTTCCGCCTCATCCTTAAAGGTAGTTACAGACACAACTGGACCAAAAATTTCTTCTTGGAAAATACGCATTTTATTAGTACCTTTAAATACTGTTGGCTCAATATAGTAGCCATCTGCATGCTCACCTTTAAGCATAGTTCTGTTGCCACCAATGAGCAGCTCAGCACCTTCTTCTTTACCAAGTTTAATGTATGAAAGTATTTTTTCCATTTGTTCACTAGATGCTTGTGCCCCAATCATGGTAGATGCTTCTAAAGGACTCCCTTGCGTAACAGCTTTCACTCGCTCAAGTGCTCTTTCCATAAATTGATCGTATATGGACTCTTGGATGATTGCACGTGATGGACAAGTACATACTTCACCTTGGTTTAAGGCAAACATCGTAAACCCTTCTAATGCCTTATCAAAGAAGCTATCATCTTTATCCATAATGTCTTCAAAGAAGATGTTTGGCGACTTACCACCTAATTCAAGCGTTACTGGGATAATATTTTGTGAAGCATACTGCATGATTAATCGACCTGTTGTTGTTTCACCTGTAAACGCAATTTTTGCTATACGTGATGAGCTTGCTAAAGGCTTACCTGCTTCCAAGCCAAAGCCATTAACAACATTTAATACTCCAGGAGGAAGGAGATCTCCAATAATCTCCATCAATACCATGATAGAAACGGGAGTCTGCTCGGCAGGTTTAAGCACGATACAGTTGCCTGCTGCCAAAGCTGGCGCTAGTTTCCATACCGCCATAAGAATAGGGAAGTTCCATGGAATAATTTGTCCAACGACACCTAGAGGTTCATGAAAATGATAAGCCATAGTCTCATGATCAATTTCACCAATTGAGCCTTCTTGAGCCCTTACTGCACTAGCAAAATAACGAAAGTGATCTATTGCAAGTGGAATATCAGCGGCCATACATTCTCTAATAGGCTTTCCGTTATCAACGGTTTCGGCTAATGAAATTGTTTCAAGATTTTGTTCCATCCTGTCGGCTATTTTAAGAAGAATGTTTGCACGATCAGTTGCGCTAGTTTTACCCCAACTATCTTTTGCAGCGTGCGCAGCATCTAAAGCTAGGTTTACATCTTTTTCATTTGACCTTGCTACCTCACAAAAAGGCTTACCTGAAATAGGGGTGATATTTTCGAAATACTTACCATCAGCGGGTTTAACCCATTTATTGTTTATATAATTATCATACTTTTCTTTTGTATAGGGACTCTTCACCCCCAAGTTTTCAAGTGTGTCGAAAGCCATAATTTCTCCAATTAATTGTTAATTTGATTATTATCTTTATTCTAATTTATTTAAAGTACATTAGTACTATTAATCACATAAATCAAGCGGTTTAGAATCTCACATTTATATAGGTCATCTACAAGAATAAATTACAAAAATAATAGTATTTAATTTAATAGATATTTTTTATTTCGTGAGTTTTGAGTTCGGTGCCTATATAATTTAGCAAATTACGGAAGGGTGGATGAGTGGTTTAAGTCGCACGCTTGGAAAGCGTGTTTAGGGTAACCCCCTAACGCGGGTTCGAATCCCGCTCCTTCCGCCACAATTCTCAAGTATATAAGGCTTTAGAAAGTTTTGACCGCAAAGTTACCTGAGAGTTACCTAGCTTTTTGTAAGAACCCCTGAACCCCCCCACCATGCTTCCATGCCATCATTTAATAACTGGGACTCCTAACTACCCCTATACATCTTAATCTGCACAAATGATCTGCAGTTTTCTAAAAAACACATCCCTTATGAAATACAAAAGGCTATTCAAAAAATATTTCTGGCAAAAATCCCCAAACCTAATTTGTCCGCTTAATTATCTGCGGGTAAACTAGTCTTATGAAAAAACTACTCCTACTCTTATTGTTGATACCTAATGTTACATTTGCATTACCAGCTACCCTTAATGATTATATGTCTAAAAACCTATCTTGGAACACGTCAGATAGGGCATCTCTTTCATATGTAACATTGAGGTGCGGGGTTCTATTTGAACAGATTTCTGATTTTTATAAAAATAGAGCTGAATCACAGGAGGCTTATAAAGTTTCATCAAAGAATGCGACAAATTTTTTCAGGGTCTCGTCAGATATTTATAAAACGAGCTGCATTAATTTTGATTGCATAAAAGTTGAAAAAAAAGCATCTGAAGAAAAAGTAAAAAAATGGGCATTAATCTACAAAGAAGAGTTAGTAAATAATATTAATACTTATCATGAAATGATTCATGGCGATATAAAAAGTGATTTCTCAACTTGTGAAGTTAAAGTAAAGCCTGTTATTTAAAATAAAGAAAATACTCTTATTCTTATTGTTACAAATCTAAATCTTGATTATCAATAAACTCTTGGGTCTTATGTTGCTGGGCTACCCAGTTTTCAATTACCGCATAACTCCATAAGGTTAATCTGTCTCCCATCTTCATAGGGGGTGGAAACTTATCTTCTTTTATCCATACCTTGAGGGTGTCTTTGTCTATCTTTAGTGAGTTTGTAATGTCATTAATATTTAAGTAATTATCTTTCATACTCTAAATACTATCAAAAATTTGATTGACATGCCTATTTACTATAATTTTAGTGGGGACGGGTAAGGGTACTTTTCTAGCATAGTGAAAAGGCGTATATTTAAAACCTTATGCAATATTTTAATACTGAAGATTTAAACTCTAATTGAAACTTAATAAGCTACTAGTGGTATTGGCTCTTGTTTTAATAATCTTGGGCATAGTCCCATGGCTTATACCTACCTGATTTATCCACTTAATTGTCTGGGAGTAAACTTGTTTTTATGAAATACTAAATACTCATGTGTTTTATCGTAGCTATCTCCACTTGCGCTATGGCAGATAGTTTTTCTTAATTTTCTAGGGTTCCTAAATATATGAGTGAAAGAAGTGACGAATTACCCAGCGAAATACTTAAAGACAACGAACCCTGTTGTAGCGACACAAGCTGCTGCCCCCCGAAAACTCCAATCACACGCGAAACTCCGAAGATTGGGCGTAATGACCCTTGTATTTGTGGTAATGGGCGTAAATTTAAGAAATGTTGTGGGAAAAATACATAAGAAACTTAAATTAAATACAATGAATAAATTATGGTTATTATAAAAAGGGTTTTAGTAATTAGTCTATGGGCTTTTATTGGTCTATTTATTCATAATCAATTTGATCCATCTACAGTTATAGGGAGCGTCATAGGAAGTGCGTTTATCTTTGTTTGGATTGCTTTTCTTATTATCGGAATTTTTATACGACAGAAATTAAATAAAAAAAAATGAAAAAAGTATTTTATTTTTTTCTTTTGTCACAAATAATTTTATTTGGATGTACTCATGATGAAAAGACTTTTGAGTCTGGGTATGATGATGGTTATGCAGAAGGATTTAATACTCAGTGTGAAGTAGAGAAAATTGCTATCTATGGGCACTGGAATTCAGCTGAATATGTTATGGGCTATAAGGTAGGAAGAAAAGATGGTGTTAGGGCTTGTGAACTTAAAAAATTAAATAATCAGTAAAAGGTCATGAAATGAAATATTTCTTATTGGTTTTATTTTTAATACCAAATATATTGTTGGCCGATGTAAGCATTGAAGATTATAGAAAATATGATGCGACTAAAATAAACTTTAACCTTGAAAAGACTGCAAAGGGGCTAAATCATCCATGGGCACTGACATTCATTGATAAAAAAAATATAGTTGTCACAGAAAAAGATGGCGGTCTATATAGAATAAATGTGTTAACAGGCGAGAAGCAAAAAATTAAGCATAATATCCAACACATTGGATATGACGGCAGCGGGCAGGGAGGCTTACTTGATGTTTATTTTAATGCTTCAGATGGCTATATTTATTTTTCATATAGCCATAAATCAACCAAATTAGCTCGATCAAAGCAATTAAGCAAGAAATCAAGTACAGCAATTGCTCGTGGTAAATTAATTAAAAACGAGATCAAAAATTTAGAGGTTTTATTGATCGCTAAACCTGAGTTTTTAGAAAATAGGCATTACGGTTCAAGGATTGCAATTAAAGGAGATGACTTATTTGCAAGCTTTGGAGAAAGAGGGCAAGGTATGATCTCTCAAGACGCCTCAAAGCATCCAGGAAGTATTATTCGTATTAAGACCGATGGGGCAATTCCGCAAGATAACCCTCGTTTTAAAGAAAAAAAAAATTGGTTACCAGAAATCTATGTAATTGGTGTGAGGAATCCACAAGGAATTGCTGTCTCTCCCAATGACAATGAGATATATTTTTCAAGTCATGGCCCACGCGGCGGAGATCATATTGGAGAAGTTAAGTTTGGATCAAATTATGGCTGGAAAGATATTGCCTGGGGTGGAAGAGAGTATTATGGTCTAGGTATTGGGGATGCTCCCTTTAAAGATAAATATAAAAAGCCTTCAATAAGCTGGGTTCCCTCGATGGGGATTAGTAGCATTCAATTTTATGCGGGAAAAACATTCCCTGAATGGCAGGGCGATTTATTAGTCGCTTCTTTAAATGGGCAAAGTCTAATCAGATTGGATCTTGAAAATAGTAAAATTGTAGCTAAAGAAATTATTTTTAAAGACAAGATTGGAAGAATCAGAGATTTCAAAATTGATTATAATGGAGATATTTATCTGATAAGTGATAGCTCAGAATCATATTTATGGAAATTATCTAAAATTTTATAAGGAAATAAAATGAATAAAATATTGCAAAATCTTTTTTTAATTATTCTAGTAGGTTCAACTCTTACCAGCTGCGGAAGTAATTCAGACCAAAAATTTGAAGGCTTTATGATGCCTGAATCTGTAGCAGAAGGCCCGGATGGCTCAGTTTATGTTTCAGAGATTGGTGAGCGTGATATTGATAAAGATGGAAAGATTAGCAAGATTAATCGAGATGGGTCCATAGAAACTGTTGCATCTGGCCTTTTTGATCCTAAAGGTATCGTGTTTTACAAAGAAAAACTATATGTCACTGATCGTGACGTAGTAATTGAGGTTGACTTAGATGGCACATGGCAAGTCTATGCCGGAACAATGTTATTCCCTAAGGTCCCTGTTTTTTTTAATGACATTGATGTTTCAAGTAATGGGACCATGTATGTAAGTGATTCAGGGGACTTCAAAGAGAGCGGATTTATTTTTGCAGTAAAACCATCTGGCGAAATTGATCTTTTATTTGAAGGAAATAATTTAGTTAAAGCCCCTAATGGCGTTTTAGTCTTAGATGATTCAAAGCTTTTGATAGTTGATTGGGCAGGTGATTTATTAGAAGGCGATTTAGTAAGTCAAGATATTAAGAAAATAGGTGAGGGTTTTGAAGGGGGAGATGGTCTAGCAATTAACAACGATACAATTTATATCAGTAGCTGGACCAAAGGCACGATTTATTCTTTTAAAAACGGAGTAACAAAGGTCATCGCAGATGGTTTTGAGGCAGCTGCAGATATTGCATTAGTTCGTGATAATAAAGTATTAGTTGTACCTGACATGAAAGCAGGCACAGTGACGTTCATAAACATCTAAAATGAAGGTTTAAACTATGAGAAAAGAATTCTATATTGATTATCCACAAGAGAAAATAGAGCCCGGGCTTAATTTATACAGATGCTCAATATGTAAAAAAGAATCCTTATTTATCAATGGATTATTAGATAAACATGATTCTAATTGTAGCTATAGGATAGAACAAGAGAAGCAATTAGTTGATTGAGCATAAACAAGTATGTGTTGAGGCTATTGATCTAGCACTTTCTGGTAAGTGGGATGAGGCTCATTCAATTGTACAAGAAATAAATACTGACTTTGCACAATGGATTCATGCTGTTTTGCATAAAATTGAGGGAGATGAATCCAATAGTCGATATTGGTACAACCGCTCAGGTTTAAAAGAATATGAAAGCTATAACGATTCTGATGAAGAGCTTTTAGTTATCAAAGAAGATTTATTTACATAATACTCAGAACTTGACTAGGAAAATTAATGAAACTAAATGAAAAAAAAGCCTTGGATTATCATGAATACCCTAAGCCAGGAAAATTAAGTGTTGAACCTTCTAAAGCCTGCGAGACTGCAGAGGAATTGTCTCTGGCTTATACACCGGGCGTTGCAGTTCCTGTTAAAGAAATAGCAAAAGATGCAAAGAATGCATACAGATATACAAATAAAGGAAATCTAGTTGCAGTTATTACAGACGGAACCGCTGTACTCGGTTTGGGAGATGTTGGCGCATTAGCAGGTAAGCCAGTTATGGAGGGTAAAGGAGTTTTATTTAAAAGATTTGCAGGTATTGATGTCTTTGATATTGAGGTTAATTGTAAGGATCCTGATGAGTTCATAAAAACAGTTGTAAACATTGCACCGACTTTTGGGGGCATTAATTTAGAGGATATTGCAGCACCGAACTGTTTTTATATCGAAAATGAGCTTAAAAAAAGGTTAGATATCCCAGTCTTTCATGATGACCAGCATGGCACTGCAGTTATTGTTTCAGCGGGATTGGTAAACGCCCTTGAAATACAAAAAAAGAAGATTGAGGAAGTTAGGATAGTTTTTTTAGGAGCTGGTGCAGCCGGATGTTCATGCGCAAGACTTCTTAAAAAAATGGGTGCAAAAGATATTTCATTAGTTGATAGAAAGGGAGTTATAAATAAAAATAGAACTGATTTAAATAAATATAATCAAGATCTTGCAGTTGATACTAAAAGTAATACATTTGAAGAATGTATAGCTAATGCAGATGTTTTTATTGGCGTTTCTGGAGCAAATCTTCTAAAAGAATCACATGTGTTAAGCATGTCACCTAATCCTATTATTTTTGCATTAGCAAACCCAGACCCTGAAATACTTCCTTCTGAGGCACATCAAATTAGAGATGACATTGTAATGGCAACAGGGAGATCTGATTTCCCAAATCAAGTGAATAATGTTCTTGGATTTCCATTTCTATTTAGAGGGGCACTAGATGCAAAAGCAACTCAAATAAGTGACAATATGCTTATTGCTGCTTCAAAGGCTTTAGCAAGTCTTACTAAAGAAGCTGTTCCGCACGAAGTTCTTGATGCTTACAAATTAAAATCATTATCATTTGGCCCTGAATATATTATTCCAAAACCTTTTGATCCTAGATTGATAGATTGGGTTGCAAAAGCTGTTCAGGATGCTGCTTGATTTTTATAATGGAAAAATGTTTACTAGGTCGGACCTTATTTAATGACAGTTATTAAAAAAATCGATTTTATTGATTCTGTTGCCAATGCGCTTCAGTTTATATCTTACTATCATTCAGAAGATTTTATCTTAGCAATGAGCCGTGCTTTAGAGATTGAAAAGTCACCAGAGGCTAAAGATGCAATTTTACAGATCCTAACAAACTCAAAACTTGCCGCTTATGGCAATCGACCAATTTGCCAAGATACTGGCATCGTAACAGTATTCATTAAACAAGGTATGGACCTTAGGTGGGATTCTGACAAAACAATTGAAGAGATGGTTAATCAGGGCGTGAGGGATGCATATCTTGATGAAATCAATCCATTAAGAGCGTCAATTGTCCAAAACCCTATATCAGAACGTATAAATACAAAGGACAATTCACCTGCTGTCGTTCATATAGATCTAGTTCCTGGCGGTAATTTAGATATCAGCATCGCTGCAAAAGGTGCTGGCTCAGAAAATAAATCAGTATTAGGTATGTTAAATCCATCAGATAGTATTGTTGATTTTATTCTTGATGAAATACCTAAAATGGGTGCTGGCTGGTGTCCCCCAGGCGTTTTAGGGGTTGGCATAGGTGGTACTGCAGATAAGGCAATGGTGATGGCAAAAGAGTCACTATTCGAATCTATCGATATTCAAGAACTAATCAAAACAGGGCCGTCAAATAAAATTGAAAGTTTAAGGGTTGAGTTATATGAAAAAATTAATCGTCTTGGCATAGGGGCTCAGGGGCTAGGGGGCTTGACTACTGTCCTAGATGTAAAGATAAAAGATTATCCAACGCACGCGGCTTCTCTTCCAGTAGCAATTATTCCTAATTGTGCGGCTAACAGACATATACACTTTAGAATGCCTGGTGAAGGGGTAGTTAAATTAAAACCACCTAATCTTGAAGTATGGCCTAAGAGTGAATGGTCACCTAAAGAAACAAGCACAAGGGTTAATTTAGATACCTTACAAAAAAAAGATTTAGAAAATTTTACACTTGGTCAAAGTTTATTGCTAAGTGGAAAAATTCTAACTGCGAGAGATGCTGCACACAAAAAATTAAAAGAATTGAAAGACGATAACCAAGCATTACCTGATGGTTTGGATCTTAAAAATCGCTTTATCTATTACGTGGGTCCTGTAGATCCAGTTGGTAATGAAGTCGTAGGCCCAGCAGGGCCTACAACCTCATCTAGGATGGATAAGTATTCATCGCTTATGCTTGAAGATTATGGCGTTATTGGCATGATTGGAAAGGCTGAGAGGGGAAAGGCGACTTTAGAAAGTATTAAAAAAAATAAAGTAGTTTATTTAATTGCTATTGGCGGGGCAGCCTACCTTATTTCACAAGCCATAAAATCCTCAAAGCTTATCGCATTTCCTGAGTTAGGAATGGAGGCGATATATGAGTTTGAAGTTAAAGATATGCCCGTTACTTTGTCAGTCAATATTGATGGGGACTCTTTACATGAAGTGGGTGTAAAAAAATGGAATGCAGTTCTGATGAAAGATTAAAACCCTAAGTTAAGCGTTCCAGGATATTTTTTTCAAGTTTTTTTATAGTATCTTTTTGTACTTTTTTTGAGGTAATGAGAAAGAAATCTTCAACTCTATTACCCAATGTATTTATCCTTGCTTTATCTATATCAAGGTTAAGTTGATTAATCTCTCCACTGATCATATTTAAAAGCCCCGGTCTTGAGTCAGTAATAATTTCTAATTCAAATTGCGTATCATTAATTATTTTATTATTTATAACCGTCTTTATATTATGGTGTTCAGCTTGTCGTGTCTTTTGTAAAGACATTTCTTTTCTTTTGAGTTTTCGGGGGATTAAGTCTTTTAACCCTTGCTCAAAATGTTGAAAAAGCTGGTTGTAGCTTTCATTTGAATTGTGAACATCCATGATATGAAAAATATCTAACGCATAGTCATGTGAGGTTGTGTGAATTTTCGCCTCTAAAATATCTATTTGGTTCTGATAGAAAAAGTTTGTTATTTTTTCAAATAATAAAGGTTGATTCTTAGAGTAAATAAGTACTTCAATAAAACTACCTTTGTGTTGGTGAATTCTTACCACTGGCTCAATTGAGTGAGTATGGGCCATAAGTAACCTTGTTTGCCAGGCTATTTCGTTAGCATCGAATCGCATAAAGTAATTAAGATCAAGCTTCTGCCAAAGTTCGTTATAGTGATCTTTTTTAATTGCATATTGGGATAGTATTTTAGCAACTTCTTTTTTTCGATCACCCATCATTTCATCTGGGGATTTATGCTGTTCATTTAGTGACTTTTTTGTTGATGTGTATAAGTCATAGAGGAGACTTGCTTTCCATTCGTTCCAAACATGCGGGCTGGTTCCCCTTATATCGGCCACTGTGAGAAGATACAATGCATCAAGATAGGTTTGGGTTTTTACTAAATCTCTAAACTCATGAATTACAATTGGGTCAGAAATATCGCTTTTTTGGGCAATTTGCGACATTTTTAGATGAGATTTGACAAGCCATGCGATTAAATGAGTATCGTTATCAGGTAAATTAATTTTTTTACAAAAATTCATTGCAACATCAAAGCCAAGCTCTGAATGATCTCCACCCCTGCCTTTTGCAATGTCATGAAACATTGCACCTAGAAATAAAAGATATGGTTTTTTAAAATTAAGAAATATTTCATGACATTTTGGAAATTCATACTTTAAGCTTGACTTACTAAAGCGTCTAATATTCTCAATAACATTTAAGGTGTGCTCGTCTACAGTGTAGATATGAAATAGATCATGCTGCATTTGAGCAACAACCTTCCCAAACGCAGGTATGAATTTACCTAAAATATTACATTTATTCATAATACGTAAGGATCGATTGACTTTGTCATTACCTGAAATAATTTTAATAAACTTAGATTGATTTATTTTATTATTTCTAAATTTTTCATTTATAGATGGTGCAAAGTTATTTAGTGCATCCAAAAGGTTTGCTCCAAATCCGAATGCTTTTTTTGTTTTTTGGAGAAGGATGAAAGGCTCAAAAACATGTTTATCAATCTTTGGAATATCTACCTTATCAATATCTATCAAATGATTTGAAAAGGTAAAAGGGTGTTGGTTCTTAATTTGAATAATTTTTGAAACTTTTGGGTCAAGCTTTTTAAGTATAATTTCATTTAATAATATTATATAATTAACTGATTTATAATAACTTTTCATTAATACCTCACTAGATTTTTTATCCCTTTTTGCCTGGTAGCCTAACGCTTTGGATAGTTTAGCTTGGACATCAAATGTAAGCCTATCATCTGTAGATTTAGATAAAATATGAAGAAGAATTCGGTACTTATTTACCTTGTTAATGGTCAGTTTAATTTTTTTAAGTTGATCATTTGACAAAATTCCCTTTTGGTTCAATTCTTTAAAGTTTTTGCCTTTGTTTTGACTAGTAGAAATCCACAGTATCATTTGTAAATCCCTGAGTCCTCCTGGACTTTCTTTGATATTTGGCTCTAGTTGGTAAGCTGAGTCTCTGTACTTACGATGACGAATAGCCTGTTCGGTTATTTTTTCCTTAAAGAACTTTTTGATGTTAATTATTTTTTTAACTGTTGAATTGAATTTTAAATATTGATCATTACTTCCAAATATAAAGCGTGCTTCAATTAGATTGGTAGCTGTTGAGACATCTGCTTTAAACTCTTCTTCAACTTCTGAGATATTCCTAACACTATGGCCAATTTTTAAACCAATATCCCAGCATTGCGTAATGAATTTAGTAATATTTTCATCATTTTTTAAACCTTTTTCATTATGGAGGACCAATATGTCAACATCTGAATAGGGAAATAGCTCATTCCTGCCATACCCTCCAACGGCAATGAGCGTGTTTTTTTCAGAAACATTATTATTCATCCATAACTTAATTAATTGACTATCCACAAGCTTAGTATGCTTTTTTAGGAATAATGAGGCGTTAGCTTTTTTTATGAATTCATCGCATAAGGCTTGAATTTGCCTTTGATAACTCTTTTTCTCAGTAGCTATAATGTTTGAAGGCATGAGTAAAATTTATTCTAAAAATGGTGTTGGCGTGTCTTTTGATACTGTGAGCACCTCATAACCTTTGTCTGTGACTAGTATTGTATGTTCCCATTGTGCCGACAAGCTTCTGTCCTTGGTTACAACAGTCCAGTTGTCGGGTAAGACTTTAATATCCTTTTTCCCTGCATTAATCATGGGTTCGATCGTAAAAATCATGCCCGCAACTAGCTTAAGACCTTCACTTGGATTACCGTAGTGAAGGACCTGTGGTTCATCATGAAATACTTTGCCAATGCCATGTCCACAAAATTCTCTAACTACACTATAAGACTTTGATTCAGCATAACCTTGAATTGCATGACCTATATCACCAAGATAAGCACCGGCTTTAACCTCTCTTATACCGAGCCACATAGATTGATAAGTTACTTCACAAAGTCTTTTTGCTTGAATTGATGGTTCTCCAACAAAAAACATACGACTGGTGTCCCCGTGATAACCATCTTTTATAACGGTAATATCAATATTTACTACATCACCTTTTTTTAATATTTTTTCTCCAGGAATCCCATGGCATATTTGATTATTTACTGATGTACAAATTGATTTTGGAAATGGCGTATGCCCGGGAGGTGCGTAATTAAGAGGGGCAGGAATAGTCCCTTGCTCATTTGTCATAAAATTATGACAGAGGCTATCAAGTTTTTCTGTTGTGATGCTTGGTTTTATGAAAGGGGTTATAAAATCCAGAACTTCAGATGCTAGCTTCCCAGCTATCCGCATCTTTTCTATATCTTCTTGATTATTAATTGTTATTGGCATATTAGAATTCTATAAATGTTATATTTAAGTTGTTGAAATATGTTATCATGTCGACGATTTATTTTTACAAATTTCCACTAAGTTTTTTTAAGGGTGCTTAGCATTTTTAAACTTAGTGAAGTAATAACCCTTAAAGGAGAAAACTATGTCTGTTACTATGAGGCAAATGCTTGAAGCTGGCGTTCATTTTGGACACCAGACCAGATACTGGGATCCAAAAATGGCACCTTACATTTTCGGTGACAGGAACAAAATCCACATAATTAATCTTGAAAAAACTCTTCCTATGTACGAGGAGACAATGAAATATGTAAAAACATTGTCAGCCAATAAAGGGCGAATTCTTTTTGTTGCAACAAAAAGGCAAGCCAGAGAAATTATTAAAGAAGAAGCCTTAAGAGCAGATTGTGCTTATGTAAACCATCGTTGGCTTGGAGGTATGTTAACTAATTTTAAAACAGTCAAGCAGTCAATTAAACGACTAAATGAATTACAACTCAGCCTAGAAGATGGCAGTGTTGATAAAATCACTAAGAAAGAGGCTTTGGGAATTAAAAAAGAGTACGACAAATTAGAAAGATCAATCGGTGGAATTAAGAATATGAATTCACTACCAGATGCAATATTTGTGATTGATGTCGGTTACGAAAGTGGAGCAGTTGTAGAAGCCACTAAACTTGGAATTCCTATCATGGGTGTAGTTGATACAAATAATTCAATTGACAATATTGCTTATGTGATCCCAGGCAATGATGACTCAAGCAGAGCAATAAGACTTTATGCAAGAGGAGTTGCAGATGCGGTTCTTGAAGGAAAGAAGAATGCCATTGATGATTTAGCAAAAATGGTTAAAGAAGATGATGTTGAAAAGGCTGAATCTAACATTGAAAAAGATAGCGAATAACATAATTAGGAGTTGATAAAGTATGGCTGAAATTACAGCAAAAATGGTAATGAGCTTAAGAGTAAAAACTGATGCGCCGATGATGGACTGTAAAAAAGCACTGAGCGAGGCTGATGGGGATGCAACCCGAGCAGAAGAGATTCTCAGAGTACGTTTCGGAAATAAGGCTTCAAAAGCATCAACGAGAGTAGCAGCTGAAGGAATTGTTGCCTGCTTCATTAAAGCTGATAAGAGTATGGGAGCGCTTGTTGAAGTAAATTCAGAAACAGATTTTTGTGCAAAAAATGACGAATTTATTGCATTTGTTGAAACAATTACAAAGGCAGCAGTCGAGAATGATGTAAGTGATGCTAACCAATTATCTAATTTGTCAATCGAAGGCAAAACGGTTGAAGAGCTAAGAACTCAGTTGATTGGTAAAATTGGAGAAAACTTAACAATCAGAAGAGTAGAAAAAATAATTGCTAAAGATAATCTTTTCTCATATAACCATGGAGGAAGGGTGGGGGTAATTGTTGATATTCAATCAAATGATGAGAATCTTGGTAAGGATATTGCGATGCATATTGCAGCCACAAAACCAAAGGCCCTTGATCAAAGTGGTGTATCACAGGATTTAATTGAAGCTGAAAGAAGGGTGGCGATTGAAAAAGCTAAAGAAGCCGGCAAGCCTGATGAGATGATCGAAAAAATAGCAACTGGAACAGTTAATAAGTATTTAAAAGAAATTACATTAGTAAATCAAGTATTTGTAAAAGATGAAAAGCAGACAATTGAACAACTCCTTAAAAATAATAATTCAGCAATAAATGGATTTAAGTTTTTTATTGTCGGTGAAGGGATTGAGAAAAAAGAAGTTGATTTCGCATCTGAAGTTGCGGCTGCAAAGCAATAAAAAAAGTAGTTTTTTTGTAAAAAAGGATTGTAAAGCAATCCTTTTTTTTTATCTAAAACAGTCTAGAATAATGAATACTTATGAATAAATTAAAATACAAAAGGGTTCTCTTGAAGCTATCTGGTGAGGCATTGATGGGAAGCGATGCATTTGGTGTTAATCCTGAAACTATTAGCAAAATTGTCAGTGAAATTAAGCTCATGGTTGATTCTGGAGTTGAATTAGCAATTGTGATTGGCGGAGGTAATATTTTTCGAGGCGTAGCGCTTGGATCTAAGGGTATGGATCGAGCAACTGCAGACTACATGGGCATGCTCGCTACAGTCATGAATGCAATTGCCTTACAAGATGCGATGAAACATATCGGCATTACCAGCAGAGTCCAGTCAGCAATTAAAATTGAGCAAATAGTAGAGCCCTATATAAGAGGCAAGGCAATAAGGTATATAGAAGACAACAAGGTTGTAATTTTTGCTGCAGGAACTGGAAATCCTTTTTTTACAACTGATACCGCTGCGGCTTTAAGGGCCATTGAGCTAAATGCTGAAGTTGTTATAAAAGCTACAAAAGTTGAGGGGATCTTTTCAGATGACCCAGAAAAAGTTAAGGATGCAAAGTTATTTAAAAGAATTACTTTTGATGAGGTAATCAGTAAAAAATTAAAGGTAATGGATTCAACTGCTTTTACTTTATGTAGAGATCATGGTATGCCCATTGCAGTATTAAGTTTGTTTAAAAAAAATGCACTATTAGATTTTATTCATGGTAAAGAAGAAGGGACCTTAGTTACTTTAAATTAAAATTTGAGGAAAAATCATGGAAGAGCTGTTAATGGATTCAAAAGATAAAATGCAAAAGACGATTGAGTCTTTTCAAAATAATTTATCAAAAATAAGAACAGGAAGAGCAAATACAAGCTTGCTTGATCATATTTCTATTGATTACTATGGGACATTGACCCCATTAAGCCAAGTTGCTGCAATAAATGTAGCGGATTCATCAACATTGACTATTCAGCCTTATGAAAAAAATTTCTCAGCAGTGATTGAGAAAGTAATAAGAGAGAGTGACTTAGGTCTTAATCCTGTAGGTTTAGGTGATTTAATTCGAGTACCCATGCCACCCTTAACAGAAGAGAGAAGGAAAGATTTAATCAAAGTAGTTAAGTCAGATGGAGAGAATAGTAAAGTTTCAGTAAGAAATATAAGAAGAGACTCCAACGATGAATTAAAAAAATTAATAAAAAATAAAGAAATTAACGAGGATGAGGAAAGAAGGCTTCAAGACCTTATCCAAAAAAATACTGATATGTTTATAGCCGAAATAGATTCAATGATAAGTCTAAAAGAAAAAGATTTACTAACTATATAGAGTAAAAAAAACTGTACTTCTTTAAAAAAAAATTACTTAAAAAAAATATTAGGCCAAAACATATTGCTGTAATAATGGATGGTAATGGGAGGTGGGCAAAAAAGAAGATGTTGCCAAGGCTGGTCGGTCACAACAAAGGGTTGCAATCTGTAAGAAAAATTATTGAATGTTGTATTAAATATAATATTAATACACTTACACTTTATGCATTTAGCACAGAAAATTGGAAAAGACCACTTAAGGAAGTGGATGGCCTGTTAAAGCTTTTTTCTGAATCAATATCAAGAGAATCAGAAAAGATTCATTCGAATAATATAAAATTAAAGTTTATTGGCGATACTTCGATTTTTACAGAACCTCTTCAATTAAAGATAAAAGAGATTGAGAAAGAAACGAAAAGAAATAAAAGGTTAACTCTCAATGTGGCGTTAAATTATGGAGGAAGGCTTGATATAGTTAATTCAGTAAATAGTTTTTACGCGAATAAAAAATATATAAAAAAAATCACAGAAGAAAACATTAGTAGTGGTTTGTATACAAAGGGTCAGCTTGATGTGGATTTGTTAATTAGAACAGGCGGCCAACAAAGAATGAGTAATTTTTTATTATGGCAGTCAGCATATGCTGAGCTTTATTTTTCAAAAAATTTATGGCCGGATTTTGACGAAAAAGTATTTATAGATGCTTTATATTTCTTTCAAAATACTGAAAGAAAATTTGGTTCAATATCAAAAAATTTATAATGTTAAAAGAGAGAATTTTATCAGCTGCTATTTTATTTTTTATTTTTCTTGCATCTTTTTTATCAGAAAATCCGCTATATTTTTACGTTATAGTTTTTATAGTTAGTGGCATATTATTATATGAATTAGGAGAAATATTAAAGCTTAAGAATCTAGCTTTGATAGTTTATTGGATTTTATCTCTTACGCCAATTATTTTTTTCTATCTACTCATTATTTTAAATATAAACTATTTTGACTATTCAGGCCATGGACTTAAAATATTTTTAATTAATTTTTCAATTCTTATCAGTTGGGTCAGTTTAATTTTTTGGTTTTTTCTTGTTCCAATTGACATTAAGTATAAAAAAATATCTTCAAACATTAAGTTTCAAATTTTCTATGGTTATTTTTTAGTTACTCCAATGGTTTTAGTTATCTCAATACTTTTTACTCAAAATAAAATCTTAATTTTAATTCCTTTTGTTATGATTTGGGTTGCAGACATTGGAGCTTTTTTTATTGGGAAGAAGCTTGGAAGAAATAAGTTAGCAAAAATCATAAGTCCAGGTAAGACAATCGAAGGAGCTATAGGCGGATTTATTTGTAACATTATCTGTGCTTATGTTTTAGCTTATTTCTTTGCAGTAAGTTTCTATATTATGTTTTTTTTCGCAATAGTAATAACTGGCCTTAGTATTTTTGGAGATATTTATCAGTCATTTTTAAAAAGACAAGCTAAAGTAAAAGATAGTGGTTCAATTATTCCTGGTCACGGTGGTTTGTTCGATAGGTTAGATAGTTTCTGTCCTACCCTTCCTATATTCTTTTTGATTTGCAATTATTTTAATGCTGAAATCTCTTTAAAGTTAATAGTATGAAGATCATTTCTATATTAGGTTCTACAGGAAGCATTGGTAAAAGTACTTTGTCTGTAATTAATCTGCATCCTGAAAGATTTAAGGTGTTTGCATTAGGGGGTTTTAATAATGTTGATTTACTACTAGAGCAAACTATCAAATTTAAGCCAAGTTTTATTGTAACTAAAGACCTTGTATCAAAAAAACAATTAATGGATAAGCTAAAAGAAACAAAACTTGATACTGTAGTTCTTTATGGCAAAGATGGTTACAGTTTTATTGCCTCTCATGAAAAGGTGACAACCGTTGTGGCTGCTATCACTGGCAGTGCGGGTTTAATTTCTACCATTGAAGCAGCAAAGAGTGGAAAACAAATTTTATTAGCAAACAAAGAGTCTATGGTGATGGCAGGAGACCTAATAAATAAAATTTGCTCTGAAAATAACTCAACATTAATTCCTGTCGATAGCGAACATAATGCAATTTTTCAGGTATTTCCTAAGAATAGTGATATTAAAAAGGTAAAAAAAGTTATTTTAACTGCCTCTGGAGGCCCATTTAGAGATCATAAGCATAAGAGCTTAAAAGAGGTAACAGTTAAGGAAGCATTAAATCATCCTAATTGGAAAATGGGGAAAAAGATATCAATTGATTCAGCTACAATGATGAACAAAGGGCTTGAAGTTATTGAAGCCTCACATCTTTTTAGACTTAATATGGATAAAATAGATGTTGTAATGCATCCACAAAGTATCATTCATTCATTTGTTGAGTTTATTGACGGAAGTTCATTATGTCAGCTTGGTAATCCTGATATGAGAGTTCCTATAGCTTACGCATTGGGTTATCCGGATAGAATTGCTTCTGGTGTGGATGGCGTTTCGCTTAATAATTTACCAAATCTTGAGTTTTTTAAACCAGATTTAAAGAAATTTCGTTGTCTTGATCTTTCCTATCAGTCTTTAGCTTTGGGCACTGCTCATTGCATCAATTTAAATGCATCCAATGAGATAGCCGTAGAAGCTTTTTTATTAGGGAAGATTAGTTTTATGCAAATTCCAGAAGTAATAGAAAAAACGCTTTTAAAGGCTGAGGCTATAGATGTAAATTCTGTTGAACATATACTTGAGATTGATAATATAGCTAGATTAGAAAGTAATAAAATATTAAATAAATTGTTTTAAAACAATATTTTAATTTAATAATATAAAGTATATTAATAAGTTAATATGAACCTTATAGAGCTTTAGACTTACTTAAATTAATGTTTTTTATACGTTTTATGTGGCTAAACTTGATTGATGTTTGAGTCTCCTATTTTTAAAAAATACTTTCTTTTATATTTTAATATTTATAATCTCATTAATTCTCAATGACTTAAGGGAAAATATTAGTTTTGATATCGTAAATTGCAGTATATAATGACATTTTTAAAAATAATATTATTTTAATGAAAAAAGTAATTTTAATTTTCCTGTTAATTGTATCAATTATTTTGCCGGTTTACGCAGAAGAGGCAAATATTTCTGACATTAAAGTTCAAGGGTTAAAGCGTGTAGATCCTGGGTTGATTTTTGATAACATCCCTTTTGAGGTAGATACCCCAATAAGTGAAGCAAACTTTAGCGAAGCTATTCAACTTCTATATAAAACTGGTCAGTTTAAAAATATAAGTATAGATCTTGAAGGAAGAGTTGTAATCATTATTGTTAATGAAAAACCTATCATCTCAACCATTACTTTTCATGGAGCTGAAGCTATACAGCCTGAAAAAATCAAAGAAGGTATGCTTCAAATGAATTTTGGTGAAGGCTTGCTCTTTAATGAGCCAACCCTAAAAAGGGTTCAAAATGAAATTAGCAAGCAATATCTCAACTTAGGCCTCTATTCAGCAACCATTAAAACAAAGGTTACCCCTCAAGAAAGAAATCGTGTTGCAATAGATTTGTACGTAAACGAAGGCTCTACAGCTAGAATTAAAGAAGTCAAAATAATAGGTATAACCAAATTTGATGAAGATGATTTGTTGAGCCGACTTGACCTTAAAACAACGAGTTTTTTGTCTTGGTGGTATAAAGATGACAGATATTCTCGTCAAATTCTAACCGGTGACTTAGAAAAAATTCGTTCTTTTTATATGGACAGAGGATATCTGGACTTTGCCATTGAAAATACAACAGTCAGTATTTCTGAAACCAAAAAAAATGTTTATATATCAATCATTTTAGATGAGGGCGATAAGTATAACTTTGGAGATATAAAAATAAGTGGAAAATATTATCCATTAAATGAAGAGTCAATCTTTCAAAATGATATTAAAACCTTTAAAGGTGAAGTTTTTAGTAGAAAATTACTGAATGAATCCACAGAATCAATCAATCAAGAGCTTGGTAATTATGGTTACGCGTTCTCCAATGTAAATCCGATACCAGATGTTGATAAAAGCAACTTGACGGTTGGGTTCAATTATTTTATTGAGCCAGGAAAAAAGGTTTATGTTAGACGGGTAAGCTTTATTGGAAATGAAGTAACTCAGGATAAAGTTTTAAGAAGAGAGATGAGGCAGTTTGAATCTTCTTACTACGATAAAGAAAAAATTGATCAATCGACTAGACGATTAAAAAGAACACAGTATTTTGAGGGCGTAGATATCAAAACAGTCTCTGTTCCAGGCGTTTCAGACCAGGTTGATTTAACGGTGGTTGTGAAAGAAAAAAATACTGGTTCAGTTAAGCTTGGTGCAGGCGCAAGCTCAGATGAGGGTTTGGTTGGTAGCTTTTCAATTACACAAGCCAATTTTCTTGGTACAGGTAATACAGTTTCAGCAACCATTAACACTAGTAGTGTCAACACGGTCTATAGCGTAAGCCATATTGATCCTTATTTCACTGATGATGGAATCTCAAGAAGACTCACAGCTTACATGAGAGAAACAGATACAAAAAAATTAGATACGGGCCAATATGATAAAAAATCATATGGATTAGGGGTAGGTTTTGGTGTTCCTATGAATGAGTTTGATACAGTGAAGATTGGTTTTGATGTCGACGTGTCTGATGTAACATTAGGTAGTGAGTCACCAGATAGATATATAGATTATTGTAAGACTGTTTCTGGTGGAGATAGTAGTGGTTGTGATCAAAACGAAGCCGTTCTCTCGTTAGGGTACTCTTCTGATAAAAGAGATAGTGCAATATATCCAACTTCTGGTTATAAATATGATGTTGGTACTGAAATTACATTGCCATTGCTTGATATGCAGTATTATCAATTGAATGCAAAAATTATAGATTACCAACCTATAACTAAGGAGTTCGTTTGGGGGAATAAACTTAATCTAGGGTATGCACATTCATATGGGGATGACCCTTATCCATTCTTCCAAAATTATTATGTAGGTGGACAAAACTCTGTAAGGGGCTATAAGGCTTCTTCTATAGGTAAACAATATTTCGATTCCGCACAAGAAGATTTTGTCTCAACTGGTGGTACAACAAAAATTGTAGCGAGCACCTCAATGCTCTTCCCACTTCCGGGTGGAATGTTTAAAGATCAAGTTAGACTTGAGACCTTTATTGATGGTGGGGGAGTGTGGGAGGAAGATGCTAATATTGCAATGGATGAAATGAGGTTTTCAGCAGGACTTTCAGTTTTATGGGTTTCACCATTTGGCCCAATCAATGTATCATTTGCTAAGGCATTGAATAGCAACGCTAAGGATGAAACCGAAGTTTTCCAGTTCGGAATGGGAACAAATTTTTAATATAATTTAGATAAAGGAATTAAATAAGATGATCAGAAAATTTTTAGTAATTGTTCTAAGTATTTTTCTTTTGGTACCACTGTCAGTTTCGGCTGAAACGGAAACATATAAGATTGGCTATGTTGTTGTGGAGAAGGTTTTAAAACAAGCACCTCAAACAGCTGCTAGTAATAAAAAACTTGAAAAGGAGTTTAAATCTAGGACGGATGGACTTCAAAAGAAAGTTAAATCTATTCAGAAGCAAGAAAAAGATTTCAATAAAAATAGTGTAACAATGACCGATACTGAACGTCAAAAAGCTCAGAAGAAAATTCAAAATGCAAAAATTGAAATCCAAAGAATTGAAAGAGAGTTAAGAGAAGATATTGATATTAGAAGGCGTGAAGAAATTGGAAAATTACAACAAAGAATAAATGAAGCGATTGAGGATTTGGCTGAAAAAGAGAAATTTGATCTTATTCTGTATCAAGGCGTAGCTTACGCCTCAAAAGAAATTGATATTACTAATAAACTTATCGAAGTTTTAGGCAAAACTAAATAAAAAAAATAAGTGAATGTTAAAAGAATTTAAGTGTTCTGAATTAGCTGAGTTAGTTGAAGGTAAATCATCTTCAGGAAATATTATCGTAGATAATATTTCCTCTTTAGATTCTGCTAATGCTACTTCAATTTCCTTTTTGTCTGATTCATCTTATATTCCAAAGTTGAAAGATACAAAGTCTAAGGTTATTTTAATAAAAAAAGATGATTTAAAGTATTGGGAGAAAGATTACATTCTTGTTAAAAACCCTTATCTGGCTTTTTCTAAGATAGCCTCTTTGTTTAGTGATCTTGATGAGAGAGATAACTATATTATCCATCCATCTGTTGTGATTGGTAACAATTCAAAACTTGAAGAAAATACCGATATTCGAGCACATTCTATCATCGGAGATAACTGCTTATTAGGAAAAAACATTCAAATTGGTTCAAATGTTTCAATTGGGGATAATGTTGTTATTGGAAGCAATACAATAATTCATTCAAATGTAACTATTGAGAATAATGTAAAAATAGGTATTGACTGTGTGTTATTTTCTGGCTCAAGAATCGGCACTGACGGTTTTGGGTACGCGCCAGATGAAGATGGTAGTTGGTCAAAGATCCCACAAACAGGGGGTGTGGTTATCGAAGATAATGTGCATATTGGTGCGAACACAACGATTGACTGTGGTGCAATAGATAATACTGTTATTAGGGCAGGAGTAAAAATTGATAATTTAGTTCATATCGCTCATAATTGTGAGATAGGTGAAAATACAATCATAGCAGCTATGGCAGGATTCGCCGGAAGTGCAAAAATAGGTAAGAATTGTATGATTGGCGGGGGTGCCAGAATAGGTCCAAATATTTTCATTGCTGATAAGACTGTAATTTCACCTACGACACCAATAGCAAGATCGATAAAAAAAGAGGGACAGAGATTTACAGGAGCTATACCTCCACTGAACCATAAAGATTGGTTGAAGTTTGCTGTTAAATTTATGATTAAAAAAGGTATGAAATGACACAGGACACCTCAATGAACATTAATGAGATATTAGACCACCTTCCTCATAGATACCCATTTATTTTGGTAGATAAGGTTCTATCCTATGAGATTGGTAAGAATATTGAGGCTATAAAAAATGTAACAATAAATGAGCCATTCTTTCCTGGACATTTCCCACATTATCCAGTTATGCCCGGTATTTTAATAGTTGAAGCTATGGCACAGGCTGCCGCAATATTATCTTTTAAAACAATTAATGATAAGCCGAATGATCATTCAGTTTATTATTTCGCAGGAGTAGACAATGCAAGGTTTAAAAAACCTGTTATCCCTGGGGATCAATTACATTTAAATGTTTCAATTGAAAGAAGAATTAAAGGATTTTGGAAGTACAAGGGAGTTGCCTTAGTAAAAAATGAAATTGTAGCTGAAGCAGAAATTACATGCATTTTAAAAGAAATTTAAGAGAAATATAGTCTAATGGAATTTGATCAAGAAATACATCCTACTGCCATCGTTCATCCTCACGCAAAGGTTGCAAAAAATATCAAGATTGGTGCCTATTCTGTAATTGGAAAGTCTGTTGAGCTTGGTGAAGGAACTGAGATTGGTAACCATGTAAACATCACTGGTCATACCAGAATAGGTAAGTCAAACAAGATCTTCCATTCCTCGTCTATAGGCGAACAGCCTCAGGATATGAAATATAAAGACCAAGAGACCTTTTTGGAAATTGGAGATAGAAACACTATTAGAGAGTTTTGTACCATTAATACTGGAACAATCGAAGGAAATAAAAAAACAATTATCGGGAACGATAACTGGATCATGGCATATGTTCACGTAGCCCATGATTGTATTATAAAAAGCAATATAGTCATTGCTAATAGCGTTACATTAGCTGGACATGTAGAAATTGATGATTACGTAGTTCTGGGTGGATTAACAGCAATTCATCAATTTTGTAAGGTTGGAGCACATGTTATAACAATGGGTGGCACTTTACTCGGATCAGATGTTCCTCCATATGTGAGAGCTGCTAGCAGGGGAGGTAGCTCCTTTCCAAATGGTATAAATTCTGAAGGCCTAAAAAGAAGAGGATTTAGTGCGCAGGCAATTCTTGATATCAAAAAAGGGTATAAGATTATTTATATGAAAGACAACTCTATCGATGATGCAAAAAAAGATCTTATGAAGCTAAAAGAATCTTCCCAAGAGGTAGGGCTTTATTTAGATTTTATAGAAAGATCAAAAAGAGGGCTTATAAGATCAAGTGGCTAAAATAGCTATATTAGCTGGCGAACCTTCGGGAGACCTAATAGCTTCTCATCTGATGGCTCATATCAGTTCCAAGATAAAAAACATTGAATTTATTGGGGTTGGTGGCCCCTTAATGAAGCAAGAAGGATTAAGATCTTTTTTCGATTATTCAAATCTTTCGTTGTATGGTGTTTTTCAAGTAATTCCAAATATTCCTAAGTTAATTTTCTTAAGATATAAGTTAATAAAATATTTAAAAAATGAGAGGCCAGATATTTTCATTGGCGTTGATGCTCCAGATTTTAACTTTTATGTTGAAAAAAAACTTAAACAAAGTGGCATACCAACTTTTCATTACGTTGCTCCATCAGTTTGGGCATGGAGACCAAAAAGAGTCCATAAGATAAAAAAATCTACTGACTATATATTTTCTATTTTTCCTCATGAAAAACCATTGTTTGAGAAAGTTGGCATACAAACGACTTTTGTTGGCCATCCGTTGGCAAACAAAATCCCATTAGAATCAAATATGTATAAATATCGTAAGCTATTGAAAATTAATCGTAAGGAGCTCGTAATTGCACTTTTGCCAGGAAGTAGGATAGGTGAGTTGAGAGCTCATACTGATATCTTGCTTGAAACAGCACAAAAGCTATTAGAAGTACATCCAACTACTAGATTTTTAATACCTATAAACAATGACAAAAATATGAATTTTATAAAAGGGAGAATGAAAAATAACCCCATTAAAAACCTTAAACTTTTTAAAGGTAAAGTTAATGAAATATTAAGTTCCGCAAATATAGCTATAGCTGCATCAGGAACCGCATCACTGCAGATTGCATTGCATAAAAAGCCAATGATTATAATTTATAAGGGTTCGTGGATTTCATATTTTGCTTGGAAAATGGTAAGTTTAATCCCTAATGTAAGCTTACCGAATATTTTACTGAATGAAAATATTGTTCCTGAAATGTTACAACATAGAGCCACGCCAACTTTGTTAAGCAAGAAAGCATGTGAAATTATTAAGGATAAAAGATACTTAAAAAAAATAGAGTCTAAGTTTTACAAACTCCATAAAGATTTAAAAAAAAATACATCATCTTTAATCTTAAAAATAATAAAGCCTTACCTTAAATGACCTTTATTTGTGGTGTTGATGAAGCAGGAAGAGGCCCTTTATGCGGACCAGTTTTTGCATCAGCAGTAATTTTAGATGATACTTTGAAAATAAAAAATTTAGATGACTCAAAGAAAATTTCTCCAAAAAAAAGAAAGGAGATATATGAGGAGATAAAAATAAATGCTTTTGAATATACTTTTGCAGCTGCAAGTGTTGAAGAAATTGACAAATTAAATATTCTAAACGCCTCATTGCTTGCAATGAAAAGAGCGATATTAATGTTAAGTAAGAGGCCTGATGAATGTTTTGTTGATGGCCTTTATACTCCCAAAATAGCCGGATGTAATTTAACAGCAATTATAAAGGGTGATTTATTAATACCATCAATCTCTGCTGCATCAATTGTTGCTAAGGTGGAGAGAGATAAGTTCATGGAAGCAATGCATTCTTTATTTCCTCAATATGAACTCAATACTCATAAGGGATACCCCACAAAAAAACATATTTCTCTTATTAAAAAATTCGGTGTAAACAGAATTTATAGAAAAACCTTTAAGCCTGTTAAAGATTTAATTAAGAAGGAAGACGCATAGTTTTTTTGATAGATCGGGTATTTTATTCTGATGCCATTGCTTTATTGTTTTACTAGCTATTGTCTGGTTGGTATCCGTCAAATTAGTTGCTACGCAAAGCTTTAAAGAATCATTGTCAATTTTTATGATATCTGCAAGTAACTTATTGTTGCGATAAGGCGTTTCAATGAATATTTGTGTTTCCTGCTTTTTCTTTATATTTATTTGAATTTCTTTAAAAAAATTTGTTTTTTTATTTTCTTCAATAGGCACGTAACCATGAAAACAAAAATTTTGTCCATTAAATCCCGATGCCATTAAGCTTAAAAAAATTGATGATGGGCCAACTAGGGGGTTTACTTTGATATTAAATTCATGGGCTTTAGAAACAATCTTAGCTCCTGGATCTGCAATGCAAGGTGTTCCGGAGTCTGACAACAAGCCTAAGCTTTCTCCATTAAAGACAGGCTTTAAATAATCCTCTATTGACTTAAAAGAAGACTTTTTACTATGCTCCATGATGTTTAAATCTTGAAGACTCTCATCTAGGTTAAGTTTTTTAAGTGCTTTTCTTGCAGTTTTGGGATTCTCGACAATAAAATTTTTAATTTTTTTTAATTTTCTCTTATCTGCTTCTAGAAGAAAATTATTATTAAATTCTTGCTCAATTGATGTGGGTATAAGAAATAGTTCTCCATGATTTTTAGTATTAATTTCCAATCAAATGACCCCAAACCTTTCAAACATCTTTGATAGTTTGATTAATGGAAGCCCTATAACGGCTGAAGGATCATTGCACTGGATTTCTTCTAAAAGTGTAATCCCAAGACCCTCAGATTTTATACTTCCTACACAATGTGATGGATCTTCCATTTCAAGATAACTTTTAATTTGTTTTTCTGAAAGCTTTTTGTAGGTTACTGAAAATTTTACAACTTCATCAGCTGAAATATTTTTCTGTGCATTTTTTAAACACACGCCTGAAAAAAAATTTAAAGTTTGACCACTGAGTTCATTTAATTGAATAAAGGCCTTCTCAATACTGAGCGGTTTTCTTACCTCTCTTTTGTTTACTTCAGCAGTTTGGTCTGATCCAATTACAAAAGCAGATGGGTTTTTTATTGAAATATCCTCTGCTTTTTCATTGGACAGCCTTCTTGCTAGATCTTCAAAATTTTCACCATTTATTCTAGTCTCATCAATATTTGGTGATATGGAAGAAAAATTTATTGGGAGCCTTTTAAGGAGTTCCTTACGATATATGGATGATGATGCAAGTATTATTTTATTCATCTAGAAATAACTTCATTTTAGTTATTGAGGTTGTATTTCGATAAGTGTTTCATTTGGAGTCACACTGTCACCATTTGAAACATGAATCGCAACAACAATACCAGATTTGGAAGCCTGTATCTCATTCTCCATTTTCATTGCCTCTATGACAATTACGCTATCACCTGCATTGACGCTATCACCCACCTTTACTTTAATGTCAATAATTGTTCCAGGCATTGCCGTTGTAACACATCCGTCATGAGTAGGTCGTGAATGTTTAGAAGCTTTTCCTAATTTTTCATTACTGTCATCTGGCTTTGTCGTTGAACCGTTACTCACAATAACTTGATCAAGAGTCTCAACAAGAACTTCCTCAGATATTCCATCAACCGAGACATAAAACGGTCTTTCTGCATCCCCTGAATTACCTGAACCCGTTAAATTAATATGATAAGTTTCGCCATGAAGGGTAATATTAAATTCAGATGGAGCATATCGATTATGTGCATCATTAGCCTCATTTTTTATTAGTAATTCTTCAGGTACAAGTGATCCTGCATTTCTTTCTTTAAGGAATGAAGTAGCTAAATCAGGAAACATTGCATATGTTAGAAGATCTTCCTCATTTTTTATAATTTCATCAGCTTTGACTCTAAGGTTTTCGATCTCAGGCTTGAGTTTATCTGCAGGTCGACAGGTTATTGGTTTTTGATCACCGATGGCACTAGACTTTATTTCCTCATTAACTTTTCCTGGTGCAGCTCCATATTGTCCGAGAAAGTAATTTTTGACCTCATTAGTAACTGTTTTGTACCTCTTACCAGTAATTACATTTAAAGCTGCCTGTGTACCAACAATCTGTGATGTTGGGGTTACTAGTGGAGGATAACCTAAGTCTTTTCTTACCTCGGGTATCTCTTTTAATACATCGTCCATTTTATCAAGTGCATCTTGGTCTTTAAGCTGATTGGATAAGTTAGAAATCATTCCACCAGGAACTTGATTTGTTAAAACTCTCGGGTCAACACCTGTAAATTCTGATTCAAATTGCCAATATTTTTTACGCACTTCTCGGAGATATTCACTTATTGAATCAATTTTGGCAATATCAATATTAATTTCATAACCCATACTCTGAAGAGCAGCAATTATTGATTCTGTAGTTGGGTGACTCGCACCCTCAGAAAAGCTTGAATTACAAGTGTCAATAATTGTAGCACCTGCTTCTACAGCCGCAATAAGATTTAAACTTGCAAGCCCAGCAGTTGCATGACTATGAACATGAATCGGAATGCTTATATTCTTTGTTAATAATGAAACAAGCTCTTTTGTAGATTGAGGTGTAAGTAACCCCGCCATATCTTTTATTGCTAAAGTATCACTACCCATTGATTCTAATTTTTTTGCTATATCTAAAAAGTATTCATTATTATGAACTGGCGATGTTGTGTAACTTAAGGTTCCCTCAGCATGTTTTTTATATTTTTTAACAGCTTTAATAGATGTTTCAATATTTCTAATATCATTCATGGCATCAAAAATTCGGAAAACATCTACGCCATTTTCAACAGATTTTTTTACAAAAAGATCAACAACATCATCTGAATAATGTCGATAACCTAGAAGATTTTGACCTCTTAGCAACATTTGGATGCGGCTGTTAGGAAGTGCTTTTCGTAGTTTTTGTAACCGTTCCCATGGATCTTCTTTTAAATATCTAACACATGCATCAAAAGTAGCGCCGCCCCATGCCTCAATTGACCAAAAATCTAAAGCATCAAGTTGTGAGCATATTGGTAGCATGTCCTCAGTCCTTAATCTTGTTGCTATATGGCATTGATGACCATCTCTTAAAACAAGCTCTGTAATATCTATTTTTTTCATAATTTTTTAAATCCCTTCATGTGCTGCGATTGCTGCCCCAATTGCTGCAGCTATTACAGTAGGGGGCAACTCCTCATTATATTCAGTTAGCTCAGGATTTGATTCAACAAAACTAGTGTTGAAGTCAGCTCCAACAAATTTATCGTTCTTAAGAATTTCGACATAATAGGGAATGGTAGTTTTTACACCAAACACCCCAATATCTCCGAGTGCTCTAATACCTCTTTTTACCGCATCATCCCAATTTAAAGCCCAAATAATAAGTTTAGCGCACATTGAATCATAATAAGGAGGGATTATATATCCCGTATAAATTGATGCATCAGTTCTGACCCCAGGGCCACCAGCAGCATAATATCTTGTAATTTTACCGAAAGATGGCACGAAATCTTGTTTTGGGTCTTCAGCGTTTATTCTAAATTCAATAGAGTAACCTCTGTGCTGTATTTCATCTTGCTTGTATCTCAGGTTTAATCCACTTGCAATCCTTATTTGCTCTTGAACAATATCAACGCCAGTTATATTTTCTGTAATCGTATGCTCTACTTGCAAACGTGTGTTCATCTCCATGAAATAAAAATTATTCTCACTATCAAGTAGAAATTCTACAGTGCCCGCATTTTGATAATTTACTGCTTTAGATGCTTTAACAGCAAGATCGCCAATATATGTTCTTTGCTCTTCATTAAGCTGAGGTGAAGGAGCTATCTCAATTAATTTTTGATTTCTTCGTTGTATAGAGCAGTCTCGCTCAAATAAGTGAATAGCATTATTAGCATGGTCTGCTAAAATCTGTACCTCAATATGTTTAGGATTTAATATACATTTTTCAATAAATACTTCAGGACTTCCAAATGCTTTTGTTGCTTCTGATATAACCCTTTCGTAATTTGACTCCACTTCATTTTCATTATCACATCTGCGAATACCTCTACCACCACCACCGTTAGTTGCTTTAATCATTACAGGAAATCCAATGCCTCTTGAAACCTTTACAGCTTCAGCAAGATCTTTTACATTTCCTTCGCTACCTGGAATTACAGGAACTCCAGCTTTAATCATTGCTTTTCTTGCCTCAATTTTATCACCCATTTTTTGGATGACTTCTGAGCTTGGTCCAATAAAGTGCAACCCTCTTTTTTTACAAATGGCTGCAAAATTTGAATTTTCAGATAAAAAACCATACCCAGGATGTACTCCATCACAACCAGCTGTAACTGCAACATTAGCAATCCAATGAGCATTTAAATAACCAGATAAAGGATCAGACCCAATGAAATATGATTCATCAGCTTTCTTAACATGCAATGCATGTCGATCTGCATTGGAGTAAATTGCTACACTTGTAATACCCATTTCCTTACAAGCTCTAATGATACGAACAGCAATTTCACCACGGTTGGCGATGAGGATTTTTGATATCAAAAATTAATTCCTTTGATGGTATATTCGTTATTAAATTTTATAAAATTCAAATGTAAATTTCATAATCTTACTCAACAATTATATCATGTTGAAAAAAAACTCATGCCAACTAAGCTTAATCACTTTCAAATTTATAGAAATTTAAAGAAGGTAAAATCTTTTCTTGTAAAGCTATTTTTTCAAATAAAATGAGAATAGTTATGATTTAAAAAAAATAGGATTTATGATAAAATCTCGGGTTAATTATTAGTAGAAGTTTTGTTTTCGATATTAAAACATTTTTAGCTTTGAAAATTAGCTTATTTAAATTAGGAGTACCTTATGGCTGTTCAAAAAAGTAAAAAATCACCATCAAGAAGAAATATGAGGAGATCTCATGATGGATTAACAAATGCTGCAATAGCAATAGAAAAAACAACGGGTGAAACTCACTTAAGACATCATGTGAGCGCATCAGGTTTTTATAAAGGTAAAAAAGTAATCGAGACAAAAGGAGAGTAGGCATCAGTCTACAAGTAACTGATGCAACATAAAATTTCAGTTGATGCAATGGGTGGTGATTTTGGTCCATCCGTGACAATTCCAGCATCATTAAAGATTTTAAAAAAATATGAAAATATATCTATAGTCTTAGTAGGTAATTCTGATGAAATTACTCAAATCCTAAAGAAGAAAAAATCACTTAATCACCCAAGAATTACTATTTATAACGCTACGCAAGTTGTTGGTATGGACGAGTTACCTCAAAGTGCTTTAAAAAATAAAAAAGATTCATCAATGCGGGTAAGTATTAATTTGGTCAAGGAGGGTGTCGTTGATGCTTGCGTTAGCGCAGGTAATACAGGTGCTCTTATGGCAACTGCTCGTTTTGTTTTAAGAATGCTACCTGGTATCGATAGACCTGCCATATCTAGTGAATTACCAAATGCAAATGGTACAACATGCATGTTGGATTTAGGCGCTAATGCAGACTGCACACCTGAGCAGCTTCTTCAATTTGGTATTATGGGTTCAATTTTGACGAATGTTTTACATAAAAAAAATAATCCATCTATCGGATTATTAAGTAATGGAAGTGAGTCAATGAAAGGTAGTGAAGTAGTAAAAAAATCTGCAGAATTATTTAGAGATAGTCATTTAAACTTTCATGGAAACGTTGAGGGAGACGATATATTCAAAGGAACTACTGATGTAGTTGTTTGTGACGGCTTTACAGGAAATATATCATTAAAGACAACAGAGGGCCTTGCTCAGATGATGGCAAATTTTTTAACGTTAGAATTTAAACGTAATATATTAACAAAAATTTCAGCACTTATTGCGCTTCCTGTTTTGAAGCGATTTAAAAAAAGATTAGATCCTCGACGTTATAATGGGGCATCATTTCTTGGTCTTAATGGGGTCGTTGTAAAAAGTCATGGAGGAGCAGATGAATTTGCCTTTATACATGCCTTAGAAACAACGATTTCAGAATCAGAAAATGATGTAATATCTAAAATTAAAGATCAACTTAAAGTTGAGTCAATTATATAAGTAATCAAATGATTTATTCAAAAATAAAAGGATGCGGAAGCTACCTTCCTGAGAATGTTTTAACTAATGCTGATCTTGAGTCTACATTAGACACAACAGATGAATGGATTACCACCAGAACTGGAATAAAAAAAAGACATATTGTAGGTGAAGATCAATTCACAAGCGATCTAGCGTATGAAGCAGCTAAAATTGCACTTACTGATGCAAATTTAAAGCCAAGTGATATTGATTTAATCATTGTAGCAACAACTACACCCGATAAAGTTTTCCCAAGCACAGCCTGCATCTTACAAAAAAAATTAGGTATTATTGAATGCGCTGCATTTGATATCCAAGCTGTTTGTAGTGGATTTATTTATGCCCTTTCAGTGGCTGATAAATTTATTAAGACGAGGTCTGCAAAAAATATATTAGTTGTGGGTGCGGATGCCATGTCTAGAATTACTGATTATTCAGATAGGAGTAACGCTATTTTATGGGGTGACGGTTCAGGTGCGATTATTCTTTCAAGCTCAAATGAAGAAGGAATTCTTTCTACACATATTCATGCAAAAGGGGAGCATGAAGAGCTTCTTCATGTGCCAAGAAAAGGACAGCAGGGAGAAAAAGACACCATTGATATGAAAGGCAATCAAGTTTTTAAGATGGCGGTAAATACACTTGATATGATTGTTGATGAAACACTAAATGCTAATAATCTTGCTAAAGAAGATATTGATTGGGTTGTTCCTCACCAAGCTAATATTCGTATTCTTGAAGCTACTGCTAAAAAATTAAATATGAGTATGGATAAACTAATTGTTACTATTGGTGAGCAAGGAAATACCTCTGCTGCCTCAATTCCTTTGGCGCTCGATTTTGGTATTAAGCAAAAAAAAATAAAGCCAGGTCATCTAATTTTAATGGAAGCATTTGGGGGAGGTTTTACCTGGGGCTCAGCACTTATAAGGATATAACATGACTGATTTTATAGCTTTATTTCCAGGGCAAGGTTCACAATCAATGGGTATGATGCAAAAATTAGCTACAAGTAGCGTAGTTAAAAAAACTTTTGACGAAGCATCAGATATTCTAAATACCAATTTTTGGGATATGGTGAATGTTGAAAATTCTGATATCAATCAAACAATAAATACTCAGCCCTTAATGCTTACTGCCGGTATCGCAACATGGCGCGTGCTTGAGGAGAATAATATTAATCATCCATCTTTTGCAGCAGGCCATAGCCTAGGAGAGTTCTCTGCTTTGGTTGCAGCAAAAGTATTTACATTTGAGAGTGGATTGCATATGGTTAAAAAAAGAGCCGAGTTAATGCAAAATGCTGTCCCAAGCGATAAAGGTGCAATGGCTGCAATTTTAGGGTTAAAAGATAGTGAAGTCATTAATGTCTGCAATAACTTAAAAGAAAAAGGGGTTATAGAGGCAGTAAATTTCAATTCTCCCGGTCAAGTTGTAGTGGCAGGAGAAAAAAAATTAGTTGACTCCTCACTTGAAATATTTAAAGCAGCAGGTGCAAAAAGAGCAATTGTTCTGCCTGTGAGCGTTCCATCGCATTGTAGCCTGATGAAAGAAGTCGCGATTGAATTTAAAGAATTTTTAACTACTGTCAACTTTGCAAAACCAAAATTTCCTGTAGTTCAAAATTTTGAGGCAATCGCTTATGAGAATGAAGAAAAAATCAAAGAGGGGCTTTTTCATCAGTTATTCAATCCTGTAAGATGGACGCAGTCTATAAAGTTTATGAGTGAGAAAAAACTTAATACATTTTTAGAGATTGGTCCTGGCAAAGTTCTTACGAGCCTTGGTAAGAGAATTAATAGAGACTCAAAGAATATTTCAATTGATTCAATAGACTCAATTAGAGAGTTTAAAGAGATTAGTTAATTACACATAAGAGATTAGGAAAAAATGAATATTCATAATAAAGTCGTTTTAGTTACAGGGGCCAGCAGAGGAATCGGTATGGCAATAGCTACTGAGCTATCTGATAAAGGTGCTATTGTGATAGGGACTGCTACATCCATTGATGGTGCTTCTAATATTTCAAAGACTTTATCTTCAAAAGAAAAAAAGGGTGAGGGGATGGTTTTAGATGTCAATAGTAACGATTCTATTGCTAACTTAATTAAAGCAATTAATGACAAATATGGTGAGATTCAAATTTTGGTCAATAATGCTGGAATAACTCAAGATAATTTACTAGTGAGAATGAAAGATGAAGAGTGGGATAGTGTTTTAAGTACTAATTTAACCTCAATTTACAAGCTGAGTAAATCTGTTCTGAGAAGCATGATGAAAAGTAGGTATGGAAAAATTATCAATATTTCATCTGTAGTGGGGCACATGGGTAATGCAGGCCAGACAAACTATGTCGCTTCTAAAGCGGGCATAACTGGATTTACTAAGTCTTTAGCACAAGAGGTAGGAAATAGAGGAATTACGGTAAATTGTGTAGCTCCAGGATTTATCGATACGGATATGACAAAATCTCTTTCAGATGAGCAAAAAGAAAAGCTTTTATCTCATATTCCTTTATCTAGACTTGGAAGTTCATTAGATATTGCCAAGGCTGTTTTATTTTTAGCATCAGCTGATGCTGATTACATAACTGGAGAAACCCTTCATATCAACGGCGGTATGTTAATGGCGTAAAGTTTTAAATAGGAAAATTTAGGTATATTTTTTTAATATAAAAAAAGTTTAGAAAAATTTGGATTCATTTGATAAAATGTCGCAACACTAATTTGTTATTTTAAAAAAAAGGGGTAATTTTAATGTCAGATATCGAACAAAGAGTGAAGAAAATAGTTTCAGAACAATTAGGAACAGATGAAGCAAGTTTAAAAAACGAGTCATCCTTCATTAATGACTTAGGTGCAGATTCTCTTGATACAGTTGAGTTGGTTATGGCTTTAGAGGAAGAATTCAATACCGAAATTCCTGATGAAGAGGCAGAGAAAATTACAACAGTTCAACAAGCTATAGATTATATTAGCGCTAACCTTAAGTAAGAAAACTTTGGAACCCAATAAAACCTTAGTTGGGTTCATTTATGAATAAAAGAAGAATAGTAGTTACGGGAGTTGGTTTAGTTACGCCAGTTGGCATTGGCGTAAAAGAATCATGGAAAAATATAGTTGAAGGCTTGTCCGGTATTTCAAATATAACTAAATTCGATACAAATAGTTTCTCTACACCTTTTTCATCCACCATTGCAGGTGAGGTCAAAAACTTCGATCCTAAGGAGTACCTAAATCCAAAAGACGCTCGAAGAATGGATACCTTCATTCAATATGGATTAGTAGCGGCACTCGAAGCTTTTAACGATTCAGGCCTTGAAGTAAATGATACAAATGCAGAGAGAATAGGTACTTCTATAGGCTCTGGTATTGGAGGGATTAATTTAGTTGAGCAACAAGTTGAATTATTAAGAATAGGTGGCCCAAGAAAAATTTCTCCATTTTTTGTCCCAGGGGCTATCATCAATATGGTAGCTGGAAACCTTTCAATTATTTTGGGCCTTAAAGGACCAAACATATCAATTGTTACTGCTTGCACCTCAGGAACACACTCAATAGGCGATGCTAGTCGAATGATTGAGTATGGTGATGCTGATGTTATGGTGGCTGGAGGAGCAGAAGCTGCAATTACTCCACTTACAGTTGCTGGTTTTGGTTCAGCTAAAGCTTTAAGTTCAAGAAATGATGATCCTAAAACTGCCTCTAGGCCATGGGATGAAGATAGAGATGGTTTTGTAATTGGTGAGGGAGCAGGTGTAATGGTTTTAGAGGAAATGGAACATGCAAAAAAAAGAGGAGCAAAAATTTATTGTGAATTGGCTGGTTATGGAATGAGTGCAGATGCACATCATATTACCGCACCTACGGTAGACGGACCAAAAAGATCAATGATCACGGCATTAAAGCACGCAGGAATTAATAAAATTGAGATAGATTATATCAACGCTCATGGAACATCTACACCACTAGGTGATCTAAATGAAACTAATGCAATCAAAGAAACTTTTAATGATCATGCAAAAAAATTGGTTGTAAATTCAACCAAATCAATGACTGGACATTTACTAGGTGGAGCTGGTGGAATTGAATCTGTTTTTACTGCATTAGCAATTCATCATCAAATTTCTCCACCAACAATCAACATTTTTAATCAAGATCCTGAATGTGACTTAGATTATTGTGCAAATGAAGCTAGAGAAATTGAAATCAAGTCAGCCCTTAAAAATAACTTTGGGTTTGGTGGAACCAATGGAAGCCTTGTATTTAAAAAGAGTTAAGTAGAAAGTAAATTGGCTAAAAAATTTTTAATCAATGGTGATAACAAAAATTCTTTAAGTCCTTTTGATCGCGGACTCGCTTTTGGTGATGGGGTTTTTAGAACTTTTCTTATTGAAGACAGTAAACCTAAACTTTGGAAAATACAATATCAAAAATTGTCGCAAGATTTAAAAGTTATTGAAATAAATCCACCAAGCCAAAAAATACTTTTAACAGATATTAAAAAACTATTCCCATCAAAAGGTATTTTTATTGGCAAAATAATAGTCACTCGTGGTGAATCTCAGACTGGTTATGATTTCATTAAAGGTATTAAACCCACACGAATTTTATTAAAAATTGATTTTAATAAAAAAAAATACGATAAGCTACATAAAGGTGTTCTACTGACAACAAGTAATATTAAAGCTTCACATTCCTCTCATGCCAGTATTAAGCATTTAAATAGATTGGAAAGCGTATTAGCAAGAAAGAACTTAAGTAAAGATTTTTTTGATGCGATAATGATTGATGATAATGGAAATATTTGTGATTGTGCTAGATCTAGTTTATTTGTTAGGTATGACCGTATTTTGTATACGTGCAATAACAAAAGCTTCGGTATTCATGGTGTCACAAAAAAAATTATTGAAGACAATATAAAAAAACTTAATTTAACGATTGATTACTCACCCATATCTCTTAATCAGCTTGAAAAGGCAGATGAAATTATTGTTTCTAACTCTATTGTCGGAGCGCTTCAAGTTTTAGGGTTTAAAAATAAAAAATGGATTAAGGGAACTATGGCAAAATCAATAATGAGCCTTTTGAATGAATCTGATTGATCTTAAAATTAGATTTATAAAGATCTCAAATGCTGCATTTGTTTTTTTCAAAAAAAATAAACTAATTTTTATAGATCGTAAAAAAAAAATAAGAAGTACTATCCCTATTAGTAAGAATTTTATTTCAGAAAAAAAACTTTTAATGTCGAGTATTTTGGCTACTATATTTTTTTTATGGATACTAAGCTACCCTTTTATATCTCTTGATGTCGAAAAAAAAAATGCATTCCTTGAAGTAAAAAAAGGTGACAATATTACTCAAGTTGCAAATAAGCTTGTAAAGAAAAATATATTATCTGATTTTTTTAGATTTAAACTATTAGCAAAACTGAGTAATAGATCTGAAAGTATAAAAAGTGGGCATTATTATTTACATTATGATATTAGTCCCAATGAATTATTAACTCTTCTGGAAAATGGTGACGGTGTTCTCTATCCAATTACATTTATCGAAGGGACTACATTGCAAGAAAACCTCGAAAAATTAAAAAATAATAAGCTACTTACAAATGTTGATTCTTATAATTCAATAAATAAATTAAAGATAAACTTAGGAATACAGGAAAAGCTACTCGAGGGACTATTTTTTCCTGATACGTATTATTTTTATAAAGGTACCCCTGGTATTGATATTCTCAAAGAATCTCATAAGCTGATGTTACAGAAGCTAAATAATGCTTGGAAGAATAAAACACCCAATCTCCCATATAAAAATAAGTATGAAGCATTAATTGTGGCATCAATTATTGAAAAAGAGTTAGGCAGTAGAGATGAAGCAAGCCTCATAGCTGGAGTTTTTGTTAATCGTTTAAGGGTCGGCATGCCTCTTCAGAGTGATCCTACGGTCATATACGGTATGCAAGATCAATTTGAGGGTAACATAACAAAACAAGATCTTATGCGCGATACAATCTATAACACTTATACTCGTAATGGATTACCACCATCACCAATTTGTTTGCCTGGTTTTGATACAATTGAGGCTGCACTAAATCCAGCAGAAACTAACGCTTTTTATTTTGTTGCAAAAGGTGATAATAAAACACATCATTTTTCAAATACTTTAAAAGAACATAATAAGGCTGTAAGAAAATATCAAAGATGAGTAATTTAGGAAAATTTATTACACTTGAAGGGGTAGACGGTGCTGGCAAAACCACGCATATCGAATTTATAAAAAATTATTTTTCTGAATTAAATATCAATTATGTAATGACAAGAGAACCTGGTGGAACGGTACTAGGTGAAAAATTAAGAGATATTTTACTTCATGATGAGATGAACCCTCAAACGGAAACAATTTTGATGTTCGCTGCAAGAAATGAACACATTGATAAAGTAATACGCCCAAATCTTATGAAAGGGGCGATAGTGATTAGTGACCGGTTTACAGATGCAACCTATGCCTATCAAGCAGGGGGTAAGGGTGTAAAAGATGAAAAAATTGATATCTTAAAAAAATGGGTTCAAGAAGGCCTTAGGCCTGATCTAACTTTTTTATTTGATCTTTCTGTAGAGGTAAGTATCGAGAGACTACATAAAACCAGAAAGCTTGATAAGTTTGAGAGAGAGGATAAGAGTTTTCATAAAAAAATAAGAGAAAAATATTTAACCCTTGCCGAAGCATCTCCGGAAAGATTTTGTATTTTAAATAGTGAGGCGTCGATTGAAAAAATTCAAAACCAAATTAAATTAAAGTTAAATGAGGTTATAGAATGAACCTTTATCCGTGGCAAGAAAAAGCTTGGCTAAAACTAAAGCAAGAAAATGCTAAACAGCATCATGCCATATTATTTATTGGGCCCTTAGGTTCTGGTTTAGAGAGGCTTGCAAAAACATTTGCTACATCATTAATATGTAGAAATTTAACAGATACTAAGAAAGCTTGTGGTAAATGCCAAGATTGCCAATGGATATTAACCGAACACCCAAACCTTAAAGTTGTTAATAACGAAGCTAAGGAAGGCTCCTCAAAAAATATATCTATTGAATCAATAAGAAATTTAAAGAAATTTTTTGAGCTTAGCTCACATATAATAGGTGGCAATAAAGTAATTTTAATTAATAATACAGAGAGTCTTACACTAAATGCTGCTAATGCATTACTGAAAATACTAGAGGAGCCACCCGAGAACTCTTACCTAATATTAACAACTGATAACATATCAAGCTTATTGCCGACCATTGTGAGCAGGTGTTTAATATTTTCAGCCCCAAGACCATCAAGAGAAGAGGCAGAATCTTTTCTAAAGGTAGAAGGTTTTGAAAGCCTTTCTTCACAATTACCTTTATTTAACAACTTACCTCTAGACGTCATTGCCCATCGAGGTGATAGTGATTTATTTATAATAATTATCAATGAATTTAAAAAAGGAAAAGATTTTGAATTGATGGCAATTGAACCTAAATGGTTAGCAGGTTACTTTACCGAAACTATTTGCCTACTTCAAAAGTGGCTCTATGAGATCTTCTTATTTAAAATGACAACAAAATTTCATTTTTTTGAATCAAATAAAGAGAATATAAAGAAACTTTCTGACGCCGCAGACATCACAAAATTGTTAAATATGTTAAAGAGCGTCAATAAAATTAAATTAATTTCAAAAAAACCAATTAATAAGGACATTTCATTTGACAACCTTATGGTTGAATATAGAAATGTGTTTAAATAAATTATGTTCATAGACTCACATTGCCATATAAATTTTCCAGAGCTAAATAATAATATAGATAGCGTTTTATCTAATATGAAGGAAAAGTCAATTACTCATGCCTTATGCGTTAGTGTCACACTGGATAATTTTCAAAGTGTATTGAAGCTTGCCGAGGACCATAAACATATTTTCGCGTCCGTTGGTGTTCATCCAGACTATGAAGATATTGAGGAACCTGATATCAAAACACTTACCTCACTTGCCAATAACGATAAGGTTGTCGCAATTGGTGAAACAGGGCTAGACTATTTCCGCCTTACAGGAGACCTTTTATGGCAGAAGGAGCGATTTAGGACCCATATTAGAGCCGCTGTTGAATCGAAATTACCGTTAATAATTCATACAAGAAATGCGCGTCAAGATACAATTAAAATTATGAAAGAAGAAAAAGCTTCAAGTGCTAAAGGTGTAATGCATTGCTTCACTGAGACTTATGAAATGGCAAAGCAGGCAATTGAACAAGATTTTTATATTTCTTTCTCGGGCATCATTACGTTTAAAAATGCAGAGTCACTAAGAGAAACTGTCAAAAAAATTCCTTTAGATAGAATTTTGATTGAAACTGATTCGCCTTACCTAGCTCCTGTCCCAAACAGAGGAAAGCTTAATGAGCCAGCTAACGTTGTTTATGTTGCCCAAAAAATAGCTGAGATTAAAAACATTAGCATTGATGAAGTTGCTGAGACGACGACTAAGAATTTCTTTTCATTGTTTTCGAAATGTCGGATCAGTTAACACTATTAGGGGTAGGAGCAAGTGCTGGCACTCCTGTTGTTGGGTGTGAGTGCAATACCTGTAAATCAACAAATAAGAAAAATTACAGAACACGATGCTCAAGTTTATTGTCACTAAAGAATGGCAAAAATATTCTAATTGATACAAGTCCAGATCTTCGCCTTCAATCATTAAGGGAAGGGTTTAAATCTGTTGATGCAGTCTTATTTACTCATCATCATGCTGATCATTGCCATGGTATTGATGACTTAAGAGCATTTTGTCAGATTAACAAAAAGCAAATTCCACTTTACGGCAATCAATTCTCTATGGATGAATTGAATAAAAAATTTCAATATGCAATGGTTGAACCCAATGGATTTTGGGAAACTCCCATCCTTAAACCTAATGTTGTAAATGAACCATTTGACTTGTTCGGTCTAGTCATTGAGCCTATCCCTGTTTTTCATGGCAAATCTCTAATAAATGGTTATCGTCTTGGAAATATGGCATACCTAACTGATGTTTCTAAAATACCTGATTCATCAATTGAACAACTTCAAAATCTAGATGTCCTATTACTTGATTGTTTAAGAAATGAACCACATCCAACACATCTCTCTTGTAAGGAAAGCATAGATGTAGCTAAGATGTTAGGTGCTAAAAAAACATTCCTGATTCACATGACACACGATCTCGAGTATGATGCATTATCAAAAAAATTGCCTGAATCCATTTATGTTGGATATGATGGTTTAAAAATCAATGTTAACTAGATTTAAAGGATTTTAATTATGTTTGAAAATATGAAGCGATTAACAGTATTTTTTGCTCTCTTTACTTTTATATTTAGCATTCAAGCTGAGGACAAGCGCGTTTATTCAGAAAATGATTTCATAAATATTTATAGTGGTAAACCAAAGGCACGATTTTTAAAGTATCTCGGTGAGCCAGATGATAAACAGATTGCGATTAAGCCAAAAGATGCAAGTAAAGTAATATCAAGACCAACAGATAATAAGAATAAAAAGAAAGACAAGATGGAGATGTGGTACTACAACCATGTTGTTGAATACTCTCCAGGCAAGACTTATTTAAAAACAGAAATTACTTTCATAAATGACCGATGCCGAAGCATTAGTTTCTTTAACCAATAAAAATTTTACGCATAAAAAAAACCACCCTAAGGTGGTTTTTTTATATCTAAATAAAATTTAGCCTAACTTTGAAGCCAACATTTCTGAAAGCTTAGCCATTATTGCTCCACCAACAAATGAAATTACCATTAAAATAAATGGATGGCCCATGCTAATTTCGAGAACACTTCCACCATCAGATGCTAGAACTGCTTCAAGAGCAATTAGTTCCGTTAGAAGCCAACCAAAAGTAGCGGCATAACCAAGAACATTTGCTGGTATGTTATTAAGTTTCGGTACAGCAGTAAGAATATAAACGGTAATACCTACAGCAACTGGTGCAGCAAATTGACCTAAATAATCGTCGATCAATGCTAAAATAAAAACAGCGACAATAGCCATAAATGAACCAAAGATCGTTGCCATGATGGTTTTACCAAGTGCGTTTTTACCTACAGTAAAATAAGCACCCCAAGCAATAAAGCCTGCCCAAACTAGCGCTAAACCATTTAATGGCCCTGCCAATACTAACCAAGTCCACAAAACAGCAACTAGTGCAATACTAATTCCTAGAGCATTTTTCATAATTAAATTCCTCCTGTTGAATTTAAAATTTAAAATTTACTTTTGTTAATTAAAAGAACTATTTATTGATTATTAAAATTTAATTAAATGATAAATTTTAATAACTTGTTTAGATATTCACACATCGCAATCAGGTTGTCAAACAACAAACTAGATTTACTCTTTAAAAGTAAAACCACAATTGGCTATTGCAAATAAATTTGGCATTAAATCAAGTATTATTGTATTGTTAAATAATAACTTTTATTTAAAATTGTATTAAGTAAATAAATTTATAGCTGTAATTATAGATATAGAGAAGAGATAAAGATTAATTAATTTTGTATACAGACAGTTCTGTTTAGTTAACTTATATAGCTGAGGATCTTTAAATATGGACGATACAACAAATAAAGGAATTCAAACATTTCATGGAGGCTGTCCTCATGATTGCCCAGATACTTGTTCCATGGTTTATGAAGTTGAAGATGGAAAGTTAAAGGGAGTTACAGGGAACAAAGACCATCCGATGACTCGAGGTGGCTTATGTGTCAAATTAAAAGATTACGAAAAGCGTCATTATCATCCAGATAGATTGTTATATCCAATGAAAAGAATTGGCCCAAAAGGTGAGAAAAAATTTGAGAGAATTTCATGGGATGAGGCATTATCGACAATTGTAGATAAATGGCAAAAGATTATCGAGGAAGATGGCCCTCAAGCAATTATGCCAAATAGCTACCTTGGCAACCAAGGTTTGGTTCATGGCCTCAATGGTGGAGATGCTTTCTTTGCTCGCTTGGGAGCAACCGTGACAGAAAGAACATTTTGTGGGGAAGGGTCTGCAACAGCATGGCTACTTACCCTTGGTCCAACTGCAGGAGTAGATCCAGAAAGTTTTATACATGCCAAATACATCATCGTGTGGGCATGCAACTCAGTTAGTACGAACTTACATCACTGGCATATTATTAAAGAAGCACAAAAGAAAGGTGCCAAGGTGGTGGTTATTGATCCTTATGCATCAAAAACAGCTAAAGAGGCGGACTGGCACATTTGTCCTAAGCCAGGAACAGATGGTGCGTTAGCTATGGCAATGATGAATGTGATCATTGGTGAAGATCTAGTTGATCAGGATTATGTTGATAATTATACGATTGGTTTTTCCGAGCTTGCCGAAAAAGCAAAAGAAAGAACACCGGAATGGGCAGCTGAAATTACCGGAATTTCTGCTGATGATATACGTAAATTTGCAAGAGAATATGCTAGCTCACAACCTTCAGCTATTAGAATTGGTGTAGCTCTGGAAAAAAGTTGGGGCGGGAGTCAGGCAATTAGAGCCGTTGCGTCACTTCCTGCATTAACTGGTGCATGGCGTCATGTAGGAGGGGGTATCTTACAATTCCCAGTATGGGAACACCCCTACAAATTTGATGTTATCTGCAGACCTGACCTTATTCCAGAAGGAACACAGGTTGTGAATAATCTTCAATTAGGAAGGGTTTTAACAGGCGAGCAAAAACTTAAGACGCCTATTAAGTCAATGATGTGTTGGAACACCAATCCTGTAACGCAATCAACTGAAACTGACAAGATAATAAAAGGCTTAAGTCGTGAGGATTTGTTTTTAGTCTCTGCTGATCATTTTATTACAGATACGGCTGCTTATGCTGATATCTTACTTCCAGCATCAATGGGGGCTGAAATGGAAGATATGATTTTATCTTGGGGACATTTGTACCTCACTTACAATGCAAAATGTGTCGAGTCACCAGGAGAGGCTATCCCTAACAATGAAATCTTTAGAAGGCTTGCAGAGCGTCTTGGTTTTGAAGAGGATAATTTCAAATGGAACGATACAGAGTGCTTAGAAAATTATGTTGATTGGGATGCCCCTGCATGCGAAGGAATTGATTTGGCTTATATGAAAAAGCATGGCTACGCACGACTCAATGTAGGTACAAAAGACAACCGCGCACCTCATAAAGAAGGTAATTTTCCCACCCCATCAGGGAAATGTGAGTTTAGATTAGTTGGTGCTAAAAATTTTGTAGCCGGCCCGTTCAGACAAATGTATGACGGCTTTCAGCCTGGACAAGATATTCCCGAACTGCCTGATTATGTTGCATCCAAGGAAACTGCATCTAGCAATCCAGAATTATTTAAAAAATTTCCATTAAATATTTTAGCACCAAAAAGTCATGGCTTTATCAATTCATGCTACGCAAATATAGATAATAAGCTGAAAGGTCAGGGGGAGCAGTTTGTTCTCATTAACCAAGTGGATGCAATGGATCGTGGTATTCAAGAGGGCGAAATGATAAGGATATTTAATGACAGAGGATCGTTTGATGCATTGGCTAAAATAACTTCGGATGTTGGTAAGGGAATTGTAGTTACCACCTTAGGATATTGGAGGCAGCTAAACAATGGAACTGTGAACTCAGTTAGCTCAAGTGCTTTTGGTGATATGGGTAACGCTCAAACGTCTCATGATTGCTTGGTTGAAGCAAGGGCAATATAAATAGACGCTAAGACAATCATTGCTAATCAATTAGAGTTAATCAATAGCTCTTTCGAAAAGTATTTAAAAAAAACACTACCGTTAAAAGACTCAGAAGATCTGGTTGAGTCTTTTAACGAATGTTCTTTTCCTATTGTAAGCCATGACTTAAATGGTTTTTTCAATTATTTAAATAAAGCAGCGCTATCTCTTTTTAAAGTGACTTTAGATCAAGTGATAGGCAAACCTACGACAATGACGGCTCCAGAATCCGAACAAAAAGAAAGAAATGCTTTATTAAATCAAGTAAACTCCCATGGCTTTATAGAAAATTATAAGGGTATTCGTGTCGATTCAGATGGAAAGTTATTTCAGATTAAAGATGCCGCCATTTGGAATATCGTTGATAAAGAATCAATAAAAATTGGACAAGCCGTTATCATATATAGATCAAATAAATTATGAAAAAAAATTCTCCTGCTAAAGTGTTATTCGCAAGTTTGGCAGGTACAACTATAGAATTTTTTGATTTTTATATTTATGCAAACGCAGCTGTCCTCGTATTCCCCTCACTTTTTTTTGCTGCATCAACCCAGTCAACAGAAATGCTCCAATCACTTGCAACATTTTCTGTTGCCTTCTTTGCTAGGCCATTAGGCTCGGCGTTCTTTGGACACTTTGGTGATCGTATCGGTAGAAAAACAACATTGGTTGCAGCATTACTCACCATGGGGGTTTCAACTGTGGCGATTGGCTTACTACCGACTTATCAGTCCATTGGTATATTTGCACCTATACTTTTGGTTATTTGTCGATTTGGTCAAGGCTTTGGGCTCGGTGGGGAGTGGGGCGGGGCAGTTTTATTGGCTGTAGAGAATGCGCCGCCTGAAAAAAAAGCTTGGTATGGTATGTTTCCTCAGTTAGGAGCGCCAATCGGTCTGATCCTCTCAGGCGGTATTTTTCTATACTTATCGAGCACAATGACAGAGGCAGAATTCTTTGATTATGGCTGGAGAATACCCTTTCTCTTAAGTTCTGTACTTATATTAATTGGCCTTTATGTAAGGTTAACAATTCTCGAAACACCAGAATTTATAGAGAACCAAAAAAATAAAAAAACTATAGCTGTTCCATTTGTTGAGGTGTTTAAGAATTATAGGACACCCATGATTCTCGGCACATTTATCGCATTAGCAACGTTTGTTCTGTTTTACTTAATGACTGTTTATATTGCGAGTTGGGCAATTACAGACTTAAATATTAATCGTGAAGATTTTTTAGGCAATCAAATTGAATCTGTTCTACTCTTTGCTGCATTTATTCCTATTTCAGCAGTGCTTGCTGACCGCTATGGAAGAAAGTTAATTTTAATGGTGGCGTCATTTGGTATTATTTTATTTGGATTGGTACTTGGCCCATTACTAAATACCAGCCTTCTTTTGACTCTTTCCATTGGTATGGCTTTAATGGGTTTTACCTATGGACCCTTGGGAACAATGCTATCAGAGCTTTATCCGACGAATGTAAGGTATACGGGCTCATCTTTATCATTTAATTTTGCTGGCATTGTGGGAGCTTCATTTGCCCCATTTATTGCGCTCTGGCTCTCGAGTAATTTTGGCGTGCATTATGTGGGTTATTACCTAGCACTTGCCGCTATAATATCTTTAATATCTACATATCTATCTTCAAAAGCTAAGTAGGTTATATGCATAAATTACTTGAGTTATATGAGTACGTCTTAAAACTAGCGAATCATGCAAAGGCTAAATATTATTTATTTTTTCTGAGTGTCGCAGAGTCATCATTTTTCCCAATCCCTCCAGATGTAATGTTGTTACCCATGTGCTTATCAAACCCAAAAAAAGCATGGAAGTTTGCCTTTATTACAACGGTTGGTTCAGTTCTTGGGGGTATCATCGGTTACCTCATAGGTGTTTATGCGTTTGGATTTATTGAGCCTTATTTATATGATTGGGGGTATATGCTAGCCTATGAAAGGGCAGTCATGTGGTTCGAGGAATGGGGTTTCTGGGCTATATTTATTGCTGGATTTTCACCTATTCCTTATAAGGTTTTTACGATTGCAGGAGGCGCTCTCTTAATGCCAATCCTGCCGTTTATCTTGGCTTCAATTATTGGGAGAGGCGCTAGATTTTACTTGGTTGCATTATTTGTCATTATGTTTGGAAAGCAGGCAGATGATTTAATCAGAAAGCACATGGGTAAACTTGTTTGGGGTATGGTTTTATTAATTATCTTTTTTCTTCTTATATTCAAGATATAAGATTGTTGTTCTGAATCATTAAGCGTAGGATTAAACATTAATTTTGTCTTGGATTAAACATGAAAATCTCTAAAGTTACGATTGCTTTTTTATTGCCTCTTTGTTTATTTTTGGGTGGCTGTGAATCAATCAAAAATATCACTGATCCGCTTGCTAATGACAAAGAAGAAAATAAAGATGCCAAAAATGAAGCCAATGACTCTAAGGCAGTTAAAGCAGATCAAATAAATTTATATTTTGTTAGACCGTCTGATGTATTAACTATTGGTCAGGATGTTGAGCTTTATCTAGATGATGATGAAATAGGGGAGCTATCCTATAGCACAAAAATTCAAACGACAGTTAAACCTGGGACTTATGAATTAGCGACAAAAGTTGGGTGGAGCTTAAGTTTACCAGTCACAGGATTGGGTGGTGCGTGTAAATTTGAAGGTGATTACAAGTTTACTGAAGAAAATTATTATTTTAAGATTGTTTTTGATCCCGGGCTGCTTTGTGGGGAGCATGAAATTATCGGAATTGTAGAGTCTGAGTATTCAGATCTCGCAGCAGATATAAAGTAATTGGTAGGGGATGCGAGGTTCGAACTCGCGACAAATTGATTAAGAGTCAACTGCTCTACCAACTGAGCTAATCCCCCAAAGCGTTAGGGACAAAGTAACTTAGTAAATGAATGAAGTCAATCTAACTCAACGAACGATCTTTATTGTGAGGAGGTAATTAAAACATCAAGGATTTGAGTGACTGATCGAGAAATGTTATCTGCAACATACCCACCTTCGAGCATATATAGTGTACGACCTATTGCATATTCATCTGATATTTCTTGCAAGAGTTCTGCAACTTGTTTATATCCTTCATCTGTGTATTTTAATTGACCTAAAAGATCTCCCTCGTGGGCATCAAAGCCTGCGGAGACCAATACAAACTCAGGTTTAAATTGCTCCATTGCTGGTTTTAGTTTTGACTTAAATGCTTGGATAAGCGCTCTATTGCCACTTGCTTTTGGAAGGTCAACATTCAATGTAAAGCCTTTACCTCTTCCTGCTCCTATTTCATTAGGCCTTCCACTTCTTGGATAAAATGGATGCTGATGGACGCTAAAGTAAAAAACACTATCATCCTCATAAAAGATATCTTGAGTTCCATTACCATGATGCACATCAAAATCTACAATTAAAATTTTCTTTAAACCATATTTTTTTTGTAAGTATCTTGCGACAATGGCAACGCTGTTATAAACACAAAAACCCATCCCCACTGAGGCGGTTGCATGATGGCCTGGAGGCCTGACTAAGGCAAAAGCAGTTAAAATATTACCTGCCATTATTTGGTCTGCAGCTTCTAATCCTGCCCCAACAGCAAGTTTGGCAACAAGATTCGTATGTTTGGAAATAGGGGTATCACCCGTACTTAAATAAGCCCTGCTATTTTTTAATTGTGAAATCTGACGATCTACCAGCTCAATGTATTCTTTGGTATGGACTAAATTTAATTCCTCAACTGTTGCGACTTCAAAATTGGGCCAAATGGTATTTGACATAATTTGATCATTATTTTTAAGGTCACGAATTACAGAGATTAAGCGTTCGGGATTTTCTGGATGATTCGGACCTGTATCGTGCAACAGAAATCTTTCATCATAAAAAATTCCAACTTTTTTATCATTCGCAGAAGAAATATTACTGAATGTTCCTATAATCATTACAAGGCAAAAGGTAAAAATTGTTATTTTTTTCATATACAATTAATTATACTTAAAATGCTGTATATAAAATGAAAAAAACAAATTCCCTTTACGTTTCATCCCCTGTGAACGCACTTGTTAAAGGTATCTTGCGTGAAGATAAGACACTTAAAGAAGTGCTTGAGCATGGAGACTTTGGTTTGGGTACCTTTAATGATCTAGATGGTGAGATGGTGCTTTTAGATGGTGTTTTTTATGACCTTCACTCTGACGGAAAAACAAATGTAGCAGATATTAACCTTGAAACACCCTATGCCTGTGTGACACATTTTAAGCCTGAAACTTCGGTAATTGTTGATGAGGAGCTTACTTTTGATACATTAAAAAAGAAAATAGACGCCTTATTCTTATCAAAAAACTTGATCTACGCGATTCAAGTTACCGGAAAATTTAAGTCAATTAAAGCACGGTCTGTGCCAAAACAAGAGGCATATAGACCATTAGTTGATGTCGCAGGGGATCAAAAAGAGTTTTTCTTCAAGGAAGAAGAAGGAACATTAGTTGGGTTTTGGATACCTGATTTCATGCATTCTGTCACAGTACCCGACTATCATCTTCACTTTATATCAGATGACAAACAAAGAGGAGGTCACTTACTTGAATTTTTATCTTCTAAGGTGGAGATAAAAATACAGCCTATAGAGCAACTCACCCTTGACCTTCCTCACAGTATTGAATACCTTACTGCGAGCTTAGACGTCGATATCAGTGATGACCTTGATAAAGCCGAACACTAACAATAAATAACTTCGTATAATGTATATTATGTTAAATGAATTATTTAGATCTATTTCAGTCAAAAAAAATATGTTTAAATATATGCCTTACCTATTATGAATAAAATTTTGTATGGTATAAATATGAAACAAACACAAACAACAATATATTAAGACTTGTATTGATCGGTTTTAATATATATTTATTTCTAGAAGGAAAGCAAAAAATTAAATCGGATGAACAATGACAGATAAAATGGATGTAATTATTGTTGGTGCAGGAATAGCTGGAATTACAACAGCCTATTACTTGCAAAAGAACTTTCCAGATATCAATTATAAAATAATTGACTCAAGAAGTTCTGCGGGTGGTACTTGGGACCAAATGAAGTTTCCTGGTGTTCGCGCAGATAATGATATGTATACCTATGGGTTTAGTTTTAATCCTTGGCAGGGGTCAATAATTGGAAAAGGTCAGGATATTAAAAAATACATTAACGATACTGCAGAAAAATTTAATATAACAAATCATATATTATTCGATACACAAGTCATATCATCATCTTGGAAAGGTAACCAGTGGACAACAAAAACTAACCGTAAAGATTTTACTAGCCAATACGTTATCTACTGCACTGGATCACGCGATCGTGATAAACCCCACCTACCAAAGTTTAAAAATGAAAATAAATACCAAGGAAAGATCGTTCATACACAAACTTGGGGGGATACAGACTATAAGGATAAAAATGTAACTATTATTGGTAGCGGATGTACCGCTATTACAATGGCGCCGTCAATTATAAAAGAAGCTAAAACAGTAACATTAGTTCAGCGTAGTCCAGCATGGATTATAAACATTGATAGTCATGAAAAATCATCAAGAGGTTACAAAACATTTGAGGTCTTAAAAGATTATATATCCAGTAGATTTTTTAAAAAGTCACTTAGAAAAAAGATAATAGCTGCAGATTCTTATTATAATGAGGCAACCACTCCCTCATATGATTATTGGGACCAGCGCCCTGCTTCTAGTTTAGATCAAGATTATTTTAGGGCTGTAGAATCAAGCAAGGTAACAATAGAGCGCGTAGGAGTGAGTAATTGGGAAACAAAAGGAATTAAGTTACAAAATGGGAAGGTTATCAATAGTGATGTGACAGTAATGGCCACAGGTGGAAATGCACAATTATTAGGCGGTATTGATATTTTTGTGAACAATAAAAAAATAAATATTAATGATACTAGTTGGTACAGGGGGATGATGTTTAGTGGATTACCAAATCTTTTTGCTCATGCAGGATACATAAATTTTAGTTGGACCGCTAGATGCGAAATAGTTAGTCAACGTATCTGTAAAACAATTAAGTATATGAAAGCAAACGAATTAAGTTCTTGCACTGCTAAGTATTTGGGAGAAAAGTCTAAGCCATCAATACAGGCTAATTATGTTTTAAGGGCAATGGATAAGTTTCCGAACAGGACATACAAGTTTTATCAAAATTATTTCGTTGAATATTTAATTTTTAAATGGAGTAAGATTAATGATGGAGCTTTAGTTTTCAAACGATAATTGTTTAAATATAGTTTTAACTTGTGTTCAAGTTATTTTCAAAGTAATTTACTCAAAGCCTTCAATTTGTAATCTTTTCATCACTATTTCTGCATTTTTTTTGCTCTCAGTAGCACCCTTCTCATCACCAATCTTAGTATAAAGTTCAGCTTTCGCTATTAATGTTTTAGCTAAATAATATTCCCCACCATTGTCAATACAAAACTTCTCAAGCTTATTAAGTGTATCTACTGCCTTAGTTTGATTTTTATCTAAATAGTAATACCTAGATAGCTCGATACTACTATCTGCATACTCACCTAACATTCCTGTCTTTTGGAACATTAACGTTGCTCTTAAGCCAAATTCGACTGCCTTGGAACCCTTATTTCTATAGTAGTAAGTCTGAGCTAAGCCCTCGTAACAAACTGCCCTTTCATTGTCATTCGAAGCTAATACCAATGCTCTTGTATAAAAATCTTGGGCATCTAAAAATTCTTTTGTTCTTAGATTGTTGATACCTAGTTGATATAAAAAACGATGCTCATATTGGAGGTATTTACTATTACCAAGCTCTGCTGTCTGAAATCCATAGGTAAAGGTTTTACTAGCACCTTTTAAGTCTCCTGAATCCCTTTGTGTAATGCCTTTGAAAAGGATTGCTTGCATTTGATCGGCTTGAATTGAAGCTTCTTTCTCAGCAATTTCAAAATTCTTAATTGCCTGCTCATTATTTGTTAGACGGAAATTAGCTTTACCTTTACAGAAATTAGAATCATATTTATCCTTAACTAAATTAGCTGCTTTTAAAGCCTCTTCATACTTACCTTTATTTAATTTTTTCTCACATTCGTTGTTGACATCGTAAGCTAAAATACTATTTGAATACAATATTATAAAAGATAAAATTAATGTTAATTGTTTAATCATTATTCCTCCATAGTCCATTTAATTAAGTCATCTTCAGATAAAACTACTACCCCAAGAGCTTGTGCTTTTTCTAGCTTACTTCCCGCATCATTTCCAGCCAAAAGATAATCTGTCTTTTTAGATACGGTTGAAGTAACTTTTCCGCCATATTGATCAATAATCTGCTTTGCATCTTCTCTCTTAATTGTGGGTAAGGTGCCTGTTAAAACAAAAATCTTATCACTAATTTCAGGCACAAATCTGACCTCTTTTTTGGCCACACTTCTAAAGGTCACGCCATTATTAATTAGCTTATCAATTAAAGCAACACTATTTAAGTCATTAAAATAACTGTGAATAAAGCCTGAAACAGTAGGCCCTATGTCATCAACCTGCTCTAAATCAACAAGGGTTTGTGCTTTTATATTTGATAAAGTTCCAAATTCTTTGGCTAAATCCTTAGCTGTTGCCTCTCCTACCCCTCTAATACCTAATGCGTATATTAAACGACCCAATGTTGTTTCTTTTGATTTATTAATTGATTCGATGAGGTTTTTAGCAGATTTTTCACCAAACCGCTCTAAAATCTTAAGTGAAGCTAAGTCTAGCGTATATAAATCTGTAAAGTCATTAATCATTTTGTTTTGTAGCAGTTGATCAATGATCTTTTCACCTAAACCATCAATATCCATGGCTTTTCTTGATGCAAAATGCATGATGGATTGTTTTCTTTGTGCGGAGCACTGAATGCCTGCACAACATCTAAGAATAACCTCTCCCTCTTCCTTTTTTAGCTCTGAATTACACTCAGGACAGTTTGTTGGCATTGAAAATGATTTAATATTGCCTGGTCTTTTAGACTTAATAACACTTACAACCTCAGGTACCACATCCCCTGCTCTTCTAATTAAAACAAAGTCATTTATATGAACGTCTTTTCTTAAAAGCTCTGATTCGTTATGAAGTGATGCATTGGTTACTGTCACACCAGATACGAAAGTTGGTTTGAGTCTTGCCACTGGTGTGATTGCGCCTGTCCTCCCCACTTGAACATCAATGCCTAACACTTGTGATTCAGCCTCCTCTGCAGGAAACTTATGTGCTACCGCCCACCTTGGAGCCCTTGACACAAAACCAAGTTCATCCTGATGATTTAGTGAGTTTACTTTATAGACAACACCATCAATATCAAACGGTAACCCTTGTCTTTTATCAATAATTTCATGGTAATAAGCTAATAAGCCATTAACATCATTAACATTTTTTACAAGATTTGTTGTTGGTATTTTAAGTTCATTTAGCAATTTAATTGATTCAGAGTGAGAAGTGAGAATATTTTCAATACCTTCAAAATCTATACTATAAGCATAAAACCTGAGTGGGCGTGTCGCTGTAATATTTGAATCTAACTGCCTTAAGCTGCCTGCTGCAGCATTTCTTGGATTAGCGAATACCTTTTGACCCAACTCTACCTGTTTTTTATTTAGAGTGAGGAAATCCTCCTTAAACATAACAACCTCTCCTCTTATTTCTATTCTTGTTGGAAGATTTTTGGTTTCTATTTTAAGGGGAATAGACTTAATAGTTTTAAGGTTGTGAGTTACATCTTCCCCCGTAAAGCCATCACCCCGAGTTGCACCGAGAGAAAAAACACCTCCTTCATAAATTAGGGCAATTGCAAGCCCATCAAATTTTGGCTCTACAGCATAATTTATACTTTCAATTCCTAAGTCATTTTTAATTCTTTTATCAAAAGCTGTTAATTCATCTTCATGGAATACATTGCTAAGTGAGAGCATAGGTCTTATATGGCTTACTTGATTGAATGCGGTATTTGATAGCATCCCGACTCTTTGTGTTGGAGAGTCTGCTGTGATCAATTCAGGATGTTGCCTTTCTAATCCCTCTAATTCTCTCAAGAGATCATCATAGATACTGTCGCAAACAGTTGGATCGTCTTTTACATAATAATTAAAATTATGCTCTTGTATTTCTTTTTTTAAAGCTAAAGCAATTACTTCTAATGCACTATTCTTTTTCATGACTTAATTGAACATTTTTTGAGCAATATCAGAGCCGGATGGAATCTTCTTTTCTTGCATTATTTTTTCTAGTTTTTTTAAATGCACATATATTTGGCTAATTTGATCATCATTCAAGGGCTTTCTACTTACATCAACAAGCACCCCATTGAGTTTAGTGTTGAACTGTTTGATTGTCAGGATAAGTTCATTAAATGCAGTTGTAATTTTTACGGTATTTGGTATATCCATTTTGAAGATAATTCCTTGAAGGAATGCTTCATGACTAATATTTAATGGCTTCCCAGTTAACGAGGTCAATGTACAGACCTTCAAATCTGATTCTGGGAGTATTAATTCGTGATAAGACTTATTGTTAATTTTAAAGATTGGCTGTTTAAAAAAGTCTATCAAAGGGCCTGCATGAAATGTTGGATCAGATTTTGGATAAACTTGAAGAATCAATGAGTGATCAACTTCTTTTTTAAATTTATTTAAATAAAAAGATTCTTTTTCAATATCCTGATTAGATAACCAAAATATTGGTCCATCAACATTTGATGAAATATCATTCGCAAGTTGTTTAAACTCATCAATACCTTGGCTATCGAGTGTATATTTCCTACTTGCGAGTAACAAAACTAAGAGAATCTGGTTATAATGTATAGAGTCATAAATAGCTGATTCTGTTGCCCATAAATCATTATCTTTTCTGATATAAACTCTCACACCGTGCATCGATTTAATTTTTTCTAAAAGTAAACCATTGCTACTCTCTTGTATCTTTTTGCATGTAATTGAAATTACAGTTTCAATATTTCTGTTAATGCCGTCAGGTAAATTTGAATTAATTATTCTTTCTGAGCCAGTTAAAGGCTCAATGATCTCGTTCTGTGAAGACTTGAAAGGCTCCACAAACTCCGCGGTCTGTCCTATGTTATTGAAGCTATGAAATAGTGGATCATTTTCTTCGCTAATAGAGTTTTTAGGCTTCGTGAGACTATCTTGTTTTTTTGATAATCTTTTTAATTCAGTCCAGTTATAAATAATCAATACAAGAATAATGACTACGCCAGTTATTAAGAGTGCAATTTGTACGTCGTTCATATTTAGTAAGCTAGCTCCATATCGTCAATATCCCGCATATCAACTTCTACAATTCTAGAAACTCCAAGCTCTTGCTGTGTAACACCGACTAATTGCTCTGCAATTTCCATAGTAATGCGATTATGCGTGACGATTAAAAATTGTGTCTTCTCTGCCATTTCCTTTACCAATGAACAGAAATTACTAGTATTGGTATCATCCAATGGTGCATCAACTTCATCCATAACACAGAAAGGAGAGGGATTTAATTTAAATAGTGCAAATATAAGAGATATTGCCGTTAATGCTTTCTCCCCTCCCGATAAAAGATTAATTGTTGTATTTTTTTTACCAGGGGGTTGAGCTGAAACTTGGAGACCTGTATCTAAAATTTCATCTCCAATCAATTGAAGCTCTGCCTTTCCTCCCATAAATAATCTTTTAAAAAACTCACTAAAATTTTTATTTACTTCCTTATAGGTTGAATCTAATTTTTCTCTGGTTTCGCTATCAATTTTTTTAATTGCATTTTCAAGTGTCATCATCGCTTCAGTTAAATCATCCGATTGTTTTTGTAAATAATTATTTCTTTCTTGGATAGAATTTAACTCATCAATAGCCGCTTGATTAACTGGACCGAGGCGTTCCATTTTAAGTCGGAGTAAATCACACTTTTCCATTATCGAATCGACATTTGTATCAGCATCGATTGCATCAAGTAAGGCGCTTTCCTCAAAGGAGGTTTTTTCGATTTCTTGGCAGCATTGCTGGAATAGGATCTGTGATTCTCTTTCTTGAATTTTAGATTCTTGTAGCTTCTCAGTAAGTGGGTTCAGTGAGTGCTGTTTTTCCAGTCTTGTGCTTTCTAAATTTTTTAAGTTAGCTTCTTTCGTTAGAAGCCCTTCTCTTGCTTTAATAAGTTTTTTTTCTGCCAGTTCTTTTTCTTGAAGGCTTTCTTTAAGCATTGATTCTTGGTTTTCAGAGCTTTTTTCATTTAATTGACTATACGAATCATTAATTAATTTTTCTAAGCGAAGCTTTTCGTTTTTATTGATAGTTATTTTTTCAACAAAGTCTTCATGTTTGTTCTGATGAATTTTTAAATTAAATAAAAGCTCTTGCTCTGTTTTATCTCGAGCAAACACCCTTTCCCTTTCTGATTCAAATTGTACTTCAGAGGTTTTTTTATCTTTAAATAATTCTTCTAATATGTTTTGTGAATTTAATTTGTCTTTACTGTGTTCATCGAGACTCTTTTGTTTTTGACTAAGCTCCTCCATAAATCTACTTATTTTTTTATCAGCCTCTTCAAGCTCGATGCCTATATTGACAACTCTTTCCTGCCTATGAATTTCAATTTGTTGTAGCTTATTTACCTCTAAATTAATTGAATTTTTCTCCTCAATAAGGGTAAATTTTTTCTCAGATAATAGCTCTACTTCTTTTTTTATAGCCGTTAATTTTTCAATATGCTCATCTGTCATGCTGATGGTGTTATCAAGTTTTTTCTTATGCCCAGGTAAATCTTTCTTTAGGTCCTCAAGTAGCTTAAGGTTAATAAGTTTGTTTGAATTTGTTTTATTTTCAGATCGAAATACTTGAAAGTTTTTACCATGAATATTTCCAGATTGATCAACCAATGTTTCACCAAAGTTAAGCTCTTTAAGATTAACTGCTAGATCCTGTTCATTTGTAATGTATGTATGACATAGCCACTCTGTTAACACATCATTTATATTAGGTATTTTTGAGTTTATTTTTGTAAGCAGTGGTGTGAGTTTTGCGTTATGTGTAATTGTCTTGTTTGAACTTCCTTCATATACAACAGCTATGCTTGTTGGTATATCCTTAAGTGATTGAGATGATATCCTTTTGCTTTCAAAGGCGCTGGCATATTCTGAAAGAAGGAAGCCAATTGCTTTTTGCCAATCTTTTTCGATATCAACTCTTTTAAATATATTTTTATTTTTATCGATACCTGCTTTATTAAGAAATTCACTGGTAACCTCATCATTTATTTCACTCTCTACAAAGTTAGACAGTGTCGAAATTTGTATTTCAGTTTGCTGAAAATTTTTAAGATGTTCTTCCTTGAGCAAGTTAAGGCTATCCGTTTCTTTTTCTAACTTACTTAGTAACTCTTTTTTCTTTGATAACTCATTATCAGCGAACATTATTTGATTATCTATATCTCCTATGTGATTTGAAGGGTTACTATCATTACTTTTACCCTTCTCCTTTATCGCCAAAGATTCGTCATGAAGTTGTTTTTTTCTTGCTTCTAAATCTTCAATACTTTTATTAATATAATCAATTCGTGTTGATTCTAAATTAATTAACTCATATATTTTTTGACTTTCGGTTTGTTGTAATTCTAACTTCTCAACGACTGCCCTATATTCAGCTTCCACCTTCACCAGCCTAGCTTTATCAACACCGGCATTTTGTTGGTGCTGTGAAAGTTTTTCATTTTCGATTTGTAATAAATTTTGATTTTCTTCTATCCCTTTTTCAATTTCATCCATTAAAGTGGAGTGAGATTTTAATTTTTCTTCACTCTCAACCAATGTAATCTTCAATCTCTCTAGATTATTTTTAATATTATTTAGGGCATTTTCTGCATCCGATACAAGGGCATTTACCTCATAAAATTTAGCCTGCGTAGAATTGATTTCATTAGATGTTTCAGCGTGCTCTTGCCTTGCATTCTCAACTTTCACTTCGATATCTCTTAGTGCTGTTGTGAATTGATCTAATTCAGCCTGTTGGTTAGTAATAAGCATTTTTATTTGATTCCAAGACTCGTTTGCATCCCTCTTCTTCAATGCCCAGACCTGAGCTTCTTGGAATTTTAAATTTTCTTGGTGCTTATTATATTTGCTTGCAGTTTCTGCTTGTGATTCAAGCTTGGTGATTTGTTGATTGATTTCCCTTAACAAGTCTTCAACGCGAGATAGGTTCTCTTTTGCATCACGTAGTCGGTATTCTGTTTCTTTCCTTCTCTCTTTATATTGACTGACACCAGCGGCTTCCTCAAGAAAGTTTTTTAGTTCTTCTGGCTTTGCTTCGATAATTTGTGAGACTGTATTTTGTCCAATGATTGCATAACCTTTAGCGCCTAAGCCAGTACCAAGAAATAAGTCAGCGACATCTTTTCTTCTCACCTGAGTATTATTAATGTAATAACTTGACCCCTTTTCTTTCTCAATGACTCTCTTGACAGATATTTCAGCATAACTAGACCATGCTTGAGGTGCCATTCCTTCAGAATTATCAAAGAAAAGTTCAGCACTTGCTCTGGAGACACCTTGTCTTGTGTCACTTCCGTAAAATATAACATCCTCCATCGTCCCTCCTCGCAGCTCTTTAGCTGAGGATGAACCTAAAACCCACTTAATAGACTCTGTTATATTAGACTTACCGCAACCATTTGGTCCTACAATACCCGCTAATTGAGCGTCAACCTTTATTGTTGTTGGGTCAACAAATGTTTTAAAGCCGGCTAATTTAATTTCTTTAAGTTTCAATAGTCAGTCAATCTTTGGATTTTGTTGAAAAAGAATTTGTTCAAGGCAGTATAATGTCATCTTTTAAATATATTAAAGCTTAAGTTATGAATCAAAATTCACTCGGTGGAAAGCCAACAGCCCAACCCACCAAAACATTAGAAACATTCGAAAATCCCAACGCTAAAAGAGATATTCATATTCATATGCAAATTCCAGAGTTTACTTGTTTATGTCCCAAAACAGGCCAACCTGACTTTGCTACTTTATACCTTGATTATATCCCCGATAAGACTTGTGTGGAACTAAAAAGTCTAAAACTCTATATCTGGTCATTTAGAGATGAGGGATGCTTTCATGAGGCAGTAACGAACAGTATTTTAGATGACCTTGTAAGGGCAACAAACCCGAGATTTATGCGATTAACAGCTAAATTTTTTGTAAGAGGTGGTATCTTTACTAATGTCATTGCAGAACATAGAAATCCAGGTTGGAAGCCACAGCCTAAAGTTGATTTAGGTCAATTTGATTCTGAAAAAAATTATCGAGATTAATCTCACGGGGGTATAGCTCAGCTGGGAGAGCACTTGCATGGCATGCAAGGGGTCAGCGGTTCGATCCCGCTTACCTCCACCAATTCTTTGTTCAAATAGGTCCTAGATTGTCCGATTACTATTCCTTAATAAATCTTAAGGTCATTCGATCCGATTCTCCAATTGATATAATATTAGCTTTATCATCATCTTCCACACCTCTTAAGCTAGGTAGCAAATTCCAAACACCATTTGGATGATTAGCAGTATCCTTCGGATTTGCATTGATTTCAGATTTAGCATCAAGCCTGAAACCAGCATCTTTTGCCATCTGAACAACATAATCCTCAGTCATATAACCACTTTCAATCTGTTTTTCTAAAGGCGTTCCTACCTTTGCTCTATGCTCTACAACACCAAGAATTCCCCCAGGCTTAAGTGCCTTTGCGAAACCAGCAAACATCGCTTTAGCTGATCCCGCTTTCGCCCAATTATGGACGTTTCTAAATGTAAGAACCATATCAACAGGTCCATTCGGAGCTAAGTCAGGTTGTTTAGGGTCAAAATGAACCCAACGAAGTTGGTCGTAAATATCAGGATTTTTTTCTATTTTTTCTTTAAATGCTCTTTCTAATTTAACAAAGTAGGGATTTATTTTTTCATGCAATCTTAAGGAGGTATAGGAGTACTGACCTTTATTACGAACCAGGGGTACTAAAATCTCTGTATACCAACCATATCCTGGAGTAATTTCAACAATAGACTGTTCTGGGTCCAGGCCAAAAAAGAGTAATGTTTCTTTTGGATGGCGATATTTATCACGCTGGATATAAGAAGGCGTTCTATGTTCAGCTTCTAAAGCTTCATCAATAAGCTGACTATTATCTGGCTTACTACAACCTAGAAATATTGTTAAAAAGAATAAGATAAAAAAGGGTTTATATAATTTATTATTTGTCATGTTTATGTAAATTTAAATATTAATTAGAGGGTTAAAGTAAAAAAAATCAAATATGATTATAAAAATATACTAATTGATTACTAATCAAAAACAAGGCTTTTTTATTAGCCTTAACAATTTATCTTAAACCATTATAATTTTAACTTTAATTATATTAATTTCTATTAAATGAAGACACCCAAAATTTCCGTGCATTGGCTTTATATAGTATCTATATTATTTTATTCTGGAACCATTTTCCCCAATGAATTGTTCCAATTCAAGGGTGCTGTTGTAACTTCCAATGCTCTAGCCACTGAAGCAGGAGAAAAAATTTTAGCGGAAGGTGGTAACGCTTATGATGCTGCTACAACAATAAGCGCAATGCTTTCTGTAGTAGAGCCTTTTGCATCAGGCCTTGGAGGTGGGGCCTTCTGGTTAATTTATGATGCTAAAAGTAATAAATATAAAATATTAGATGCTCGAGAAACTGCCCCACTTCAATCTCATAAAAATATGTATCTAGATGAAAATGAGAATGTTATAAAAAATATTTCAACACTTGGACCATTGTCTGCAGGAATACCAGGTATCCCTGCGGTATTAAGTTACGTCAATGATAAATACGGATCAAAAAAATTAAGCACACTTTTAACTCCCGCCTATAACTCAGCAATCAATGGATTTCCTGTAAATGAAAGGTATTTAAAAGGAGCAAATTATAAAAAGGAATGGCTGAAAAAATATAAAGAAACTGAAACAATTTTTTTAGATAAAGGTGAAGTACCAAAAAAAGGATGGATTTTAAAACAAGTCGATCTAGCAAAGACAATTAAAAAAATAATGAAAGATGGCCACAAAAGTTTTTACACAGGAAGTTTTGCTAAAAAAATGGTTGAATCTGTTCGAAATAACGGCGGTATTTGGAGCGAAGAAGATTTAAATAGATATAAAGTTATTGAACGAGAACCCATTCGATCAACCTATAAAGGAATTTCAATTATCGCCCCAGGACTTCCATCCTCAGGAGGTTTAGTTTTATCTAATGCGCTTAACATATTAGCAGGATATGAATTGGATAAATTTAGCTCTACTACCCAAAAACATTTAATTATTGAGGCTCTAAGGCGAGCCTATTATGAAAGAGCCATAAAAATGGGGGACCCAGATTTCATGGATGAGTCTCTTGAATTTCTTTTAACCCCAAGTTTTGCAGCAAAACAAAGAGAGAGTATTGATATTAATTATGCAACAGATAATCAAACTCTCGAGTTCGCTGACCCACCATATCAAGGGCAAGGAAACGATACAACGCATTTTGCGGTAATCGATAAATTTGGTAATCGTGTAGCAGTTACTCAATCAATCAATTTTTGGTTTGGGTCTGCTTTTGTTCCAAAAGGGACGGGCGTTTTGCTAAATAATGAAATGGATGATTTTTCTATCAAGCCTGGAACCGAGAATAGCTATGGATTGATTGGTTATGACGCTAATGCAGTGGAGCCCGGAAAAAGAATGTTATCTAGTATGACGCCAACTTTTCTAGAATCAGAGAGAGGCTTCGTAATTTTAGGAACCCCCGGAGGCTCAAGGATTATAAGTATGATTCTACTTGCAGCATTGGAATGGGTAAATGGAGGAGACGCTAAATCTATGGTCTCTCTGCCAAGATTTCATCATCAATATCATCCAGATTATGTACTTTATGAGGAAGAAGCATTTATGCCGAACGAGATTAATGAATTGGAAAGTATGGGACATACATTTAAAAAATCTAATAGGCAGTTTGGTAATATGCAGGTAATTATGCGGGAACATGAAGATAATAAAATTGAAATTGCTTCTGACCCAAGAGGGAAAGAAAAAAGTCGTGAAGAAGTATATTGATTTTAAATATTCTTATAGTTATTTATACAGCTCAACATAGAAGCTTATAGAACAACTGGGCTTACCTCCATCAATTTACAGTCCGCATAGATTCTAGACGGTCCGATTATTTCTCCCCTCTTCCATTCACAACTAATCGATTTACTGGCATTGTAAAACAGCTGATTCCATCCTGCTGTTTCGTAATAAAATATTTTTCGAGATCAGTTAGCATATGGCTGAAATCATTGGGTGAAAGCACGAATGAAGCATAGAAAAAACCTGCCGCCTCACGTGCCAAGATGCTAGGAGCTGCATTAAAGCTCAGAGTTATTGGTGTTATATTTATATCAAAATCTATAAAGGTTTCTGCCGTAAGTTTTTGTAGTTCCTCGGCTGTTCTCACACGTGGGTCACCAAGTTCAAAAACTCCATACTGTGGATACTTAGATTGTACGTGTTTGTATATAATATCGTGGACCTCAAGGTAGCCGGGTGCAGTTTTGGGATCCCCATCAATAATAGCTGCGAAAATGCCTCTTTCCTTGAGAAGGCGCTTAGTTGTTGAAAGTACTTCAACCACTGGGTCCATCAAAGTCAATGCCCAATGGCAGAAAATTATATCAAAAGATGAGTCAACAAAGAAATCAAGGTTTTGTGCTGTTCCCTGATGGAACTTGGTATCAGTATGTGCAAGGCGCTCACGTGCAAGCTGCAGTTCGGAACCATTCATATCAATGCCCGAAAGAATCAATTCAGCTCCGAAACGTTTATTGCAAAGGTCTAACAGAACACCATTTCCACACCCAAGATCTAGAACGTGAGAATGATATTTTAAGTCAACAATATCAGCAAGCAACTCATAGCTATTTTTACCATTCGCATCACGACAGTTCCACGCAAATGCTTCGGTGAAACCCGCATTATTATCATGAACAGCGTCTATATGATCACGTAAAGCAGAGCTACTCGGCTGTTGGCCACTCTCTATTTCTCGCGTCCAAGCAGATTTAATTTTCATAGCTTTACTTTTGAATAGTTTAAGTACATGGATGCAATTTTAAATAGCTTTCAACAAATAAATGCTGAAAAAATTTCTTTTATCACTCCAATTTTTTAACACACTAAATCCTGATTTTTTAGCCAACTCAGAAAATTCTATTACAGAATATTTATAAGAACATTCAGTATGTATAGTTTCCCCTTCTTCAAAGGAGAACTCTAGATTATTAATTTTAATGCCCTGCTTAATATTACTATTAAGGTGCATTTCAACTCTACCAAGTTTTTCGCTATAAAAGGCTTTATGAGAAAATTCGGAGATATTTATATCAGCATCTAGTTCCTTTTTCATCCTATGAAGAAGGTTTAAATTAAAGTCAGCGGTATGACCTTCTTTATCATTATAGGCTCGATTAAAAATCTCGGCATCTTTCTTCATATCTACACCGATTAAGAATGAACCCTCATCACCGACTAAATGCCGGACATGTTTTAAAAACTGACAGGCTTCACTAGGGTTTAGATTGCCGATGGTAGAGCCAGGGAAAAAAGCAAGTCGCTTTAAAGACTCAAAAGAGGCTCTTTCTGGCCAGTTGATGGGTTCCATAAAATCCGCACAAATTGCTGCAACAGAAATATTATTATAATTCGAAGCTATTTCTTTCGCAGTTGAAATTAGATGAGTTTTTGATATGTCTATTGCAATATAATGTGATGGTTGTGGCAAAGCCGATAAAAGCGCTTTGATTTTAATACTTGACCCACAACCATATTCCACGACTGCTGACCCAGGCTCAACGAGAGTATAAAGTTCTTCTTGAATGTTATTGAGTAAGGCTATTTCGGTTCGAGTTACATAGTATTCTGGGGTATTACAAATCTTATCAAATATCTTGGAGCCGCGCTCATCGTAAAAAAATTTAGGCGATATTGTTTTTTGAGATAATGATAATCCTTCCAAAACAGCCTCATAAAATTCTATTTGTGTTTTAGGTTGGATGTCGACAAAATAGTCGAGATCTTTAATGTTTTCATCATCCATAAAGTCATATCCTAAAAAAAATTACTGTTTATTAATGTTATTCTCGACCGTCTAATTACTAAGGAATTTACACTGATTAAGAATTTATAAGGTTATTTAAGCTAACATAACGCCACATAATACACACAAGCTATAGATGCAACTAATTGTTATATAAAACTGTCCGATTAACTTTGGAAATCAATAAACTGTATACATTTCATTTTAGGGGACTTAGTTATTAATAAAAAAATACTTTCTAAGGATTTGCTTGTAAAACCAAGCGAAGACTTAAATCAATACTGGAAGCTTGACAATCAAGCTTGGTGGGATTGGTATGTAACGCTTGCCGATAATAAGGCTAAAGATAAGGTAACTAATTTCGTCGATATAGAGTCGATAAAGCGTTTCGACATGCCATCCGACAGTCAACTAGAAGATGAGCTTTCCTCTCCATACAACTTAACAGAGGAGCATCACCTTACCTTTCGCCGGGACGGATTCATCAGGCTACCAAACGTGCTGTCGCCAGGAGCTGTCATTCGCTTGCGCGAGGAGCTCATAAACCTTCTTAACGAGACGTTTCCAAAAAACAATAGAAATAATCGCTTCCTAAGCCTAGAAATGATGTGGATAGAGAATCCCATCATCAGACAATATGTGCTCAGCCCTCGCATTGCAAAGATTTCAGCGGACCTGCTCAGCGTAAAAAGTGTCCGACTCTATCATGACAATACACTTTCAAAGGAGCCTGGTTGTGGCCGCACACCTTGGCATTACGACGACCATCATTTTCCTTTAGAGACAAATGATGTTGTAACCGCATGGATGCCAGCACAACCAGTGCCAAAAGCTATGGGGCCTTTGTCTTTTGCAAAACCTTTAAACGTTTTTAATCTCGTCAAAAATATCAATTTTAATAAAAATGACACAAGCTATGACAAAGGCGTCACGGAGGTTTTTAAGGCAAACAACGTGGCTATTGATAGTAAACCATTTGAGATGGGTGAAGCTAGTTTTCATCATAACTTGAGTTTTCATACAGCAGGTGAAAATAGGACCTCCCAGAGCCGAATAGTTTTGGCTAATACATATTTTGCAGATGGGGCACGCGTGGTTGAAAAGCCAACAATGTTATCAGGCGATTGGCAAAAATTCATTCCTGGTGTTGGCCCCGGAGAAATTGCAGCTAGTGAACTCAATCCAGTATGCTGGCCCGCAATTCCAAAAAGAAAAATATAGTACAGCATGGAACTGCTTAGCGCAGAGGACCTTATCTCCAGCACTTAATTAAAAAGAATAGTTTTCATTGGGAGTAACGCAACATGTCAAAGGTACATCATGTTCGTTTATATCTTCTAAAACTTCACAAGGGCTAAAAAGGCTGATGCCAATTTTTTTCACATCCTTGTGTAAAGAAGCAAAAAAACGATCATAAAATCCTTTCCCATAACCCACGCGATAACCTTTTGTATCAAAAGCTAAAAGTGGAGTGATCACTAGATCAATATTATCGTTCTCTATCCAAATAGGATCAATTGGTTCGGTAATATTATATTTGGTTTGTTTGGTTTTGGTATCTGGACTGAATGCTGCATTTCTCATCGCTCCTTCTTTAAAGTTACTCACAGGTACAACAACCTTTATATTATTTTTCCAGCAATATTGAATGATTGGTAAAGTATTAATTTCACCCTTTGTATGGATGGGTAAAAAGCAATGTACACATTTAAGCTCATATTTTTTAATAAGCTCGATCGTGTTTTCAATAAGACGTGATGAATGTTCTTCAAGTTCTGATGAAGACAGTCCTTGACGCTTTTTCAAATATATCTTTCTTGCTGTATCTTTTTTCAAAATAATCGCGATAACAAAGGACTACAAATTAAACTGTGTGACATTTTTTATCATTCCTTATAACCCTCTGTAACCACTTAGACAAAGTACAATATTCTTATTTCAGTTGATCCTTGCCCGGTGCGTAAGTTTCTGCTGCCCCTGGGAATGCTTTTGCATGAACATCGGCTGCGAACTGATTTACGGCATCTTTAATAAGATCGGCTCCATTCATGTACGTTCTTACAAACTTAGGCTTGAAGTCTGTAGAAAAACCTAGCATATCTGGGAGAACTAATGCTTGTCCATCCACATCAAGCCCTGCTCCAACTCCTACAACTGGGATAGAAACTGCTTTACTAACTGCTGCACCTACGTGTTGAGGAACGGCTTCTAAAACGATTGCGATACACCCAAGTTGATCAAGCTTTTTGGCTTCTTCAACGATGCTAAGCGCACTTTGTTTGGTTTTACCTTGAGCTTTAAATCCACCGATTGCATTATGGTGAGATGGTGTAAGGCCAATATGTCCAATTGTTGGAATACCCGATTGGGAAAGATGAGCGTAAAGTTCTTCGTTTCCATCAACACCTTCTATTTTAAGAGCATTTGCCCCAGCCTTGATTAAGATTTCAACGTTATCCAATGAATCCTTTAACCCCTTTCTATTTGCCATGAATGGCATACCAGCGATTAGGAATTTATCTTTTGCTCCCTTTTTTACTGCTCTCGTGTGCATTGCAATTGTTTCCACATCGCAACTCAAGGTGTCTTCATGGCCATGAACTACCATATTTAAATCATCACCAATTAAAATTCCATTTATATCTGTGTCGTTAAGAATCTTGGCACTCCAATACTCATGAGAAGTAACAACTACAATTTTTGTTCCTTCCGCTTTTAACTGCTTAAAACTTTCTAATACGCTCATTATCTTTTCCTTAAATTGTTTAAATAAAAAGTGACAATTAAATAAATAACGTTAAATCATTTATTTGATTAAACGCGATTTAATTATCAGGTTTTAAAACAAGAAGACTTTTGGTCATGAATTGTTTTTTGAAGACTTTTGGTCATGGATTACACTGACCGTGGTTAACAATGGATAATGTTATGTGAACGATCTTGAACCAAGTATATAGCATTCATTAAGATTCATCAATAGTGTAACTATCTGTTTATAAACAATATTTTTTATAAGCTCTTATATAATTTACTTTAGTATGCAGTTTTTTCAGGGCGCTACCCAAAAATTCTCTCGTCTATTTTTATTCAAAATACTTTTAGCTCTTCGATGTCCGCTTGGAGATAACTCAAGAACATCTAGAGTTCTAAAGTGAATAGATATCACTTCAAACCTATAGTCAGCACTGTCATAACTAAAGCCATCAGCGGAGGAAATTTCTGTCCCTGGAAATGGATTAATCATATAGTCCTTTTTCTGATTTTCATTCAACTTATTCCAATATTCCCCCTTTTTTTCTAAAAAAGAAGCTTCTCCAGCAACTTGAACTTGAAGCCTTTTTTTTGGATCCCAAAAAAGCAAGGAGCAGGAAGGATTGCTTTTTAATTGATGATATTTTTTACTTTCATGGTCGGTGTATATTATTAAAGAGTGATCATGCTCGTTGTATCTCCTTGCAACCACAATTCTTTGGAATACCTCATTATCACCAGTAGAAGATAGAACAGGAAGTTTGAACGAAGACTTTCTGTCAACGGTTCCACGTTGTATCGTTTTTAGTGCGTCATCAATAAAAATAGATACATTCATATCAGTACGTATAACTACTTTATAGCCCACATTGTCATTTACTTGCTTAAAGCTATGATTCTGATTTCTTCATTAGATAGATACTTAATCCTAAAAGCACAGAAAGAATGATCTCAATAGCTATAGCCTTAAATAGGAAGTCTGCCCCATGAACTAATCCAGCATAAACTCTAAAAATGGCAGCAGAACCTAACAGACTTATTGTTGTATAAAGCCAAATATGTTGATTTCTATAAGCACCGATACAAGCCATCAAGCCTGAGGTAAAAAAGAAAGCTGTAAAATCTCCTATTTGTGTATTCATGCCCATAGTCGTATCTCCAGGTCCTTCAACTAATACCATTGCCAAACCCGCTGCGGCAGTTTCAGGATCCAAAATCCAACGAAAGGCCGAACTCAGCATAAACAAACCAATCACTCCAGATATCACTCTTGCAATCATCAAATTCTCCTCTTATTAAAATTGGGTTAACTCATACGAGCTTACCATTTTTAGTATTACTCTTAAGGCTCTATTATCTTTCCTGAAAAATCAAAACACTTCCCTGAATCCTTGTCGCTAATTTCATTGATTACCTTGGTCATGTATTCAACACTTTCTTTTGGGCTAAACACATCGTGTTTTACATGCTTTAGGAAAGGTTCTGATAAATTACTTTTGACTGTTCCTGGGTGAATTCCAATTACAACATGCTCCTTATTAAACCTTTTCAGTTCTATAGAAAGATTTTTTATCATCATATTGAGTGCAGATTTTGAGCTGCGATAACTGTGCCACCCACCAAGTTCGTTATCGGAAATACTCGCCACCCTTGCTGTTAAGAAAACAATTTTTACGCCTTTTGATTTCTTAATAAGTGGTAAAAGCTTCTTAACCAATAAGGTCGGCCCAAACAGATTTACTTGGAATACCTTCTTCATATCCTCAGCATTAATACTATTGATTGATTTCTCTGGCTTGATTTGGTCTGTATGCAGAATACCTGTTGCAATGATGATCTTACTAATGGAATCCAACTGTGATATTTCATCTAGGTTTTTAAATGTTGCTTCATTGTTATAATCAATTTCAATTGACTGAATTTTTTCATAATTAAGGTTGTTTGCATTTCTTGATAGCGCAACAACTTTTTCAACATTCGGGTCACTAGCGTATTGCTTGGTAAATTCCCCACCAATTGCCCCGGAAGAACCAGCTATGATTATTTTTTGTTTCATTTGGTTAATCGCTTATTTTTTCATTAAAAGAAGTTTTTATTAAGTATAGCTCTATATCTAAGAGTTAATTTAAGAAAACTCATAGCAATTAATTAAGCACACGAACTTTCTTAGATCTTACTTATTTAATTTCAAAGGCTATCAATTTACCACTGCCATCATCTACATTCATCAAAGGCAAAATTAATAAATTTTTATCATGAATGACCTCATGATCAGCAGCGCCCTGAGTAAGACTTACAAGAGTCTTAAAGCTTCCATCAGGACTAATATAAAGTAATTTACCACCAACCCAATCCGAAACAAAATAGTTACCATTTTTATCAGACTCAATTCCATCCAAAGTGCCAACAGACTTACCATTGCCTAAAGATTTAATTTCTTTATTTTTTAATGAGACAGTTTTCAGGTGACCAACAATGGATGGTGTGAATCCATTAGTAGGATGGCCCCAACTAGCTACAATCAGTTTACCCCTTTCATAATGTAATCCATTTGGCGCTTCTAATTTTGGGCTATAAAGCCATTTTGTCAGTTGCCCAAAGCTATCAAGCTTATAAATAGTGTCGTTGAGCATATCGGATACATATATATTTCCGTTGGTATCAACAGTTACGTCATTTAGAAAAGTAGCTCCAGCTGCCTCAAGTTTTTTTGTGATCTTGCCGGTCTTTATATCTATTTCAACTAACTCATTAACATCAGCAACGTAAAGTTTACCCTTGGATATGGTTAATCCTTTTGGCGCATTTAAACCCTCAATCCATTTTAATTTGATAACATTTCCATCAAGATCGACTTTTGAAATAAAGCCATTTTTATCTTTAGTGAATGGGTCTCCTTGCATGTTTGATACATATAAAAAATCGTTTTCTTTGTCATAGATCACTGATTCAGGTAATTTAAATTCCGCTTTTGTTTCCCAAAGCATACTTAGCTGTGGCTCTGCAAATAATATGCCTGAAAATGATATAAACAAGATGCTTAAGAAAAGCTTACTTAACGTTAATAATTTCATAATTTATGTCCTTAAATAATTAAACAACAAACTGGGCTATGCCATCTTTAAAAGAAAAATCAACATCATGATTTTCGGTGATGGTGATAAAAACATTTTCAGGCTTAGTGCCTACCCTTTCATGCAAGTACTCAACAACCTTTTTGTAAAAAGCTTGTTTGGCCTTATTTGGACGCCCTGATCTCATGACAAGGTGCATCATAATTCTTTCCTCTTGCCTGTCTTGGTATTGCATACAATCTTCTGATAATTGATTAACTACTTGATATCTATCATCATCTGGAAAAGCCATTGTTTCAATGACCGCTTCATTCACACTGTCAGAAACTTTTTTTATATAATTCTTATCCTTACCTTCCAGAACATTAATTGTCACAAATGGCATATCCTCTCCTTTTAATTTGGTTATTTTTTTAAACTATTTGAATATTATCTTTTAAATTTATGCAGTACAATGAAGATTATCTGCTTTTTAAATGCAATTTTGCATTATTTAATGTATTTCTTAATTTACATATATCAATTAATTTCTTTTGGAGCTTAATATTCTAAAATTTATAAGAAACCTTATAGGCAAAAAAAAACATAAATTGAATCTTGGTAAAGCTGAAGATAATGTCCTAGACCTTAAGCAAGAAATATCGATGACAAGCTTTTCTGAAGAAGTTCGCGAGCCCTTTAATCAGCCAAGATCCTCTGGCAGGATCTTTCATGATTTTTCATTTTTAATCTTGCTAATGAATCAAGAAAAGCTTAACGAACCTGTTCTTGATTTTGCTGCAGGAAGTGCATGGGTTAGTGAGTTTTTAGTTTTGATGGGTTTTGAATGTGTAGCATTTGATATACATCCAAATCTTGAAAACATAAGAAAACAACGAATTGAATCAAACCCAAAACTAAATAAAGAAAAATTCCATGTTAAGCAAGGTGACGGTCATGAAATGCCTTTTGAAAACTCAACTTTTGGGTCAATTTTAACATTTGATTCGTTGCATCATATGCATGATTATAATAAAGTTTTTGAGGAGTTTTATAGAGTTCTTCAAAAAAAAGGACGGGCTATCTTTGTTGAGCCGGGAGCTAGGCATAGCAAATCACCGGAAACAATAGCATTTCTTAAGGTGATGGAACACGATCCTACATGGATAGAAAGAGATGTTGTTCTTGATGAAATTGATAGCATTGCAAAAAAAGCAGGCTTTAAAAAAGGCGTCACCATTATTCCAACACAGCATCCCCTTTCTCAAACTCGTTTTACGATGAATGAATGGAATGAATTCAGAGATGATAAAGGCGCATCTCGCAAAAGGTTTTGTGACAAATTCTTTAATGACAATTATAATGAAAGAATTGTTTTTTATGTTGAAAAATAGATAATACGGTCGGCTTTTAAGAAACTTTTTTAATTTTTATAAGTCTTTAAAATATGAAAAATTTATTTTTTATATTTCTTCTCTTTGTAAATTTCACTGCATTTAGTGACGATTCAAATTACATTTTCGGATGGACCCAATTAAAGGATGCTGAATTAAAAAAACCAAGGGGTGGAACATCCGTAGGTGAGAACGTCACGCTTGATAAAAAGCCCAATGAATTATGGAAAAAACTACAAAACTCAGAGTTAACAAAATTTGAAAAAGATAGATTAGCCATTCTTTCGATGGAAGGCAGGTATAGAGTTTATTTTGATTTCATCGAAACCATGGGGTTTTTAGAAGATTATGTTCCATCCCAGCCCTATCAATCATGGGCTACTGAATACGTCAAAGTAATCGAGGATGCAAAAGATTTCATTAGCTTACAACACATCACGGTAATGTATTTTAAGCAGGCCGATGGCCAAACTTCTGAGCCAATGGTGATGAAACACTGGAGACAGGATTGGAAGTATGAGGATAGCGAAATCAACACATACGCTGGCAATAACACATGGGTATACAACAAAATTCCTTCGAACCAAAAAATAGGCAGTTGGTCACAATCCGTCTATCAGGTTGATGACACACCGAGATATCAAGGCTATGGCAATTGGGTTCATCAGCCTAATTTTTCCTCCTGGGAAGGCAATGAAACATGGCGACCACTACCGCGAAGAGAATATTCAACAAGGGACGATTATGATGTGATGATCGGAACCAACACACAGACTATTACACCTACAGGCTGGGTCCATGAACAAAATAATAAAAAAGTAATAGCCTCAGCAAATCAAACTGTACTTGCCAAGGAAATTGGTATTGCAAGGTATGAAAGAATTAAGGACTTTGATTGGCAGGTAGGCTTTGATTATTGGGAAGAGACAAGTGATTTCTGGAAACGAGTAAGGAATATTATAAATTACAAGCTAGACAACTCTTCAACCTTTAAACTAAAGCCCCAACAAAATGCTGAGCCACTTTGGAGTAAGCTCTTTATGATGGCAGATCAACACATTAATGGCGAAATAATTCAAGATAAAGATATAGTGAAAGTCATTAATAACTACTATCTAAATAACTAGCTAGTTATTACATAAAAAATTTAGTTTTTTAACTTCAATTTAAACTTTAAATTATTAAACTATAATACTGTTTTTATTATATTTTTAAACATATTTTACCAAAATGTTGGTTAGTTTCTTGGTACTGAAAAGCAGAAACAATATCCTCTAATTCAAACACGCAATCAATGATTGGAAAGAGTTTGGTCTGGTTAATATAGGCAATCATTTTCTCCTGATGAGCCCTGCTGCCAACCAAAATTCCCTGCAAGGTTACTTGCTTTAATAACGCTTTAACAAAATCTAAATTTCCTTGCAAGCCCGATAAAATTCCAATGACTGAGATATGACCCGCAACCTTAACTGAGTTAATTGATTCACCTAGTGTCTCTGGGCCTCCAACCTCAATCACATGGTCTACACCCTGCCCCTTTGTGAAACTTAAAACCTCCTCAGACCACTTGGAATTTTGTTTATAGTTAATGCAATAATCAGCCCCTAATGCCTTGAGCTTTTCAATTTTATCATCCGATGAAGTTGTAGCGATTACCTTGGCCCCTAACGATTTTGCAAACTGTAGTGCAAATATAGATACCCCTCCCGTTCCTTGTATCAGAACGGTATGCTTTTTTGTTAGATTATAAACCTCAAATAAAGCACGCCATGCGGTGAGTCCAGCGGTGGTTAAGGTTGCTGATTGCTCGTGAGTCCATTGATTAGGCGCCAATGTTAATGAGCCAGTCGGAAGGTTTACAATTTCTCGTGCGTATCCATCGATACCGTCTCCTGGAACTGTCTCAAATCCTTTGACATTCGGTTCACCATCCAGCCAGCTAGGGAAAAAGGTAGTACAAACACGATCACCCACTCTAAGGTCGTTTACAGCCCCACCAACTTTAATAACTTCACCTGCCCCATCTGCCATCGGGATACGTTGTTCAGTGGGTCCCCAAACCCCTGATACAACTGCGTAATCATGATAATTTAATGAGCTTGCGTGTAAATGGACCTGGACCTCATCATTCTTGGGGCCAGAGATATCTTCATTGCCTAAGAATAAGTTATCGTAGCCTCCACCTGCTTTTAAATAAATTGCTCTTGTCATTGTTTTTTACCTCAAATAATGATTATATATAATTTTATTTAAATTACAGGTGGATTTATTATGGCTGCATATGATCAAAAAGAGCTAGAGCAATGGAAAAATGGATTACTCGGTAAATCAGGTGGTGGTTCAAAGAAAATCCTACTTGTTGCAGTGATAGCAATCGTGGTCGTGGTTGCTTATCTATACCTACCTAAGTAGTCACTTTAAATAGGCTTTGGCCTATTTACTCTCTTGGTAAAGCATAAACATGAGAATTAGATCCAAGTTGTGCTTTAGTTGTAACTCTGAGCACAGAATACTTTATCGCTGTAAATATGAGCAAAATGATTGGGTATTTTTATGCCAGCAATGCCTGCTTGATATTAAATCTAAACATGAGAGCACTTACCAGTATGGCGGAACGTGGAAAAAATTTAAATAATCATTTCAGCTTAATCAAATGAACAAGCTTCTCTTTATACTATTGTTGATAACCCCAAGTAGTTTATTAGCTCAAAAATTGTGCAACTATGACTACCTTAAAAAAGAATTCCTACCGCTTTATAAAAAGATTGTCGAAAAGACGAACTCAATCCCCAAGATCTTTACTTTTTGCTCAGGGGAAAATCATTATTTATTAAATGTCACGATGTTCCAGCAATTTAATAATGGTATTGGAATAAACAGAGCCTTAGAAAAAGACTTATTTAGCTATCTACTAAAGGAATATGAAGCCAATAGTTATTCGAGGACGAGTCTCGTTGCAGGTAAGGATCAGCAATTACAACTAGTCACCAATTTTACTAATAAGAAGCCATTTGAAGCGATAGAAGTAAGACAAGATGTTTTTATTGAGGAAGCCAACGCAGAATCTGTCAGCTATAAAGAAGCGGTGACTTACATCAGAAGAAATAACTCCAAATTTTCTCAGTACTTTCAGCCTAGTGAGTTATCCGAAGAAGATAGGATTTTCCTTGAAAAATTTAAACGATTTGTCGGGATTCAAAAATTAAATTAAATTTTAAAAGAAAAGATACTTTGCAAATGCACAGATACCTAAGACCAAAAATATAGCAGCAACATATGACATCAGCATAAAGGGCTTACATTTGTGTGCAGGACATTCTTCTTTTTCATCTTTACTGGTCATATTAAATCATCCAAATAGGTTTCTAAAATTAAAAGACTATATTAAATTTAAAAAATTCATTTTATACTGAGATTTTTTACCTATCTGAGTTTGATCTATGAACAAAGTTTTTATTATTAACTTTATTGGAAGTATCGCTCATCAATTTTTGCCTCTGAAGAAGAGACAGAATTCTTTTTAACATCTAATGTTCGGTAGGATTATTAACGTATGTTTAAAAAACATTTAAATGAAGCAGGAAAAAGTTATTGGAGACATTTTAAATTTGCATTTATTGCAGGGTTTATTTTAAATTTGATTGGTATTTTGATTGTTACACTGGTAAGTCACTATCTCTTACCAGCATCTTTGAAAAAGCTCTTTTAATTAGAAGGCTCTTAAGCTATTTATCAATTTTATTTATTTTACTTCCCTCTAAAGTGAGGTTGTACATTAAACCTTTAGGAGAAAATACAAAAGCGACAACAGGCTCTTTAATTGATTCTACGTTAGCAACGCCACCTGCACCCCAGACAGCCACTGCAACACTGGCATCTCCACCGCCACTCCAACCACTGGCATTCCTGAATTCTTTAAGGGCATCTGCTTTTAGGAACATATAAACCTCAGATCTTTTTTCAACACCCAATTGAAAACCAATTGAACCAGCTATGTTGTTGTAATACTGAACTTTTTTTCCATTAATAATAAGCGCGCCCTCACCATAAGCTCCACCAATCACAAGACCTGCTTTCACAATACTAGGAAACACTAAAATTCCCTTTGCTTGAGCTGAAAGTTTTTTTGCTTCAGGGGATGTTTTGTATAACTCATCAAGTGCAGCTTTTATTTCTGCATCTATTTCAGATTTGGATGCCGTAAAGCCCGCCTGAGAAAAAAATAATAAAAAAGCAGTAATAATAGGGATTAATTTATTCATGATTTAAGTCTCATTATGTAATTGATATTTAGCAGATACTACACTACAAATTTAAAAAATAATCATATTTAAATAAGATTATTGGTATAGTTTCTATAATGAAAATTGATCAAATTATTAATTGGCTAATGGGATTAGACATTATAATTTTAAGTGCAATTGGGTTTTTTCTAGTCATCGGATTTTTATTTCTAGTGACTGCAGTTTATTCCTTAATGTACGACAAGGCATTTCGTAAAAAATATCTATTAAAACTAAGCACAATATTCTTTATCTTTATAAGTGGCGTTCTTGGTGTCTTGTATCTATTCGTAAAGCATGGAGCTTTAGTTTTATAAAGCTTTTTTGTTATAGCTTTTTGATAATCTTGCCGTCTTTGTAAATAACCTCAGACTTGATCGTACCATCCTTCTTCCAGGTAATTTCCTTACCATTTTTCTTTCCATCAATAAATTTCACATTCTTTTTCATCTGACCGTTGTCATACCATTGTTGCCAAAGGCCGTCATATTTTCCCTTAGTGTAATTTACTTCAACTTTTTTCCCCCCACTTGGGTACCACTGCTGCCATAGACCTTCCTCATGATTATCTACAAAGAAGCTTTCCATCATTTTATTACCGTTTTCGTACCAAAATATTTCCTTGCCATTTTTTTCCCCATCTTTGTATGTTACTTCGAATTTAGGTTTTCCATTATCAAAGTATTCTTTTTGCGTATTGATTTTATGATCATCAGCGATAACCAAAAGGGGAAGACAAAGACCTATCAATATAGCTAAATATTTCATAATTTGCCCTGCGTTTATTTAAAATAAGATCTGATTGGCAATTTGAATCATCAAAAGTTTCTAAATTTAAGTTGGCTTTTTTGATAAGTACATAGAGAAAAGGGATAAAAAAAGCATTACCAATATATCATAAATTACTTAAATAACATTTCTTAAGATATTAATATATATAGGATTATATATAAATAAACCTTAATCAATGCTTAGCTGATCAGGTAGCGGCTCTAGCATACAAACACCCCTATATTCATAGGGCTTTTGCCACCTACTAATAATTTCAATTTGGCCTGTTTTCCGATCTATAAAGAAAGAAAAGCCTGTCGATCCATCTGTATCTAACTCTTTTAAACTCACAGAGCTCTTATCAACGTTTAAAAAGTGATTGCCATGAAGTTTATGGATGAGCGTACTTCCAGAAATTTTAATTTTTTCCATTGCAGGTTCTTTCACGCATGGAGTTCCATCCTCACAAAATAAAATAACCTCACCTTCACAAATGAGATCTATGCTGAGAGGTTCGGCATAAATAAGGCTTGGGATAAGCAATAAAAAGAATAATTTTTTCATATTTAGGAGTTCTTTAATGAAAAGTGTTAATATCCAATTTTAACATTGAAAATATAAAAATAAAGGATAAAGTAGATGAAACTAAGATTTGCAATTTTAACCCTACTAACCTCAATATCATCGATTACATTTGCAGCTGAATTCAAATCACTACAAGCATGTGTTGATAATATTGAAAAAGATTATCCAGGACAAATCATGTCTATGGAAGTTGAGTCAGAGAACGGTATTATAAGCTACGAATTCGATATTGATACCAACGTCAACGGGACCGACTTTTTCATTGAAATTGAATGCGATGCTATAACTAATCAATTGAGTAATTTTCAACTTGAAACCAATTTAGAAGACAAGCATTTTCAAGCTAAGGCTAAAATATCTGTTACAGAAGCAGAGAAAACAGCCATTGATAAATATAGTGGCGTGATAGTCTCAAGAGAGTATGGCTTTGTAAGTGGAAAACCTTTTTATTCTTTCGACATTTACGATCAAGGTAAAAATATGCAGACTGAAATTACAGTTAATGCTGAAAGTGGAGCAATCATTGGTATAGAAAAAGAGCTATATCAAATTGGCCCTAATAGAACTCTTTAAAAAGGATAAATAAAATAATGAATAAAATTAATTTGCTGTTACTCGCAATAATGAGTCTGTTTTTATTTGGATGTGCTTCACAGACAATGACAGGTGATTCCTACTCTGGAAACCAGGCAAGAAAAGCTCAGACTTTGAAAATGGGTCAAATTGAAAGTGTAAAAAGCGTAGAGATTAAAAGCCAAAGCGGAGGTGTCGGTGCACTCGCCGGTGGAGCAATTGGTGGTATTGCTGCTTCTAATATCGGCGGTGGTAAAATGTCATTAGTTTCTGCTATAGTTGGCGCGGTGGCTGGCGGCGTTATTGGTGATAAAATTGAAAAAAATGTAAATACGCTTAATGGCCAAGAAATTACTATCAGGCTTTCTAACGACACTTTAATAGTTGTTACTCAAGAGATCGATAAGAATGTTGGTCCGCTAAGGGCTGGTGATAAGGTAAGAGTGCTCACCTCATCCAACGGAACGACGCGAGTTCAGCTTACTCAATAAAAAATTTTAATTTCAATTAGGAGGCTGCTGGCTTCCTTTTCTGAATCTCACCAAGAATAAGTTTACATTCACCTGAAGTTAACGCACAACCATTTACACCATCTTCAAAATTATAGCCATCGATCATTAACTCAACAAATTTTTTAACTTCCCCTAGCTCCACATCTAGGAGTGTTGCAATTTCAATAAGCATTGCGGTATGTTCTTCTGTATGCATAATTACCTCACAAATTAATGTTAAACCTTTCTTAAATAATACACGGTATTACCCTATTTAGTGAAGCCAAATTTAGAATTTTAACCAAAAAAAAGCCAACTAAAAGTTGGCTTTTTAAACTTTTAAATTAGTTTTTTACAGATTCATACCCATACTGTTTAAAATCACTTTTTTCAAAAGCCTTATCAATAGAATTAACCACTAAAGACTCAAAAGTATTAGGTGCCATCTCACCTTCAAAGCCCTCCCCTCTAAATACAAAAATTCTTGCTCTAATTAGTTCACCCGACACACTATCAGTAATTCTAGATTCGAAAACCATGAAAGGTACTTTCGTATTTTTATTTAGCGCTTTTTTGCCTAAATTCCAAGCTACTTTTATCGGTAAAAAATCAAGCACACCCATCCCCTCTCCTGTAAGGGCGGCATCTCTAAAGTTAACTTGCATCTTCATCACATTAGGATCAATAGAATTTGCTAGTGAGTATGAAGCCTGAACTTCGTCTCTAATTTTAGTTCTTGCAGAATTTTTTATTCGAGTTAGCAGCTCAGCGGTCATCGTGCTATCAGCTTTTTCCTCAATCGTTATTTTCTCGAGCAATACTGAGTTATATGAACTCAATTTAGCATTTGGATTGTTATACCCATAAGATCTGAAATTATCTTCATCTACAAGTAAGGTCCAGCAATCAATATTTTTAAATATAGTAGTTTCCGCAAGATCATTTTTTGCCTTATTCTCACATGCTAATGATTGGGAGATAAAACTAAATGAGAGTGCAATCGATAAAATTGTTTTAGTAAATTTCATTTGAATCCTTTTTTTTTGTTTATTTAAAATTAACAGTGTTTAGAGAGTAAATTTTCTTTTCTATATATTCCCTTATAAGAGCCATCAGCCTTATTTTTAAACTCAATTGAGTCAAGCATTTCTAAAGTCTTGCCAACAGAGTCAATAAGATTTTCGACCATGACAGAGTTTATATTATTTTTAACCACTATTCTAAACATTGTTTTTGAACCGTCCTGATCTGTAAAAATAGGTTTTTCTAGCTTCGTAATTGGATCCTCAAAACTCATTTTGTAACCACTTACATACCAATTATGCTCTGAAATAGCATGCTGTAAGTCAATATCATCATATTCAAAATTACATTCTGGATTAAGCATAGCTGTCACGACTGGTAAGCAATTCTTATCTCCATCATCGAGAATAATAAATCTAGGCTTACCCTCAAATTTCATTTTTTCAAGCTCTACTCTAATCTTTTGGGCATGGATCATCATATGCTCACATAATTTTTGATATCCCGAAATTCCATACCTTAAAAACTTATAATATTGGACATAAATGCCACTTGCAGGTCTGGAAAAATTCAAGTTATAAGATTCTCCCTTTCCGCCTAAGTAACTTACCGATATTGCCACGTGATCACTTAAATTTTCACGCTGCCTCCAAACTACCCAACCTGTTCCAATACAGGATTCACCAAATTTATGCCCACTTGCTGACATGGATAATACATTTTTAAGTTTAAAATCCCAGTCTGGAAGATCTTTTTGAAACGGAGCGATAAAGCCACCGGATGCAGCATCAATATGAATTCCGACTTGAAACCCTTTATTTTTATTTACCTCTTCAACGATATCATTTATCTCCCATACAGGATCATATTGTCCTCCATAGTGATTCCCCATAATCGCTACTACACCAATAGTATGATCATCAATAGCACTCGTGATTTCTTCAGTTTTTATTTTAAAATCTTTGTAAGAAGGCTGGATAAATTTTGCATCAATATCCATATATTTAATCAATTTTTCCCAAGCAGCTTGAAAGCAGGTTGAGATAACTATATTAGGCCTCTCTCCCAAAACCTTATGTTCACTTAGGTTACTTTCCTTTGCGTACCACTTTCGCCATCTAAACTTTAATGCCAACCCTGCTAGTAGACACGCCTCAGTTGACCCTACAGTGCAAGCTCCTGGATAAGAACCATACTCATCAAAATCATCAGGCTCCGGGCAGTGCCATAACTTTGCAATCATATTGACGCATGTGTCATGTATCTTAAAAGATTGAGGATAAACCGTTTGATCTGCAATATTAACTTCCAGACCTTTTAATGCAAGTTCTTGCTCTTGTGCCTCTAACCGAACATTTACATAGGATGATGTATTTAGTGCTGGAGCTACATCTAAAAGAATTTCATCCTCAATAAACGTTTTTACCTCTTCTGCACTGGAACCATCGGTTGGCATCATGTTTCTGTTCATTGATACTTTGTCCTCTAATGAGCATCCTTGAGACTTTATTAAAGCCTTTAATTCATTCACCTCATCTTTAAGTTTACTGATTTCAGATGTCATTCAAGAGCTCCTAATTTAAAAAATTTTGTACCTATTCAAAAAAAAACATTGGTTTGAATATAGCAATTAAAAATCAGTAGGTAAACTATATTTATTTGATTAATTGAAAATTAATATAAGAAAATTTATTTATTTATTATTAATATATAGTAGAATTACGCGTTCTGGATGTCCCCATCGTCTAGAGGCCTAGGACACTGCCCTTTCACGGCGGCAACAGGGGTTCGAATCCCCTTGGGGACGCCACTTATCTGCTCTACATACCTTATAAACACTGCAAGTTAGTCAATCACATACCCTCAAATTATCGATATATAATACCTTTCGCATTTGCTAGGACTAGCCCCCTCTGACTATTTTTTATATGTTTCATTAAATTATCAGCCTTCATAATCGCCTTCTAAGAGTCTTTCTATTTACCACGCTATTCTTTATATTAACGATCAATAACTCCAACAAACATTTGTGTATTAATTAAGCATTCTAATGAAAGCTTTTTAATCATTAAGAAGTTAATATCTGACCTCACCTTTACCCACAAATTTTGTGAATAAGTTTTCTTGTACCTTTTAGACTTGTTTTATATAGTTATTTTGATAGGATGTTCCAATATTTTTAAATTTATAAAAAAAAGGAAAGATAGATGAAAAAGTTATTAGTTATGTTGGTATTAGCTGTACTTGCTACAGGTTGTGTTTTTGTTGCAAAAGAGGCAGATAAAGAGTGTGACAAAGCTGGAGAAAAATGCGAGTCAGTGAGTGAAAGCGATGTAAATTCTTCAAGCTAGGGTAACAAGAGTTAAAACAAACTAGAGAAATGCCTAAAATAGCACCTTCAAACCCATTGCTATTAAAGGGTGGTAGAGGGCACTTTTACATAGTTACAAACTAGCTAAAAACACCTATTTTGCCCTTCTGAGAACCACTGATATCAAGGGTTTCAAAGGCATAAATTTAAGGAGAAATTAGTCTAATAAGGTTTAATTTCTCTTGAGTCAATATTTGTCGAATTATCTAACTTTAAAGTGTTTTATTAAGCGCAGTGATAAAACAGCAACAGTGAAGACGAGAAATGGTGCATAAAAACTTGGATCAATTTTGGTATGTTTGACATAGGTCATAAAGAAAACAAACCAAAGGTAGTAAACACCAATGAGGTGAAGTTTTTTCCAATTTTTGATGCCTAACCAGTGCTGGGCTTTGTCTGATGAGGTCAGTGCCATCAGAGCAACAAAGACATAGCCTATGCCACCAAATATCCACTGGCTTCGTGCTTGATCTTCGAGGAACGGTTCAGGAAAAACTATTGATACTAAAGCAATAAGGCCGAGATGGATGAAGTGGGAGGCAGCGAAGCTTACGCCGATATAGCGCCTATTTTGTAGAACCCATTTTGAAAAAGGTGCCTTCCTGAAATAGTATACACTGGACGCAGTAACGGCAATTGAGAATAAGAATAACGAACTTCTTCCTGTGGATCGTATGGCTATTTTTATGCTGTCTGCATTCCATGGAGAAGATGCAAGAAGCAGCATCACGGCAAGCAGTATTAGGCCGATAGTCCAGTAAGTGATGTGCCAACCATTAAGTCTCATTGTGTTCAATCCATAATTAACGCCGAAAGTCTAATAGTGAATTATCTTTTACATATAGTATGCCACTTTATTCGCCTTGCCAGTATTCGTCATTCAGGCCGTCGAACCTGTCCAATTAGCGGATTCAGAACGGGGGACGCAACCCCGTAAATAACCGTAATTCCCGTACCACCGCCACGAGTAGCCATCCTGCGGTCAGGGTCAGCATCTACAAGTGCCGGCAAGTAGTCCCAATTATTTGCTATCCAAACATTGCCAGCATCATCGATCATAGTGTCTGTGACTTTTTGAATGATCCCAGATTGATAAAGGTGAATCAGATCTCCGGTTGCATGGTAAGCTGGGCAATTGTCTTCGCTTGTGCCACATATTTTAGCAAACCCTGATCCAAGGAAGTCGCTCGCAAATACATTATCTTGACCATCGATGCTGACGCCCCAGGCACCGTTTATAATGCCCTCAAGTATGCCCTTTCGAAGCACCTTACCTTTAGATGATATCAGGGTCAGGTTACCCGATTTTTTGACTACACCTTTCTTTTGGTCCGCTAAAACCTTTTCAAGATTGAGTTTAAACTCTTCGATAACGGTTGCCCCAGGTGGGATCTTCGCTATGGGGTAGCCTATTGAAAAGTTATTACCCACCCACACGTTACCTACTGAATCTATAGCGATGCCTCTGGGAGCAATGCCACCAAGGGTTATCTGCTGTGCCTTATCTGGCGAATCAGCAGGGAATCTGGTGACAGTGTCAAACCCATTATTCGTAACCCAAACATGATTAGTATTATCGATTGCAACTGCAAATGGGCGTTTTAAGCCTGCAACCTTAACAACTTCACCTTTAGTGTGATCGCCCTTGGGAAACCGAATGAGTTGGTTTAGCTGATTGTCGCAGACCCAGACATCACCATCAGGCCCCGTCGCCAGACCCTGCAATGCGCCATTTTTTCCATCAACCGTGGCTGGGCCTAGTGCATTACCATCGAGATCAAGTACCCCTATTTTAGAATTAAAGCTGCTTGCCCAAACTTTATTAACAGTAACAGTGGTGCCCCACCCAATACCATCAAGCCCCTGTCGATTGTATCCCGTCAAAGGAGGTGAAGTCGCTGTACCACTTGCATCTACTCGTGAAACACCGCCGCCTATAGATGAGCTTAGATTAGCCTGGGTACCGGGTATCCAGTTTTGCCCTGACCATAGCTGCCCTTGATTATCAAACATCATTCGGCCTGCCGAATACAGCCCTCCACCAGTGATACGAACCATCAATGAAAAGTCTTTAGGTGCCCACTCTAGATATGGGACAAATTCTGTTGGCCGAACGCCTTCTCCTTTGGGATAAGGAAACGCAGTAGTGAATAAATTGAATAACTCTGAGGAGTTTTTATACGGCTCAATTGCAATATTACGTAAAGCTTCCAATGTATCTTTTGCATCAGCGATATCTAAAAATTTCTTGCAGGTATTAGCTTGATAATACCCACCACATGACGCGACTAATGTGGCTAAAGTATTCATTCGCCCAACGGTTTCTGAAAATGTGAGGTTATTTCCATCGAGCACAAGTTTCCCAAAATTTCCCGTTGAGGTATCGACCAAATTTTGGATGTGGCTAGAGCCTATCAGCAGACCGGTGTTTGAGCCTACAATGACGCCAGAGCCCGACGTTTGTGCAGCAAGCGGCCACACTGAACCAATCGTACTCAGCTCGTTTACGACTACACTTCCATTCTGCTCGTTATTAAGCGCTGCCATTAATCGAAAAGAGCGGACTTCGAAACCACTGATTTCTCCGCCGTCAGCTACGAGGTAATAAAAACCGCTTTCCAACTTTGGTAGACCGGTAAAGCTGATGTTGCCTTCTGATGAACTGCGGCCCTTTGCTATAACCATCGATTGTTTGTTTGGGATTGCCTGCCAGAGTTTAACATCGGCATTTGCAACAGGTTTATTAGCTGACTCAACAAGAACATTGAAATCAACTGGAACAGCATATGATTTGAAGGCCAGTAGCAATGAAGTTAACAGGAAAAGCTTTAAAATCGCCATAGAAAACCTTTTTTTTAAAATCGTCATAGAAAACCTTTTTTTTAAAATCGCCATAGAAAACCTTTTTTTTAAAATCGTCATAGAAAACCCTTTTAACCTTTTAAGTATTACGTTATTTTTAAATTAAATCCTAGAAGAATAAGTGCGCACCTACAGACATAATGTCTTGTTCTGAATTACTCTGAGTCGATAAGTGAGATTCTGACTCAACATGTGAGAATTCAGCAACTATCATTAGGTGTTTAGTTAACGGCTGGTAAGCACCAACAGTTATTCTATTGTTTTCTTTAACTAAATTTTTACCTGCATCTGCAGTGTTATCATCTAGTTTTGAAATACCGTATGACACACCCAACTTAGTAAACATTGGGGTCGTGTATGTCGCCTGAAGATAGCCACCATCAGAATCACGTGCTGAACCAGTAGCGTCAAATCCGCGCACTAACTGAAGTGTTGTACCCACACCTTCACCACTGTATGCGTATGCTGTTAGGCCAATATTCATAACAGTTGTTGTTATACCAGCTTCAAAAGCTTGTGCATCTTCATCAAGATTAGCGGCTGTAAGACCTGTTACACCTTGATAGAATGCACCAACCCATGCTTTACCAGAGAAATCACCAGTCCATGAATAAGATGCTTGCCCTTCGTAAGCAAAGTTATCATGACTACCATTAGAAGCAGCAGATGTTACTCCATCACCTTCCGCATTCCATGGCTGGGTAATACCCACAGTTGCTAGGAAGCCGTTCATGTTTGGTGTTGTATATGCAATTTGACCTTTCCAGTCAGCATATAAATAACCTGTACCGATACCACCCATAGTAGTATCTGTGCCGCTACTAGACCTATTAACACCGTCACCCACAGTACCGCCTGTTGCACCCACACCTAATAGTGTCATGTCATTCATACCTGCTGTTGAAGCAAAGATACCCATATCTTTACCTACTTTAACGGAACCCCATGATTTATCACCAAATGTTAAGAATGCTTGCCAGTTTGCCGCGGTACCACCACCCTGCAATGCCGCGGTACCACCAACGTCCGGTTGGAATGAGATTGTTATCGAAGTATCGATGTCATTTTGACGAGTCGTTGCTGTGAAGCCTAACCAGTCTGGTAGAGTACCTGTAGAGATCGAAGTACTTTCGCTATCTGCATCAATACTACGTTGAGTAGCAGCTAGGCCACCTTTTGGTCCAGTTGTATCTTTTGCGTCAGAAAAAATTGCGAATGCAGTCACGCTACCGTTCATGTCCACAGTCCATTCACCTGCGTCCCAGATGATACCGGCATTAGACACTGAAGCTGATGCTAGTAACGCACCTGCTACTGCTGTTTTTATTTTGTTAATCATTTATTTCGCCCTGATTTAAAAATTTTTAAAGCTTTAAAACTTTCTTAACTAAATACATTTAAGAAAATTAATCTTGTAACCTAGAATCATATAACAGTTAATTACTCCTTCGAAAACTTTTTGTCTTTTTTTGATACATTTTATGTAATTAATGTTGTTTAACATGCAACAATTTTCATAAAAACCCCTCGAAATCTGTCTGTTTAAGAATACCTTCTTTCCTTTAGGTGTTGTCCTCTGAGAGCTCTGCTTCAAAAACCTTTTAATTTAAAGAAAAAATAAAAGAGAACACCCAAAAAAATAATTGGGATACATAGAATGAGTGATTCCTTTGGAGTCTTAAGTACTTCTAAAATAGAACGTCGGTAAAAAAAAATAATCATTGCTATAAGAATGAATGCGCCTATTAATTGAAAACCTGAATAACCCATTTTTAAATTTAAACTTATTTTTTAACTACTGTATGAAGGTGTTCTTTAGTGTCAGAAATAATTTGGAAAGCAGCCAGTTCAAACTCCGGCAAAGCGGCCAACAAATGATCAAAAATATCACTCTGGATATTTTCATAGTTGATCCAATTAGTATCATTAGTGAAGACATAGATTTCAATAGGAATACCGCTTTGGCCAGGCTGCAGCTGCCTAATGAGGAAAGTTAAATCATCTCGAATATATTCATTTTCTTGAAGGTAGTTATATATATATTTTCTAAATAGACCAATATTAGTTAATGCCCTTCCATTCAAACGATCATCTTGTGAGCTTGTTTTTGAGTTATATGAGCTAATCTCTTTGGTTATATCTTTAATATATTTTGTTAAGTTTGTAATTTTTGAAAGTTTTTTTAGCAAAGCTTCATCACAAAACTTAATCGTTTTAATATCAATATTAATAGCACGTTTGATTCTTCTCCCCTTTGTTTCTTCCATGCCACGCCAATTTTGCACGCCATTAATAATAAGTGATGCAGTTGGGATGGTTGTTACTGTTTTATCAAAATTTCTAATTTTTACCGTATTAAGTGAAACATCCTCAACATCACCATCAACTTGTAATTGTTTTATCGTAATCCAATCACCGACCCTCACCATGTCATAGGAGGCTACCTGAACGCTGGCTACAAAACCTAAAATAGTATCCTTAAAAACTAGAATAATAATGGCAGAAGCAGCGCCTATTCCTGTTAAGAAAGCCATGGGTGACTTATCAAGCAGCATTGAGACTATCAGGACAGCTGCTGTCATAATAACAATGATCTTAACGAGCTGAATATAGCCTTTGATTGATGGCTGATGAGATTCCTTTATTCTTTCATAATAGCTATTAGAGACATTGAGAAGAGATAAAAGGAACCAAATAACTGCTAGAGTTGAATAGATGACCCCCCCATCCTCCAACCAATTAATGGATTCGTTAACCCAGGTGATACTTGAATCATTTGTTTCCATCAAATCGGCTAGCGAATAAATAATAATGGAAGATACTAAATGTGCTAAATTATCAAAGGGTTTGTATTGCTGAAAAACTGCAGAAGATATGGTATCTTTTTTTGAAAAAAGTGTTTTTCTTAGCTGCTTAATAATAAAATTTTTAGTTAGATAGTAACCAATAAAAGCAAGGCCAAAAATAATCAATATCACTTGAAAGACAGAGAGTATTGCTGTCAGCTCAAAATTTAAACCTAAAAAACTATAAAAACTGATAACTTCATCTAGCATTCAAAAAACATCCTTTCATTATTTTTAAACTTAAAAAACTATTTTTGTAAGTATACCTAAATTTAATAAAAAATTTTTTAAATAGCACGTCTGAGAAGCTCTGTTTGCTTTATAATTAGTGGCTAAATAGTTAACCATTTTTAAAAAAACTTTTACTTAGATCAAGTCAAGATTAAGTATCCAAAAAAAATTTATTATGATTAAAAAGCTTATCAAAATGTCTGAAAGTCACTTATGTCCTGACTTCTTAATTAGGTTTGGTATTAGGCAGCTTTTAAGAAACAGGATAACTTCACTTATTAGCCAAGGTACTGAAAATGATAATCAAAAAAAAATGGATTTTATTGAGGCGATGAATAGCTCCCCAATAGCTCTTGTTCCAGAGTTGGCCAATGAACAGCATTACGAAGTCCCTTCAAAATTTTATGATTTCTGTTTAGGGAAACATAAAAAATATAGTTCTTGCTACTGGAACGATAAAGCTAATAATTTAAATAAAGCAGAGGAAGAAGCACTCAAGCTAACGTCAACTCATGCAAGGCTTGAGGATGGTCAATCAATACTCGAACTTGGTTGTGGTTGGGGTTCATTGACGCTCTGGATGGCTAAAAAATTTCCAAAAAGTCAAATTACCGCTGTGTCAAATTCAAAATCGCAAAAAACTTATATCTTAAGCGAAGCAAAAAAAAGAATGCTGAAAAATATCAAAGTAATCACGCAGGATATGAATAAATTTTCTACGATAGATAGGTTTGATCGAGTCGTTTCAGTCGAGATGATTGAACATATGAGGAATCATAAGGAGCTTTTTAAGAGCATCGCAAGCTGGCTGAAGCCCAAAGGTATGTTTTTTATGCATATCTTTGTCCATCAATCACAGCCCTATTTATTTGAAGTTGAAGGTGATGATGATTGGATGAGTCAATATTTTTTTTCTGGTGGAATGATGCCATCAAAAGACCTCCCCCTTTTCTTTCAGGATCAAATGCAAATCGTTTCACAATGGGATTGGCCTGGTACCCATTATGAAAAAACAGCAAATGCTTGGCTAGCAAACTTAGATAAAAATAAGACCAGCGTGCTGCCTATCCTAAAGGAAGCTTATGGAGACAAGGATGCGGAAATGTGGCTTCAAAGATGGCGCATCTTCTTTATGGCCTGTGCTGAATTATGGGGATACAAGAGAGGTATTGAATGGCGTGTAGGCCATTATCTTTTTAAGAAATGATATTTAAAATAATAAATTTTGTTTTATTTCAAGCGGCCTGGTTTGTATGTGTATTAGGTGCATCTTATGATCGCACTTATTTTGCCATATTGATAGCAACAATAATCTTATTAATTCATTTTGCTATGATAAAAAAACGATTGTTAGAATTCAAGCTTATATTAATCGCCGGCATCATTGGTCTTTTTTTTGATGGGGCACTATTAAATTTTGACCTAATTATCTACAACGACCCTGGTCTACCATACCCCTTGACTCCAATATGGATTGTGATGCTGTGGATGATTTTCGCAATGACTCTAAACCATAGCTTAGCTTGGCTAAGTCAAAAAATTTATATTTCCGTACTCTTTGGAGCTATAGGTGGGCCATTAGCTTATATTGCAGGGGAAAAATTAGGTGCAATCACTTTGCTAAGCACTTACTCAATTATCACATTGAGTATTGGGTGGGCCTTAATCACCCCAATATTGATAATTATTGCAAATAAACTCAACAAAAATGCTTGATTTATACTTAACAATTCTCATCTATTTCTTTGCTTTTGGTCTTATTGGTTGGTTTTTAAGTTTAGTTTTAAAAAATGTGACTCACGTGGATAGCATGTGGGCTCTATTTCCCTTTTTAGGGATGCTTGTTTGTATTCAACCATTTCCATTAAACACGATGCAAGTCCTTTTTTTCTGTTTAATTCTTTTATGGTCTTTGAGACTGTTTGTATACCTAACGAAAAGAAACTGGGGAAAACAAGAAGATAATAGATATCAAGTAATTAGAAACAACAATGAACCCTTTTTTAAATTCAAAAGCCTATACATTATATTTTGGCTTCAGGCATTGATGGCATCTGTTCTTATGCTATCAATCATACCCATCTTCATTAACGATATACCCCTTAATACATTAAGCATAATAGGCCTTATAGTTGCCTTTTTTGGTCTTGCTTATGAAACCATTGCAGACTGGCAGCTCTCAAAATTTCTTAAAAGCAAGAAAGGTAGTGTCATGAATCAAGGGCTATGGACCTACTCAAGACATCCAAACTACTTTGGTGAGTTTCTAGTTTGGTGGGGTATTTACATAATCTCGTTTAATGGTATATTTTCTATCACTCTTTTATCACCCATTTTCATGAGTCTGCTATTATTTAAAGTGTCTGGTGCGGAACTATTAGAGAGTACAATCGTCGATAGGAGGCCAGGGTACGATCTTTATATTAAACAAACACCTATGTTTTTCCCATGGTTTAAAAAAAGATAGGTTTTTATCAAATAATTTACATTAAATAAATAATATATATGACTGTAATAAAACAATTTTTTTTAATTTTACTACTAACAGGATGTGCTATGAAATCAACGCAAATTAAAACAGTTGGTGAGGTGGACATCAACCGCTTTATGGGCGATTGGTATGTGTTGGCCCATATTCCATCATATGTTGAAAAAAATGCTTTTAATGCGGTTGAATCCTATAAGTTAAATGAAGATGGCTCAATAGCGACTACTTTTACCTTCAATGAAGGCTCAATCAATGGGCCTGTTAAAACTTACCACCCAAAAGGCTTTGTTCTCCCTGGAACCAATAATGCAGAATGGGGGATGCAGTTTATTTGGCCGATCAAAGCACAATACAAAATTGTTTATCTAGATAAAGATTACAATATAACAATTGTCGCCAGAGATAAGCTTGATTATGTTTGGTTAATGGCAAGGACAAAGACTCTACCCTATGATCAAATGATAAAATTTAGAGACATGATAGAAGGTATGGGTTATAGCCTGGACAACTACAGAGAAATTGAACAAGAATGAGGTTTATAGGTTATTTTTTAAGTCTGTTTGACAACAGCATTGTTGAAAATAAGTATCAAAAATCTGTTTTTAAAGAATATGAAGTTGATTGGTTAAGAGTAATTCCTTTTATCTTAATACATTTGGCTGTATTTACGGTTTTCTTAGTAGGTTTTAGTTACACAGCTCTCTTGGTCTTTATATTGATGTACAGCATCAGGATGTTTGCAATTACAGGGTTTTATCATCGCTATTTTTCCCACAAAGCCTTTAAAACAAGTCGCTTGATGCAATTTGTGTTTGCAGTCATTGGTGCCTCAGCCGTTCAGCGAGGACCTATTTGGTGGGCAGCTCATCACCGAGGTCATCATGTGCATTCAGATACTGACCAAGATAAACACTCCCCAAAGTCTCATGGGTTTTTTTGGAGTCACACTGGTTGGTTCTTATCAAAAGCAAATTTTTTAACCCATCAAAAATTTGTCAGAGAGTTAGTCAGATTTCCTGAGTTAAGGCTTATTGATCGATTCGATATACTAATACCAATTTTGACTTGTATTGGCCTTTTCTTTTTAGGTCAGTATTTAGGGTCAAATCATCCTCAATTGCTAACAAATGGTTGGCAGCTAGTCGTTTGGGGCTTTGTTCTGTCCACCGTATTGCTTTATCACACAACCTTCTTGGTTAACTCAGTTGCTCATATCTGGGGAAAAAAACGATATAACACAAAGGATTCTAGTAAAAATAACATGTTTATTGCCCTTATAACGTTTGGAGAAGGCTGGCATAACAATCACCATCATTTTCCTGGATCAGCCAATCAAGGCTTTTACTGGTGGGAAGTGGATATTACTTATTACATTTTGAAGTTTATGTCTTTCTTTGGTTTGATATGGGATATCAGAAAAGTCTCTCCTGCTATTCGCGAATCTAATAAGATTAACCCAAAACAGCCTCGCTAAACGATGAAGGTTGCAGTTATTGGCTCAGGCATCTCAGGCAACACACTTGCCTATCTATTAAACAAAAACCACGATATAACTTTATACGAAAAAGATAAGCGTGTAGGTGGCCATTCTCATACGCATGAAATTGTTATCAATAATAAAAAAATAAACGTTGATACTGGGTTCATCGTATTTAACAAAGAAACATACCCCTTGTTTACTTCATTGCTTGATAGTCTCGGAGTGAAATATGAAAATAGCAATATGAGTTTTAGTGTTTTTTCAAAGGAAAATAATTTTGAATACAATGGGACCACACTTAATAGCTTATTCTCACAAAGGAAAAATTTATTAAACCCAAGGTTTATAAAAATGATATTCGAGATTCTTAGATTTAATAAACAAGCGATTAAGCTTGAATCAAATACTATGTTACTCAAACAGTACTTAAAAAATAACAATTATTCAGCTTATTTCTGCGAAAACTATATTCTTCCTATGGGAGCAGCAATTTGGTCATCTGATATAAAGACTATCCTGAATTTCCCCGCACAATTTTTTATTAATTTCTTTAAAAACCATGGCATGCTTTCAGTCACTAATCGGCCACAGTGGTTAACAATTAGAGGTGGCTCACAACAATATGTCAAAAAACTTACCAGTAGCTTTAGAAATAAAATTATATTAAACAGTACAATTAAAAATGTTATTCGATATAAAAATTATGTTGTAATCGAAGATAATATGGGTAAGAAAAAGTTTGATTATGTCTTTTTTGCATGCCATAGCGATGAAGCTCTTGAGATTTTAAAAAAACCGACAACTGATGAGTTTAGAGTTTTAAAGGCTCTGCCCTACCAAAAAAATGACATCATACTTCACACCGACAGCAGTATCATGCCTCAAAAAAAACTGTCTTGGGCTGCTTGGAACTACAATATTGATAGCCCAGAGGATTCTCCAATCACACTCACCTACAATATGAATATCTTGCAAAATATCAAAACAAAGGAAGCCCTGCTCGTCACTCTGAACACAAAGCAAACTATTTTGAAAGATAAGATCATAAAAAAATTACAATACACACATCCAAAATTTTCAAAAGAAAGCATCAGTGCCCAAAAGAAAAATAAACTCATTTCAGGTAAGAATCGAACTTTTTACTTGGGAGCTTATTGGGGGAAAGGATTCCATGAGGATGGTGTAAAAAGCGCATACGAAGCAGTAAAAATTTTTGAAGACATCATCAAATAAATTTATGCATTCAATCTTCAAAGGCACAATCTCACATTCAAGAAAAAAAGATACGCAACACTCCTTTACCTATTCCACCACTATGCTATTTCTTGATCTTGATGATATTAAAAATGCATTTAGTCAAAATATTTTTTGGAGTTACGAGAAATTTAATTTAGCCTCCTTTCATAGAAAAGATTTTTTTGGGGATTCTAAACAATCACTTAAGAGTGAAATTATCAAGTTACTGGCTAAAAAATTAAAAGTCGAGATAAAAGGTAAAATATACCTCCTTACCACCCTTAGGTATTTTGGTTACTGCTTTAATCCTGTAAGTTTTTACTATTGCTATAATAAAAATAAAGAATTAATTGCCATCGTATCTCATATTACAAATACGCCCTGGGAAGAGCGACATGCTTATGTTCATGATTGTCGAAAAATAAAGCATGGAACAAAAGTATTTGAATTTAAAAAAGACTTTCATGTTTCACCATTTCTTCCGATGGATTTAAAATATAATTGGAAGTTTGTTGAACCAAGAGATTTTTTATTTATATCAATGGAATGTTTCAAGAATCAAGAAAAATATTTCAATGCAACCTTAAAAATGACAAAAAAAGCATGGAGCCCTTATGCCCTTAATAGGCTCTTGTTTCTATCATTTCCCATGGGCATCAAATCAATTATTAGTATCTATTGGAATGCGTTAATATTATATTTAAAGAAAGTAAGATTTTATCCACACCCCTAACATGAATCATTTATATAAAAAAATAATCCACCAAAGACTCAGTCAGATTAAGGATGCACATATCATTATTAAAGATGGTAAATCAATTAACAAGTATGGCAAACCAGGCAACCTTTCAGCAAAAATTAACATTTTAGATACCGCTTTCTATAAAAATATCATTCTTGGAGGAACGATTGGGGCAAGTGAATCCTTTATTAGAGGTGAATGGAGTAGTCCGAACCTGACAAACGTCATTAGAGTTCTTGCAAGAAATACTGAAGCTCAAGATAAGCTTGAAAACCTTTTTACACTTTTATCTCAACCCTTCTTAAAAGTCATGCATAAGCTCAATGAAAATTCAGTAAGGGGCAGCAAGAAGAATATTTCCCGTCATTATGATTTGAGTAATAATTTTTTTAGTTTATTCCTAGACAAAAATATGATGTACTCATCAGCGATTTATAAATCTAGTAAGACGAACCTTGAGGATGCATCAACAAATAAGCTAGATGTTATTTGTAAAAAATTAAACCTTAATAAAACTGATCATGTGATTGAAATTGGTACTGGTTGGGGAGGCTTTGCAATATATGCAGCTAAAAATTATGGTTGCAAGATTACGACAACCACCATTTCAATCGAACAATACAAGTTCGCAAAGCAAAAAATTAAAGAAGCAGGGTTAGGTAAAAAAATAAAGGTTTTATTAAAAGATTACCGTTTACTAAAGGGGCAATATGACAAACTCGTCTCAATTGAAATGATTGAGGCCGTTGGTTATCAATTCTACGATGAGTATTTTAAAATTATTAACCAACTGCTCAAAAATGATGGTGAGGGGCTTATTCAAGCGATCACAATAAAAGATCAAAGATATTCAAAGGCAATTCAATCAGTTGATTTTATTCAAAAATATATTTTTCCAGGGAGCTGCATACCTTCAATTACAGCAATTCAAAATAGCTTAACAAACTCAACTGATTTAGTGATTAATGATATTAGAGATATCGGTCATCACTATGCCAGAACCTTGGCTGACTGGAGAAAAAGGTTCCTAAAAAATAAACAGGAAATCAGAAAGCTTGGGTTTGACGATAAGTTTTTAAGGATGTGGCTATTTTATTTTGCATATTGTGAGGGAGGATTTGAAGAGAAAGTAATCAGCGATATTCATTTACACATCACTAAGCCAGGCTATAGAAATTCTATATGAGTACTCACAATAAAACAGTTCTTATAATAGGTTCGGGCATTGCAGGTTCCAGCCTAGCTTACCAACTTGCAAAGCGAAACTATCAAGTCACTTTGCTGGATGAAAATAATCAAGATGAAATCGAGATCTTTAAGAACAAAGCCGCCATTATTTCTCCTCACTTTATGTTGAATAATCCAAAATACAATTCACTCATGAATATGGCTTCTAAATATGCATATGACCTAACGGGAGAGTTTAATTATTCTAAAAAAGATTCGGTAATGGAAGGTGTGATTAAGCTTTATGAGAATGATATGGCAGATAGACTTATTAAAAATATTTTAAGTATTACCCTTGAAAAGACAGATTTTAAATACCTATCCAAAGATTTGATTAAAAAAAAATATGATATCGATAATAAAGCAGGTATCTATTTTAAGTATGGTGGCTGGGTATCGCCACATAAAATTTGCTCCACACTTATTAAGCATAAAAACATTAAATTTATTCCGAAAAGAAAAGTAAAGGAGATTGCTTACGGGAAAAAATTATGGCTCGTATATTGTCAAGATTCAAATGAATTTACCGCATCAAATTTAGTCTTTTGTAATTCCTTTGCGCTCAATGAGACCAAATTATTTAATGACGTTGATTTAAAAAAAAATAGAGGTCAAATTAACTGGCTTCCCAGTAAAAAAAATTCTGCACATAAAGAAATTATTTCAGATAGTGGCTACTTAATTCCAGATGTTAGCGGATACGATGTTTTTGGATCAACATATGAGAAAGATAATGAAAATAAAAATTTATCAATGACTGATTTTGAAAAAAATTTAAACACTTACCAGAAACTTTCAGGAAATGAGATAGAAAGAAATGATATATCTAATACAGGTTGGGTTGGATGGAGGGCAGTTACTCCAGATCGAATCCCCTATGTCGGTCAAGTGCTTAAAGAATCAAAGGAGTTAAACAAACCCCCCCGTTTAATTAAAGACTTAAAATGGTATCCAAACCTTTTTATAAATACTGGCTATGGATCGAGAGGTTATACATTAGCTCCATTTATATCAAAATGCCTGGCTTCCATGATTGATGAATCTCAGACCCCTGATGAAGATAATATTTTAAACTATCTTAACCCAAGTAGAAACTCCATCAAGAAAGTGGGGCTTAGAAAAAAAATGCTTGTAAATTCAATATGACAAACAAACTAATTACTGCAGCAAAAGCAAAAGAAAAAGATGGTGATATTTTAGGTGCGATTGATCTTTATAAAGTTGCTTGGCGTGAAGATTCAAAAAATATTTTCCTTCAAATTGAAATTGGAAACTTGTATGCGATCATTGAAGAATATGAAGAAGCAGCAGGTTTTTTTAGAAGAAGTCATTATTCATTAAAAAATAATCACCATGTCATTGAGGCTTTAGCTTTTTGTCTTAATAAGATTGGAAATGCCTACTTTATTAATAGAGAATTTAAAATGGCTGCGAACGCATTCGAAGAAGCTCTTAGCTACGATAAAAATAATGCAACATCTCTATTAAACTATGGAAATACCCTATTTCATCAAAATAAATATGATAAAGCAATTAAGGCATATAACTTATCCCTAAAAATTAAATCTGATCCAAATACCTACAATAATTTAGGAAATGCACTCCAAAGAATATTAAAAACAGAAGAAGCAATTAGCTCTTATGAAAAAGCACTTTTAATCAAACCTAACTTAACTCATACATTCATCCAGATGGTGCATCTAAAACAAAGCATATGTTCTTGGAATGGCATTGATAAAATGTTTTCAAAAATTAAAAAATTAACAGAAAAAACAATAGATGGAAAAATATCGCCCTTCGCCCTATTTTCGATGCCAAATCTTTCAAATAAGAATCACTTAAATGTAGCAAACTCATGGATAAAACAGTCTGGAATAAAAATTTTAAAAGAGTCTAAGCAAAAAAAAACAGACAAAGTTAACATTGCATATCTGTCATCAGATTTTAGATTGCATCCTCTATATTATCTAATTAAAGAAGTTTTGATTAATCATGATCGAAATAAATTCAATGTTAAGCTTTTTTACTCTGGTCCTGATGATGGCTCAGAAGAATTAAATGAATTTAAAGGAATAAGTGATGCATATTTCAACATTACAGAGATAAATGATGAAAAAGTGTCAGACTTAATGATTGAAGAAAGTATTGATATTATGGTTGACCTGACTGGGTTTACTCAAAATAGTCGATCTTTTATTGCAGCGTTAAGGCCAGCAAAAATTCATATTAATTGGCTTGGATATCCAGGAACTATGGGTGGCTTGAATAAAAGACCGCTTTACGATTTTATGTTTGCGGATAAATATGTCATTCCGAAATTCAGAAGAAGTGAATATGCTGAGGAAATAATCTATTTAGAGGGTTGTTATCAGCCCAACATATCCTCTAGACCGCTATTAAAAACTGTCAAGAAATTAGATTATGGCTTTAAAGAAAATGACTTTATTTTTGCGTCATTTGGACAGTCACTTAAGATTACAAAAGAAATGTTTTCATTGTGGATGAGGTTGCTACAAAAGGTCCCAAATTCTGTCTTATGGTTATTAACGTCAAATAAAACTTGCGAAAATAATCTCAGAACTTTTGCTTCTAGTAAGTTTGGAATACAATCAGAAAGATTGTTTTTTGCAAAAAAAGTTAGCTTTGATGATCATATACAAAGGCATCAAATCATAGATATCTTTCTTGATACTTTCCCCTACAATGCACACACATCTTCTAGTGATGCCCTATGGGCTGGATGTCCTATGATTTCACTCACAGGTGAAACTTTTGCTAGTAGAGTTGCTGGGAGCATTCTCACTGAAATCGGTTGCTCTGAATTAATCGTTTCTTCAATTGAAGAATATGAAAAAAAGGCGATCGAATTAGCTAGCAAACCAGACAAAATTATGTCCCTAAAACGAAAAATATTAGATTTAAAGAAGACAAGCAACTTATTTAAACCAAAAAAATTTACACTTGATTTAGAAAATAAAATGATAAATCTTATGGGTTAACTTTTAAGAAGCTTTCTATTGTTTTTTTTATAACACTCTCCTTATTTGCATCAAATGGATCAAAAATTTTCAAACCACTCATTCCTCTCATCCAGGTTAGCTGTCTCTTTGCCAACTGCCTTGTCGCAATAGTTATAATCTCTATAAGCTCGTTTGTATCTACTTTTTGGTCGATTGAGTTGAATATATGTCGATATCCGACACAGCGCATGGAATTATGATCTGCATTTAGATTAGGATATTTTTCTTTGAGCTCCCTTACCTCCTCCAAAAATCCATTGTTGATCATTTCCTTAGCCCTAATTTCAATTTTTTTATGAAGCTTACTTCTGTCTTGTGGCATTAAACCTATTTTTAAAAAATCAAACTCAGATTGAGGGGTTTTATTTTTAGTTTGGAATGCAGAAATAGGTTTTCCACTCAAGTAATAGACTTCAAGTGCACGCATAACTCGCTGCTTATCCTTTTGTTTTATTATTTTTGTACATTCTGGATCTATCTTAAGTAGCTTTTCGTAAAGATGATTTAATCCATATTTATCTAATTCCTCCAACACTTTTTTTCTCACAGCATCACTTGATGCAGGCATATCATCAATTGGATACTCCAAAGCATTAAAGTAAAGCATTGTCCCACCTACCAAGAGGGGTACGTTTTTATTTTTTAGTATATTACTAGAGGCTTCAGATTCATCTTTTTTAAACTGGCTAACTGAGTAATTTTCTGTTGGCTTAATTAAATCTATCAAATAATGCGGATAGCTATTTAGCTCTGAAGAATTTGGTTTGGCTGAACCAATATTCATATCTTGATATACTTGTGCGGAATCAACACTAATTATTTCAGTTTTAAAGTTATCAAATATAAACTTTGCTAGCTCTGTTTTTCCAGATGCGGTTGGCCCAATAATAAATATTTTTTTCATCTACTTAATTATCTGGGTCATTTGTCGAGTTAATGGTTACACCTGATTTTATATATTTCTTTGTACCGAGATAAATCGCCTTTGCTAACTTCTTCTGAAACTTGGCAGTTTTAAGTTGCTTCTCCTCTTTTGGGTTACTTAGAAATGCAACTTCAACTAAAATTGATGGTATATCCGGAGCTTTTAGAACAGCAAACCCAGCTTGTTCAGGCCATTTTTTATGGAGATTATTTACTTTTTTAATCTCTTTTAAGACAAAGTTAGCAAGCTTGAGGCTATCGTTGATTGTGGCTGATTGAGAAAGATCTAATAGTGTTTTAGCAAGCAAGGGATCTTTATCATCAATACTTACCCCGCCTATTAAATCTGCTTCATTTTCTTTATTAGCAATAAATTTTGCAAAAGCACTGGTTGCACCACCTTCAGACAATGCAAAGACTGACGAACCACTGACATTTCTTTTTCTAAAAGCATCTGCATGAATAGAAATAAAGATATCCGCTTTTACTTTTCTGGCTTTAGAAACTCTCTTATTTAAAGGTATGTAATAATCACTATCTCTTATTAAATATGCTTCCATCAATGGATCAGAGTTAATTAATTTTTTAAGTCTTTTGGTGATTTGCAATACAATTTTTTTCTCTTTTGTTCCATTCTTACCTATTGCCCCAGGATCCTCTCCACCATGACCTGCATCAATTGCGATAACTACTTTCTTTTTCTTCTTAGGCTTGTCTTTTACAACTGGATCTTTCTTTTTCGCGATGTTCTCTTTTTTCTTAACTTCTTTATTTTCAAGTTTATTTAGGAGATTGGTTAAACTATCTTTTTCTACTGGATAAACATCAATGACTAATCTGTCTTGGTAAGGCTCAACTGGAGGTAGAGAGAATATTTTTACTCTAGCAAAATTTTTTAGATCAATCACTATCCTAGAAACCTTTGGGGTGAATTGACCTACTCTTATATCTAAAATATTAGGATCATTTGGCTTTACCTTACTAGATAAATTTTTTAAAACTTGATTTACGGCAATTCCTTTTAAATCAATAACGATTCTCTCTGGATTTTGAAGCATCATCTGATCATTATTAATTTTTGAAGAGGATTCAATGGTAATTCTTGTGTAATCAGGAGCGGGCCAAAGACGCGTAGCTTTGATTTCGTTTGCTAAAAGACTATTAAATGAAATAAGTGACAGAAAAAAGAATATAAAATAAAATCTCAAACTAAATCTTTGCAAACCGCCTCCCCTTTTTTAGATTTTGCTCTTATTAGAGCCCTTCTACTTATCTCTTTATCGTATACAATCTCAATTTCAATATCTGAGTCACATAATACATTCTTAGCTTTCTCAGGCCACTCTATAATAGTAATATCGTGTATATTAATATAATCGTTAAATCCTGCAGAAAGCCATTCTTCAGCACTTTTAAAGCGATATAAATCAAAGTGATTAATAGTTTTACCATCAATGCTATATTGTTCAAAGAGACTATAAGATGGACTTTTAACTTTTCCCTGGTAGCCTAAATTGATTAATATTGACCTCACAAGACATGTCTTTCCAGCTCCCAAGTCCCCTTTTAGGAATAACAAAAAACCTGCAGATAATCTTTCTGATAATTTTAAACCAAGTTCTGAAGTGCTTTTTTCGTTTTCTAAGAAAACTGATATCTCTTTCATCATGTTTTTAGTTTATTATTTTTAACTATGAAAGAACAGTTAATCATGCAGAGAATAGTAAAAAAAATTAAAAGCCTTGGACTTGAATTAGGTTTTAATCATATTGGTATATCTGACTTGAACCTTGATCATGCCAAAAAACCCTATCAGGATTGGATAAAATCAAACTTTCAAGGAGATATGAGTTACTTAAAAAGGCATAGCGATCTTAAATTTAACCCTCAAAAATTAGTTCCAAAAACAATAAGAATAATTAGCGCAAGAATCGACTACTTCCCAAATGATAAAAATACAAAGCTAGCCCTAAAAAATAAAGATCAAGCATACATATCTAGATATGCATTAGGTCGAGACTACCATAAAGTTATAAGAGCTAAGCTTAAAAAACTTAGTAGCAAAATTAAAGATGAGATAACTAACTACCCCGTTGAATTTAGAGTTTTTACAGATAGCGCCCCTGTATTAGAGGTAGAGTTGGCTGAAAAATCAGGTTTAGGTTGGCGAGGTAAACATACATTACTAATAAATAAAGATCATGGCTCATGGTTCTTTTTAGGTGAAATTTTTATCAATCTACCCCTTCCAATCGATAAAAAATTAACTAATCATTGCGGAACATGCTCAGCGTGTATCGATATATGCCCCACTAAGGCAATTATTGCCCCTTATAAGCTTGATGCAAGAAAATGTATCTCATATCTGACAATCGAACATAAAGGGTCTATACCAGTTGAATATAGAAAGGCTATAGGTAATCGCGTATATGGTTGTGATGATTGTCAATTAATTTGCCCGTGGAACAAATATAGTAAGGTCACTAATGAACATGACTTTATGATTCGAAATAATTTGCATAAAATATCCCTCTTAGATAGTTTTAAGATTTCAAAAGATAAGTTTGATGAAATATTTAATGGAAGTGCCATCTTGAGATTAGGTTATGAGCGATGGTTAAGAAATATTGCTATCGGCCTAGGTAATGCTAAAAAATCAAAAGCTATCTTAGCTGAACTTAAAAAGCGTCTACCAGATGCAACACCAATGCTTCAAGAACATATAAATTGGGCAATAAAGGAACAAACCAGAAAAAACTAGCAATGAATATTCCTTAAAGTTTGGTACAATACTGCCCTACAAATAAAAATTAATCCTATGGCAGAAATAACAAAAACCTCAGAATGGCTCTCTCTGGAAGAGCATTTTAAAAAGATAAAAAACATTCACATGAAAGATCTTTTTGAAAATGACATACAAAGGTTTGAAAATAATCATATTTTATTTGATGATTTTTTATTTGATTATTCAAAAAATCGAATTACGGAAGAAACCAAAAAATTATTAATCTCCCTTGCTAAATCAGCAGATATTGAAAATTGGCGCAAACGTTTATTTTCTGGTGAAAAAATAAATTTTACAGAGAATCGTTCTGCTTTACATATAGCGTTAAGGAATCGATCTAATAAGCCAATAATGGTAGATGGTGAAGACGTAATGCCATTGGTAAACGATGAGCTTTCAAAGATAAGAAAATTGTCTGAGGATATTAGAAGTGGCTCATGGAAAGGTTTCAGTGGTAAAAAAATTACATCAATTGTGAATATTGGAATTGGGGGCTCAGACTTGGGCCCTTCAATGGTTTGTGAGGCTCTAAAGCCATTTGGTTCTAAAGAAATAACGCCCTATTTTGTATCAAATGTAGACGCAGCGGATTTATCACAAGTCCTAGAGGTTTGTGATCCTGAAACAACTTTATTTATAGTAGCCTCAAAAACCTTCACCACTCAGGAGACTATGACCAACGCCTTCTCTGCTAGAGATTGGTTTTTAAATAAGGCTAAAAAAAATGAATTTATAAAAAATCATTTTGTGGCTATTTCAAGTAATTTAGATGAAGTAATAAAGTTTGGGATCCACTCAGAAAATATTTTCGTTTTATGGGACTGGGTTGGTGGTCGTTACTCTTTGTGGTCATCAATTGGTTTATCAATAGCAATCTTTATTGGTATGGAAAATTTCGAAGAGCTTTTATCAGGTGGGCATGATGCCGACAATCACTTTATTTCTGCACCTCTAGAAAAAAATATTCCCATAATGATGGCACTCATTGGCGTTTGGTACATCAACTTCTTTGATTTTTCAACACTTGCAGTTTTACCTTATGATCAATGTTTAGCAAAATTACCTGCTTACCTTCAACAAGCGGATATGGAAAGTAATGGTAAATTCATAGGGCGCAACAACAAAAAAGTATGTCAACAAACAGGACCTATTCTTTGGGGGGAAGCGGGCACTAATGGCCAACACGCTTTCTATCAACTTCTTCACCAAGGCACCCAAATAGTTCCAAGTGACTTTATTATGCCAATAAATTCAAACTATAAACTTGGAAATGATAAAAATAATCATCACAATATTCTTCAATCTAACTTTATTGCCCAAACACAATCATTAATGACGGGGAAAAGTGTGCTTGCTGTAGAAAATGAGATGAAAAATGAAATAAATAAAAACCCTGTCTTGAGAGGGCTTGTTTCACATCGGACTTTTGAAGGGAATCGACCTACAAATTCAATATTATTTAAATCATTATCTCCAAAATCCTTAGGTAGGTTAATTGCAATGTACGAGCATAAAATTTTCACTCAAGGTGTCATTTGGAATATTAATTCTTTTGATCAATGGGGTGTTGAGTATGGCAAGCAAATAGCTAAGCTTGTTTTACCTCAACTTGAATCTAAACAGGTTACAAAAGCTTTTGATTCGTCAACAAATAGCTTAATAAATTATATTAATAATAATTCTTAAGTTATTATTTTATAACAGTATTATTTTTTATTTTATTTAAAATCGTACTACTAAATGAAGTTCCAACACCCGCACCAAATTTTTCAGCTAATCGTTCTCCAAAAGATGCTTTTGTTGTAAAGTCGACAACATTTTCATTCCCCACTATATCTCGCGCAACAGACCCAACAGAGCCAAGACTATCCACTAAGCCTAATTTTATTGATGTATTCCCATCCCAAAATAAGCCTGAAAATATTGATTGATCTGTTGAAAGACGATCCCCTCTTCCTTGCTTAACAACAGCGATAAATTGATCATGAATTTCGTTAAGAAGATTTTGAACAAACTCTTCTTGCTCTGGAACTATCGGTAGAAAAGGATCTAACATACCTTTGTTTTTACCTGCGGTCATTAGACGGCGTTCTACACCAATATTTTTAATTAATTCTTCCAAACCAAAACCATCCATACGGACACCGATAGAACCTACGATACTCGCTTTATTAACAAATATTTGATCGGCGGCAACAGCAATATAGTAGCCACCAGAAGCGCAAATATCCTCTACGACTGCGTAGATCGGAATGTTAGGATGAATCAATTTATATCTATTAATTTCATCATTTATAATGCCAGCTTGAACAGGGCTTCCCCCTGGGCTATTAATGGATAAGATGATAGCTTCTGTGCCTTGGTGAGCATAAGCCTCTCTCAACCCATTAATAACGTCATCAGCGTTAACCTCAAGATTGGAGCCAATTACTCCATCAAGCTTCACAAGTGCAGTTATCTTCTCATTTGATGGAATTGATGAATAAGACATAGAATTAAATCCGTAAATAATAATTCCAATATATAAAAGAGTGATGAGCTTAAAAAATATGCCCCATCGCCTAGCTCGCCTTTGCTCTATAAGTGAACTTGAAGCAATTTTTTCAATTGTTTTTTGTTCCCAATTGTCTTTTTTATTTTCAGCCATCCTCTTTACACCCTTCCTTATCTGTGAAAATCATAATATCTTCATTCCTCTCTAATATATTCAGTTTAATTAAATTCTGTCCCTTACATGGACCAGAGACACAGGCACCTGTTTTAGGCGAATATAGTGCGCCATGCGTTGAGCATATAATAAATTTTTTATCTTCATCAAAAAAATCATTAGGCTGCCAATCAAGACATACTTCCATATGCCTACATTCATTTACATAAGCCTTAAATTCCCCGTCAAACAAAACCAAAAAACCTTTTTTTTCACCCATTAATGGAATATCAAATGTAACAGAATCTGCAGATTGTTTAAATTGGTTTTTATTTATAATAACAGAGTTACCCATGTCTTCTTATCCATTCAAATACCATATTTGCATCATCCATGTAATCTAAGGAGCCGTAGATTGATAAAGAGTCTTGTTTGTGAGCTCCATAAGTAACTGCAAGAGATGCTATGCCTGCATTTTTTGCCATTTGTAAATCATGAATAGAATCACCAACAACAATGCTTTTTTCAGGCTCAATAATCAACTCATTCATAATTTCATTACACATTTGTGGATGTGGTTTTGAAAAGCAATCATCAGAGGTTTTAGTCACACCTACACAATCTTTAATTGAAGTTTGAGCAAGACAACTATCTAAGTAATTTCTTCCTCCTCCTGTTGCAATTGCTATCTTATAACCATACCTGTATAGCTCTTTGATCCCTAGCTCAACCCCATCAAATAATTTAACTTTATTTGAACTCTGATTATATAAATCAATATATGAGTTCAATATTAATTCACTAATATTTTGGTCTTTTTCTTTTAAAAGAATTTTAAAGGCTTCGCTTAGCTTAATACCAAGTATATCAGCCACTTCCATTCTTGATGGTGGTGTGACATCATGAAGTACAAAAGACTGAATCATTAGATCGGTTATAAGCCCAACCGAATCGGATAAAGTCCCATCCCAATCAAAAATAATTAACTCAAATCGTGTCTTCATAAATATAATATTTTCTTAAGCTTTATTTTAAATCAATAAAACTTCTTAATTCTTCTGGTAAGGGAGCTGAAATAAATAAATTCTCTCTACTTTTAGGGTGAATCACCCCATATTCACAAGCATGCAAAAACATTCTTCTAAAACCTGTCCTCTCAAGTTCTTTATTCACCTTAAAGTCACCATACCTTTGATCTCCTAAAACTGGAAATCCTAAATGAGCCAAATGGACTCTTATTTGGTGAGTGCGACCAGTAATTAATTTCACATCTAATAAAGTAAAATTTCTAAAATGTTGTTTTAAGAAAAAAACAGACTTAGATTCCTTTGAAATCTTCCGTCCTCTTTCGTTATCAACAACAATCACCTTTCGCCCTTCTTGATTCGACAATTTTAACAAGCTTAAATTAACGGTCTTTTGTTTATCTTTCCATAAACCTAAAACAGCCACCATATATTTTTTGTGGATTCGCTTTTCTCTAATTTGTTTTTGGATTTCGACCAAAGCTACTCTTTTTTTTGCAATTAGAAGGACACCCGAAGTCTCTTTATCGAGGCGATGAATAAGCTCAAGAAATTTTTCATTAGGATAAATTTGTCTAATTAATTCAATAACTCCAAAACTGAGACCACTGCCACCATGAACAGCTAGGCCATGAGGTTTGTTAATAACAAGCAAATACTCATCTTCAAATAATATATTATTAGTAATTAATTTCTTTGTTTGATTATCAATTTTTAAAGTTTTGGGCGTAACCTTTTCCTTGTAATCAACGGGTGGAATTCTCAATACATCCCCATTACAGAGCTTATATTCTGTTTTAACTCTTTTTTTATTTACCCTTACCTGTCCAGTTCTTAATAATTTATAAATATGACTCTTTGGAACACCTTTTAGTATTTTTATTAAAAAATTATCTACTTTTTGACCAATACTTCCCTCATCAATCTGCTTGTAGGTAACCTTTTTTTCGATATAGTTGGTCATTGTTTGTTTTCATTTAATTTATAACTTATACTAAACACTCAGATTTCTTTTGCAATTGTGCAAATGATAAAAGTATTGGTCTGAATTATACATAAACAAAGAATTCGAGGTTTGGTCTGCGCGCCTATTTTAAAAAAATATATAAGAGGCAGGCATTAAAAAGATTTTTAAAAAAAATATAGTAGAAAAATTTAGTTTGTAAAAATATTAAAAATAAAGATAAAGAACAAAAGCAAGACAAATGAACATTCAATAAAATAGTTTATTATTACTTACTCAATTATTGAGCCCTTTATTTATATTTCGCCTATATTCTTTTATATAAAATCTTCAAACTTAAATTGGAGATTAAAATGAAAAGAATGCTATTTAACGCGACTCAATCTGAGGAGCTGAGAGTTGCTACAATTAATGAAAATAAACTTGAAGACCTAGACTTTGAAAGAGGAAATCAAGAGCAACGTAAAAGTAATATATACAAAGCAGTAGTCACCCGAATAGAACCATCCCTAGAGGCAGCTTTCGTAAATTATGGAGTTGACCGTCATGGCTTTCTTCCATTCAAGGAAATATCACCAGATTTATATTCAAAAAAATCTAGAAAAAAAAGTATTTCAATTAAGGACGTAATGACCGAAGGTCAAGAAATTGTCGTCCAGGTAAATAAAGACGAAAGAGGCAATAAGGGAGCGGCGCTTACAACTTATTTGTCGCTTGCAGGGAGATATATTGTATTAATGCCTAATAATAACGATGGTGGTGGCATTTCAAGGCGTGTAGAAGGAGAAGAACGCGCTCAATTTAAAGAAGTATTATCAAAAGTCAAAGTAACAAAAGGCATGAGTGTTATTGGAAGAACTGCAGGTATCGGAGCATCTGTTGAAGAAATTCAATGGGACTTAGACTATTTAAATCAGCTATGGGCTGCAATTGAAGGCGCAGCTGAAGCACAGTCTGGTGCATTCTTAATTTACCAAGAGAGTAACTTAGTAGTAAGAGCAATTCGAGATTACTTTAATACAGACATTGAAGAGATTATTATTGATAAGCAATCAATCTTTGATCAAGCACACCAATTTATGTCTCATGTAATGCCTAATTACGCTGAAAGAATCAAGTTTTATGATGAAGAAACATCACTATTCACAAAATATGGTATCGAAAATCAAATAGAATCTGCTTTTTTAAGAGAAGTTCAGCTCCCTTCAGGGGGAGCAATAGTGATTGATCACACAGAAGCGCTTGTTTCAATTGATGTTAATTCTAGTAGATCAACAAAAGGAAGGGATATTGAAAGTACAGCATTCAATACTAATATTGAAGCTGCAGTAGAAATTTCTAAGCAATTGAGGTTGAGAGATATTGGTGGCCTAATTGTGATTGATTTTATTGATATGGAGAATCAAAAAAATCAAAGAAGTGTTGAAAACAAGATGCGTGATGAACTAAAGCATGATAAAGCGAGAATACAAACTAATAAAATCTCACGATTTGGTTTACTTGAAATCTCAAGACAAAGGCTAAGACCTAGTCTTGGTGAATCAATTAGTGGTGTTTGCCCGAGATGTGAAGGAACTGGTCGTGTTAGAGATATTCAATCAACCGCATTATCAATGTTGAGAATGATTGAACAAGAATGTAACAAAGAGAAGTTACAAAGCGTCTCAATTCAATTACCGATAGAAGTTGCCACTCTCTTACTAAACGAAAAAAGAAATGATATTAGAGGTATTGAAATTAAGTCAGAATGTACAATTATCGTTATCCCGAACAGGTACTTTGAAATACCAAAATTTCATATTGAACGTTCAGCCCAAAATATCGGAAAAGCTAGCTACAAAGTTGTAGAGCAACCTCTTGAGGAAGATATTGATAAGAATAATAAAGCAGAGACAAAGCAAGAAAAACTTGAGCCCGCAGTTAAGCAGGTTGTTCCAAATCAAGCGGGTAAAAAGAATAAGTCAATCTTTGGGTTTATTAAAGATTTAATTGCCCCAAGCAATGATGAAAAAACAATTAAAACTGCAGAGAAGGTAGTTCTATCAGAGAAAGTTGTTGATGAAGAAGGTAAAAATTTACAGACAGATAGTCACCAAAGAAACAATAGAAACAGAAGGAATAATCGAAACAGAAAATCAAATTATAAGGATAGATTTTCTAAAGATAACCCACCAAATAATTCTGATATTTCGTCTAATAAAAAGGTACCTGAAAAGCAGTTAGAAGATACCTCACCAAATACGATTAAAGCTGAAGAAAAACCCATGCTGGCCGAAAAACCAATTTCAACTAAACAAAAGAGAAAAAAAGCTGAAAAATTACCTAAAGTTGATCTAAATACTGTTGGCTTAAAGCTAGTTGAAACCGTGAGCAAACCTATTTCTGAGCCTAAAAAAGAGAACCTAAAAAAAGCATCTCCTAAAAAGATTGCTGACTGGCAAAAACAAAAAACAGATAAAAAAGATACCAAGGGATTGGTGATGGTTGAGACTAAAAAAACTAAAACATCAAAACCTAAGGCGACAACAAAAACAAAGAAAGTAAAAGTTACTTCAAAAAAAGATTGATTAAGTAATAACCAATAAAACAAAAAAGTAAGGCACCAATTACATTTAGTGTGGCAAAGAAAATACCTAGTGCTACTTCACCTTTCAAAAAGAGGTCAAGTAGCTCCATGGAATAAGTTGAAAATGTGGTAAATGCACCTAGAAAACCTACATTTAAGATTAATTTAATTTCTTCAGATACATGAATAGATGTACTTTGTATTGCAGCAAAGGATATCCCGATAACTAGACCCCCTATAAGGTTAACCACAAACGTTCCATGTGGTAAGGAAGGGTCAATAGTCGATAAAAAATATGTTATCAGCCATCTTAACCAAGCTCCAAAGGCTGCTCCTACGCCAACTAACATAAAATTTGAAAAGGTAAACATGAATGCTAAATTTTAATGAAATGTTCTCTGTAATACTTTAATTCTTCAATAGATTCTCTTATATCAGCCAAAGCTTCATGCTTACCGCCTTTCTTAAAACCATCTATTAATTCTGGCTTCCAGCGTTTAGCCAACTCTTTAAATACACTGACATCTAAATTGCGGTAGTGGAAATAAGATTCAAGATCAGGCATGTAGTTTGCCAAAAACCTCCTATCCTGACAGATTGAGTTTCCACACATTGGGGATCTATTTTTTCCTACAAACTTTGAAATAAATTCTATTAACTGATGAGTAGCAACATCTTCAGTGATAGATGAATTTTTTACTTTTTCAATCAGTCCAGATTTACCATGAGTAGATTGATTCCACGCATCCATTTTTGCTAAGACCTTATCAGGTTGCTTCAATACAAGCACTGGTCCTTCCTCTAAAATAGTTAAAAAGGGGTCAGTGATAATAATTGCAATTTCAAGGATTCTGTCTGTGTGTGAGTTAAGACCACTCATTTCCATGTCAATCCAAATTAAATTATTATGATTCTTACTCATCATGATTTCCATTAAAATTAATATTTGATACTTAGATTTTAAACTTCATACTTACTTTTAGCTTATTTTTACTGCACAATACTATCTTTGACATTATAGAGTATAAGCCATGGCTGAAAGCTATCAATTTATTTTTATTTTTTTATTAATATTCACTACTACTACTGAATTTTATTTAGGCCAAAGGCAAAAAAACTTTGTTTTAAAAAATAAAAAAAAGGTTCCTACTACATTCACAAAAATTATTAAATTAGCTGATCACCAAAAAGCAGCTGATTACACCGTGTCAAAGATAAATTTTAATTCTATTGACCTTGTGTTTGGAGCGATAATCTTATATCTCCTTACAATAGGTGGTGGTATTAATTTAATGAACAATTTAATGGGTCAATTTTTTGAAAATCCATTATTAAATGGCGCCTTAATCATTACCAGTATATTTGTGGCTCTTCATTTGATAAGTTTACCCTCTTCTATTTATCAGACATTTGTAATAGAGACAAAATATAGCTTCAATAAAATAACACCAAAATTATTTTTTATTGATCAAATGAAATCAGTAATTATTATGATTATTTTATCAGCAGTCATTTCCTTTGCTGCACTTTGGATTTTGTCTGCGCTTGGTAATCAATGGTGGTTATGGTTGTGGGTTTTTTTAAGCATTCTTTCGCTTATAGGTATCGCATTAGCTCCAGTTTTAAAACAATTATTTAATAAATACACACCAATAAAAGACAAAAACCTAAAGAAGAATATAGAAAAATTATTAAAACGATGTGGTTTTGAGTCTAGTGGTTTATTTGAGATGAATGGTTCTTTGAGGAGTACGCATGGTAATGCATTCTTTGGTGGATTTGGTAAAACAAAAAGGATTATATTTTTTGATACCTTACTCGAAAAACTAAATACTAAAGAAATTGAGGCAGTTATTGCTCATGAGCTAGGTCACTTCAAAAGAAATCATGTTAAAAAACTATTAGCAATTCAGGTCTCTTTAATTTTCTTTAGTTTGTATTTTTTAGGTGGACTAAAAGAAAATGAAGCGTTTTACAATGGATTAGGTGTTGACAATTTAAGTGATGCAAATTTTCTTATATTGTTTACTCTAGTTTTATTGCCTTTTGTAATGTTTTTTGTTGGACCTTTTATTAGCTGGCTTCAAAGAAAATATGAATTTGAGGCAGATGAATATGCATGTGAATTTGCCAAACCTGCTGATTTAAAACAATCTTTAATTAAATTATATCGGGATAATGCGTCTACATTAACACCTGATCCTCTATATTCAGCGTTCTATCACTCTCATCCACCAGCATCTATTAGAATTCAAGCTATCGATAAGAACTAACAATGGAGATTACAACTAGAATGGAGTTTGATTCTGGACACAGAATTCCAAATCATAAAAGTGTATGTAAAAACCTTCATGGTCACCGATATGCAATTGAGGTTACGGTTAAAGGAGAAATCGGCGAACAAAACGATGAATCAGATTTTGGAATGGTAATGGATTTTAAGGATGCAAAAAATCTTATAAAGAAGGTTATTGTTCAAGAATGGGATCATGCCTTCATTGCATATGAAAAAGATTTAGAAGTCATTTCCTTCCTTAGTACCCTAGACAATCATAAAACTGTAATACTTAAAAGAGTCCCCACTGCAGAAAATATGGCAGTCACGGCCCTTGAATTGCTCTTAAGCGCATTTAAAAAAGAGTTTGGAGAATTAATAAGGCCAACAAAAGTAAGGATATATGAGACACCCAATAACTGGGCAGATGCACTAGCTAGTTAAAGTTTTTTTATTATTACTACCATGTTTTTTATTATTACTACCATGATGTTTTAGTCTGTATCTTTTCTAGGTAAGCTTCATGAGATGATGTCTCATCATCATTGGCATGAACAACCTTTAATTTATCATGATCAACGATACCTAAGTGCACTTCTTTTTCATCTTGAGAAAAATTGATGGCAATATCTTCTTGGCCACGAGTCATCCCTAAATAAACTTCGCCAAGTAATTGAGCGTCTAAAAGCGCTCCATGCTGACTTCTTTTCGAATTGTCCACTTTATAGGCTCTACACAAAGCATTTAAGTTATTTCTTTGACCAGGCCTTAAATTCCTTGCCATCACCAAAGAGTCTGTAACTTTTTCAATATGCTCCTCGACATTAGCAAGCCCTATCCTGCCTAATTCCATATTAAGGAAGCCAATATCAAATGGTGCATTATGAATAATCAATTCACTTCCTTGAATAAAATTTAAAAATTCGTTGGCTATATCCTTAAATAAACTTTTATCTTTTAGAAACTCTAGTGTAATTCCATGAACCTCTTGGGCAGCCGCATCTATTTCTCGCTCTGGATTTGTGTATACATGAAATTGATTTGATGACAGTTGACGATTATTAATTTCAACGGCAGCAATTTCTATTATTCTGTGACCTTGATTTGGATCAAGGCCTGTTGTTTCTGTATCTAAAAAAACTTGCCTCATCATACCTTCATCATTGAAATGACACCTTGATTGGCTAATTCATCTGCTTTTTCATTGCCCTCGTTTCCTGCATGCCCCTTTACCCATTCCCAATTAATTTTTCTTGAGCCTACTGCTTCGTCTAACTCTACCCATAAATCCTTATTCTTAACTGGTTTTTTACTACTAGAGCGCCAATTATTTACTTTCCAACTCTTAATCCATTCACTTATTCCCTTCTGAACATAAGTAGAATCGGTATAAATAGTAAGCTTAAGGTTTGATGGTATTTCTTTAAGGGCCATAATAACTGCCATCAGTTCCATTCGGTTATTTGTTGTTTCATTTTCACCACCAAATAGCTCAATATTTTTCTCATCATGCATGATGATTGCACCCCACCCTCCAACCCCGGGATTTCCCTTGCATGCGCCATCTGTATAAATTTTAATCATAAGATTTAGTAACTACTACCTTCCTTTGCTTTAATTTATTCCATTTCTGTTTTTTTGGAATTTTTGAAACAGTCACCTTTTCAGCTACTAAAAAATAAATATTGCCGAAAAGGGGTAACCATCTATTTCCTATCTTTTCTAATTTATCATTAATGCTTGATTTACTGTCAAAAAACATTGGCTGATAATGTGCTAATTTGGATTCTCTCAATGTAAACCCAGAGTCCTTTAGCAAGCTTTGTACTTTTGAAATGCTTAAAAAACTTGCATTCCAAGGGAAGAAGTTATCAAATTTAACTGTTTTTCGTAAGCCAGCAAAGCTGACTGGATTAAATCCACACAAAATTACGTACCCACCAGATACGGTGACTCTAAATAATTCATCCATTAGTTTTTTTGGATCTCCTGCCTTTTCAAATAAATGTAAACACAAAACTAGATCAATAGAATCAAAAGCAAAGGGGAGCCACTCCGCATCTAAACCCACATTTTTTTCTTTACCCCCTCCTATAATCTGATGCTTTATTTTTGCATTTTTAATTAAGTTACTTTTATGCTCACCTAACTGCAATGAGTAATAACCAAATTTTTGATCTAAGTACTTCTCTATCACCTTTTGTTCAAAATCAACAAGGCTTTTACCTGATTCACTATCAAACCAATTCATTTTATAAAATATTCCTTAAATCTATAGTAAAATTATCAACAATATATGCAATTCAGTCTACCAAAAAATACTAATATATCTATACACCCCATAAAATCTTTTACAGATAATTATATTTGGATGATAAAAAAAAATGAGGATGCAATTGTAGTAGATCCAGGAGATGCATCTCCTGTATTGAAAATACTTCAAAAAGAGAAGGTTCACCTTCGAGCTATCTTAATAACCCACAAACATGAAGATCATATCGGTGGTGTAAAGGATTTAATTAAAGCCTATCCAAATGTCAAAATATATGGCCCCAAAAATAACTTTAGTTTTATCTATGAGGTAGTTAATAATGATGATCTTATATTTATTGATGAGCTAGATATTTCATTTAGAGTTATTGAGACGCCAGGTCATACACTTGATCATATTGTATTCGCCGATGAAGATCATCTATTTTGTGGTGATACAATCTTTGGGTGTGGGTGTGGGAAGTTATTTGAGGGCACTTACTCTCAAATGTATACATCCTTAAAGCTCCTATCAAAGATGCCGAGATCGATAAAAATATTTTGTGCTCATGAATACACGAAAAAAAATATTGAATTTGCACTTATGATAGAAAAAGATAACGAAGACCTTATAGCAAGAAAAAAAGGGTTAATTGAGGTAGATATTACCCTTCCATCAACTCTTAATGAGGAACTTAAAACAAACCCTTTTCTTCGGTCAAAAAATTTAAAACAATTTCAAGAGCGAAGAATGAAGAAGGATAACTATTAAAATGATTCGATTTTCAAAAAATATTTTCTGTGTTTATCTCAGTTTAATATTCTTAACCTTACCTATAAATCTCAAAGCAGAATCTAATGTTGATCATTGTCACTGCATCAACGCTCAACAGCAATCTTTTGAGTACGTTGATGGAAGTACTGAAATTCAACAAAGTACTGAGGAGGCCTCCTTATATAACAGGGAAGTTTTAATACAAGAGAAACCAGAAGATATTTGGAATATTGTTAATAAAGGGTATCGAATTCCTGATCCAAAGAAAAAATGGGCTAAGAAAGTGGTTAAAAAATATGAACGTTGGTACAGTGAGCACCCTGTATACACTTATAGGATGTTTGAAAGAACCAAAAGATATATCTATTATGTAGTTCAGGAGGTACAAAAAAGAAATATGCCAATGGAAATAGCGTTACTACCAATTATTGAAAGTGCTTACAACCCAATTGCAAGATCAAATATGAAGGCCGTTGGACTTTGGCAATTTATCCCGTCAACAGGAAAAAATTATGGGTTACAACAAGACTGGTGGAAAGATGAAAGAAGCAATGTGATTCTATCAACAAATGCATCACTAAATTATCTTGAAAAATTGTATAACCAATTCGGAACGTGGGAGTTGGCGCTTGCCGCTTATAACGCAGGAGAAGGAAAAGTAGGTAGGGAGATTAAAAAAAATAAGAGGAGAAAGAGAGCTACCGACTACTACACTATTAGCCTTCCAAGGGAGACTGACGAGTATGTTTCTAAGTTAATTGCTATGAAACATATCATCCAAAATCCTCAAAAGTACAATGTGGAAGTACCTTATATCCCAAATGCACCCTACTTTGCTGAAGTTATATTGACGGAACAAATGGATATTGATCTTATTTTAAAATTAGCCGATATATCCTCAGAAGAGTTTGAATTATTAAATGCGCATCATAAAAGACCTCTGATTCCCAAAGAATCACAACCAACCACCATCTTATTGCCGCAACATAAAGTTGAAATGTATAACAAGAATTTAATGGCACATAATGAATCTTTATCAAACTGGGTTTTATATAAACCCAAAAGAAAAGAGTCAATTATGAAAGTGGCTAAAAAATTTGATATCAACTTGAGTACATTTAAAAGAATCAATAGCCTTAATGGAAGAGTCACTTTTAGAAAAAATAGTACCGTATTAATTCCAAATAGCAGTGAACTTAAAAGTAAATATACCTTAAAGGGAACCGGAGACTTTAATTATACTTCGGTTGGAACACACCATGTTTCAAAAGGTGACACCATTGGAGGAATAGCAAGAAAATATAGGGTTTCAATAGAAGATTTAAAAGAGTTTAATGAACTTGATTCACATATAATCATCATAGGTACGACGATAGACATACCTCAATAAATAATTAAGAGATTAATTTTGAAACAAATTTTTTTACTAATATTGCCGCTTATTTTTTTAATAAGTTGCTCTAAAAACAATTCAGAAGTTATTGATTATAATGATAATAATTTATCAAGTGGTGGGGTTCTTATCAATGCAATGTCTGCTGAACCAAGTAACCTTATTTCAATGATAGCGGGAGACAGCGCTTCGAGTGCAATCGCAAGTAAAATTTTTAATTCGCTTATCAGGTATGATGAAAACCTCAACTTCACTTCTGACATTGCCGAAAGTTGGAAAATTTCAAAAGATCAAAAAACCATCACTTTCAAAATTAAAAGAGGTCTTGAATGGTCGGATGGTATACCACTCACTAGTGCTGATGTTTATTTTACTTGGAAGTTAATTACCAATCCAAACACAAGGACACCCTATGGGTCTGATTACACCCTTGTGAGTCAAGCTAGAACCCCTGATGAGCATACTTTCATTGTAACCTATGATGATAATTACGCACCTGCATTAGATACATGGGCGTCATTGGAGATATTGCCAAAACATATACTTGAAAATGAAGACATCAACAGTACCTACTTTTCAAGAAAACCAACTGGTTCTAATTACTACAAGCTTGGTGACTGGGTAAGTGGACAACAAGTGAATTTAATCAAAAGCGAAAATGGTGTGCTAGGAGAGCCTTTTATTAATAAGTTAACCTCTAGAATTATACCGGACACATCCTCTCAATTTTTAGAGCTCTCTGCTGGTAATATCGATTTAATGAATATCAACCCAATTCAATTCAAAAGAGTTTTTCCAGCAAAACCAAAACTAAAAAATAGGACAGCTTTATATAAGGAGATGGGAAATGGTTATACATATCTAGGCTTTAACCTTAAAAGAAAACCTTTTAATGACAAAAGAGTTAGGCAGGCTATCAATTATGCCATTAACAAAGAAGAGGTTATTAAAGGAGTGCTTTTGGGCCTTGGTGAACCAATTTCTAGCCCATATAAGCCAGGAACAAGATGGAACAACCCTTCTCTAAAGCCTTATGCATATAGCCCAAGAAAAGCGCTTAATTTACTAAAAGAAGCCGGATATAAAATGTCAGCTGATAATTTTTTAGTAAAAGATGGTAAAGCGCTAGAGTTTGAAATTATTACAAATCAAAACAAACAAAGAGAGATGACAGCGGTATTGATCCAACGCAGACTTAAGGAAATCGGTATAAAAGTTTCTATTAGGGTAATTGAATGGGCAAGTTTCGTTAATAGATTCATAAAGCCGGGTGATTTTGATGTAGTGGTTCTTGGCTGGAGCTTATCCTTAGATCCAGATCAATTCAATATTTGGCATTCTTCACAACAAGGGCCTGGACAATTCAATTTTGTTGGTTACGATAATAAAAAAGTTGACCAACTTCTTGAGAAAGGCAGAAGAGAATTAGACTTGGATAAAAGAGAGAAAATTTATCACGAATTTTCGCAGCAATTGTTAGATGACTCACCTATTGTTTACCTTTACGCAGGCTATGGTTTGACAGCGGTAAATAAAAGAATAAAGGGCATTAAATCTCCAGCGCCGCCAGCGGGTATTTATCATAATAGTCAAGACTGGTATATCCCTAAAAGCTTAAGAAGAAACGAATTGACAAATTAATGATTAAATACCTAATTAAAAGAATACTCTGGATGATACCTATGCTCATAGGTATTAGTCTTATATCTTTCTTTATTATGCACTTAGCACCCGGTGATATTACATCCTCAGAGGCAGCTTTTAATCCAAAGGCTTCTGAAGAATCTAGACAAAAATTAAGAGAGCTTTATAACTTAGATAAGCCTGTCATTACCCAATATGGCTTATGGCTTAAGAGAATGGTCGAATTAGATTTTGGTAATTCATTTGCCTCACACCAGAGACCTGTCTTATGGGAGACCAAAGATAGTAAAGGCAATGTGATTAAGGGTTTAATTCAAGAATCACTGCCGATTACTCTTTTAATTAATTTGATTGGAATTTTTTTAATTTTTTCAGTCTCTATAGTGCTTGGAACTATTTCAGCAGTTAAACAAAATTCTATCGTTGATAAATCGATCACTTTTTTTATTTTTGTAGCTTTTGCAATCCCTGGATTTTGGCTTGCTCTTTTGCTCATGTACTGGACTGGAGTCGTAAATCAGTGGCTTCCAATATCAGGATTACATTCTCTTGACTACAAAAGCTTTTCCGAAATAGGTCAATTTTTTGATCTTTTAAAACATTTGATCCTACCCGTGTCTATATCAATGTTAAGTGGGTTAGCCGGAATATCCTTATATGTTAGAAATGGAATGCTAGATGTTCTTCATCAAGATTTTATTACCACAGCGAGATCGAAGGGTCTCAACGAAAAAAATGTTATTTTTACCCATGCATTAAAAAACGCTATCCTTCCCTTGATTACAATAGTAGGCCTTTCTATACCAGGGCTGATTGGTGGTTCTGTAATTGCTGAGTCTATATTTGCGATACCAGGAATGGGAAAGTTATTCTATGACTCTGTTCTAATGAGGGATTTTCCTGTCATCATGGGCATACTTACTATTGGCTCTGTTCTTACGTTAATTGGTACTCTAATAGCTGATATTGGCTACGCATGGGCTGACCCAAGAATAAGAAAGGGGTTAGTTAAGTGAATTTATTTAAGGGAAACTTATTAGCAGTAATTGGGTTTATCATTATCTCAATTATTTTGTTTGTTGCTATATTTGCAGCTCTTTTAAGCCCATATGATCCAAATTATATTGATATCAACTCAATATTATTACCTCCCTCTTATGATCATTTAATGGGAACAGACGGCCTTGGTAGAGATGTTCTCTCAAGAATGCTGTATGGCGCTAGAATTTCACTATTTGTTGGGTTTGTTGCTGTTGGTATAGCAACTCTAATTGGTATTTTTCTGGGCTCAATAGCAGGCTTTTATGGAGGGTGGATAGACTCAATTATCATGCGTCTAGTTGATATCATGCTATCAATACCTAGTTTCTTTTTAATTCTGGCTGTAATAGCATTTCTAACTCCTTCAATCTGGAATATCATGATTGTCATTGGACTTACATCTTGGATGGGAGTGACAAGGCTAGTTAGGGCAGAATTTTTAAGCTTAAGACAAAGAGACTTTGTGTTAGCTTCTATTGTAATGGGGAGTAGTAATAAAAAGGTCATCACAAAACACCTTCTCCCGAATAGCTTAACACCGATTATCGTAAGCTCTGTTCTAGGGATAGCAAGTGCTGTATTAATTGAGTCTGGATTAAGTTTTTTAGGCTTGGGTGTTCAAGCACCAACGGCATCTTGGGGCAATATACTTACCGATGGAAAAGAATATATTCAATTTGCTTGGTGGCTTTCCTTGTTCCCAGGCTTAGCTATTCTGGTTACGGTATTAGGTTATAATCTCCTTGGTGAAGGCTTGAGAGATGTGCTCGATCCAAAAAATAAATAAATTTATATAAAAAGAAAGGTAATTATGGGGTTTCTACAAAATAAAAAGGTGCTTATTTTAGGTTTGTTGAGTGATAGGTCTATTGCTTACGGTATTGCAAAAAGTATGAGAGAGCAAGGTGCTGAATTAGCATTTACTTATCAAATGGAAAAACATAAAGGCCGAGTTGAAAAATTGGCAAGTGCTTTTGATTCAAGCATTGTTTTGCCATGTGATGTTTCTTCAGATGAGGATATAAATCAGATATTCCCCCTACTTTCTAAACATTGGAAAACTTTTGATATCATCGTACATTCTATTGCATTTGTTCCACGAGAAGCACTGACAGGTGACTTCGTTGAGTCTACCTCAAGAGAAAATTTTAGGATTGCACACGATATTAGCTCATACAGCTTTACTGCATTAGCAAAAGCCGCTCTGCCATTTTTAAATCAAAATGCCAGCCTTCTCACTGTTAGTTATCTTGGTGCTGAGAGAACTATGCCTAACTATAATGTTATGGGTTTAGCTAAGGCAAGTCTAGAGGCAAACGTTAGGTATATGGCGCATAGCTTAGGTGAAAAAAATATTAGGGTGAATGCAGTTTCTGCAGGTCCGATTAAAACGCTTGCTGCATCGGGTATAGCAAATTTCGATAAAATGTATGACTTTAATCAAAGGCATGCTGCACTTAAAAGAAATGTGACCACTGATGAGGTAGGAAACGTTGCAGCTTTCTTGTGTAGTGATCTAGCATCAGGTGTGACTGGAGAGATCACATATGTCGATGGTGGAATGAATATAACTGCCGCGGGGACAGTAGAAGACTAATTATTATATTGAATAACTTGCGGATTATATTCGATATCTGCCATTGACCTTAAGTCATCTACATAAGCATTATCAATTTCATTTTTTAATGCCGCAATATACTCATCACTATAAATATCAATGGATAAATTATCAGTAACCTCATCGTTTATAACATCATTTAACCTAACAACGATGTATTCGTCATTCGCTGGGTCATATATTCCTTCAAATGAGGGAAGATTATCTTGATTCATACTAAATATCGCCCTAACAATCGGTTTAGAAATTCCTTGTGGGTCAACCTTGTCTATGACTAACTCATCAATCCACTCAACTTTTGTAGATTTAGATTCTAATTTTTCAATCATCTCCTCTCCATTGGAGATCATTAATTTTTGTGCAGTACTTTTAGATAGGAATTCTTTTATTTCACCTTTCGCATCATTAAGTGATCTAGGTGCACTAGGCTTAAAGTCAATAACTTGAGCTGATATTAAATTATTGGGTGAAACTTCTATTGCATTGATGTTAGTTTTAAGTTCAATAGCTTCTGAATCAAATACTGCTTGAGCAAAAGCCTCATTATTAAAAAACTTTGTTGCTGTATCAAGCGATAACCATTGGCTTTCTTGAATGGTAAGATCAAATCTATCAGCTGCTGGTTGAAGGGAGCTTGATTTCTCATAGATTAAATTTGCAAATTCCTCAGCACCTTCGGCGTAAATTTGTTGAGCCTTTGAATATAAAATTTCACCTTTAATTTGCGCTTTTACAGTATCGAAAGATACCTCCTCTCCTTTTACCTCAATTAGCTTTATTATATGAAAACCAAATTGAGTTTTAACTAATGGAGAAACTTCCCCTACCTTCATATCAAATACTGTTTCATCAAACTCTTTCACCATCATACCTCTTGAAAAAAATCCAAGATCTCCACCTTTTTTTGCAGATTCTGTATCCTTTGAGTACTCTTTTGCTAAATCATCAAATTTCTTAGGAGATTTAATCGCTTCCTCTCGGACGGATTCAGCTAAGTTTTTCGCCTCATTAAGCTCTTCTTCTGTCATATCTGAATCTGTTAAAAACAATATATGTTTGGCTCGTCTTTGTTGGGAGCCCTCAAATTGCGCTTTATTTGTCTCAAAATATTGCTTCACTTCTTCGTCAGTAATTTTAACTTTAGGGAGTATTTCTGCAACTGAATAAAGTAAGAAATTTACTTTTACCTGATCAGGCATAATAAAATTGCTAGGGTTAGCTTCGTAATATTCTTTAATCTTTTCATCAGTCACATTGACCTTTTTTAGATACTCATCAAGCCTAAGCTCAAGCATGCTTACATCTCTTTTCTGATAAGCTAAGTTCACAAGTTTTTGAATTTTTTCTTTAGTTACAAAAACATATTTATTCATACTGTCTTTAACTTGTTGTTTTGCTAAATCTTTTCGAATGAGTTCATCAAGTTTCTTAGGTGTTAAATTTTGTCTCATTGCTAAATTATCATAAGCCTCTTGATCAAACTTGCCATTTCTTTGAAAACCAGGCATTCCAAGTATGTATTGGCTAAGTTGGTTGTCACTAATAACAAAGTTGGCTCTAACTGCCTCTTGAGCCACTAGTTTAGACGCAATCATTCCATCAAGAACACTTTTTCTAAATTCAGCAGTTTCGAAAATGGCAGGGTCGGGAGGGTTGCTTTGATTGAGAAATTGGTCTTTAACACGATTAAGTGCATTCTGATAACTCTGAATTGTAATTGATTCTCCATTTACCTTGGCAGCGTAAACATCGTCACCTATGGAGCTTAGGTATGAATCAATACCAAATAGTGCAAAAGGGATAATAATTATTACAAGAACAATTTTGGCAAATTTAGACTGTGTATTATTTCGTATTTTATCTAGCATAATTTTTTTTATTAATTAAGTTTTTTGACTTTTTATACCTATTTAGTTCTAAAAGCAAATCGTAAACCACATTATGTGGTTTACGAAATCGATGGCGGAGTGGACGGGACTCGAACCCGCGACCCCCGGCGTGACAGGCCGGTATTCTAACCAACTGAACTACCACTCCTAAACTGGTGGGTGCTACAGGGTTCGAACCTGTGACATTCGCCTTGTAAGGGCGACGCTCTACCAACTGAGCTAAGCACCCAAATTGTCAAGTTTGAGATCGGCAATTTTACAATAAAGTTAACAACAATGCCAGCAAAATGCGGACTAACTAATGGGCGAAAGGCTTATCAATTTCAACAAACTTCTTATCAACCCCATGACTCGTTTTAGCTTTACCTTTTTTCTTAGTCGGTTGTCTTGTTAAAGCTAACTCAATAACCTGATCAATCCATCTGACTGGGATTATATTTAATGAATCTTTTACGTCAGAAGGAACATCTACCAAATCTTTCAAGTTTTGTTCCGGTATTAAAATCTTTTTAAGATTACCCCTGTGAGCTGCTAGTAGCTTTTCCTTTAACCCACCAATGGGGAGTACTTCCCCCCTTAAAGTTATCTCGCCTGTCATAGCAACATCGTTGAAGACAGGTATATTTGTTAGGCTTGATATTATTCCTGTAGTAATACCTATGCCAGCACTTGGTCCATCTTTTGGAGTAGCACCCTCAGGAAAGTGAATATGTATATCTTTTGTTTCATAAAAATCCTTATCAATGCCTAGAGCGTCTGCCCTACTTCTAACGACACTCATTGCTGCATGAATGGATTCTTGCATCACATCTCCCAACTTACCAGTTATGATTGTTTTCCCTTTTCCAGGAACAACTACCGTTTCAATAGTCAATAATTCACCGCCCACTTGAGTCCATGCAAGCCCAGTCACCTGACCTATTTGATTCTTTTTGCTTGCAAGACCTATATCAAAAATCTTAACGCCTAGATAATCTTGTATATTTTTATTAGTAACATTTATAGATTTAGTTTTTTTGTCTGTAAGCAATTTTTTTACAGCCTTTCTACATATTTTTGACAATTCTTGCTCAAGTTTTCTAACACCAGCCTCTCTTGAATAATACTGAATAATATCTTTGATAGCCTTACCAGTAACTTTAATTTCAGATTTTTTTAAACCATGAACTTTTAATTGTTTTGGGAGAAGGTGTTTATTGGCAATACTTGCCTTTTCTGCTTCCGTGTAACCAGGCAGTCTAATTATTTCCATTCGATCAAGAAGTGGCTCAGGTATATTCATTGAATTTGCAGTTGCTACAAACATAACATTAGATAAATCGTATTCAATCTCTGCGTAGTGATCATTAAATGTGTGGTTTTGTTCTGGATCAAGTACCTCAAGCAATGCTGAAGATGGGTCACCTCTGAAATCTTGGCCCATTTTATCAACTTCATCAAGAAGGAATAAAGGGTTAGTAACTCCTGACTTCGTCATATTTTGTAAAATCTTGCCTGGCATCGAACCTATATAAGTTCTTCTATGACCCCTTATTTCAGCCTCATCTCTAACTCCACCAAGCGCCATTCGTATAAATTTTCGATTAATTGCCTTAGCAATGCTCTGACCTAAGGATGTTTTCCCAACCCCAGGAGGTCCAACAAGGCATAAGATAGGTGCTTTTAATTTATCTACTCTTTGCTGAACAGCGAGGTATTCAACGATACGTTCTTTAACTTTATCGAGTCCATAGTGATCATTATCTAAGGTAATTTCAGCACTACTTAAATCTTGATTAATTTTTGTACTTTTGTTCCATGGGAGGTTAACGATTGTTTCAATATAAGTTCTAACAACGGAAGCTTCAGCGGACATTGGCGACATCATCTTTAGCTTTTTAAGCTCTGATAAACATTTATCTTTAGCGTCACTTGACATCTCTGTGCTATTAATTTTATCTTGCAGTTCATCGAATTCTGCACCTTCATCAGAATCGCCTAATTCTTTTTGAATAGCTTTAACTTGCTCGTTTAAATAATATTCCCTTTGTGACTTTTCCATTTGCTTTTTAACTCGCCCTCTAATTTTTTTCTCAACCTGAAGAATATCAATTTCAGCTTCCATAAGCTCCAAAAGCAAATTAAGGCGTTTTTTTACTTCAAATGTTTCTAGTATTTTTTGTTTCTCGGATAACTTTAATGAGAGATTAGCAGAGATTGAATCTGCCAATCTTCCAGGTTCGGTAATCGACGTCAGTGATGATAATATTTCTGGTGGAATTTTTTTATTTAGCTTGATGTACTGGTCAAATTGTGAAAAAACAGACCTCATAAAAGCTTTAGTATTTTTATCCTTAGGCTGTCTTATTTTAACGACTGCTGCTTGCGCTGTCCAATAGTCACCTGTTTGTATGAGTTTTTTTATATTTGCTCTTTCAAGCCCCTCTACTAAAACTTTAACAGTTCCATCAGGCAACTTAAGCGTTTGGATAATTGTTGCTAAGGTCCCTATTTTATATAAATCTTTAGCCTTAGGTTCATCCTGATTTGCAGATCTTTGCGCGACTAAAAGTATTTTTTTATCTCCATTGTTTGCCTTTTCAATAGCAGAAATAGATTTGTCTCTTCCAACAAAAAGTGGGATTACTAAATGTGGGTATACAACAACATCTCGTAAAGGCAGCATTGGGTATGATTTATTCATATTTTTTCTACTATTCTCTTAGTATGGAATACATAAATTATGGTGGTGATTTTTATAATATCAAGTAAATTTACTATTTTAAATCGAGTTATTCTTTTTCTTTTCTTCTGAGTAAACGAAATAAGGTTTTGTTTTATCTTTAATTGAAGCCCTATCTATTACGACAGTTTTTAAATTTCTTACGCCAGGTAACTCAAACATCACTTCTTTGAGCGATTCTTCCATTATTGATCTTAACCCTCTAGCCCCTGTTCTTCTTAAAATTGCCTGTGATGCAATTTCATCAATTGCATCGGGACGAAATTCAAGATCAACCCCTTCCATACGAAATAATTTTTTGAATTGTTTCGTTAATGCATTTTTAGGCTCTGTGAGAATTTTAATAAGCGCCTCTTTGTCTAAGGACTGAAGTGAAGCAATCACTGGCAGACGACCTATAAATTCAGGAATTAAACCAAACTTTATAAGGTCTTCAGGCTCAACATTAGCAATTATTTTTCCAATTTCTTTATTTTCATCCTCACCATGAACTTCTGCGCCAAAACCTATACTATTTTTCTCAGTCCTCTGTTGTATTATTTTTTCTAAGCCATCAAATGCACCTCCACAAATAAACAAAATATTGGTTGTGTCTAATTGAACAAACTCCTGGTTAGGGTGCTTTCTTCCACCTTGGGGAGGGATTGATGCAACCGTTCCCTCAATCAACTTCAATAAAGCTTGCTGAACTCCTTCACCAGAAACATCTCTAGTAATCGATGGATTTTCACTCTTCCTTGAAATTTTATCCACCTCGTCTACATAAATAATGCCTTTTTGCGCACTTTCGACGTCGTAATCACATTTTTGTAGAAGTTTTTGCATTACATTTTCCACGTCCTCTCCAACATAGCCAGCCTCTGTTAAGGTCGTTGCATCTGCCATTACAAAAGGAACATCTAGAAGTTCTGCGAGGGTCTGAGCTAAAAGAGTCTTACCTGAGCCAGTAGGTCCGATAAAAAGGACGTTACTCTTTGAAATAACGACCGGATCTTCGTTGTCCTGTCCTAATGAACTTAGTCTCTTGTAGTGATTATAAACTGCGACTGCTAAGCTTTTTTTTGCATTTTCCTGGCCTATAATATGTTCGCTTAGTTTGGAAAAAATTTCCTTAGGAGTGTATCGCTTTTTTTCTTTCTTACTTTTAATTGCATCTGTTTGAACATCATTTTCTTTAACGATTATATCGTTACAAAGATCAACACATTCGTCGCAGATAAAGACTGATGGGCCTGCAATTAACTTTTTAACTTCTGTTTGGTTTTTACCACAGAATGAACATAACAATGTTTTTTCTTTAGAGTCTTCAGCCATTTGAATCTTATTTTAAATTTGACCTACTATTAATGACCTTATCCACAATTCCATAAGCAACAGCATCCTCTGAACTCATAAAATTATCACGATCTGTATCCTCTGCTATTTTCTTAACAGTCTGTTTTGTGTGGTGAGCCAAGATATCATTCAATTTTGATTTTAGATAAAGAATTTCTTTTGCATGGATCTCTATGTCAGATGCCTGCCCTTGAAACCCGCCTAAGGGCTGATGTATCATTACCCTTGAGTTTGTCAAACAAAATCTTTTACCTTTAGCGCCAGAGGTAAGAAGTAATGCTCCCATACTGGCTGCTTGACCTATACATAATGTACTTACGTCAGGCTTCACAAATTGAATAGTGTCATATATAGCCATACCTGCTGTCACTGAGCCACCTGGCGAATTAATATAAAGTGAAATATCTTTATCTGGATTTTCTGCCTCTAAAAATAATAGTTGCGCAACTACAACATTAGCCATAATGTCATCAATAGGACCAACCAAAAATATTACTCTTTCTTTGAGGAGTCGGGAATAGATATCGTAAGCTCTTTCACCTCGACCACTTTGCTCAACAACCATGGGTATATACCCGAGATTATTTGCAGAGAATTTACTTATTGAATCAGTGGTTTTAAGCATTAGGTTGAAGCTCCATTAGTTCATCAAGGGATAAAGTCTTATTTGTTTTCTTACATTGTGATGAGATCCAATCGACCACATTGTCTTCTGTTGCAAGTGCAGCTGGCTCACTTAACCTTTGTTTATCCTCATAAAACCATTTGACAGCTTTTTCAGGATCATCATAATTTCCTGCAAAACTTTTAACTTTATCTTTAATCTGCTCTTCAGTTGCTTGCAGTTTATTTTTATCAACTAAATTTGCTAATACAAGTCGCAATGTAGAGGTCTCTTTCGCTCTACCTTCGAACATTTCAGGTTGGAAATTAATATCTTTAGCACTACCTCCTTGCCTTTCAATATTTTGCTGCATGGTCTGCATCATTCGATTAATTTCCATACTGACAAGAGACTTAGGAAGCTCTATTTTTGAATGCTTAACTAATTCAGCAAAAATTTGCCTCTTAAGGGCAGCTTTCTTTCTCACACTAACTTCATCTAGTAAAGAATTCTTAATTTCTTCATTCATCTGTTTAATATCACCAGATTCCACACCTAAGCTCTTCGCAAATTCAGCATCGATTTTCGGTAGTAAAGGTTCAGCAACACTAATCATTTTAATATGGTACTTAACTTCCTTATTAGCCAGCTGAGAAGGTTCATGATCTTTCGGATAACTTACATCAAAGTCTTTTTCTTCATTTTCCTTCAATCCAACAATTTGCTGATCTATTTCTTTAACTCTTTTTAGGTCACCTAAAATAAACTCAATATTTTCATTACCGGTATCTTCAATCTTTTCGCCCTCAAGAAAAGATTCCATCTTAATAACTACCTTATCGCCCATTTTGGATGCTCTTTTAACTGATTTAAACGTACTTCTTTGCTTGGCAATAGTATCAATGGTTTTATTTATATCTTTTTCTTTTACTTCAGTTTCGTAATCAGTAATGTTGATTTTCTTTAAATCAATATCTTTAACTTCAGGAAATATTTCAAAGGTCGCAGTAAACTCAAAGTCATCATTAATATTTGAAAGAGGTTCATGCTGGATATCTGGCATCCCTGCAACTTGAATTTTATGTTCTTCTATAACATTTCCAAACTTTTCTTCAATAGCTTTTGAATAAACCTCTGTTTTGATGTCAGGACCATATTGTCTTTTGATAATGCTTAAAGGTACTTTCCCGGGCCTAAACCCTTGAACACGCGCTGTTTTTGTAAGTTGCTGAAAGCGTTGGTTAATTTGGTCTTGTAAGGGTGCAACAGGCACGGTAGCCTTGACTCTTCTTTGGATGTTGCTTATTTTTTCTAATGCTTCGGCCATTAATAAATTCCTAAAATTTGGTGCGAAAGGAGAGACTCGAACTCTCACGCCTTGCGGCGCTGGTACCTAAAACCAGTGCGTCTACCAATTCCGCCACTCTCGCTTGTTCTAGTAAACGTGTAACTAAATAAGCGCGTATTATATCATTTTAGTCAAAATTGTTACCGAAAAATTCAATCTAAATTATTACTTGGTAGTTGTTGAGCATTTACATTAAAATTGGCTTCATACAACAAGAGTTTAGAATTTAAATAAAACACATAATGAGAATTAAAATCTCCTTTATTTTAAAAAATTTTTTATTAGTTTTTTTTGCATTTTTGGCTACTGCATGCAGCTTTATAGAATATAAAGAAAGACCTCTTGACATAAATGAAGTTCATCAGAAAAACAAACAATCAAACTTTAATGATTCAGATTTTCTATCTTACTTAAAAGAAAATAACTTTAATGAAGTTAATATTCCATTTAAAAGCTGGGGTATTGATGAGCTTTTAATTACCCAAAAATATTTTAATCTTCAGTTAAAAACAGCTGATTTGGAGTTGGAATATATAGAAAGTAATGAAAAAATTGCTTCCCTAAGACCTTTATCTTCAATTGGAGCCCTATATGAAAGAGGTGACGTTGGTGATCCAAGCGAAAACTTTTTTAAATTTGGCTATACATTCACCTATGAAACCGCTAATAAAAGATTAATAAGGTATGAGCTTTCATTTAACAAAACTCAATTAGCATTGCTTGATAAGGAGCTAATTCATTGGAAGCTAAGAAGAGCGCTTATTGTAAATTTGACTGAATACATAAATAATCAAGATTTAATTCAAATACTAAAAAATAAAATCCGTCTCCAGCAATCTATTGTTCATATGATTCAAAAAAGGCTAAATTATGGTATCGCCTCTAAAGTTGATGTTATGCGTGAAAAAATTAAATTTAACTCAATTAAAAAAGAATTAGTTAAGCATCAAAATTTACAATTAAATATTACCAAAAAATTAGCTACCCTTGTTGGCCTTAGCCTCGAACAATTTAATTTGGTAGCCATTAATATCAAAAAAACAAAAGATAAACTAACCTCAAGCCTATCAAGATATTTTACTGATATTGACCAAACCAAGATGCATTCAATTGCTCTACAAAATAGGATTGATTTACGACAAAAATTGGCGAATTATGCAATTGCTGAGGCAAACCTTAAACTACAAATTGCAAAACAATATCCTGATATGACATTTACGCCTGCCTATATCTATGACTTTGGATATAATGTCTGGGGGCTTGGTATTCAAACACTTTTAATGACTCCCGAAAGAAATAAAGCTTATATTAATCGTGCAACATTATTTAGGGAGCTTGAAGCAAGTAAAGTAAAGGATTTTGAGCTTGAAGTTAATAACCAGGTGGAGGAGCTTGCTTTGTCAATACAAAAAAACAAAGAGCTTGAGCTAGCAACAAAGAAATCTCTAGCTTCAAAAAAATTGCTTGTTAGTCAGTTGCAAGAAAGATTCCGTCAAGGACAGATTGACAGAATGGAGCTTGAAAAAGAAATGTTTGGTTTGCTTGATATTGATTTAGAAGTACATCGAGCATCCCAAGCCTCGATTCAGCTAGGCGTTGTTGCTGAAGATGTTCTTCAGGACCAATTATTTCCCACATCAATTAATTATGGCCTATGAAAAATAAAACAACAATTGTCATAGTCGCACAAATAATAATAATAATAACTTTAATTTGGGTAATAGTTTTATTAGGTGAAAAAAATATTATCGGAATTCAGTCTGATGAAGTGGAATCCGAAGAAGAGATTATTATCGATTACACGACAGTAATTAATGGCATCAAGCAGATTCAACTGCCAACTTCAGTCGAAAAAAATAGTAATATCCAATATATTAAACTCAAACAAACCCAAATAAATCAAAAAAAACTCAATTATGGAATAGTTCAAAATATGGGCCCCTTAGTTAGCAAAAGAACAAACCTTGCAAGAGTAAATCATCTGACTAAAAAATTAAAAAATAAAATTCAAATTGAAAAGAAACTTTTAGAAGCCCTTAAAGTTCTCAATGAAGATAACAAAAATATATCTGACCTTACAATTAGTAAAAAAGAAATTGAGATAAGTGATCTAGAAAATCAGAAAAATATATATGAATACGAAAAAACTAGTATTTTAACTAATATCAAGCAGGAATGGGGTCCTTTTTTTGTAAGTGATAATAAAGATAAGAATGATCTATTAAATCGAATATTAAAAAATAAAAACCAGCTGATTAGTCTATCAGTCACTCAAGGTAATCGAGAAGAATTACCTCCAGAAAGTATTGTGATAATACCTTCTATCTCAAACACTTCAGAGGTAAAAGCAAGCTTTCTTTCATCCTCTCCTATGGTAAATCCCTCAATCGTAGGCAAAAATTTTTTCTACTACACAAAAAATAATAAATTAACAATTGGTGAAAGAATCTCCGCTTATGTTTCACAATCTAATTATCAGCAAAATCATCTTCTTGTTCCAAACTCCTCAGTTATATGGAGTAATGGACAACCTTGGGCTTTTATCCGAATTAAGTCGAATGGTAATTTTGAAAGACGTTCGCTTCAAGGTATGCGTGAGGCTGAAAATGGCTCCGAAAATGGATGGATTGTTCCTGAAGGAAAAATTAAAATAGATGATGAGATTGTGATAAATGGTGCTCAATTACTTCTTTCAGAAGAATTTAAGTATCAGATTAAAAACGAAAACGAGGATTAGATTGTAAAATGGGATCCATTATTCGTTTTTCTATTCGCCATCCCGGTGTCATCATTGGTCTCGCTTTGATTATTATAGCCTATGGGATTAATCAGATAAAACAGAGCCCTCTTAATGTTTTTCCAGAATTCTCACCAACACAAGTTATCATTCAAACAGAAGCCCCAGGCTTCTCTTCAAATTTAGTTGAAACGCTCATTTCCAAGCCAATAGAGCAGGCTATATCAGGAACGATCGGCATTAAACAAACTCGATCACAATCCATTCCTGGGCTATCTGTTGTGACAGTAATCTTTGATGAAAATACCGACATTCACAAAAATAGGCAAGCTGTCTCAGAAAGTCTTTCAAAATTAATCAGAACGATGCCAATTGGAATTATTCCAACCATTGCCCCCCTCACCTCCTCAGCTTCGAGCGTTCTTGGAATTGGTATTTACTCAGACTATAAAACTTTGACAGAACTGAGAACGATTGCTGAAACAATTATAATACCTCAGTTAATGTCAGTTTCTGGTGTAGCTGATGTCAATAGGTTTGGTGGAAAGGTTAAACAGATTCATATAGAAATTATCCCCGAAAAACTTTATCAATATAATATTTCGATAGGTGAAATTCTCAAAGCAGTTGAAAATTCAACACTAGTTATGGGTGGGGGTTTTATCGAAAATGCTAATCAAAGATTAATAATAAATACAGACGGTCAATCAAAGACATTAAAAGAAATTGAAATTGCCCCAATTAAAACTATTAATAATAGTGTAATTAAAATTAGAGATGTTGCAATCGTTAAAGAAAGCTTTGAGCCATCAATTAGTGCTGCCTCAATTAATGGAAATCCAGGAGTCTATTTATCAGTCCAGGGTCAATTAAATGCTGATTCTTATAAATTAACCCAAGAATTAGAAAAATCTCTTAAGTTAATTGAGCCTTTGCTAAAGAATCAAAAAATTGAAATTATTCCAGACCTATTTAAGCCATCAAATTTTATTGATGCTTCTATCAAAGGATTGAGAGTTGATATTATCATTTGTGCTTTTTTTGTTATCTCTATTCTTTACCTCTTCTTATTTAATTTTAAGACAGCTTTTATCTCAGCCGTTGCGATACCTTTATCACTGCTATCTGCAATCTCAGTTATGAGCTATTTCAATTTTGGACTTAATGTAATGGTTATTAGTGGTTTGGCAATTGCATTAGGTGAAGTGGTTGATGATGCAATTATTGATGTTGAAAATATATTTAGAAGGATGCGGCAAAATAAACTTAAAAAACAACCTCTCCCACTCTATCAAGTGGTTTTTAACTCTTCGATGGAGGTAAGAAAATCTGTTGTGTTTGCAACAGTAATTATTGTTCTTGTTTTTCTTCCATTATTATCACTTTCTGGAGTAGCTGGTAAACTCTTCGGGCCTTTAGCAATAGCATATATTTCATCAATAACAGCATCGCTATTTGTTGCCTTAACAATCACTCCTGCACTATGTTATTTAATGATTGGTTATTCAGATATAAAGACAGAGGACTCACCAGTTGTTAAATTCCTAAAAAATAAATATGAGATTATTTTATCCAGAATAGAAAAACAATCTAAGTTAATCATTTTGTCATCCTTATTTGTTATTGCAATCGGTCTATCGTTTTTACCATTTCTTAAAACACAATTTATCCCACCTCTTCACGAGGGTCATTTTATTATGCATATGACTTCATTCCCTGGAACCTCTGAGCAAGAATCAATAAGAGTGGGTAATCTTGTAACTAAAAAATTAGAAAGAATTGAAGGTATAAAATCAATTGCTCAATGGGTAGGGAGGTCGCCTTTAGGTGCGGATACATTCGGTACTCATTATAGTGAATTTGCAATCGAGCTAGATGAAGGATTGGGAGGGCCAGAGCAAGATGAAATTTTGGCGAACATAAAATCTATTCTGTATGGAGATGACAACCAAGAATTTGAGGCTGGTTTTGTAGGAGTTAACTTTGCAATTCATACCTTTCTTACAGAAAGAATTGAAGAGACCATTTCTGGATATAATGCATCTGTGGTCATAAACTTGTTCGGAGAAAATCTTGACCTTATTGATCAAGATTCAGCATTAATTAGTTCGACGTTAAATACCATCAATGGAATCAAAGATATTACACTGCAATCACCACCAGGCTCACCCGAGGTATTCATAAAGCTTAGGTCAGAGAAAATGAGTTCTCTTGGTATAAACAAAGCAGATGTTTTAAAGTTTATAAGAGCTGCTTATGATAATTATCCTGTAACAAAAATTTATAATGGAATTATTCCCACAACAGTTGCTGTAACCCTCAATAAAGAATCAAGAGATGACATAATGGATATAAAAGAATTACCCATCATGAATGCTCAAAATCAAATTATACGACTGTCTGAAATAGCTGACATTACACAGAAAAATGGAAGATCAAAAATTCTTCATCAAAATGGTAAGAGAGTTCAAACAGTAACCGCCAATATAGGTGACGTTGACATAGATATATTCACAAAGAGCCTGCATGAGAAATTAAAAGAGTTAAAGCTTAATGAGGGTAACTATTATGAAATTACAGGATCAGCCCAAGAGAATATGCAAGCTAGAAATGAACTTATTACTCAATCTCTCTTGGCTGGTGGCGCTGTACTTCTTTTACTTTATATCGCATTTGGTTCCTTTACTAATTTGTGCCTAACAGTCCTAAACCTTCCCTTTGCATTAATTGGTGGCGTGTTAGCTGCTTCTTTTACAGGAGGATGGATTTCTATTGGATCACTTGTTGGGTTTGTAACGCTATTTGGTATTACTTTAAGAAATACAATTATGTTGATCTCACATTATCAATTTTTAATCAATGAAGAAGATTGTATTTGGAACACCGAAACATGTATCCGTGGGGCTAAAGAAAGGCTTCCTTCAATTTTAATGACAGCACTTGTAGCAGGTTTAGCATTAACACCAATTGCTTTCGGTTCTGATCAGCCAGGAAAGGAAATTGAAGGGCCAATGGCTATGATTATTATAGGAGGATTATTTACTTCAACTATCCTCAATCTTCTTATACTCCCAACCATACTCTTAAATTATGGCTCATTTAAGAAATTAATTCAGAGATAGAATTAAGTTTTCAATTTTACGGGCAAGATCAATATCTTTATCTGTTATCGCATTTTTATCGTGTGTCAAAAGGTTTACTGAAATGCCTTTGTATCCAGCCACTATATCTGGATGATGATTGGCATCTTCAGCAATATCCCATATATCATTAACTATCTTCCCTATATTAGATGAAACATCTCTTGATATCCAACGGTCAATTCCGTCATCTGACAAGCTCCAATTTAAGAGCTCCTCTTTGAGTATCTTCTCTAGCTCATCTGTAATTTCTATCATTTTTGTGTCCCTTTAAAAAAATTAATGGTTTTTTTTATATTCCTTACTTTATCTTCAATTTCCTGATATTCATCAAGATCATTTGATGCAATTGTTAGTGCGCCACCAGAATAAAAATATAATTTATCTTCTTTACGAAATAAGCTTCTAATTGCTATATTGCTGTCCATAGATCGATTAAAGCTAAAATAAACCACAGAACCACAGTAAAGCTCCCTATTATGCTCCTCGAGTTCATTTATAATTTCCATCGCTCTTATTTTTGGTGCTCCCGTAATAGAGCCGCCTGGAAAAGAATCTGAAAAAAGCTTAATCATGCTTGACTCAGTTTTAAGCTTACCTGAAATGGTGCTAACCAAATGATGCACGTTAGGATAAGATTCTAATTCAAATAATTCACTCACTTTAATTGAACCGATATCGCAATTTTTGCTTAGATCATTTCTCAAAAGATCGACTATCATTAAGTTTTCCGATTGATCTTTGATTGATTTTTTAAGCGCCTCAGCATTTATTTGATCCTGTTGCGGATCTTTATCTCTTGCCTTTGTTCCTTTTATTGGTCTAGTGACAACATCATCATCTCTGACCTGAATAAATCTCTCTGGTGAGCCTGATAAAATTTCAAAGTCATTAAAATCTAAAAAAGCCATATATCTTGATTTATTTAAATTTCTAAAGACCTTATAAAATTGCCAACTATCTCCTTCAACTAAAACTTTATATTGTTTAGATAAGTTAATTTGATAACAATCACCCTCTTTTAAAAACTCCATCACAGACATAAATTTTTTACGGTATGCTTCAAAAGATAAATTATCATCAATATCACTTTTTATATTGAAATCACTTCTTTTATTAATATTTAATGTGCTCAATAATTCAATATAAGTAGGCCAATTTTTACTTGTGTCTTTATCAGCATTAGTGGTTACTAAGTAGGCTTCCTGAAGAAAGTGATCAATTATTAGCGCCCAGTCATAAATGCCCATCGAGAGTTTTGGTAACACTGAGTTACTTTTCACCCTAGACTTCATTTCGTAGGAGCAATAACCTATTGCTCCCCCAATAAATGGTATCTCGGAATGTGGTTTTGAGTATTGATTAATATATTCTTCTACTATCTTTAAGCCATCTTCTTCTGAGGTAAAGCTCTTATTTTTTTCATGAATATTAATACGATTAGAATCTGAATAAATTTTGATGAAAGGATCTGCTGAAATTATGTCATAGCGCGCATAGGGGCTTTTTTTTCTGTCAGCTTGATAACAGCTATCGAAAAAAACAGGCCAATCTAAGTGCCGGATTTGTTCGTAGTATGCTGTGGTATCAAGATTGTAAGGAATTTTTTTAATTAGCATGAAATTATTATCCATCAAAAATCATTTTTTATATAAGAAAAAAAAGACACCTGAGTGTCTTTTTTTATAAAATTCAATTAAATAACTACTCAAGATTAGCGTGAATAGCTCTCATACCCTCTTCAGTAAGGTCTTTATCAAAAACAATCTCACCAATAATAGCTTCAAGGTAAACCAGCGTTGAAAGTTCAAATGAAGTACCCATTGGCAAGCCTTTGGTTACAGCAAAAACTTCATCATTACCCATTTTTAATGTTAAATCAGCTAAATCAGACATCGCAGAGGAGGCTTTCATAGAAACAATAGCAATTCTCGCGCCCTTGGATTTTGCAGTTTCTATAGTGGGAAGAAGCGTTTTAGTTCCACCAGAACCAGAAATTACAATATATAGATCTCCTTCCTTCAAAGCTGGTGTCACAATTTCTCCAACCATACTTACGTTATATCCACAATGAACTAACCTCATTGCTAAAAAACTTGATACAAGCTTTGATCGCCCGGCACCTGCAACAAAAATATGGCCTGCTTGATCAATTAGCTTTTTTAGTTCGGCAGATTGATTTTTATCTGTTGATTCTAGAACAGCTGTAATCTTATCAACAATTAATTTTTGTGTATCCATATCAATATTTACTCCTTATCATTATTTATTTTTAATAATACCAAAAAAAAACCCGGCATTTAAGCCGGGTTTTTTAAATATACATTCTATTGTTACTAATTAGTGAGCAATAGCTGTAATTTCAGCAGCAGCAGCAGCAGGATCAGCAGCGCCATAAATAGCAGCACCAGCAACAATAATTGCAGCACCTGCGTCTTTAACTTCTTGTGCTGTAGCAGCTTTAACACCACCAGCAACTGAAATTTTAGCACCCGTGTTTAATGCAGCAATTGCAGCAAGATCAGCAAAAGGTGTATGACCAGCAGCTTGAGCATCAAGACCAGTATGAACACCGATAATATCTGCACCCGCAGCAACAGCTTCTTTTGCTAATGATTCTTTATCATCAACGTTAATCATGTCAACCTGACATTCTTTACCGTATTTCTTAGCAGCAGCAATAACGCCTTTAATTGTAGCAATTCCTGAAGCACCTAATACAGTACAGATATCAGCACCTGCTTTATAAAAAGGCTCAGATTCGTACTCACCAGCATCCATTGTTTTTAAGTCAACAAGGATTAGGTTGTTTGGAAATTTTGCTTTTAGTGTTTCAAGCAGTTTAATACCGTTATGTTTGATACAAGGTGTACCAATTTCTAAGATGTCAACGTGAGGTGCAACTGTTTCAGCTAGTGCAACTGTTGCGTCAAAGTCTAATGAATCTAGTGCCATTTGTGTTAATGCCATGGTTTAATCTCCCATATTTAAAAATACTTTTATTAATAAAATATTTACGCTACAAACTCGTAAAACTTTTTTCTCATTTAGGTCGAGAAGACCGAGGATGATATAACTTCAGTTAAATATTGTCAATTAAATGAAGCTCTATCGCTTAAAGTTTTTGACTTAATGCGTCCTCTAGTTTGTTTTGATCAATCACAAAGTTTCTAATACCTTCCGAAAGCTTCTCAGTTGCCATTGCATCCTCGTTATGATCAAATCTAAATTCATCTTCTTTAAGTTTGGATGGTTTTTCTTTTGAAGCTCCATTATCTTTAAGCTGCTGAGGAAGGTCTCCCTCTGTTGCTGCCAATTCCTCAATAAGAGCTGGTCCAATAGTTAATCTATCACAACCAGATAAAGCTGTAATTTCACCTATATTTCTAAACGAAGCACCCATAACTACCGTTTTAAATCCGTGCTCTTTATACCAGCTATAAATATTACGAACTGAAACAACACCTGGATCAGTTTCAGAGGTATATTCCTCTCCGGTACTGGCTTTATACCAATCTAAAATTCTTCCAACAAACGGAGATATTAAAAAAACTCCGGCCTCTGCACAAGCCCTGGCTTGAGCAAAACTAAATAACAATGTTAGATTACAGTTAACCCCCTCTTTTTCTAATATCTCACCAGCTTTAATACCTTCCCATGTAGATGCTAATTTAACTAAGACTCTATCTTTTGGTAGCCCAGCTTCTTTATATAGAGCAATAATTTCTCTTCCTTTAGCAACCATCTTATCGATATTAAAAGATAAGCTAGCATCGACTTCAGTAGAGATTCTACCCGGGATATGCTTCGAAATTTCTAAACCAACGAGAACAGCAAGTTTGTCTGCAGCATCTTCTATTTGTTGAGCTTTATCAGAACTTTTACCCTTTGCATACGTGATAGCTTCTTCAATCATGGGCTCACATTGTGGTAATTTGCTTGCCTTTAATAATAATGAAGGATTAGTTGTGGCATCAACAGGTTTTAAGGATTTAATTGCGTCTACCTCACCTGTGTCTGCAACAATTGTTGTCATTGATTTTAGTTGTTCAAGTAATGAAGCCATTGATTTCTCCGTATTTTTTTTAATTGATTATTATATAATTGTAATAAAGCCCTAGTTTTTAACTTAATGACTTGGATTCGACATTTTAACAAAATTTAACAAATAACAACAATTTTTTCTGATAATCAAAGAAGACTTACAATTATTGATTTATTACGATGTTTTATATAGCTAATCAAACAAAACGTTTCAGTCGACAAGTGCGCATATAATATGGCAGAATTACGTTCTTTGTATAATTAAATATTCTCAACAGAAAGTAATCTTGATAACTAATATTGTATTATTTTAAAGGTACCTCATGACACAAAGTGTAATCTCTTTCGAAGAACTCAGAAATAAAGATGTCGCCATTGTAGGGGGCAAAAATGCTTCGCTTGGTGAAATGATATCCCAACTCAAGGCAAAAGGAGTGAGGGTTCCAACTGGATTTGCGACAACTGCAGATGCCTTCAATGACTTTATAGCTCACGATCAATTGGGAGAAAGAATTGAACAAGAGCTGATAGATTTAGATGTAAATGATGTTGTTAAGCTTGCGCAGAGCGGTAAAAAAATTAGAAAATGGATTCTTGATACGCCCTTCTCGAGTGACTTTGAAAATAATGTCGAAAATCATTATGACAACTTAATTAAAAAATCACCTAAAGGCACAACATTTGCAGTCCGTTCTTCAGCGACGGCTGAAGACTTGCCGGATGCATCATTTGCTGGCCAACAAGAGAGCTTTTTAAATATTCATGGGTTAGATAACATAAAGCAAGCAATTAAAGAGGTTTTTGCTTCACTTTATAATGATCGTGCAATTTCATACAGGGTTCATAAAAACTTTATTCATTCGGATGTTGCAATCTCTGCTGGTATTCAACAGATGGTAAGAAGCGATACTGGCTCCTCAGGAGTTATGTTTACTATTGATACAGAATCTGGATTCAAGGACGTTGTTTTCATCACCTCATCTTATGGCTTAGGCGAAACAGTCGTTCAGGGATCAGTCAATCCAGATGAATTCTATGTCCACAAATCACTTTTAAAGCTCGGCAAGAGTGCTATCGTTAGAAAGTCTATTGGGTCAAAAAAAATTAAAATGATATTTAGTGAGGATACTAAAGCTGGCTTAAGTACAAGCACAATAGATGTTGAAGAATCTCTAGCAAATCAATTTAGCATTAACGATGAAGATGTTACAGAGCTAGCTAATTATGCAATGATAATTGAATCTCATTATGGATGTCCGATGGATATTGAGTGGGGTAAAAATGGACTAGATGGCAAGTTATATATACTTCAAGCGAGACCTGAAACTGTAAAATCCCAACATCAAAATATAACTGAAACATATAAACTTAATGAGTCAAGCAAAGCACTGGTTGCTGGCAGAGCGGTAACTCAAAAGATTGGTATAGGTCCTGTAAGGATAGTAAAAGATCCATCAGAAATGCATACCGTACAACCTGGTGACGTGTTAGTAGCTGATATGACTGATCCCAATTGGGAGCCAGTTATGAAAAGGGCTTCGGCTTTAGTTACAAACCGCGGAGGCAGAACATGTCATGCAGCCATCATTGCCAGAGAGCTTGGAATTCCCGCAATTGTGGGTAGCGTTAATGCGACAGAGCTGCTTACAGAGCAGGATACTGTTACAGTTTCATGTGCGGAGGGTGAAACAGGCATTGTTTATCAAGGTAAATTAGATTTTGAAGTTAATGTTCAAGAGGATGGTGATTTACCAAAATTACCTATAAAGCTTATGATGAATGTTGGCAACCCAGATATGGCCTTTACATTCGCGCAAATTCCTAATGATGGAGTCGGACTTGCAAGGCTTGAATTTGTTATTAACAACATGATTGGCATTCACCCGAAAGCGATATTAAATTATGAGGCCATGCCAGAAGATATCCAAAAAACGATTGATTTTAAATCCAAGGGGTACTCATCACCAAAAGAATTTTATATCAATAAAGTGACTGAAGGTGTCGCTACTATTTCATCTGCCTTTTATCCAAAACCAGTTATCGTAAGGATGTCCGATTTCAAATCAAATGAATATAAAAAATTAGTTGCTGGAGACATCTACGAGCCTGACGAAGAAAATCCAATGATTGGCTTCAGAGGTGCAGCAAGATATATTTCAGAACAATTTAAAGATTGTTTTAAACTTGAATGTCAGGCTATGTTAAAAGCAAGAAATGAAATGGGTTTAACAAATATCGAATTGATGATCCCTTTTGTCAGGACACTAAAAGAGGCTGAAGCGGTCATTGATATTCTGTCAGAAAATGGCCTTAAACGAGGAGAGAATGGGTTAAGGCTGATTATGATGTGTGAAGTCCCCTCAAATGCAATCTTGGCTAAAGAGTTTCTAAAATATTTTGATGGTTTTTCAATTGGTTCTAATGATTTAACTCAACTTACATTGGGGACTGATAGAGATTCAGGGATTCTGGCCGATGGATTTGATGAAAGGGACCCAGCTGTTATGAAGTTAATTGAATTAGCGATAGAGGGAGCAAAGGCAAGTAAAAGTTATATAGGTATTTGTGGACAAGGCCCTTCTGATCACCCTGACTTTGCTAAATGGTTGTTGGAGCAAAAAATGGATTCGATGTCATTAAATCCTGATACAGTAATAAGCACATGGAAAAATCTAAGCAAAAAATAAATGTCAAAAAATAAAAGGACAGCCTTTTTTATATCTGATGGAACAGGTATTACGGCAGGTTCTTTAGGGGGTCTGTTGGCACATTTCCCTGAAACTGAATTTGATCAAATCAGGATTCCCTTCACAGACTCAATTGAAAAAGTTGAAGATGCTCAAAAGAGAGTCGCCAATATAAAAATGATGACTGGATCAAGGCCCATCGTCATCATGTCTATCGGAAATGAAATCCTAAGAAATGAATTAAAAGCTGTAGATGCTTATTATATTGACTTATTTGATTCATTTATACATCCATTGGGAGTCGAGCTTAATGAGCCAGCGTTAACAAGGCCTGGCGTTTCTCATAGCATAAAAACAAACCAATATGGCTCTAGAATGGAGGCAATAAATTTTGCATTAGGCCATGATGATGGCATGACACATACGGGATTAAATCAAGCACAAGTCATACTTGTAGGAGTTTCTAGGAGTGGTAAAACACCTACCAGCATCTACCTTGCGATGCAATTTGGTGTCAAAGCTGCGAACTACCCACTCATACCCGAGGACTTCGAAAGAGGAAAGCTACCTCCTATCCTAGAGGGATACCTTGATAAAATATTTGGATTAACAATCAAAGCTGAACGGCTACATTCCCTCAGAAGCGAGAGAAGGCCAGAAAGCAATTATGCATCGCTATCTAATTGCAGGCAGGAAATCGGGCAGGCTGAGGAGCTTATGAAAAAAGCTGGAATTCCGACAGCCGACTCCACATCAAAATCTGTTGAGGAGCTCTCAGCAATCATCATACAATTTATGAAAAACTAATTTTCGAAATAAGGTTCAAGTAGCCCCATAATATCTGAAGATTCCGGGCCTACAGTGCTAGGGAAGACAAAAGTAGATTCAGCATTTGGCATTACAATAAACTTATAAAAATTCCACATAGGTGCCTCCCCTGTCATTTGTTTTAGATTTTTATACACAGGATTTACATTCGGCCCAATAACGTTTGACTTGCTCATCATTGGAAAATCAACAGCGTATGTTAATTTACAAAAATCTTGAATTTCTTTGTCGGTTTTAAACTCTTGATTAAAATCATTCGAAGGAAAACCAACTACCAACATGTCGCTGCTATGTTCTTTGTAAAGTTTCTCTAAGCCTTCAAATTGTGATGTAAACCCACATTTGCTTGCTGTATTCACAAACAAAATAGGTTTATCTTGATACTCACATAAATTAAACTTCTTTCCTTGTAAGGTCTTTAAATCTTGATTGTAGAAATCCATGCAAGCAGAATACACTGGACTAGCAAAAAAGATAAATAAAAAGAGAGTTATTAAATTAGCTGATAAATTATTTTTCAAAACGAACCTCATTTCTTAAAAAGTTAATAAAATTATTTTTTCATTTTACGCCATTTCCATGGGGCAATTGGTTTTTTTTCTTCCCAAAGGCCAAGTTTATTTTTTTTTGCGTTTAACTCAGCTTGACTGTAGGACTCTCTGTCTGATGGACTTTGTTGTTTTTGGTATCTTTTAAAATGCCAAGCATAACCACTTGATACTTGAAGAAAGTTTACATCGTTTCCATCCAATATTAATTTAGCTAAAACTCTATTATATCTATCAACAGAATAAATATTTCCATTCTTTGGTTTTGATTTTAGCAAAACCCATTTATCGATTAGAACCTCTTTTAAATGATATGTTGATGCCAAACCGTATGGTTGTTTTTTCTCGGGAGCATCAATACCGGTTAACCTTACCTTAAATTTTTTACCAGATTTATTTACAACATAAACTGTATCCCCATCAACCACTCGCACAACTTTTGCTGTAAAGTCTGCTCTTACTGAATAAATATTTAGGATGAACAAAATGACAAAGGCATTTGTAAAAAAAATTATACTTTTCATTGTTACTCTTTTATTATCCAATATGGTATTTGCTGCACAATATCAGTACTTCGTTAACCAGGCAACCAATCAAACCCTCACTGCCCCTTATGTTTATTACAATTACCAACCATCTCCAGCGATGGATAGAGCTATTAAAAATTTACCAGCTTATTCTAGCGTAAAAAAATGTGCTACGAAGAATGTTACTGATGCAATCATAATTCTCAAACCAATTTTATTTTACAATCCACAAAGCACAATTCTTTATGGTGATCTTAATATTAAGGTTTATCAAACAAGGTCTAAGGATCAGGCTAATCCAGACAACTTTATCAAAAAAATGAAAATATCCCTTTGGAAGGTTGTCAAATTTGATGAAGTTACAATGGGTTATTACGTAAACGAAATTTATACAGATCTTCTCAAAAAGTTAATTTCAGATATAGATAACTTTAAAATAGATAAAAACCATCCTACAAATGGTTCTTATTGTAATTTATTGAGCACTTTAAAAGAATCAAGATTAAATCTTAATTATTAATTTTTTCTATTTATTTAGACTCAAGTGCTTGGTAAATCTTGGTAAGTAGGTACTCCCCTATAAGAAAAGAAAAGATAAGTATTATAAAGGCCAATAATCCATCAAACATGCCGTAAAAATTTATCTTATCGCCAAAAATTAAATTAGCGCCATGCAACATTAAGAGTTTAGAGAAAAATAATAATGCCCATAAGGCTAAGAAATACATTATTTTTGTCAAATAGCTTTTCTTATCTCCAAAAAAATTTGATAGCTTATGCTCTGCGTATTTTGTTAAAACAATAAATAACTGTAAAAATATCGCAATAAAAATAGTTATAGAAAAAGACTCTACGTAAACTGAGTGGCTGAATTCTGCGAATATATTTAGAATCGTCATGTCTACAAGAATACAAATAATATAAACTAAAAATAACCTTTGAGAGTTATTAATATTTCTTTCGCCATCTTTTGGGTATTGAATTCTCTTTGTAACCATAAACTTTATTTTCTAATAATTTTCTTATCCTTAAACATCAGGGAGTACAAAACAGGTACCACCGCTAAAGTCAACAATGTGCCTACACCCAAGCCATATGCAATAATGTTAGCCAAGCCATAAAATAATGGGTCATGAGGAATTATTAAAGTCAGTAAGCCTAAGGTTGTTGTTAATGTAGTGATAATGATGGGTCTTAACCTTTGCTGGCATGCGCTAACGATTGCATCATATATTTTCTTACCCATCTCTCTTTCTAAATCAATTCTATCAATCAAAATTATTGCATTATTTATAATAATGCCTGCTAAGCTGTAAAGGCCGAGCGTACCCATAAACCCAAAGTTTGATCCCGAAATTAATAATCCTAATACAGCACCGATGAAAGATAGAGGAATAGTGATTAGAATAATTAATGGTCGTCTAAACGAATTGAACTGAGCAACAAGAAGGATAATAATAAGACCAATCACCAAAGGGACATTCGCAGAAAGTGAATCTTGTGCTTCCTTAGACTCTCTTATAACGCCATCGTATCTGATCATATGATTGGATGGTAAGCCATCATTTAACTCTTCAACAATTGGATCTAATACCTCTCTAAAGTCCTCAGCCGTTGCGTTCATATTTTTTGCTTGTACAGAGACTGTTCTGAATAAATCCTGCCTAGCGATACGTGAAAATTGATTTTGTCCTTCGAAATCTGCTATTTGGAATAAAGGCACATTGTTATTATTGCTTGATGAGTAAACATTTAACGTCCTCATCCTATCCATATTAAATCTTTCATCATCCTCAGCTCTAAAGAGAATTGGAATAATATTATCTTCTTCACGAAATTGAGTAACCTCTGAGCCTTCAAAATAAGCATTGAGCGATTGCGCAATATCATTTGAAGAAACACCGGCTCTTCTCGCCCTCACCTGGTCAACTTTAATTAGAATTTTTAAAGTTCTATTTTGCCAATCTGTTCTTATATCAATGGTGCCAGGTATTTCATGCAACCTATCAACTAATTGCTGAGCTTTAGCATAAATAACATCAGAATCAGGACCCACTACTTGAAGCTTAATTTCACTTGAATCACTCGAACCCAGAAACATTTTATTAACTCTAAAAAACATACCTGGAAATTGATCATTTAAATTATTTTTTAAATTTTCAATAGAGCTGTCTTGTTCTTCTACATCATCAATGTTGATAATTATAAATCCCATATTATCTGCAGCATCGTCAGGAGCAAGGGATAAAACAAAGCGAGGACCACCAAAGCCAACATAACCAGAATATGATTCAATATTTGGGAATAATTCTCTGTCATTTATAAGTCCAAAAACTTTTTTCATTTGAAATGTCATTTCTCTTTGGGAGGTACCAGCAGGTAGTTGGGTATAAACCAAGATTTGGGGTCTATCAGAGTCCGGAAAAAAACGTTTTGGTACCTCTTTACTTGCCATTATTGAAAATATAAATGCAGCAAACATCGCCGCTAAAAATAGAAACCTGATCTTTAAAATACCCTTTAATAAAAAACCGTAGCCGATCGATAGTTTATAAAAAATCCCTGATGTTTCTTTTTCTTTACTTTTTTTCTTATCTATTTTTAAAAAGTAATAGCAAAGTATAGGTGTTAGACAAAGCCCTGCTATCCATGATGTCAATAAAGCCATTGCTATGACCAGTGAAAGAGACCTTGTGTATTCTCCTGCTGTTGATTCTGCCAACATAAGCGGCAAAAAAAATAAAATAGTTGTTAAGGATGAGGTAAGTAAGGGGATAGTCAGTTCTTTACCGACCCCTTTAAGGGCTTCAATTCTAGAGATACCTCGTTCTAGCCTTTTCATAAAATCCTCGGCCACAACAATACCATTATCTACGAGCAAACCTAGAGCAATGATAAGGGTTGCCAAGCTCATTCTTTCGAGCTGTAGATCATAAAAATTCATTAACGCAAGTGTTATCAGCATTACGGTTGGAACGATTGAGCCAACAATAAAACCCGTTCTAAAGCCAAGAAAGATAATGACTGAAAAAAGGACAATTACTAGTGTTTGCAAAACATTAATTGATACCCCATTAATGGTTTCCTCTACGACATCAGCTTGATAGGTTGCAATATCTAAATTATATCCAAAAGGCATTGTTTCTTGAATTTCAGCTATTACATTTAAAACTCTTGGCGAAAATTCTAAGAGGTTGTAACCATCCAGCATAGAAATGCCAAAGACAATAGCCGGTTTTCCATTAAAATATGCTGTTTTGTTGGGTGGATCTATATATCCGCGTTCAATAACTGCTATATCTCTCAAAGAAATAACGCTTTCTGTATCTGTTTTAAAGCTTGAATGGGGTACTGAGATTAATGTATCCCCTAGCTCTTCGATATCTTTAAAGTCACCAGTTGGCTCTAAAACAAATGATCTAGCGCCTGTATCGACCTGGCCTCCAGGAAGAATAATATTTTGTGATTTCAGTGCAGCTGAAATCTGACTGGGATTAATCCCTAATTCTGCAAGCTTTGTTGATTCAAATTTTAAATAAATTCTTTCGTCTTGGACTCCAAATAAATCAATTTTTTTTATCCCTTTTACGCTATAGATAATATCTCTAATATGTTTTGACATATCATGCATATCATTCATATCAAAACCATCTGAGGTTAATGCCATTGTTATGACAGCAACATCTCCAAATTCATCGTTAATATTTGGGATAGACGCTCCCTCAGGCAATTCTTTTTCTGTGTCTTTAACTTTATTTCGTAAGTTTTGCCAAATAGCGTCTAGATTGAAGTATTTGTCTTCTATCTTGACATGAATGATTGAGGATCCTGTTTCGGAAATTGACGTAAGCTTCTTAATCTCTGGAATCTTACGAATATTTTCTTCTAATTTTTTAGTTATCAGAAGCTCAACTCTTTGTGGAGACATACCTGGGAATTTGGTTGTAACTATAGCTTCACGATTGACAATATTAGGGTCCTCTTGAGAAGGCAAAGTAAAATAACTGATGCCTCCATAGACCATTAGACTTACAACAATAAATAAAAATATTTTCTGATATTTAAAAGCTAACTCTGAAATATTCATTAAAAGATTAGCCTCAGTTAAAGTTAAATATTTCTATGTCTTGCTCTTGAAGAACAACTTCTTGATTGTTTCGAAGGTATGGAATACCTGCCACTGCGATAATGTCACCAGACTTTATGTTGCCTTGAACATAAACATCATTATTTGTAATATTAAGTGGCCTTACCATGACTTTCTTGAGTCTGCTCGTATTTGAATCAAAAACATAAACAAAGCTTGATTGTTCATTACCAACACCCAAAGCAGAATTTGGTATCAAAATGCTTTCTTCAACGTCTTGAAAGTATACGAATGAAACCTCTGCTGTCATTCCTGCTCGAAGTTCTGATGACTGTTGAGTAAGATATAACACAACGGGAAACGAATTTGCTCTTGTGGCTTGTGTTCCAATTTCTTTTAAAGCTGCTTTCATTTCAAGGTTTTTAGCAGCAGGAAAGGTGACTGGATATATCTTATCTTGAACCAATTTTTTTATTAATGTTTCTGGGACATAAACAGAAACCTCAAGTCCTTGGCCACCATCAATTTTAAAAAGTGTTTCGCCAATAAAGACTTGTTGTGCTGGATCTACATCCTTAAAGGTAATTGTGCCATCGTAAGGCGCTCTAAGGACAGTATCTTCAAGGCCTTTTTTATTAATTGCTAAATTAGAAGCGGCAATCTCTAATTCTGTTTTAGCGTCTGATACATCCTGTTGTGAAACCGCCTTACTTTCTCGTGCAACTTTCATACGGTTATAATATGACTCTTTATTAACAAAATCAGCTTGAGCAGAGAGGTAGAGACTCTTTGGATCTCTTTGACTCAATCTCGCTAAAACCTGACCCTTTTTTACTTTACTACCTAAGTCAACTTTTACATCTGTGACATAACCACCGCTATTAAAACTTAGCGAGGCCCCTTCTCTAGGATTAAGTTGTCCAGACAATCTCCTTGATTGTTCCACACCGGTTACACTTACCTCCATCCATGCAATCTTAGGAATTGGAGCATCCTTGGTTGGCTCATCTTCATCGCAAGATGAAAGAAAAAAGCTTAAAAATATCAAAAGAATTATGTTTTTCATGCGTTATTCCTGAATCTGTTCATTAACAATTATTTCTGTTGCAGTTTCTGTATCTTCCCAACCGCCACCCATTGCCTTGTACAATTGAATGATAAATTGCACTAAATTACCATTACTTTTCGCCAACTCATCTTCTTGAAAAAAGATTACCCTTTCAGCATCTTGAACTTCTTGAAAATCAATTAAACCAGAGGTATACCTAGCAAGTGTAATCTTGTTTACCTTCTTTGCTGCACTTACCGATACATTCAGAGAGGCATTTCTTTGTTTCTCCTCTTTATAAGACTTAATCGCATTTTCCACTTCCTCAAATGCCGTCAATACCCTCTTTTCATAGTTTACACGAGCTTCTTCAACTTGCGCATCCTGAACCTCAATTGCAGCTTGTGTTGCACCTCCATCAAAAATATTCCATCTAAAATTTGGACCAAATGACCAATACCTAGAGTCAGAGCTGAATTGATTATCAAATTCTTTTGAATCATAGCCAAAGGTACCATTTAGATTGAATCTAGGATATTCTTCAGCAGTTGCAATACCAACCTCAGCTGTTTCTTGAGCCAATAACCTCTCCGCCTCCCTGATGTCTGGCCGTTGTCTTAAAATTTCTCTGGGGACCTGAACAACTGTTTTTTCAGGCACATGAGGAATACCATAACTCTGCTTCAACTCTGAATCTAAAGTGCCTGGATTTTTACCTAATAGAATTGCAAGGCTATTGGATAACTCATTAATTCTTGCAAAAAAAAGAGGAATATTAGATTGTGCTGCAGCCAAGTTTTGTTCTGATTGAAGAAGATCGACTTCTGAGACAAGCTCAGCTTCATAGCGAGCGTTTACAATTCTCAAGGTATCTTTTTGCGATTTAACATTTTCAAGAGCATATTGAAGGCGCTCTTGTGCGGTTCTCAAGGCAACATAATTCTTAGCAATTTCTGCATACAAAATCACCATCACATCCCGATATCGTTCAACAGAACGCTCTAATTGAGCATCCGCTGCTTCAATTGATCTTCTTACATAGCCAAAAATATCAATCTCCCAACTGATATCAAGTCCTATCGATGAATAAATATCAGTATCTCTGTTTCCCGAAACTGACTTACTTTTACTTTTTTCTGATACATCTCCTAGACCATCTAATGCCGGTGACTGTGCTCCCTCTGCAATTCCAAGATTAGCTCTAGCTACCTTTACTCTTGCGAGTGAAATTTTTGCATCTAAATTATCAACAGCAGCCCTACTAATTAAATCGTTTAAAACTGGATCTTCAAAAAGTGTCCACCATTTTGTTTGACTAGCGCTTATTTCTATAAATTCGTTATCTAATAGATTTTCCCAATTTTCAGGTACCTCTAACTCAGGCGCGCCTTCATAATCAGGCCCAACCGCTTTACAGGAAACAAAAAATAAAATAATTACTACTTGACTGAGAGCTTTAAGATAAGTTTTCGTAATATTTTTGGTGAGAATCATTAGTAAAAATTATACCTAAATAATTTTTATTTCGACTTTAAAATTGAAATTTCTTACAATGAATTTATGTTATCTAAATAAAATTTAGCTTTTTTATTAATTTCAATTTTTTGGTGCTTATCCATTTTTTTAAGTTGACTATTAACAATCCCTAGCCTCGGATTAGTTGCGAGTTTATCTTGATGCCTATCAAAGAAATTCCAATAGAGTGAATTAAATGGGCAAGCGTCTTCCCCAAGTTTTTCCTTAAGTTTATATTTACAATTAGAACAGTAATTACCCATTTTATTAATATATGCAGCTGATGAAACATAAGGCTTTGTAGCAAGTAAGCCCCCGTCTGCAAACTGACTCATCCCTAATGTATTTGGCAGCTCTACCCACTCATAGGCATCAATATAAATGCCAAGATACCATTTGTGAACTTCTTTAGGATCCAGCCCTGCCAGCAAACTAAAATTACCGATAATCATCAATCGTTGAATATGATGGGCATAAGCATTTTCTAATGATTGAGAAATGCTCAATGATAAACAACGCATATCGGTTTTTCCTGTCCAGTACCAATCTGGTAGCTTGGCGTTATGTTTAAAAAAATTATGCTGATCATACCCAGGCATATTTGCCCAATAAACCCCCCTTATGTATTCTCGCCATCCTAAAATCTGTCTAATAAATCCTTCAACTGATGCAAGAGGCAAATCTTTTTTATTATATGCATCTTCAGCTTTTTTAATTACCTCGAGCGGGGTAAGCATTTTAGAATTAAGCGAAAAAGATAAAAATGAATGGAACAATCTCCAATTTTCATCATGAAGTGCGTCCTGAAAATTACCAAAATTGACTAAATCTTTTTCAATAAAACTTTCAAGCAAATCAACAGACTCTTCTCTGCTTATTGGCCAACGAAAGTTTGTTGCTTGACTCTCTCCAAAGTGCTCAATATTTTCATCATTTATTTCTAGAAAAAGTTTTTCGTGATTATGGGAAGGTCTAAAGTCTTCAGTAGAGTTCGGGTTCCCATCCCAACGCTTTCGGTTATCTGAGTCATAATTCCATTTACCACCAATAGGTTTTTCACCATCCATTAAAATAGAAAATTTCTTTCTCATGTTTCTATAGAATTCTTCCATCCGCCAATGTTTCTTTTCAGAAAAAAATGCTTTCGCATAAAGCTTTGGGATTAAGAAATGTTCTGTATCGACCGACACAGTTTTTATCTCTTGGATAGATTGAAGTTTTTTTAATTCGGTCAACAACCGATATTCGTCCGGCTCTTGATATTCTAATTCACTGATATTTCTTTCTTTGATAATGCTACTAATGTTTTGGTGAAAACCCTGCTTATTTTCTTTGTCATTAATTTTTAAATAAATAACCTCAAAACCTTTTTGTTGGAGCTGTTTTGCAAAAAAACGCATCGCAGCAAACGTTGCAATTAATTTTTGTGCGTGATGTAAAACATAATTTGTCTCATCTTTGACTTCCATCATTACATAAGTAACTAAATGATTATTTTCTTTAAACCATGAATGATTTATGTTTAATTGATCCCCTAAAATTAGTCTTAATTTATTCATGATAAACATTATTATAAATCAAGTGGCTATATCTTTCTAAAACAAACAATCTGTAATAAAATTTATGAACCTATTTATTTTACTTAGGTGTTTGCACGGTATTTATTTGTTAATAAATTGTAAATACTGTGGTAAATTAATAATGTTTTACAAGGTGTGCTAATAAAGATTTAAATTAGTTATATTTATTAGCTCTCTTTATAAAGCATTTTTTATTAATCAAAGCGTAAAACAGTCTTTCGGGTGATGATGCTAAGACATTTTTGTTTAAACGTTTTTATAGGAGGGTTTTAAATATGTTAAATCCATCAGATTACGTTGGAGTTTCCTTTTGGCTGCTTTCAGCGGCTATGGTTGCTGCAACATTTTTTTTCTGGGTTGAGAGAGATAGAGCTGTAGGTAAATGGAAAACTTCACTTACAGTAGCCGCAATGGTTACAGGTATTGCTGCTATTCACTATTTTTACATGCGTGGTATTTGGATTGATACAGGTAGTTCACCTACAGTATTTAGATATGTAGATTGGCTACTTACAGTTCCACTACAAATTGTAGAGTTCTATTTAATTCTTGCTGCTATTGCAGTTGTTTCTATTTCAGTTTTCTGGCGTTTACTAATTGCCTCTGTAGTTATGTTAGTTGCAGGCTATATTGGTGAAGTAAGTGCAATGGGAGACGGTGGTAGCCTATGGTCTGGTTTCTGGATCGGTATGGTTGCATGGTTATATATCATCTGGGAAATATTTAAAGGTGAAGCAAGCCAAATCAGTGCAAGCAAAGGTACTGTAGCAAGTAAGAAAGCTTTTAACGGTTTGCGCTGGATTGTGACTGTTGGTTGGGCTATTTATCCAATCGGTTACTATCTTGGGTATACAGGCAGCGCTGATGCCAATACTCTAAATATCGTATACAACTTAGCTGATTTTGTTAACAAAATTGCCTTCGGTGTTGTAATTTGGGCAGCAGCTACATCAGGTACAAAAGCTAAGTAATTTTTGAATCTGTAGTGTAATATTAAAAACGCGTCATTTAATGGCGCGTTTTTTTTAATTCTTTTTTTTTGATTTAGGGTGTAATGCAATTAGCTGACTACAATTTACTCTACAACACTTTATCTTTTGCAATCGCCACATTTGGCGCGAGCACTGTCTTCTTTTTTTGTCAGAGGTCACAAGTTGCTCCTGCTTATAAAACAGCGCTCACTCTAGCTGGTTTGGTTTGCCTTATCGCGCTCTATCATTATTTAAGAATATTTGAGAGCTTTAATGAAGCCTATATAGTAATTAATGGCGTAATTACAGAAACTGGCGGACAGTTGAATGTAAGTTATCGCTATGTTGGATGGCTTCTAACCGTACCCCTGCTATTGCTTGAGCTCGTCTTGGTTATAAGGCTTACAAGAGAAGAGACTTTTTCTTTGGGAGCTAAGTTGACTGTTGCAGCAGTTATTATGGTGCTCTTAGGTTACTCTGGTGAAGGATTAGTCGATGCTGATCAATTACATGAGAGATGGATATATTGGTCACTCGCCATGTTTCCTTTCTTATTCATTCTTTACAACTTAATCATAAAATTAAAACAACCTATATTAAAACAACCAAAAAATGTTCAAAGCTTAGTTAGTAATTCGAGATGGTTACTTATTGTATCTTGGACGATTTACCCCGTTGTTTATTTACTTCCAATATTTGATCCAAGTGCATCCTATGTCAGTCTGCAGGTTGGATATACGGTTGCAGATATCTTATCAATTGCATCATTTGGTATTATGATTTATTTAATCGCTCAAAGAAAATCGGATATTGGAGCATAAAAGCCAATAAAAAAAATAATCAATTATGAAAAAACATTGGGATAATTTTTTTGTACCTCCTGAGATGGATGAATTTTTAGACAAAGTTAAAATTGATTTTGCGAAAAGCTTTGAAGTTGATGATCAATTTTTATCTGCATGGCTGTCACACCACGGTGAGTCTCAAGGAAAATGGTTAAGGTCCAGGCTAGCACTCGCAACAGGTGGTTTATTAGGTATTTCATCACAAACCTACATCAACTGGGCAGTTGTTTGTGAGTTAATTCATAGCGCATCCCTGCTTCATGACGATGTATGTGATCAAGATAATCTTAGACGTGGGCAAACGAGCTTATGGAAAGAGTTTGGAATATCTGCTGCTATCTGCACAGGAGATTATTTAATTGCTGAGGCTTTCAGAAAGATTACAGAAATTGATCAGGGCTGGCACCAAACGATTTTATTGAAGTTGCTCTCCTGCTCGGTCAAAGAAATAATTTTTGGGCAATCAAAGGATATAAGTATTAGTCCCTACAAAATGACATGGGATCAATATACAAAAATGGCAACCCATAAAACAGCACCCTTTATATCGCTTCCAATGATGGGTATGTTCGAATGTAAGGAATGTTCAAAAGGAGAATGTGAAGGACTTCAAAAGTCCTCTAATATCCTTGGACTTTCTTATCAATGGCTAAATGACTTAGAAAATTTAATTGGAATCGATCAAGATAAATGCACTGATATATATAATAACCACCCAAATGGGATGTTAATAAATATCTTAAAAAATCTCGAAGAATCAAAAAAAATAGAAATTATCAAAGATCCCCGGAGTCTTACTAAGTATTTAAATGAGGATGCATTCAAAAGCCAAACAGATATGATCAAAAATTTATTAAATGAAGCGAAAGATCAATTTCATAGAGTACCTAAAGTAATTGAGCCAGTATTGATGTCAATCTTTAACGAAATTAATTTAAGAATGAAAAATTTAGATAAGGTTAAAAAATGAAACAGGTTGGAGTTATCGGGGGAGGTTTTGGGGGGATCGCAGCCGCCTTAAGGCTCCGTGCAAGAGGTAACGATGTAACCCTTTTTGATAGACTGGATGCGTTAGGTGGTCGTGCTCAAGTATTCAAAAAAAATGGTTATATTCATGATGCAGGCCCTACTGTTATAACAGCACCTTATTTATTTAATGAATTGTTTGAGTTATTTGGAGAAAAACTTGATGACTATCTAGATTTTCGACCATTAGACCCTTGGTACCGATTCAATTTTCATGACCAAACACAATTTGACTATGGGCCTAACCGTGAAGAAATGCTTGAACAAATTGGGAAAATTTCACCTAAAGATGTGGATGGTTATTTAAAAATGCTTAAAGAGGCGAATGCAATATTCGAGTTAGGATATCAAAAATTGGCTGGGCATCCATTCCATAAAATCATGACAATGATTAAATATGCACCTGCAATTATTAAAATGAGAGGGTATGAGTCCGTATACACCTTTGTATCAAGGTACCTTAAACATCCTAATTTAAGACAAGCATTTTCAATCCAACCGCTCCTGGTTGGAGGTAATCCATTTCAGACCTCCTCTATCTATGCCCTCATTCACTCTTTAGAACAAAAATGGGGTATCTACTTTTGCATGGGTGGGACAGGTAAGCTTGTTCAGGAACTTGAAAAACTTATGTTACGTCAAGATATTAAAATAAAATACAAACATGATATTGAGCACCTATCAACTAAAAATAACGAAATTTCAGAGCTTCATTTTACTAATGGCCTAAGTCAAAAGTTTGATCTAGTTATCAGCAATGCTGACCCTATTCAAGTCTCAACAGAGCTGATCGGCAAAAAGAAAATATCACTTCATAATGCATTCGTAAATAAATTTGCAAAACATTCCATGGGTCTTTTTGTCTTATTTTTTGGATCAAAAAAACAATATAAAAATGTTGCACATCATACAATATGGATGGGCCCAAGATACAAAGAGCTCCTTAAGGATATCTTTGATCACCATAAACTAGCAGATGATTTCTCAATTTATCTACATAGACCTACCTGCACTGATTCATCTTTTGCTCCTAAAGGACAGGACAGTTATTACGCGCTTGTGCCTGTACCAAATTTAAAAGGCAATCAAGATTGGGATAAAATTAAAGAGCAGTTTTCAAATAAAATTCTTGATGCATTAGGAAAAACGATCATGCCAGGCATATCAGAAAATGCCAGAGATATCTTCTCCATGACACCAAAAGACTTTAAGTCTAACTATAGAACGCCATATGGAAGCGGCTTTTCAATAGCACCTATTTTAAGACAATCAGCATGGTTTCGAACGCATAACCAAGATGATAAGTATAAAAATTTATTTTATGTAGGTGCAGGCACGCATCCTGGCGCTGGTGTACCTGGGGTAATTAATTCAGCAAAAGTTGTTGAAAATATTTTATACCCATGAGTAATTATTCCAATGTAATGCAAAAGCACGGCAAGACTTTTTTTTGGGCTTCGTGGTTCTTAGATAAACCAACTGCAAACAAATTGTTTGCTGTTTATGCATTATGTCGAAGGCTTGATGATCTCGTAGACACATCAAATCAAAACTCTAAGGCCAAAGAAGAGATATCTAAAATAATCTCTCTTACAAAAAATAACCGACCTAAAGTAAATTTTAAAGAATTTAAGGGTATTGATCTCAATCTGCACCCAAAGCAAAATATTATAAATGAATTTCTTAAGGGGCAGTTTAGCGACCTAGAATTTAAACAACCGATTGACCTAAGCCAGCTCTTAAAATATTGCTATCGCGTTGCGGGCGTTGTTGGTCTGATGATATGTGACGTTCTAGACATTCATGATGCAAAACTTAGATATTTTGCTATTGATTTTGGAATCGCGATGCAATTAACAAATATATGTCGTGATATAAAAGAAGATGCTCAAATTGGTCGAATATATTTGCCTAGAAGCGAGACTGCCTCGCTTGGCTTAAATAATTATAAAGATCCATCAAAAACTGACATGATGATAATTAATGGAGCGAGAGATAAATTAATTAAGTTAGCTGATCAGTATTATCAAAGTGGTTTATATGGGATAAATCAGCTGCCAAAAAAAATTAAAAGGTCATTTATGGTGGCATCAAATATTTATCAAGGTATTGGGCATAAAATTATCCAAAAAAAATATTCTTTTAATGAGCAAAGAGTATTCCTTAACAAATATGAAAAGCTTAATTTAACAATTAAAACATTACTTAAGCTTTCAAAATTTGATAATCCGCCATTGCATGAAAAAAAATTACATGCCTTACTTGGTAATCTTCCGGATACAAATTTTTAATGAAAAATGAATATGACATTGTCGTAATCGGAGCTGGACTTTCTAGTCTTATGTTTTTATCAAAAATGCTTAAAAATAAGCCTAACTTATCGGTCCTGATTTTAGAGCAAAAAAAAATAATTGATCATAATCAGTCCTTTTGTGTTTGGGAGGGCCCTGGCCTAATTAATATTGAAAAAGAATTTAAACTAAAATCAAAACATCAATGGAATGAGATTTTAATTGAGGGCAATGGGAGGAAAATTAAAAAAAATGTTCATCCTTATCGTTATGTTTATCATGATGGATATAAAACCCTTAAATCACTTACAAGCCAATTAAAAGGCAAGATAAATATTTTATACGGTATCAAGGTAGAAAAAGTTAATGAACTTGAAAAAAAAGTCCAGGTAACTAGCTCGAAGGGAAACTTTTTATCTAGATACCTAATAGACAGTAGGCCCAAAGTAAGAATAGACGAAGTTAAATCTGAATATATTCAGCAAGCATTTATTGGGAATGAAATTGAGGTTACCTCTAATTATTTTAATAAATTTGAAGCCACAATAATGTCATTTTCAAAAAATAAAATTGAAACGGAGTTTCTTTACCAGCTACCTTTTGCTAAAAAAAGGGCACTTATTGAGACAACGATATTTTCAAGTAATCCTGATTTAAAAAAACTAAAAATAAAGCATTCAAAAAATTTAAAAAAATATGGTTCCTATAAAATACTCAGAAGTGAAAAAGGTATTGTTCCTATGGTGCTTATAGAGGCTAAAAGAAGCGAAAGGATAATTAAGATTGGTAGTAGTGCTGGCATGGTTAGGGCTTCATCAGGTTACTCTATGCGAAAAATTGCAAATTGGATTTCAGAAAGTAAAGGGGTAACTTTAAAGAAAAATAATTTATTAGCTTTTAGATACATTCCTAATCCATTACTAGATTTTTTTGATAAAATTTTCTTAAGAGTCATCAAAGATTATCCAAATAAAAGTCCTGATTTATTTATTAACCTTTTTAGAAAATCAAATCACAAATCACTTATTAAATTCTTATCAGACAAACCATCATGGTCAGATATTATAAATATAATCATGAGTATGCCAAAAGGCTTAATGCTTAAAGGTCTCTTCAAGAAGAAATGAGCAAGGTATCAAAACATCAGGTATTCGTCATCGTAAGTGGTCTGATAATATTGTCTTTAAACTTTATTCTTTTGCCAACGACACATTTAAATTTGGACTTTAACTTTCTTTCAAAGGCAGATCCCTTTCTTTTAATTTCATTTTTATTAATAAGCACATTGGGGATCAGTCACGGTGCATTTGATGGGAAAATTATTTGGGACTGTGGAAGTAAGAAAAATGCTTTTATACTTTACTTTATCTATATATTAATTTCTCTTTTAGGGCTGTTGTTATGGGCGCTATCTCCCAGCTTGGGTCTGTTTATTTTACTCTCCATTTCAATTATCCATTTTGGTCATTCAGACCTTGCATACATTGATAACAAAAAAAGATATTTAGAATATAGTTGGGGTTTTACTATGACTTTTATGCCAGTTTTATTTCATCCATCAAGCGTTGGTGAAATATTTTATTTACTAACAGACAGTAATATCATCCCAACTTCACTTGAGTTTTTACAGTACTTAGTCTCTTTAAACCTTATCTTTTTATCTAGTTATGTACTATTTAATCTTTTTAAAATAAAAGATAAAATTTATTTTCTATTAATGGGAGAGTTGGCCATAATGATCATATTAGCTTTCTTCTTGCACCCATTGCTTTGGTTTGGGTTTTATTTTTGTATATTACATGGAATCAGAGCGCTAATTAACTACAAATTTAATTTCTTTTCTGATACGATTTGGCTTCTTCTATTTACTGCCCCCATTACACTAATAATTATTTATTTAAATGTAGACCTAAGTGCTGAAGGATTTTTAATTGTATTCCCAATTCTCGCATGCCTGACAATTGCGCACATGCTTTTACCGAAAATAATCAGTTTTACTAAAGCTAAATTAATCTAGCTCCACAACTTCTCATATGAGTCATTAGGATCATAAGAGGATTTCTGTTTTTTAATATCAAAATGCCTACCCCCTCGAGGATCTGTTCCATGACCTGCAATATAAGCCCAATTACAATGATTACTAAAAACATCATAATCAATAAGCTGAGATTCAAACCAAGCAGCCCCTGCCCTCCAGTCGCACGATAATTCGTTAACTAAAAAGCTTGCAACAATCTGACGCATTCTGTTGGAAAGAAAACCTGTCTCCTTGAGTTCCTTCATTCCTGCATTAATGAAATTACTACCTGTTCTTCCCTCTTTCCATAACTCAAAATTTTCAGGAGAATGACTAACCATTTCGTCTGAGAAACCAAGGCCATGCACGTGAAATATTTTTTTTCCATACTTTTTAAAGATAAGCCTAAAGTATTCTCTCCAAAGTAATTCAAAAAATATCCAATAGGTACTCTCATTTTTAATTACATTTGATTCGTAACTTAATAAAAAATCATAAACTTGTCTTGCAGAAATATAACCGCTTGCTAACCATGGTGAAAATTTTGTTGAAAAGTCTATTCCTATTAATTCATTTCTTGTCTTTTTGTAAGTGGAAGGTTTATTTGAACTAAAGTAGGACTCAAGGTATGCAAAGCCTTTATCTTCACCACCAAAAAATCTATTCTCGGAAATAGGAAAAGAACTCTTTGAGTAATTCTTTTGCTGAATATCAAATGTAATCGATTCCTCATCAATAATTGATGTAATTGTTTTTATTTTTTGATTAATTGGTGATGGCTTAATAGGTTTAACTCTTCGTGATTCAATTTCTTTTCTAAAGTTTGTAAATACATCAGGTAGATCATTTAGGTGAAAGGGAATTTGATCATTTAAAAATAGACCTGATTGATAATAAGAATATAATTCAATTTTACGTTCTCTTAATCTTATTTCTTCATCAAGCTCTTCATGAGAATCAATAGACTCACAGTAAATACGATCTATTTGGAATTTTTCTACAAGCTTAAGTAATCCATCCACTGTATTATCTGAATAATAATTCAAAGAATGCCCATAATTACTGAGCTTTTCTTGTAAGGCATTTAGACCTTGGCATATATATAACTTTCTGTGTGAACCCATGCGAGTGAACTTCCATTCAGTATCCTTGAGGTTCTTCACATCTTGCATATACACGAATAATATCTCATCAGAAGATTCAATTGCATCATTTAATGAGAGATTATCAATTATTCTCAGATCATTTCTAAACCAATATATTGACTTCATATGAACTTAAAGCTATAAAAATTATTTTTTGCAATTGATAATTATACGATAGTTTGTAACTTCAAAAAAAAATTGGGAGGAGGTCAACATAACATGAATATTAAGAATTCATGCCACTTGGACTGTTGACCCCATATGAACCTAAGTAAATCTCTTTGTTAGAAATTAGTTTATTTTATTTGAGAAAAGTATTCTGTAAATCTACCCTTGCCTGCTGCAAATTTACCCTCAATTTTTTTACCTTCAGCAGAAGCTTCGTCTAAGTTTGAACTTGGATCTCCAACTACAACCAATCCAACCATACCGAACATTTCATGAGGTGTGCATTTGTAGCCGTAGACGCCTTCTATCTCAAACTTGACTGATATTGAAACCTCACCTGCCTCTTTCGTTAACTTCCCCACCCAAGGTTTCGCTCCCTTAGGAAGCATATCTTTTATAGATGCAGAGTTATGCATTGCATCACCTGACCAAGTCACTGTGTCTCCTTTTTGAACTTTAATCACAGCGGGCTCAAAAACAAACATATCCGGTGCCTTCCCGTTGAGCATTTTTACTTGATGATCTTTTGCCATGACCGTTCCAATAGAAAAAGTTAAAATCAAGGCAACTAAATTTTTAAAAAACATTTTTATTCTCCAATTTGTATATTTATAAATATTTAACGTAATTACTTATTTAAAAGACTACCAATAATTAAAAAGGTTCTTTTATTTAAAAAAACTAACGGCTATAAAATTCAACAACTGAACCCGGGCTCATCATTGTCGGGTATGGTATTTCATCAGAAGATGGGAATCTAATGTAGGTCGCTTTGAATTCTTTAACATCAAGATTTATATATTCTGGAAGATCCCTCTCTAATTTTTGAACTGAATCAACCACAAAAGGGAACGATCTACTTTTTTCTTTAACTTGAATCTCATCTCCTGGTTTGCATTTATAGGATGATATATTGACAACACTACCGTTGACCTTTACATGTTTGTGATTGATAAATTGTCTAGCTGCAAAGACGGTGGGTACGAAATTAGAGCGATAAACAATGGCGTCTAATCTTGATTCCAGCAGGACAAGTAGGTTTTCGCTTGTGTCACCCTTACTAGCTGCAGCCTCTTTAAAGATATTTCTAAATTGTTTTTCCCCAATATTTCCATAATAGCCCTTAAGTTTCTGTTTTTCTCTTAACTGAACGCCATAATCACTTCTCCGTCTGACTCCTCTAGGACCATGCTGACCTGGTCCATACGTCCTTACATTTGTTGGGCAATTTTCCCTACCCCAAATGTTTTCTCCCATCTGTCTAGACAATTTATTTTTTGGTTGATTTCTTCTATTTCTGCTTGGCATATTTTTTCTCTCTTAGTGCGTTACAAGATTATTTCTATATTGAGGTCTCGGAGGGATTATTAGATTTGATTGGTCTAAAAATACTGATAATGCGTTTAAACACTTTAGAATTTTTCTTCCTTGATATTTTTTAAGCCAACTAAACAATGAATTCATAGCATCCTCGTACATATCGTTTTGCAACATACATATCGCTTCGAGTATTTTAAATTCTCCATAATGTATATGGTCACAAAGTTCACCCCCGATTGGCCCCTTTTCATCTGTTCCCTCAGCAATTCCATACACTACTTCTTCAATTAGAACTGAAATATCCGGGAGTTGGTGTTGTTCTCTACATATTGTAAATAATTCTTTAGGATTTTCGCCAGTTATAGAACATCCTGCCCAATGACGTAAGGACCAAATAACCATTATCTCTGATGTATGCAAATCTAAAATTTTTAGAGCATTTTTCTTTATAAATTCGTTTGTTTTTGCTTTTGTATTTGATTCCAATTTTATCTCTTAATCTCAAAACTAAATGTGATTGTAAATGAGAATCATTCGCATTACAAGAATAAAAGGTAAAAAAAAACATTTAAATAAAAAAAATAATTAGCAAATTTTAGAAGTTTGTAGCTAATGAGGACTGGGAAAGACTTACAGGTTCATTTGATTTAAGTTTAATGGATTCCATTCAAACCCGCATCTAAACCAGCCTCCGCAAGCATTACTATTTACAGTTGAATTGGTTGAGGTGTAGTTATAATTATATGGAGATGACAAAGCGTATGCAGCAGCATTTTTTGGATAGCCTTTTGTATTTCATAGGGGGTGTGTTTTGAGAAAACTACAGATCATTTTTGCAGATTAAGATGTAAAGGGGAGTTAGGAATCCCAGTTATTAAATGATGGCATGGGGGTATGGTGGGGTGTCTTATATGTTGATAATGCTATGTTATTGAAACTTAACCGTATATCAAACCGTATATCAAACCACTAAAGAAGTGGTTATTATCTTTTAAGTCATTGATTATAAATAAATTAAGTCAATAATAATGGCGGAAGAGGTGAGATTCGAACTCACGGTGGGTATGAACCCACGTCGGTTTTCAAGACCGGTGCATTAAACCGCTCTGCCACTCTTCCGAAAACAAAATTTTATCATAACGTTTATACATTAAACAAAATTTATTCAACAAATATCTCGTCATGGAAGCCAAAAAGCTTCATATTTTCGATGCGTGTTGGATACAAAATTCCAAAAAGGTGGTCACTCTCATGTTGAACTACTCTTGCGTGAAAGCCCTCCGCATCCCTATCTATTTCATTGCCGTATTGATCAAGCCCCTTATAATTAATTGCCTTATATCTGGGAACTACCCCCCTCATCCCTGGGACTGATAAACATCCTTCCCAATCATCCTCTTTATCTTGAGTTAAAGGCGTGATAACAGGATTTATAAGAACCGTGAATGGCACTTCCTCTGCCTCAGGGTATCGCTCATTTTTATCAACACCAAATATAACTAATTGAATACTCGCCCCTACTTGAGGGGCCGCAAGACCTGCACCTTGCGCATCTTTCATAGTTTCAATCATGTCCTTAATTAATTCATGAATTTCAGGAGTATCGATTTTTGTAACTCTTTCAGCTTCTTTTAACAAGATCGGATTACCCATCCTTAATATTTCTCTAATTGCCATGAGCTTGAATCACTACCTTTAAGTATTTACTGACATTAAATGACATTATTTCAGATTGCTTATTTATTTCTTCATGCGTAATACCATCTTTACTGCTCGCTCTTCCAGCGGCAAAATTAGCAACAGGGCAAATTGCAGCATAAGGGAGATCAAGCTCCCTAGCTAAAGATGCTTCAGGCATTCCCGTCATACCCACTATTGTCGCTCCATCCTTCTCATACTTATCTATTTCTGCAGCCGTCTCTAATCTTGGACCTTGTACTGCCACATAAACACCTTCTTTAACAAAAACAATATCTTCCAATGAGGCGTTATTACATAGTAATTTTCTCAATTCTGGATTGTAAGGATTTGTAAAATCAATATGTGATACTGGATTTTTTACACCATCAAAGAACGTATGATCACGTCCATAGGTGTAATCAATAATCTGATGAGGCAAAACAATAGAACCAGGTTTGATTGCATTGGGAATAGAACCCACAGTTGCAATGCCGAAGATAGCCTTTACACCTAAAGTCTCGAGCGCATAAATATTAGCACGATTGTTAATTAAATGAGGAGGTATGGTATGTCCTTCTCCATGCCTTGCTAAAAAAGCAATATCACAATTATCTAATTTACCAACCAATATTTTATCGGATGGTTTTCCGTAGGGCGTATCAACCAACTCCTTACGAGTTATATTAAGTCCATCAATTTTTCTTAAGCCTGTCCCACCAATTACACCGATCATTATGCGTCCTATTCAAAATAATGTTGAAGCCAGTCTATGGCATACTTAAATTATGAGTCAATATCTTACCCTCGAAAAAGCAAAAGTTACAAAAAAACACTATGAAAATTTTCCAGTGGCTACTTTGTTATTTCCAAAAGCACATCGAGATGCCGCTACAATTCTTTATTCATTTGCAAGAAATGCAGATGATATTGCAGATGAAGGTGAATTAACTAAGAATAAAAGAAAGAGGCTATTAAGAGAAATAGAGATAAATATAATCTCTATAAAGCGTAAAAAGGAAATTCAAACTCCATTTTTTAAAGACTTAGAGAAAGTTATAAGTCAGTACTCACTCGATACAAAATTATTTGAACGTTTTATATCGGCCTTTAAACAAGATATTGAAAAAAAATCATATATAAGTTTTGATGATTTAATTGATTATTGTAATAAGGCAGCATGCCCTGCCGGAGAAATGATTTTAAGCCTATTTGGTGAGCATAGTAAAAAGAATGTAAGTTACTCTAATAACCTTTGTCAGGCACTCGCTTTGATTGGAATGAGTCAAGATATTCAAGAGGACTTCTTCAAAAACAGAGTCTATATACCGTCAACAGAAATGAAGCAATTTAAATTAAAAGAATCTGATATCAAAACAAAAACCTTTAATCACAATTGGAAAATGTTTAAAGTTTCATGGTTAAAAAAAATAGAATTATTACTTAATAAAGGGAGGCCTTTGGGTGAAAATGTTACAGGACGATTAAAACTGCAAATCAAAATATTAATTGCAGGTGCTGATTTGTTAGTCAAAAGATTAAAAAAAGAAGATTGTGATTGGTTTAAGAATCCTCCCAAACTTTCAAAGTTTGATTGGTCAATTTTACTAGTCAAAATTATTATAAATAAAAAATGACACCGCAAGAATACTGCAAGCAAAAAACAAAAGAGAGCCACTCAAGCTTCCTGACTGCTTTTATTTTTCTAAAAAAAGAAAAGCGTGAAGCCTTAACTGCTTTATATGCATTTTGTAGAGAGGTAGATGATATCGCAGATGAATGTCTAGATCATGAGATTGCAAGTAGGAAATTAAATTGGTGGCGAGAAGAGGTTGAAAGACTTTTCAAAGGAGAACCTCAGCATCCAGTCAGTAAAGCATTATATCCTTTCATAAACCACTTCAATCTCTCAAAGAATTATTTTATTGAAATAATTGATGGGATGGAGATGGATGTAAAATTTAATCGATACGAAAGTTTTGAACAGCTTCAACTTTATTGCTACAGGGTGGCATCATGTGTCGGCATTCTATCTGCAAATATATTTGGTTTCAAAAATAAAAATACCCTCGACTTTGCTAAAAACCTTGGTATTGCATTGCAGTTAACCAATATTATAAGAGACCTGGGAGAGGATGCTAGACGAGGAAGGATTTACATACCACTTGATGAGTTAAAAAAAATAGGTGTATCAGAGGAAGAGATTATTTCACTCAAGAATAGTAAAAAAATTAAAGATTTAGTTAAAAATCAAGTAGATAGAGCCAAAAAATTTTATGACTTAGCTATTAAAACCTTGCCTACAGAAGATAAAAAGTCACAGAAAATTGGCCTTGTGATGGGTAATATTTACTACGTGCTTCTTAACGAGATTTTAAAGGACGATCCTGAAAAAATTCTCAATCAAAAAACTATCCTGCCCGGATTTAGAAAATTAAGAATTTCAATTCTAACAATGCTCGGATTTTCATGGATTAAGAAGACTTAAATAACAGATAAAATATTTTAAATATCTTTTAACAACTTGATGGCTTGAGAAAGATTGTCAACTGGAAAAATCTCTATACCATCAATTTTTTGTTTAGCTTGGTTCGCTTTAGGAATAATTGCTTTTGTAAAACCCAATTTTGCAGCCTCTTTTAACCTTTCTTGACCTCTCTGAACAGGCCTCACCTCACCTGCTAAACCTATTTCACCAAAAATAACTGTTTTTTGATCTAGTGGTTGATTTGTGAATGATGAAACAATGGCACATATAATAGCAAGATCTACCCCAGGCTCTGTAATCTTTACACCACCAACTGCATTAACAAAGACATCTTGATCAAAACATGCGATACCAGCATGTCGGTTAAGTGAAGCCAGTAGCATGGCCAACCTATTTTGATCTAAACCCACTGATAGCCTTTTAGGCGAGTGTCCATGAGCATTATCAACTAAAGCCTGTATTTCTATAAGCATGGGTCTTGACCCCTCTTGAATGCAAGTAATACATGAACCATTAACTTCCTTGTGATGATGGGATAAAAATAGTGCAGATGGATTCGTTACCTCTTTTAATCCCTTTTCTGTCATGGCAAAAACACCTAATTCATTCACTGCTCCAAAGCGGTTTTTAAATGCTCTAATCATTCTGAAACTAGAACTTGGATCTCCCTCAAAATATAAAACTGTATCCACGATATGCTCTAATACTCTTGGCCCTGCTAAAGTCCCCTCCTTTGTAACATGACCAACAAGCAACATAGTTATATCAAATTGCTTGGCTATTCGAGTAAGTTGAGCAGAGCATTCTCTTACTTGGGTGACTGACCCAGGTGCTGAAGTCATCTCTTCAGAATAAATTGTTTGAATAGAGTCAATAACGACTACGTTTGGCTTAGTTTTTTGGATAACATTTACAATCTTCTCAAGGTTAATTTCGGATAATATTGAAATATCAGATACCTCCAACTCAAGCCTCTTTGCTCTCATGGCAATTTGTTCTTTTGACTCCTCACCACTAACGTAAATCACATTACAATTATCTTTTGGATCTTGGGTGATTTTAGACAATGCTTGAATTAAAATTGTGGACTTACCTATACCTGGGTCACCTCCAATCAAAATTACACCCCCTGGAACAAACCCTCCACCCAGAACTCGATCAAACTCTGAGATGTTTGTTTTTCTTTTAGGGATAGAAAGAGCTTTTACATCATCTAACTTTGTAAGCTCATTGGTTTTTGATAATGCAGCAAACCTCGATGGCATTTTTGATTCAATAATAGTCTCTTCAAGAGAATTCCATACAAAACAATGTGGGCACTGTCCTTGCCATTTAGATGAATTCCCGCCACATTCTCTGCACTGGTATGCCGTTTTACTTTTAGCCATCTATGTACTCCAAAGGAACACGAGTTGAGGCAGATATATTACATAGTAATTCATATCCGACCGTGCCTGAATTCTTAGCCACTTCATCCACAGAGATATGATTGCCCCACATTTCGACTTTTGAACCTATTTTTGATTCAGCATTTCTAGACAAATCAACATAAAGCATATCCATAGAAACTCTTCCAATAGTTGTTGTTATTTTTTGGTGCACGAAGATCGGTGTTCCGGTCTTTGCATGTCTTGGATAACCGTCACCATATCCACACGCAACTATTCCAATACGCATATCTTCCTTAGCGATAAAATTATCTCCATAACCAACAGATTGTCCTTTTTTGATATCCTGAATGGCAATAATTTTACTTACCAAGGACATCACAGGTTTGACATCCAGTTTCTTTGCTGAAATATCTTCAAAAGGCGAAGCCCCGTATAACATAATACCCGGTCTTACCCAATCCAATCTTGCTTCAGGAAATTTATAAAGTGCCGCCGAATTAGCCACCGAGCTGCTTAAATTATAGTTATTCGTCACTTGATTAAAACAATTAAACTGTTTTTCTATTCCTTCTTTTTCATCAGCTGTTGCAAAATGTGTCATTAAAGTAATGTCAGATACATTGGGATTTGCGTTTAAATTCTCAATTAAATAATCAACCTGATCAGGGGGAAAGCCTAACCTATTCATTCCTGTATTGATTTTTAAGTGGACATTTATTGGGGTTTTTAATGTCGCCTGATTTAGGTATTCAATTTGCAGATCATTATGCAAAACTAAGTTAAGATTTAATTTTTCAGCTTCATAAATATCTTCGCCAGCAAATAAGCCTTCGAGAAGTAATATGGTATTTTCAAAGCCCGCCTTTCTAATTTTAATCGCTTCATCGATTGTTAGAATTGCGATGCCGTCAGCACTTTTGATTGCTTTTACTGACTCCTCTAAGCCATGGCCGTAGGCATTGGCTTTAAGAACCGCCATCACCTTACTATTTTTTGCAATTTTTTTTACTAACTGGAGATTGAAAGTAAGTGCGCTTAGATTGATATAAGCTTTAAGCGGGCGCATATTTTAAGTGTTGGAATCATATCCTGGGTTCGCATAATTTTCAAAGCGAGTATATTGCCCAAGAAAAGTCAATTTTACTGTGCCAGTTGGCCCATTTCTTTGTTTTGATAAAATTATTTCAGCGACACCTTTTTCAGCTGTTTCTGGATTGTAAACTTCATCTCGGTAAATAAACATAATGACATCAGCATCTTGCTCAATAGCACCAGATTCTCTTAAATCAGACATCATGGGTCTTTTATCAGGTCTTGACTCCACACTTCTATTCAGTTGAGATAAAGCTACTACTGGAACATTTAGCTCTTTTGCTAAAGCTTTGAGCGATCTTGAGATTTCAGAAACCTCTGTGGCTCTATTTTCAGTAGATTGTTCATTTGCGGCTGACATAAGTTGTATGTAGTCAATCACGATAAGTCCTAATTTACCTTGTTGCCTATGGAGCCTTCTTGCTCTTGCACGCACTTCATATGAATTTAATGCTGAACCCTCGTCAATAAAAATAGGTGCTTCGTTTAGCACACCTAAAGCGTTCGTTAATTTTGGCCAATCCTCATCTTCTAATTGCCCAATTCTCATCTTATGTTGATCTAATTTACCTACGGAACCCAGTAAGCGCATTGTTAATTGTGCTGCACCCATTTCCATTGAAAAAATAGCTACAGGCAAACCCGCCTCCATCCCAACATGTTCTGCAATATTTAAAGCAAGGGAGGTTTTCCCCATTGACGGTCTACCTGCAATAATAATTAAATCTCCTGGTTGAAGACCCGCTGTCTTCTGATCTAAATCAGCATATCCTGAAGGGACTCCAGTGACACCATTAGGGTCATCTAACTGATATAGGTCATCAATTCTCTGAGCAGCTTTAGGTAATAATTCTTTTATATCAATAAAACCTAATTTTTCAGAAGCTCCAGCATCGGCAATTTGAAATATTTTTGATTCAGATTCATCAAGTAATTGTTGCGCATCTTTTCCTTGGGGTGAAAAAGCACTTTCTACAATATCTGAACCAACCTCAACAAGATTTCTCATGATCGATCTTTCACGAACTATTTTTGCATAGCCAGAAATATTGGATGCCGTTGGCGTATTATCGGCAACAAGCCCCAAGTAGGCAACTCCACCAACTTTAGTTAATTCTGCATTCTGTTCAAGTGACTCTGCAACTGTAACAATATCTGCAGGATCATTATTATCAATCAACTTACTTATATGAGTAAAAATAATTCGGTGATCATTTCGATAGAAATCAGATGCTGAAACTTGACCAGCAATTCTATCAATGGCTTTATTATCAATCAAAAGCCCACCCAATATTGATTGCTCTGCCTCAATAGAATGTGGGGGTACTTTTAAAGCAGAAATTTGATCTTCATCCATAATTCATTATAACGAATAAAAAAAAGGCTGCCTCATTGACAGCCTAAATAATTAGATTTATTTTAAAAATTATTCCTCACCTTCAATAGTAACTTTAATTGAAGCTGTTGAGTTATGATGAAGATCAATCGTAATATCAAACTCACCAGTAGATTTCAGTGGCCCATCAGGTAACCTTATTTCAGATTTTACTACCTCATGTCCTTCTTTTAAAAGTGCTTCAGATATATCGATATTACCAACAGATCCAAAAAGCTTTCCATCAGCTCCGGCTTTCTGAGATATTTTTATACTTACCCCATCGAGCTTTTTAGCACGTTGTTGAGATAATTTTTCAAGAGCTGCTTGTTGTTTTTCAAGCTCTGCTTTTTTAACTTTAAATTCTTCCATATTTTGAGCGGTAGCTCTTTTTGCTTTACCTTGTGGTATTAAGAAATTTCTTCCAAACCCATCTTTAACGTTTACTATGTCGCCTAATTCACCAAGGTTAACAATTTTTTCAAGTAGTATAATTTCCATTTTTTCTCCTAATGCTTGTCAGTAAACGGAAGTAAAGCTAAAAAACGTGCACGCTTTACAGCAGTTGAAAGTTGTCTTTGATATCTTGCTTTTGTACCAGTAATACGAGCAGGAATTAATTTTCCGTTTTCAGTTATAAAGTCTTTGAGTATTGGTATATCTTTATAATCTACCTCACTAATCCCTTCAGCAGAAAACTTACAATATCGCCTTCTCTTATACATATCTCTTGCCATAATATATAACTCCTAAAATTTAATTTCAGTAACGTGGAAAATTAACTGCGTCGATTTGAATGATCTTTTATCCATAAAACCAATAAATAAACCTTTTTTTCCAACCTGAATTTCTTTCCTTATTTCTTTATTAATAAAAACTGCTTCCACCTCAATGCCGACTTGTTTATCTAAATCTGCTTCTTTTTGGAGAGATTTATGTTTAATTTTAAATCTCTGCACAATTAACCCAGAAGGCGTATGACGAATTTGATCTTCAAATATAATTTCTCCATTAATTTGAAGTTTATTCACTAATTAGGCATCTCCCTCTTTCTTCTTAGCTGCAGGTGCTTTCTTAGCTGCAGGTACTTTTTCCTCAGTTGCATCTTTCTTAGCTGCAGGTGCTTTCTTAGCTGCAGGTGCTTTTTCCTCAGTTGCATCTTTCTTAGCTGCAGGTGCTTTTTCCTCAGTTGCATCTTTCTTAGCTGCAGGTGCTTTCTTAGCTGCAGGTACTTTTTCCTCAGTTGCATCTTTCTTAGCTGCAGGTGCTTTTTCCTCAGTTGCATCTTTCTTAGCTGCAGGTGCTTTTTCCTCAGATTCAGGCTTAACCTTATTTTGATTATCTCCAAGAAGTGACTTAGACTTTTCTTCACTCATCATTGGTGACTCAGAAGTAACAGCAGTCTTTTTAGAAACAACAAGATGCCTAATAACCGCATCATTAAACTTAAAATTATGCTCTAATTCTGCTAAAGATTCTAAGGTACATTCAATGTTCATAAGCACATAGTGAGCTTTATGAATTTTTTGAATTGGATAAGAAAGTTGCCTTCTTCCCCAATCTTCCAATCGATGTATGTTGCCTTTTTTGGCGGTGACAGATTTTTGAATTCTTTCGATCATTGATGGCACTTGTTCACTTTGATCAGGATGAACAATAAAAACGATTTCGTAATGTCGCATGTATGCTCCTCGTGGTTTATAGCTTCCAACTTATGTTGTAAAGCAAGGATAAATGGGAGCTAATTATATTGTTATAATTGTTTTAAATCAATGCATTTGCTTAATTAATTTTATCTTGAATATTAGCCCCATAAATTTTTTCTTTCAAAAATTTTATTAAATCACGCGTATTAGCAGCTTTCTCAAACTCAAGATTCCTCGCAGATGATTGCATGGCTTTTTCAAGCTTGCCGATTTCTTTGATTATCTGAGGCTCGGTAAAATCTTCGTATTTACGGTGTGATTTTGATTGAGCCTTTTGCTTTTTAAACTCTTCTTCATCCTGAATGCTTTCGATAATATCCTTGACTTTTTTAGTGATGCCAACAGGGGTAATATTATTATCTTTGTTAAATTTTAGCTGTTTTTTTCTTCGTCTGCTTGTCTCGTCAATTGCCGCCTGCATACTTCTAGTAATTTTATTGGCATAAAATATCACTCTTCCATTTAAATTCCTTGCAGCTCTTCCTGCTGTTTGAATAAGTGATCTTTCGGACCTCAAAAAACCTTCTTTATCAGCATCTAATATCGCTACAAGAGATACTTCAGGAATATCAAGCCCTTCTCTCAATAAATTAATACCCACGACAACATCGAACTTACCTAACCTTAAATCTCTTATAATTTCCACTCTTTCAACCGTATCGATTTCAGAATGAAGATATCTAACCTTTATGGAATGCTCCGTTAAATAATCCGTAAGGTCCTCTGCCATTCTTTTGGTAAGGGTTGTTATCAGAACCCTTTCATTTAATTCGACTCTCAATTTTATTTCACTTAGAACATCATCTACCTGAGTGTCAGCAGGTTTAATTTGAATTTCAGGGTCTACTAAACCAGTTGGCCTTGCAACCTGCTCGACAATAATTAGAGAATGTTTATCTTCATAATCTGAGGGTGTTGCAGATACAAATATACATTGAGGCATAATCGCTTCGAATTCATGAAACTTTAATGGACGATTATCATGCGCTGATGGCAACCTAAAACCATAATCAACCAAATTATTTTTTCTTGCGCGGTCTCCCTTTGACATTCCTCCAATTTGAGGGACCGTAACGTGGCTCTCATCAATGATCATTAATGCATTCTTTGGTAGGTAATTTAGTAAAGTGGGTGCTGGATCACCCGCTTGCCTGCCTGACAAGTGCCTAGAATAATTTTCAATACCCTTACAAAAGCCAATTTCATTTAACATTTCTAAATCAAACTTTGTTCGCTGTTCTATTCTTTGAGCTTCAAGAAGCTTACCCTGGGAAGTGTATTCTTTTACCCTATCTACCAATTCTATTTTAATTCTCTCGATTGCCTTCAGTGTTGTTTCTCTAGGTGTCACATAATGGCTTGAAGGATATATTGTAAATCTTTTTAATTTGTCAAAAAGTTGTCCAGTTAAAGGGTCAAACGCTGTAATAGATTCTATTAAATCGTCGAACAAAGTTATTCTAATTGCTGTTTCTGAATTTTCTGCAGGAAAAATATCTATCACATCCCCCCTAACCCTAAAACACCCTCTTGAGAAATCAAAATCATTTCTATCGTATTGCATAGAAACTAAACGTAAAATAATATTTCTTTGAAGAATTTTCTCATCAACTTGAATGTGAAGAACCATGCCATGATAATCAACAGGATCTCCAATACCATAGATAGCAGATACTGTTGCAACAATAATTGAATCATCTCTTTCTAATAAGGATTTCGTTGCTGATAAACGCATTTGTTCTATGTGGTCATTAATACTTGAATCTTTTTCAATAAAAACATCTCGCCCTGGGACATATGCCTCAGGCTGGTAATAATCGTAGTATGAAACAAAATATTCAACAGCATTCTGTGGGAAAAAATCTCTAAACTCTGAATAAAGTTGAGCTGCTAGTGTCTTGTTGGGGGCCATCACAATTGATGGCTTTCCTGTTTGTGCAATAACATTTGCAATTGTAAATGTTTTACCTGAGCCTGTAACGCCCAATAAGGTTTGAAATTTCTCATTGTTATTAACACCCTCAACTAATTTTTTAATTGCGTTTGGTTGGTCCCCGGCTGGCTTAAAAAGCTGATTAAGAACAAATGGGCTATTAGGGAATGTTAAATTCAAAATATCACTTTTTTTAAAAAATTATTATATTAGTATGAGAACTTTAATAAATACTTTCAGTCTCTACAAGTAATATTTAATTAACAGGAAAATTTAAATGTTCAGACTACTTATAGCAATACTAACACTAGCCACTTCTTTTACAACTTACGCATTTGATCGAGAGAACCTTTTGAAAGCATGGTCATCAAGTGTTGTTGTTAGAGGTTATACGGAAGTTGGTTTGGCTTACGGCTCAGGCGTAGTAGTTGCTAAGGATAAAGTTATAACAAATTGTCATGTATTAAGAAAAACCAAGTCCCCATGGGTTTCTTTTGGTGATACAAGTTTTCCAGTTACCGGAGTGCAAGCAGATAGATGGCATGACTTATGTCTATTGTCAGTTTTTAACCTCCCTGTTGAGCCTGTTCCCTTGGGTGATAGTAAAAACCTTAAAAAAGGTCAAGAAATAGTTGGTATTGGTCATTCTGGTGGATCTCCAGTCGCACTTACTACTGGTGGAAATATTATTGCAACATACGATTTTGAAGGTGAGAATATAATATTGAGTTCTGCAAAATTTAGAATGGGAGCTAGTGGAAGCGGTTTGTTTGATCTGAAGGGTAACCTCATTGGTATAAATACTTTTAAAACCACTGGTTACGGAAATTACTACTCGCTACCTGCAGCCTGGATAGAACCTCTAATGAACAAGGAAATGGAAACTATTTTTCCTATTAATGGAAAAGCGCTTTGGGAAGAAGATGAAGATAAGAAACCATATTTTTTAAAAATCGCAATCCCAAAAACAAAAAAAAACTGGGCAGAGCTTAAGCTTGTAACCGAAAAGTGGGTTAAAGATGAACCTAATAACACAGAGGCATGGTATGAACTCGGTTATGCGAATGAAAAACTAGGTAAAGTTGCAGATGCACTGGTTGCCTACGATAAAGCATTAGAGATTGATCAAAATAATTCTGACGCACTTCTAAGGGAAGCTGTTATTTACAAAAGTAAAGGTGATGCAAATAAGGTTGCACAAATACAATCAACATTAGATGAAGTAGATCCCAATAAAGCTTGGATTTTAAAAAATAATAAATACTAAATTACAAACAAATATTTAATCTGTAAGATTTTTAAAGTAAAATTAAAAAATATTTATTAATTATTGGATTTTTTTGTGAGTAAGTCGCCCCTTTCAAAATGCATGGATCGAATTAAAGAGTCACCCACACTCGCAATCACTGCCAAAGCACTTAAATTAAAATCAGAAGGCGGGGACATTATAGGTTTAGCCGCTGGAGAACCTGATTTTGATACACCAGATTTTATTAAGAATGCAGCTATTGCAGCTATAGAGTCAGGGTTTACTAAATATACTGCAGCCACTGGAACACCAAGCTTAAAAAAAGCGATTGTAGCGAAGTTAGAAAGAGAGAATAATTTAACTTATGATGCAAGCGAGGTCATCGTTGGGACTGGGGGTAAGCAATGCATTTTTAATTTGTGTCTTGCTATTCTTGATCATGGAGACGAGGTTATCATTCCAGCACCTTACTGGGTTTCTTACACTGATATTGCAGAACTCACGGGAGCAAAGTCTGTTGTAGTTTCTTGTGGGATTGAACAAGAATTTAAGGTACTGCCATCACAACTAGAAGAAGCTATTTCTGAAAATACAAAATTAGTTTTGATAAATTCTCCATCAAACCCAACCGGGTCTGTCTATTCCAGAGAAGAATTAAAAGAATTAGCAAAAGTTTTATTAAATCATCCTCATGTTTTTATTGGCACTGATGATATTTATGAGAAAATTAACCTAAATGATGAGCCTTTTTATAATATTGTTATGGTTGAGCCAAAACTTAAAGATAGAACAATTATTTTAAGTGGTGTTTCGAAAGCCTATGCTATGACCGGCTGGAGGATTGGTTACGCAGCAGGGCCTTCAGTTATAATTAAAGCTATGGGAATCTTGCAATCACAATCTACATCAAATCCAACATCAATATCACAAGTTGCTGCAGAAGCTGCCCTCAATAGTGATCAATCATGTATTACGCCAATGGTAGATGCTTTTAAAGAGAGGCATCGCTTTGTTGTAAATGCTTTTAATGAGATTAAGGGCATAAAGTGCATTGATGCAAAAGGCGCCTTTTACTCTTTCCCTTATGCACAAGAAGCTATAAATAAATTATTCAATGATGGTAAGCTAAAAGAAAATAATGATATTGCTTTTTCTGAGTATCTTCTAGAGACCAAAGGTGTTGCTGTTGTTCCAGGAACAGCATTTGGTGCCCCTAACTACTTTAGAATATCTTTTGCGACATCATTGGATAATTTAAAAAAAGCACTTAAACGCATTAAAGAAGCAATAGAAGACTAGATTCAATTTAAAAGCTTTGTTAAAATGCTCGCAACAAGAAAGTTTATTCCTCAATAGCTCAGTTGGTAGAGCACATGACTGTTAATCATGTTGTCCCTGGTTCGAGCCCAGGTTGAGGAGCCAAATAGAACGAGGGTTTCATTATGAAACCCTTTTTTTATTTAAAATTAAGATTTCTGGCGATTAATTTCATACATACAAATTCCTGAAGCGACACTGACATTTAAACTTTCAACTTGTCCTAACATTGGAATTGAAAAGATATCGTCACATAATTCCTTGGTTAGGCGTCGCATCCCTTTACCTTCTGACCCCATAACCAAGGCAATAGAACCTTTAAAGTTAATTTTATGAAGAGGTTTTTGAGCTTCATCATCAGTCCCATAAACAAAGATATTTGAATCCTTAAGGTGTCGAATTGTTCTAGCCAAATTTGTCACGACGACAAAGGGGACGGATTCAGCACCCCCGCAAGCAACCTTTCTTACAGTGGCATTTAATCCAACAGCATTATCTTTTGGGCAAATTAAAGCATCAACGCCCATTGCATCAGCAACTCTAAAACAAGCGCCTAAATTATGAGGATCAACTATTCCATCAAGTATTAAAAATAAAAAAGTTTTACCGTAATTTTCCTCAATAATGTCTTCTATGGTTACATACTGATCTTGAATTTCTCTAACGATTGCTACTACGCCCTGATGGTTATGGCTTGCAACCATTCCATCAAGTCTATCCTTGGTTGATAAATGAAATTTTATGCCATTAATTTTAATCAACTTTGTTAAATCATTTACCCTCCCATCTGACCTTGCTTCATCAATAAATATTTCCTTAACTGCTAGAGGGTCTAATCTTATTTGAGAGGTAATTGAATGAAATCCATATATCTTCTTTTCGTTACTCATTTTTTATTTCGTCGTTTATTTTTTTTATTGATTTTTTCAGATCTAATAAATGTTTTTTTGAATTTTTTTGAAGGTTTCTTTAGTGAGCCTACCAAAGCTAAATCAATTTTTATTGAATCTAAATCAACTCTAATCACTTTCACCTCAATACGATCACCTAAACGATAAGTTAAATTAGTTTTTTCACCTACCATCGCATGCCTAGCTTTATCGAATGTAAAGTAATCATTACCCAATTCAGTAACGTGCAACAGTCCCTCGATATATATATCATCAAGCTCCATAAATAAACCGAAGCCAGTAACACCTGCCACAGTCCCCCAAAAGCTTTGTCCTACTTTATCTTGCATAAAGTAACATTTCAACCAAGACTCAACGTCTCTAGTAGCTTCGTCAGCTGTTCTCTCTGTAGTTGAACAATGCAATACTGTAGCCTCGATATTTTTAATACTTGGTGCTTTACCTTTTAATTGCGACTTAATTGCTCGATGAACCATTAAATCTGGGTACCTTCTGATGGGGGAAGTAAAGTGGGTATATGCTGAATAAGCAAGGCCAAAATGCCCTAGGTTTTTATTACTATAAGCTGCTTGCCGCATTGATCTCAGTAAAACTGTTTGCAACAAATGAGAATCTGGTCGATTAGCAATCTTTTTAAGGATTTCTCCATAGTCCTTAACTGTAGGTTCCGAGCCACCTCCCAAAGTAAGACCAAAATCAAGTAAAAAATCTCTTAGATTAGTTAACTTTTCTTCTGAGGGTGTCTCATGATTTCTATATATGCCATCGCCAGGATTATCCAATAGATAATTTGCCGCACATACATTTGCAGATAACATGCACTCTTCTATGATTCGATGCGCCTCATTTCTATATATAGGCTTTATATGATCAATTTTTCCATTATCGTTAAATACGATTGAAGTCTCAGTTGAATCAAAATCGATCGCCCCCCTTTTCTCTCTTTTTTTTATTAATAGTTTAAATAAACTCTGTAAATTTACTAAATCCTCATATGATTTTTGATATTCTTTTTTTAATGCCTGGTCGTCATGATTTAGGATTTTATCTACAATCGTATAGGTGAGTCTTGCCTTTGAGTTCATTACAGATGGATAAAATTTGTAGTTTGTTATGTCCCCCTTTAAATCAAAAGTCATATCGCAGACCATACACAACCGATCAACGTTAGGGTTTAGCGAACAAAGACCGTTTGAAAGCGCTTCCGGTAGCATGGGTATCACACGCCTTGGAAAATAAACAGAGTTGCCTCTTTCCACTGCAGCCTCATTTAATTTTGAGGTCTCTCTGACATAATTACTAACATCAGCAATTGCAACAACTAACCGCCAACTATCTTTTTTTTGTTCAGCGTAGACTGCATCATCAAAATCTCTTGCTGTCTCCCCATCAATTGTTACTAAAGGTAAATCTCTTATATCAACCCGACTTTTAAAGTCTTTTTCATTTACTTTTTTATCAAATGACCCGGCCTCATCAATAACTTCTTTCGTGAATTCATAGGGTAAATTATGCTTTCTCAGGGCAATTTCTATTTCAATGCCGCTATCAGAATAATTTCCGAGAATATTTATTACCTTACCCATAGGTTTACTTCTAAAGCTAGGTTGCGTTGTTATCTCAACTTCAACTATATCACCTGTTTTTGCATTGAGATCTAAATCATATGGAATTAAAATATCTTGGCTGATTCTTTTATCTTCTGCCGAAACCACTGTCACGCCTTGCCCCTGAATAACTCTTCCTACTAAAACTTTATTAACCCGTTCTAGCACCTCAACAATTTTTCCCTCCAGCCTACCTCTTCTATCCTGACCTGTTACTTGAACCATGACACGATCTTTATTAAACACCTGAGACATCTCTCTTGGAGATAGAAAAATATCATCCATTTCTTCGTCATCTGGTATCAAAAAACCATAACCATCTGGATGACCCATCACCCGACCTGAAGTTAAATTTATTTTTTTTGCAATGCAAAGAACATCTTTACGATTGATTAAGACTTGCCCTTGTCGTTCCATTGCTCTAATTCTTTTTTCAAAAAAGATAGCCTCATCTTCTTGGATCTGTAAAATTTTTATTAAGTCCAGCTTTTTAATAGGAACGCCATGCTCCTCCATAACTTGAAGAATTAATTCTCTACTAGGTATTGGATTTTCATAAAGTTCTGATTCACGTTCAGATTGAGGGTCACTACTTCGAGTATTTTTTTTATTTTTCATTATATGCATATAAATGCGGAAGATTACGGCCTCTACCTTTAAAATCTAAACCAAAGCCAAATACATATTTATTCGGGACTTCTAAGCCAACAAAATCTGCCCCAAGAGGTTTATTTTTTTGTAGATTTTTGTCAAATAAAACAGCCGTCAATACTGAATTAGCTCCCAAATCAATTAATTTATTCTTTAAATTTAATAAAGTAATTCCCTCGTCTAAAATATCATCTAGCAAAAGTATATCTTTATTGATTATGGACTCAACTGGTGGCTCATAAATGTATTGAAGATTTTCTGTCCCTTTGTTTTGTTGATATCTAGTTGCATGGATATATTCGATAATTAGCTCAAAATTTAGTTTAGTTATTAAATGCCCTGCAAAAGGAATTGCTCCTTTCATTACTGGTAATACAGTAACTTTTTTTTCAACTTGATAAAAATGATCATTACATAATTTTGCTAAATTTGAAATAGCACTTAAAATTTGATCATTTTTAAATAAAATTGATGATTTTTTTAAAATCTCATTCATTTTTTATATATTTTTGTAAAAAAACTTTTAGCTCTTTTTTGTATGTTGCGTTTTTAAAAGCGAATCTAATATTGGCTTTAATCATGCCTAACTTGCTTCCACAATCAAAACGAGTTCCATCAAACTCATATCCAAAAACAGGTTTAGTATTTAACAGTAATTTAATTGCATCAGTAAGTTGAATTTCATTCCCAACTCCAGCTGATATTTTTTCTAAAAATGAAAATATACTGTTGCAAAATATATATCTTCCTACAACCCCAAAATTTGAAGGAGCATTTTCCGGTAGGGGTTTTTCAATAATATTTTCGATTTCAATAAGACCTGTACTATCCTTCTTGAAATCTATAATGCCATAATTTGCTGATTCGGCTTTATTAATTTTTTGCACCGAAACAATTGACGAATCCTCATCATTATATTGATCCAACATCTGCTTAAGTACACCTTGTTTTGAATCAATGAGATCATCTGCTAATACAACTGCAAAAGGACTTCCATCTACAGCTTCTTTCGCCTGTAATATTGCATGCCCAAGTCCAAGTGGCTCTTCTTGTGTAATATACTTACATAAAACATGGTCAGGAATAATCCTATACATTTCTGATAAAAAGTTTTTTTTGTCTTCTGTTAAATTAGAAATATTTAGATCAGGTTTATCATCAAAATGCTCTGTAATAGCTTTTTTTGTATCTCCAGTAATGAAAATTAATTCATCAAAGCCAGCTTCTATTGCTTCCTCGACAGCATACTGAATTAATGGCTTATCAATAATTGGTAACATTTCTTTTGGGATGGCCTTCGTTGCAGGTAAAAACCTTGAGCCTAAACCAGCCACTGGGAATACTACTTTTTTTAAGTTCATATTTTACAAAGTTTTTAAATTATTTACAGATGCAATTATGCTTGAAAAAAGATAATTTAATCTAATTTATTCCAGTTTGTTTTCTTAATGACATCTTCCTGTCTTTCAGAAACCCAAACTTCACCTTTATCAGAAATCTCTTTCTTCCAGAATGGTGCGTCTGTTTTTAAAAAATCAATAATAAATTCACATGCCTTAAAAGCATTTGACCTGTGTCTACTAGAAACAATTACTCCTACTATTATATCCTTAGGTAAAAGCTTCCCTACTCTATGAATGATTGTTGTTTGTTCAATACCCCAATGGCTTTTCGCTTTTTGTACAATACTTTCAAGAACTTTTTCAGTCATTCCAGGATAATGCTCTAGCTCCATATACTTTAATTGCTTCTCTTTTGAAAATTCCCTTACATAACCACTAAAACTTACTACCGCTCCAACATTATCTTTTTCTGAAAGCTCTAAAATCATCTTTGAAATAGAAAAGCTATCCTCTTGAATGATGATAGTCACTTATCCGCCCGTTATTGGTGGAAAAATTGCAAGCTCATCTCCTTCAAGGATAGGGTCCTTCCATGAAGATATATCTTGGTTGATAGCCACCTTATATAACCTTTTATCTTCAAACAAATTAATCCACTCGCCGCCGATTTGTTTACTCATTATTAATAAAAACTCTTCTGGAGTTCTAACTTCCTTCGAAAGGGTAAATTCTTTTTGACTAAATCCAAATTTCTCCCTTAGGTTAGCAAAAAATAAAAGTTTAAGATTCATTGTCTTTGCTAATCATAGGTTTTTCATCAAAGTCCATCGCATTATTTGAGTCTTCTGCAAGCTCAACTTTCTCAATTTGAGTAAATCTTTGTGTAATTTTTTGACTTGTTATGTGAACATCTTGAGCATTTTCATGTGCTTGTCTGATGTTATCTGCTAATTTTTTCATTCTAGTGTCAAAACGATTAAATTCTTTACCTAATTTGCCAAGTTCAGATTTTATAATATGTACCTGTTTTTTAGTTTCAACATCTTTTAGAACTGCTCTGGCAGTATTCAAAACAGCCATTAGGGTTGTAGGTGAGACTAACCAAACCTTTTTTGCCATTGCTTCTTGAATGAGCTCAGGATGATAAGCATGTATCTCAGCAAAAACGGCTTCAGCTGGAAGGAACATAACCGCGCCATCGGAAGTTTCATCTATAATAATATATTTTGTTGCGATATCATTAATATGTTTTTTAACATCTAATTTGAATTGTTTTTGGGCTTTAGCTTTATCAATATCTGTTAGATTTACATCAAACATTTTTTGGTAGTTTTCCATTGGAAATTTTGAATCAACTGCTACAGTTCCTGTAGGGTCTGGAAGAAATAAAACACAATCCGCTCTGACGCCCTTTGAAAATGTATGTTGAAAGCTATAGGAATCTGGGGGTAATATATTTTTGATCAAACCCTCTAACTGAAGTTCTCCGAATGCTCCTCTGGATCTTTTATCCCCTAATAATTCTTGCAGGCTAACCATATTTGTCGTTAGGCCATCAATCTTTTTTTGAGCCTCATCAATCGTTGCTAATCTCTCCATAACGCTTATGAAAGTTTGATTTGTTTTCTTAAAACCCTCATCTAACCTTTCCTGTACCTTCCCTGTAATAGCTTCTAGCCTTTTATCAACTGATTTTGTTAATGTCTCTACAGATGCAATCAACTGCAGAGCTGTATTTTTTAAAGAATTTTGAAGAGTTTCTTGTTGCGCCTTTCCTTGCTCAGAAAGTGTTTTATGTATTTTATCGGTAATTTCTTCACGAATCTTAGATAAGGCTTCCTGTTGAGCAAGCTGCAAGTCATTTAATGACTTTCTTGTAGATTTTAATTCCTCTGTGACTGTTTTGTTTAAGCGGTCAGTTGACTTATTTAAACTGTCATTAATATCCACAATCATTGAACGGTGCTTTTCTTCCAGGAGTTTTTCTAAATTATTACCCTCTGTGGAGCCTTGATTGACTTTCCATAAGATTATAATGCTAACTAAAAATATTAATCCTAAAGTAATCTCTATGAGCATTATTTTTTTGAAGCCTCAATTGCCTGCTCAACATCTTGAATAATGTCATCAATATGCTCAATACCTACTGAAATTCTAATCATATCTTCGCTAACGCCTGCCAAAGCTAACTCTTCAGGGCTTAACTGTCTATGCGTTGTTGAGGCTGGATGACACGCCAGTGATTTTGCATCTCCAATATTTACTAATCTTAAAATCATTTGGAGTGCATCAATAAATTTAGTCCCTGCCTCAATTCCACCCTTGATACCAAAACTAATGATGCCCGATGCATGGCCATTCGTAATTTTTTTACAAAGAGCATTATATTTATCATTAGGAAGGGCGGCATAATTTACCCATTCCACACTGTCATGACTTTCTAAATACTTTGCTAACGTAAGCGCATTCTCACAATGCTGCTTAATCCTTAGACCTAACGTTTCAAGTCCCTGCATTATCAAAAATGCACTATGTGGTGAAAGTGCTGCGCCTGTATTTCTTAAAGGGACAACCCTACATCTTCCAATAAACGCAGCAGGACCTAATGCTTCGGTATAAACAACACCGTGATAAGAGGGATCTGGCTCATTAAGCATAGGATATTTTTTTGCCTGCTTAGCCCAATCAAATTTTCCAGAGTCAACTATAGCACCACCAATTGTTGTTCCGTGACCACCCATATATTTTGTCAGAGAATGAATCACAATATCTGCGCCAAAATCAATGGGTCTGCATAAGTAAGGTGTTGGAACAGTATTATCGACTATCAGAGGTATGCCATGCTTATGAGCAATGTCTGCAAGTTCTTTTAAGTCAATAATATTTCCTAAAGGGTTACCGATTGACTCACAATATAAAGCCTTGGTTTTTTCATCGATTGCCGCATCAATTGCCTTGAAGTCTGCACCATCTACCATTTTTACATTTATGCCTTGCTGGGGAAAGCTATGCGCGAACAAGTTATATGTACCGCCGTACAATTGATTAGTACTCACAATATTATCGCCTGTTCTTGTAATACATTGGATGGCATATGTTATTGCAGACATTCCAGAGGCAAGAGATAGCCCAGCAATCCCGCCTTCCATTTCCGCAACTCTTTGCTCTAACACCCCGTTGGTAGGATTCATTATTCGTGTATAAATATTCCCCTCAACCTTAAGGTCAAATAAATCTGCACCATGCTTTGTGTCATCAAAAGTAAATGAAGTTGTTTGATAAATAGGAGTTGTGGCTGCTTTTGTAGTTTTTTCTGATTCGTAACCATGATGAAGTGCTATCGATTCAAGTTTCATATCTTATATTCCTTTGATTATTTTCTAATTAAATTAAAATAACGCATTATTTTTTTGAAGCCTCAATTGCTTGCTCAACATCCTGAATAATGTCATCAATATGTTCAATACCCACAGAGATTCTTACCAAGTCCTCACTTACACCAGCTAAAACCTTCTGTTCTGGAGTTAATTGCCTATGAAGTGTTGATGCTGGATGACAGGCAAGTGATTTTGCATCTCCCATACTAAGTACTCTCAAAATCATTTGAAGTGCGTCAATAAATTTAGCACCTGCATCCATTCCACCTTTGAGACCAAAACTAACAATGCCTGAAGCCTGGCCATTAGTAATTTTTTTACAAACATCATTGTATTTATCCTTAGGAAGGGCGGCATAATTTACCCATTCCACACGATCATGACTTTCTAAGTAATTCGCTAACGCGAGTGCATTCTCACAATGTCGTTCCATTCTTACGCCTAGTGACTCAAGACCCAGCATAATAATATAAGCATTATTGGGAGCTAAACATGCGCCCGTTTCTCTCAAAGGAACGACCCGACAACAACCAATAAATGCAGCAGCTCCAAATGTTTCGGTATATATAACACCATGATACGAAGGGTCTGGTTCATTAAGCATAGGGAATTTTTTTGCGTCTTTAGTCCAGTCAAATTTTCCAGAATCCACAATAATCCCTCCAATCGTGGCTCCGTGACCATCTATATATTTTGTTAGGGAATGGACCACAATATCTGCGCCAAAATCAATAGGCCTGCATAAATACGGCGTTGCAACCGTATTATCCACAATCAAGGGGATTCCATGCCTATGGGCAATATCTGCAAACTTCTTTAAATCAATAATATTTCCTAGAGGATTACCAATGGACTCACAATATAAAGCTTTAGTTTTTTCATCTATAGCTGCCTCAATCCCGTCATAGTCGGCTCCATCAACCATTTTCACAGTAATGCCCTGCTTAGGGAAGCTATGAGTAAAGCAGTTATATGTTCCACCATATAGTTGGTTGGTACTTATAATATTATCGCCCGATCTTGTAATGGTCTGAATAGCATAAGTAATTGCAGCCATTCCAGAAGCAAGCGATAAGCCAGCAATCCCACCTTCCATTTCTGCTACTCTTTTTTCAAGGACGTCGTTGGTAGGATTTCCTATTCTTGTATAAATATTTCCTTCAACCTTAAGGTCAAATAAATCTGCGCCATGTTGCGTATCGTCTATAGTAAATCCAGAAGTTTGGTAAATTGGAACTGTTGCCGCTTTCTGGTCATTTTTTTTTGATTCATAACCATGATGAAGTGCTATTGATTCAAGTTTCATTGGTGAGCCCCTTTGATTGTTTACTGTAAATAATAACAGAATTACATGATAGATTTAACTAAGAAGATCAATGCTGCTCAGTTAAGCTTTTTAATATAAATTAAAGAAAAATTTCTATGACAAAGATTGAATATTAACCATAGGAAATTTTTTTAATATCAAGCCTTTAGTGTGAGTGCTAATTTTGATTTTAAGCGTAATACTTTGATCAAAGATACGATCTAATATCACACCGTTATTATCATTTATAACTTTAGTAATATATTCTAAACTATTGTATTTAATAGTTAATAAAAATTTAAATTGTTCTATATAATTAACTAATTTTGACGTTAAAATCACCTTTATTCCTGCTTGACTATAAGCTCTTGCAAGTCCTCCCATACCTAAATTAATTCCACCATAATAGCGAACAACCACAAGTCCACCGTTGATAATTTTTTTGGATTCTAATATATTAATTAATGGCCTTCCCGCTGTCCCCGAAGGCTCTCCATCATCACTAAAATAAGGTTCGATAATATTCTTTTTAATCCTTAAACCATAAACGGTATGGCTTAAGGATGGATTAATTTTTTTTATCTCACTTACTCTATTTAAAAATTGTTCTCTTGAGTCAGCAATAATGCTATAGCCAATAAATTTCGATTTATTTACAATTAACTCAGATTGTTCTTCTGAAGTTAATATAAACACTGTTAACTGAGGCCTTCAATTTCTCCAGAAGTGTTTATTGCAATGCCTTCACTCGCTGGCTTTAAGGGAAGGCCAGGCATAGTCATAACACTGCCACAAATGGCAACTATGAATCCCGCACCCCTCACCAATCTAATCTCTCTAATAGTTAATGTATGGTCTGAAACAGCTCCAATCTCCTTCGCATCACCAGAAAAAGAATAAGGAGTTTTTGCAATACATACAGGAAGGTGAGCATACTCATCCTTAATAACATTGAGCTGACTTAAAGCCTCATCTTCAAAAATGACATCTTTAGCTCGGTAAATATTTTGAGCAATTGTATTTAGTTTGGATTTGATAGAGTCTTTTGTATCATAAAGAAACTTAAATTGATTTGGCTTTTCAGCAAGATTGATTGCCTCTTTAGCGAGTAATGCAGCACCTTTGGAGCCCTCCCCCCAGTGCGAACATAAGATAGCCTTGAAGCCTAGTTTGTCGACTTTTTCTTGGACAAGCTTAACCTCTTCATCGGTATCGGTTTGAAAGTGATTGATAGCAACCACTAAATTTAATCCAAAATGTTTACTGCAATTTTCAATATGGCGCTCAAGGTTAGAGAAGCCCTTTTCAAGGCACGCTAAATCTTCATTATTAAGCTCTTCGACTTTTTTGCCGCCGTGGTATTTCATTGCTCTTATGGTAGCAACAATGACAATTAAACTTGGCTCAAGACCTGTTTGTCTACATTTGATGTCAATAAATTTTTCTGCTCCTAGGTCTGAACCAAAACCTGCTTCTGTAACAACATAATCGGCCATATCGGATCCTAATTGAGTAGCGATGTATGAGTTACATCCATGCGCAATATTAGCAAAAGGGCCTCCATGAATTAAGACAGGGTTGTGTTCAAGGGTTTGAACAATATTAGGCATAAAAGCATCTTTCAATAATGCTGCCATTGCCCCTTGAGCCTTTATGTCTTTTGCATATATAGGTGATTTATTTTCGTCAAGGTTTTGAGCTACTTGTATTTCTCCTAATCTATAAGTCAAATCATCTAAAGACGAGGCTAAACAAAAAATTGCCATCACCTCACTTGCTACAGAAATATCAAATCCTCCTTGATATTGATAACGTGCGTTATTTATACTTACCTTCCTTAAGGATCTATCATTCATATCCAACCCTCTTTTAAAGGTAATTGCATCAGGGTCGATCCCTAACTCATTACCATGATAGATATGATTGTCTATTAAAGCGGCAAGAAGGTTGTTTGCTGCGGTAATCGCATGAAAATCACCGGTGAAATGTAGGTTAATATTCTCCATTGGAATTGCCTGAGCATACCCACCCCCTGTGGCCCCCCCTTTCATACCAAATACAGGCCCTAATGAGGGCTCTCTTAAACATGCCACGACACTTTTACCTTGACTCGCAAGTGCATCTGTTAAACCAATAGTGGTGGTTGTCTTGCCCTCGCCTGCAGGTGTTGGACTCATTGCAGTCACTAAAATTAACTTTGCTTTCTTTTTTTCTATATGCCCTAACTCTTTAGAATTAATTTTTGCCATATATGGACCAAAATTAATTAATGCATCTTTATTAATATTTATTTTTTTTGCGACGTCTTCAATTTTTTCCAAGTGAGCACTTTGTGCTATTTCTAAATCTGATTTCATAATAGTATTTTATTCCTTAAATTGTTTAAATAAAAAGTGAAAATTAAATAAATTACGTTAAATCATTTATTTGATTAAACGCGATTTAATTATCAGGTTTTAAAACAAGAAGACTTTTGGTCGTGAATTGTTTTTAGAAGACTTTTGGTCATGAATTACACTGACCGTGGTTAACAATGGATAATGTTATGTGAACGATCTCAATTTAAGTATATAGCATTAATTGAGATTCATCAATAGTATAACTAGTTGTTTACAAACAATATTTTTTAATAAAACCTCACATTAGCTTAATTTCTATAATTTAGGATGCCTTTTATTCAAGATTTTTTTTAGTTCTTTTTCACTTGTTTGTGGAATAAACATACGTATAAAGTCAGAGGTATATTTTCTTAAAAAATTATCTCGCCTTATACCGATATAGGTCGTACTAAGTGGAAATAAATGACTAACATCTTTACTGACCATTGGATTATCATTGGTTGAGTCATAGGCCATTTCAGCAATTAATCCTATACCCATATTAAGGCTAACATAAGTTTTTATGACGTCAGCATCGATAGCAGTCAGCATTATGTTTGGTTCAATATTTGCATTTTTAAAAACCTCAGAAACAATTGTACTTCCAGTGAACGCATAGTCATAAGTAATCATAGGGTATGCGGCTAAATCTTCCAAAGTGATATGCCTTACTTTTGACAATGGGTGATTTTTTGGCATCACTATGCAACGATTCCATTGATAACAGGGGATAGTGTATATGTTCTCTCTTAGATTTATAGACTCGGTAGCAATACCGACATCTGCCGCACCACTGATAATCTGATCAGTAACTTGCGATGGATTCCCCTGATGTATATTCAAATTAATTTTTGGATATTTTTTTACAAATTCCTCAACGACCATTGGTAGTTTGTATCTTGCTTGTGTATGGGTTGTAGCAATTGTAAAGGTACCTTGTTCTTTTTCTATAAATTCCTCTGAAATAACCTTTATGTTGCTGGACTCCTGAATTATTGCTTCTATAGAATTCAGCACCGCTTCCCCTGGCTCAGTTAAACCAATAAGCCTCTTGCCATTTCTTTGGAAAATTAGAATACCAATTTCATTCTCAAAGAGCTTAATCTGCTTACTTACCCCAGGTTGAGAGGTGTTTAGAGCTACTGATGCTTTTGAGATATTAAAATCTGATTTAACAATTTGATAAATGCATCTAAGTTGTTGTAATTTCATATACTTAAAAGTTATATAAATAGAATTTATTATTATTAAATGGTATATCAAAAACTGTTATATTGCATGCAATTTATTAAATTTTCTTTAATTCAATTTATCGTGATTTTTGAATATATTATTTCTGGTTTTGTAGTTGGGACCCTTGTGGGGTTAACTGGCGTAGGTGGTGGATCACTCATGACACCATTGCTTGTATTATTTTTTAAATTTCCTACAGCCGTTGCTGTTGGGACAGACCTTTTATACGCAGCAATTACTAAATCTGCAGGGGCTGTTTCTCACCATAAACTCGGTCAGGTTGACTGGAAGATTGTCAGAAATTTACTTATAGGCAGTCTCCCTGCATCATACCTCGTAACCCATTATCTTAAAGATATTGATCTTTATTCACTTCAAAATGTACAAATAATAAATACATCACTTGGTATAGCGCTAATTTTAACTTCAATAGCCGTTTTATTTCAGTCAATTATTATTAAAAAATCAGTAAAACAGAAAATAAAAACAAGTTTGAACATAAGCATACTCACCGTGATATTGGGTATTTTTTTAGGAGCAGTAGTTACATTGACTTCTGTAGGTGCTGGTGCAATTGGGATAACCGCTTTACTGTTACTCTACCCTAAAATACAACTTAGAAAGATTATTGGCACTGATATTGCTCATGCTGTACCCTTAACTTTTTTTGCTGGGATCGGTCATTTTAATTTAGGCACAGTCGATATAAATTTATTAGTGGCCTTGTTAATTGGTTCAGTTCCTGGCGTTCTAGTTGGAAGTAAGTTGAGTGCAAGAATAGATGAAAAATTTTTACGATTTATATTGGTTATAATCCTACTTGTGGTTGGTGTGCAATTAATATTTAAGGTTAATTATGTATAAGTACGATTCATTAGATCAAAGCTTAGTAGATGAAAGGGTAGCTCAATACAAGGACCAACTTACCCGTTTTTTAAATAAAGAATTGACTGAGGAAGAGTTTAGACCCCTTCGGCTTCAAAATGGTCTTTATATCCAAAGACATGCGCCAATGCTCAGAGTAGCAGTACCCTATGGACTATTGTCCTCGACACAATTAAATAAGCTCGCTGATATCTCTGATAAATATGATCGTGGTTATGGTCATTTTAGTACACGACAAAACATTCAATTTAATTGGCCCAAATTAGAGGATACGCCTCAAATTTTAAAAGAACTTGCCACCGTTGAAATGCATGCAATTCAAACTTCTGGCAATTGCATCAGAAATATTACAACTGACCAATTTTCTGGAGTTACGCCAGATGAAATAATTGATCCTCGATATTTAGCAGAAATCATCAGACAGTGGAGTACCTTTCATCCTGAGTTTGCACTTCTCCCAAGGAAATTTAAGATAGCAATTACAGGCTCATCAAGGGACCGTGCAATTGTTCAAGCTCACGATATTGGCCTTGAAATTTTCTCCGATGAGGATAATGAAATGGCTATCAAAGTTTGGGTTGGTGGAGGACTCGGCCGAACTCCAATTTTAGGCTCAGTTATTAAAGAAAACTTATCCTGGAAACATATTCTTACTTATAGCGAAGCAATTCTTCGTGTCTACAATCTCTATGGTCGAAGAGATAATATGTATAAAGCAAGGATTAAGATTTTAGTAAAAGCGCTTGGTATTGAAAAATTTAAAGAATTAGTTGAAAAGGAATGGGCATCAATCAAAGATGGTCCCAACACAATAGATAATTCAGAAATTAATAGAATAAAAGCTTTCTTTTCTGAGCCAAACTATAAAAATAACAAACAAAATGATCTAAAAAAACACGTAACAAATAAATATTTTTCGCAGTGGTTGTCGAGATGTACCCATAGCCATAAAAAAGAAGGTTACAGGTCAGTGACTCTATCACTCAAAAGTAATAAGCAGGCACCAGGTGATGCGACATCAGATCAAATGAGAGCTATTGCCTCACTTTCTGACCAATATAGCTTTGGTGAAATTCGTGTTTCGCATGAACAAAATTTAATTTTAGCTGATGTTTTAGAAGATAAGCTTTATGAGCTTTGGGAAAAAGCTAAAGTTCAAAAACTAACAACCCCAAATATTGGATTACTAACTGATATTATATGTTGCCCAGGCGGAGACTTTTGTTCACTAGCTAATGCCAAAAGTATCCCAATAGCAAATTCTATTCAAGATCTCTTTGATGATATGGATTACCTTCATGATATAGGTGAAATAAATTTAAATATTTCAGGTTGTATGAATGCTTGTGGACATCACCATGTAGGTCATATTGGTATTTTAGGAGTCGATAAAGATGGAAGTGAATGGTATCAGTTGACCTTAGGTGGTAATCAAGGAAACTTCGCAAGTATTGGTAAAGTTATCGGTCCCTCTTTTTCTGAAGAGGAATTACCGGAAGTAATAAAAAAAATTATATCTACTTTTATCAAGCATCGACATCCAGATGAAATTTTTATTGATTGTGTTTCAAGGATTGGACTTCAGCCTTTTAAGGAAGCGGTATACGGGAAGAAGGAAAAGAAAACATGAGCTCTCAATTAATTATAAATAATAGTATTGTCGATGATGAATGGAAATTGGTAATGCCACCTAAAGCTGACGAAGAAGTTAAAAAACAAGCTGGCAAAGTTGTTATGTTTAAGCTAACTGGAGAAAGCTCGCTTACAAATGAACAAATCGAAAATACAATATTACCTAAAAGTGGAAAAGTTATATTACCAGTAGGCGTTTTTTTACATCATCAAAAAGATTTAAAAAATAGAATATCAAAGCAAGAAATTGGCATATGGATGGAAACACACGAGGAGATTGATAGTTTTATTAATGAAATCAATGATATAAATCTATTACCCTTAATCTCGGTAAGAGTAAAAAAATTTGCGGACGGTAGAATTTTTTCTATTGGTAATCTTTTGAGGTTGAAATATAAATATAAAAACGAACTAAGAGCGATTGGTGACGTTTTAAGAGACCAACTTTTTTTTCTTAAAAGGTCTGGCTTTAATAGCTTTCATATCAGGGAAGATAGAGATGCTAAAGATGCCTTATTGGGTCTGAACGATTTCACCACACCATATCAAGGTGCTGTTGATCAAAAACAACCTGCCTGGAAAATAATTAAAAGATGAGTGATTTGAAAAAATTAAATAAAGACTTTAGTCAAAGTACGCCTGAAGAAATTATAAGGTGGGCATTTAATGAGACTAAAAATCCTATTATCACAACAAATTTTAGGCCTTACGAAGTTGCGATTCTTCATTTGTGCACTTGCCTCATGACAAATTTAAAGGTTATTTGGTGTGATTCAGGTTACAACACACGCGCCACTTATTTGTATGCTGAAAAAATTATTAAAGAATTAGATTTAAATATAAAATTATATATACCAAAACATACAGCGGCCTTCAGGGAGGCTGTAATGGGTAAAATGCCTGAAATTAATGATCCCCGCCACAAAGAGTTTACTGAACAAGTTAAACTAGAACCATTTAGAAGGGCGATGGCTGAAATTAAGCCAGATCTATGGGTTACAAACCTAAGGAAAGGTCAAACTGCGTTTCGAGATGAATTAGATATTTTTAATAAAACTGAAACTGGTCTTTTAAAAATCAGTCCTTTTTATTATTGGACAGACACTAACCTAGATGCATACATGGAAAAATATAACTTGGTGAATGAACGCGATTATTTTGACCCCACAAAGGTGGATGAAAAGCGTGAATGTGGACTTCATAACCTAGAGGGTAAATGATGAAAAATAAACTGAGTCACCTTGACTGGCTTGAGTCAGAAGCAATTCACATTATGAGAGAGGTGGCTGGGCAATGCTCAAATCCTGTTCTACTTTTCTCAGGTGGAAAAGATTCCTTATGTCTACTTAGAATTGCGGAAAAAGCTTTTAGACCAGGTCGGTTTCCTTTTCCTCTTATGCATATTGATACAGGCCACAACTATCCTGAGGTAATTAACTTTCGAGATAAAAAAACTCAAGAACTTGGAGAGAGATTAATAGTTGCATCACTAGAAGATTCTATGAGAAAAGGCACGGTTGTCTTAAAGACGCCAGACGAGCCAAGAAACAAATATCAATCAATCACCTTACTTGAAGCTATTGAAGAAAATGAATTTGACTGCTGCATTGGTGGTGCAAGAAGAGATGAGGAGAAAGCGAGAGCGAAAGAAAGAATTATGAGTTTTCGTGACGAATTTGGGCAGTGGGATCCGAAAAATCAACGTCCAGAATTATGGAATTTATATAACGCAAAAGTGCATAAAGGTGAAAATATTAGGTCTTTTCCAATTTCTAATTGGACCGAGATGGATGTTTGGCAGTATATCGAAAGAGAAAATTTAGAGCTTCCCAGTATCTATTTTGCTCATGAAAGAGATATTGTAAAAAGAAATGGAGCCATTGTTCCTATTACCGAGGTTACCCCCCCTACTCCAGATGAAAAAATAGAGAATATGATGGTTCGATTCAGAACTGTGGGCGACATCACTTGTACAGCACCTGTTGCAAGCTCCGCAGATTCAATTGAAAAAATAATTATGGAAACTGCTTCAACAGTCATTACAGAAAGGGGTGAAACTCGCTTAGATGACCAAGTGTCAGAAGCCTCTATGGAGCAAAGAAAAAAAGAAGGTTATTTTTAATGAACGATACGAATAAAAATAATACGGTTTTAAGATTTATGACTTGTGGCAGTGTTGACGATGGTAAAAGTACGCTTATAGGTAGGCTACTCTATGATACTAAAACCATCTTAACAGATACTTTGAGTCAAATTGAGAAGACCTCTAAGAAAAAGGGCATGACTGCGCTTGATTTATCATTGATCACAGATGGTCTTCAGGCTGAAAGAGAGCAAGGAATAACTATTGATGTGGCCTATCGATATTTTAGTACTGGTACAAGAAAATATATCATTGCTGATGCTCCTGGACATGAGCAATATACAAGAAATATGGTTACCGCAGCCTCAACTGCTCAGCTTGCAATTATTCTTATTGATGCAAGAAAAGGTATGCTTACCCAAACCAAAAGACATTCCTACCTAACAAAACTAGTTGGGATTAAACATATTATTGTTGCTATCAATAAAATGGATTTAGTTAATTATAATGAGAGTGAATATAAAGCTATATGCGAAGAATACAACTCATTTGCATCAGCAATAAAATTAAATCAGCCTGAAGTTAATATTGATTTTATTCCTATGTCGGCTCTCAATGGAGATATGATTGTAGAAAGAGGTGAATCATTAAATTGGTACAAAGGCTCAACACTTTTGGAAACTCTTGAAACTATTGATACATTAGAAAAAACAAAAAATACACAATTAAGACTCCCAGTTCAGTATGTTTGTCGTCCAAGAGATTCAACGAATGAAGATCTGCATGATTTTAGAGCCTTTATGGGAAGAATTGAGTCTGGCTTATTAAAAGTAAACGATAAAATAAAAGTCCTTCCATCAGGCTATGAATCAAGTGTCAAAGAAATTCGCATTGGGGAGAAACTTATTTCTGAGGCAACTTATGAACAATCTGTAACCGTATCGCTAAATGATGAAATTGATATTTCCAGAGGAGATATGCTTGTTCAAAAAGAAGATACCTTAGAGGGCTCTAAAAGTTTTACAGCGAACGTTTGTTGGTTATCTGAATCAAACTTAACACCAAACAGAACCTATTTGATTATGCATACTACAAGATTATCTAAAGCAAAAATTGCAAGTATCAATTACAAAATTAATATTAATACTTTAGAGGCTGAACAAGCTACCGAACTCCAAACTAATGATATTGCTAACATCAATTTTAAGTTAGCACAGCCCTTAATTATTGATCAGTACTCACACAATAGAAGCACAGGTTGTTTCATTATTATTGATGAAACAACATTTCATACGGTTGGCGCAGGTATGATTGAGACCCTAGAATAGTTCTATAAAATAATTTAAAATTCAACATTAAGTAAAGGAAATAAAAAATGACGTATGTAGTAACGCAAAGTTGTATTAAATGTAAATATACAGACTGTGTCGATGTCTGTCCCGTAGATTGTTTTGTTGAAGGACCTAATTTTTTAGCCATCGACCCAGAAGAGTGTATTGATTGCACATTGTGCGTAGCTGAATGTCCTGTAGAGGCAATCTTTGCTGATGATGATGTACCGGAAGATCAACAAGAATTTATTGAAATTAATGAAAGATTGTCTAAAGTATGGCCTATAATTACTTCAAGAAAAGACCCATTACCTGAGGCTGAGGAATTTTCTACTAAAACTGATAAGCGCCCCCTATTAATAGAAAATGAGGTGTAAAAATGATCTGTAAAAAAAAATATTATTTTAGTATTGTGGTTTTGTTCTTAATCTCTTGCGGTGGAGCAAAGTTTGTAGAGGAAACACCTGGTTCAGAGACTGTAAATTTGGTCACGAAAGTTGATCAAAATCAATGTGAATATAAAGGTGAGGTAAAAGATAAAATCAAAGGATACTCAGATAGTAGTTTCAACAATACAGAAAAAAACTTAATTCAGCTCGGTAAAAATTCAGCAGTTAAAAAAAATGGCGATACCATCATAATGTCAAATTATAGACAATATAGAGGAACACAGTCAGCTTTATTCAGAATCTATGATTGTAAATAACAATACAAAATTTGGAGGAGTATATGTTTGCAAAAAGAATTATTATTACAGCAGTCCTACCTTTTGCGTTAGCATGTGGCGGCCCTCAGTATGTTGAAGTTGAGCCAGGTTCAGAAGATGTGAATGTAGTTAACTCAGTTGACCAAAGTAAATGTGAACACAAAGGTCAAGCCAAAGTAAGAATTACTGGGTATGCAGAGCGGAGAGGAAATAACACAGAAAGTGACTTAATACAGCTTGGTAAAAATGCCGCACTTGAAAACCAGGGAAATACTATATATATGATTGATCATCCTGAAGCAGGCAAAGGAACTCAATCAGCCGTTTATCAGATCTATAATTGTAGTTAAGGTTTATTATTTTTAATTTCAAGATGTCCAAAGTTTTGTTTGGGTTATACAAATAAACCCGAATATTAAAATAAAAAATAATCCTAAAGACAACCCAAATGTTGAGAACCAACAGATTGGTACTATTACACCCGCAACCGTAGATGAAAAAAACATTTGCATGAAGGCTTGGCCTGATGCAGCTGTACCTCTTGCTTTAGGAAAACAATCAAGCGCAGCAATAGATATTATTGGCATAATCGTAGCCATACCAATATTGTATAGAGCTATGAAGCCTATATTGAATATGGGATTATTATCAAAAAAATAACAAAATATTAAATTTGATAGCGCCATTAAAAGCATCCAAAAATAACCGAATTTTGTAACCCTTGCTGGGTTGATAACACCTGCCGTCTTTTTAGCAATAAATGAACCTATGATCATGCCACAGACCGTTGGAACAAATAAGTATGCAAACTGTTTTTCGGTAAACCCCAACAGGTCTATCAAGAATACTGGGCTTGCTAGCACGTAAAGAAAGAAGGCAGAAAAATTTGCTGAGAGAGATAGTATTAAAAGTACAAATTCCTTATCTTTAAATATTGAACGGTAACGTATTGCAATTGATTTCAGGTCAAATGGAAGTCTATCTTTTAAAAGCATAGTCTCAGGTAATACTTTCGAACCAAAGTAGATGGCAATTCCTGCATAAAGAGCTAAGAAGACAAATATACTTTGCCACCCATAATCAAGTAAAAAACCACCAAAAATAGGTGCTACCGCAGGTGCAATTCCAAACATTATCTGAATAGTTGCCATTACCCTTTGTGCTTGAGCACCTTCATATAGATCACGAACCATCGCACGTGCAACGACATTTCCAGCACCGCCTCCAATTCCCTGAAGGGCCCTAAAAAACCACAATTGCTCTACCGAAGTTGATAAAGCACAGCCAATTGAAGCAAAAAAGAACAAAGCCAGACCCCATTTGATGGTCATAATTCGACCAATTGAATCGGATATTGCACCATGGAATAAGGTCATTATGGTGTATGGGATAAGATAAAAGGTTAAGCTTTGTTGAACATAAGCAGGTGTTGATGATAAATCAGTTGCGATTATATGAAAGCCTGGTAAGTAAGTATCAATTGCAAACGGGGCGAGACTTGCTAGTACTGCAAGTACAATGACTTTGGGATTAAGAAACAGACTCATGCTTTTAATTATAGATTAATTAAGGAAGGGCATGGAATTTTGCTAATCTCTCTTTTTCCTCTCCTTCAGAAATTTTCTTAGAATTTTTGTTTGATCTAAACATTATCGGTTTAGCTTCAAGACCAGGATTTTCTGTATCTTTTATTGCTTGATCAATTAAATGGCGATTTGGTGACTTTGAACAAACTGGGTCAGCACTCTCCGCATCACCAGCTAAAAGCATTGCTTGACATCTACAACCACCTAGATCATTTTCTTTTTCAGAGCATGATCTGCATGGCTCTTTCATCCAATCAGTTCCCCGAAATTTATTAAAAGCGGGTGAATCATACCAAATCTGTTTCACATCTGTATTTCTTACATTAGGAAATTCTAAATTCGGTATCACTCTCGCTGAGTGGCATGGTAAAACATCTCCATTGGCAGTAATGATCATGAATACTTCCCCCCAACCATTCATACATTTTTTTGGTCGATCTTCAAAGTAGTCTGGGACTACGAAAAATATTTTCATTTTATTACCGATGCGCTCTCTGAATTCGTTTGTGACTTTTTCTGCATGCAGAACTTGTTCTTTTTTTGGCATTAGCTGATCTCTATTTACCAATGACCATCCATAATATTGAGTGTTTGCTAACTCAATATAATCGGCTCCCAAACCCTCAGCCATTTCCAAGATCTCTTTAATATGATCAATATTGTATCTATGCAAAACGACATTGAGGACCATTGGATAGCCTCTATCTTTAATCATAGCCGCTATTTTTTGTTTTAATTTGAATGTTTTAGTGTTGGTTATAAAATTGTTTATTTCTTCTGTGATGTCATGCATTGATAGTTGAATATGATCAAGGCCTCCATCTTTTAACGCATCAATTCTTTTTTCATTCATTCCTGCGCCAGATGTTATTAAATTACTGTAGTAACCCAGCGAACTAGCTTCAGTTACAATCTCTTCAATATCTTTTCTTAATAAAGGTTCTCCACCCGAAATTCCAAGTTGTGCTGCACCTAACTCCCTTGATTCTCTTAAAACCTTAATCCATGATTCCGTATCTAGCTCATTTTGAGTATGTTTATCAAAATCTGTAGGGTTATAGCAAAAAGCACATTGAAGCGGACACTGATAAGTTATTTCTGCCAGCAACCAAAGTGGTTGTGTCGTAGTTGTATTACTTGATACACCGTTATTTTTTTCAGCCATTTTGCACCTCTTAATTAGTCTTTTCAATCCAAGCTTTTTCAAGAGCCATTTCAATCATTCCTATAATGTCCTTATCAATTCCATTGGCATCTGGAAATTTTTTGACCAACTCCTCTGTGATTTTTTCAACAGAATGATTGCCGTCAACCAAGTTTAACACTTCGCCCGCCCCACCATTTAATTTAACCATACCCTCTGGAAATAAAATAACATAACAATCCTGGGCTTTTTCCCACTGAAATCTGTGATGAGGAGCAATTTTATATATATCTTCTAGTTTAATGGTCATTTTATCTTGGTTGCCTCATATAATCGCGATCCTCAACTTTAATGTTAGAAGATGCCAACATAATTGAATCTGCAATAACCCATAAGACATTAAGTTTAAATTGCAAAATTTCAAGTGCCTTTTCTTGCATTTCTCTAGAGGTACTAAAGTAATCTAGGGTCACACCTAGCCCATGCTCGACGTCTCTTCTTGCCTCAGTTAATCTTTTTTTAAAATAACTTAAGCCTGATTCATCAATCCATGGGTACATATCTGGCCATGAACTTATTCTTTGTTGGTGAATGTGTGGGGCAAATAGCTCAGTCAAAGAGGAGCATACAGACTCTTGCCATATTCTTTGTTTTGCAAAATTAATATACGCATCGACGGCAAACCTAACCCCAGGGCTTACTCCTTCAAGGGAGGTTACCTCCTCTCTCTTCAAACCTACTGCTTTTCCTAGATTTATCCATGCCTCAATACCACCCTCTGCATCACCTTCACCATCGTGGTCTAAAATTCTAACTATCCATTCTTTTCTGATTTCCTGAACAGGGCAATTTGATAAAATTGCCGCATCCTTTAAAGGGATGCTAATTTGATAATAAAACCTATTTTTTACCCAGCTTTGTAGCTGTTCTTTTGATAACTTGCCCTCATACATCATCACATGGAAGGGATGATATATATGGTAACCCTTCCCCTTCTCTCTTAACTTTTCTTCAAACTCTTTTCGCGGCCATGGTGCTGACATGTAATTACCCTTTATAAAATTATATCCATTCCATCACAAGAAACTTCGATTCCATTTTTTTCTAGAAGTTTCCGTTCAACAGAGTCTTCTCTTAAAATTGGATTTGTATTATTTATGTGAATTAAAATTTTTCTCGGTTTCTTAAGCGAGCTTAGTGTTTCCATAATTCCGCCTTTACTCGATTGATCTAAATGACCCATTTCACTTGCCTTTTTATTACTAATACCATGTCTGGACATCTCATCATCTGTCCAAACAGTTCCATCAATAAGAACAACGTCGGCATTTTTCATATATTCCAAAACATGATCTTCAATCACACCGAGCCCAGGCGCATAAAAAATATTTTTTTCTTTCTTCGTATCTTCAATTCTATATCCGACATTATCACCTGGGACAGTGTTATGTCTGTGCGGTGAATATGGCGGCGCTTCACTTTTTAATGGGACTGCCGTAAATACTAGATCATCTGCCTTAGGAATTGTATAGGTGCTTTGGTCGGTTAAGACTTCATGCCAAATAACCCCTCTAAAATGCTCTAAAATATTAAAAATAGGAAAACCTGTTGTCATATCCTCATAAACTTCTTTAGTACAATAAATATCCCAAGGTTTGTCATGCTCTCTTAAAATTAAAAGGCCTGTTGTATGATCTATCTGACCGTCTGTGATCACAATAGAAGAAATTCCAGTGTCGCGAATTTTTCTTGCTGGCTGAAGTGGTGGAAATGATTCAATTTGTGCCCTAATATCTGGCGAAGCGTTAAATAAAATCCAATCTTCACCATTAGAGCTTATTGTTATCGATGATTGATTTCTTGCTTTAAGATTTGGATTATTCTTTCTTAACCCTGCACAGTTCTCACAGTTACAATTCCATTGAGGAAAGCCTCCACCGGCACCTGAACCTAGGACGCGTATATGCATAATTTTCCAATCTTAAATGTTAACCAAAACACGATGATGTATGAGAATACAATTGACAGACAGGGGAAAATGTCTAAAAAAAACTCATGGATATCATGAGTTACTTAGCTATGTCTCTACCTAAAATATTAGCAATGGCAGTAAGCTCTTTCATTAATTCTTTTAACTCAGTCGGGGTTATTGCTTGGTCTGCATCGCACCATGCTTCACTTGGTGTAGGGTGCATTTCAACAAGTAAGCCATCTGCGCCAGCGGCAATTCCTGCTCTTGATAAGGCCGCAACCATCCATGCTTTACCACCTGAATGAGATGGATCAATGATTACAGGTAAATGCGTTTCTTTCTTTAATACAGGAATAGCAGTCACATCAAGTACATTTCTATAATAAGTTTCGAACGTTCTTATTCCTCTTTCACAAAATATGATGTTATGGTTACCGCCTGAGGCGATATATTCGGCAGCCATTAGCCACTCAGAAATTGTGGCTGACATGCCTCTTTTAAGAATAACCGGTACTTTTAATCTTCCAACCTCTCGCAATAATTCAAAATTTTGCATGCTACGTGTACCAATCTGAATCACATCAACCTTATGTTCTAAAAATTTATCTAAGTGCCTTACATCTAGGAGTTCGGTGACTATAGGAAGTCCTGCATTATCTGCAGCCTTTCTAAACATCTCTAAACCTTCAAATCCAGTACCTTGAAAGCTATAGGGACTTGTTCTTGGCTTAAATGCACCGCCTCTCATTAATTTGACGCCTGCAGCTTTTACTCCTTCTGCAGCATTTTTCATTTGATCAGGCGTTTCTACAGAGCAAGGGCCTGAGATAACTTGTATATTTTTTCCACCAATTGGATGACCATTAATATTAATAACAGTATCTTTGGGATGCCATTCTCGTGCCACAATTTTATATGGCTTTACAATTCTTAAGGCTTGCTCAACACCAGGTAAATTATCAAGAAGCTTAGGATCTAGAAGTCTCTCGTCACCAACGGCTCCGATAACAGTTTTTTCAGTGCCCTTAGAAATGCTCGCATCTAAACCTTTCTCTTTTATTCTAGAAACAACGAAATCAATCTCTTCATCCGTTGCTGAATTATTCATCACAATAATCATAATTATCCTATTTCTTGAAGCTTCTTAAATATTTAATAAATATATCATTTTCATTCTTAAGGCCTATGCTCACCCTTAAAAAAGAAGGTAGTTCATAGTTCTTGATTGGCCTTACAATGATGCCATTTTCTAATAAATGCTGATAATACATCATTGCTTTTGTTTCGTCTCCTAAATTAAAACTTATAAAATTTCCGTAAGAAGGTATAAATTGAATTCTCTGCTCCCTAAAACACTCTTCTAATTGCTCTCTTCCTTGGTTGTTAATCAATCTACTTTGATTAATAAAGTCATCATCTTTAAGCGATGCTATTGCTGCAGTTTGTGCTACAAGATTGACATTGAACGGTTGTCTAACTCTATTCATTAAATTAATAACTTCTTTATCTCCGACGCCATATCCTACTCTCAATCCAGCTAACCCATGTGCCTTCGAAAAGCTTCGAGATATTAATAAATTTTTATGCTCCGAAAGCCAACTGAAGGCAATTGATTTTTCATCACCATTTAAATATTCATCATATGCTTCATCAAGGACAACCATAATATGTTTGGGAACCTTAGATAAGAAATTCAATATCTCAGATCGTACGATAAGATTACCTGTGGGATTATTCGGATTAGCAATGAAGATAAGCTTCGTTTTTTTTGAAATCAGCTTAATAAATTCATCTAAATTATGACCAAAATCTTCAGAAGGTTTGGCCTTTATACCAATACCGCCAACAGCTTTAGTTACAATTTCATACACAGCGAATGCATGTTTCGAGTATATAACCTCATCGCCTGGAGATAAAACAGTCCTTGCTGCGAGCTCCAAGATATCATTTGATCCATTTCCAAGAATAATTTGATCTGGATTCAAGGTAAATTTATTACCAATAGCTAATTTTAGATAGTAACCATTTCCATCAGGATATCTATGGATTTCCTTAATACACTCATCTATAGCAGATTTTACTTTTGGGCTTATACCACTAGGATTTTCATTTGAAGCCAGCTTAACAATTTTTTCAGCAGATATTCCAAGTTCCCTTGAAACTTCTTTTATTGGTCTCCCGCCTTGATAGGGCTCCAATTCTGAAATATATTTTGGAGTAGTTATAGCCATAAATAATTAAGATTTAATTTTTTGGATAAGATCCTAAAAATTTCATAAATGAAGATTTTTTTTCAATATCTGTTAGACATAATTTCACTTTAGCATCTTCTCTATGCCCATCAACATCAATAAAAAAAACATATTCCCACATACCAATCTTTGAGGGTCTAGACTCTAACTTTGTTAGACTAACCTTCCTTGAAGCGAAGGGATCAATTAAATCAACAATCGCACCAGGTTTGTTTTTTGTAGCAACAACTATAGATGTCTTATCATTGCCAGATGGCTCAATCTCTTGATCAGATAGAATTAAAAACCTTGTAGTATTATTTGGCTCATCTTCAATATGATTTTGTAATATATTGAGTTTAAAAATACTCGCTGCTCTTGCACTGGCAATTGCAGCAGAATGTCTTTCTTTCGATGCGATTTTTGCGCCTTCAGCATTGCTAAGAACTGTTATTTTTTCTGCATTAGGAAGGTTGTTGGCAATCCAATCGTGGCATTGAGCCAATGATTGCCCATGAGCATAAATATTTTTTATTTTTTTTAAATCTTTAGATTTTGATACTAAGCAATGGTGAACCGGCAAAGTAATCTCACCACATATTTTTAGATCTTTCATTAACAATAGATCAAGAGTCCGGCTAATACCCCCTTCTGTTGAATTTTCTATAGGCACCACTCCGTAATGTACCTTTTCTGACTGTACATTATTAAATACCTCGTCAATACTGTTAGTTGGAATTGATTTTACATTTTCACCAAAATGTTTAATGGTTGCTTCTTCACTGAATGTGCCTGATGGACCTAAAAAAGAAATAGCCAATTTTTTTTCTAAAGCTCTACAATTTGAGATAATTGCTTTATAGATATTTACTACACTATCGTTTGACAGAGGGCCTTTATTTTCCTTAACAAGCTTTGAAATGACTTGCGCTTCTCTTTCAGGCTTGTATATAACACCATCTTCCTTTAGAAGCCCTATTTCTTTTGCTAGCATGCCTCTGTTAGATACAAGCTCTAATAGCTTTTTATCTATATGATCAATATTTTTTCTTAATTTTTCTAATTTTTTTTTCATGTATTATTTTTTTTAAAATCTTTCATAAACTCAACTAAACATTCTACTCCATCAAAAGGCATAGCGTTATACAAGGAAGCTCTTAAACCTCCTACTATCCTATGTCCCTTAAGAGCATACAACCCCTTCTCCTCTGCTGTGGCAACAAATTTTTTTGTTAAGTCATCATTTACCATCCTAAAGGGTACATTCATTCTAGATCTATTTTTAATTTCAATATCATTAATATAAAAGTCATCTGCATCAATGAAGTTATATAAATAATTAGATTTTTTAATATTTAATTCTTCTATTTTTATTAAGCCCCCCAAGTCTAAAAGCCATTCAAAAACTAATCCAGCCATATAAATACTGAATGTAGTGGGCGTATTAATCATTGAATTATTTTCAGATTGAATTTTCCAGTTTAAGGTTGATGGCGTTTTTTGATCTGCGAATGAAAGTAAATCGTCTCTAACTATCACTATAGTTAGCCCAGAAGGACCAATATTTTTTTGAGCTCCTGCATATATCACCCCATAATCATCAATATTTACAGGTCTTGATAAAATTGTTGATGACATGTCACAAACTAGAGGAACTTCAGGTATTTTAAATGTATCAAAATACTCAACACCATGAACAGTTTCATTTTGACAAAAGTGAACATAGGCGTCATTGTTATCAAAATTCCAAGATTCAAAACTAGGTACTTTTTTAAAATTATTTAGCTCTGATGAAGCCGCCAATTTTATTGTGCCAAAAGGCTGAGCATCATTATAAGTTCGCTTTGACCAATACCCCGAAACAACATAGCTTGCTGATCTATTACTGAGTAAGTTCATAGGGACCATAAAGTTTTGAGTAATAGCACCTCCTTGCAAAAAAATTACCTTATAGTTATTTGGTATGTTGAGTAAGTTTCTTAAATTTTTTTCAGCTTTTTCGACAATCGGAAGATATTCTTTACTTCTATGAGACATTTCCATGACGGAAATCCCAGTATCATTGAAATTTAAAAATTCATGCTGCGCTTGCAACATAACCTCTTTGGGTATCATTGCTGGCCCAGCAGAAAAATTATATTGGTAGCTCATCTTGATTCATTTCAATTTGTTCTGGCTCTACTATCTTAGCTAGCCCTGATAGCTTCTCATCCTTCGTTAAGTTGATTAATGTCACACCTTGAGTTGCTCTTCCTAGCTCTCTAATTTCCGAAACACGTGTTCTTATCAAAACGCCTCCGGTAGTAATTAGCATAATTTCATCAGTGTCACCAACTAATCTTGCAGAAACTACAATGCCATTTCGATCACTCACCTGAATAGCCTTTACACCTTGTGTGCCCCTACCTGACTTTCTAAAGTCGGATAACACTGTTCTTTTCCCGAAACCGTTTTCTGTTGCAACTAAAACAGATTCGTCTTCAGATGATGCAATTAGAAGTGATAAAGCTTGATTTTCATCTGGAATCTTCATACCCCTTACACCTCTTGCATTTCTTCCCATACTTCTCACACCATTTTCATCAAACCATACTGCTTTTCCACCATTGGAGACAAGGACAATATCATTTTCTCCGTTCGTAATTTCCGCTCCAATTAAATAGTCTCCATTATCGAGCTTTATTGCAATAATTCCATTCTTTCTAGGATTTGAAAAGTCAGAAAGTGGCGTTTTCTTTACTGTGCCTTTGGATGTTGCCATAAAAACAAATTTATCATCAACAAAGTCTTTAACGACAAGTGTCGCATTTATTTTTTCTCCAGGCATTAAGGGAAATAAATTTACGATCGGCTTTCCTTTGCTTACCCTACTACCTTGAGGTACTTCATAAACTTTTAACCAATAAACCTGCCCTCTACTTGAAAAGCATAAAATATTATCATGTGTGTTAGCAACGAACATTTGCTCAATAAAATCGTCTTCCTTGGCAGTCATTGCCTGCTTACCCCGTCCACCTCTTCGCTGAGCTCTGTACTCATCGAGCACTTGAGCTTTGATATATCCTGTATTGGATATAGTCACAACTAGATCTTGAGGCGTAATCAGATCTTCGATAGACAAATCATATGCATCTTCAATAATCTCACTTCTTCGATCATCACCATATTGAGCTTTAATTTCATCAAGTTCAGTTTGAATTATCTTGGTAACTCGTTCCGCGTTTTCTAAAATATCTAAGAGATCACTAATAACATCAAGAATACTCTTGTATTCGGTAACAATTTTTTCTTGTTCAAGACCTGTTAGTCTTTGTAATCTCAATTGGAGTATTTCTTGAGCCTGGTTATCGGAAAGCTTGTAACCTTTTTCTGTGAGCCCAAATTTATCAGATAAACCTTTTGGTTTTGAAAGGCCGGTAGAAGTTTTTTGGAGCATACTTTCAACTACAGTTGATTTCCATGTTTGCTTCATTAATTCAATTTTTGCTTCTGGGGGAGTTTTTGCAGACTTAATGATTTTAATCATTTCGTCGACATTTTCTAATGCTACCGCCAAACCCTCCAATACATGACCCCTATCTCTAGCCTTTTTCAAGTCATAGACAGTTCTTCGTGTAATAACCTCTCTTCTATGCCTTAGGAAGGCATCTAGGATCTCTTTAAGATTAAGAAGTTTTGGTTGTCCATCGATTAGGGCAACCATATTCATTCCAAAGCTATCCTGCAGTTGAGTTTGTTTATATAAATTATTAAGGACAACATCTGGAATTTCACCTCGTTTTAACTCAATAACCACTCTCATTCCTGATTTGTCAGACTCATCTCTTAAGTCCGAAATTCCATCAATTTTTTTACCGTTTACAAGTTCTGCAATTTTTTCGATAAAATTTTTCTTGTTAACCTGGTAAGGGAGTTCGTCAACTATAATTGATTCTCGTTTTCCTCTATCAAGCTCTTCGATATGTGTTTTGCCTCTCATCACGACCCTGCCACGACCTGTCCTATAACCATCTCTTACACCAGATATTCCATGAATTATTCCTGCTGTTGGGAAATCTGGAGCTGGTATTTTCTCAATTAGCTCATCAATAGACATTTCAGGCTTCTTTAAAAGCTCCTGCAATCCATCTATCACTTCAGTTAAGTTGTGAGGAGGAATATTTGTTGCCATACCAACAGCTATTCCAGAACTCCCGTTAATAAGAAGGTTAGGAAGCTTTGTTGGCATAATAAGCGGTTCATGTTCTGACCCATCATAATTAGGTCCGAAATCAACTGTCTCTTTTTCTATATCAGATAATAATTCATGGGATATTTTTGACATTCTAATTTCGGTATATCTCATTGCCGCAGCATTATCTCCATCAACAGAACCAAAATTTCCTTGACCGTCAATAAGCATATATCTCAGACTGAAATCTTGTGCCATTCTTACGATAGTGTCATAAACTGCGGTGTCACCATGTGGATGATATTTACCAATGACATCGCCAACAATTCTTGCAGACTTTTTATATGGTCGATTGAAGCTATTACTTAATTCATGCATCGCATATAAAACACGCCTATGAACAGGTTTTAATCCATCTCGGACATCAGGTAAAGCTCGTCCAACAATCACGCTCATTGCGTAATCGAGATACGATTTTTTCATTTCTCCGTCGAGACTTACCGGGATTGTTTCTTTTGCGAATTGATCACTCATAATTTATAAATTTTTTGAATTATTAACAACATTTTACCATGTATAGCAAGGTTACTAAGTGAGAATTTTTAACTCTATTCCCAATTAATATCTGCTTTTATATCATCAATATCTTCAAGTCCAACTGCAATTCTAATTAGATTTTCAGTAATTCCCGCAAGATCTTTTTGATCTTGATTTAACCTTGAATGTGTTGTTGTTGACGGGTGGGTTATAGTTGACCTCGTATCACCTAAATTTGCTGTTATTGATAATAGCCTTGTGTTATTAATTAAATTCCATGCCTCTTCTTTTCCGCCTTTAACCTTGAATGAGACAATACCTCCACCAGTGGTTTGTTGTTTTTTTACCAATTCATAATGAGGATGTGAAGTTAACCCAGGGTAGTAAACTTTTTCAATTTTTTTATTTTGTTCTAGCCAAACTGCTAATTTATTTGCACTATTTGCATGTGCATCCATTCTTATCTTAAGAGTTTCTAAGCCTTTTAAAAAAACCCAAGCATTAAAGGGACTCATTGATGTTCCTGCGGACCTTAAAAAACCTCTTACTTTTTTCATTAATGCACTTTTTCCCAGAACTGCACCCCCTAAGCATCTGCCTTGCCCATCGAGGTACTTTGTTGCTGAATGAATTATTATATCTGCTCCAAACTTAGTCGGAATTTGATGAGCGGGCGTGCAGAAACAATTATCTACAACTAATAAACTTTTATTTTCATGGGCTAAATCTGCTAAAAATTTGATATCGCATACTTCCATGAGCGGGTTCGAAGGGGTTTCAACAAAAAAAAGTTTTGTGTTTTTCTTTAATGAGTTTTGCCAATCATCTTTATTGGAAAGTGAAACGTAAGTAACTTCTAAACCCCACTCAGATAAGATATTATCAAATAACTTAACTGTGGTCCCAAATACGCTTCTTGAAACTATTACATGTTCTCCTGGCCTACATAAACTCATAATGCATGACAAAATTGCAGACATCCCTGTGGAGGTTGCGACACATTCTTCTGTTTCCTCAAGGATAGCTAACCTATCTTCAAACATTTTAACCGAGGGATTAGTAAACCTAGAATAAACATTACCAGCCTCTTGGTTTAAGAATCTTTCAGCAGCTTCTTCTGCACTTTTAAAAATAAAACTTGATGTTAAATATATAGATTCTGAATGTTCACCTTGGCTTGAACGTATTGTTCCAGCTCTAACGGCATTTGTTTCAAATTTAGATATGCGTGATTTTTTTTTGTTCATTAATTTCCTTTTAGCTTCTTTTTTTAGTGTCGGGTGGAGCAAGTTGGACTAAATTCACCCAAAATAACTTAAATTTACTTAGCTATCATTTATTAAAATTATACAACCTTACAAAAGACAATAGCAAGCTTTGCTTAAACATGTTCTTCCTCTTCTTCTGATACTGGATCTAACATCAAATCAAGTTGTGAAGAACTTTTTGAAGGCTTATTCAAGCTTTCATCTGACCTAAGCATTTCGATTCTATTAAGATAAGCATCATCAATGTCATTGGTAACATACTTTCCATCGAAACAAGAACAATCAAAGTCTTCAATTAAATTTCCTTCTTGTAAGATATTTTTCTTCAGCTCCTCAAGGTCTTGGTAAATTAGAGCATCAGCCCCAATTTCAATACGAATTTGCTCATCATCTTTGTTAAAAGCCACTAGCTCATCTCTCGATGGCATATCAATTCCGTATACATTAGGATATCTTACTGGCGGCGCAGCTGATGCAAAAAACACATTTTTTGCTCCAGCATCCCTTGCCATTTGAATTATCTCTTTCGATGTAGTGCCACGAACAATTGAATCGTCTATCAGAAGTACATTTTTGTTTTGAAATTCGACTTTAATCGGATTAAGCTTCTGTCGGACAGATTTTTTTCTTAATTCTTGACCTGGCATAATGAAGGTTCTTCCAATGTATCTGTTTTTAATAAAGCCTTCTCTAAATTCAGCATTAAGCACTAGCGCTACTTCATGTGCACTGGGTCTGCTTGTATCTGGGATTGGTATTACAACATCTATATCTAGGTCTGCCCATTCGCTCTTAATTTTTTTGGCTAACGATCTACCCATATTTAACCTTGTTTGATAGACCGAAATATTATCAATCATAGAGTCAGGACGAGCTAAGTAAACATATTCAAAGATACATGGTGTTTTTTTAACAACTTCGCAACAAATTTTCGAGAAAAAATTTCCATCAAGGTCAATAAAAACAGCTTCTCCAGGCTCAACATCTCTGAGTAATTTAAAACCTAAAATATCGAGTGCGACTGTTTCAGATGCAATCACATATTCTGGTCCATCTTCAGTTTGTTTAATTCCAATAGCTAGAGGTCTAATTCCATGAGGATCTCTAAAAGCTAGTAACCCAAAGTTATTTATCATTGAAACTACTGCGTAAGCACCCTTACATCTCTTATACACAGTGCTAACAGAATCAAAAATAATATCTGAGGTCAGTACATTTTTTTTTGTTGATTTTTCAATTGCATCCGCTAGAACATTAAGTAATACCTCTGAATCAGAGTTTGTATTGATATGTCTCAGGTCTTGCTTAAACATATCGCCTTTCAATTTTTCAGAATTAGTTAAATTTCCATTATGGCCAAGAACTAGACCATAGGGTGAATTTACATAGAAAGGTTGAGCTTCTGCTGCGGATGATGATCCCGCTGTGGGATACCTTACGTGGCCTATACCAATATTTCCAGACAAATGTCTCATATGTCTAGTGCGAAAAACATCTTTCACTAGGCCATTATTTTTGTACATTTTAATTCGACCATTATCACATGTCGCTATTCCAGCTGCATCTTGTCCTCTATGCTGAAGGACTAATAATCCATCATAGAGCATTTGATTTACAGGGCTATTTGAAACTATTCCAATTATCCCGCACATATAATTCTCATTTAGATTGAATTCTCTTCATATTTTACATTGTTAAGCCAATCCTGTGGCAAATAAGGAAATGTTTTTTCTACTAACAACTTTATGATAAGAATTGAATTTGAGTGTTGCCAAGCCCCATCTTCTGCAAAAGAAGTTTTTTCGATAACAAAAATTAGAAAATAAACAATAATCATCCCCCTTAAAATACCAAATAAACCTCCGAGAATAATGTTTGATGCACCTAAGCCAATTTTGTGAACGAACGCACTTATAAATTTTATCAATATAGATGAGATAATTAAAACGAATATAAATATAAGTACAAAGCCAGTAATATATTTTATTGAAAACTCTGCATCAAAAGGAAGAACTATTGCAACACTTGAAGAAAAATAATACGCTACAAAAAAAGCAGATATCCACGCCATAAGGCTCATAAGCTCCTTAACAAACCCCCTAAAAAAACCAAAAATTAGAGAAGCAAATAAAACTAAAATAACTAAGATATCAATCAATGACATAAAACTATGGAAGCTTCCTAATAAAACCAGATAAATTTGATTTCTTAATCTCTTGGAGGATTAGGCGGGCTTGTTTTTCGTTAGAAAAAAATTCTGTCGTTAATCTTATTTTATCCTTACCATCCATCTTGATAATCTGAGTATTCGTTTTATAACCCATAGAGTTAATTTGATCTTTAACCTTCATCATATTTATCTCATCCGTAAAAACACCTAACTGAACTGTAAACCCTTTTTTTTTTAAAGATCTTTGATAGATATCTCTTGCTTTCTTTTCCTGTACTGTAGAATTTACTTCCTCAATTAATATTTTTCTAGAGGTAGGAAATTGCTGTGTAGTTTCTAAAAAAGAAATTTTTGGATTACTTTTTATAGTCTCTGTTTTAGTTTTTACAAAAAAAATAGAAAGAGAGAATAAGATTATTAAAATTATTACAGCTCCTACAAGCCTTCTCTTCGCTCTTTTTATTAAAAGAAGATTGCTTACTGAATCTTTTGAATTTGACATATTGAATTATCTTTTAAAATTTCACTAACAATAAAAAACGAACCAAACGCTATTATATTATCATTATCATCACTATTTTTGTGGGCTACTGAAAATGCCTCTTTTGTGGTTTTAAAACTGAAGCATGTGACATCTTTTTTTTGTTCATTTAGTGCTGAAATAACTTCTGCTGATTTTGTTGCTCTTGTGGAATCAATTTCTGAAATATACCATTCATCTACAAAATCTATGAATTGGCTAGTAATATCAATGATATTTTTTTCTTTCAGTAGCGAAAAAACACAACGGACCTTGCCATTAAGTCTTTGTTTCTTAAAAAATTGGTTTAAAGATTCAGCAGATTCTTTGTTATGTGCAACATCTAAAATTATCAATGGATTTTTATTAATACAATGTAATCTTCCAACTATGTTTGTTTGTTTTATTCCTTTTTTTAAATTACTTTGTGTTACTGGGTATTTTTCATTAAGAATCTCAACTACCCTTAGAGCTCCAGATAAGTTTTGTAACTGTATCTCACCATAAAGCTTAGGTAATGGTAAGTTTAAAAATATTTCTCTTTTACCAAAAAAGTTTATTTTTAAACCATCCTTTTTTATAAAATAGTCAGAATTAATTTCTGAGATAATAGCCTTAGAGTTGACTTTAAATTTTTTTATAAATACTTCTTTATAGCTAAAATTTAAAATAGCATTCTTATTTTCCCTAAAAATTCCTATCTTTTCTTTAAATATTTTTTCTATAGAATTTCCTAAAAACTCTTGGTGGTCAAGGGAAATAGAGGTGATAACTGAAACCTCAGGGTTAAAAATATTAACAGCATCTAGTCTGCCACCCAAACCAACTTCCATAATGGCAATATCGATATTATTTTCAATAAATATCAACATTGCTGCCAATGTAGTCATTTCAAAATATGTTAATGATATATTTTTCCTTGCCTTATTAACCTTAAAAAGTGCATCAACAATCACTTGGTCTGAGCAAGGTTTTTTATTAATTTTAACCCTTTCATTAAATTTAAAAAAATGTGGTGATGAATAACTTGCAACTTTATAACCACTATTTTGATAAATAGACTCAAGGAAAGCACACGTAGAACCCTTCCCATTTGTTCCAGCAACCATTACGATCGGGAAGGATTGTTTAATATTTAAGTTTGTGAAAGCCTGACGGACCCTATCAAGCCCAAGTTCAATCTCATCTGATGTTATTTGACCAATGAAATACAACCATTCATCAATGGAGTTTGACTGATTTAACTCACAAATCACGTCAATTTTTAAGATGTACAAGGAGGTCTGCCAAAGTCTTTCTTAGCTGCCTTCTTTCCACTATCATATCAATAGCTCCGTGAGTTAACAAAAACTCTGAGGTTTGGAATCCGTCAGGTAGTTTTTCTCTTACCGTTTGCTCAATGACTCTAGGGCCAGCAAAGCCAATTAGTGCCCTTGGTTCAGCAATTATTATATCTCCTAGCATTGCAAAGCTGGCTGAGACACCCCCCATAGTTGGATCGGTTAAAACAGATATAAAAGGTTGTTTAGCCTCACTGAGCTTCGTTAAGGATGCGCTAGTTTTGGCCATCTGAAACAAGGATAATAAACCTTCTTGCATCCTTGCACCCCCACTTGAGGATACACATATGAAAGGACATTTGAATTTAATGGCAGTATTAACTGCCTCTACAAATTTTTCTCCAACAACAGAGCCCATTGACCCACCCATAAATTTAAATTCAAAACATGCAATTACTATATCTAATGATTCTAAATGTCCCTTAAAAGTTATTAAAGCATCATTCTCATTGGTTTGTTTTTGAGATGACTTAATTCTGTCTTTATAAGGTTTGGAATCCTTAAAGGATAAAGGATCAGTTGGTTTAATATCCCTTCCTAGCTCTATCTGGTTTGGGGTATCAAGAAGCAAGCTGATTCTTTTTCTAGCATTAATTCGATGGTGAAAATCACAATTAGGACAAACATAGTTATTTTTTTCTAAGTCAGTACCATATAAAACTGTTTGGCATGATGGGCATTTTTGCCACAATCCTTCAGGAATGTTTTTCTTAACCTTGCCTAAAATATTTTTAATTTTAGGTGGTATTGCTTTTTTTAACCAACTCATATTTAGTTAAACACCCGAGGAATCAATTGCAGTCTTCATACTATGCATCAATTTTTTAACATTTGGAATAATTTCAATTTCGTCAGATTCTTCAATCTCTCTTACGATTCTACTACCAATAACAACTCCATCTGAAATTTCGGAAACGGCTTTTGCTGTTTTTGGATCCCTTACACCAAATCCTACCGCAACTGGAAGATCTGAATATTTTTTAATATTTTTAACATTTTTAGATACTTGCTCAATATCAATATTTGCGGCACCGGTTACTCCTTTAAGTGAGACATAGTATAAAAAACCAGATGCTTGCTTTGCAATTAATTTAATTCTTTCATCTTCCGTAGTAGGTGAAAGTAAAAAAATACTATCAATTTTCTCATTATTAAGTTTTTTTACAAACTCCTTAGACTCTTCAGGAGGATAATCAACAGTAATAACTCCGTCTATTTGTGCTTCTTTAATTAAGCTAATAAAATTTTCAACGCCAATAGCTTCTATAGGATTTGCGTATCCCATTAATATTAAGGGAGTTTCTTTATTTTTTTTTCTAAAATCTTTAGCAAGTTTTATAGTATCTTTAATTCCAACATTATTTTTTAGAGCACGCTCACTAGCCCTTTGAATAACTGGTCCATCCGCCATTGGGTCCGAAAAAGGTATGCCTAATTCAATCATATCAGCACCATTTTCAACCAATGTATTCATCAATGACACCGTTTCTGTTGGAGATGGGTCACCGGCCGTAATAAAAGGAATTAATGCACTTTTATTTAACTCTTTTAATTTTTCGAATGTTATTTTTATCTTTGACATATTATAAAGAAATTCCTGAAATATTAGCTACTGTATTAATATCCTTATCCCCCCTTCCTGATAAATTAACCAAGATAACTTCTTCTGGTGACATATCGGCGGCCAATTTTTGTGCGTAGGCAAGAGCATGGCTTGTCTCTAAAGCTGGAATGATACCCTCAACTTGACATAGATTATGAAAAGCTTCCAAGGCTTCATCATCTTTGATTGCAACATAACTTGCTCTACCTGAGTCTTTAAGCCATGAATGTTCTGGTCCAACCCCCGGATAATCAAGACCTGCAGATACAGAATGTGTCTCAATTATCTGTCCTTCAGAGTTTTGCATAAGATAAGTTCTATTGCCATGAAGGACACCTATTTTACTTTCAGACGTCAAAGGTGCCGCATGTTTTCCAGTCTCAATACCTTCTCCTGCAGCCTCAACACCAATTAACTTTACATTCTTGTGTTCAATATAAGGATAAAAAATGCCCATAGCATTTGACCCACCTCCAACACATGCTATAACAACATCTGGTTGTTTATTGGCAATTTCTGGCATTTGGTCCAAACATTCTCTACCAACAACAGAGTTAAAATCTCTAACCATCATTGGATAAGGATGAGGACCTGCAACCGTACCGATAATATAATAGGTATTTGAAACATTTGTTACCCAATCCCTTAAAGCTTCATTTAGGGCATCTTTTAATGTCTTGGAACCGCTTTCAACAGGAACTACAGTTGCGCCTAATAATTTCATTCTATAAACGTTGGGGGACTGCCTTTTAACATCCTCTGATCCCATGTAAACAACGCATTCAAGACCTAATCTAGCTGCAATTGTTGCTGTTGCTACCCCATGTTGTCCAGCACCTGTTTCCGCAATAACCCTTGGTTTTCCCATTCTTTTTGCTAACAGTGCCTGACCAACTGTATTATTAACTTTGTGAGCGCCGGTATGGTTTAAATCTTCCCTTTTTAAATAAATTTTAGCTCCACCTGATTGCTTTGTAAGTCTTTCTGCAAAATAAATAGGGCTTGGTCTTCCAACAAAATGTTTAAGATCACTATGAAATTCTGCTACAAATTCTGGATCATCTTTATATTTTGAATACATTTCTTTGAGCTCATCGAGAGCCTCAATAAGCGTTTCAGCTACGAATGTACCTCCAAACTGACCAAAATGCCCAAATTCGTCGGGTAAATCATAAGGTTGCATCATTAACTCCTATCATAAATTCTTTCATTTTTTCTTCATCTTTTTTTCCCTTTCTACTCTCAACCCCACCACTAACATCTACACAAAAGGGGTTTACCGTTTTAATTAAGCTTTTGATATTCTCAGAATTTAACCCACCTGCAATAATAAGAGGAAGACTTAACTTCCTAGGAATCTTTTTCCAATCAAAAACTGTTCCTGTTCCCCCTTTTAACTTCTTACTAAAAGTATCAAGCAAAAGTGCTGATGCCGATTCATAATCTTTGCAACATTCTAACAAATTAATGTCTTCTTTCATTGATATTGCTTTAATGTAGGGTAAATTAAATTGATTACAATATTCTTTAGACTCATTACCATGAAATTGCAGGAAATTAATTTTTGATTTAATGATTGAATCTATAACAAACTCCGGATCGTTATTCACGAACAACCCAACTCTTAAAACAAAAGGGTGAAGACATGAAATAATTTTTCCAGCATCAATAGGGTCTATGTATCTTGGGCTATCTTTATAAAATACAAACCCGAGCGCATCCACGCCTAAATTAGATGCAAAAAGCGCGTCTTTCTTTTTTGTTATCCCACAAATTTTTACTCTCGTTCTCAATATTTGAATAACCCTATGTATTAATACTTATTTTATTATTAGTCTTTGGGAGGCCCCACTTTGAATCATACCGAATATTAGTGAGATATAAACCATTAGGTGAAAAAGTTGCTGGCACTAAACACCTATCATTTTGTTGAAAAAGAAGATCAATATGATCAGCCTTAAATGCACCATAACCTACCTTGATAATTGTGCCCATCATATTTCTTACTTGATGCTGTAAAAAAGCATCCGCAATAAAAGTAAATAAAAAATAATTTTTATGCTGTTTTACACTTATTTTAGAGATAGTTCTTACCGATGAACTCGCCTGACATTCTGAAGACCTAAATGCATTAAAGTCATGCTTTCCTTTAAATTTTAATAAAGACTTTTTCATCAAATCAAGATTTAATTTATAGAAAGTCCATCCACAATAATGATTCATGAGAGCAGAATTTATTGATTGATTTAAAAGTAAGTATTGATATTCTCTCCCTTTAGCAGAAAATCTTGCATGAAAGTCAGCGGCGACCGCATGTGCCCACTTAATACGTATTGAATGTGGTAGAAATGAATTAATACCTTTCACCCAAGAATTCATGGGCCTTCTTAAATCAGTATCAAAATGAATAATTTGCCCTAAAGCATGAACGCCTGCATCAGTTCGACCTGCTGCTGTGGTATCAATATTTTCGTTAGTAATAGAAAAAATAGCTTTTTCAATCTCGCCTTGAATTGTTCTTACTTTAGGTTGCTTTTGCCAGCCAGAAAAATCTTGTCCAGCATACTCCAATGAAGCTGCTATTCTCATTCAGATTATAACCCTAAGTGTAGCAATAAAAATGAATCAATCCAATGGAGCAAATAAAATCAACCTTTATAAAAGTTACTTTTTCTATTTTAACATCTCATCATTTTTACTGTTTATTTGTTTTATTCATTGATGCAATGTATCGATCTGTAGGTTTTGAAGATTCTGATGATTTATTAGATACTTTCTCATTACTAAACTGAGTACTAGAGTTTTGATCTAAATTTTGATCAAATAATAATGATGCTTGACGTTTTTTTCTTGAGAGAATAATTAATAAACCAATAATGGCTACTAATAAAAGTGCTAGAAGTAGCATATGTAATGTGGTTAAGCTTCCCTCTTCCTTATCTTTGATAATCAACTCTGTAATATTGTCATCAGCACTTGAAATAGAAGATTTAAAAGTTTTTACATCGTTTTCAACGCTTGGTTCTTTAATAATAACTTCCTTTACAGGCTCTGCAGGCTTAACTTCCTTTACAGGCTCTGCAGGCTTAACTTCCTTTACAGGCTCTGCAGGCTTAACTTCCTTTACAGGCTCTGCAGGCTTAACTTCCTTTACAGGCTCTGCAGGCTTAACTTCTTTTTTCTTATTTTTATTTTTAATTGACCCCCATGAGTCGTTATCTTTTTTTAATACCTTTCCTGCATCTACATGAGAAAGATCCTCATAGTATGCTTTACTTGGAAGTGTTAATTTATTACCAACCTCTAACCCGTTAATATTGTCATTAGCAAATGCTTTTGGATTTGTCTGGTAAATTCCTACGACAATTTGTTGAAGCGTGACCCCTTCAAGGTTATTATCTCTTGCGATTTGATATAAAGTCACACCTTTTTTAGAAACAACTGTCTTTACTTCAGGCTCTGGTGCAGGTTCAGGCTCTGGTGCAGGTTCAGGCTCTGGTGCAGGTTCAGGCTCTGGTGCAGGTTCAGGCTCTGGTGCAGGTTCAGGCTCTGGTGCAGGTTCAGGCTCTGGTGCAGGTTCCACCAAACTCTCAACTTGTGATTGACTGGCTGGTAAGGGATCAAGTAAAACTGTATATTCCCTAAAATTTCTTCCCTTAGGTGAATCAATCTGTATTAGTAAATCTAAAAATGGATCAAGAACTGGTTTTTCTGAGCTAAGCTTTAATATTGATTTTTTTTTATCTTTAATAACAGTGATTTTGATATCCTCATGAACAGGCACTCTTTCTATTGATTGTGCTTGATAAATATCTTTTCCTGCAATTTTTACTTTTAACGACTCTAAATCGTCCCCACTGGATACTACTAACTCAATTTCAGCGTTTAAAGGCTGATCTTGTGTTGAATTTACCGAAATTTGACCTAATTGAAGCGCTAGAGCGTTAATTGAGAATATTAAGAAAAATAAAGCGCATAGAATTTGTTTTATTAAATTTGTCATCTTTATCATAATTTTTTATTCGTCAAAATATTAAGCATTCGCCTTACTGGTTCTGCCGCACCCCACAATAATTGATCACCTACTGTGAATACAGAAAGTAAATTTTCGCCAATATTCAGCTTTCTTACCCTTCCGACAGAAATTGAAAGTTTACCTGAAACAGCGGCAGGGCTTAAGTTTTTTATTGATTTTTCTTTGTTATTAGGAACAAAATTTACCCAAGGATTCGCCGAGGCTATTAATAATTCAATTTCTTTTATTGGATAATCTTTATTTAATTTAATTGTTAGTGCTTGGCTATGTGATCTCATAGCTCCGATACGAACACATAGGCCATCAACATTAAAAGCTTTGTGCCCATTTGATTTTAAAATTTTATTTGTCTCAACACCGCCTTTCCACTCTTCTCTACTTTGCCCATTTTCTAACTCTTCATCTATCCAGGGAATTAAACTCCCCGCAAGTGGTGCATTAAATAATTTCTTAGTAAATCTTTCAGAATTCATCATCAACTGAACGTCTTTATCTAAGTCAAGGATGCTTGAATCAGGCTTTATATTATTTAAGGACCCTGACAGCTCACCCATTTGAATTAGGAGTTCTTTCATATTTTGCGCTCCAGCTCCACTAGCTGCTTGGTAGGTCATGGACGAAACCCACTCAACTAAATCTTTTTTAATTAATCCATGGATTGCCAGTAGCATTAGAGAGACCGTACAATTTCCACCAACCCAGTTTTTGTTACCCCTCTCAATAGCTTTGTCAATTGCTTCTTTATTAATCGGATCAAGCACAATCATGGCATCAGAATTCATTCTCAGGGTTGATGCAGCATCGACCCAATGTCCACTCCAGTTTTTTTCTCTAAGGGGGTGTAGCATTTTCTTTGTATAGTCTCCACCTTGACATGACAATAAAATATCCATTTTTATTAATTCATCAGTATCAAAAGCATCTAATAAAGTAGATTCTTGAGATTTGAGTATGCGAACTTTTCCACCAGACTGAGAGGTCGAGAAGAAATGAGCATCTATACTTTCAAAGTCATTTTCCTCATGCATTCTTTGGATTAAAACAGAGCCGACCATTCCCCTCCAACCAATGATGCCCACTTTAAGCATTTTCTAATTCCTCAATAATTTTATTGCCCATTTCTTCACAGCCAACAAGTATCTTATTTTCTGAGAAAATATCTTTTGTCCTAAATCTTTTTTTCAAAACATTTCTGACAGCATTTTCAATTTTTTCTGCCTTGTCATTATCATTAAATGTATATTTAAACATCATTGATAGCGACAAAATGGTAGCTAATGGATTTGCTATATCCTTACCAGCAATATCAGGGGCTGAGCCATGGCTTGGTTCATACATCCCCTTGTTGTTCTGATCTAATGAAGCTGAGGGAAGCATTCCAATTGAGCCAGTCAGCATTGATGCCTCATCTGATAAGATATCTCCAAAGATATTTCCAGTAACAATCACATCAAATTGTTTAGGCTCACTCACAAGCTGCATTGCTGCATTGTCAACATACATATGACTTAATTCCACGTCTGGGTATTCAGAGGCGATTTCACTAATCACCTTTCTCCATAATTCTGTAGATTCTAAAACATTTGCCTTATCAACTGAGCATAGTTTTTTTGATCTTTTTGAAGCAGTCTTGAATGCGACATGAGAAATTCTTCTTATTTCAGACTCTGAATAGCGCATTGTGTTCAGCCCTTCCAGCTCACCTTTTTCATTTTTTGATATCCCGCGAGGCTCACCGAAATAAATATCACCCGTAAGCTCTCGTATAATCATAATATCAAGACCCGATACAATTTCGGGCTTTAAGCTAGATGCATCAACAAGCTCAGGAAACATCAAAGCAGGTCTTAAGTTAGCAAACAAATTAAGTGCCTGCCTAATTCTTAGCAACCCTCTCTCTGGTCTCATCTCCCTTGGTAATTCATCATACTTCCAGCCACCAACAGCACCAAGTAAAATTGCATCAGCCTCTTGAGCAACTTTTAAAGTTGCTTCTGGTAGAGGGTCTTTAAACTCATCATAGCCTGCTCCACCGATTGAAGAGTAAGCTAATGACCCACCTAAACCAAAAAAATCTAACACTTTGACAGCTTGTAAAATAATTTCAGGTCCAATTCCATCACCCGGTAAAATTGCGATTTTCATTGTATCTCCTATTTTGTCAACCACGGGTACTGTTTATAGTAATGGTTTTCAAAGCCCTTAATAGCTTTTCCATGCTCAAGAGTTAAGCCAATATCATCAAGCCCTTTTATTAGGCAATGTTTTTTAAATTCATCTACCTTAAAATCGTATTTTTCATCGTCAGCAATAATTAATTGCTTTTCTAGGTCAATTATTAAACTAAAACCAATTTCAGATAATGCTTTTTTAAAAAATAGATCGGTCAGTTCTTCACTAATTTGAATTGGAAGGATTCCATTTTTAAAACAATTTCCATAAAATATATCAGCAAAGCTTGGTGCTAAGATGACCCGGATACCAAAATCAAGCAATGCCCAAGGTGCATGTTCACGACTGGATCCGCAACCAAAATTCTCTCTTGCTAATAGAATAGTCCCATCACGATAATTATGTTTATTTAAAATAAAATCTGGATTAAGCTCTCTGCTTTTTGGATTAATGCCTGGTTCACCATGATCAAGATATCGCCACTCATCAAATAAGTTTGGACCAAATCCAGATTTCTTAATAGACTTTAAAAATTGTTTAGGGATGATTGCGTCGGTGTCTACATTTGCTCTATCCAACGGTATAACTATTCCTTCATGTTTGTTTATTGGTAACATTAAGAATCCCGACGTATATCGACAAACCTACCATGGATCGCAGCTGCTGCTGCCATCTCAGGACTAACAAGATGCGTTCTGCCGCCTTGCCCTTGTCTTCCTTCAAAATTTCTATTTGACGTTGATGCGCAACGCTCGTAAGGTTCAAGCCTGTCTGCATTCATTGCAAGGCACATTGAACAACCAGGATCACGCCATTCAAATCCTGCATTAATAAAAATTTTATCTAATCCTTCTTTTTCAGCTTGATTTTTAACTAACCCTGAACCTGGGACCACTAAAGCTTGTTTAATGTTTGCTGCAATCGTTTTTGACTTAACAATATCTGCTGCTTTTCGAAGATCTTCAATTCTGGAGTTTGTACAAGAGCCTATAAAAATTTTGTCTAATTTAATGTCTTTTATACTTGTCCCTTTTTTAAGACCCATATAATCTAATGCGCCTTGATAACCTTTTTGGTTTGATAAATTTTTTTCTTGCAAGGGATCGGGTATCTTATCATTTACACTGCATACCATCTCAGGTGAGGTTCCCCAGGTGACTTGAGGCTCAATAGATGAGGCGTCAATATCAATTGTTTTATCAAATTTGGCATCTTTATCACTGACCAAATTTTCCCAGTCAGCGACCGCCTTTTTCCAGTTCTCACCAAGAGGGGAAAATGGTTTTGATTCCAAATAATTAATCGTTTTATCATCTACACCGACTAAACCTGACCTAGATCCAGCTTCAATAGCCATGTTGCATAAAGTCATTCTGCCTTCCATACTTAAGCTTTTAATAGCAGAGCCTGAAAATTCAATTGCATGCCCTGTCCCACCAGCTGTGCCAATCTTACCTATTATATGCAATGCTATATCCTTTGCTGAGATATGATCACCTAAGGTGCCATTGACATTAATAAGCATAGTCTTGAATTTTTTTAATATTAAACACTGTGTTGCTAAAACATGTTCAACCTCTGAAGTTCCTATGCCCACTGCTAATGCGCCAAAAGCACCATGAGTACTCGTATGCGAATCTCCGCAAACAATTGTCATCCCAGGGAGAGTTGAGCCCTGCTCAGGGCCGATAACATGAACTATCCCTTGCCTAATATCATCCATTTGAAACTGCATTAATTTATTTTTTTTGCAATTATCATCCAAAGTATCTATTTGAATTTTGGAGATGGGGTCAAGGATTCCTTTTTCACGGTCAGTGGTAGGAACATTATGATCTGGAACAGCCAGTATAGAATTTGTTCGCCATATTTCTCTATCGGCTATTCTTAAGCCTTCAAAAGCTTGAGGACTTGTTACCTCATGCACAAGATGACGATCAATATAAATCAAGTAGGTACCATTATCCTCTCGAACAACATGCCTATTAAAAATTTTTTCGTAAAGAGTTAGTGCCATTTAAATCAATCTCTGAAGTTACCAAAATTCAAAGGAAATTCGTTATGCTTAGTTTTTATGAGTGCTATGCATTCCTGTAAAATATCTCTTTTTGGACCTTTTATCCTAAGTTCATCGCCCTGAATGCTGGATTGAACTTTTATCTTTGACTCTTTTATTGTTTTTATTATTTCTTTTGATAAGTCCATCGAAATTCCACTTTTAATTGCTAAAAGTTGCTTAAGCTTGTTTCCAGAAACAGTTTCAATATTTTCTGGGCTCATTCTTTTTGAGCTATCAGGTTCTTTTTTCTCCAAAGCAGGAAAAATAATGTCTTTAATTTGATCTAATTGAAACTCAGAATCAGCGCTGATCTCAATTTTCATTTCACTTTCATTTAGCGCCACCTTTGCACTTGTTCCTTTAAAATCGTAGCGATTAATAATCATTTTCATTGAGACATCAACAGCATTTTTAATATTTTCGAAATTTGCTTTTGAGGTTATATCAAACGAGGGCATTTTTTTTCTCCTATGATTTTTTTCTTTTTTTATTTAATCTTAATCTAAGTGCATTCAGCTTAATAAATCCAGCTGCATCTTGATGATCAAAAGCACCATCATCGTCTTCAAATGTAGCAACCTCTGAATCAAATAAAGAGCTCTTGCTATCTCTAGCAACCAATATGACATTACCTTTATATAAATTTAATTTAACCCATCCATTTACATATTTTTGGCTGTGGTCTATTAATGTCTGTAAAGCGATCCTTTCTGGGCTCCACCAATAGCCATTATAAATTAAGGAGGCATATCTTGGCATTAACTCATCCTTTAAATGGGCAACCTCCCTGTCAAGCGTAAGTGATTCAATGGCTCTATGTGCTTTTAAAAGTATCGTTCCTCCAGGTGTTTCATAGCACCCTCTCGCCTTCATACCGACATATCTATTTTCAACTAAGTCCAGTCTACCTATGCCATTCTCGCCGCCTAAAACATTAAGCTCTTCTAGTATTTCATGGGGAAGTAATTTTTTACCATTTAAACTATCTGGATCGCCACTTTCAAAACCAATTGTAATTTCTTGAGTTTTATCAGGTGCATTTCTTGGGTCAACTGACCATCTCCACATAGATTCTTCTGGCTCATTTTTTGGGTCCTCAAGATGCCTTCCTTCATAGGAAATATGCAGTAAGTTTGCATCCATACTGTAGGGAGTGCCTCCAGATTTATGTTTCATTTCTACGGGTATATTATTTTCAGTCGCATATTTAAGCAATTTTTCTCTACTCAAAAGATCCCATTCTCTCCAGGGTGCGATAATCTTTATATCAGGATCAATAGCATAAGCTCCAAGCTCAAACCTCACTTGATCATTGCCCTTACCCGTAGCACCATGTGAAATAGCATTACAACCAGTTTGATGTGCAATTTCGACCAATCTTTTTGATATAAGAGGTCTTGCAATGGATGTACCTAAAAGGTATTCGCCTTCATATAGGGTATTAGCTCTGAACATGGGGAACACATAATCTCTTACAAACTCTTCTCTAAGATCTTCAATAAAAATCTCTTTAACACCCGCTGACTTTGCCTTTGTTCTAGCTGGTTCAATTTCTTCTTTCTGTCCTAGGTCTGCAGTAAATGTTACAACCTCGCAATTATATTGATCTTGTAACCACTTTAAAATTACTGAGGTATCAAGTCCACCAGAGTATGCCAGTACAATTTTTTTAACGCCCTTGATCATATTTATTGTTTTCCTAATAACAAATATTCTAATAATGCTTTTTGAACATGAAGTCTATTTTCAGCTTCTTCCCAAACAACGCTTTGTGGTCCGTCTATAACTTCACCTGACACTTCTTCACCTCTATGTGCAGGCAAACAATGCATGAATAAGGCATCTTTTTTTGCAACATCCATCATTTTTTTATCAACCTGCCAATTTTCAAAATCCTTAAGCCTTTCTTTGTTTTCAGATTCAAAACCCATACTTGTCCAAACATCAGTGGTTAAAATATCAGCATCTTTTGCAGCACTCATTGGGTCCTCATGTTGAAAAAAGTTATCCTTACTATCTATATCTTTGAGTTGAACTTCATAACCCTTAGGCGTAGATACATGTAATTCAAAATCTAAGAGCTCTGCTGCTTGCAGCCATGTCATACAAACATTATTTGAATCTCCTATCCATGCCACTTTTTTACTTTTAATAGCACCTCTTTTTTCAATATAAGTAAAAATATCAGCGAGAATTTGGCAGGGATGAAACTCATTAGTTAACCCATTTATAACAGGGACTCTCGAATTTTTAGCAAACCTTTCAATAATATCTTGCTCATAAGTTCTAATCATTACAACATCAGACATTCTTGAAATTACTTGTGCAGCATCTTCAACAGGTTCGCCCCTTCCTAGCTGCGAATCTCTGGTATTTAAATACACAGCACTTCCTCCCATCTGATTCATTCCGGCCTCAAAAGAAAGTCTCGTTCTTGTGCTGGCTTTCTCAAAAATCATCACTAAAGTTCTGTCTTCGAGTGTCCAAGTTTTTTTATAACTTTTATAATTTTCTTTAATGATTGCGGCTCTTTCAAAAAGATAAGAGAGTTCATCAATATTGAAATCATTAAGCTTTAAGAAATGTTTAACTTTTGCCATTTATTTATAATTACGCCTTTTCAAAAAATTCATTCATAGTTTTGATTAATTTTTTGGCAACTAATTGAGCCTCGTTATTATTAATTATTAAGGGAGGCAACAATCTAATCGTTTTATCTGAAGTTACATTTATTAATAATTTATTTTCCATTGCTAATTCAACTAATAATCCGCATGAGTCCCTTAATTCTATGCCTATCATCAAACCCATATGTCTAATGGAAACTATTTTATCATTTTGACCAAATTCCTTCTCCAAAAGAGAGAAAATAAGTTGCCCTTGACTCTGGGCATTATCCAACAAGCTCTCTTCATTCATAATTTCTAAAGTCTTTAAGCCAGCAACCATTGCCATTGGATTTCCCCCAAATGTAGAGCCATGCTTACCAGGCAACATCAAGCCTGAAGCCTTCTCATTTGCAATACAAGCTCCGATAGGAACTCCGGAGGCGAGTCCTTTAGCTAGGGTTACGACATCTGGTTTTATATTACTATTTTGATAAGCAAACCACTTCCCAGTTCTTCCAACTCCACATTGCACTTCATCAAAAATAAGTAGCCAATTATTTTTGTCACAAATATCTCTAAGTTCTTTTAAATAACTTTCAAAATCTTGAGGAATATTGATGCCTCCCTCACCCTGAATTGGCTCAACAAAAAGAGCTGAAATTTTATTTTTTTTATTAGCAATTTCTTGAATAGCATCTATATTATCAAATGGAACTCGAACAAAGCCTGACATTAATGGTTCAAAACCAGCTTGTACTTTTCTGCTTCCTGAAGCGCTAAGGGTAGCCATCGTTCTTCCATGAAATGCATTATCCATGACAATAATTTCTGGTTGATCTATTTTTAAGTTGTGTCCGTACAGCCTTGCAATTTTAATGGCAGCTTCATTGGCCTCACAACCAGAATTACAGAAAAATGTGGCGCTTAGTTCTGATAAAAATGCTAATTCTTTTCCAAGTAAGCATTGCTCCTCAATATTGTATAAGTTGGAAACATGAATCAAATTTTTTATTTGTTCAGATATGGCTTTAACAAATTTTGGGTGACTATAACCTAAAGTATTAACAGCAATACCCGACAAAGCATCTAAATACTTATCTCCATTTTTTGCATGCAACCAAACTCCCTCGCCTTTATTAAAAGAGATTGGCAGCCTTTTGTAGGAAGACATTAAGCTATTTGTTAATAGTTTTCTCATAGTACAAACAAAAACGGCGACCTAAAGTCGCCGTTGGATCCTTTAGGTATTAATTATAAGCCAAGAAGCGCTCGATGAGATAGTCCGTTTGTCATTAGAAGTAACATTGGAATAGAAAGCAATGTATTTGTTCTTGAAGCTAACAAAGCCACTCTTCTTGCTTTTACCTTCTCCTCATCTGTTGCTTTTTTCATGCCTAGAATTTTTTGTTGATTAGGCCAAATTAAACCCCAGACATTAAACAACATGATAGTACCAAGCCAAGAACCAATACCAATGGGCTCCCATCCAGGTTGCAATAAAAAGGCATTAGAAAAATTTGCTCCTAAAAGCGCCGCACCAGCTAGCCAAGTAGCTAAAGCAGCCCATCTGAACCACATTAGCGCAAGAGGTGCGACGTGTTTAGTGATACCACCCGCGCTCCCATCTGCCGCAGCATCCTTCAATGCTGGAACTTGTACAAAATTAAAGTAATATAAAAGACCAATCCATGTAATACCTGCAATAGCATGAAACCATCTCATAAATCCAAGATATATATTTGTTCCATCACTCATCAAACCAGGTTCTCCTGCATCAAGGATTGCAATAATTACAAACATTGAAACCACCCCTGCTATAATAGTACCTTTAATAGAATCTAATGGATTTTTCATTAAACTAACTCCTGATGTAAAACGAATTAAAAGAAGATTATTACATTAAATCAGATTTAAGCAAGTAGGCTAAGTTTTTTATCAACAATATCACCACATTATAAATTTTTTATCAATTAAGGATTGAAATGCCTCAAGTTCAAAATGGCGTGATTTGGATGATAATAGCTACATTCTTCTTCGCATTTATGGGAATGTTTGTGAAGCTAGGAAGTCCATATTTTTCTGAAATCGAGCTTGTGTTTTATCGATCCTTTATAAGCCTAATCTTCATCATTATAATTATAGTTAATAAAAAAATAAGTCTTAAAACAAATTATAAAAAATTACATTTCTATCGATCCTTTGTTGGATTTCTATCACTATTAGCTTTTTTTTATGCGATTAGTCATTTACCTCTAAGCACAGCAATCTCCTTAAACTACACTTCCCCTTTATTTGTGGCTCTGCTTATTCCTTTTTTTTTACATAAGAAACCAGGTCTTCAGTTATGTTGTTTGTTGTTGATTGGCTTCTTTGGAGCTTTCTTAATATTAAAACCCATACTAGTTGGAAACGATTCGCTTGTAGGCTTTATTGGTCTATTATCTGGGTTTGGCGCAGGTCTTGCCTATTTATTAATGGCGCAATTAGGTAAGGTTAATGAGCCTGATACAAGAGTTGTTTTTTATTTCACATTATTGTCATCTTTCTGTGCAGCGCTTCTTATGTTGTTTGAAAATGCTAATTCAGAGATATTTCGTCATTGGTGGATACTTTTAGGCCTTGGTATATCTGCTACAATTGCACAACTTGCACTTACAAAAGCATACAGAGTTGGAAACACACTTAAGAACGCAGGGTTATCTTACTTAACAATCTTTTTTTCAAGTATATTGGGTTTGATTATTTTTTCTGAAACACTTGATACCCTAAGTATGTTGGGTATTTTTCTCATTATCATCTCAGGGGTTATGGTGTCAAAAAAATAGATTAAGGCTCAAGCAATCCACTCCTGATGGCAATAAGGGCTATTTCTGCCGAATTATTTGCATTAAGTTTTTGCTTTATATTGTAAAGATGAGTTCCAACAGTTCTTGGGCTTAAGCACATTGTATCCGCAATTTCATTTGTACTTTTCCCTTTTGCTAGGGACATAAAGACTTCAAATTCTCTATCTGATAAAACCTCAATTGGATTATCTTCACCAGACAACTGAGTAATTGCCATTTGTTGAGCGATAATAGGTTCCAAGAACTTTTTACCTGATTTGATTGTTCTTATAGCTTTAATTAATTCTTCTGCCGCACTTCGTTTTGTAACATAGCCTAATGCTCCTGCTGCTAATACTCTAGTTGGATGCACTGAATCTTCGTGAGCAGAGAGCACTAATATTTTTGCAGATTTATCATATGCACAAATCCGATCAATAGCCTCAATACCACCTATTCCTGGCATAGTAATATCCATAATTACAATGTCTGGCTTATGCTCTTTGAACGCTTTAATTCCTAATTCACCTGACTCTGCTTCTGCTATAACACTCATATCAGGCTCTGCTTCGATGAGCATCTTAAAACCCATTCTTACTACGGCATGGTCATCAACCAATAAAATTTTGATATCGCTCATTGTTTTTCCTTTTCCTGTTTAATCGGAATGACTATTGTTAAATGAGTTCCTTTTTTTTCGGTAGATTTGATATCTAATTTTCCATTCAACGCTTGAGCTCTCTCTTTAATCCCCATTAATCCAAATTGTTTGGTCTTTTTTAAAATTTTAAGAGCAAAACCTTTGCCATCATCTACACATTCAATTTTAAGGGTATCTTTTGTTTTTAGTAAAGATATTTTTATAACCTCTGCTTTAGCGTGTTTTACAACGTTATTCATTGCTTCCTGGATAATACGATAAACGTTTATATTTACGACCTCACCTAATAAGTCGATATTTCCTTTAATTGCCAAATTCACTTTCAGAGTTGGGTGTTGAGTTTGCCACTTATTCATTTCATCTTTAATTGTTTCACTAAGGCCTAAATTATCTAATGACCCTGGCCTGAGCTGCCTAATGATATTATGCATACCATCATAAATTTGATTAGCAGCAGACGTTACCGATAATGCGCTTGTTTCTATTGCTTCATCTTTCCCCTTAGACCGATTTAAAATATTTTGCGAAAAGATTTTAATAGCTGATACATATTGTCCCAATTCGTCGTGCAGCTCTCTAGCAAGACTCTTTCTTTCATCTTCTACATGTTTTTGAATGATAGAGGTTAGCTCCCTATTTTTTTGAAGCTCTGCTCTAGATCTTTTTGCCACTATTTTTTCGGATATATCCCTCATACTCACAATATCACCAATAACTTTTTTTGTTGTTGGGTCCATAAGTAATGAAGCAGATATCGAAACATCAACTAATTTTCCAGCTTTGCTTCTCCTCTTTGTTTCAAAGTTTTGTATGACATTTTTACTTTTTAATTTTTTTAAATTTTTATTGAATTCCTCTAATAAAAATTCTGGGACAATTATTTCAGCAGACTTTCCTAAAATATCCTTTTTCTTATATTTGAAGATTTTCTCTGCGGATTTATTCCAAAAAGTAATTTTAAGTTTCTCATCATGAATCATCACTGCATCAGCGGTTTGTTCTGCAATCATTGCCAGTCGGTCATTTTCAAGAATTTGGTTTTCTAGTGAGTCGCCCATCATATTGAAATTATTGGCTATTGCGGAAAACTCCGGAACATTAAAATTAGGAATTCTTGAACCCAAGTCACCATTACCCATTTTTTCAATAGCCTTTATCATTGGTTTTATTGGACGCAACCAACCACCAAGTGCTTTATAGGCAATAAAATTTATAAACACGAAGAACAGCATTGCAGTGAAAAAAATTGATTTAATTGAAACCCATGCTTCCCGGATGGCACCAGAGGGATTTGATGAAACAATCAATCTTCCCGATCTAATATCTCTTGTCCCTACCATTTTTTGTGGTGCAAGAAAGTTTGAAAACCATTTTGGTGGATGAACATCTAATCGGTAAGTTGATTGAGGGGTTTTGTATACAAGATTGTTTTCAGTATCATAAAGATATATATCATTACTTCTTACATAACCTAATTGAACTAGAAATTGTGCCATCATATTGTTCGATGTTTCCCAGTCTGGGTTTTGTGCAGAGCTGACAATAACTGTATCTAATAACTGCATTGTGACTCTATGTGCGGATTCAACACCTTCAAGAATTGAGTTTTTAGATGATGTCATCATTACAAACATAAGCGTTACAATAAACACAATCATGATTAATGTAAGCAGGAGATTAAATCTATACCTCAGTCCCATATTACTTTTTCTTATTTAAAGAGTATTTCTAAATCTTTACATAGGAATGTATTTGGATACAAGAGTTTATTCATGAGTTTTTTTGAAAAATTCAAATTTAGATATGGTAAATTAATGTGGTAACAAAAATTTAAATAAAGGAGAGAGTGTTTATTTAGTTAAACTTTGAAGCTTAAATGTCAATAAAATTATTACATAAAGAAGATCGGATTTTTTATCCCAGTGAGAAATCATCAAAAAATGCAAGAGTATCAGACTTGTTGCAGTACGAAAAATTATGTGAAAGTTTTAACAAAGATTATGAAGGCACATGGGGCAAGCTTGCTAAAGAACTACTCATTTGGGACAAGCCTTTTACCAAAATATTAGATGACACAACCCCACCTTTTTATAAATGGTTTGAGGACGGTAAATTAAATGCTTCATACAATTGTTTAGATAGGCATGTAAAATCTCAACCAAATAAGACAGCTATTATTTTTGAAGCTGATGACGGCGATGTTACAAAAATAACTTACCTAGAGCTTTATGAAAGGGTATGTCAATTTTCAAATGGCTTAAAAACACTTAATCTAAATATCGGCGATAGAGTAATAATTTATTTATCAATGGGTATTGAGGCTGTTGTAGCTATGCAAGCTTGTGTTAGATTAGGTTTAACTCATTCGGTAGTTTTTGGGGGTTTTTCAGCTAAGAGCCTTCAAGAAAGAATATCAGATACCACCGCAAGCCTCGTAATAACCTCGGATGGTCAGTTTCGAGGAGGTAAAGTAATTCCTTTGAAAAAAGCCATTGATGATGCAATTGATATGGGTAATTGTGAATCTATTAAAAAGGTAATTGTTTTTAAAAGGACTAACGAATCCTTCTCTAAAAATGATAGAGATATCATGTGGGATGATTTAATTAGAAACCAATCAACTGAATGTCCAGCTTTGTCAGTACCTGCTGAACACCCACTTTTTATTTTGTATACCTCTGGTTCTACAGGTAAACCTAAAGGAGTCCAACATTCAACCGCAGGATTTTTGGTGCACGCGATTAATACTTGTCGGCTTACATTTGATCTTCAGGATAATGATATTTATTGGTGTACTGCAGATGTTGGGTGGATAACTGGACATACATATGTTGCTTATGGGCCAACTGCAATGGGGGTCACACAAGTTATTTTTGAGGGTGTACCCACTTACCCGAATGCAAGTCGGTTTTGGCAGCTCATTGAAAAACATAAAGTAAGTGTTTTTTATACTGCACCAACTGCAATAAGAGCACTTACAAAAGCATCTGATATAAATAAAGAAACTCATCCTAGTAACTTCAATCTCAGCTCTCTAAGAATATTAGGTACGGTTGGTGAGCCTATCAACCCCAAAGCCTGGATGTGGTACTACGAAAACGTGGGTAATAGCCAATGTCCTATCGTGGATACATTTTGGCAAACGGAGACAGGGGGTCATGTAATTACTCCGCTCCCAGGTGCGACGCCCTTAATACCAGGTTCCTGCACACTCCCATTCCCTGGAATAGATATCGATGTTGTTGATGAAAATGGTGATGATTTAAAGTGGGGGAGCGGTGGGCTGCTTGTAATAAAAAAACCATGGCCATCGATGATAAGAAATATATGGGGAGACTCAGATCGATTTAAAAAAAGCTATTTTCCTGAAGAGCTTGGTGGTAAACATTATCTAGCAGGAGATGGTGCTGTAAGAGATGAGGAGAGTGGTTACTTTACCATTATGGGTAGAATTGATGATGTACTTAATGTGTCTGGACACCGTTTAGGCACAATGGAAATTGAGTCGGCACTTGTTTCAAATGAAATAGTAACCGAAGCTGCCGTTGTTGCAAGGCCATGTGATCTTAAAGGTGAATCAATAGTTGCTTTTGTTGTACTAAAAGGCGAACGCCCATCTAAACAAAACTATAGTTCAATTGTTAATGAATTACGAAATTGGGTTGCAAAAGAAATTGGGCCAATAGCAAAACCTGAGGAGATAAGGTTTGGTGATAACCTCCCCAAAACTCGTTCTGGAAAAATTATGCGGCGCCTATTAAGAAATATTGCTAAGGGTGAAAAAATTTCTGCAGATATTTCGACACTTGAAAACCCCGAAATCCTTGATCAACTTAGCGAAAAATTATAGACAACCCATTTAAAAGCATTAGAATGTAGACTAAAATTTAAACTTATCTACATGAAAACATTACATTTCAAGCTCATCAAAAAAATATTGTTGGGATTATTTGCTTTAGTCATCAGTCTATTCGTTATTGGCTATCTCGCGTTTTATTTTCTTGTTCAAACAAATCTAGACCATTATAAAAATGAACTCATTGAACAAATTTCAAAAGCAACTAATAAAAAGGTAACCATTGAAACCTTTGATGCTAACTGGAATGTCACTAACCCACAATTTATTATTAAAAATTTCTCAATTTATGCCAACACATCTGAAAAAAGCTTCACATTTGAAAAATTCGAGGTGGATGTGTCATGGATGTCTTTATTAAAATTTGAATTGGTTTTAGATCAGGTTACCCTTTATGACCTAGCTTTAGAGATTCAAAAGAACAATGAAACGGATTATTTAATTGGTGGGTTGAAAGTTTCATACGATCCTGATTCAAATGATGAAGTTGATGGAAAATTGATAAATTGGATTCTTAATCAAGATGAAGTACAAATGATTAATGCTAAAATTATTTGGATTGATAAAACGCGAGCAAACAGTCCTCCGCTCATTTTAAGTGACATAAACCTCTCCTACAGTACCTCGGATATTTTAAGTTATCTTGATCGTCACTTATTTTACCTTGACTTCTTCTCATCTGCAGGGACAAAAGAAAAAATTTCATTAAGCGGTCATTTTGATGCGGATTCTATTGATGAGCTCCTAGAATCTAATGGTGCACTCTCATTTAAATTTGATGATTTGAACTTATATGCCTTTGCACCTTGGATTAATTACCCGTTGACGATTAAAGATGGAACTGGATCATTATCTATCAACATTGAATTTGAAAATGGAAAATTAAAAGAAGGGGGAAGCTCGTTTTCTATACAAAATCTAAATGCCAATACGATTGATAATACCAAACAAGGATTGGTTTTTAATGATATTAGTGGTGAAATAAACTATAAATTAGTTAATGATGATATCAATATAATTTTAGATAATCTATTTTTAACCACTAACAGCAAACTTCAATTTGAAGATTCAGCTGCATCAATTAAATATAATTTAAAAGCCAATCAAATCAATAAAGTCAAATTGGTTGTCGATAGATTCGACTTAGGATCAGTCAAGGAGATATCAAATCAATTTTTACCAGAAGAACATAGAATAAATGTAATAATCAATGAGCTCTCAGCAAAAGGAGAGATAGATAATTTAAAAGTAAATTGGCATAGAACAAAAGATGGAGAAGGGCCAAGTTTAAAACTTAAAGCAAAATTGCTTGAAATTGAAATTAATGAGTTTGAAAGTTTTCCTGGACTTAAAAATGTTACAGGTGAAGTCAAGATAGAAAATGAAAAAGGCATTATTAGATCTGTCTCTAGAGATGTAATAATCACTAAACAAGATGTCTTTAGAGCGCCACTTCAATTGAATCAATTTTCCGGCTCAGTAAATTGGGATAATGAAAAATATTCATTTAAAGAGGTAACAGTTAAAGACGATTATATGGAGGCCATATTAAATGGCACTGTTAAATATGAAAATTTAGACAATCTTTATGTAGATATAAATATTGATAGCCCTTCACTGAGCATTCCTAATTTCAAAGTTTACTACCCTAAACAAATTGGTAAAGATGGTTTGGGATGGCTTGATACTTCACTTCTGGAAGGGGTTGCAGAAAATACGAATATACAAATGAAAGGCAAGGTGAGTGATTTCCCATTTATTAATGAAAATAATGAGCCCGACTTAAATAAAGGCTATTTCAGAGTTCGTTCGTCAGTGAAAGATAGCTTCATTGAGTATGGAGATAATTGGCCAGAAATGGAAAAATTTGATGCAGAAATAAGTGTGAATGGAGGCGATGTATTCATTACCAGTCAAAAAGGTGAATTAGATAAAAGTCAGATTAAGGTTTTTGATGGTTCGATTACCCCTTTCACGGCCAGTGAAGTTGTTTTAAATATCGATGCAACCTATGATAGCTCAGCCGAAAATATTATTTTTGCTATCAACAATAGCCCCATAAAAGAAGCAATGAAAGGTATATCCGATGATATGCAAGGTAAAGGAGATGGCGAACTTAAACTTGTTCTAAATGTAGGTTTTGATGATCTTGATAATATTCCATTTAAAGGAACTTATGAGTTTCTTGGGAGTACTCTTAAAAATCCACAACTTGAAATACCACCTATATCTAACTTGAGAGGAAAAGTGGAGTTTGATAGCAATGATGTAAAAATTTCTAATTTAGATGGTGAGCTTTTTGGAGAACTATTAAATTTAAAAATGAAAAATGTTGATGGAGCCACTGTTATAGATCTTAAAGGAGTGATTGGTGAGGATATGATCAAGGAGCTCCTTGGAAAAAATTGGTTAAAAAATATCAACGGGCAAGCTGATTGGGAAGGATTAATTACTCTGCGTGAAAATGAAAGTCAATTTAAAATTACCAGTGACCTTCTTGGTATCCAGATTAAAAATTTATCTTTTCTTGATAAAGCAAAAAATAAATCTGAAGATACTGCGTTAAAACTGTCTATTAATAAAGAGTCTACCGGTGAAGACTCAGATGTTATTAATATTTCATTGGGCGATCATGTAACAGGCATAATTAACAGTGCCAATGATAAAAATGGCGACCCATCTCTTACTAATGGACTTATTGAGGTCAATTCAGACAAAAACATAAAAATCCCTGAATCGGGTATTCTTTTTATAGCAAATCTTAATGAGGTTGATCTCGAAGAATTAGTGGCCTTAATTCCAGAGGATGATTCTGGAATATCTGATAAAGAAAGCTCGAAATCAAAATCTATAGATATCGAAGCAATATTGAATATTAAAGAACTTGATGCTTATGGCTACGTTTTCAATAACTTTAAATTAAAGTTAAGACCTGAGGACTCTGGATTTATTGTTCAGTTAGATGGGAAAGGTGCCATGGGAAATATACTATGGGCCCCTGAAAAAAACTTAATTAAAGCTAGATTTGAAGAATTACATCTTGTTGGCTCTGATGATTCAATTGAAGAATGGGAGGGGGCATATGATTCTGAGGACCCTGTCATTAAAAACCCTCCCAGAATTGACGTTAAAATTCAAGAGTTTTTACTTCAATCAAAATATTTCGATAATAACCTAAACGGAAACTTAACTTTCCAAGCGAGTAAAAGCAATGACAAATGGTTTATCGATCTATTTAAATTCCTCAATCCTGACTATGCCTTAAAAGTCACAGGAATATGGCATGATGAAGCACCTAAGCCAGATACGGAAATAGATTTTGATTGGAAAATAACAGATTTAGATAAAACACTTGAAGAGTTTAATCTTGATAAGCTGATGAAGGGTGGCACGGGGCATTTAAATGGAAAGCTTTCGTGGCCAAAAAGTCCTTGGAAATTTGATAAAGAAAAAGCCTCAGGCTCTGTTTCAATTAATATTGATAAAGGCGTAATACTTGAAGCACAACCAGGGGCGATGGGAAGATTGTTTGGCTTACTATCACTTCAATCGCTACCCAGTAGACTTACCTTAGATTTTAGTGACTTATTCGAGGATGGATTTGTTTTTGATAGTATCGATGGTTTAGCAACTCTTGAGGATAGCATCATACATTCGGATAATTTTGATATAAAAGGTCCTGCAGCGAACATCTCCATTCAAGGGGATGTTAATATTAAAGAGGAAACACAAGACTTGGTTGTGACTATTACCCCAAACGTGACAGATGCCCTGTCTATTGCAGCGCTGGCTGGTGGTCCAATTGCAGGAGCTGCTGCTTTTGTTATACAAAAGCTCCTTAATGACCCAATGAATGAAGTATTAACTGATGAATATAGGTTAACTGGTTCATGGGCAGACCCAAAAGAAACACCTATTGACAGAGACACTTTGAAAAATGTCGGTAAGGGAATTACTGATCATATAGATGAACAAATCATCAATCCAACACAAGAGCTATTTAAATAAGATTATTAAAAATATGCAAGACTTTCAACTTTCAAACGAATACATTATTAATAAAAGTGATCTTAATCATCAAAACCTTCTCAAATACCTTGATGAAATTAAAAATAATTCAGTTGATTACGCAGATATTTATTTCCAATACAGTAAAAATGAATTCTGGTCACTAGAAGATGGAGTGGTTAAAAATGGAAGTTATTCAATAGATCAGGGGGTAGGTGTAAGATCAATTTCAGGCGAAAAAACAGCCTTCACCTACTCTGATGATATTTCAAATGCTGCATTAAAATCGGCTGTCAACGCAATAAATTCGATGAATAGTCAAGGTAAAGGGGTTATTTACCAATTGCCCAAAGATAATATCTCATCACAAAAATATATCAATGAGGATCCCACTCAAAGTATTCCAAATACTGAAAAAATAGAAATTTTAGAAAAGATTGATAAACTTGCTAAAAACCTAAGTCCGCTAGTGTCAAAAGTATCCGCCTCACTTGCATCAAGCTTTGATGTTATTTTAATTCAAAATAATTTTGGTCAACTGGTTGAAGATATAAGACCTTTAGTCCGTTTGTCGGTTTCGGTAATTGTAGAATCAAAAGGAAAGAGAGAGCAAGGCTCTTCGGGTGGGGGTGGAAGATATAACCTTAATTATTTTGATGATGAAATATTATCAAAATACACTAAGGAGGCAGTGGATAGTGCACTGATAAATTTGGAGGCTGAAGCCTCTCCTGCAGGCTCAATGACAGTTGTGTTAGGTTCAGGATGGCCTGGAATATTACTCCATGAAGCAATTGGGCATGGATTAGAGGGTGACTTTAATCGAAAAGGCACTTCCGCCTTTAGTGACAAAATGGGTCAGCAAGTTGCTTCTAAAGGAATACATATTGTTGACGATGGGACAATTGATGGACGACGAGGGTCATTAAATGTTGATGACGAGGGAAATGCGACGAAAAATACAACACTCATTGAAGACGGAAAGTTAGTTGGGTATATCCAAGATGCTCAGAATGCAAGATTAATGAATATGGATGTGACAGGCAACGGAAGAAGAGAGTCATACGCTCACCTGCCTATGCCTAGAATGACAAATACATATATGCTAAACGGAAATCATACAAAAGAAGAAATTATAAGGTCGGTAAAAAATGGTTTGTATGCCAATAATTTCGGAGGCGGGCAAGTTGATATCACCAGTGGTAAATTTGTTTTTTCAGCATCTGAGGCCTATTTAATCAAAGATGGTCTTATTAGTCACCCTGTTAAGGGAGCTACGATCATTGGTAATGGCCCAGACATTCTTAAACAAGTCAGTATGGTAGGAAACGACCTTAGCCTTGATTCAGGCGTTGGGACCTGCGGTAAAGATGGACAAAGTGTCCCAGTCGGTGTTGGGCAGCCTACTTTAAAGATTGATAATATCGTAGTTGGTGGAACAAATTAAGTATTTTATTTAACTCGATTTTTATATTCAAGTGTTCTTGTGTCAATCTCAATCTTGTCTCCATTGCCACAAAAGATAGGGACCATAAGCTCAAAATCTGTGCTCAGCTTAGCTGGTTTCATAACCTTACCTGAAGTAGTGTCCCCCTTCACAGCTGGCTCTGTATAAGTTATTTCTCTGACCACCGAATTTGGCAGTTCAACTGATATTGGTCTTTCCTCATAAAAAACAATTTCACAAGCCATCCCATCCTCTAAAAATTTTAAGGTGGTCTCCATCCCATCCTTGTCAATTTCATACTGATTAAAATCTGAATCCATAAATATATAATTTGGGTCAGAGAAATAGGAATAAGTTACTTCTTTTTTTTCTAAGATAACCAAGTCAAATTTATCCGTTGCTTGATAGATCTTTTCAGCCGCATTGTCAGTTAGTAAATTCTTCATTTTCATTTTAACAATAGCAGCGTTCTGTCTTCGACCCGACTTTGAAATGTTATATTCTGACTTAAGAATCACCATAGGGTCTCCATCAACAATAATTACATTACCCACCCTTACTTCTTGTGCCGTTTTCATTACAACCCCTCAAAATAAAAATTTTTTTTGATTATACCTTTTTAATAATCAATCTTAATAACTGTATAGGTAGTATGAACTTTATTAACATCTATACTCACCACCTCCTCCCTTTCTCGACCTAGTAATGACATCCCCAGAGGGGATACCCAGCTTATATATTGTTTATCATGAGTTGTTTCATGCTGACCGACAATCCTTAAATTTAAAGCTTTTTTCTTTTGATCCTGGCGTAACTCAACATAGGCCCCAAAAAAAATCTTATCTGCATTTATTTGTTCATTTGGCTGAATAATATCTGCATCTTCAATAACAGAGGTAAGAAACTTAATCCTAGAATCTATTTGTCTTAACTTTTTTTTCCCATATATATAATCGCCATTTTCGCTTCGATCACCATTTCCTGCCGCCCAACTTACAATCTTAACAATCTCTGGTCGTTCAACTTTTATCAGTAGATTTATTTCATCCTGTAATTTTTTGAAACCTTCAGGTGTTATATAATTTTTAATAAATATTTCCTAATAATTTTAATTCAAACTAATTTCTATTTGTCGAGTTACAATTATCCATCATGTTTAACAATTCTTATAATGCGATTTTATGCCAGACTGAAAATCAAGTTCATGATATTCAGTTGATATTTCAGAATAAAAGTCAAAATAAAAATTCCCCGATTCCAGAAATTAAAGTAATTGATCGTTGGCTATTTGAGCAATTTGAAGAATTCTGCATGATTAAATTTTCAGATAAAAATTTCAAATTACTTAATGGGATAGAAGAGAAGTTTATATGGGAAGAAATTATAAAAGCTGAAAAAGAAGTGGCAAAGAGAGATTTTACGCAACATGACATTGAAAGCCTCTGTCAGTTAGCGAGAGTAGCAAATAAACAAATTGAAGAATATTGCATAAATAATGAGGATTTAAGAGGTAATACTGCAACAAACAGAATTATTATGGATTGGAGGGACAAATTTAAAGAAAGATGTGAGCATCTTAAAGTAAATCCATTGTATGAATTCATTCCTTTTTTTATTGAACAACAAAAAGATAAAAATATTATTAATGGGCAATCACTATACATAATAGGTTCGGATACCAACCTAATTATCTATACCAAATTAATTGAGGTATTAAGTAGAACAAATAAAGTAACAAAGCACGAAGTGATTAAAGAAGGTAAGAATAAGATAAAACGATATGCATGCCATGACTATCAAGAAGAGTTATATGCTGTTACAGAATGGATTAAAGCGAAACAAAAACAAAAATTAAACCACCTACTAATAGTAAGTCCAACATTAGAACGATTTCAAATAAAGCTACAAAATCATATCGATCGAGAAATTCAACCTAAAATATTTACAAGTGTTGACCATGAAAATATCTATAACTCAAGCCTCAGAAGACCATTATCAAAAGAGCCAATAATTAGTGCGGCATTTAATCTAATAAAACTCAATATGAAAGAAGAAGTATTAGCAGATATTATTTGTGAGTTACTTAAATTCAATAATTGGATTGATGCCGATGAGCAAAAAGATAGAGAGAAATTAGCTGAGTATATTTCCAGTAAAAATATAAAAAAAATTAACCTAACTAAGCTAATGGGAATAATTCGTAATGACACTAAATTAAAAGATTTAGAGCTTAATAAACTTGAAATCATCCTTAATGAAATTATTAAAAATCAGGCATTATGGGTTAATAAAAATTATATTAATGAATGGGTAACTATTACAATATTATTCTTAGATACTATTAAATTAGGAGAAATTAATAAATTATTAACATTTGAAATCAATAATATAGAAAATTTTTATAAATTACTACATCAACTAAATTTAAATAAAATATTTACAAAAAAAATTATATTTTCAGAGTATTTAGAGAAGTTAAGCTTCTACTTGGAAGGTTTTGTTCCGGGGCCATATAACGATAGTGCAACAATAGATATTTATGGATTTGATGAATATCCAATAAAAAAATATGATGCAATTTGGGTAATGAACATGAATGATATTTACTACCCAGGAAACAAGCAGGGCAATCCGTTTTTATCAAAAAAAATTCAAGATAAGTACCATATTAATGACAAGCATAGTTTAAAAATTGACCTTGAGACTAAGTTGAAGAGAATTAGAAATTCTTCGGAAAACATAACAATTTCATACTCAAAAAAAGATGATCAAGACTCAGTTATTGAAAAAACTAAATTACCAAATGAAATTGAAATTATTTCTGATGAGGAATATGTTGATAACAAAGGATTGAGCAATCACGATAACAATCAAGAATGGATAAAAGATGATATTGCACCCCCTCTGAACTCCGACCTTGTTAAAATTCGTCAAGGGATAAAATGTTTAGAGGCTCAGCTAATTTGCCCAGCATGGGCATTTTATAGCTTTAGGCTTGGTGCAGAACGCTATGAGTTCGATTTACAAGATGAAATATCACCAATGGCTAGAGGAAACCTCATACATAAAGCATTAGAGCTTTTTTGGAAGTCTATAAAGCACTCAGATAAACTGTTAAACACTCTAGATCCTGGCCTAGCATTGATAATTGATGGGGTTGTTGGCACTGTAATTGCTGACCATAAAAAAAACTATCCCTTGATACCAAAAGTTCTTATTGAAACAGAAAGGAAGCAATTGAAGGCAGCCTTAACTAATTGGATAGATGTGGAAAAAAAACGTAACCATAATTTTGAAGTTATAAGTACGGAAGAAAAACATCAAATAAGTATTAATCGTATCCAATTTAATATAAAAATTGATCGAATTGATTTAATCGATTCTAATAAAAAAATTATTATTGATTACAAGACTGGAGAAACAGAATCAATCAATAGTCTCTATAATATAGATAGTTTAAAGAGTTTACAGCTACCCATCTACGCATGCTTTGGCAATCATAAAAATATTGATGGAGTTGTATACGCAAAAATAAACAGAAAAAAATACACGCTAAACGGTATATCAAGAGTAAAGCTTGACCCTTACGTCAAATTTAATGATAAGAAAAACCCAAAAATTAGAACATGGGAGGAATTATTAATATTTTGGCATAACAAAATTAATTCCATAGCCTCAGACTACCTGGCGGGAAAGGCTGAGGTTGTATTTGATGAGGATGATTTGAAGTACTGTAAGGTAAAATCTATTCTTCGTATACCTGATTGTAAAGATAAAGCCTATCACCATAAAAACCCCAAATGATGATGACAAAAAAAGAAATTAGTGATGAAAAAGTAAGGGTTGAGGTTATTGATAATCCAAATTCTTTTATCCTTTCTGCCCCAGCAGGATCTGGAAAAACAACGGTATTAGCTAAGAGAATTATAAAACGTCTATTAGAGGTTAATGGTCCAAACGAGATTATCGCATTAACCTTCACAAAAAAAGCAGCAAATGAAATGAGGCATAAAGTTCATGAGATTCTTAAAAAAAAGGTTGATAATTTTGATGGCCCTTTTGAACAAAAAAAATTAAATAAGCACTCCAAAAAAAATAATTGGGACGATAACTACATAAGCAATTTAAAAATAATGACTATAGATTCGTTAGCGTTTCAAATATTACAAAAAGAACCGCTTTTAAGTGAGTACCCAAAAGTTGAGGGGTTGTCTGAGCACCTTGATGACTTATATGAAATAGCTATTAATGAAGTTATTAAAGAACCTCAAAATTATCACGATGTTGAGAAGGTACTTTTATATCTTAATGAAAATCACCAGACAATTATTAATGAATTTGTAGAAATGATAAAGAAAAGAGACCAATGGTTGCCACACCTAATTGAACTTTCAGAATTCAACGATAGCAAAATTAAGGAGTTTTACATTAACTCCTATCATAAAGAAATGGACCAAAGGATTGGTGAGATTAATAAGTTATTTACGGCATTAGAAATTGAAGAATTAAGAGCGCTTTACTTAGAGCTAAAATCAAAAAAAAATCCTGAGTTACAGCAGCAATTTGACCCTAAAAATGCAGAATCTTGGAAAGATTTACTTAGTTTAATCTTCACCAAAGAGCATACCGTTAGGGCTAAATTTAAAGGTGAGATGCTTGAAAATATTTCTAAAATATTTAATAAAAATATCAATGAAATTAGTATTTTAAATAATTTTAGTAATGTTTTAAATGAGGATAATATAAAAGATATTTTTCCAATAATGCCTTCCTTATTTAGATTATTAAGGCTTATGTATGCAGAGCTAAAGTTAGTCCTTAAAGGAGCAAATCAAATTGATTTTACTGAGGTACAATTGTTAGCAATTGACGTATTAGAAGAGCGCCCAATTGAGGTTGTTCTTGGTCATGACGTCTCTCATATTTTAGTTGACGAATTCCAGGACACCAATGACTCTCAATTAAAATTTATTAAATTACTAATGGATAATTTTTCTAATGACCCAAATAAATCTATGCTAGTAGTTGGTGACTCAATGCAATCTATATACAGATTTAGAAAAGCCGAAGTTAAGCATTTTATAAATGCCATGAGAGATGGTATCGGTGGATTAAAATTAGAGAATCGAGAGTTAGAGGCAAATTTTAGGTCATGTGAAAAAATCATTGATTGGTGTAACCGCAATATGCCTATGATATTTCCACAAGAAAATTCAGATAAAGGTGCTGCTCCTTATTTACCTTTTACGTATGGGAACGAGGAGGTAAAGGGGGATGGAGTTTCAATTCACCACCTCCAAACAAATGCTTTTACTAAATCTAACTTATATGGAGCGGAAGCGAAATATGTAGTTGAGAAAATAGAAGCGCTTAGAAAAAAAACTCCCTTCCTTCAAATAGCGATATTAACTCGAACTCGACTTACTGTAAAAGAGATTATTCAAGAAATGCGTCATAAAAAAATTCCTTTTAAAGCTATTGGAATTGATCAGGTCAAGGATCAACAAATATACCAAGATATTATGTCTCTCACCAAGGCGCTTTATAACCTAGATGATAAGGTGCACTGGATAGCCATATTAAGGGCACCATGGTGCGGACTAGACCTTAAGTCACTTTCTATCTTATTTGAAAATAATCACGACAGGGATGCTTGGGATGTTATTAACGACCTCAGTATCACTAATAAGCTTGATAGTGATAATAAAAAGAGACTATATTTTATAAGAGATGTTATTTCAAAGGCCATAGGCTATAGAGGGAGAGTGTCTCATCGATTTTTCATAGAATCGGTATGGAGAATGCTGATGGGGGATAAATGCTTAAAAAAAAATGATGACTTAGAGCATATAGATACATTTCTAGATCTGATAGATGAATGTAGTAATTCATTATCAATAGATTTTAATAAATTAGATAAGGTCACAGATGACATACATATTACTAGCAATTCTAATGAAGAAAATCCAGTTGTCGTATCGACGATACATGCTGCAAAGGGCTTAGAATATGAATGTGTAATCCTTCCCAACTTAAATAGAAGAGTAAAGCCCGATGAAAAACCATTAATCCTTCTTGATGGTGACAATTTAATTTCAATTAAGAATAATAATGAGAAGACAGAAAACCTTTTTGACTATAACTGGAAAAAAGAAAGGGTCAGGATAAAAAATGAGCAGATAAGATTATTGTATGTCGCCATCACAAGAGCAAAAGAAGAGTGTCATTTAATTTTTTCGATTAATGAGAAAAAGATTGAAGAGGAAGGTGATGAAAAAACAATTAAGGAAGATAAACTTATAGAAATTGAGAATGGCCCAAATATTGAAGGAAATAGTCTTCTTAATATTTTATGGCCAATTGTCAAAGATAAAGAAATCATAAAAATTAAACCAGAAAAGCCTTCAGGAAATGATACCCCTATACCCGGATTAAGACGTTTAAAAATAGAGCATTATTCCCAAAAAATAGAAGCACAGCCAACGTCTATTAATCAAGAAATAAAGAAAAGCTATGAAAATGATATTTATACATTCACTGGGATATTAATTCATAAATATTTTAAATTAATTATTAAAAATCAGTTAGATATAAAAGAAATATTAAGTAAAAAATTAGATTTTATCAAGTCACTTTTTGATGATAATGGCTTCAAACCCAGTGAAATAAAAGAAGCTTTCAAGGTAGTGAATAACTCATTAAATTCCTTACTAAATAGCGAGGATGGAAAATGGATTTACCAACTTTACCAAGACGACATGATGGAGGCTGAGTATTTATTTAAAGAGGGGAATTCATTTAAACTTCGAATCCCTGATCGAACTTTTATTAAAGATAATAAGCGATGGATTGTAGATTATAAAGTTGTATTTAATGATAAAAATTTAGACCTTGAAGTAAAAAAACATATAGCTCAGCTTGAAATGTATGAATCATTATTTGATAATAAATATCAAATTCAAAAAGCAATTTATTTTGCTGCTCAGGGTAAACTAACTAAACTTTGAGGTCATCAATTTTTTTTGTAATAAATGCTACTCTTTTTGCAGCCTCTCCTTCTTCTAGAGAAACTTTTAATTTATCAGGTCCGTTCATCTTAAATCGATGATCACTTTGAATTAAATCAATTAATTTTATTGGGTCAATGCTTGCATTTTTCTGAAATGTGATCTCGGTTGATTTTTTATTTGAATCAATTTTTATAATTTCTGTTGAAGCTATATCTATTCTTAATTTATGAAATATTACAAGGTCCTTTGTTTGTTCTGGCATCTGACCAAACCTATCTATCAATTCCTCTTTTAGAGCCACTAATTCATCTTGACTCTTACAGCTTGAAAATCTTTTATAAATTACTAGCCTTTCGTTAGTATTAGGGCAGTATGTTTGGGTTAGTATTGTTGGAGTATGAAGGTTAATTTCTCGATTGGATGTAATTGGCTTTTCTAGATCTAATTCCTCCCCTGCTTTGAGCTGTTTAATTGCTTTATTTAACATCTCCATATATAAACTAAAGCCAATTTCATGCATTTGACCACTCTGATTATCACCAAGAAGCTCACCTGCACCACGAATTTCTAAATCATGTATTGCCAGATGGTATCCCGCCCCTAGATCCTCCATTAGTTGAATTGCATCAAGTCGTTTTTTTGCGTTTGATGTTAACTTCCTATCTTCATCTAACATTAAGTAAGCGTATGCCTGATGGTGAGACCTTCCCACCCTCCCACGAAGTTGATGAAGTTGTGCGAGGCCAAACTTATCGGCTCTGTTCATGATGATTGTATTAGCAGATGGGATATCGATACCAGTTTCAATGATCGTAGAACAAAGTAGTATATTGATTCTTTGTTGATGGAAGTCTTGCATCACACTCTCTAGTTCTTTTTCCTTAAGTTGGCCGTGTGCAATACCAATTCTTGCTTCAGGCAGAAGCTTAGATAACTTTTCATACATAAACTGAATGGTATTAACCTCATTATGAAGAAAATATACCTGCCCACCTCTATTAAACTCTCGTGAAACAGCCTCATTTATAATCCCTTGGCTTGAATTAACAACAAAAGTTTTAATGGGTAACCTTTTCTCAGGTGGTGTAGAAATGATTGAAAACTCTCTAAGCCCCTCCATCGCCATTGATAAAGTTCTTGGTATTGGTGTGGCTGTGAGTGCTAAAACATCTACATTTTTTCTGAATGACTTTAGCTTTTCCTTTTGGCGAACTCCAAATCTATGCTCCTCATCAATCACAATAAGACCGAGGTCTTTAAATTTAACGTCAGGCTGAATTAACCGATGTGTTCCAATAATTATGTCTATTTGCCCATTCTCGAGATTCTTTAGAGATTCTAATTGTTGTTTTTTGGATTTAAATCTTGATATTTCTTCAATCTTTATTGGCCATTTTGCAAACCTATCACTAAAGGTTGAAAAATGCTGTTCCGCTAAAAGGGTAGTTGGAACTAGAATAATTACTTGCTTACTATTTAAGACTGAAATAAAGGCTGCCCTCAGAGCAACTTCCGTTTTTCCGAAGCCCACATCGCCACATATTAGCCTATCCATTGGCTTGGAAGATTCCATGTCCTCGATCACTTTTTCAATAGCTGTTTTTTGATCTACTGTTTCTTCAAATGGAAACTCGTCACTAAAGGCTTCGTAATCACTAAGATTTATTTTTGAACTATACCCTCTTTGGACTGATCTTTTTGCGTATAGATCCAGCAATTCTGCGGCTGTATCGTGGATTTGCAATAATGCCTTCTTTTTTGCTTTATCCCATGCACCACTCCCTAATTTATGCATTGGTGCCGACTCACTTGGGCCGCCAGAATATCTTGATACTAAAAAAAGGTTTGAAACGGGAACGTAAAGCTTATCATCTCTTTCGTAGTGCAAGACCAAAAACTCAGTTATGCCATCACCATAATCTAAATCAACCAAGCCTTTATATCGTCCCACTCCATGAAGTTCATGAACCACAGGATCGCCTATATTGAGCTCTGTGAGGTCTTTAACAATCCCATCCTCATTAAAGCTTTTATTTCTATTTTTTTTCTTAATTTGTTTAACAAAATTAGGAAAAATTTCATTCTCAGTGATTACTATAAATTCATCATGAAAAAAACCTTTATGAAGAGGGCTTGAAATTAAACATACCTGCATATCCGATAAAGCAAAATCGTGCCAGGTTTCAATTGCCTTAAAATTTTGGCCTGACTGTTTCAATAATTCCGAAATTGATTCTCGTCGACCTAAGCCATCTGTACAAATCAAAACCTTTCTTTTATCGTTACCTATAAATTCTTTTAATTTTCTTAAAGGTGGTAAATCCTCTCTCTCAATGGCAACATCAAATTGAATGGGAGCGGTAAATTTTGATTTTTGTATTTGTTCAAATTGATTAATTTCTTTGAAAAATTGATCGGTTGGCAATAGTAAATCTTTTGTTTCCAAAATAGGTCTCTCTGAATCATAGGCATAAAGACGGAATCGACTCTTAGCTTCTGCTTGATAATCTGTGGCAGCTCTATAAACATCTCCTAACTGAAGTGTTATATCGTGCGGGTTAATATAATTAAAAATTGTATTGGTGCTCTCAAAAAAAAGGGGTAGATACCACTCAACACCAGCAAATGGCGTTCCTTTGCTTATGCTTTTGTATGGCTTTGACTTAGATAAGTCTCCATCAAATTTTTCCCTATAATTCTCCCTAAATTTACTGACTCCATCAGAGTCAATAGGAAACTCTCTTGCTGGTAATAGTTTTATTTTTTTTGTTGGATATAAGCCGCGTTGTGTATCAACATCAAACGTCCTTATCGAATCAATTTCATTTCCAAAAAAATCAATTCTGTATGGAACAATTGAGCCCATTGGATAAATATCGATGATACTGCCACGAATTGCAAACTCCCCAGGACTTAGAACCTTGTCAACGTTTAAGTAACCATTTTTAATTAATCTAGTTTTGAATCCTTCAATATCAACTTCTTGTTTGACTTTAAAGTCAAAGCTAAATTTTTCTACGTAAGATTTAGGTGGAAGGAAATGTAAAGCAGTTGTGATTGGTAATAAGTTTATGTCGAACTCATTTTGTGACATTTGATAAAGTGCAAGTAACCTTTCTGAGGTAAGTTCTGGATGAGGTGAAATTTGATCGTATGGAAGTGTTTCCCAATCAGGCAAATGATTAATTCTCAACTCAGGATAAAACCAAGCCATCTCTTCTTTAAGCAAAATGGCATCAAACACATTGGCGGTGAATATATTAAGTGACTTATTTTTATCTTTTAGATAAGTGTAGAAGATCCTACCAATCTCGATGCTATGAGAGGTATTAGATTCAAAAATGAAACCTTTTTTAAAAAGGTCTTTCTTTTGCGGCGTTGTCATTAATTGCTATCTTTAATCAAGGAGGTATTATAATCGTGAATATTTAAATTGAAATGGATTTTCATGAATGATAAAGAATTAGTAGCATATGCCGCGCTTGATTATATTGAGGATAATTCAATTATTGGGCTTGGGACCGGCTCTACGGCAGATATTTTTATTAAAGTGCTTGCGGAAAAAATCAGTAAAGAATCATTAAATATATCAGTCGTAGCAAGCTCAGTCATCAGTCAAAAAAAAGCAAATGATGCTGGTTTAAAATATGTATCTATTGATCAAGTGACTTCGATTGATCTCTATGTTGATGGTGCTGATGAAATAACTCAAAATTTAGAAATTCTTAAAGGTCGTGGTTTCGATCTTATTCGCGAAAAGCTCTTAGCTCAAATAAGTAAAAAATTTATTGTAATAGGTGATAATTCTAAAATTGTGTCTAAAATCGGTCAAAATTACTTTATTCCTATCGAAATTACGCCAATTGCATGGAAAATTACAAAAAATTTAATTGAGAAAATAGCAAAGAAATGCATTGTTAGGGAAAATATAGAGAAAAATGCGTTTGCTATTTCATCATATGGTAACTTTGTGCTTGATTGTGAATTTAATTATTCAGATTTAGATGCTCTCGCGAATGAAATAGCTAATACTCCCGGCGTTTTTGAGCATGGTTTATTTTTAAACTTAGCTTCATTGGCCATTGTTTCCAATAATGGACAAGTTAAAAAAATATCAATGTAGTTTAATTTTTACCTTGAATGACATCGACGCCATTCATATAAGAAACCAATGCCTTAGGCACCTCAATATCACCATTTTCTAATTGATAGTTTTCAATAATTGCGACCATAGCTCTTCCTACAGCAATACCTGAGCCATTCAATGTATGTAACAGTTTATTTTTCTTATCACAGTCTTTAAATCTTGCTTTTAACCTTCTTGCCTGAAAATCCTCACAATTAGAAATAGATGATATCTCTCTGAAGCAACCCTGAGATGGCATCCAAACTTCAATATCAAAAGTTTTGGCGGCTCCAAAACCCATATCTCCTGTACATAAACTCATCACTCTATAAGGAAGGTCTAATTTTTTTAGAATAAGTTCTGCATGACTAAGCATTTCATCAAGTACATCATAGCTTTCGTTAGGGTGACATATTTGAACCAGCTCAACCTTATCAAATTGATGCTGCCTGATCATCCCTCGCGTATCTTTGCCATAAGAACCAGCTTCGGATCTAAAACAGGGAGTCAAAGCTGTAAGTTTTATGGGTAATTCTGTTAGATCAACTATGCTATCCCTTACAAAATTGGTTAGGGGGACTTCACCAGTTGGGATTAGATATAACTTGTCTTCACTGCCCCCTTTTTTTGTGATGAATAAATCTTCTTCAAACTTTGGCAGCTGTCCCGTACCTTTAAGTGACTCGAAGTTAACTAAGTAAGGCGTATAACATTCTTCATAATTATGCTCCTGAGTTTGTATATCAAGCATAAATTGACCAAGCGCTCTATGCAGGATTGCAAGGCTAGATCGAATGGTAGTAAATCTAGCTCCAGATAACTTTACACCTAAATCAAAATCTAAGCCTAATCTTTCGCCTAAATCTACATGGTCTTTTACCTTAAAAGAAAATTCTTTTTTTTCCCCTTCTTCCCTTAATACTTCGTTTTCATTTTCGCTTAGTCCAATTGGAACTGATTTGTGGGGTAAATTTGGTATATCGAGCAAGAATTCTTGTATTTTATTTTGTAACACCTCCAAAGCGCTGTTTTGCTCTTTAAGTAAATCATTTGTTTGACCTACTGACTTCATATACTCAGAAACATCATTTCCCTTTGATTTTTCTATGCCTATTTTTTTAGAGAGATCATTTCTTGACTCTTGGAGCTCTTGAACCCTGATTTGCAAATTTTTTCGTTCATTCTCAAAGCCAATAAAACTTTTCTTATCAATCTTAAAACCTCTCGAATTTAATCTAGATTCAACCTCATCAATATTATTTCTAAGTAAATTAATATCTATCATAAATAATTATTCCGTTTTATTTTTGTTGTAATGTTGATCTAACTGCTTCAAAAACTCTTTTTTTTCACTAATTTTTTTTTCTAATCCACGATCTGTTGGTTTATAAAATTCTACAGGTTCTATCTGATCAGGAAAATATTTTTCGCCAGCGGCATAGGCATGATTTTCATTATGAGCATAACGGTAGTTTTTTCCATAACCCATATTATCCATTAATTTTGTAGGTGCATTTCTCAGATGCATCGGTACATCAAAGTGACCTTGTTTTTCTATAAAAGACTTAGCTGTATTAAATGCCTGGTAAGCGCTATTGCTCTTTGGTGCCATTGAAAGATAAATAATGGCGTTACTTAAGGCTAGTTCTGCCTCAGGAAAACCTAACCTTTCATAGATTTGATAGGCCTCTAATGCTATTGTTTGTGCCCTTGGATCAGCTATACCTATATCCTCAATAGCAATCCTTATAATGCGCCTTGCTAAATACAATGGATCAACACCACCATCGAGCATCCTTAAAAGCCAGTAAAGTGCAGCATCTGGATTTGAACCTCTGACTGATTTATGTAAAGCAGAGATTTGGTCATAAAATTGCTCCCCTCCTTTATCAAAACGCCTTGATTTTTCAGACATAGTTTTTTTAATATCATCAGAGCCAATCTCTAATTTTTTTTCCGTAAAAGCTCTTAGACAAACTATTTCCAACAAATTAATAAGCTTACGTCCATCTCCATCAGAAAATTCAAAAATTATTTTTTTTGCATTATCTGTAATAATTAAATCATTAAATTCACCCATAACTCTTTCAAGAATTTTACCTAGTTCTTCAATCGTTAATGCTTTTAATGAGTAAACCTGACAGCGACTTAGTAATGCTGAATTAACTTCAAAAGATGGATTTTCTGTGGTGGCGCCTATGAATACAATCAACCCTGATTCAATATGAGGTAAAAATGCATCCTGTTGGCTTTTATTGAATCTATGCACCTCATCAACAAATAAGATTGTTTTTTTATTTTGCTGGTCCCTCATAAATTCAGCTTTACTAATTGAATCTCTGATTTCTTTGACTCCAGATAAAACTGCTGAAATAGAAATAAAATGAGCATCTATCGTATTCGATATAACTTTTGCAATGCTTGTCTTACCCACCCCTGGTGGCCCCCATAAAATAATTGAAGGTAAATTTCCAGACTCAATTGCAACTCTTAGTGATTTTCCTTTAGAAAAAATTTCACTCTGGCCGACAATTTCATCAAGAACTTTTGGTCTTAATTTTTCAGCAAGTGGTATTGAGATTTCAGAAGTCATCTAATTGTTTATGACATCAATATTATCAGGGTAATTAAATAGGAATTTACCTTCATTAATATCTTGATTTTGAATTATATTAAAAAATTGAATAGTCGTTTCATTATCAAAATTATCTATAACTTTCATTTCTTTTAATTGATCAAAGTTAAAATTAAAAATGACCCGTTTAAAGAAAGCCCTCTCTAAATCTTTAGGTGTTGCTGCATATTGTGTTGTATTTATTGAATTTGAAATTAATTTTGTATTAAAAAATTCATGGATGTTATCTGATACCAAAAGCATTGCCGGGCTCACTCCTATCCGCCTATCAAGTTTACTTACAATCACCTGCTTTAAGTCAGGGTCATATAAATATAGAAACTCACCATCACTGATAATTTCATTTTTTGAGGGTGACTTATACTCCCATCGAAAATAATTTGGCTTTTGAAACATAACCTTGCCAACGGACTCATCAATTAATTGATTGGTTGAGTCTTTTACAATTTGAACAAAATCTGAATTAAATGAATTTAACTTACCTAATATTTTTTCTAATTTATTATTTTCTGCACAAGCACTCAGTGACAAAAAAAATAATATTAAAAATTTAATCATTTGTATTTGATGTAATTATTTCTCTGTTGCCATTGCTTTGCATAGGTGTAACCAACCCTGCTTTTTCCATATCTTCAATAATTCTTGCTGCACGGTTATAGCCAATCCTTAGATTTCTTTGCACATATGAAATAGAGGCTTTTCTTGATTGAATCACAATTTGAACTGCCTCATCATATAGTGGGTCTTTTTCTCCTGCAGTCTCACCTCCAACAGAAATACCTTCAACCTCAATTGGGTTTAAAACCTCATCTATGTATTGGGGAGCCCTTTTTGATTTAAGAGAATCAACTACCTTATGAACCTCTTGATCGGAAACAAATGCTCCATGAATACGTTCAGGATAACTTGTTCCTGGTGGCATATAAAGCATATCACCTTTACCAAGCAATGTTTCAGCGCCCATTTGATCGAGTATGGTTCTCGAATCAACCTTGCTTGATACTTGAAAAGCGATCCTTGAAGGAATATTTGCTTTAATTAAACCCGTGATTACATCAACTGAGGGTCGTTGCGTTGCAAGAACTAGATGTATTCCTGACGCTCTCGCTTTTTGTGCAAGCCTTGCAATTAATTCCTCTATTTTTTTACCCATCACCATCATCAAATCTGCTAATTCGTCAATAACGATAACTATCAAAGGAAGCTCCTCTAGTGCCTCTGCTTCTTCAGGATTAAGGCTAAACGGATTAGTTAAAGGCTTATCTCTTGTTGCAGCCTCTTTCAATTTTTGATTAAAACCAGCAAGGTTCCTTACGCCAAAAGCCGACATAAGCTTATATCGTTTATCCATTTCAGCAACAGCCCAATTTAAAGCATGGCTCGCTTGACTCATATCTGTAATTACGGGCGACAATAAATGTGGAATATTATCGTAAACAGAAAGCTCTAACATTTTTGGATCAATTAAAATCATCTTTACCTGATCGGGCGTAGCTTTATACAACAAACTCAAAACAAGAGCATTAATTGCGACCGATTTACCAGCACCTGTTGTTCCAGCAATCAATAAATGTGGCATTTTTGATATGTCAGCAACCGCTGGGTTACCCGCAATATCTTTTCCAAGTGCAACAGTAAGTAAACTTGGTGTATCTGCAAATATTTTAGAATTCATTATTTCAGATAAAAACACTATCTGTCTATTTGGATTTGGTATTTCAAGCCCCATATATGTTTTACCAGGAATAGTCTCAACAACCCTTATGCTTGAAACTGACAATGCTCTGGCTAGATCTTTTGATAAATTTATCACTTGACTACCTTTTACGCCTGCTGCAGGTTCAAGCTCATATCTTGTTATTACGGGCCCAGGTTGAGCGGTAATAATTTTTGCTTCTATTCCAAAATCAAGTAATTTTTTTTCAATTAGTCGAGAAATAAATTCAATCGTCTCAGCACTCTGCGGATTTATTTTTTCTGATGGCTCATCCAAGAGATGGATTGGGGGTAAATCCTGCTCACTCTCACCAAATAAATTCTTTTGTTTTTCTTTAGTTGCCCTCTTACTTTCTTCCACATTTTTTTGATTATCAACAATAGTCACAGGTTCTCTATCAACTAACTTCTTTCTTTCCTTTTCAACAACTACAAACCTTTCTTTTTCAAGTCTTTTACCTTCTCTTTTATCTTGACAATCTATATAAAAATTTTTTAAAAATTTTATAACGTTAAAAATAAAATTACCTAAAGACTCTGAAATAACAATCCAAGACCAACCAGTAAATAAGCTGAATCCGATAGCGAATGAGAATAACAAGAAAATTAAACCTCCCTCATAGCCAAAGGTCTGAACTATAAATTGGTTAGCTATATTTCCTAGCATGCCCCCCTGCTGAGTCGGAAAGCTAGCATTAATTTTTAGTATGTAGCCAGCTTCAAAGGCCGAAGATGAAAGTATTAATAATAGAAATCCAAGGTAATGAACAATTAAAAGATGTTTCTTGTTGTAGTCCTCATCTTCGATTCTAGGGTAAATTAAAAAAATGCTATAAATACTTAAAAATACAAGCCACCAAGCAGACAAGCCAAAAATTGATAACATGAGATCTGAAAAATAAGCTCCCACAATTCCTGCTAAATTTTGAATAACATCATTTCCAACACTATGTGACCATGCAGGGTCATTAACAGAGAAGCTCCCAAGAGCAAGGATGATGTATACCCCAAGAAAGAGTAGCGTTAGCCAAGAAGCCTCTCTAATAATCCTACTTGCTAATTTTCTTGTAGATGCCTGCGATTCAATAATTTTTTTATTGGCAGCTTTTGATTTTTTAGTAAATAACAATTTTTAATTTTTGACAATTTGGTTTAACTAAATTATATCAGTATGTTTACGAATTGCACTGATAGCGAATTAAATAATAAATTGTATTCAGTTAATATTTGATTCATATTGATTGCTCATCTAAAATCATGCTAATTAAATAAAATAGAGTAAACTTTATATGTCAAAACATTCCCACCTAATAATACTTGGATCAGGTCCAGCAGGGTATAGCGCGGCGATTTATGCTGCTAGAGCAAATTTAAAACCAACACTTATCACGGGTGTTGAGCAAGGTGGTCAGTTAATGACAACTACTGATGTTGATAATTGGCCTGCTGATGCTGATGGCGTTCTTGGTCCAGATCTGATGAGCCGATTTGAGAAGCACGCCCTTCGATTTAATACGAATATTATTTTTGATCAGATCCATACAGCCGATCTTCTTAAGCCCTCCAAAGAAAAAAAACCTTTTCACTTGATAGGTGATGAATCTGAATATACATGTGATTCCCTTATCATTTCTACAGGTGCTTCAGCCATGTACCTTGGTCTTGAAAGTGAAGATAAATTTCTTGGGAAAGGAGTTTCAGCTTGTGCAACCTGTGATGGTTTCTTTTATAAAGGAAAAGAAGTGGCTGTTGTAGGTGGAGGAAATACAGCTGTTGAAGAGGCTCTCTATTTATCAAATATTGCAAGTAAGGTCACATTGATTCATCGTCGGGACAACTTTAGAGCAGAGGCAATTCTTGTTGATAAGGTTTATGAAAAGGTTAAGGAAGGGAAAATAGTTCTTGAGCTCCATAAAACCCTTGATGAAGTGCTTGGTGATGATAGTGGGGTTACCGGAATTAAAATCAAAGACGTTAATTCAAATAAAATTAAAGAAATAAATTTATTAGGTGTTTTTATTGCTATAGGTCATAAACCGAATACTAACTTATTCCAAAAACAACTTAATATGGAAAATGGTTACATAGTTACAGAATATGGGAGGGATGGAAACTTCACACAAACTAGCATACCTGGTATTTTTGCCGCAGGAGATGTTCAGGACCACGTTTATAGACAAGCTATAACCAGCGCCGGTACTGGCTGTATGGCTGCCCTGGATGCGGAGAGATTTCTTTCAAAGAATGACTGACGAAGAGGATATATTTAGAGATGCAGTAAAGGGAGTAAAGCCCTTAAAAATTAAATCGCCTAAGATACAAAAAATTACTAAAAAACCAAAGCCAATTGCAAAAAAATTTATAGAAGATGAAAAAAAAGCTTTACTTGACTCCTTAAGTGATGAGTTTATTTCAACTGAAAATGAATCGGGTGAGGAGCTAAGATACTTAAAAAAAGGTCATTCACCAGACATCCTAAATAAACTTAAGAAGGGCTATTGGATTACGCAAAAATCTATTGACCTTCACGGTTTAGTTTCAGAGGAGGCAAAGTCATACATCGTCAATTTCATCAGTGACTGTAAAAAAAAGAAGGTAAGGTGTATAAAAATTATTCATGGTAAAGGCTTGCGTTCGTATAATAAGGAGCCTGTTTTACGCAACAAAGTTAAAAATTGGTTGATACAAAAAGAAGAGGTAATCGCCTATGTAGAGGCCCCTAGGCATGATGGTGGCAGTGGGGCTGTACTGGTCCTGCTTAAGGAATATTAAAGACTAATTAAAATGATTCAACTAAGCACGAACATTGTGCAGCGATTCCTTCAGACCTACCAATAAATCCCATCATTTCTGTTGTTGTGGCTTTAATATTGACTTGTGAATTTTCACATTTACAGTCAGCAGCAATATTTTCAATCATCTTAGGAATGAATTCAGATAATTTTGGTGATTGACAGATAATGGTTGCATCGATATTTATAATCTTGAATTTTTTTGACTCGACTAACCTAATAACATCTGTCAATAAATCACGAGATTTTGCATTTTTAAATGCAAGGTCTGAATCAGGAAAGTGCTGGCCAATATCCCCCATACCAATTGCTCCAAGAATTGCATCCATAATCGCGTGAATTAAAACATCCGCATCGGAATGCCCTTTTAGGCCTAGGTGAAAATCAATTAAAACCCCTCCAAGTATTAATTTTCTCTTCGGAACAAGTTGATGTGCATCATAACCTTGGCCTACCCTAATCATAGCTTAGCCCCTTTAATAAGCCTTTCAACTCTAATTATGTCCTCAGGGTATGTGATCTTAAAATTAAGTAGATTACCTTTGACAACCTTTGGTGATAATCCAAGAGCTTCTATTGCCTCAGATTCATCAGTCGGGTTGCCTTTAAATGACGCTAACGCATCCTTAAGAATATCAAATCTAAACATTTGAGGTGTTTGGGCTAACCAAATTTCATCTCTTTTTACTGTTCGAATTATTTGTTGTTTTTTATCAACTCTTTTAACGGTATCAATAGCTGGGACTGCTAAAATCCCTCCAACTTTATCATCACCAAGTTCTCGAATAAAATTATTTATAAGAGATTCGGTGATGCCAACCCTGGCTGCATCATGGACCATAATCCAATCTTTTTTTTGAATATCCTCCCCCACAACCCTAAGTGCATTTCGAACAGTTTCAGATCGAGTAGAGCCTCCACAGTTAATTAATGTTGTTTTTTTTGAAAACTGACAACCTAGACTTTCAATATATTTCTGATTTTTATTGAGCGCGATTGTTATAGTATTTATAGCTGCTAGTTTTGAAAATATTGATTCAACAAATTCGAGAATCGTTTTCCCATGAAAATTTGAGAATTGTTTTGGAGTGTTGGACCCCATCCGAGAACTTTCTCCTGCAGCTGGGATAATAAGATGTATGTTCTGCATAATAAAAGTTTAGCATGCAGAAAAAAATATAGTTTTAATCTTTCAATATTTATTCAGAAGAAATTGAATTGATCTTATGGATTGATATATCTGCACCATTAAATTCCTCTTCTTCTGTCAATCTAAAATTAAACATTTTATGAATTATTGAGTAAACAATATAACCACCTAAAAGCGCAACAAAAACACCCGTAATAGTTCCAATCAACTGCGACATGAAACTAACTCCACCAAGCCCTCCAAGTAATTCTAATCCAAATATACCTGCAGCAATTCCACCCCATGCTCCACAAATACCATGAAGAGGCCACACTCCTAAAACATCATCAATTTTCCATTTATTTTGTGTTAGTGAAAAGCTCCAAACAAATAAAGCACCTGCTACTAAGCCGACAATTAATGCGCCAAGTGGATGAAATAAGTTAGAACCAGCGCAAACAGCAACTAGACCTGCAAGGGGTCCATTATAAAGAAATCCAGGATCATTTTTGCCGATAACCAATGAAGCCAGAGTGCCTCCCACCATAGCCATTAATGAGTTCACTGCCACGAGACCTGAGATACCTTCAAGTGATTGAGCAGACATCACATTAAAACCAAACCATCCAACAGTGAGTATCCATGACCCTAAAGCAAGAAAGGGTATATTAGATGGTGGGAATGCATTTAGCCTGCCATCCTTTCTATATCGACCAAGTCTAGGCCCCAAAATTAATACGGCAGCTAAAGCAATCCACCCTCCCATTGCATGCACCACCACTGATCCAGCAAAATCATTAAAAGGTGCGCCAAATGTCTGATTTAAAAAATTCTGAAACCCAAAATTACCATTCCAAATAATTCCCTCAAAAAATGGATACAAGAAGCCTACTAAAATAAATGAAGCGATCAGTTGAGGTTTGAATGTAGCTCTCTCAGCAATTCCTCCCGAAACAATTGCAGGAATTGCGGCTGCGAAGGTCAATAAAAAGAAGAATTTAACTAGCTCGTATGCGCTTTTTTCAGATAACACGGTAGCTGCAGCATAAAAATCCATACCGTAAGCTAGACTATATCCAATAAAGAAATATGCAATCGTAGATATTGAAAAATCTGCCATTATTTTTGCTAATGCATTGACCTGATTCTTCTCTCTAACCGTACCAACCTCTAAAAATGCAAATCCTGCATGCATTGCGAGGACCATAATTGCTCCAAGTAAAACAAATAAAACATCACCTTGACTACCCAAATTATCCATATTTAGCTCAACTAATATTTTGAAATTATTAAAATTTTTAAAATTTTAATATAGAGAATTATAATTTTCTATAAAATGATAATTTTTAGGCTTAAAATGTTATTAAATTCTAATTATTTGCATTAATTTGGTGCAAATATAAAACATTTAATTAAATAACTCTTATGCTACACATATCTGAATCTATTATTTTATTTCTCATCATTTCTGTTGTTTGGTTTTGGTATGACATTAGCTATAAAAGAGAATTAGCTATTCATGAAGGCAAAAGGTTAGCCAACAACTTAAGCCTTCAATTGCTTGATGATACTGTTCATTGCAATAAAATGAGCATTGTTCGCTCTGCATCGAATTGGCCGTCTATCAAAAGAGTTTATTATTTTAATTTAAGCAGTACTACCAATGACAGATTAAACTGCCAACTCACACTTATTGGTAATAAACTTATCCATTGGTATGTTCCGCCATACCCGAGCAATCTATAATGTACGTAGGCCGTTTCGCGCCAACTCCATCGGGTGCATTACATTTTGGGTCGTTAGTTACAGCGATTGCTAGTTACTTAGACGCTAAAAAGGCTAAAGGGCAATGGTTACTCAAAATAGATGACATAGATAAGCAAAGAGTAAAAAACAATTCTGTTCAATCGATCCTAAAGACCTTAGAGAGTTTAAATCTTTTTTGGGATTCAACTGAGTCTTATCAAAGCCATCGCCTTGATGAGTATGAGTTTTATTTTGAAAAGCTATTAGCATTGAATCAAACTTATAGATGCAACTGTTCAAGAAAATATCTTAGTGATCATGCTATGCTTGGTGAAGATGGCTATATTTATCCTGGGTTTTGCAAATATAAAGGACACAAAAATAATGATTTTTATGCCACTCGTATGAAAGTAAATGCAATTCCAATAGTTGTTAAAGATCAAATCCAAGGGAAACTTAGTCAAAATCTATCTAGAGAAATAGGTGACTTCGTAATCAAAAGAAATGATGAACAGTTTTCATATCAATTTTCAGTTTGTGTTGATAATAAGTTAGATGAAATATCAAATATTGTTAGAGGGGCTGATCTTTTCTCCTCAACCCCCCGGCAAGTTTATTTGCAAAATTTGTTAGATTTTGATATTCCAAAATTTTCACATATACCCATCGCAACTCTTGGTAAAAAAAAAATAAGTAAAAGTGATGATTATAAAATCATAATAAAAAACAATCAGAGAGATATTTGGATAAAAGTTTTAGAATTTCTAAATCAGCCTATCTCTAAATCCATCTCACAGATGAATCTTGAAGAAATAGTAGATCACGCAATCAAAAACTGGGCAATGGAAAAAATTAACCCCTTTTATTCAATCGATATCTCCTAAAGTATTCATAAATAAATATGCCTGCAGCAGCTCCTACATTCAATGATTCGACAGATCCCTTCATTGGTATAGAAATAGATTTAGTCGATTTTGAAATTATTTCAGCACTTATACCCCCTCCTTCGCTACCTAAAATAAGAATTAAATCCTTAGGGATATCATTATCATAAAGTGAATTACCACAAATACTTAAAGAATATATAGGAAGAGTAACTTGATCACATAATGTAAATAACTCTTGGTTTTCATAACAATTTAAATTGACTTGAGCTCCCTGGCTTCCTCTAAGTGTTTTTGGTGACCAAAGCTCCGCTGAACTCTTAGATAAAAATACAGATCTAATTCCAGCAGCTTCTGCAGTCCTAAGGATGCTCCCTAAATTACCAGGATCTTGAATGCCATCAATAAACAAATTCAAACCTTTTTTTATTTCTATGTCGTCTTCAATTGGAATATTTATCAGGGCAATTATGCCATTTGAAGACTTTAAATCTGAAAGCTCAAGAAATAATCCATGCTTTAAATCATAGATTTCTATATTAGGATTTGTTTTAATTATTTCTTTGATTTCGAGCGATTCTATTTTTTCATCTCTTATAAAACATTCAATATCTTTTTTTGCTTGGAGAAATGTATTTATGATGTGGGGGCCAACTAAAATCGTCTTATTTTTTTCCTTTCTAAAGCTTTTTTTAGTTGCTATTTTTTTAAAGTATTTATATGAGGTATTTTGTTTTGAGTCAATTATCTTATTCGTCATTAGTTTTATTTTTTAAATGGTTTTAAAGGTTTTTTTTTGAAACCTGCTTGAACGAATTTCTGCAAAAGCCCATCATCTCCAGCGAGGTGTGATGCTCCAACCACAACAAACAGAATATTTTTTTCTGCTAAAATCAAAAGCTTTTTGAAGAAGATTTTATTTCGTTTGTGAATTAGCTTATTTTTAACTAAAGCCCACGTTTTTTTTGGGACGATCGATTTAGTAATTTCCTCATCAACATTAAGTATTTTATTTAAATTGAATGTTAGGTAAGTCTTTATCATCAATTCATAATTTTTTTCTTTATCTGCCTCACTTAAAATCAAAACATTTTTTAAAATTTGAAATTGATCTTTTGGCGAAAGTGAATCTAAAACAGAGTAATGTTCGTCAACAGTCTCTAAGCCTTTTAAGGCTAATCCATAATTGCTCGCAGTAACTTTCAATAAGTTGTCCTGACTGAATGGGTTTATTGGTCTAGGCGAGCTAAAAATAAAACCTAATAGCCATGGCTTTAATTTAATTGCAAAATCTGTCTCGATTGAATGAAAATCGGATAATTCACTAATTTTTTGAAAATCAGCCTCACTAAGATAATCAGTATATTTACTTCCTAAACCCTCTAATGTCTTAAGATTACTCACATTGTTAGTCTCAGAGACAAGCAAATTAGATTTTTGCATCGCATTATTAACATTATCACTAAAATCTACTACCCTATTATCATCTACATGAATACTGCCAAAAATAAAAATTTGTTTCCCCTTAGGGCTCTCAAGCTCCCAAAAAATTGAGTTTTCATTGGCGCTTAAACTAAAGGCCCAGAATAGAATAAATAAAATAATTGTTTTTATTTTCATACCTTTACTTTAATCTATCTTAAAAAAGATTAGTAAAAAAAATTAGATATACAATGAAAAAAAGACGAGTAAAATTTAAATAATGGATTTTAAAAATAAACCTTCTTTTGAGAAGATTCAGTTTTATACAACTACAGAATATAACTGTAGCTACATTGATAAAATGGACGCTCAATCATTAGTTGTGACTCCATATAAATCTATTAATCAAAATATTTTTCAAGATTTAATTAAAAAAGGTTTTAGAAGGAGTGGGCAATACATATATAAGCCAAATTGTAAAAGTTGTACAGCATGCATTCCCATTAGACTTTCGGTGCAAAAATTTTTATTTTCTAAGACACAAAAAAGAGTTTATAAAAAGCATGGGCATCTCAGAGTCCAAGAGGCTCCTCTGGCTTTTAAACAAGAACACTTTGATCTTTACTTAAAGTATCAAAATAAGCGTCATAGTTATATAAACAATAATCAAAATGACTTAGGTGACTACAATGATTTTCTAATCAAAAGCAATGTTAAATCAAAGCTTATTGAATATTGGGATGGAAATTTATTAAAGATTATTTCAATAATTGATGTTATGAGTGATGGAATTTCAGCTGTTTATACTTTTTTTGATCCTGATGATGAAAAAGTGAGTTATGGAACCTACTCTATCATTTGGCTCATCAATTGGTGTAAAGCCCAACAACTAGAATATTTGTATTTAGGTTACTGGATTGGTCAGTGTACCAAAATGAAATATAAAACAAATTTTAAGCCTTATGAGCTCTATATTAAAGGGTGCTGGCAAGAAAATATCACATAGGGCCATGTTACAATTTAATTAACTTAGTTAAATCTTAAAAAATATAATGAATAATTTGCTTATTTTTGGCGTTGGTCTCATTGGAGGCTCTATCGCACTTGAAAGCCAAAAAAAACAGATGTTTAATCAAGTAATTGGAGTTCAAAGAGAGGGAGGCACCTCTCTATCAAGCTTTGTATCAAATGGAATGATTGATAGGGTTTCAGAAAATCTTAGCGAAGATATTAAGCAAGCAGATTTTATAGTTATCGCAACACCGGTTGCTCAAATTAGAAACATATTGAAGATAATCTTCCCATCACTATCGCCAAAAACAATTGTTATTGATGTGGGAAGCACAAAATCTAATATTATGCATTTTGCTAAAGAGGAGCTTAAAGAAAAGTTTCCACAATTTATTGGCTCTCACCCAATCGCTGGTTCAGAGCAGCATGGTCCTAACGCAGCAAAAATTAACTTATTCAAAAATAAGGATATTATATTAACGCCTGAGGATGAAACTGATTCTAATAAACTTGAGCTTACCTCAAAATTTTGGAAGGACTTGGGTGGAGTCATTAAAACAATGGGGGCCCTTGAGCATGATCAAATTTTTTCGACAGTAAGTCATATTCCGCATCTCATAGCATACAACATGGTAAATTTAATAGCTGGAAAAAGTAACATGGATATACTTCTTGAGTTTGCAGCGAGTGGATTTAAAGATTTTTCTCGGATAGCAGGAAGCTCTCCAGAAGTTTGGAAGGATATTTCTCTGGCTAACAAAGCAGCCATTTTAAACGATCTAGATTTATTCGTTAAAGAAATCAATAAAACAGCTGCATTAATTAAAAATGAAGATTGTATTGCTTTAGAAAAATACTTTGATGTAGCAAGCAAGATTAGAAAAAACTGGTCCGAAAAAAACTAGTGATGAAGGAAAAAATACTAAAAGCTTCAGAACAAGTTCGCGGCTGTATTAAGTTACCTGGTTCAAAAAGTATCACTAATAGAGTTCTTTTAATGTCAGCTCTTGGAAAAGGTGTAACTAAGGTAATTGATCCTCTCAAATCAGAGGATACCGATCAAATGATCAATGCATTAATTGAGCTTGGAGTATTAATTAAAAAGGGCTATGACGATAGACCCTTCATCGAGATTACAGGAGCTGATCATAATTTCCCTAATAAAAAAACTAAGCTTTTTTTAGGTAATTCAGGAACTACTTTTAGGTCACTTGCAGCCGTTCTAGCAATGATGAAAGGTGACTATTACTTGTCGGGTATTGAGCGAATGCACGAGAGACCTATTAAAGACCTAGTTGATGGACTAGAGCAAATGGGGTCATATATTCAGTATGAGAAAATTCATGGCTACCCGCCTATTACTATTAAGAATAGTAAAATAAAACACTCTAGACCTATTAAAATTAAAGGAGACATATCAAGCCAATATCTCACAGCACTTTTAATTGCAGGTCCGATTTCAAATAATGAATTTACTATTGAAGTTATTGGTGATTTGATTTCGAAACCATATATTGATATTACTTTAAAGTTATTAACAAAATTCAATATTTTTTATAGCAATAATAATTGGCGCTCATTCTCTCTTAAAAAAGGTTCCGTATACAAAAATCCAAATGAAATTTTTGTTGAAGGTGATGCGTCATCAGCTTCTTACTTTTTTGCTGCTGCTGCCCTTGCAGGTTCAATCGAAATAAAAGGCATCAATCAAGATAGCATTCAAGGCGATCTTAAATTCTTAGATATCATTTCCAAGATGGGTGCTAAAATTAACTTTAAATCTAATTCCATTCAGGTTTCAAAAGCTAAAACCTTAAAAGGCCTTGAAATAGACTGTGTAGAAATACCAGATGCCGCAATGACACTTGCTATAATGGCCGTATTTGCCGACAAACCAACAAAGCTTAAAAACATTGGTAGCTGGAGAGTGAAGGAAACAGATAGAATTTTGGCGATGGATAATGAATTAACCAAAATTGGCGTTGAGGTTTCAACAACTCAGGATTCAATGACAATTTTTCCACAAAAACATCTCAATGATAATGTTTCTATAGAAACCTATAATGATCATAGAATTGCAATGTGCTTCTCCCTTTTTTGCCTAAGGAATATGAATATTACTATTCAGAATCCAGGTTGTGTTAACAAAACTTATCCAGATTATTTCAAAGATTTGGAATCTGTCATTGAATAACACCCTTACAAAACCTTTTGTGGTAACCCTTGATGGTCCTGCTGGGTCAGGAAAAGGCACTATATCGAAGCTAGTAAGTCAAGCTCTAGACTTCCACTACCTCGACTCAGGAGCAATTTATAGAATTATTGCTTTTGAAGCAAAGACTAAAAATCTAATTACAAATCAAATTACTCAGATATTAGAATTAATTGATGGATTAAGTATCCAATTTACTGATGAAAAAACTTTTCTTGGTGGCAAAGATATTACAGATTTAATTAGATCAGAATTAATAGGAAAATTTGCTTCTGAAATTGCAAAAAATGAGCTAATAAGAGAAAGGATTTTAGGGCTCCAAAAGTCTTTCTTCAAATCACCAGGGCTTGTGGCCGATGGACGTGACATGGGGACTGTAGTTTTCCCTGAAGCAAAAGTTAAAATTTTCCTTACCGCAAGCATAGAAGAGCGCGTGAATAGAAGATATAAACAGTTGATATTAAAGGAAAACAATGTTAACGTGAGCGACTTATTTGAAAAAATAAAATTAAGAGATGAAAGCGATATAAACAGAAAAATATCACCTCTTAAGGCTGCAAAAGATGCTTTTTTAGTTAAAACAGATAACCTAAGCATTCACCAGTCCTATGAAAAGGTAATGGATATTATAAGAAGCAAGACACAAATTAAATGACAATAAGTGATCTAATAAACACCAAATTTATTAGGTTTTTTTAATAAGCCCATCGCTAGATGGGATCAAATGAAGGTAAATAAATTTAAAATGGCAACTCTAGAAAAAACAACCCAAAAATCATCTGAAAGTTTCGCTGATTTATTCGAAGAAAGTATGGCTCTCAAAGAAATGCGTCAAGGGGAAATAATTACTGCAGAAGTTATATCAATAGATAGTGACTTTGTAATCGTAAATGCGGGATTAAAATCAGAAAGTTTAATTAAAACAGATGAATTTCTAGATGATAAAGGTGATATTGAAGTAAATATTGGTGACCATGTAAAGGTATCGATTGAGAAATTAGAGGATGGTTATGGATCAACACTCCTTTCAAGAGCAAGAGCTAAAGAAATGCAAGCATGGCTTGATTTAGAAGATGCAATGGAAGAATCAAGGATTGTAACTGGATATGTTAGCAGCAAAGTTAAGGGAGGTTTGAGAGTTACAGTAAACGGCATTATGGCTTTCTTGCCTGGTTCCTTGGTGGATATTCGTCCTATTAAAGATACAACACCTTTTGAAAATAAAGAGTGTGAATTAAAAGTAATTAAAATTGATAGAAAAAGAAATAATGTTGTTGTTTCAAGGAAGGCGGTTTTAGAAGGCCAAAGTGGTGTAGATATTGAAGCATTAATAGAAACTCTTAAAGAAGGGTCTGTGGTTAAAGGTATTGTAAAAAATATTACAGATTATGGAGCTTTTGTAGACTTGGGTGGTATAGATGGATTGTTGCATATAACAGACTTAGCTTGGAAAAGAATCAAGCATCCATCCGAGATACTCAATATAGGTGATGAAATTGATGCAAGAGTATTAAAATTTGATAAAGAAAAAAATAGAGTTTCTCTAGGGTTAAAACAACTTGATGAAGATCCATGGGTTGGTCTATCAAGAAGAACCCCAACCAAGACAAAAGTTTTTGGAAAGGTTTCAAATCTAACTGATTATGGCGCTTTCATTGAGATTGAAACAGGAATTGAAGGATTGGTGCATGTTTCTGAAATGGACTGGACAAATAAGAATATCCACCCATCGAAGGCAGTTCAATTAGGTGATGAAGTTGAAGTGATGATACTTGAGATTGATGAAGATAGAAGAAGATTATCATTAGGCATGAAACAATGTAAAGATAACCCATGGGATATTTTTGCAAATACTAATAATAAAGACGATAAAATCAAAGGTAACATTAAATCAATTACAGATTTTGGTGTGTTTATAGGTCTGCCTGGAGATATTGATGGTCTAATACATCTTTCTGACATTGCTTGGTCTGATCAAGAAGCAGCTTTGAAAAATTATAAAAGAGGTGATGAAGTTGAGTCAGTCATCTTGTCAATTGATGTAGATAAAGAAAGGATTTCTTTAGGCATTAAGCAATTATCAGAAGATCCAAATACAGATAAAAAAGTAGAAGTAAAAGTGCAGCCTAAAAAAGAAACAAAGAAAAAAACTGATGTTCCTGAAAATGCTGGAACAACCAATTTAGGTGCTTTATTAAAAGCTAAACTAGATGATAAAAAATAATGACTAAATCTGAGTTAATAACCCTCCTTTCTGATAAGTTCTCTCAGCTTGTGCATAAAGACGCTGAACTATCAGTAAAAATAATTATTGATTCACTTGGTAATGCTTTAAGTAAAGGAGGAAGGGTTGAGATTAGAGGTTTTGGTAGTTTTAGTCTTAATCATAGACCAGCTAGACTAGGAAGAAATCCAAAAACAGGTGAAAAAGTAAGTGTGCCTGAAAAATTTGTGCCACATTTCAAACCTGGCAAAGAATTAAAAATAAAAGTTGACAAATAAATAAGCATAATTTATTAAAAACATATTCTTTTTTTATAGTATTTGAATGTGTTTTTTTTTAAAAAAATATGATCGAATTTGAATTTTGGTGGTTATTAGTTATACCTTTATTCTTTATCTTAGGGTGGGTTTCTGCTCGTGTTGATATTAAACAGATTATCTCAGAAAGCACAGATCTTCCAGCTTCGCTTTTCAAAGCACTTGCATATCTAAACTCTAATCAAAATGAGAATGCAATTACTGAGCTCGAAAAAGCAGTTAAATTAAAAGATGACTCCCTAGAAATACATTTTGCTCTTGGATCAGTTTTAAGGAGAGTAGGTAAATATGATAAAGCAATAAATCTACACATAGCTCTTTTAAATAAAAGAGAAATTACATCTGAACAAGAAGATTCAATAAAAGCAGAATTAGCTCAAGATTATTTCAAAGCAGGACTTTATGGAAGAAGCGAGTCAATACTTAAAGAACTTAAAAATGAAAAATATTTTCAATACTCCTTAAATTTGCTAAGGGAAATATACGTAAGAGAAAGGGATTGGAATAAAGCAATAGATTCTGCATCTGATTTAGAGAAAGTCTCTGGTGTCTCATTCAGAATTGCAATAAGTCATTATTTTTGTGAATTAGCGACAAATAACCTTATGAATAAAAAATATGGACTTGCAAAAACATATCTTAAGAAATCACTGGAGGAATCTAAAAATTGTGTACGCGCAAATATCCTACTTGGAGACATCGCTTATGAAGAAAGAAAATATGATGATGCTATTGTGTATTGGAAAAAAATTGAATACCAACAACCAGAGTACCTGGGGTTAGTAATGAAAAAAATTATTTCTGTTTACGAAACTCAAAATAATATAAACGAAGCGCTATCTATTCTTTCAAGATACTATGACTTATATAAACTGAAAACAATTCTTAACTCACTTTACGAGCTTGTATTAAAGAATGAAGGGGTTGTAAGGGCTGAAGAGATAGCGAGGAATGAGTTAATTCAAAGGCCAAGCCTACTTTCTCTTGATCAATTATTTCAAATTCTTACTATTAAAAAATCAAATGAAATTGAAAATGTTGAGCTTATTCAACAAACAATTAAAAATTCAATTGGCGAGAGAAGATTTTTTAATTGTAATCAATGTGGCTTCAAAGCAAAGCAATTTCACTGGCAATGTCCAGGTTGTAACGCATGGGAGTCACTACCATCAGAACCAATTGATATCACTTTAGAAAATTAGATAGATGAACAAAAAAACTGATATTTTTGTAGCAATTGATACACAATCACTTAAGGATGCTAAAAAATTAATAAGCAAGCTCAGTAACAAACATTGTGGTATAAAAATTGGTAAAGAACTGTTTACTTCCTGTGGCCCAGAAATTGTTAAATGGGTTAAAGATGAAGGATTTAAAGTTTTTTTAGATTTGAAGTTTCACGATATTCCCAATACTGTTATGAGGGCATGTGAAGCAGCCTCAAGAATAAATGTAGACATAATAAATGTGCATACACTGGGTGGCAAAGAGATGATGTTGGCAGCCAAAAATGCTGTTTCCAATCAACAAATTAAATTAATTGGCGTTACGCTTCTTACAAGTCATAGTCATGACTTCATCAAAGAGGTTGGCTTTAATGGCTCCATTGATGAATGTGTAAAAAGACTGGCTATAAATGCTGCAGAAAGTGGTCTTGATGGAATAGTATGCGCGGCACCTGATATACCAAGTCTTCGTAAATATATGCCGAGTAACTTTATTTTTATTACACCAGGTATAAGGCTAGGTAAAATAAATAATGACGACCAAAAGAGAGCGTCAAATCCAATTGATGCAGTAAATTTTGGATCTAATATTTTAGTTATTGGTAGGCCTATTACTGGCGATCTAAATCCTCAAGAAGCATTACTTAATGTATACAATCAGTTAAACGATTAATTTACTCCGCTGCCCTTTTAGAGTTAACCATCGCATCAATTGAATCTTGCTCTATTCTCTTTAAAAGATGCTTATAAGATTTAATTTTTAATACGTCATCTTGAATTAAATTAAAACTATTAAAAACCTCTTCGTCATAAAAAGCTGCAATTTTTTCACAAAGATTCGGAATGATAGGTGTCAAGTAGATAGAAAGTGATCTAAAGGACTTAAGGCAAACTGAACAAATCTCATGTAAAGATGAATCAGATTTTAATTGCACATCCTCTTTCGCCAGCTTCCAAGGTTCAGTTTTACTGATATATTCATTTAGCTCCTCAATTAACTGCATAATAAATTTTACTAGTTTGCTGAATTCTCTAGCCTCATAGTGTTGATCAACAGTCTGTTTAGCATCCTTAATTTTTTTTAATATCGTTAACCCCTCTTCAGATTTTATTGAGGTTAAGGGCATAAGCGCATGATTGAAGAATTTACCCACAAATCCTGATGTTCGGCTAGGGATATTTATAAATTTACCAATTAAATCACTATTATTTTTAGCAACGAAGTCATCGAGGTTTAAATCTAAATCTTCCATAGAAGAATTTAACTTTGTTGCATAGTAATATCTTAAAAAATTTGGATCTTTTATGTGCTTAAGATAGCTCCTTGCAGTTATGAATGTGCCTCTTGACTTTGACATCTTTTCTCCATTGACTGTTAAAAAGCCATGAGTGAATATTTTTGTAGGAGTTCTATGATCCGAATAATTCAATGTAGCTGGCCAGAATAGAGCATGAAAATATAAAATATCCTTACCAATGAAATGAATTAATTCTGTTGTGCTCCCCTTTTTCCAATACTCGTCAAATGATAAATTGTTCATTTGAGCAAACTTCTTGAAGCTTGCCATATATCCAATTGGTGCATCTAGCCAAACATAAAAATACTTACCAGGGGCATTTGGAATCTCAAATCCAAAATATGGGGCATCACGAGATATATCCCAATCTTTAAGGCCCATATCGAACCATTCTTTTAGCTTATTTTGAGCCTCAGGTTGAAGAGTGTCATTTTTAATCCATTTCTTTAAAAATTCTGTACATTCTGAAAGTTTGAAGAAATAATGAAGAGTTTTTTTCCTTATGGGTTCTGTTCCTGAAAGGACTGAATATGCATCTTTTAGATCAGTTGGGCTGTAAGTCGCCCCACACTTTTCACATGAATCACCATATTGATCTTTAGCTTCACATTTAGGGCATATCCCTTTAATAAATCTATCTGGCAAAAACATTTGTTTTGATTCATCAAAGAATTGATCGATTTCTTTTGATAAAATTTTATCGTTATCATTTAATGTATTGTAAATTGATTCAGACAACTCCTTGTTTTCAATAGAATTTGTTGAATAAAAATGATCGAAATTAACATTAAATTCTTTAAAATCTAAATCATGCTCTTGATGAACTCTTTTAACTAATTCATCAGGCGTAATTTTTTCTTCTTCTGCTTTTAGCATAACAGGTGTTCCATGTGTGTCATCTGCGCAGATATAATAAGTTTCGTTACCTGACATCTTTTGATAACGAACCCAGATGTCAGTCTGAATATATTCAACTAAATGTCCTAGGTGAATGCTGCCATTAGCGTATGGAAGAGCTGAAGTTACAAGAAGTTTGCGCATTAGATGGGATATTTATTCTATAATCCATTATTCTAGCAAACAAAATGCTAATTCACATTATTAAAACCTTAGGAATGGAACCGTCAAAATGGAAATAGAAAAAAAAATTGAAAACTACCTAAAAAATCTTAAATTTCCTATTTTAAATAAACAGGTTCTTAACGATAAAACTATCAAAAAAATCGAATGTGTCGGGAATCTCGTACAAATAGATCTACAATTAGGTTTTTACGCTGGGAATGTGATTGAGGAATTTAAAAATATAATTCTTGAAGGCATAAAAAACATAACAAAGAGTGAAATAAACATAAATATAACCACTAAAATTCAATCACATAAAGTGCAAACAGGGGTACAAACCTTAGCTAATGTAAAAAATATCATTGCAATAGCATCCGGTAAGGGTGGGGTTGGTAAATCAACAACTACAGCAAACTTAGCATTAGCACTCTCAGCCGAAGGTGCAAATGTGGGCATATTAGATGCTGATATTTATGGTCCCAGTCAGCCAAAAATGTTTGGTATAAATCAAAAGCCTACCAGCTCTGATGGTAAAAAAATGGATCCTTTAAATTCCCATAATATTCAAATCATGTCTATTGGTTTTTTAGTTGATCAGGAAACACCTATGGTCTGGCGAGGTCCAATGGTTACATCAACTCTTGAGCAATTGTTAAGAGATACCAAATGGAACAATCTTGATTATTTATTGATTGACTTACCCCCCGGAACTGGAGATATACAGCTTACGTTAGCACAAAAAATTCCAGTAACTGGTGCAATTATTGTAACAACACCACAAGACATTTCATTACTGGATGCTAGAAGAGGTTTAAAAATGTTCGAGAAGGTGAATGTACCAATTCTTGGTATTTTAGAGAACATGGCACTGCATTTATGCTCAAGCTGTGGTCATGAGGAGCATATATTTGGAAAGGATGGTGGGCTTAAGATGAGCAAAGATTATAATGTTGATTTATTAGGAAATCTTCCGCTTGATATTAAAATAAGAGAGGATCTAGATAACGGAAAACCAACGGTTGCTAGGGATAAAAGCTCTCCTATTACAAAGATTTTTTCTGAAATTGCGATAAAGACTGCTTCTAAGATTGCAGATTATAGTGAAGATCATTCAGGCAAGTTTCCAAAAATTGTTATAGAAAAAAATGCTTAGCTAACACCAGAAATTAAAACGGTTAAGTTTTTTAAAGCTGAGATCTTGGAAGCAGGGATTTTTTGAGAGTTTTTAAACTTACCTAATGCAATTTTTTTATCCTTTCCTGCAACTAAAAAAATTACGTGATTTGCCAGACTTAATCTATTTGGCGTTAATGAAATTCTATACTGTGGTAATTTCGGGGCGTTTGATATTGGGACAGCTTGTTTATTTTCATCAAATTCAGAATTAGGAAAAATACTTGCTGTATGGCCGTCCTCCCCCAAACCTAGAAGCACAAGATCAAATACCATATCTGAATTTATTTTTTTATTGTAAGCCTCAGCACCCACATTCCTTCCAAGTTCAGCAGGAATACTATGAATTTGATTTTTTGGAATTGAAACTTTTGAAAAAAAACTTTTTTCTGCCATTAAGCTATTTCTCTCAATATCATTGGGAGATAGGCACCTTTCGTCACCAAAATAAATATGCCAATTACCCCAATCGCAATCTTTTTTTGATAAGGATTCATATATTTTTTTAGGTGTATTACCTCCCGCCAGGACGAGAGAGAAATTTCCTTTTACCTTAATGGCTTCATCCGCTAAATTTTCAATCATTTCAACCGACTTATGCTCAAATTCTTTCTCACTGGCGCATAAAAGCCATTCATTTACATTTGCAGACATAGGTTTCCTTAGTGAAATTCCAAAACTATCTTTAATAGGATTGGAGTATAATGCCAATCTTTCTGAAAGAAAAAAATTAATCCAAAAGATTAACAAAATTTAAACCTACATCAAAGGGAAAAAAATGAAAATTGCAATGCTTGGGCTTGGGAAAATGGGTGGAAATATGTCTGCCCGACTTATAAGGAATGGTATTTCAGTGGTTGGATATGACAATCATCCAGAAACAGTAAAAAAATTAGAAGCTAGTGAAAAATTAATCCCATCATCTTCAGTTGAGGATGCTATATCCAAGCTTGAAGGCCAAAAAATAGTTTGGATGATGCTACCAGCAGGTGATATTACAAAAAAACAAATTGCCGACCTCATTCCTCTTCTTAGTGAGGGTGACATTATAGTTGACGGTGGGAACTCAAACTTTAAACAGAGTGTGAAAATGGGACGTATGCTTGAAGAATATAATATTGGCTTTATGGACTGTGGAACTTCAGGTGGTGTTTGGGGTTTGGATAATGGGTATTGTTTGATGGTTGGTGCCTCTCATGAGGTAGCAAAAGCCGTTGAGCCTGTTCTAAGAGCATTGGCACCAACTCCTCAAAAAGGATGGTTGCATGTTGGCCCAGTTGGCTCTGGCCATTTCACAAAAATGATTCATAACGGCATCGAATATGGAATGATGGAATCTGTTGCTGAAGGACTAGAACTTCTTAAAGGAAGGGAAGAATTTGCAGTTGATGTTGCTAAAGTAACAGAGCTTTGGCGACATGGCTCAGTTGTTCGCAGTTGGCTTTTAGATTTGACAGCTGAAGCACTGCAAAGTGACCAAAACTTAGAAGATATTGCACCGTTCGTCGCAGATTCGGGTGAAGGAAGATGGACAGCAGTTGAAGCAATTGAACAAGGTATTCCCGCTCCAGTTCTGACACAAGCACTTCAGGTAAGGTTTAGAAGCCAGGAAAAATCAAAAGGTTACGGCTATAAAATACTCTCTATTATGCGAAACGCTTTTGGTGGCCATAATATGAAAAAAAAAGGTTAATTAAGAAATGATAGACAATTCCACACTTGTTTTATTTGGAGCCAGAGGTAACTTGGCTAAAGTAAAGTTGATTCCTGGTCTTTTCCATTTAGATGAAGCCGGCAAACTACCTAAAAATATGAAAATATTATCTGTAGGAAGACAAGAAGTCGAGGAAACCGATTGGCATGCCAACATAAAAAAAATGCTTGATGAGAAATTTAAAACATACGATAAAAACGTGTTTGATCGCTTTATAAAAAGAAATCTTTATCATGCCAATTTACCAGATGATCCAGAAGCTTTTATCAAGTTTTCAAAAAGGTTGGCAGATAAAGTTATTTTCCCTCAAAATCTTGCTTTCTTTTTATCTGTAAGACCCTCAGATTTTGCTCTCATTGTAAAACAATTATCTGCAGTAGGATTGCTCAACGAGTCAGAATCTTGGAGAAGAGTCTTAATTGAAAAACCATTCGGTACTTGTTTTAAAACTGCAGTTGAACTTCAAAACTCAATTGAAGAACACCTTAAAGAACATCAAATATATAGAATAGACCATTACCTTGGAAAGTTTTCACTGCAAAATATCATGACGACCAGATTTAAAAATGCATTATTAGAACCACTTTGGTCGAATGAGCATATTGAACAAATCCAAATTACTAACCATGAAACGCTTGGTGTTGGAGATAGAACTGTGTTTTACGAGGCGACCGGTGCACTTAGAGATATGATACAAAGCCATCTATTACAAATGTTAGCGTTAGTAACTATGGAACAGCCAAAGACCATGAACCCGGAAGATGTAAGGCTTGAAAAAATAAAACTTTTAGAGTCCATTGAGGCAATTCCGATGGACAAAATTAAAAATTTCGCCTTTCGTGGTCAATATGCGGCAGGTGATATTAATGGAGAAAAAGTAAAAGGTTATCTAGATGAAGTTGAAAATCAAGATAGTGTTGTAGAAACCTATGCAGCTATTAAATTATTTATTAATAATTCAAGATGGAGCAAAGTGCCTATTTACCTGAGAACAGCAAAAAGGCTTTATGAAAACTCAACATCAATCACTATTAAATTTAAAAATTGTGAGAACTGGTTAACAATAAATATCCAACCAAATGAGAATACTTCATTTGAAATAACCACCCTCCAACCTGGACTTGATATGGATAAAAATAGACAAACCATCCTAAAAGGAAATAATCGCATAGAAGGAGACGAAACAATTGATGCTTATGAAGCGTTGATGTTAGATCTTCTAAGTGGAGACCAATCAAAATTTTTGCATATCAACGAAGTAAAAGCTGCATGGAAACTTGTAGATCCAATTATCGAGTATTGGGGTAATGACAAATCTAAACCTACACAATACAAACCCGGTGAATTTGATCCAGAAGAATCAAAAATTATTTTTGAGGATGAAAGTCAATTTTGGAAAAAATAATTTTTTTAAATTTTCATATGTTCAAAATTTTTTACGTAAAAGTATTTAGGAGATAAAATGACTATTAAGTCTGACAAATGGATTCGTAAAATGGCAGAGGAAAAAGGTATGATCAGCCCATTTGAACCCAAAATGGTTAGAGATGTTGAGGGACAAAAGATCGTGTCTTATGGAACATCGAGTTATGGCTATGATATTCGCTGCGCGCAAGAATTTAGAGTATTTACAAATATTAATAGCACCATAGTTGACCCAAAATCTTTTGATCCAAATTCATTTGTTGAGTTTAATGGTGATTATTGTATTATTCCTCCAAATTCATTTGCTCTTGCAAGAACAGTTGAATTTTTTAAAATTCCTAGAAATGTTCTGACGATATGCGTAGGTAAATCAACTTATGCAAGATGTGGCATTATTGTGAACGTTACACCTTTTGAACCAGAATGGGAGGGATATGTAACGCTTGAATTTAGCAATACTACTCCGTTACCTGCAAAAATATATGCTGGTGAGGGGTGTGCTCAGGTTTTATTTTTTGAATCAGATGAGGTTTGCGAAACATCATATAAGGACCGAGGTGGTAAATATCAGGGCCAAAGTGGAGTTACTTTACCAAAAATTTAAATACATATATATAACTTAGGAAAAATAATTAAATTGGAATACTGGGGATATCATTTAATACTAGACTGTAAAGGTGGAGATTTAGCTAAAGTAAGATCATCCGATAATATAAGTCAGTTTGTAAAATCGTTAGTAACCAGAATAGATATGGTGGCTTGTGGTGAGCCAAAGATAGAACATTTTGCTACTAATAATCCAAATGCAGCAGGTTTTAGCCTGGTACAACTAATTGAAACCTCTTCAATCACAGGTCACTTTGTAGACTTAAATGGAGATAGCTATATTGATGTATTTAGTTGTAAATCTTTTGACATTGAAAAAGTTAAAGAAGTTGTCAAACAGTTTTTCTCACCAAAACAAATAAAAGTCACCTATTTGACGCGACAGGCTTGATTTCAAACTATCCTTTCGTAATCTATAAAAGAAAATTTTAATCCCTCGTTTGACTCTAAATCATTTTGAGACAATATTTTCCATTGACTATTTTCAAAAGTTGGGAAAAATGCATCTCCTTCAATGGTGTTATAGACCCTCGTGATATGCATATTTGTAGCAATAGGCAATGCTATTTTATAAATCTGCTCACCTCCGATTATAAAAATCTCATTTTCATCTTTAGTTAGACAAACCGCATCATCCAAAGAATTCACAACTTCAACCCCCTCAATCTTAAGTGCTTTATCTCTGCTTATAACAATGTTTCTTCGGTCTTTGAGTGGCTTACCAATTGATTCAAAGGTTTTTCTACCCATAATCACACTATGATTTATTGTTATTTTTTTAAAGTTTTTAAGGTCTTCAGAAATATGCCAAGGGAGAGTATTCTTATAACCAATGACTGAATTTTCAGATGCAGCAACGATAATAGTAATTTTCCTCACTAGACTGCAACAGGTGCTTTAATTAGAGGGTATGGGTCATATTCTTCCAAACTAAAGTCCTCATATTTAAAGTTAAAAATATTCTTAACAGATGGGTTAATTTTTATTTTAGGCAATTTTTTAGGTTTTCGACTTAGCTGCTCACTCACTTGGTCTATGTGGTTAATATATATATGGGCGTCACCTAAGGTATGTATAAATTCTCCATATTTCAAGTCACATACATGCGCTATCATTTGAGTGAGAAGAGCATATGAAGCAATATTAAAAGGGACACCAAGGAATATATCTGCACTTCTTTGATAAAGTTGACAAGAGAGTCTTCCATCGGCAACATAAAATTGAAAGAAACAATGACATGGTGGTAGCTTCATCTTGTTAATTTCTCCAACATTCCATGCTGAAACAATTAGCCTTCTTGAGTCAGGATTTTTTTTTATTTGAGTAATAAGGTTGGTTATTTGATCAATTTCTTTACCTTCTGAAGTAGACCAACTTCTCCACTGATGGCCATAAACTGGGCCGAGATTACCATTTTCATCTGCCCACTCATCCCAGATAGATACATTATTATCCTTCAAATACTTAATATTTGTATCACCTGATAAAAACCACAAAAGTTCATAAATTACTGATTTTAAATGAACCTTCTTGGTTGTTAGTAATGGGAAACCATCGTTAAGATTAAAGCGCATCTGGTAGCCAAAAACTGAGAGTGTCCCCGTTCCAGTCCGATCCTCTTTTTTTTGCCCATTTAGTTTTACATACTCTAGGAGCTTAAGGTATTGTTTCATATTATCTATTATCGGTTATATATTTTTTAACTGACTCAACGCTGTTTTCAAAAACCTCAAACTTTTGATCGAGTAATTCTAAATCTTTAAGGGAGTCCGGTCTTTTAGGATAAACTCCAATAGCTTCAAATACTGATTTTTCAAACTTAACCGGCAGCGCAGTTTCTAAAACAATCATAGGATTAATTGAGGTCGAATGGTCCATTGCAGCTTTGATGCCATCTGCTGTATGAGTATCAATTATCACCCCAAAATCATTATATATAGATCTAATAAAATTCACTCTGTTGATATGTTTACTTGATGATGACACAAAGCCATAGTCTTTAATTTTTTGAAAATCTTCTTCCTTTAATTTAAAAGTCTTACCTTCATCAACTTTCTTCCAATGATCATTCAAAGCGGAGGAGTCTCGACCTATTAAATCAAAAATAAACCGCTCAAAATTTGAAGCTTTTGAAATATCCATCGATGGGCTTGATGTTTGAAAAGTATCTTGCGAAGATCTAGGTGCATAATTGCCTGTATTAAAAAATTCATCCAAAACATCGTTTTCATTTGTAGCAACAATTAAATGATTGATTGGCAAGCCCATCATTCTAGCTATGTGCCCTGCACAAATATTTCCGAAGTTGCCTGTTGGAACAGTAAAATCCACTTTTTCACTATTTTTGGTGGTCACATCAAAATAACCTTTAAAATAGTAAACAATTTGAGCGAGAATACGCCCCCAGTTTATTGAGTTTACTGCACCAATTTTATTCAAATCTTTAAATTCAAGATCTTTTGAGACAGCCTTTACTATATCTTGGCAATCATCAAAAACACCTTTAATTGCTATGTTAAAAATATTTGTATCTTGCAAACTATACATTTGTGCTGACTGAAATGGACTCATTGTCCCGTGAGGAGACAACATAAATACTTTAATACCCTTTTTACCTTTCATAGCATATTCTGCCGCTGGACCAGTGTCACCTGAGGTTGCTCCAAGAATATTAAGGGTCTTCCCCTGCTTCCCTAAAACATATTCAAAGATATGACCCAAGAATTGCATCGCAATATCTTTAAATGCCAATGTAGGTCCATTTGATAATGAGAGTAAAAATAGATTATTTTTTAATGGCAAAGTAGGTGTTATATCCTCAGCTTTTTGTTCTTCTCGGGCATAAGAAAATGTTTCAGCGCTATAGGTCTTGTTTACAATTTCTTTTAAATCGTTTTCAGGTATATCGTCTATAAATTTTTCAAAAATGTAAAATGCCAAATCTTGATAAGACATTTCACGCATATCATTTAGCTCATCGTTTGTAAATTTAGGGTAATGCTCTGGAAGATATAAACCACCATCAGGAGCAAGTCCTCCAAGCAAAACCTCAGTGAAATTTAGTTTGGGAGAATTCCCCCTTGTTGATATGTACTTCATCAAAGCCCCTACTTATTTAATTCTTCAGTTCTAATTTTAACAATTTTTTCAATATTCTCAGGTAAAAGCTCAATTTCTCCAATAATGGTATCTATATCTGATTCTTTAGTTTTAGAAGTAATCAAAAAGATATCTGGATTTTGATTATCTTCTTGAACTTCTTTATGCACCATACAATTAATAGAGATTTTATGATCAGCAAAAGTATTAGTAATTTTGGCAAGCAAGCCTGCCTGATTTTTCATTGTAAAACGCAGGTAAAATTCAGAAAAAATATTCTCAATTGATAGAATATTTTTTTTACGTATCTTATCTGGCATAAACCCTAATGAAGGAATAAGTGTTTTATTTGAAAGCTTTGTTTGTCTGGCAATATCAATTACGTCTGCAACGACTGCACTTGCAGTAGGTTCCGCTCCTGCGCCTGCTCCATAATAAAGTGTCGGTCCAACCATGTTTCCCTGAACAAGCACTGCATTCATAGGACCATCAACATTAGCAACTAATCTTTTTTCAGGTACTAACGTTGGGTGCACCCTTATCTCAACATCAGCGTTGTTTGATTTTGCGATACCAAGAAGTTTAATCTTATAGCCAAGTTCTTCAGCATAGGTGATATCTTTTTGGCTTAAATTGCTTATCCCCTCAACATAAACGGCATCAAAATTTATGGGAATTCCAAATGCAATAGAAGCTAGAATTGTAATCTTATGAGCTGCATCAATTCCCTCAATATCAAATGTAGGATCAGCTTCTGCGAAACCAAGTTCTTGCGCTTGCTTTAAAGCTGTATCGAAGGATAAATTATTTTCTTTCATTTCTGTCAAGATATAGTTTGTTGTTCCATTCAAGATTCCTGCAACCCAATTAATTTTATTTGCGGTTAACCCCTCTCTTAGTGATTTAATAATTGGAATTCCTCCTGCGACAGCAGCTTCATAGGCAAGGAGTACGTTGTTTGTGTTAGCTATTTTGACAAGCTCTTCTCCGTGCATTGCAATTAAGGCTTTATTCGCTGTGACAACATGCTTACCATTTTCTAGTGCTTTCTTGACAATATCTAAGGCAATACCCGTTCCACCAATTAACTCCACAATCGTATCGATACTACTATTTTCTAGAAGTGCGAATGCATCTTCCTCAATAGTTATTTCTTTATCTACAGTTTCTTTTGCAAGTTTGAGGTTCTTATCGGCGACGTGCGTAATTTTAATTTCGATACCTGTTTTATTTGATATTTCAGCAGCATTTTCTTTTAAGACACGATAAGTTCCACCGCCGACTGTGCCAATTCCTATTAAACCTATGTTCATCAATTTTTTTACCTTTTTTTATATTCCATTAAGTAATCAGCAAATCTGCTAATTGCAATTTTTAAATCATCTTCATTTGGCAAAAAAACCATACGAAAATGGTTTTGGTCATGCCAGTTAAAACCCGTTCCCTGAACCATCAAAACCTTCTTTTTTTTCAATACATCTAAGATAAAATTTTGATCATTCTCTATTGGATATAATTTTGAATCCAACTTAAAGAATAAATACATAGCAGCTGATGGTTTGACACATGTAACTCCAGGTATCTCCATCATCAACTTGTAAGCCAAATCTCTTTGTTTACATAATCTTCCTTCTGGTGCAACCAAGTCATTAATACTTTGATAGCCACCGAGTGCTGTTTGTATAGCAAGTTGCCCTGGAACATTAGCACAAAGCCTCATAGAGGCAAGAATATTCAATCCTTCTAGATAATCTTTAGCTCTTCCTATGTCACCAGAAACTACTAACCACCCAGCCCTATAACCACAAGCTCTGTAATTTTTAGATAAACCATTTAACGTAACAAATAAAACGTCATCTGCAAGTGATGCGACGGAGGTATGTTTTTTATCATCATATAAAACTTTGTCGTAAATTTCATCTGCGAAAATTATTAAATCATTCTTTCTCGCAATAGCAATAATTTCTTTGAGACACTCATCTGAATAAATTGCCCCCGTTGGATTATTTGGATTAATAATTAATATTGCTTTTGTTTTATTCGTTATTTTAGACTTTATATCATCTAAATCTGGAGCCCAATCTGAAGCTTCATCACAGACATAATGAACTGCGTTCCCGCCTGCCAACGTTACTGACGCTGTCCATAAAGGATAGTCAGGTTTGGGTATTAAAACTTCATCTTCATTATTAATAAGGCCTTGCATTGCCATGACAATAAGCTCTGAAACACCGTTACCTAAAACTATATCGTCCACCTCAACATCAGAAATATTTTTTTGTTGGGTATAGTGCATTATTGATTTTCTAGGTTCGAACAAACCAAAACTTTCTGTATAACCAGAAGATTTACTAATGTTTCTAACTACATCCTGTGTTATTTCATCTGGTGCTTCAAAACCAAAAGCTGCCGGATTGCCAATATTTAATTTAATAATGCGATGACCCTCCTCCTCCATTCTTTTAGCATGCTCGAGAACTGGTCCACGAATGTCATAACAAACATTATCTAATTTTTTTGATTTAAGAAATTGGGGCAAAATTTTATCTCATTAATTGTTTGATAAATTAGGTGATATATTACCTTTCAATTAGAATTAAGCCAATAAATACCTGTTGAATAAAGTTTCATTTTCAAACTATGAAATTTCACGAAATTAACTCAGACACACATAACATCATAGATGCCTATGATCACAACTCTATTAGAATAAAAAAAAATACTTATCAAAAAGGGGTCATTATATTCCCTGAAAAAATTATTTCTAGGCCTTCGTTAGTATCTTACGAAGATTTAAAAAGTGATAATTTAAAGGAGATTTTTGAATATAATCCTGAGTTGATTCTAATAGGGTCTAATTACAAAAATAAAATTATTGATAAAAATGCACAAATTTTATTTATTGAAAAAAAAATTGCCTATGAAAATATGAATTTTGATTCTGCGTGCAGAACATTTAATATTTTGTTATCAGAACAAAGAAAAGTTGTATTGATACTAATATAGGTTTTAGAGTTTTGCCTTAGAGAAAACTAGTGATGCATTTACACCACCAAACCCAAAGCTATTTGACATTGATGTAATGACTTCTTGTTCTTTTTTTTGTGTCAAAATTGAAAGACCTTCACCTGCTGGATCTTTATCTTCAATGTTAACTGAAGGACTCAGAAAACTCTCATTCATCATGATTAGGCTATAAACTGCCTCGTTTGAACCAGCAGCACCTAGAGCGTGACCTGTTAATGATTTAGTGGATGCAATTGCAGGCATCTTTCCAAATTCATTATTACCAAATACTGTTTTGATAGCTTCTAATTCTTTTGAATCGCCAACAGGTGTGCTTGTACCATGTGTGTTCATGTAATCAACATTTATAGTTTTTTGCTCTTCAAGAGCAGCTCTCATACATCTTGTTGCACCTTCACCGCTTGGGGCAACCATATCAAATCCATCAGATGTTGCACCATAGCCAACAATTTCAGCATATATATTCGCGCCTCTTTTTTTTGCATGCTCGTACTCTTCGAGAACAAGAATACTTCCACCACCAGAAATAACAAAACCATCTCTATTCACGTCAAATGCCCTTGAAGCTTTTTCCGGTTGATCATTATATTTGGAGGACATGGCCCCCATTGCATCAAACAAATAGCTCATTGTCCAATGCTCTTCTTCAGCGCCACCAGCAAAAATAATATCTTGTTTACCCATTTGAATCTGCTCGTAAGCATTTCCTATACAGTGCGCACTTGTAGAGCATGCTGATGTAATCGCATAATTAATTCCTCTTATTTTTGCACCAGTAGCAAGGCATGCACTCACACCATTAGACATAGTTTTTGTCACCATATATGGTCCAACACGTCGTATACCCTTTTCTTTTAAAACTTCAGTACCATTTAACATACTTTCAGTAGAGGTTCCGCCTGCTCCCACAATAATTCCTGTTCTATTATTTGAAACTAAATTTTCTGTAAGTTTCGCATCCGCAATGGCCTCTTGCATAGCAATCCATGCATAGGCATGACCTTTTGCCATGAATCTATATAGTTTTCTATCAATTAATTCTGCCGGTTCAATATTTAAAGAACCTGCGACATTTGACCTTAGGCCTTTTTCAGCGTACTCAGGTTGGAATGTGATTCCTGACTTTGAATTAAATAAGCTTTCTCTTACCTCGGCATAATTATTGCCTATGCTCGAAACAATTCCAATTCCAGTTACAACAACTCTTTTCAATTTAGGTTTTCCTTATTAAAAAATATCTGTTTTAACAAAAAGTCCCACTTTTAAATCATTGGCTTGATAAATTAACCTTCCATCAACACTCATGGAAGCATCTGCGATTCCCATCACCAGTTTTCTCATTATCACCCTTTTTAAATCAATATTATAAGTAATTTTTTTTGATGTAGGTAAGACTTGTCCGGAAAATTTTACCTCACCAGCACCAAGAGCTCTCCCTTTACCTAAGCCACCCTTCCATCCTAGAAAAAAACCTAACAATTGCCACATAGCATCTAAGCCTAGGCAACCTGGCATAACTGGATCTCCCTGAAAATGGCATCCGAAAAACCATAGATCTTCAGTTAAATCCAATTCAGCAATAATTTGTCCATGATTATATTTACCGCCTTCATCAGTTATCGAAACTATTCTATCGAACATAAGCATTGGAGGAAGTGGTAGTTGTGCATTTCCTTTTCCAAACATCTCACCTTTTCCGCAACTAATTAATTCTTCTTTGGAATAACTTGATTTTTGCATTTTAAAATATCACTTTCATAATTTAAATAAAATAAATAATTTTTTTTAGGTTTGTGAGCTTCATATAAAAAAGATGATTTGTTACAAATACGAAACATTATCGCTTATTATGATAAGGTAAATGGAACATTAAACGATAAATTACTATCCTAGGAATATAACACAATGAGCGATCAAAATCTGACCGACTGGAGAAAACTTGGGCTTAAGCTAGAGGCTGAAATTAATAAAGTCATTCTAGGGCAGGAAGCTCCCATAAGACTTATCACAAATGCAATTTTTGCTAGAGGGCATGTATTGCTTGAGGGGGATGTTGGAGTAGGTAAAACAACTTTACTTAAAGCATTTGCTAGATCAATTGGTGGAGGATACGAAAGAATTGAGGGAACAATAGATTTGATGCCAAATGACCTTGTTTACCATACATACTTAGGTGAAGACGGAAAACCTCATGTCGATGAAGGTCCTATTTTAAAATCTGGAGAAGATCTTTCAATTTTCTTTTTTAACGAAATTAATCGGGCTCGACCTCAAGTTCATTCATTGCTTTTAAGAATAATGGCAGAAAAAACATTGTCAGCTTTTAATCAAGAGTTCGCCTTTCCTCATCTGACTGTATTTGCAGATAGAAACCAAGTAGAAAGGGAAGAAACCTTTGAAATACCTTCTGCTGCAAGAGACAGATTTATAATGGAAATACCTATTATAATCCCGCAAGTCGATAAATTAATGAACCGGCTAATTTTTGATACAAGATTTCATGATGGTGATAAATTAATTTCTGAAGTCACACCAAATATGATTAAATTTGATCAGTTAAATAAACTGTCTAGTGAAATTCAAAATACAATTAAATCAACTTCTGCACTTGAAAAATATTCTTTAAATTTATGGAAAGCTACTAAAAACCCAGAAAAATATAACGTAAAGATTAGCGGAATAGACACAGAAAGATTAATTATTTCGGGGGCAAGCCCACGAGGAATTAGTATGATGATGAAATGTGCACGAGTGAACGCATGGTTAAATAATAGAACTTCCATCCTTCCTGAAGACATCCACGCTATCTTTCATGAAACAATTGCACACAGATTGGTTTTTAATCCTGTTTATGAGCTCAAAAGAACTGAGATATCTCGTGAGCTATCAAATGAAATATTAAATAAGGTCAGTGTAACTTAATGCATAATCCACTTGATTCATTTAGTTACCATATCAATTGGAAATCCAGAGGGCATCACCCTGGCCAACATAAGAGCGGCCAAAGAGGAATGGGGATGGAGTTTGCCGGTCATTCGAATCTATTAGATTATCCAGATCCTAGAAGGATCGATATAAGACAAACCATCAGAGATCCTCTTGAGCAAGTCCATGTAAGGATATTTAACCAGAGAAGCGCAACTCCAGTCATGATAATGGCTGACCTGTCATCAAGTATGGGGTATGGTCTCAAAAGAACTAAATTTGAAGTCTCCTCTGAAATTTCAGAAGTAATTACAAACTCTGTTACAGCGAAAAGTGATGCATTAGGATTTATTGGTTTTAATGACAAAATTAGCTCTCAATGGGTCGCCCCTCTTTCGTATAAGACTTACAGAACAAAATTATTGATTGAAAAGTTAAAGAATTATAAATCCAAAAGCTCATCTCATTCAGGCTTGATAAAGATTGCAGATTCACTGCCAAAGGATCGTACATTGATATTTTTAATTTCTGATTTTCATATGCCAATAAAAGATATAGAAGAGACTTTATCAACATTAGTTAAACACCAAGTTGTTCCCATTGTTTTATGGAATAAAAGTGAATTTGATAACTTACCTAAATTTGGTCTGTTAAATATTGAAGATGCTGAGACAGGAAAAGAGTCAACAATATTTCTTCGGAAAAAAATTATAAAAAAAATCAAAGCTGATTTTGCAGCTAGAAAGAAAATGCTGCAAGAAACGTTTCTTAAATTTAGCTTTCCGCCTTTTTTTGTGGAGGATGATTTTAAGTCTCTAGAAATGACTAATTATTTTAATGAGTTCTTTTATGCATAAACTTTACTTATTTATTTGCATATTAATATTCTCATCAACAACCATTTTAGCTTATGAGGATCCTAGAAAGTTTTCTGATATCGATCCAATATATATAGACATTGATATTTTAGATCCCGAACAAAAAGTAGGTTATACGGTTGGAGATTATATATTTAGAGAGATAAATTTAACTGTTAGAAAGCCTTTTAAGCTTATTGAGGAGTCATTACCCATAGTCGGTTATGAGAAAAGATACCGGGGTCAACTATTAGGAATTTCTTTAAAAGAGATTGGTATTTCAAAAGAAACTAAGGATGAATATTCTAATTACCTCATTAAACTAAAATATCAAATATTTACAAACTCTGTTACAGCGAAGCCTGCTTCAATAACAGCAGATTATTATAGGTTTATTAATCCCAATGAACCAAAGAAAATACAAAAATTTCGAATTCCTGAATTTACCTTCGCAATCTCACCAATTGCAATATTTGGAGACGTAAAAGTAGAAAATGATATGAGCCCATATAGAGGGCCATTTTTCTTAGACAAAACTCCAGATGAAAATAAAATTAAATTTTCTTTAGTTATTTTACTAATAATATCCTTAATGTTTGTTTATATTTATGGGAGATATACATGGCTTCCAAATAGAACTTTTAGTATGGTGTATCGTAAATTTAAAAGACAAAAAGCTTCCGCAGTTAACACAAAAAAAATCATCACAGCCCTTCATGCAGGTTTCGACAGCCTAATAGACCAAAGTCTTTTCGAAGACAATATTCCACTCTTAATTAAAAAAAATAGTAGTTTTAAGCACATAGAAAAAGAGCTACATACTTTCTTTAAGATTTCTCGGGCGTTATTTTTTCAAAAACATATTAAGCTTGATCAAGATGAACTTAATAGGTGGCTTATAAATTTTTCCCTTCATTGCAGAATGTGTGAAAGAAAACTTATCGTCAATCCAAAAGATATTAAAGGTATCTCTTTTTAATGAATTTTGTTTATCCCTTAGTTTTAGTTCTTCTACCTTTATCGCTCATCCCTTTTTTCATTAATCAATCAAGTAAAAATATTTATTCTTGGAGTGAGATGCTTGATGTCGACCTACTATCTCGAATAATTTCATTGTTTTATAGAATAGTTAGTACAGTAATTATCTTGCTAGTAATTCTTACCTTAAGTGAGCCTTACGCTGACCAGAAAAGTATTCTTAAGAAAGGTAAAGGCGCTCAAATTGGACTTGTTCTTGATAGAAGCGCTTCAATGGACGACCCCTTTGTGGGAGATGATAATAATAAATCTGTTGGTGAAACAAAATCAGCAGCAGCAAGTAGGCTCATTGTTGATTTTTTTGATTCAAGAACAGATGATATGGTTGGTGTTATTACATTTAGTAATTCTGCCATGTTTATTCTACCTCTAACTAATAGTAAAGAAGCAATAAGAGCAGCTGTAAATGCAACTGCAGGGAATGCATTGTTTCAGACAAATATAGGTGCAGGATTAACAAGTAGTGCTGAACTTTTCACTTCGATTGAAAACTCTGGTTCAAGAGCTGTGATTTTGCTCTCGGATGGAGCTGGGCGAATTGATGCAATAACTCAACAAAAAATAAAAGCCTGGTTTGATAAATATCAAATAGGTCTTTACTGGATCGTGCTGAGTAAACCAGGAGGAATCAGTATTTTTGAAGAGGACGTGCCTCTTCACCAAGGCTATCAATTACCCCCCCAGATTGAACTATATGAATTTTTTAAGACATTTAAGTCACCATTTCAAGCTTATGAGGCTGAAGATCCAAAGTCATTAGAACAAGCAATAAAAGATATTAATTTAAAAGAGCGAAAACCAATTGTTTATGAAGAAAAAGTTCCCGGTGAAAAGTATGCTCCAACACTTTTATTAATATCGATTATTTTAAGCTTGATGCTTCTATTTCTTAAATTTATTGAGGTAAAATCTTTCAAATGAAAATTAATCAATTACTTAACGTTAAAAATATAACTATACTTTTGTATATTTCTGCAGCATGTTTTTTATATATCTTAACTTCTTCATCCATTGAGCTCTTCCAGATTAAAAAATTTAATGAAGGTTTAAATAAAGGAGATGCGCCAGAGTATTTTGTTCAAGGCTATGAGGCAAGATTTTCAAGTGCTTTCCAGATTGTGAAAAAAGGATATTTCAAGGAGGCGACTATCCTATTTAATAATTTGGCTAAGGAAGGAACGGATGACCAAAAATCTGCTGTTTATTATAACCTTGGTAACATTTACTTCAAACGTGGCCTTCTGATAAAAGGAACAAGCAACAGCTCAGCTGTCAGAGACGAGGCTGAATACTTATTTCAACAAGCTAAAAAAGCTTACAAGCAATCACTCGCTTTAAATAACAAGTATTGGGACGTGAAACATAACCTAGACCGTTTGTTAACTATGCTCCCGAAAGACCCTTCGCCTGGTGTTGGTGATTCAGACTCCCCCGGCTTGATTATGGGGAATATACCGGTCGGACTGCCATAAAATCTTATGAAGCATCTTTTCAAAAAAATTATTAGTGATAAAAATATCGGGCTTTTATTTCTTTCTATCATTTTTCTCATATTAGGACTAATAAACCCTAAAGTAACTATAGAAAGAGATATTCATAACTACATATTTGTTGTTGATATATCTCAGAGTATGCTGACAAAAGATATGTCTCTCGATGGAGAAAAAGTATCTCGTCTAGATTACTCAAAAAAATTATTGCAAGGCATCATGGACCAACTTCCATGCAAAACAAATGTAAGTATTGCGATGTTTGCAGGTGTTAGTATCGCAGCAACCTATACCCCAATAAATATATGTGATAATTTTAGTGCGATTAGCTCGACAATTCAGCACCTTGACTGGAGATCAGTGTGGTCAGGTAATAGTCGAATAAGGGAAGGCTTTAGTAGCTTAGCTAGGTTGATTCGTAGCTTTCCACAATCTGCTCGAGTCGTTTTCTTAACTGATGGAGAAGAAGCCCCAAAACTTCATGTATTTAACACTCGAGATTTAAGTCAATTCCAAGGAGAAGCCGATTGGTTGATAGTGGGTATTGGTTCAGAGGAAGGATCAGCAATACCTAAATATGATAGTGAAAATCAGTTAATAGGTTTTTGGTCCAATGAAAGTTTTGCATTGCAGCCTGGTATTGCCCAAATATCACAATCAAATATAGGTGCTCGAAATGATTCTATTGCTTATAGTGAAAGTGATAGGTATATCTCAAAATTAGATGAAAAATATTTAGTAGAAATAACATCAATGATTAAAGGTCAATATATAAAGGGTGATAGTGTGAATAGTGTGGTTTCAAAAATGAATATGATTCCACCTTCATGGAGAGATGGTTCAGAATTACCATTAAGAAATCTATTTGTCACACTAGGATTAGTGTTCTTTCTTATAAGGTTTAATAAACAGATCATATCCACTTCCATTTTAAAGCGAATTAAAAAAACAATTGGATAAAATCAAAAATCAATTAGATGTTATTAAGATATCCGGTGAAGATGCTGAATCATTTATTCAGGGACAAATAACAAATGATATTACCCTTTTGTCTGGAGAAGAAAAATCTATATATGCGGGATACTGCTCACCTAAAGGCAGACTACTTGCATTTTTTTTCATAACAAAAATTGATAACGATTATTTTTTCTTTTGCCCTCCATGCATAAGTGTGTCAATAAGCAAAAGACTTTCCATGTATGTGCTTCGAGCGAAAGTTGAGATAAAATGCTCACCAGAAGACTTAAACTATTTTTTAGTTGATAAAAGTGGTATTCAAAAATTACCTAACAATTTAATATCAATACCTCAAAATAAAATGCAAACAACATTAAATCATAATAGGTCTGTTTCTTTAACGATGCTTGATGGACCTAAAAATTATTTTTTTGTTTTTGGTTATAAAAAAGAAATATCAAAACTGCATAATGCAATTTATTCAGCTGAAATTAATCCTTGTAATTGGAATGAAGTTCATATTGAAAATATTATTCCAAATATTTTTAATGAAACGCAAGATCTATATATCCCTCAGTCAGTTAATCTTGATTTAATTGATGCAATTAATTTTAAAAAAGGTTGTTACACTGGGCAGGAAATTGTTGCTAGGACCCATTATTTGGGGAAACCGAAAAGAAGAATGTATTTAGGATCTGTTGAGCTAAATAAAAATCCAGATTTAGGTTCTGATATAAAGGTGGGTGATGAAAAAGTTGGTAGTTTAGTAAATTATTACAAACAAAAAAATGACGTTTTCAGGATCTTAGTTGAATTAAGAATCGAAAAAGTTGATGCTCAACCGACTCTTAATGGAAATGAAATTCTCTCTTTAAAGATGCAGTAGTAAACTATTTGTTTATCACTTGAAAAAAAAATTCATCTGCTTTAACCATCCCTAATTCGTGCCTCGCTCTCTCTTCAATTGCATCAGTTCCATTAGTTAAATCTGATACCTCTGCTCTTAAGGCAAAATTTTCTTTTGAAAGATCTACATTTATTTTATGTTGTTTACTAAACTCTTGCTTAAGTTTAAAAACATCGTACCAACTGCCTTTTCCAATCCAAAGTGGATATTGAATTAGTATTAATAATGAAAAAAGGATGATTGATAATATTTTCACTTTACATCCCTATTGCTGAGAAGGCGTTTAGGCCAGCATATTTTATTTTTGACCCCATCATTTCTTCAATTCTTAATAACTGGTTATATTTTGCCGTTCTTTCAGATCTCGACATTGAGCCAGTTTTAATTTGCATTGCATTTTTTGCTACAGCAATATCTGCAATGATTGTATCCTCTGTCTCCCCTGAACGATGTGAAATAACTGAACTATAATTCGCTTTCTTGGCTAATCTAATTGCCTCAAATGTTTCAGTAAGCGTTCCAATTTGATTTACCTTAATCAGAATCGAGTTTGCTATATTTTTTTTAATTCCTTGCTCAAGTATCTTGGGGTTAGTAACAAATAAATCATCACCAACTAGTTGAATATGTTGCCCTAAACGATTTGTTAAAATTTCCCAGCCTTCCCAATCATTTTCATCCATGCCATCTTCAATACTAATAACGGGATACTTATCACATAATGAAGATAGATAGTCCGTCATTTGTTTTGAATTAAGTGACATATTTTCAGACTGTAAAAAATATTTACCATCCTTATAATATTCAGAACTGGCACAATCAAGTGCTAAAAAAACGTCTTTTCCAGGTTCATAACCTGCTTTTTCAATAGACTCCATAATCAGTTTTAAAGCAGATTCGTTTGACTCTAAACTTGGCGCAAACCCACCTTCATCTCCTACAGTCGTAGATAATTTTTTTTCACTTAAAGTTTTTTGAAGTACCTGAAAAACCTCACTTCCACATCGTATTGCCTCACTCATGCTTGGTCTTCCAGCTGGAATTATCATGAATTCTTGTATGTCTAAGTTATTATCCGCATGAGCTCCGCCGTTTATAATATTCATCATTGGAGTAGGTAATGACATCTCCTTATCTAAACTCAAATACTGAAATAATTCAATTTTTTTAAAATTAGCTGCTGCTCTGGCTGTAGCCATTGAAACAGCTAAAATAGCATTTGCACCAAGGTTTTTTTTATTAACCGTACCATCAATATCAATCATTAATTGATCTATTTTTTCCTGATCAAAGGCATCCATTCCAATAATTTTTGAAGCTAGTTCATCGTTTATATTACCTACTGCTTTCGTGACTCCTTTTCCTAGAAAATACTTATTATCATGATCACGAAGTTCAATAGCTTCTTTACTGCCTGTAGAGGCACCTGAAGGCACAGAGGCTCTCCCCATGAAATCATCTTCTAGGAAAACATCAGCCTCAACGGTTGGGTTTCCCCTTGAATCTATTATCATTCTTGAATGAATTTTTTTTATTTTTGGCATTTCTATTAAAGTAAGTTCCTTGTTTTAACTAACTCATCAATGTCCTTTAACGCTCCCAATAGCTTACTCATATTATCTAGAGGGACTGCGTTAGGTCCATCTGATAAAGCTTCTTTTGGATTTGGATGTGTTTCCATAAAAATACCTGAAATACCAGAAGCAACAGCAGCTCGAGCTAATAAAGGTACATATTCACTCTGCCCTCCACTTCTATCGCCTTTCCCGCCTGGCTGTTGAACTGAGTGCGTAGCATCAAAAACCACTGGGCAATTGGTATCGCGCATAATTGATAGGCTTCTCATATCAGATACTAATGTATTGTAACCAAAAGAAACGCCTCTTTCACAAACCATAATATTATCTTTGTTTCCATTGGCCTCTTTAGCTTTATTTACAACCTGAGCCATATCGTTTGGAGCTAAAAATTGCCCTTTTTTTATATTTACTGGTTTTCCAGATTTTGCAACAGCAGTAATAAAATCTGTTTGCCGACATAAAAAGGCGGGGGTTTGAAGAACATCAACAACCTCAGATACTGGTTTAACTTGGTCTGTTGTATGAATATCAGTTAGAACTGGAAGCTCAAATTGGGCTTTTACTTTCTCAAGTATTCTTAATCCCTCCTCCATACCGTAACCCCGGAATGTACTGTTTGAGCTTCTATTTGCTTTATCAAAGGATGATTTAAAAATAAAAGGAACATCAAGCTTTATACAAATATTTTTGAGTTCGTCAGCAACACGCAATGTCATATCTTCTGACTCAATAACACAAGGGCCCGCAATTAAAAATAAGGGTTGGTCAATACCTACATTAAAGTTTATTAGTTTCACCTATTTTCCTTTTTTAAATTGAATGGCGGCTTTCAAAAACGATAAAAATAACGGATGGGCATCTTTTGGGTTTGAAGTAAATTCTGGATGAAATTGACAGCCTAAAAACCATGGATGACTTTTTTTAGGTAGCTCAACAATTTCACATAACTTTTCACTTGTGGTTCTGGAGGATACTGATAAACCTGCCTTAATAAGTGCTTTGACATAATTATTATTTACCTCATATCTGTGTCTGTGTCTTTCATTCACATAGTCACCATAAATTTCATAGGCTAGTGTATTTTTTTTAATTCTTGATTTTTGAGCACCCAACCTCATAGTGCCTCCAAGTTCAGATGCTTCATTCCTGTGTTGAATTTTGCCATCCTTTGTCTTCCATTCGCTTATCAATGCAACTACTGGGTGTGGTGTTTTCAAATTAAATTCTGTACTGTTAGCTTTTTTTAAGCCTAAAACATTTCTTGCATACTCAGTTATAGCTAATTGCATCCCTAAACAAATTCCTAAAAAAGGAACTTTACTCTCTCTTGCATACTGAATAGCCTTCATTTTTCCCTCAGTTCCTCTTTTTCCAAAACCTCCAGGTATTAGGATTGCATCCATCTTTTTTAACGGTGCTATACCTTTCTTTTGAATTTCTTCAGAATCAAAAAAATGAATATTTATTTTAGAACTATTATGAATTCCAGCGTGAATAAGGGCTTCTGTAAGTGATTTATAAGATTCAGTTAAATCAATATATTTACCTACAAAGGCTAGGTTAATTGTCTGTATTGATTGATCAAGAAGCTTAGTAATTTTTTCCCATTGCTTTAAATTTGCTTTTCTAGGTTTGATATTTAGTTTTTCACACACAATTTGATCGATAAGTTGTTTATGAAGCATGACCGGGATTCGATAAATTGAATCAGAATCAACAACTGAGATCACTGCCTTTTTTGAAACATTTGTAAAAAGAGCTATTTTGTCTTTTTCTTCTGGTGGTAGTTTTTTTTCTGATCTACATAATAAAATATCTGGTTGAATCCCAATTTGTCGTAATTCCTTCACTGAATGTTGAGTAGGTTTTGTTTTTAGCTCTCCAGCTGAAGAAAGCCAAGGAAGAAGTGTTAGGTGAATATAGCATGTATTTTGTTTACCTTCTTCAAACCCCATTTGTCTAATAGCCTCAAGAAACGGAAGTGATTCAATATCTCCAACAGTTCCGCCAACCTCAACAATGACAATATCTGCATCTTTAGCTCCATCATAAATATTTGATTTTATTTGATCAGTAATATGTGGAATTACTTGGACAGTTTTGCCAAGGTATTCACCACGTCGCTCTTTTTTAATAACAGCGTCATATACTTGGCCCGTAGTAAAATTATTCTTTTTAGTCATCTTTGAAGACACAAATCTTTCATAATGACCAAGATCAAGATCAGTTTCCGCACCATCTTCAGTGACAAAAACTTCTCCATGCTGAAATGGACTCATTGTTCCCGGATCAACATTTATATAAGGATCAAGCTTAATAATAGTGACTTTTAAATTACGTGATTCTAGAATTGCTCCAAGACTTGCCGCAGAGATACCCTTTCCAAGTGAAGAAACAACGCCGCCGGTGATAAATACATATTTCGTCATTTAAGATTTTAAAATAGTTGCTGACGGATAAATATTTTACTTTAAAGATGGTAACCTAACAATGAAATCTTTAATCTTTTACCCAACGACTATAAGAGTTAAATCTTTTTAAGACCTCCATCATCTGTTTATCACTTAGCAAAAGAGGCTCTCCTATTTTTTTTGCTTCAAGAAACAACCTACTTAAATGCTCAACTTCTTCTGCAATATTAAATGCTTCATTCAAATCTTTTCCTATAGCAACAAGTCCATGGTTTGATAATAAACATGCCTTCCTATCTTGAATAGCTTCCAGAATATTATCTGATAACTCTTTTGTTCCAAACATTGCATAGGGTGCACAACGAACTGAATTTCCTCCTGCTACTGCAATCATGTAGTGGAATGCAGGAATTTCTTGGCCTAGAACACTTAGTGAACTTGCAAAAATAGAGTGTGTATGAACGACTGCATTAATTTCTGGATATTTTTCTAAAATTGCCTGATGAAATTGCCATTCACTAGAGGGCTGATATTTACTTTCAGGATGGGAGAGGTTATCTGAGAAATTCATTCTTACCATCATATCGGTAGTTAGTTTAGAGCTATCAACCCCCGTTGGTGTGATTAAGAAGCCCCCTCTATCTCGACAACTACAATTTCCTGAAGCTCCATGATTTAAACCTGCTGTCAGAAGTTTATTCGTAATATTAAGAAGATTTTCTCTTGCATTTATCATAGATCAACAATATCTCTTATTTTATCTGTATCAAAAACACCCTTCTCACATATAAATTTTGAAATATACTCGGGTGGGGTAATATCAAATGCTGGGTTATATGCTGGTGAATTACCTAATCTTACCTCAACAATACTTCCTGATTTGTCCTGCCCTCTCATAGTCATAATTTCATCAGAATCCCGACACTCAATTTCAAAGTTACGACTCTCCCCAAAAAAATTAATATCTATAGTGCTTATTGGTGCCGCAACATAAAAAGGTATTTTATTTTCCTTTGCTGCAATAGCTTTCAAATAGGTACCAATTTTATTACAAACTTGTCCATCCAATGCAACTCTATCAGCCCCAACAATCACAAAGTCTACCAACCCCTCTTTCATCAACAGTCCACCTGCATTATCTGTAACCACGGTATGCCTTATCTTGTATTGACTTAACTCCCAAGCAGTTAAACTAAGCCCCTGGTTTCTTGGTCGTGTTTCATCAACCCAAACATGAACGTCAAAGCCCTCATCGAACAACTTAAAAATTGGGCTTAATGCTGTTCCATGATCAACTGTTGCAAGCCATCCAGCATTGCAATGTGTTAGAATATTTATTGTTTTTTTATTATATTTCTTAAATAAATTATAACCATGAAGTCCTAATAAGATATTTTTCTCGACATCTTCATTTGCAAGGTTATTTGCAAGCTCCCAACTTAATTCAATTCTCTCCCCATTTGGAATTTTAATTAATGCATCATAAGCCTTATTAACGGCCCATGACAAATTTACTGCGGTTGGTCGCGCATTAACCAAATCTTTCTTACATTTCCTTAATGCATTATCTGAGCTATCTGTGTTCATTGAAAGCGCAAATCCATAGGCAGAAGTTACTCCAATTAAAGGGGCACCTCGAACCTGCATATTTTTAATTGCCTTTATAACGTCATCTAAGGCCTTCAGATGGACTATTTTTAACTTGAATGGTAAAGCAGTCTGGTCTATTATTTTAACGTAAGATTGGTCTTCAGAAGCCTCTATGGTTCTATAATTTTTTGAGCCAACCAGCATATCACTTTCTCCTTAAAATCCCTTACCAAACAGTCCACAAAATCTGTGGATAAGATTGTGTATTAATTAACTATAAAAATGCAACCTATGAATTTTAAAGGATTTTTTTTAATCGCTTAAATATTGAACTAAAATAAAATCATTTAAAATCAATAACTTAACCTATCTCATTGAGATTATTAACTTTTTGATGAAAAGTTAATGTAACTCCTTAGGTCATGTGTATAACTTACTTAATTTTGGAAGTGCTTCCAGCGTATTACGCCTTAATATACACGCTATTCTTTTAGTATCAACCCCCCTCAACTGGCAAAATATCTTTGATATTTTTTTTAGTTGGGCAGGCTCATTTGGCAATGCATTCTCTAGCCAGGATGGATTCATATCTGGAGCGTCGGTTTCCAGGACAATTGACTCAATAGGCAGGTTTTTTGCAAGAGATCTAACATGCTTAGCTCGTTCGTATGTCATCACTCCTCCAAACCCTAACTTGAATCCTAGCTTTATAAGTTGTTCTGCTTGTTGAAAGCTTCCATTGAAGGCATGGATAATTCCCCCTTTAATTTTTTTTTCTCTAATATATTTAGTAATAAGATCAATCATTCCTCTTGCATGCACAATGATAGGAAGCTCAAGATTATCGGCTATATCTAATTGATTTTTAAATACTTTCTCTTGAGTGTTTAATGAAATATTATCTAAAAATTTATCTAATCCAATTTCACCGACCGCAACAGCATCATGCTCCATTAATAAAAGGGATAATGTTTTGAAATCCTCATCTTTTACACGATCCGAAAAAAAAGGGTGGAATCCTAATGCTAATGAGCATAAATCAAATCGTTGTGAAATATTAATTACTTCGTTTAAGTTTTCTGGGCTTACTGATGGCACGACAATTCCTTCTATATCACTCTTGATGCTATTTTTTATCACCCTCTCAATTTTTTCAAATAAAGCTGGTTGATCTAGATGACAATGAGTATCAATCCATGTCATTTTTTACAGCCTTTAACGTCACTCTCAGGTCAGGGCCTATTAGCCTTACATCTTTAAATGAAAACTTAATTTTTTGTTTAATATTCTTTATTTGGGTTAATTTAACCAGATTATTTGCATCAGATCCCAATAGGGTTGGGGCAATATAAATAATTAAATCGTCATAATAGCCTGCCTCAATCATAGATCCTGCTAAGTTAGGGCCTGCTTCTACTAACAAATTATTTACCCCATATTCTTCGAGGTGAGAAATGAAGGATGATAAATCTATTTGCATATTTTTTAAGGGAATTTTTACTAATTTTGCTTTAGTCTTAATTAAGTTATCAAAATTATTATTAGGGTCATCCCCATAAACCAAGAAAATATTTTCTTGTTGCAATATGGAGAGGTCAGGTTTAATTGAGAGGTGACTATCTAAAATAAATCTTTTGGGTTGTAAATTAGACTCCCTCTTTTTTACATTTAAATTAGGATTATCATTATTTGCTGTTCCAACTCCTGTTAATATTGCACATGCATTAGCCCGCAGTTTTTGGACATCCTCTCTGGCATATTCAGATGTTATCCACTTACTCTCACCACTTTTTAAGCTTGTATTACCATCTATTGAGCTTGCTATTTTAATTGTGATAAATGGTTTTTTTTCTTTGATTCGCTTAAAAAAACCTTTATTTAGATTAGCTGCCTCGCTTTCAAGAATACCTTGTTCTACTTCAATATTTTTTGATTTCAAATACTTTATCCCCTTACCCGAAACTAAAGGATTTATGTCCTTACAGGCTATAAAAACTTTTCGAAAACCTGTTTTTAAAATCAGCTCTGTACACGGCGGTGTCTTTCCGTGATGATTACAAGGTTCCAAAGTAACGTATAAATCAGCATTATGAGCTAACTTTCCAGCATCGTTAATAGCCATTACCTCCGCATGATGTCCGCCTGCTTTTGAATGGTAACCCTCTCCTACTATTTTATCGTTTTTGACAATAATAGCCCCAACACAAGGGTTAGGGTGAACATGGCCAAGTCCCTTTTTTGCCAAATTAAGTGCTACTCGCATATAGGAGATTTTTTTATTTAAGTTTTTATCCAAGATCTTTGATTGCTGCATTAAAGTCTTCGGGGTCTGAAAAGCTTTTATAAACTGATGCAAACCTAATATAAGCTACCTTGTCTAGCTTTTTAAGAGCTCTCATAACTTCTTCACCAATATCTCGAGAATTTATTTCTCTTTCACCCATAGACATAATTTTTGCAATAATTTCCTCTATTGCTTGATCAATGTATTCAATTGGAACAGGTCTTTTGTGAAGGGCTCTAGAAAAGGAATGTAAAAGTTTATCTCGGATAAAATCTTCTCTCTTCCCATCTTGCTTAATTACAGATGGCAATGAAAGTTCGATGTACTCATAAGTAGTAAATCTCTTTTCACAAACAGAACAAGCTCGACGCCGCCTAATTGATCCACCATCTCTTATTACGCGAGAGTCAATAACTTGAGTATCTTCAGCCTTGCAAAAAGGACACTTCATAATAATTTAGTTTCCGTATACAGGAAATATCTTTGTAAGCTCGCTTACTTTGGACTTGACGTTTTTAATGTTGTCATCATTATCAGGATCATCAAGAACATCTGCGATAAAATTACCGACTAAATTGGCTTCTTTTTCCATAAAGCCTCTTGATGTAATCGCAGGTGATCCAATACGAATACCTGAAGTAACAAATGGACTCTCAGGATCGTTTGGGATTGAATTTTTATTTACCGTTAAATGTGCTTTCCCCAAAACTATATCAGCTTTTTTTCCAGTCAGATTGTTAGGAAGTAAGTCAATTAAAAACATATGTGATTCTGTTCTTCCTGAAACAATTCTATACCCTCTATTTTGTAATGCCTCTACCATCGATTGAGCATTTTTAACTACCTGCTTTTGATATTCTTTAAACTCTGGTTTAAGCGCTTCTGCAAATGCCACTGCTTTCGCTGCAATAACGTGCATCAACGGTCCACCTTGTAAACCAGGAAAAACGTACGAATTTATTATTTTTTCATACTCTGGCTTAGCGAGAATAAAGCCACCCCTTGGGCCTCTTAAAGACTTATGTGTAGTTGAAGTAACAAAATCTGCATAAGGCATTGGATTAGGATAAGCACCGCCTGCAACCAAACCTGAATAGTGAGCGACATCCACCATAAACAGAGCACCTACTTTTTTGGCGACTTGGCCCATTCTTTCCCAATCAAATTTTAATGCATATGCTGAAGCACCACCAATGATTAATTTAGGTTTTGATTCAATCGCGAGCCTTTCCATTTCATCATAATCAATCACTTCTTCTTCATTCAAACCATAAGGAACTATATTAAATAATTTACCTGAAAGATTTGCAGGTGAGCCGTGAGTAAGATGACCCCCATGCCCAAGATTCATGCCCATTATGGTATCTCCTGGTTTAAGCATTGAGAAATAGACTGCCTGATTAGCTTGACTCCCTGAGTGAGGCTGAACATTTGCATACTCGGCACCATAGAGCGCCTTTAATCGATCTATGGCTATCCTTTCAACTTCATCAATATATTCACATCCACCATAAAATCTCTTTCCTATATATCCCTCAGCATATTTATTCGTGAGCTGTGAGCCTTGTGCTTCCATGACAGCTGGTAATGTATAATTTTCAGAAGCAATTAATTCTATATGCTCCTCTTGCCTCTTATTTTCATTAACAATCTGCTCCCAAATTGCAGGATCTAATTTTTCTAAACTGTCTGATCTTTTAAACATACTTTTTATCTTTAACTCCAATATTTTATTTTATCATGATGGTCACTAAAATAACCAATGGCAGTGCCGACCATTAATAAATCTTCTAAGTAACAAACATAAGATATAATTTTGGATTATTAATTCAATAAAATAATTGGTAGAAAAATGCTCTGGACAGACACCCTAGAAATTGCAGAAAAACTTTTTGATATTCAGCCTGATACTGACCCCAAGACAGTAAGGTTTACAGATTTAAGGCAATGGGTAATGGATCTTGATGGCTTTGAAGATGACCCAAATAAATGTGGAGAGCGAATCCTCGAGGCTATTCAATTGGCTTGGATTGACGAATATGAATGATGAATTACCCATTAAAAGTATCTTCAAGGCATATGATATTAGAGGTGTTGTGGGCACCGAACTTACCACCCCTGTTGTAAAAAAAATTGGGCAAGCCATTGGATCAATGGCCTTAGCTCAAGAGCAAAAAACCATTTGTGTTGGTTATGATGGGAGATTATCAAGTCCTGAGTTATCTGTAACATTAATTAATGGACTTTTATCCACAGGTATCGATGTAATCAATATAGGCTTGTGCACCACACCGATGCTTTATTTTAGTAACTTTAATCAAGATACAAGGACTGGGGTGATGATTACAGGAAGTCACAATCCACCAGAATATAATGGTTTTAAGATAGTTATCAACGAAAAAACATTGACCTCCGACGATATTCAAAATCTCTACCAAATAATTTTAAATTCAAACTATCTTAATGGCGAGGGTAATAAAAAATCATTAAGTATAAAGAGTCAGTATCTCGATGAGATATCCAAATCGGTAAGACTAAAAAGATCTATGAAGGTTGCCATCGATTGTGGCAATGGTGCTGGAGGAGTCTGTGCTGAAGAATTATTCAAAAAATTAGGAGTTCAAACTGAACCATTATTTTGTATTGTAGATGGTAATTTCCCAAATCATCATCCTGATCCAAGCAATCCAAAAAATCTTTTAGATTTAAAGATTGCGCTCAAAAATGGTGATAGCGAATTAGGCCTTGCTTTTGACGGTGACGCGGACCGCTTAGGAGTGGTTACTAAGGATGGTGAGATCATTTTTCCAGATAGGCAGTTATTATTGTTTGCAGAGGCTGTATTAAAAGAATGTCCACAAACGTCAATCATTTTTGATGTGAAGTCGACAAGACATTTATTTTCATGGATAAAGCAAAAAGGTGGTATCCCAGTTATATGGAAAACTGGTCATTCTTTTATCAAACAAAAAATGAAAGAACTTAACGCCTCATTGGCAGGAGAAATGAGTGGCCATATATTCTTCAATGATAGATGGTACGGTTTTGATGATGGCCTATATGCTGCAGCAAGATTATTAGAGATATTAAGTGAATTTGATGACCCATCAAAAATTTTAAAGGCCCTGCCTAAGGGATTTAGCACACCTGAATTAAATATTAAACTCTATGAGGGCGAACAACATAAATTAATAAAAAAGCTTCAGGAAACTGCTCTCTTTCCTGGCGCATCAGAAGTGATAAAAATTGATGGTTTACGTGTTGAATATAAAGAAGGATTTGGGTTGATGAGGGCTTCAAATACAACACCTGTGATTGTCTTAAGATTTGAAGCTGATAGTGAGAAAAAATTACAAGAAATTCAAGCTGAATTTAAATCAATACTCGTAAACTACATTTCACCTGAAAAAATTCCATTTTAAAAACCTTTAATTTATTTCAATTTGACTGCACCCCACGTTCAGGAATAAGCCATTTATCGTTGAGGGTTTAACAACTTCCCAGTCAAATGGTCTGCCTTTCGAAAAAACTACTTTACCCTTTGCCATGGGCTGCTCATACAATGAATAAGCTAAAATCCTCATATTTTTTGATTGACAATTAATTTCAACAAAGCTTTTAATTGACTGGTAATTTATTTTCTTAGCCACCTGGATATTGCTATAGTCTGTTAGCGTCCATATTCTTACCTTTTCCTTATTTCCTCTTATATTTTTAAGATCAATAAAATAGGCTGTGTCCATTGCTTTATTTTGATTGAGCTTGGTCCAATCAGCATGCGCGGAGACGCAAAAAAAAGAAAAAAGGAGAAAAAGAAATATTTTCATCAAACGATATTTTATAGTAAATAAAAAAAAAGCCCGAAAAAATCGGGCTTTTTTAATAAACAAATAACGAATTACTTGTTCATTACGTACATGGTTACTTCAAAACCAAAACGCATTTCTGTAGCAGCTGGTTTAGTCCACATAATATTTCTCCTTAAAGAAAAGTTAAAATTAAGACTTGGTTGAACACTATGGGCAATTAAATTGCCAGTTGTGAAAAAACCAATCAGTAATTTCTGTATCTTTGACAACTTCAAATTTTATAAAAAATTATCTGTTACAAACATACATAGTTACTTCAAAACCAAAACGCATTTCAGTCGCTTGAGGTTGAGTCCACATAGTATTTCTCCTTTTTTATGTTAAATAAAATATATTAAACATAAAGCAGATCGTTGGAGATGTGAAAATTACTTTTTACAAAGTCCAACTTGAGATTTACAATTTCAATATTAAAGCTTTAGGTGACTTTTAATATGATGATAGACATGAAGATGGTCTAGGTAAAATCATTAGATAAAATGTTAAGAAGACACTAAGAATTAATTTAATCTACAAAAAAAACGCATACTTTGAGAGTATGCGTTTTAATTAACAATAAATCTAATCTCTAAAAACTATTCGTTTTGTTCAAGATTTATCATGTCTTCCGCATCTGGTTTAGCATTAAATGGTCCATTGCCTCCAATTAAAAGTGCGTCAGTTGGATGAAATGCCTTTACTTCGCCATCTGCTGGCTCATCATCAAGCTCCATATCCAATCCAAAATCAACTTCTGAACCGTCAGACTCCATTCCTTTACCGCCTTGTGAGCTAGCATTAACATCATCTGTTGGATGGTACTCTTTGACAGGTTTCTTTGCAGCGCAACCTGCAACAAGTGCAGCGACTGCTAATAGTGCTAATAATTTCTTCATTTTATCCTCCAAGTGTTTAGTAAAATTAAACCTAATAAAATTTCAAATTTATTTACAATCTATTACTATAAAAACAAGTTCAAAATAAGAATTTCGTTTTTAATAATCTTACTTTGACAATTTTATGACGAACTGTCAATACGCAAAAATTGGATTGCAATAAATTGATTTAAGGTGAAGTAATTACTTTATTTAAAAAAGTTGATGCAAAACTATAGCCAAGAGCTGTAGATTCTTTAAAAAGTTTAATTGCCTTTGATTTTTGTTCGGGAACTATATAACCATAATAGTACAGAAGCCCCAATGCATAAGTAGCTCGTGGATTTCTATTGAAAGCTGCCTTTTTTAACCATACATAAGCTTTTGGTTTGGTAATATGTAAATCATTAATATAGAGTAGCCACAATAAAAACTGGGTGTCTGAATTCCCATCTTTACCAATTTTCTGAAACTCTTTTAATTCTTCAGATGTGTATTGCTTAACCTTATTTTTTAAATCTTGATTTGTAGTAATTAGCTCTCTCATGAATATATCTTTTTGATAATCAATATTTTGTTCTATCCAAAGACTACTTCTAAGATGGCCCTGAGCTGCTGCGATAATGAGCCAGTCTAATGCCTCATTTTTATTACCTTTTTTTAGCAGATTCATTGCATACAGGTATTGCGCCTTAGGTTGGCCGTCTCCAGCATCCCTAAGGTAGTCTTCAGCATAAATATACTGTGAAAAAAAAATAACTAATAAAATCAATAACCTAAGACTTCCTTTCAAGTTATTTTTCCTTATCTATAAATGTTGGTTTTATTAAAAGTTATATGTTAACCTGATTATAAATAAAAGGTAGACGCTTTATTTAAGCACGCCAATTTGAAATGTTTTAACAGTTAAAATGAACCAATTAGAGATTTACATACTCGAAATTAGGTAAGTGATAATTTATGAAAATTTTAATAAAAATTATTGTTTCAGTTCTAATATTAGTAGGCTCTCTCAATCTAAGAGCTGATGCTAATCCAGACCTATGGCCTTATATTCATGAAAGAATGTTCGAAGATGCTGAGATTGTAGAGGCAGATTTCATTAAAATTGAAGGGCCAAAGAGAGCTGCGAGTGGCGCACAAGTTCCTGTGAATATCAAGCTTTCTAAAACAGAAGGTGTTCATATAAAAAAAATTCACCTTATTATTGATGCTAATCCAACACAACATGCAGCAACCTACCATCTAACTGATAAAACTCAGAATTTAGATTTATTTACAAGAATTCGTATGGAAACAGATTCTTTTGTGCGTGTGGTTGGTGAGGATACTGAAGGTAATTTGTATATGAGTAAAGTGGCTATTAGAGCATCCGGTGGTTGCAGTGGTTATATGGACATACATGATCCGGCATTGACTAAAGACCTCGGGAAGGTGTTAGTTAAGAATAAAGACGACTTTATTACGACTCGAATAAAGCATCCTAATTTTACAGGCTTACAAAAAGATCACGAGTCTGGTGGATTCATACCTGAATGGATTGTTAAACAGATACGTTATGACTTCAACGGTGAAAGAATTCTTGCTGTTGAAAACGATATTAGTATTAGTCAGGACCCTTATTTAAAATTTAAATTTGTAAATAGTCATGAGGGGACACTTATCGTCACAGCAACAGACTCAAAAAGTACAATTTTTATTAAAAGCAAAACGATTTAATTTTTCTTCTTCTTCCTTAGGACTAGTGACCTCATTACTGCTATGAGGTAGGGAATCAATCCAATAAAAATAAAAACAAAAAATATTTGAGCAACTTTAATAATATATTGTTCGTAATTCTCAATAATCGTATTTAACTCAATAAGTTTAAGCTGGTTTGCATTCAAATTTGATGAGTCTTCATTAGCAAGTTGTTTTAAATTGCATTCACTAGATAATTCAACGCACATCTGCATTTCTGAATTGAAACGGTCTGTTGCAATCTGATTTAAAAAGTATTCATTAACGAAGAGAAATATAGCTAAGAAAAAACCGATAATGGCAAATAGCCAAAAAAAATGTTTATTAAATTTTTTATTCATAAGAAAATTAAGTTTATTTACGTTAAGTAAAAATAAATTTTAAACCAGCAGTAATTATAACAACCCCTAATGTCTTTTTAACAGCTAATTGATTAAGTTTCTTAATTCCTAAATGAGTTCCAATCAAAGTTCCCATGAGGACTGCAATGATATAAATAAATATTTCAACTGGAACTGAATGTACAGAGGAAATATTACCTAATAAACCTGAGACAGAATTAAATAAAATAAAAACTGCAGCGGTTCCAGATGCACCTTTGACACTGGTCCAGCCTAAGAAAATAATTAGTGGAGATAAAAAAATACCTCCTCCGGTACCTGTAAGGCCTGAGAGTAAACCAATTAAAATACCTATAAATACAGCCCAAAAAACATTTATATTCTTATTTTTATTTAACTTATTACCTTTAAAAAAACTAAACATAAGCTGTAACCCAGCAACAATCAAAATTAATCCAACTAAAGGCTTATAAATCTCTGATGGCAATGATATATAGCCACCAATAAAGGCTGCCGGGATAGAGCCGGCAGTAACTGGAATGAGTACTTTTAAGCTAAATAGCTTATGCTTTATAAAGCGAATGCTAGCGATAGATGAAACTACAATATTTAAAATTAGGCCTATAGGTTTTATTATGCCCATTGGGGTACCTGTTAACGCCAAGATTGCAATATAAGCAGAAGCTCCTCCATGACCAACAGAAGAATATAAAACCGAGCCTATGAATAGTAAAAAGGCTGTAAATGAATTGGCTATTAAATACTCTATTTTAAAATTTCCATTAAATAAAGATTAGTGAAAAATATTTATTGGTCGGAGCGGTGAGATTCGAACTCACGACCCCTTGCACCCCATGCAAGTGCGCTACCAGGCTGCGCTACGCCCCGAATAAAATTATATGATTATTTTAAGATCTTTAAGATGTCACCCAGCTGACCCTTAAAATTATTTAAGTCATTAAATGTTTCCTTTGTCGAACTAGTGGCTAAGGGTAGTTCTGATTGTGATTTTTGAATTTCTTCTTCCGAGATAACTTCCTTGATAAATTGACGGTTAGAAAGCTTAGCCTTAGCTCCTTGTATTGTAAAACCTTCAAAATAAAGTAATTGTCGAATCTTTCTAATAAGAAGTATTTCATCCTTCTGGTAATACCTTCGGTTACCTCTTCTTTTGCTTGGTTCTAATTGCGTAAATTCTTGCTCCCAATATCTCAGTACATGGGGTTTTAAATCGCAAAGTTTACTCACTTCACCAATTGCGAAATAACGCTTTTGAGGAAGAGTGGGTAAATCTTTTTTATGCTTGCTTTCCAGAATTGCTCTCTTCTACATTTGATTTAAGCTTTTGGCTGGAATGGAAAGTTACAACCCTTCTTGCCTTAATTGGAATCTCTTCTCCAGTTTTTGGGTTTCTACCTGGTCTTTCAGACTTTAATCTCAATTCAAAATTTCCAAAACCGGATAGCTTTACACTTTCTCCTTTTTCGAGAGAAGATCGTATTTCTTCAAAAAAAGCCTCAACCATTTCTTTAGCTTCAGTTTTATTCAAACCAACTTTTTCGAAGATTATTTCCGCAAGCTCTGCTTTAGTTAATGTCATTAAATCATCAATTATTTTAAATTATTCTTAGGTCTATCTGAGGTGGGCATTGAACTGCTGTTGAAGTACCTTTAAGGCATTCGTAACAATTTTATTCACTTGCTCCTCTTCAAGCGTTTTATAAGTATCTTGCATAAGTATAAGAAATGCAATACTTTTTTTATCTTTTTCTATATTTTCACCTTCGTAAACATCAAAAGCAGTAACCTCTCTTAAATGTTTTATTTTTGCTTTTTTTACTGCCTGAACCATATCATCAACAGCAATATTTTTATCAACTACAACTGAAATATCTTTTCTAATCGGCAAAAGCTTTGAAGGCATATCAAATTCATTAATTACTTTTTTTCTAAGTGAATCAAGATCGATCTCAAATAAAAATACATCTTCTTGAAGACCAAATTTTTGCTTCCATTTAGGGTGCAACTGACCCAGCCAGCCAGCCGACTTATCATTTTTTAAAATGCAAGCTGATTTTCCCGGGTGTAATGATCCCGGCGTGTCCTTCTTTTTAAATTTAAGCTCACCTTCAGAGAGAGTTTCTAAATCTCCTTTTACATCATAGAAATCAATTTTTTTTGCTTTGATACCCCACTGTTCAGGTTGTGAGCTTCCATATAAGACTCCGGATAAAACTTGTTTTTCATTATAGCCACTATTGGATTTCGTGTATGACGAAGCTATTTCAAAAAGCCTGATTTGTGTTTGCCCTCGATTAATATTATAGAGCAGAGCCTCAACATGACTGCCCCACAATTTGGATCTCATAACATTCATTTGCAGAGCAATTGGATTATCAAGTTTTATTAAATTATTATTTTCATGGAATTCTTTTTCAACGCTTTCTTCAATAAAGCTATAACTTACTATTTCGTTGTAACCAAGAGATGCCATAGCAATCTTGATGTCATATAAAGATCTATTACTTGAGTCTGAGCCAAGCATCTCTGAATTTGTTAACGGTGGTATAGCCTCAATTTTATCAAAGCCATATATACGAATAACTTCCTCGACAAGGTCTTCTTCTATACTTATATCAAATCTATAGCTTGGGGGCTTGACATTAAATCCACCCTCACACTCTTCAAAGCTAAATTTAAGTGCAGCTAAAGTTTTATTTATTTCATTTTTACCAATATTCAAACCTAAAACTTGAAGGACTTTTTCTGTTCTAAGGTTTATTGTTTTTCTTTCTGGCAGTTTACTTCTCTCTTCAAGTACATTTGAAGCCTCACCTCCACAAAGATCAATAATATATAATGAGGTCTCATCAAGTGCATTAATTGTTTGTTGAAAATCTATGCCTCGCTCAAATCGGTGAGATGATTCAGTATTCAGACTATGTCTTCTAGCAACACCTGCTAAGCTCATTGGGTTAAAGAAGGCAGATTCTAGCAATAGGTTAGTTGTATCTGCTGTTACACTTGACTCAAGTCCACCCATTATTCCAGCTACCCCCAATATATTTTTATCATCAGTAGTCACTAACTCGTCACCAAAAAAAGTAATTTCCTGATTATTAAGCAGCACAAGCTTTTCACCTTTATTCGCATTTCTAACCTGAATATCACCTTTTATTTTGTCAAAATCAAAAGCATGCATAGGTTGACCATGTACCAGCATCATATAATTTACAATATCAATTACAGGATTTATTAGATCTATGCCTCCCCTTTCCAATCTCTCCTTTAACCATTCTGGTACTTCTTTTTTATTATCAACTTTTTGTATTTTTCGTAGACCATATAGTGGACAGGCTATATCATTTTTTACATTAATTTTTATATCTAAAATATTGTTTTGATTGATTTCTTTTTTTATATTTTTAATATAATTAAAATTAGTCATAGCAGATATTTCTTTTGCGATACCTCTCATACTTAGGCAGTCTGGACGGTTTGGTGTAATCGACAAATGATAAATTTGATCTTCTAGAGAGAGACAATTTTTTATTGTTTCTCCAACTTTACTATTTTTATTTAACTCTAAAATTCCTTCAGATTCATTTGAAATATTTATTTCTTTTGCGGAACATAACATACCACTAGAATCAACGCCTCTTAGTTTTGCTTGTTTAATTTCAAATTTATCCAACTTTGCACCTACTCTTGCACAAGGAATCTTGATACCTACTCTTGCATTTGGAGCGCCGCAAACAATTTGAAGATTTTCCTTTTCTCCAACATTAACTTGGCAAACATTTAGACGGTCGGCATTGGGATGTTTTTGTATCTCAATAATCTCACCCACTACAACAAGATCAGATATTAAAGACAGATCTTCAATTTCTTCAACCTCTAGTCCCCCTTGAGTTAATATATCGCTCAACTTAATTTCATTTAAATTTTTATCGACGAATTCATTGAGCCATTTTTTAGAAAATTGCATGCTTAGACCTTAAATTGATTCAAGAAACGGATATCATGATTAAAAAATGGCCTAAGATCATTAATGCCATACTTCAACATTGCCAATCTCTCGACACCCAAACCAAATGCAAATCCTTGAAATAAATCATGATCGATTCCTGCTTGAGATAAGACATTTGGATGAACCATACCGCAACCCCCTATTTCCAACCAACCTCCATTCCATTCCATGTCGATTTCAGCGGATGGTTCTGTAAATGGAAAAAATGACGGTCTAAATCTAATCTTTAATTTATCATTTTCAAAAAATTTCTGTAAGAAACTTTGTGTAACCCACTTTAAATTTGCAAAACTTATTTGTTTATCAATCCATAAACCTTCTATTTGATTGAACATAGGTGAATGTGTCGCATCTGAATCCACTCTATAGACTCTTCCTGGTGAAATAATTCTTAAAGGAGGAGGATTATTTTCCATATACCTAATCTGAACAGATGATGTATGCGTTCTTAAAACATACTCTTTATTCAAATAAAATGTATCGTGCATCGCTCTGGCTGGATGGGACTCTGGTATATTTAACGCTGTGAAGTTATGGTAATCATCTTCAATTTCTGGACCATCGGCTGAACTGAATCCTATTGAATTGAAAATTGACTCAATTTTTTTTATGGTAATTGATATTGGATGAAGCGTCCCCTTATTTTGTTTTTTCCCATCCAAGGTAACATCAATATTTTCATTTTTAAGTTGATCGTTCATTAGTTGAACTTGAATCTCTGATTTTCTATCCCCTAGCGCTTTCTCGATAGATTTTTTTATATCATTTATCAAACTACCAACTATTGGTTTTTCTTCACTTGGTAAACTTGATAAGCCTTTCATTGCCTCAGTTAAAGGGCCCTGCTTTCCAAGATACTTAGACTTAACATGATCTAAATCAGAGAGTTCAGATACTTTTGAAAAGTCATCTTTTGCTTGTTGAATTAATTTTTTTAATTCTTTCATAATCTTTAATTATAAATAAAAAAGGAGGCTTAAAGCCCCCTTTTATAATTTTATTTAAGTTAGGCAGCTCCGAGGCTTGATTTTGCAATATCTACAAACTTTGCAAAAGCAGGCTTATCAAACACAGCCATATCCGCTAAAACTTTTCTATCTACCTCAACAGAAGCCCTCTTTAATCCGTTCATAAATCTACTGTAGCTTAAGCCACACTCTCTAGCTCCTGCATTAATTCTTGCAATCCAAAGAACCCTAAATATTCTCTTTTTTTGTCTTCTGTCACGATAGGCGTACTGACCTGCTTTCATGACTGCTTGTTTTGCTACTCTGTATACATTCTTTCTTCTTCCACGAAAGCCTTTTGCAGCGTCAAATACTTTTTTATGTCTTGCTTTGGCAGTTACGCCTCTTTTTACTCTTGGCATAGCGTACTCCTTAGCGTGTTGGCATCATCGAACGAACTCTTTTTGAGTCGGTTGACGAAATAATTGTTGTACCTCTAAGATTTCTCTTTTGCTTTGTTGTCTTTTTGGTAAGAATATGACGTAGGTGCGAATGGGTTCTCTTAATTAAGCCATTACCCAGAAACTTGAAACGTTTCTTAGCACCACTTTTGGTTTTCATTTTTGGCATTTTTTTCTCCTTATTATTATTTATAAAAGTGCATCGGCATGCCTATTAGCCTTATCACAAATATTAACTACTTTTCTTCTGCTTCTTTTTCCTCACTTACTGCATCCGTTTTATCTTTACTTTTAGCTTTAGGATTTTTATGTGGCTGCAGCACCATTACCATTTGCCTCCCTTCCATTTTGGGAAACTGCTCAACAACTGCATAATCTAATAAATCTGCTTCTACCCTTTTTAATAAAGCCAATCCCAGTTGCTGGAAAGTAATTTCTCTACCTCTAAATCTTAAGGTGACCTTAACTTTGTCTCCAACCGTCAAAAATACGATGATTTTACGTAGCTTAATATTGTAATCACCATCATCTGTTCCAGGTCTAAACTTGATTTCTTTAACCTGAACATTTTTTTGTTTCATTCTAGCTGCATGCATCTGTTTACTTTGTGCATACTTATACTTACCAAAATCCATCAACCTACATACGGGCGGTGCTGCTTTTGGTGCAATTTCAACTAAGTCTGTATCAAGCTCTTCTGCTTGTGCGAATGCTTCAGTTAGGTTAACAATCCCAAGCGCTTCTCCCTTAACACCTACCAATCTTATTTCTTCAGCAGTAATATCTCGGTTAATGCGAACATTCTTATCAAGCGCTATAACAAACTCCCTAAAATTTTTTAATCAAATAAAACATTTAAGATTTATCACAAATCTCTTTTTCTAAATTCTTTAAAAACGCATCTAAAGCCATTGAACCAAGGTCTTCACCTTTTTGATTTCTCACTGAAACTTGGTTATTTTCTTTTTCCCTGTCTCCAACAACCAAAATGTAAGGAACTCTCTGAATGCTATGTTCGCGTATTTTATAGGTAATCTTCTCATTTCTCAAGTCTGATTTACATCTGATATTATTTCGCTTTAACGACTCTGTAACTTCATTAGCATAACTGCTATGTGCATCTGCAATATTTAATACTATTACCTGTGTTGGTGACAACCATAGAGGCATAAATCCGGCGTAGTGTTCAATCAAAATTCCAATAAATCTCTCCATTGATCCCACAATTGCTCTATGAAGCATCACAGGGTTTTTTCGGCTATTATCCTCCGAAATATATTCCGCTCCCAATCTCTCTGGTAAATTAAAATCAAGCTGGATGGTCCCACATTGCCATATTCTTCCCAAGCTATCTTTAAGAGAGTATTCTATCTTCGGTCCATAAAAAGCTCCCTCACCTTCTTGCAAAGTATATTTGATCCCTGTCTCTTTAAGCGCCTCCTCTAGCGCCAGTTCAGCTTTTTCCCAAATATCATCCGTTCCTACTCTTTTTTCGGGTCTTGTTGACAGCATTACTAAAACATTATCAAAGCCAAAATCTGCATAGACCTCATATAACATTTTACTAAAATCCTTCACCTCACTTTTTATTTGTTCTTCGGTACAAAAGATATGAGCATCATCTTGAGTAAATCCCCTGACCCTTAATAAGCCATGAAGGGCTCCAGAAGGCTCATTACGATGACATGAACCAAATTCTGCTAACCTAAGGGGTAGGTCTCTATAACTATGAAGGTTATTATTAAAAATTTGAACATGTCCAGGACAGTTCATGGGCTTTACTGCGTACTCTCTATTCTCTGAAGCGGTCGTAAACATATTTTCATGATAATTGTCCCAATGCCCTGAGCTTTTCCAAAGCTCTTTATCAAGGACTGTAGGCGTTTTGATTTCATCGTAACCATAATCAAGAAATTTTTGACGCAGATAATTTTCAATTTCAAGCCAAATTGACCATCCTTTAGCATGCCAAAAAACCATTCCAGGAGATGTATCTTGCATATGAAAAAGGTTTAATAACCTCCCTAACTTACGGTGGTCTCTTTTTTCAGCTTCTTCTAATCTTGTTAAGTAATCTTTTAATTCATCCTTGTTATTCCAAGCAGTACCATAAATTCTCTGTAGCATTTCATTTTTTGAGTCACCTCGCCAGTAAGCACCAGCAAGCTTCATTAATTTAAAAACTTTTAACTTTCCTGTTGATGGGACATGAGGGCCTCTGCATAAATCGGTAAAATCTCCTTGTTCGTAAAGAGAGACTTCCTCCCCTTCGGGTATAGAAGAAATTATTTCAGATTTATATTTTTCACCGATAGAATCAAAATAATCAATTGCGGCCTGTCTTTGCATTACCTTTCTATTAATTTCAATATTTTGCTTAGCGAGTTCGCTCATTTTTTTTTCAATTCGAGCTAAATCCTCAGGAGTAAATGGACGCTTGTAAGAAAAATCATAATAAAATCCATCCTCTATAACAGGGCCAATAGTTACTTGTACTTCAGGGAAAATATTTTTTACGGCTTGGGCTAATAGGTGTGCAGCTGAGTGTCTAATAACATCTAGGCTTTCAGAGTTTTTTGAAGTAATAATAGATAAGCTTGTATCTTCAGTAATCTCATAACTCAAATCCACTAATTGGTTTTGAATTTTTCCTGCTAACGCTGCTCGAGCTAAACCTTCACCAATATCATTGGCAACATCAGCAATGGATACAGTCTGATTATATTTTCTTACTGAACCATCAGGGAGTGTAATATTTGGCATATATTAAAAAAGTTAAATAAAAAATATTTTATAAGGTTTTACACAATCAAGATAGCATTATCTATCTGATGGTAGGCACGATTGGATTCGAACCAACGACCCCCACAATGTCAATGTGGTGCTCTAACCAGCTGAGCTACGCGCCTATAATTAATGGGCCATTCTATACTAGGGTGAAGTCTGAATCAAATAAGCTGTGGCCTTATAAAAAATGTTTTTCTTCTTTAAGAAGTTTTTTATAACCAAGTTTATAACTTGGAAATTTATATTTAAATTGAAGAGTGGGAATGATGGATGATCTTAGACGTTTACCTAAAACAGGTCTTAAGTTTGGTTTACTATTTTCATTCAAATTAAGTTGTTGCCTTATCCAATTTAATAAATCATATAATCTTACAGGCTCGTTATCAGTTAGTAAGTAAAGCTTTTCAGGGACTTTATTGTTAAGGCATTGCGTGAGTAAAAATAGAATGAAGTTGGCTGCATCCTCTTCATTTACTCTGTTCGTCCATCTATCAAAATCTGGCCAGCGAGCTATATCTTGTGACAAATTAACCATGTAATTTCTTCCTGTCCCATAGATACCTGAGAGTCTTATGACTGTATAGTTAAAATCAACTAACTCCATTAATCTCTCAGCTTCAAGCAAAATAATGCCCCTATAATTTTCTGGGGAAGTTTCTGAAAATTCATCTATAAAATGGCCTGAATTTTCTCCATAAACACTTGTACTTGAAATAAAGAAGAGGTGTTGAAAATTTTTTATGTGTTTTGTTGATGCAATAACTTGCTTTAGACCATCAACATAGTTTTTTTGGTAGCTCTTTTCTGATGGGTTATCTGATGATAAGCAATAAATAATAAAGTGAGGTGAAAATTTTTTTACCTTATCAAAAAATGACTCTTCAAATATATCCTGCTCTATAATTTTTAAATTAGTTGAAGTTATTTTTTTTCTTTTAAAGCCAATTAAATCTAGGGGCATATCTTTCGCAAATAACCCTACTTGTTGCCCTAGCTTTCCGCAACCGATAATCAGTAATCTTTTATTTTTTACTTCCAAATGACTTTGTAAATGAAGCCAGGGAAAGAAAATACTAAAAAAAGGAAAAATGTAACAGCATAAAATTCCCAATCCTGAGAGTGCACATTTCCTATTGATTTTTTTTCAACAAAAAATAATATCAAGCCAAGTAAAAAATACATACATATAATTTCAATGAAGATGACTGGCAATTTTTTCGGTTTCTTTAAGGTTTTAAAAATTAAAAAAGATTTATTAAACCATGGCAGATTGGCAGCGACGATAGAAATAAAAAGTAGCAACCAAATTAACATTACAAGCTCCCGCCTACTGCTAACGCACTAATACTCATTAAAGTTTTAGGAAAAATACCTAGAACTAACAAACCACCCGCATTAATTGTTAAGACAGAAAGCATCGGTAAGGAAGTTTTTGTTTTAAGCTTTTTATCTGATTTTTCAAAATACATTAATCTGATAATCCTTAGATAATAATACATGCCTATTAATGCCATAATTATTGCTACTAGAGCTGGCCAAATAACTTCTTGGTCTATCACAACCTGAAGTACAGAAAATTTTGCATAAAATCCAATTGTTGGCGGTATACCGGCCAGGCTAAACATAACTATCATCATTAAAAAAGCTTCCCATGGTTTTGTTTGGCTCAAACCTTTGAGATCATCAATAAATTCGATTGGTTTTTGGGTATTTGATAAAAGGATAATAAGTCCAAAAACGGCAAGCGTCATCATAATATAAGTTGTTAGATAAAAAATTGAAGCCTGCACTCCACCAATTGTTCCAACATAGAAACCAAGTAAAATAAACCCAATATGAGAAATGGTTGAGTAGGCTAACATTCTTTTAATTTTTTTCTGGGCTATCGCGGTAATATTACCAATAATCATTGATAGTACCGCCATTATTAATAACATTTGTTGCCAATCAACTATTAAATAATCTAAGCCTTGAAAAAGGAATCGGATTAACATTGCAACGGCAGCAAACTTCGGAACGGTGCTTATCATCATGGTAACAGGTGTAATAGAGCCCTCATAAACATCAGGTACCCACATTTGGAAAGGGACTGCACCTAACTTAAAAGCTATTCCGACAATAATAAATACCAATCCAAATACTAGTAATTCTGAATTAATTTCTTGTGTTTGAATAACATTGCCAATTGTATAGAGATCTAGTGAACCAGAGAATCCATATAACATTGACATTCCATAAAGAAGAAGACCGGAAGCTAATGCGCCCAAAACAAAATACTTAATCGCCGCCTCATTTGATTTTTTATCATCTCTATTAAGCGCTATAAGAGCATACAAACTTAAAGAAAGTAACTCTAAACCCATATACATTAGTAATAAGTTCTTACTTGAAATCATCAACATGACACCTAAGAGTGCAAAAAGGGATAAGCTGAAATATTCCCCAGTTAGTAATTTTTTATTAAGCAAATAGTTTCTGCTGTAAATAAATACAATAGATAAAGTAATGAAACTCATCATTTTTAAAAACAGAGCTAGGCTATCAAAAATAAACATATCTTTAAAAGCAAATTGTGGTTCGCTAAAACCAAGCGATACTGTTAACAGACCTGCAACAAGAAGGGTGAGTTGAGATAAGCCATAAATCAAATGCTTATTTTTATCTTGAATAAATAAATCTAACAACAGAATAAGCATTGCCATAAGAGCTACAAAAATTTCAGGAGACAATAAAGTCAATTGTGATATTAAGTTACTCATAAGACACCTACCTTAGAAAAACTTACCAACTCAATAAATTGTAAAACCGACGAATTTGTAATGTCTGAAATTATTTTAGGATAAACACCTACAAAAATGATTAACGAGGCAAGCGCCCCAAGAATCATAGCCTCTCTTGCATTGATATCTGATAGTTTTGCTACAGCTGCGTTACCTATATCACCATAAAAAACCCTTTTAATTAGCCATAGTGAGTAGGAAGCTCCTAATATTAATGTGGTTGCTGCAACAAAGGCTATCCAAAAATTTTCTTTCATCGAACCTAAAATAACCATGAACTCTCCAACAAAACCTGAGGTACCTGGAAGTCCTGCGTTTGCCATTGCGAAGAAAACAACAAATGCTGTAAATAATGGCATTTTATTAATTACACCTCCATAATTTTTTATTTCTCTGGTATGGGTTTGATCGTAAAGTATGCCAACACATATAAACAACGCAGCCGAGATAAAGCCATGAGAAATCATTTGAATATAGGCCCCTTCAACAGCTAATGGAGATATTAAAAATAAACCTAAGGTAACAAATCCCATATGAGATATTGATGAATAAGCGATTAATTTTTTCATATCCTTTTGAATTAAAGCTACAAGTGCAATGTAGACGATAGCAACTAGTGACAATAAAATCATGAGGGGCTTAAGTAATAAAGTCGCATCAGGAGCAATGGGCATTGCGAAACGAATAAAACTGTACCCTCCCAGTTTTAACATAATCGCTGCTAATATCACTGAGCCTCCAGTTGGTGCTTGCACATGGGCATCAGGGAGCCATGTATGTAACGGCCACATTGGAATTTTGACCGCAAAAGCCATAAAAAATGCAAGAAAAATGAGGATTTGCGCTTCCAAAGAAATAGGTAAGTAGTAGTAGTCAATAATTGAAAAGGTGCCACTTTTAAAATAGAGGTACAAAAAAGCCAATAACATTAATAGCGAGCCTAAAACTGTGTATAAGAAAAATTTGATGGTTGCGTAAATTCTATTTGGGCCACCCCATATTCCAATTATTAAAAACATTGGTATCAACATTGCCTCCCAAAAAATATAGTACAAGATTGAATCAAGAGCACAAAAAACACCAATCATTAATCCGGACATAATCAAGAAGGCGCTGTAATAGCTTGCAGATTTAAATCTTTGTGATTGATATGAAATCAAAATAACCATAATGGTCATAAAGCTAGTTAGAAGGATCAGTGGAACTGAAAATCCATCAACTCCAAGGTGATAGTTAATATTGAATGGAGTAATCCAATGATGAAACTCTTGAAATTGAAAGGTTGATAAAGTGGTATTAAAGTTTTTGTAAATAGGAATAGTGACAATAAAAGAAACAAGGGCACCGAATAAAGCAAGATAATTAATTTTTCTTGTGCTTAATTTTTTATTTAAAAGGAGCAATAAGATACCAAAAAATATTGGTGACCAAATTGCGATTGATAAAATATGATTCGCTATCACCCTAAGTTCTCACAAAAAATGTAATTAATAAAAATAATCCGATGATCATAAAAAAGGCGTAATGATATATATAGCCACTTTGAATTAGTTTTAGTTTGTTAGCAAAATAAGCAACTAACCTGCCAGATCCATTAACGAATGTGTGGTCGATAATTTTTATATCTACCTTGCTTGATAAAAAATTTCCGAGTTTTAAAATGCCCTTGGCGATAAATTTTTCATTAAAAGCATCGAAACCATAATTATTTTTTAAGATACTCTTAAAAGGTGTTAGAAATTGAAAATTAATTTTTATTTTTTTTATGAATAATGCCCATGCTAATAAAACACCAGCAATCGCAAACCATAGAGGAAGTGTAAATAAGCTATGGACTGCCATTGCTAATACTCCATGATAACGACTTGCAAGCAAATCCATATTGGTATGAATTTTGTTATCAACGGTTATATTACCATCAAAGAAATTGCCATATACCAGTGGGTCTATCAAAATTAAACCAATAAAAATAGATGGAATAGCCAATATAACCAAAGGAATAGTAATAATTTTTGAGCTTTCAACAGGGTACTCTTTACTCTTTAGGCCATGCTCATTTTTTTTACGACGTATGTTGTGCCACCTTTCCTCACCACAAAAGACTAAAAAATAAAGCCTAAAACTATAAAGTGCTGTGAAGAACACCCCGAACACTAATGCGTAGTAAGCAAAATTAGCTCCCCATGCTGAACTTAAGCTTGCTGCTTCGATAATCGTTTCTTTTGAATAAAACCCAGAGAATAATGGGGTGCCTATTAGAGATAAGGAGCCAATTAAAAAAGTGAGAGCAGTAACAGGCATGTATTTTTTTAACCCTCCCATTTGAGTTATATCTTGATCATGATGCATCCCAATAATTACAGAGCCCGCCCCTAAAAAAAGTAATGCTTTGAAAAAAGCATGGGTAAGCAAATGAAAAATAGCTACAGAATAAGCAGAAACACCTAAGGCAACCGTCATATAACCTAACTGTGATAATGTTGAGTAAGCAATTATTTTTTTAATATCATTTTGAACAATACCTAAAATGCCCATTGATATTGCAGTGATTGCTCCGATAACAATTACTAATGAAAGAACAAAATCTGATAATTCAAATAATGGAGACATACGTGCCACTAAATAAATGCCTGCTGTAACCATAGTAGCTGCATGTATCAATGCAGAGATTGGCGTTGGTCCTTCCATAGAATCCGGCAACCAAACATGCAAAGGAACTTGGGCAGATTTTCCCATCGCACCTATAAATAAGCAGACTCCTATTACAGTAATCAATGAAATTGAAGTATTGAATAAAACTATATCTTGTGAATACAGAGCAGGAAGTCTATTAAATACTTCCTGATAGTCCAAAGTACCAAACCAAAACATGATCAAAGCAACACCGAGTATTAAACCAAAATCTCCCACTCTATTAACTAAAAAAGCTTTTAGATTTGCATAAATTGCCCTTGGTTTTTTATACCAAAACCCTATTAACAAATAAGAGACTAGTCCAACAGCTTCCCAACCAAAGAAGAGTTGTAAAAAATTATTACTCATGACTAGCATCAGCATTGCAAAGGTAAAAAGGGAGATGTAACTAAAAAATCGACTAAAACCACTATCATCTTTCATGTAACTGATTGTATAGATATGGACCATAAGAGAGATAAAAGTAACAATTACCATCATGACAGCAGAAAGAGTATCAATTAAAAAACCAACTTCAAATATGTAGCCACCAGATGCAAGCCAGGTATATACAGTTTCATTTAATTTAAAGCCATAAAGTGTAAGGTAAAGCGAATAAACAGACAAAGCAAACGCAATGGATACGCCAAAAATAGGAACTCCGAAGGAAAAATATTTTGGTAATTTTTTACCAAAAAGACCTACAAAACATGCTGCAAATAATGGAGCTAAAGGTATGACGGTTAAAATATTTAATATGGTCATTGTCACCCTTTCAATCGATTAATATCTTCAACATCAATTGAGCGATTATTTCTAAAGACGATGATAATAATTGCAAGTCCAATTGCCGCCTCTGCTGCTGCGACAGTCAAAATAAAGAAGACAAATATTTGACCTGCAATGTCACCTAAATAATAACTAAATGCAATAAAGTTCATATTGACCGCAAGCAACATCAACTCAATAGCCATCAAAAGTATAATAATATTCTTTCTGTTTAAAAAAATTCCTACTACACCTATCATAAAGAGCGAGGCAGCTAAAATTAAAAAATGGGATAAATTAATCAACTTCTTTTAACTTGCTTTTTTGTTTTAGTTTTATTTATTCCCATGTCAACCATTTTGAGTCGATCAGATTTTTTGACACTAATTTGTATGGCTGGATCGATTCCTTTATGCATTTTTTTCCCTCTTAATGTAAGTGCAATAGCTGCTATGATTGCAACTAAAAGTATTATGGCTGCAATCTCAAAAGGTAAGATGTAATCACTGTATAGCACCTCACCTATTGCATCTGTATTACTCTTTATAGGCGCTTTAAATAAAGCTGGAGTCTTAAAAAAAGGCTTATTCAGAACAAGAACAATCTCAGTCAACATAATGATTGATACAAAGCCTATAGCGGGAAAGTAATTCCAAAATCCTTTTTTCATTACCTCAGTATTGATATCAATCATCATGATGACAAATAAAAATAAAACCATCACTGCGCCAACATATACAAGTACAAGTGCAATAGCTAAGAATTCTGCTTGTAGCAACAACCATAAACCGGCCGCGCTAAAAAAAGAAAGTACAAGAAATAATGCTGATAAAATTGGATTTCTTGAGGTGATGACTTTAATAGCTGAGAAAAGCAGGATAAAGGAAAAAAAATAAAAAACAGAGGAAGAATAATCCATCACCTATAGCTTTCCTCTTCTTTTCTGTCCTTTGCGATTTGATCTTCGTATTTATCACCAACCTTTAACAACATTTCTTTTGTATATACCAAATCTCCTCTTTCCTCACCGTGATAGTCCAAAATTCGAGTTTCTACAATAGAATCTACTGGGCATGATTCCTCACAAAATCCACAGAATATACATTTGGTCAGATCTATATCATATTGCGTCGTTCTTCTTGTATTATCCTCTCTCATTTCAGATTTGATTGTAATCGCCATTGCGGGACATACGGCCTCACAAAGCTTACATGCAATACAACGTTCTTCGCCATTAGGATATCTTCTCAATGCATGTAAACCTCTAAATCTTGGAGATTGAGGAGTGCGCTCTTCAGGGTATTGAATAGTTATTTTCTTTGAAAAAAAATATCTGCCAGTTAGTCCAAGGCCAATGATTAACTCATAGAGCGTTAAACTTTTTAAATAGTATTTTATTTTTTTAAACATATTTTTTAATGAAACATCTCCCGATATGGTGTTTGCATCATAAACCCAACAAAAATTATCCAAAATATAGTGATAGGAATAAATATTTTCCAGCCTAGTCTCATAATTTGATCGTATCTGTATCTAGGAAATGTTGCTCTAAACCACAAGAAAAAGAAGAGCAAGAAAGCGACTTTTAACAATAACCAAACAATACCATCAGGGAAAAAATCAAAAGGAGACAGCCATCCCCCTAAAAACATCAACGCAGCAAGCATTGAAACAAGAATCATATTTGCATATTCAGCAAGAAAGAATACTGCAAAGGCCATCCCAGAATATTCGACGTGGAAGCCAGCCACAATCTCAGACTCACCCTCAGCTACATCAAAAGGAGCTCGGTTAGTCTCAGCAACAGCGCTTATAAAATAAATAATAAATAGAGGGAAAAGTGGCCAAATATACCATTGTAAAATACCCCCAGATTGACCAATAACAATTTCACCTAAGTTTAGGCTATTTGCACACATTAAAACACCGACTAATGTAAAGCCCATTGCTATTTCATACGAAACAATCTGTGCAGCTGAGCGCAAGCTACCTAAAAAAGCATATTTTGAATTTGAAGCCCAACCAGCAATGATGACGCCATAAACAGCAATCGATGTCATCGCTAAAACATAAAGCAGTCCTGCGTTGATATCAGACAAAACAAGCTCTGCATCAAATGGTATTACAGCCCAAGCCGCAAAAGCTGGTGCAATAGTTAACACTGGTGCGAGGAGGAATAAAAGATTATTTGATTTTGTAGGATGGATTATTTCCTTAAACATCAACTTCAATGCATCCGCTATCGGTTGAAGAAGGCCGAAGTATCCAACTCTATTGGGTCCTAATCTACCCTGCATAAAACCGATCACCCTTCTCTCAAAGTATGTTAGATAAGCGACTGAAATCATCAATGGAATTACAATTGCCATAATTTTTAAAATTGTCCAAAGCGTTGTACTAAAAATTTCAGGTAGCTGTGTAAAAATATTTTCCATAAGCATTAGGCTTTTTTAATTTTCACTTTATTGTGCATGCCCAGGGAAAATGTTTCATCTTGCTTTCCAAAAATAGCGATCACATTTGAACAAACATTTTCATCTGCTTTAACGTTAATTAAAACTTCAGCTTCAGATGAAGAAATCCTAATTTTTTGACCATCTATTAAACCCTCCTTAAGCATTGTTGAAGGATTAATTAAGCAGCAGTTTTGATTTTTTTTATTTTTATGCAGCGAGGAGGCCCTTCTAACAATCATATCTGAGTCATTCGCCTTAATAAGATTTAGTGTTTCAAGGCCTTTCGTAATTTTACTCGGCTTAAAATCTATAAGGATATATTCATTTTTTTTATCCAACTCAATCATCGCATCAGCTTTCACGTCTTCAGATGAGTCATATAAAAAACCTTCAAATTGTAAAAAATTTGCTAATACTCTTAATATTTTCCAACCTGGCCTTGCTTGTCCGAAGGGGGGTGTTACTGCAGAAAATGATTGTATTCTTTTCTCCATATTCATAAATGTCCCAGATGTTTCAGTAAATGGGGTCATTGGCAAAATGACATCAAACTCTTTAAAAGAATCAGATATATATGGAGAAATTGCTAAATTAAATTTTGCATTTTTAAGTGCATCATTTATTTTTTTGGGTGAATGATAATCATACAATGGATCAAAATTCATCATTATGTATGCTTCTTTTTTTTGACTCAAAATTTTATCTGTTGATATATTGTTTAAATTTAAATTGAGTTCATTTAATCCAACACTATTTGCATCACCTGGCAAAAGACCTAGAGTAGCTTCGGTTGCTTGAGCGATATGCATTGCAACAAACTTTATATTGTCGCCATCTTCTAAGTGTAATATTTGATGACCTAAAAATATTGCCTTACTTTTTGTTGATAAGAGGCTTTGAGCAATTTTTTTTGTCTCATTGGATGACTTCAAAACCTTTAGAGTATTTTTTATTCCCTGAGAATTAATTTTATATTTTGTAATTAACTGAATCTCTTTTAGGATCATTAATAAATAATTTAGATACGCTGAAGGATTTACAATAATTTTTTCCAAACAATGAGTTGAATGAAAATCATCATACGAGGTAATAATTGAGAAATTATTTTTTTTATTTGCGTACCTTCTAAATCGATGTGCAAGCAATGGTTGATCATGTTTTAAATTTGAGCCGACAACCAAAATTGCATCATGGGACTCTATTTCATCAATCTTACAACCTAGCCAATTATTATTTTTAGAAAAGCTTTTTTCAAGAAGGTGATAATCAATATGAGAAGTATTCAGCTCTTTGGCAATTTTTTTTAATAAAAAACCTTCTTCCAAAGTACTCTGTGGAGAACAAACAATGCCTATTTGATCAGATTTTTTAGTATTAATATCTGTTATATTTTTTTCAATTAGCTCGTAAGCTTCTTCCCAATCAATCTCTTCCCATTGATTTTTTACTCTTTTTAAGGGAAGGTTAATTCTGTCTTTATGATAAAGACCTTCGTATGAAAATCGGTCCCTATCTGATATCCAGCACTCATTAATCGATTCGTTTTCTTTTGGTATGACCCTTTTAACAATGTCATCTTTCACATGAGCTTCCATATTTGAACCTAAACTATCATGACATGAAATTGTACTTCTTCTTGAAAGCTCCCAACTTCTTGCGGAATATCTAAAGGGCTTAGATGTAAGTGCTCCTACAGGACATAAGTCAATAATATTTCCGGATAATTCAGATTCAACTGATTTATCGACGTAAGCAGAAATTTCAGCATGCTCGCCCCTACCTATCAATCCTAGTTCAGCCATACCACCTACTTCCTTAAGAAACCTTACACATCTGGTACATTGAATACAGCGCGTTAAGTCAGTTGAAATTAATGGGCCAATATTTTTATCGAAGACCACGCGCTTTTCTTCGGTGTATCTTGATTTATTAGCTCCATAGGCAACAGCTGTATCCTGCAGATCACACTCACCTCCCTGATCACAAATCGGGCAATCTAAGGGATGGTTAATAAGTAAAAACTCCATTACACTTTTTTGCGTATCCTTGGTAAATTTTGATTTTGTAGAAATCTCCATACCTTCCATCACTTGAGTCGCACAAGCAGGGAGGGGTTTGGCAAAGTTCTTTACTTCGACAAGGCACATTCTGCAGTTTGCAGCTACGCTGAGTTTCTTGTGGTAACAGAAACGAGGTATATCGATGCCTACCTTGTCAGCTACCTCAATAATTGATGTCTTGGGTTTAACCTCCAAAACCTTTCCATCAATTTTAATCTTAATCATGAATTAGTATCCATCATGCTTTTACCATTTTTTATAAAGTATTTAAATTCATCTTTAAAATGTTTAATAAAACTTAATACAGGCACTGCTGCTGCATCACCAAGTGCGCAAATCGTTCGTCCTGAAATTTTTTTACTGACATCTAAAAGTAGATCGATATCCTCAGGTTTACCATTACCATCGACAATTCTTTTGATTACTCTATAAACCCAGCCTGTTCCTTCTCGGCAAGGAGTGCATTGACCACATGATTCTTCATAAAAGAAATAAGACAATCTCTTAAGGGTTGTCACCATGCAGGTGGTTTCATCCATCACAATAAGTGAACCCGCACCGACACTCGAGCCTGAATTTTTTAAGCCATCATAATCAAGAGTTGCTTTCATAATTTCTGCGGCAGGAAGAACTGGTGTTGAAGGTCCTCCAGGAATTACTGCTTTTAATTTTCTTCCCTTCCAAACGCCTCCAGATAATTCTAGTAATGTTTTAAATGGCATCCCCATTGGTATTTCATAGTTTCCTGGCTTTTCAATATGACCTGATACGGAGAATATCTTGGTTCCTCCTGAATTTTCTACACCAATATTTGCAAAACTTTCTCCTCCATTTTGCATAATCCAAGGAATTGTCGCGTATGTCTCAGTATTATTAACATTTGTCGGCCGTCCATAGATACCATATGTTGCTGGGAAAGGGGGTTTAAATCTTGGTTGTCCCTTTTTACCCTCAATAGACTCAATGAGTGCAGTTTCCTCACCACAAATATATGCGCCGTACCCATGGAATGCATATAATTCAAAATCAAAACCTAACCCACAAATAGATTTACCCAGGAAGTTTGCTTTTTTTGCTTCAGCTAACGCTTTTTCAAATGACTCATACTCTTCCCATATCTCCCCATGAATATAGTTATATCCAACTTGCGCTCCCATAATATATGCAGCGATTGTCATTCCCTCAATTAATTGATGAGGATTTTTTTTAATTATTTCTCTATCTTTAAATGTACCCGGTTCACCTTCATCACTATTACAAACTATATATTTTGTTCCAGCCGAATTATTTGGTATGAATGACCATTTTATGCCGGTAGGAAAACCTGCCCCCCCTCTCCCTCTGAGACCAGAGATTTTAATCTCTTCAATTAATTTTTCTGGGGATATTTTTTCTTTTAAAATTCTTTGAATTTGCTTATAACCTCCAACACTCAGGTAAGTTTGTAGGCTTGATGAATTCTCTAGATTAGATGTCCTCAGGCATATAGGGACTATTTCATTATCCTTTCTTGCATTGTCTAAATTATTATTTAGCATTTATTTAATCTAGCTCCTCAAGGATTTGGTCAACTTTTTGAGGCGTTAAAAACTCATACATTTTGTGGTTATTAATGGTCATTAAAGGTGCGCCACCGCATGCACCCATACACTCACTTTCTTTCAGGCTAAATTTGCTATCTTTTGTGATCTCATTAAAATCAATATTCAATTTTTTTCGAAGATGACATACGATATCGTCAGCCTCTCTTAAGGCACATGAGATATTTGTACAAACCGAAATTTTGTATTTTCCAGCCGGTTTTAATTCAAACATATTATAAAAAGTTGCTACTTCCATTGCTGCAATTTTTGGCATAGCTAAGTAATCTGCAGCGAATGCAATTAACTCATCTGTTAAAAAACCATTTTCAGTTTGAATTATTTGAAGGGCTGCAATAATGGCTGATTGTTTTTGGTCAACAGGGAATTTTTTTAATTCGCTATCTATTTTTTTTCTTGTAATTTTGGTCAGCACTATCTATCAATCTCCCCAAATACGATATCTTGAGTACCAATAATGGCTACTAAATCTGAGAGCATATGTCCCTTTGTCATTTCATTTATTGCCGCTAAATGTGGAAAGCCTGGCGCCCTAATTTTAAGTCGATAAGGTTTATTTGCGCCATCAGAGATGATATAGGTCCCAAATTCACCTTTTGGATGCTCTACTGCTGCATAGGCTTCACCTTTGGGGATATGAAAGCCCTCTGTAAACAATTTAAAATGATGAATCATTGATTCCATGTCCTCTTTCATTTCTGATCTAGATGGTGGAGTCACTTTATTATCATTAGAAATTACTGGCCCAGGATTTACTCTGAGCCAATCAATACACTGTTTAATAATTTTATTGGATTCCCTCATCTCCTCCATTCTTACTAAATAACGATCATAACAATCCCCCTCTTTTCCGACGGGTATTTTAAAATCTAATTCACTGTATGTTTCGTAAGGTTGCTTTCTTCGTAAATCCCATTCAACTCCTGAGCCTCTTAACATTGGGCCTGTCATTCCTAGCGCGACCGCTCGATCTGGATCAACAACACCAATGCCGACAGTTCTTTGCTTCCAAATTCGGTTATCTGTAAGAAGTGTTTCATATTCATCTACATAAGTTGGGAATCTTTTAGAAAAATCCTCAATAAAATCAAGCAAAGATCCTGATCTATTTTTATTCAGTTTGTTTATTTCTGATGCACTTTGTTTTTTTGATGGTTGAAATTGCGGCATCTTAGAAGGTAAGTCTCGATATACTCCGCCTGGTCGGTAGTAGGCTGCATGCATTCTTGCTCCAGACACTGCTTCGTAGCAATCAAATAAATCTTCTCGCTCTCTAAATGCATACAAGAAAACCGTCATAGCCCCGACATCAAGAGCGTGGGCTCCCAACCAGAGTAGGTGATTAAGTATTCTTGTAATTTCGTCAAACAAAACTCGAATATATTGAGCGCGAATAGGTACTTTTAACTGTAATAACTTTTCTATTGTCATCACATAAGCATGCTCATTCATCATCATAGAAACGTAGTCAAGACGATCCATATAAGGAACAGATTGAAGATATGTCCTATTTTCAGCTAGCTTTTCAGTTGCCCGATGTAATAAACCAATATGAGGATCAACGCGCTGAATCACTTCACCATCCATCTCGAGCACAAGCCTTAAAACGCCATGTGCCGCTGGATGTTGTGGTCCAAAATTCATTGTATAATTTTTAATCTCAGCCACGATGAATACCTTCATCCCGAATCAATCTCGGGACATTATTTCTCTCATCAATAGAAACAGGCTCATAAATTACTCTTTTGAGAGTTGGGTCATAACGAACCTCCACCTTCCCTATCATTGGAAAGTCCTTCCTAAATGGATGCCCAACAAAACCGTAGTCTGTCAGAAGTCTTCTTAGATCTGGGTGATCGACAAACATTAACCCAAACAAATCAAATGCTTCTCTTTCATACCAATCCGCATTAGGCCAAACTTCAGTCATTGTTGGAAATATTGGAAATTCATCATCGTCAGCAAACACTTTCACCCTTAAGCGTTGATTATTGCTAAGCGATAGGAGATGGCATACAACACAAAATCTTTTCTCATCTTGTGCGGCTATTTTATATTCTTGATAATCAACGCCACACAAATCTATCAGTTGTTTAAAATCAAATTCAGGTCTATCTCTTAAAAACCTTAAAGACTCAATGATATTTTTTTGATCAAAGGTAATAGTGATCTCACCTTTATCTTCATCAATAGATAACATTTTTTTCTTAAAGAAAGATTTGAGAGATTGAGTTTGTTTTTTTATACCTTGGCTCATCTTGCAATTGTATTAGTGCGTTTAATTTTTTTTTGTAATTGCAAAATTCCAAACATTAATGCTTCAGCTGTAGGAGGGCATCCGGGAACATAAATATCTACTGGAACAATTCTGTCACTACCCCTTACAACAGAATATGAATAGTGATAATAACCACCCCCATTTGAGCATGAGCCCATAGATATAACCCATCTAGGCTCTGCCATTTGATCATATACACGCCTTAATGCTGGTGCCATTTTATTGACAAGCGTGCCTGCAATGATCATCACATCAGATTGTCTTGGACTTGCCCTAAAAACAACTCCAAATCGGTCTAAGTCATATCTTGAGGCACCTGCATGCATCATCTCAACCGCACAACATGCCAACCCAAAAGTCATTGGCCACAGTGAACCAGTCCTTGCATAATTGATTAAGGTATCTACGTTGGTAGTAACATAGCCTTTTTCTAATATTCCTTCGATACTCATTTATTTACTCCCAATCTAATGCACCTTTTTTCCATTCATAGATAAAACCGACAACCAAGATAAAGAGAAATATAAGCATGGCTACAAATCCAAACATTCCAATTTTATTAATCACAACTGCCCATGGAAAAAGGAATGTAATTTCTAGGTCAAAAAGAATAAATAAGATCGCTACAAGGTAATACCTAACATCAAATTTCATTCGGGTATCTTCAAATGCTTCGAATCCGCATTCGTACGGGGAATTTTTTTCTTTGTAAGGCTTGCTTGTACTTAATATTTTACCGAGGATTAGAGGGCCCAGCCCTATAAAAAGGCCGATAATTATGAACACTAAAATAGGAAAGTAATTTTCTAGCACAAACAGTCCTTAAATTTAAAATACCATCAAAATGGTGCCGACGGAGAGACTCGAACTCTCACGACTTTCGTCACTACCCCCTCAAGATAGCGTGTCTACCAATTCCACCACGACGGCTAAGCTAAAAAGTCATGCTAATTGGGAATATCTTGAGTATCTCCAATTTCTGACCCAAAAGGTTGCTCTTTGGTTTCAACTGATTGAGAGCTATTTTCTTTAATCTGTTCAACAGCAAAGCTTGCATTTTTATTACTTGCTACATAAGCAAGGCCTATGCTTGTGCAAAAGAATATAGTTACACATACGGCAGTTAATCTCGTTACAAAATTTCCAGAGCCTTGAGCTCCAAACACACTGCCAGAAGAATTTCCTCCAAATGCAGCACCCGCATCGGCTCCTTTGCCATGTTGAACTAAAACTAATCCTATAACTGCCAAGCTAACAGCTACGTGAATAATCGTTACAAAATTTTCCATATTTTATGTATCTTTTTTTAAAATTTTAATTAAATTTAATGAATACCATTACAAATTTCATAGAATTCATTTGCATCTAAAGATGCCCTACCCATCAATATTCCGTCAACCCCTTTAATTTCACATAATTGTACCGCATTTTTAGCATTTACACTGCCGCCATAAACAATATTAACATCATCATTATCCTCAACATTTGGATAGATTAATTGCTTTATATATTCACACATTTGTTCTATTTGCTCAGGGCTTGCCGCTGAGTCTGAACCAATTGCCCAAACTGGTTCATACGCAATTATTGATCCCTTAAAAATATCTTGCCCATATAGATCAAGAATAGTTTTGATTTGCTCAGAAACTACCTTTTCCATTATTCCTGCTTCGCGCTCAATAAGGGTTTCTCCCACGCATAGCAGAGGAGTCATATTATATTTTTTAATCATTTTAAATTTTTCTGCAATGTTTTCATCTGATTCACAATAGGCTGTATTCCTCTCAGAATGACCGACAATAACTAATTCACTTTGAAAATCCTTAATCATTGATGCGCTTACTTCTCCAGTAAACGGCCCTTCTAATTCTTTTGCTACATTTTGGCAACCCCAATGAATATTAGATCCCATTAATATTTTTTGTGCTTGAAATAAGTAGGGATAAGGCACACATAAGGTTATTGATAGTTCATTGAATAAGCTTAGCTTTTGCCTAAGGCTTTTAAAATAGCTTTCATTAAACTCTAATGAGCCATGCATCTTCATATTGCCAATGACTATTTTTTTTGACTTTGTTTTCATTCCTCAATACTTTTTATAATTATTTGAAGGCTTTTATTTCCATTAAAATCATTTGCATCAATAGAATAAACAGCCTTTATTTTATCAGGTAGTGTCTGGTTATTATTAAAAAATATTGCTTGAAATTTTTTATCATTCTTTAGAAAACACTTCGTATGTTTTTCTCCAATAACCTCTTGCTGTACCACATCAAAATTATCAACAAAAAACGGAGCTGGAAACCCTTGTCCCCAAACCTGTTCATTGATCATTTTGGCTAAAGCGTAATTAAAATTTGAAGGTTCAATACTTTTATCATATTCGACTGTTTGATTTAGCAGATCAGGTGTTATGAATTCTTGGCAGGTTAATTCGAATATTTCACTAAATTTTTTAAAATCATTTTTTTTAATACTTAAACCAGCTGCCATAGCATGGCCGCCAAAAGTTTGTATTAAATTGGGGTGGCGTTTAGATATTAAATCTAGTGCATCACGAAGATGAAAGGAATCAATTGATCTCCCAGAACCCTTAATTATCTCATCATCAAAATTTGCGAATGTAATTGTCGGCCGGAAGTATTTTTCCTTCAATCGAGATGCTAATATGCCAACCACGCCTTGATGCCAATTGTCATTAGTTAAAACAATTGAATACGATTTTTTGAAGCCCTGATCATCCAATTCTTCAATGGCAGATAACACCATATCCGATTCTATGAGCTTCCTATTTTCATTAAATTTTATGAGTTGTTTGGCAAAACCAGAGGCACGATCTAAATTTTCTGCCAGTAAACATTGAATGCCAATCGTCATATCACTTAGCCTTCCAGCAGCATTAATTTTTGGGGCAATAACAAAAGATAAGTCAGACGTCTTAAGGTCAGCTTGTTTTTTTTTCGATTCGTTAATGATTGCTTTGATTCCAAAATTGGTAGTTCCGCTTCTAATAATTTTTATCCCAGCAGAAACTAAAATTCTATTGTTAAAATCAAGGGGGACTAAGTCAGCAACTGTCCCTAATGCTACTAAATCGAGTAAATCAACTAATACAGGCTCTTGGGAGTCCTTGTTCTTTTTTCTAAAAGCAATTCTTAATGCAAGTAGGACATAAAACATGACCCCAACGCCGCATAAGTTTTTACTTGGGAATGAACAATTATTTTGATTTGGATTTACAATGAATTTGGCATTGGGTAATGTTTTTCCAGGTAAGTGATGGTCGGTAACGATTACATCCACTCCCGCCTTATTGGCAGCCTCCACTCCATCATGACTTGCAATTCCGTTGTCGACGGTAAGGATGATATCAGGCTCTTTTTTTAGCGCTAAGCTTACTATTTCAGGGGTTAATCCATAACCATATTCAAACCGATTAGGCACTATAAAATCAACATTTGCACCAAATTTTTTTAACCCAAGAACTCCACACGCACTGGCTGTCGCGCCATCGGCATCGTAGTCACCGACTATGACTATTTTTTTATTATCTGATATTGCTTGCCATAAAAACTCACCAACCGCTATATTCGAATGAAGTAACTGGGGTGGTAGAAGTTTGTCGAGTTTATAGTTGATCTGTTCAGTACTATCAATTTTTCTTGCGGCATAAATTCTGGCAAGGTCTGGGTGAACACCAACTTCATTTAGTTTCTTTTCAAGTTCGGCATTAATATTTTTTTCTTTAAGCTTCATTCAATATCTCTTGTAGCTCTTTTTTATGCCCCCAAAACTTTAATCTTCTATAGAAATTCGTTTTAAATAAAATTTTAAAGGAACCCAGATAAAGCGAAAGGCTTAAGTTAGTGATCTTTTTTGATTTTAAATCTTCAAGAATAATTTTAAAAATATCATACTCAGTATTTGCTTCACAGATATGTTCATACAAATAACAATCTTCTTTTTCATTATCGCTTTCAGTAAAAGACTGAATTTTTACACCCTCTAAATTGAGCAGCGCTATTTTTTTTAATAGCATAAGATCACTGAATATAATCTTATTTTGCCTAATAGGATTTGCTTTAATTTTTTTACCTCCACCACTAAACCAAATAGAATTAATGGGATATTGACCCTTTTCTTCTCTTTTTTTGTTGGCATGATGATCAAATAAAAACATTTGTAATTCGTTTATAAATTTATGCCACCAGACTTCATCTTGACCAAAGGGGAGGAAACCTCTTTTGGGGACTTGATTGATTTCTTCTGGAAAATAAGTTGATATATTTATATTTTTTATCGTTCCAAAAAATAATTTATTTTCAAAAATAAAGAAGTTTTGAGCATTATCTGAAAAGTGTTGGTTCAGATCTGCACATAATGTATTTAATTCATCAGGACTACACTCATTTTCTAAATTTTTTTCAAACTTATAATAATCTCTTTGAAGAGAAAAATAGCAGGGTGTTGCCTGAAAAAAAGTATATTTAGAGTCTGAGGTGAATTCTTCATCTGCCAAAATAGCCGCAATAGGATAATCATTTTGTTGCTCAATATTAAAATCATTACATACCTCTTTCTCAAAGGAATTATTTTTAATTATTGAGTGATCGCATAATTTTATTAACTGGTTTAAATATTTACTTTGTGGGATGAAATCACATTTAATTTTATAAGAATAAGTCAAACCTTAATAACAAAAAGATAGATAAGTAAACCGAAATAAAGTAAGGCAAATATGGCTACGATAAAAAATATAAGGAATAAATTTTTGTGAATTTTTTTTAAAATAACCTTAATTTCGTTTATGTCTTTATCTATCTTCATTGAATTGGTGCCCGGGGCCGGAATCGAACCGGCACGACCGTGAGGTCGAGGGATTTTAAGTCCCTTGCGTCTACCAATTTCGCCACCCGGGCCAAAAAAAAGTTATTTTACCACTACTTTCAACTTAACAATACAAATGGAGGCGCGTGCCGGAATCGAACCGGCGTCTAAGGCTTTGCAGGCCTCTGCATAACCACTTTGCTAACGCGCCATTAAACTAAACAAAAAAAGGGAATGAATTCCCTTTTAAATAAAAAATTGGAGCGGGAAACGAGGTTCGAACTCGCGACCTATACCTTGGCAAGGTATCGCTCTACCAGCTGAGCTATTCCCGCAAACAGAAGGCAGTATTTTAGCTATTTTTAGCATACTGTCAATGATTGTAAAATTTGTGGCTCGATACTCATTACATTTTTTTTACAGCATTTATTGATATTTTTAAATAATAAAACATTGATATAACCGTCAGTAATGCCGCAAAATATATCAGAATTTCACCTATTTTTTGTATCGGAATAAATCCAATATTTTCAAAATATAATAAAAATATAATAGCCGTCATTTGTGCGCCAGTTTTTAATTTACCAATAAATGCAACGGCAATACTTTGTGACTTACCTAACTGCGCCATCCATTCCCTTAAAGAGCTAACCGTAAATTCTCTACCTATGATAATTAATGCAATTACTAGGTTAATACGCCCCAGATCTAATAACAAAAGCAATGCCGTAATCACAATTAATTTATCAGCTACTGGGTCAAGGAAGGCACCAAATTTTGATGTTTGTTTTAATTTTCTCGCTAAATATCCATCTAGCCAATCTGTGATGGCTGCTACAGAGAAGATAAAGGTTCCTAAGATATTTTTTTCCGTCAGGCTGAGTGTATTTTCTGGCACATAAAAAATGATGACTAAGACAGGGATTAACCCCACTCTAAATAAAGTCAGTAAATTTGGTACGTTAATTATTTTCAATGAATCTACCCTTTAATGAAAATGATTGTAAATACTCTCAGCTAATTTTACATTAATTCCTTCGACTAATAACAGCTCTCGAACATCCGCCTCTTTGATACCTTGAATCCCCCCAAAGTAGACAAGTAAATTTCTTCGTTTCATTTGTCCTATGCCTTCAATTTCTTCCAATGAGGAGGTAAATCGAGTTTTTTTTCTTATCGCCCTGTGGCCTGTAATTGCGAAACGATGAGCCTCATCTCGGATTTGGATAATTAATTGAAAACCCATGTTATTGACATCGATATTTTCTAATATCTCGCCATTCGCAATGTGTAATGTTTCAGCTCCAGATTTTCTTTTTTCTCCTTTGGTAACACCAACAAGAACAATGTCATTCAAATTGAGTTGCTCCATAATCTTGATTGCAACGCCTAACTGCCCCTTTCCTCCATCAATCAAAATGACATCTGGTTTTATCCCGTCGGTATCAACAATTTTTTTATACCGTCTCTCTAAAACCTCTTGCATAGCAGCATAATCATCACCTGGCTTATTATTTTTAATGTTGTATCGACGGTAATCTTTTTTTTGAATTCCATTTTTATCAAATACCACACAAGAAGCCACAGTCCCCTCACCCATCATGTGGCTGACATCAAAACATTCGATTCGGTTTTTATTAGAGGAAATATTTAATAACTTGGTAAATGCCTCAATTTTATTTTTAAAGCTTAACGTTTCATTACTTTTTTGGCCGATAGCAATCAACGCATTTTTCTTTGCCATCTCCATCCACATTCTTTTTTCATTGGTTAGCCTGGTAATGATTTTTATTTTTTTATAATTTTTTAATTCAAAAAATTTTTCAAGCAAGCTTTTATTTACTTTTTTTTCTACGATAACAACAGGTGGAGGTGATTTTTCATCGTAATATTGGGCAATAAAAATTTCTAAAATATTATTATCTGTATCATCTGCTATACCCTTCGGAAAAAAACTTTTATCTCCTAGGTGCTTAGCGTTTCTGATCATCACTAAATTTACACAAAAAACTCCTTCTTTTTCTTCGATGGCAATAATATCCGCATCATTTTCACTAAAATCACTTACAAATTGTTTCAGCCTCACTTGTCTGAGGCTTTGAATCCTGTCTCGAAAAATGGCTGCTCTTTCAAACTCATTATTTTCTGAAAAAATACTCATTTTCTCAGATAAGCTGTTGATTACCTTAGTATCTTTCCCATTTAAAAACATCATTGCCTGATCAATATCTTCCTTATAGTCCTCTTCTGAAATTAAATTAACACAAGGTGCAGAACATCTTTGAATTTGATGCTCCATGCAAGGGCGTGATCTATTTTTGAATACAGAATTTTCACAAGTCCTTAATAAGAAAACTTTTTGTAACAACTTTATGCTATCTCTGACCGCAGGTGAATTTGGGAATGGTCCAAAATAATTTTGATCTTTTTTTTGGGCGCCTCGATGAAAGGATATTCTTGGGTATTGGTCGGCTGAAATTTTTAAGTAAGGGTATGATTTATCATCCCTAAAAATCACATTATATCTTGGCATGTGATTTCTAATTAAGTTATTCTCAAGAATCAAGGCTTCTGCCTCAGTATTTGTCACAGTAAATTCAATGGTATTTATATTACTTACCATCATTTTTGTTCTGGGGCTTGAGTGATTCTTTCCAAAATATGAAGTCACTCTTTTTTTAATATCCTTGGCCTTACCAATATAAATGATCTCATTTTTTACGTTGATCATTCTGTATATGCCCGGCAGACTGGGAAATTTTTTTATCTCTTTTTTTAGATCATTCAAAACTAACCCAGTAAATTGCCTCCAATTGCCCAATCTTCAGATTCAACTTCTTCAAATACGATATAGGTATACGATGCTGGTTTGTTAGCAACCCTTTGCATCACATCCGTTATTTCCTTCGCTATTTCTTGCTTTTGAGTTTTATCAAGTTTTCCAGCAAGTTTGACATTTATATATGGCATTTTTTACTCTCCCATTTCTTTTTTGATTAATAAAAAAACATGATTAAACATTTCAGTTGTTAACCTCTTTGTTTGAGTATTATATCGACTGCAGTGGTAACTATCATAAAGAATTAGGTCGTTTGGCAATTCATGCCTCGCGGCATGAGAGAAACTAAAATTTTTTCTTGTTAAAGTTAATGCAGATAAAATTGCATTATGTGCGATTGTTCCCAATGCAAGCAGAATAGTTTTTGGTTTGAGTAACTCAATCTCACATTTGAGGAATTGATTGCAATTTTTTATTTCTAAAGGGGTAGGTTTATTCAAAGGAGGAAGGCACTTTACCGCATTGGTGATTCTACAGTTGTGCAACTCAAGATCATCTCCATTTTCTTTTGAATAGGGTTTATTTGAGAGGCCATGCTTAAATAATGTTTCATACAAAATAATACCTGCATGATCACCTGTAAATGGACGTCCCGTTTTATTCGCCCCATGAAGCCCTGGCGCTAAACCCACGATGAGTAATTTGATATTTTTATCCCCAAAGGCAGGGACAGGCTTGCAAAAATAATCTGGGTATTTTTTCTTCGAAAGACTTAGGTAATCACTTAACCGATCGCATTTAATACAATTAGGATCATAATTCATCTTAAGATTAACTTTGGGGGACAATCTCTATAAAATTACTGTTGTAATCCGTAAGTTGGTCAAAATTTAAATACTTATAAATTTCACTCGAGTCTTTATTTATTTTATCCTTCATAAATTTTAAATACTCTTTTTTAGAAGGAATATAACCCAACAATGCACAGATTGATGCTAGCTCAGCTGAACCAAGATACACTTGGGCTTCCTTACCCATCCTATTATCAAAGTTTCTTGTGCTAGTTGAAAAAACCGTCGCCTTATCCTCAACTCTTGCCTGATTGCCCATGCAAAGGCTACAGCCAGGTATCTCAGTCCTTGCACCTACTTTCTCAAAGATCTTATAGATTCCCTCTTTTTTCAGTTGTGACTCGTCCATTCTAGTCGGAGGGGCAATCCATAACTGTTTGACAGCTTTCTCTTCATTTTTCATCACAAAACCAGCGGCCCTGTAATGACCAATATTTGTCATACAGCTTCCAATAAATACCTCATCAATTTTGTTTAACTCAACCTCTGATAGTTTTTTTATATCATCAGGATCATTTGGACAGGCAACCAATGGTTCTGTTATGGAATTTAGATCTATATCTAACACATATGAATATTGAGCATCTTCATCAGGCTTAAGTAACTTTGGATCTTTAATCCATTGCTTCATTTCTGTAATCCTCCTACTTAACGTTCTTGCATCCCGATAACCATTTTCGATCATTTTTTCCATTAAAAAGATATTTGATTGCAAAAATTCGATGATGGGTTCTTTATTTAATCTCACCGTACAACCGTTAGCAGACCTCTCTGCTGAAGCATCAGAAAATTCAAATGCCTGCTCAACTTTTAAATCTGGCAATCCCTCAATCTCTAATATCTTGCCGTTAAAGATATTCTTTTTACCTTTTTTTCCAATTGTTAGCTGATTTTCTTTAATCGCATAATAAGGAATTGCATTGACTAAATCTCTTAAAGTAATCCCCGGTTGCATCTCACCGGAAAATTTAACTAATACTGACTCTGGCATATCAATAGGCATCACCCCAATCGCAGCTGCAAATGCAACTAGGCCTGAGCCTGCAGGAAAGGATATTCCTATAGGGAATCGAGTATGTGAATCCCCGCCTGTGCCTACCGTATCAGGAAGGATCATTCTGTTGAGCCAGGAATGTATTACGCCATCTCCTGCTTTGAGGGAAACGCCTCCTCGGCTACTCATGAATTCAGGTAATGTATGTTGAAGCTCAATATCCACTGGCTTTGGATAAGCTGCGGTATGACAAAAACTTTGCATAACTAATTCAGCATTAAACCCTAAACAGGCTAGATCCTTTAGTTCATCCCTTGTCATAGCACCCGTGGTATCTTGAGATCCAACCGTTGTTATTTTAGGCTCACAATAAGTACCTGGAGAAATACCATCAACCCCGCAAGCCTTTCCAACCATTTTCTGAGCTAATGTAAAGCCATGTTTTTTTGACTCTTTATTTATGGACTGTATAAAGGTTTTTGTTAGTCCAAGACCTAGTGTATTTCTTGATTTTTCAGTTAACCCTTTACCAATAATTAATGAGACTCTTCCCCCTGCCCGAACCTCATCAAGAAGCGTCTTTGGTCTTATATTAAAACTAGATAAAACATTATTGCTTTCGTCAAAGATTTTTCCTTTTGAAAAGTCAATTTCTATTATGTCTCCTGTCTTAAAATTTGAAACCTCACACTCAATCGGTATCGCACCTGAGTCTTCTGCTGTATTAAAGAAAATGGGTGCAATTTTCCCACCCAATATCACGCCTTCAGTATTTTTGTTTGGTACATGAGGAATTGGCTTACCGAAATGCCACTGAAGAGAATTGATTGCAGATTTTCTTGACGAACCCGTCCCAACAATATCACCAACAAAAACAATGGGAAGATTCATACCTTTTAATTTTTTAATTTGATCAAAAATGTCTGGTGTTTTATTCAAAAGCATGGATTTTGCATGAAGTGGAATATCAGGCCTAGACCATGCTTCTTGAGCCGGTGATAAATCATCAGTATTGATTTCTCCCTCTGCCCTAAACACAATCATTTTTGTTTTATTAGGTGTTTTAGGTTTTGTTGTGAACCAATCTGCTGCTGCCCAAGACTTTAGGACTTGGGTGGCATATTTATTGCCTTTGTTATGAAGCTTTTCAACGTCGTAGTATGAATCAAAGATTAATATACTTTTTGATAATGACTCTGCAGCAGCTTCTGCTTGATCACTTTCTAGCAACTTAACAAGGGCTTGTACGTTATAGCCGCCAAGCATGGTTGATAATAATTCTGTTGAGTACTTTGAACTAATATAAGGACTCGTAATTTTTTTGGTCGCTATATCATTCAAAAATGCCGCTTTTATATAAGCTGCTGGATCGACTCCTGCCGGGACTTTATTGATAAAAATATCAATCAATTTTTCAGATTGATCTATTTCATCTTTTTTAAGAAGCTCTACTAATTCTGCTGTTTGTTCAGCGGCTAATGCTAGCGCAGGTAGGCCTTGCTCTTTTCTTTTTTCTTCGTCCAATAAATACGATTGAAGCATGAATACCCTTAGATTTTATATTTAAAATTCGTCCCTAGCCTCGATTTTAAATTAAAAAGATTGATTTCCCAAAAGGTTATTCCTATTTTCATTTATTACGATAGAAAAAATTATTGTTTTATTTGATGTTAAAATGATTAAATAGGTTAAACAAAGGTTTTTTATGTCTTTTGCAATCACTTCTATTTCACCCATTGATGGACGATATTCCAGACAAACGGAAAGTTTGAAGCCAGTATTTAGTGAATTTGGATTAATTAAAAATAGAGTTAAAATTGAAATATTATGGTTGATCGCCCTGAGTAACGATAAAGAGATTAAAGAGCTCCCAAAATTTTCAAAACAATCCTTAAAGTATTTGGATCAACTTTTTTTAGATTTTAGCGAGAAGGATGCAAAAGCAGTAAAAGAGATTGAAAACAAAACGAATCATGATGTTAAGGCAGTTGAGTATTGGCTAAGAAACCAACTAAAGAAAAAAAAATTAAATAAGGCAAATGAATTCATCCATTTTTCTTTAACATCAGAGGATGTAAATAATTTAGCCTATGCTTTGATGCTCAAAGAAGGTCTTTCAGAAACAGTTGTCCCAAGTATTAAAAAAATTAGTTCCATATTAAAGGCAAATTCTAAAAAGTTTGCTTCTCTACCAATGCTTTCAAGAACACATGGTCAAACTGCGAGTCCAACAACGCTCGGAAAAGAATTTGCTAATATCAACTACCGAATAGAGAGACAACTCACTCAACTTAAAAATCAAGAAATTTTAGGTAAAATTAATGGGGCTGTTGGGAATTACAATGCTCATATATCAGCCTATCCCAAAAAAAACTGGCCCGCTTTTTCAAAGAACTTTATTTCATCGCTCAAGCTAACTTACAATCCATTGACCACACAAATTGAACCACATGACTTTATCGCAGAGATTTTTCAGAATGTATCAAGAATCAATACGGTTCTCATTGATCTCAATAGAGATATCTGGGGGTATATTTCTCTTGGCTATTTTAAACAAAAAGTAATTAAAGGTGAAATTGGTTCTTCTACTATGCCTCACAAAGTAAATCCAATTGATTTTGAAAATTCTGAAGGCAACCTTGGTCTTTCAAATGCAATATTAAGTCATTTAGCTGAAAAGCTTCCACTTTCAAGATGGCAAAGAGACTTAACCGACTCGACCGTTCTAAGAAATATTGGTGTAGGTTTTTCTTATGGACTGATTGCCTATAACTCATGTATTAAAGGCCTTAACAAGTTAGAGGTAAATAAATCCATTATTCATGAAGAACTTAATCAATCATGGGAAGTACTTGCAGAACCAATTCAAACCGTAATGAGAAAAAATGGGATTGAAAATTCTTATGAAAAGCTAAAGGATATCACTCGAGGTAAGGGAAAAATTTCTGCAGATAAAATTCACCATTTCATTAAAAATTTAAAAATTTCTAGAGAAGATAAAACTTATTTACTTGAGTTAACACCTCAAACCTATATTGGTGTTGCCCCACAATTAGCAAAAAAAAATTAAATGGTTGAAGTATTAATTCTTTATTATTCAAAGACGGGTGCTGTTAAAGAATTGGCATCTTATATTGCGCGAGGAATAAATACCATTGATGGTGCTGAAGCAAAATTAAGAACAGTTCCTGAAGTTAGTCCAGACACTGAACAATCAGAAGAAAAGATTCCAGATTCAGGTGCGTTATTCGCAACATTGGATGATCTAAAAAACTGTGACGGCCTTTTGCTTGGGAGTCCAACTCGTTTTGGTAATATGGCCTCTCCTATTAAGTATTTTCTTGAGACGGCAACCTCTTTATGGGTTGAAGGGGCTTTAGAAGATAAGCCAGCAGGGGTATTTACTTCAAGTGGCTCAATGCATGGTGGAAATGAATCAACCTTACTGTCTATGCAATTACCCCTTCAGCATATGGGGATGATTCTTGTAGGAATTCCTTATTCAGTCACTGAATTATCAAAAACAATTTCTGGGGGAACGCCTTATGGAGCATCACACGTTAGAGGGTATGAAGAAAAAAAAGGTGTGAGTGAAGATGAAAAGAAAATTTGTATTGCCCATGGAAAGCGACTAGCCAAACTTTGTCTAAAAATAACAAAATAACATTTCTTTACTTTCTTTCTGTTATCAGCCTAATTGGACTGATTTTTTTAAACTTATTTTGGGAAATTTTTTACAATCCCTTAGATAGTAACGGTTCTTGGATGGTAGTTAAGTCATTAATTTTACTCATTCCACTTCCGGGTATTTTAAAGAAAAAAAGATATACTTACCAATGGTCAAGTATGCTTATATGGCTTTTTATTATGGAAGGAATAGTAAGATTTTATAGTGAATTGGGGATATCAAGAGATATGGCTTCATATCAAACTTTTTTAGGTACCTTATTCTTCTTCAGCAGTATATTTTTTTGTAGGATCACAAAAAATTAATGAGGATTTTGATTTCAAATGACGATGGTTACAAGGCCAAAGGTATAAAGGTTCTAATTAAAGAATTAGAAAAGATTGCTCAAATTACAGTTGTTGCACCAAGCAGAAATAGAAGTGGTGCTAGCAGCTCCCTCTCCCTTGATAAGCCTATCAAGGTGACAAAAAAAGAAAATTCATTTTACTTTCTTAGCGGAACCCCAACAGATTGTGTCCACATCGCGTTAACTGGGTTAATGCAAACATTACCGGATATGGTCATCTCTGGGATCAATCATGGCCCGAATTTAGGTGATGACACTATTTATTCTGGAACCGTTGCTGCCGCAATAGAAGGTTATCTTCTTAATATTCCATCTTTTGCAATCTCGATGGGAAGTATGAATCCAAAAAATTTTATAACTGCCGCCAAAGTTACAGCTGACCTTATTAAGTTATATACTAAATCTGATCATCAATCTGCCAGTCTTTTAAATATAAATGTACCTGATATTCCTTATAATGAATTAAAAGGACTTGAAATTACGAGATTAGGTAAAAGGCATGCGGCGGAGAAAGCAACGGAAAAAAAGCATAGTAGTAATGAGTCTTTATACTGGATAGGAGAGGTTGGTCAGCCTAATGATGGTGGGCCAGGAACAGATTTTCATGCATTAAAAAATAATTTTGTTTCAATATCTCCAATCCATCCTGATCTTACGGATTTTAAGAATATTGAAATAACTAAAAATTGGATTAAATAGATAATGAATCATCTCTTAAAATACAGTTTAGTATTGTCGGTCATAGTTCTTTTTTGTGGATGTGCAGCACAAAAACCTGCCCCCGTTGATAGAGGAAAATCTGAGGATACTAAAACAGATGAAGCAAAGTGCTCAGATATTTATACCGTTAAAGAAGGAGAAACTATTTTTAGCATAAGTATTAAATGTGGAGTGGACTATAAAACATTAGCTAATGCAAACGGAATCAAAAAGCCTTATTTCGTAAAAAAAGGGGATCAATTAAGATTCGATATTATACAAATTCAAGTTGATGAAAAGGTGGGTGAGGCTGAAAGTGACTTAGTTGAAATTTCTACTTACAATGAGGAGGTTATTACCGAACAAGATGCGTCACCCGAATTAATTCTTGGTGATCCCATAAGAATTAAAGGGCCAAAAGCATACAAAGAAGTCTATTCCAAAAAAACATTAAGAAATACAAAGAAAGCTATATCTAACCAAAATTATAAAAAATGGGAATGGCCAACTGATGGGCAACCTATCAACGCGTTTAACCCTGCTTCGGAAAAAAAGGGTGTTGATTTCTTGGGGGCACCTGGACAACAAATAAGATCAATTGCCAAAGGAAAGGTTATCTATACGGGAGATGAGTTAGAAGGTTATGGGAAAATGATAATAATCAAGCATGATAAAAATATTTTAAGTGTTTATGGCTACCAAGAAGAAATTTTAGTTAAAGAAGGACAAGGCGTTATTGCAGGTGAGTCTATTGGAACAATGGGAATGACTGGCACTGATAGTGTAAAATTGCATTTTGAAATTAGAAACAATGGCAAGTCAATTGACCCAGTACAGTTTCTAAATTCAAAACTTAACTAATCTGACCAGAGTCCTCCCTCTTGTAATAATCCTTAACTGTAGACATATCATATTCTCTAGCCCAAGTAATAATCTCATCAAAAGCTTTTGCTGAAACTTCACCGTCATCATGCGCAAAGATACCTGCACGTTCACGAATAACTAATAATCCAGGGATTACTTTAATTTGAAAGTACTCTGCTATTTCTTTATCTTTTTCAATATCAACCATACCAAAAATAATGTCTTTATTTTTTTTAGCTGCGGCTTCAAACGTAGGGGTGAATTTTACGCATGGGTCACACCATGGTGCCCAAAAATCAACGATAACAAACTCATTTTCCTCAATAGTTTTTTTAAAATTATCATTTGTTAATGTTACAAAGTTACTCATTATGACTCCTTTAAGTTATCCCATTTATTTTCAAAATAAATCTCGTTTAATTTTAGCCTTTTTCTGGCAGTTCCTTCTGCTTCAACTTGCTCATTAGTCATTAAGTTTTTAGCGAGAGGTTTCCCAATAGCTATAAACGACATTACATCGAATTCTACGGGAATATTTGCTAAATTTCTAATTTTGTCAGAATCAAATCCGCCCATCTGATGTGCGGCTAAACCTAAATATGTTGATTGAAGACAAATATTTTCAGATGCTGCACCCGTATCATAATGGGACCACTTGTTTTCATTATTGTTATGTTTAAAGTTTTTATTTGCGCAAACAGCAATCAAAAGAGAAGTATCCATTGCCCAATTTTGATTTCCTACGGATAAACAATTCAAAGCTTTGATCCACTGCAAAGCATCTTTTTTATGAAAAATAACAAACTTCCATGGCTGATCTCCAAAGCAAGAAGGTGCCCATCTTGCAGCTTCAAGAATTGATTTAACAGAAATTTCATCCATTATAAACTCAGGATCAAAAACCCTAGGACTCCATCGTTCTGCAATTAGGGGTGCAATTTGAACTTCCGTTTTAGCTAATTTTTTCATTGTTTTAATCTTTATTTTATAAATTGATTAATTTTGATAATTATAATTCAATTTAAAAGGGTATATTAATTTTTTAAGGTCAGCGAAAATTATCATAAACATGGATCAAGTTAGAAATAAATTTTTTATGCAAGAAGCTTTCAGCCAAGCAAAAAATGCTTTAAAGCTTAATGAAATACCAGTGGGTGCCGTCGTTGTGTTGAACGATGAAATTATTAGTGAAGGTTTTAATCAATCCATCAATAAGTCTAACCCAACTGGGCATGCAGAAATTATTGCAATACAAGCAGCTGGTGAAAAAATAAAGAATTATCGTTTAGTTAATTGTGACTTGTATGTAACGCTTGAGCCTTGTTTGATGTGTTTAGGCGCTATTCTTCATGCTAGAATTCGAAATGTTTATTACGCTACTAGTGATCCCAAAACAGGTGTGTGTGGTGGCTTAGTTGACCTAACAACAAATAAATCTTTAAATCATCATTGTAATTTTTATGAAGGTATTCTTGGTCAAGAGTCTAAAGACTTATTACAAAAATTTTTTCAAGAAAAAAGAGCAGAAAAAAACTGCACATGAAATTTGTACAGTTTTTTAAAGAGTTATAATTTAATCTCTATTACCCATCAGTGCCATCAAGATGTGTAAAAGATGAACAAATAGATTATAAATATTTAGATAAAGTGCCAAAGTAGCCATAATATAGTTTGTTTCGCCACCTCTAACAATTCTATTCACGTCATAAAGGATAAAACCAGAGAATATCAACACCGCTATCGCTGAGATTGCCAAAGACATTGCTGGAATTTGGAAAAAAATATTCACAACCATTGCCAGGATGAGCAACAATAAACCTATCATGAGGAATTTACCCATAAATGAGAAATCTCTTTTGCTTGTTGTAGCTATCCCAGAAAGGACAAGAAAGATTGTTGCGGTTCCACCTGCAGCTAATCCAACAATTTGACCACCATTACTTAAACTAAACGCAACCTGCAAAATGGGGCCTAGTAAAATTCCCATTAAAAAAGTTAAGCCAAGCAAAAAGACAACTCCTAGGCTGCTGTTTCTGTTAGCCCTAATTAAATAAAACATTCCAAACATTGCGCCTAGTGTAATTATAAAAAATAAAATAGGGCTTTGCGCTGCAAAACCAAAGTTCATGGACATCCCTATAAGAGCTCCAATAACTGTTGGGATAAGCGAAAAACCTAAAAGTGCATAAGTATTTCTTAAAACTTTATTTGTTGAAAGTTCAGAAACTGATTGACTTGCAACGTTAAAATTATCTGCCATGGTATTTATTTTTCCTTGTTAATAAAAAAGATATTCAACTTATAGGATAAGGGCAATGTTGCTAAAGTTCAAGTAATTTACATCAAATTAACTAAGTTTTTTTAACTAAATTTTTTAATTCTATAATGTTTTTTTTAACGCTTTCATGACTATAATTTGTAGGAGAAGAGTTAGTCTCTTTATTTTTTAAGGGATCACGGTGCATTTTTAACAATCTCTTTACTGAGTCTGGATCTTGTTTCCATTTTAGTTTATCTAGCACATGATCAATCTCTTTGCCTTGATTACAGACCAAAACCATATCGCAGCCTGCTTCCAAGGCTTTTTTAACCCTTAAGACTAAATCTTTTTCAAAGATTTGTGCCGCCTTCATTCCCATATCATCTGAAAAAATAGCTCCTTTAAAATTCATTAAGTCTCTTAGTTGGTCTTTTAACCAGAATTGAGAGAAACCAGCAGGCTTTTGATCACAATTTGAGTAAATAACATGAGAAGGCATTACACCTGCAATACTTTTTTTTATCATTGCATTAAAAATGCTCATATCTTTTTTTTGTATTTCTTCAAGCGATCTATTATCATTTGCAATTTCTAAATGCGTATCAGCCTTAATAAAACCGTGTCCAGGGAAATGCTTGCCTACACTTTGCATGCCTTCTAAATTTAGACCATCCATTAGTGAGGACGCTAGCTCCATGATTGGTTTAGTTTGCTGATGAAAAGATCGATCTCCAATTACAGAACTAGTACCAAAATTAATATCAAGCACTGGCGTGAAGCTAAAATCAATATCACATTTTCCTAATTCATATGCAATTAGCTGGCCGCATAATTTAGCATACCTTCTTCCTTCACTCTTGTTTTCATCATAAACCTGTCCCAATAGAGCCATTCCTGGAATATGAGTAAATTCCTCCCTAAATCTTTGAACCCTCCCTCCTTCATGATCTACTGCGATAAGGATATTTTTCTTTATTTTACGAATTGCGGCTGTCAATATTTTGATTTGTTTTTTACTTTGATAGTTCCTTGAGAACAGAATAACTCCTCCAACCAATTTATTCTGCAGCCTTTCCTCATCTTTATATGAAAGCTCAGTCGATCCAATATCAATCATCAAACATGTCATATTATTTTTATCCAGTTAAAACTTAAATTCATCAATCATCCTTAATTCCCCAAAATTTATGAAGAAAGTCTCCAAAAAAATTTATAGCGAAGACCATAGACATTATGCTTGCCCCAACAAAAATTGCATAATGTGGAGAAGCCAGAAGATAGCGAACGCTATCCCTCATCATTCCTCCCAAAGAAGCTTCTGGTGCCTGAAGCCCAAGACCTAAAAATGAAAGACTAGCTTCAGCAATAATTAAACCTGCGACAGCATAGGTAGCCTCCACAATCATTGGTGTTGATAATGCAGGTAGGATATGGCGAAAAACTGTTCTTGATTTTGAGCTCCCCATTATTTGTGATGCCTTTACAAAATCTTGCTCTTTAACGAGTAAAGTTTGCGCCCTTGCTAACCTTGCATACCCCACCCAACCTCCTATGGAGAGAGCAATGATTAAATTTAATTTTCCTGGAGAAAGTATGGCTGCAAATGCAATCGCAAGAAGAATTCCGGGAAAAGACATAAAAAGGGTCGTTACAAATTTGATTACCTGATCTAATCTGCCACCTAAGTATCCTGATAAAACACCTATAAATATCCCTGAAATACTTGTAATTAAAGTAACGCAAAGAATAATTTGAAATGAATTAATAAATCCATCAACTAACCTAAGGTAAATATCACGACCAAAATCATCCTTACCAAACCAATAAGTTAAATTTGGTACAACAAGAATTTCATCGACCTCCATAATACTTGAATCGAAGCCAATCAGAATCTTATAAATTAGTGAACAAGTCCAAAATAAAATTATCGCTAAGGCAATCTGTTTCATATGCTTAATGCCTCATTCTTGGATCTAAAAATCGATAAGCAACTTCCGTTAAAAAATTAATAAAGACGAATGAAGTTGCAATAATTAAAATACAGGCTTGAGTCACTGGATAATCTCTTGTTTGAATAGATGTAACTAGTAACTTACCTAGCCCATCCCAGCTAAAAAGTGTTTCTGTAATGACAGCGCCTGATAATAGTGAACCGAACTGCATACCGATGATGGTAATTAGAGGAATTAAGACCAACCTAAACATATGGTGCAGAGTGATTGCTAACTCCCCTAAACCTTTTGCTCTTGCGGTTCTAACTACGTCTGAATTAATAATCTCAAGCATAGAATTTCTTGTCATTTTAATAATTATCGCAAGCATCCCAAGCGCAAGTGTAAGAGCAGGTAAAATAATTGCATATTTTCCCTCCATGCCACTCACAGGTAGCCAGCCCAAATAAATCGACATCATTAAAATTAATAATGGCCCAAGAAAAAAATGAGGGATAGAGATAAAAAATAAACTGGCATTTATAATGCACCTATCAATATAACTTCCTTGATATTTTGCTGCCAAAATCCCTCCTATAAAACCAAAAATAATTGCAATGCTTAATGCCAAAGAAGCAAGCGCATAGGTATTGTTGATGGCATCGAATAATTGTGGCTTAATTGGCATATTAGTTAGAATAGATGTGCCAAAATTACCCTGAGCTAACTGACTAATTGCATTGGTCATTTGCTCAACAATTGACTTATCAAGCCCTAGCTCACTTCTTAATTTTTCTTGGTCAGCCAACGAGGCTGACTCCCCCATCATGACTAATACAGGATCGCCTGGAATAAGGTGAAGTATTAAAAAAGTTATGAAAAAAATACCAAAAATTTGGCAAACACTTGTCAACAATAGCTTAAGCAAAATTAATTCTCATTAATAAAGACATTTGTTCCTAGTGATATAAGATTAAAAAGCTCAATTACATCCCTATTACCCATTCTGACACAGCCCTCTGAAACAGGATGGCCTAACTCTTTTTCATATGGTGTTCCATGGATATATATATATCTTTGCATCGTATCAACACTTCCTAAGCGGTTAATACCTAACTCACATCCTGATAACCAAATAATTCTGGATAATATCCAATCTTTGTGAGGTTCAGATAAGAGCGCTTTAGGAGTCCATATTTCATTTGTTGCTCTTCGGGCTGAAAATACAGTAAAAATAGGGAGTGTGTCACCTATCTTGGCTCTTACTACATGCTTTCCTAAAGGTGTTTTAAAGCTATTTTTTTGTTGGCCAACGCCTCTTTTCGCTGTGGAAATTGAAAAGCGTTTCACCAGTATGTCTCTCTCAAAAAGAGATAAATTCTGTTTTTTTATTGAGATATCTATGTGTGAGCTGTTAATTTTTTTTAATCCCATCTAATCCATTCCAACTACCATCAAATGAAAGTTTATAATCTGAGATATTGTTTTTAAAAGCTGCAAATCCTCCCTCATACCATAGGGAGATGAGCCCAACATCCTCATAAGCCTTTAATACTACATTATTCCAAGCATTTTTTTCTAATGCCTCTAATAAAAGTTTATCCATCTTTTTATTCGCATATTGACCCCTATTGAGACCTACGGGAGGTAATTGAGTTGATGAAAAAATTTTAAAATATATATCAGGATTAGTTATACCCACCCAAGTTAATGTGTACATTTGAAAATTACCAGCTTGAATATCCCTGAAGAAAGTACCCCAATCTAATGATTTTATTTTCAAATCGACGCCTACATCCTTTAGTTGTTTCTGAATAATAGTTGCAATTTTCACTCTAAATGGATCAGTTGAAGTTTTTAAGGTTAGTTTAATTGGTTTGGTTACATCAATCTCTGCGATTAAATTTCTTGCTTTGTCAGGGTCAAAGCTAGTCTCATCAATATCGATACTGCCCCAATGCTCAGGCGGTAGAATTTGCTGAGCAAGCCTAGATTTTTCTGGTAAAAAGTACTCTAAGATTTCTCTTTGGTTGATGGCCATTGATAGCGCCAGCCTCAATTTCTTATTTTTAAGATATTTGTCCTTAAAATTAAATCCGATATAAGAAACATTTGAACCAAACCCAGAAATAGTTTTTAACTTTTTATTCTCCTTAACTGCTTTTATCATTTCAAAGGGAAGATCGTTTTGTATTAAATCTATTTCACCATTTATTAGCTTTAATACTCGCACCGTAGGATCTTTAATTTCAATTAAATTAATTTTTTGATCATCTTTGCGTCTTATTAATTTAATATAAGGTGAGCTCTCTATTATGCTAAAAAAGCCTGACCCAACCGGGTTTATTGAAAAGTTATGCTTTTTATTCAATAACTCTTCAGGAAGAATGAAAAAATTAAGCTGGGATAGGAAATTGGGTTCATTCTTTAAAAGGTTAATGTAAAAAATTGTATCCGATACCTTTTCAATGGATCTTATATTTGCTAACTGTTGAAAATACGGTGAAGTGGATAGATTTTTTAAATTTTTGATAGTACTTATCATATCGTTGATATTTATAATATCTCCCCCACTAAAACTGGGTAAATTTCTCTTTAACTGAAAAGTATATTGAAGATTATTTTTTTTCTTAAAAGTGACAACATTTGATCTTGGTAAAAACTTATCATCCAGATAAATGAAGGGAGTATAAATTAAGTTTGATAGTTTTTTTGAGGCAGCATCTGCTTGAAACCTAGGGTCAAGCTGTTGAGGTTTTTGGGCTATTCCAAATCTAATTTCATCATCATCAAATTTTTCTGAACAACCAAACAATAAAAGAGCTATTAAAAAATGTAAGCTTATTTTTTGAAATAGCTTTAACACTCAACTATATTTTTTAAAAATATTTTTGAATTCAAATATCATGCCCACGCTTTTAAAAAATTACTCCAATGAGATTTTTTGTAGTTGCTGATAACATTTCTAAAATTATCTATTTCATTCTTATAGGCTGAGGTTGTTAGTTCATTTTTGGCCAATAAGTATCTTAAATAAACTAAGTATGTATTTGCAACATCGGTTTCACAGTAATTTCTTATTGATGCTAAATCACCATTTAAAAAGGTCTCCCAAACCTTTCCTCCATCCATATCAAGCTTTCCAGGGAAACCATATATCTTGCAAATTTCATTTAATGATGCGTTATTTCTTCCATTAAACATAGCTAGAATATCCATTAAATCAAGATGTCTTCGATGATACCTACTCATATAATTATTCCATTTAAATTCAGATTGATTTTCACCTGTATCAAAATAAATCTCCGATGAAATTTTATTAGCAAGCATTCGATAGTTAAGAACTGGTAAATCAAAACCACTTCCATTCCAGGATACCAAGTTTGGTGTATATTTATCTAAACCATCAAAAAAATGTTTTAAGATGCCTGCTTCATCCGTCTCTTCATCACCAAGGGTCCAAATTTCTAATCTATCATCTGTTTTCAATACGCAGGAGATTGCAACAACTTGATGCAAGTGAACCGGTAAGAAATCATGTCCAACTTTCTGACGCCTCTTAAAATTTGCAATATTAACTACATCGAAGTCAGATAGAGCTTCATCCAAATTGTATAGACGCCTAATACTTTTAATATCAGGAATTGTTTCTAAATCAAATATTAGAGTTGGGATCAAAATTTATTCAGGAAATATGCCAGTTGAAAGGTATCGGTCACCCCTATCACAAGCGATTGAGACAATGTATGAATTAGGATTTCGTTTGGCAATTTGCAATGCTACAAAAAGTGCTCCTCCTGTCGATGCTCCAGAAAAAATTCCTTCGCCCTTCGCTAGCTTTCTTGCAGTATCTTCAGCATTTTTCTGAGAAACATTTATAATCTCATCAATATTATCATCTGAAAAAATTGATGGTAGATATTTTTTTGGCCACTTTCTAATTCCAGGAATTTGTGCTCCCTCTTCAGGCTGAACTCCAATAATCTGAATATTCTTATTTTTTTCTTTTAAAAATTTTGAAGTGCCTACGATAGTACCTGTTGTTCCCATGCTTGAAATAAAATGGGTTACTTTTTTATTTGTATCTCGCCAAATTTCTGGACCTGTTCCTTTGTAATGTGCCTTTGGGTTATTTGTGTTCCCAAATTGGTCTAAAACAATACCCCTTCCTTCTTTTTGCATTCCAAGCGCAGTATCTCTTGCTAACTCCATACTTCCTTCCTGCGAGGTAAGAATAATCTCAGCACCAAATGCCTTCATTGTTTGCCTTCTTTCGATTGATTGGTTTTCAGGCATTATCAATACCATTTTATATCCTCTCATGGCCGCTACCATCGCCAAAGCAATACCCGTATTTCCAGAGGTTGCTTCAATTAGCGTATCACCAGGTTTTATTTTTCCAGATAGTTCAGCCTCATTAATCATAAAAAATGCAGGTCTATCTTTAACTGATCCTGCCGGATTATTGCCCTCTAATTTTAAATATATATCCCCCCCTTTTTTGTCGTTGAGTCTTTTAATTTGTGCAAGGGGTGTATTCCCAATTGTTGCTTCAAGTGTATTTTTCATTTTTGATATTTTTTATAAATGTATATCGTCAGTAAAATAAATAATAAGTAGTTCAGTAAGGCTAGTTGGGGTAAGGTTATCCCAAATAAAGTCCAGTCAATTGAAGAGCAATCACCCGCTCCTCTAAACAACAATTCAAAAGCCTCTGATAAAGGAAAGCTATCAAACATATAACCTAGATCTAGTCCACATTCGGCCGGTACAGAGATTATTTTACTCTGAATTAGAATGTGTCTCACAGAAAAAATAACTCCTGTAAAGTTGATCAACAGCAGCGAGATAAGATGAAGAATTTTTATTATTCTTGAAGGGCTAAAGAAGCTAAAGAAAACAAATGCACTTCCACCGACAATAAAAACAATCCTCTGGGTAATACAAAGTGGGCAAGGCTCTAGTTCAAATTTGTCTTGAATAAAGAGCGCCACAATAACAAGGAAAAAAGTGAATAAAGCTGCTAAAAGATTAATTGTCTTGAATGATAAATTAAATTTCATATATTTAAAATTTTCGATAAAAGTCCTATAATGTTAACTCATAAAATGAGAATATTTTGAACACTCCTATCATAAACGACTTTATTTCTGAAGAACCAAAAATTTTCTCAGTCTCTGAAATCAATCGTCTTGTAAAAAAAGTTTTAACAGATACTTTTGATGCAGTATGGATTAAAGGTGAAATATCAAATTTTACAAAGGCTAGTTCAGGTCATTGGTACTTCACTATAAAAGATAATAATTCCCAAGTAAGATGCACAATGTTTCGTGGTAAAAATAATTTTGTAGACTGGGATATAAAAGATGGTGACCTTGTTGAAATACACTGTGATATAGGTCTTTATGAGGCTAGGGGTGAGTACCAATTAAATGTAAATAAAATTCAAAAATCTGGACTCGGTAAATTATTTGAAGCCTTTCAATTATTAAAAACAAAATTAGAAAAAGAGGGGTTGTTTGACAAAAAAAATAAAAAACGTATTCCAGAGCATATTAAGACTATTGGTGTCATCTCATCTGAAAGTGGTGCTGTTGTCAAAGATATTATAAGTACAATTAATAGGCGAAATAAATACATCAATATCATCATTTATCCTTCACAAGTTCAAGGTCTAGCATCTTTGGACAACATCATTCATGCTATTAAAATTGCAAATACAAGAAACGAGGTTGATGTATTGATTATAGCTCGTGGGGGCGGGTCAATTGAGGATCTATGGTCTTTTAATGATGAAAGGGTTGTCAAGACAATAGCTGCATCAAGTATACCTACGATATCTGCTATTGGTCATGAAACGGACTTCACAATAGCTGATTTTGTGGCTGACTTAAGAGCCCCAACCCCAACAGCTGCAGCTGAAATGGTCAGTAACGAGCTATCAATTTTGTTTGATAAACTCAACTCTTTTCAACAAGATATTTTTGATAGCATACAAAATAAACTGTATGAGATTTATCAGAAAATTGACCAATATGAAAAGAGACTGCTGACCCCACAGGAAAAAATTAAAACTCAAAAGATTCTCATTGATAATCTTTCTAAAAGAATTCAAATTTCAATGCTAAGTTATTTAAAGGTGTATCAAAATAAAGTTGAATCATTAGAGCAAAGCCTTATCTTACTTAATCCTAAAGAAATATTATCCAGAGGTTACTCTATAGCTTTTAACGAAAATAATAAGGCCATCACAAATGCGGAAGATATTTCATTGGATGATAAAATTAAAATTAAACTACATCATGGGCTGTTAAACGCTTCGGTAACTAATAAAATAAATGAATAAAAAAGACAATCAAGATTCTAAGTTTCTGATCCTTTGTTTAGGTGCTCTTGGCGTTGTTTTTGGAGATATTGGGACAAGTCCACTTTATGCAATTAAAGAGATATTTGCAATAAACAACAACATATTAACGCTCACAAATTCTAATATGCTCGGCATATTGTCACTAATTTTTTGGTCCCTGATTTCTATTGTTTCAGTTAAATATATTCTCTTTATTATGCGAGCAAATAATAATGGAGAAGGCGGTATTATGGCCCTATTATCACTTGCCTCTCGAAATGCAAAAACTAAAGGAAAGAGATTAATTATTATCTCTATCGGTATGCTGGGTGCAGCCATGTTCTATGCTGACGCTATGATTACGCCTGCAATCTCTGTAATTTCAGCAATAGAAGGTATCGAATTAATAACACCAGCTTTTAGCGCATATATTGTCCCTATTACACTCGTTATTATCTTTGGATTATTTTGGACACAAAGTAAGGGAACTGGTGCGGTAGGTTTTATGTTCGGCCCGGTTATGCTTATATGGTTTTTAGTTTTAGCAATGCTCGGAATTTATAACATTATTCAAGAGCCATCTGTTTTATTAGCGCTCAACCCCGTGTACGCATTCAACTTTTTTTCATCGCAATTTTCTATAGCCTTCATAACGCTTGGTGCTGTCGTATTATGTGTTACAGGTGTGGAATCTCTTTATGCCGATATGGGGCATTTTGGAAGAAATCCAATTAAATTTACATGGTTCAGTTTTGTATTCCCAGCACTAACTCTTAACTACTTTGGCCAAGGTGCACTTATTCTAAGTGACCCCAGTACAATAAAAAATCCTTTCTACCTAATGGCACCAGAATGGATGACTCTTCCGCTTGTTATTATGGCAACAGTTGCCACAATTATTGCTTCTCAGGCATGTATTACTGGGGCATTTTCAGTCTCTAGGCAAGCGCTTCAACTTGGATTTATTCCAAGAATGAGGATTGACCATACCTCCGAAAACCAGGAAGGTCAGGTTTATCTGCCAAGAGTAAATTGGATGTTGATGGTGGGAGTGATGAGTGTCGTTGTTATCTTTCAAAGTTCCAGTGCGCTCGCTAATGCCTATGGAATTGCTATCACCCTTGATATGATAATTGCCACTATCCTTGCAGGCTTTGTTATGCACGAAATATGGAAATGGAAATGGAAATACACACTGACTTTTCTAGCTATATTTTTGACCATAGATATTATTTTCTTCTTATCAAATATTATTAAAGTGCCATCTGGTGGCTGGTTTCCACTCTTGGTAGGGATTATTTTTGTTTTTCTAATTTCAACTTGGAAAAAGGGAAGGAAAATTTTATTTAAAAAAACTAAAAAAGAAACCATGGAAATTGACTATTTCTTTAAAGAAATGAAGAAAAATCTAAAAACACGCGTTACTGGGACTGCTGTTTTTTTAACTCCAAACCCTGACGGAGTCCCACATGCATTGCTTCATAATTTGAAACACAACAAAGTCCTTCATAGGCGCGTAATTTTATTATCTGTAAAATTTAAAGACTATCCTCATGCAAATGGAGAAAATATTATTTCCATACAAAAACTCCCTCATAATTTTTATAAAGTAATTCTTAATTATGGATATAAAGATTTAACAAAAATACCTCAAGACCTAGCAAGATATCTTAAAGGTACCTTCACCTTAGACCCAATGGATACCTCATATTTTGTAGGTAAAGAGAGTCTAGTTATCAGATCAGGTACAGAGATGAATTTCTTTAGAAAAACTATTTTCTCATACCAGTTCAGAACGTCAGAAAATATTACTAATCAATTTAACTTGCCAGTTAATAGAGTAGTCGAGCTAGGGAGTAAGGTTGTTTTTTAATGCAAATAAAAGAAATATTTACGTTGCACTAACTATTTTAATTATTCTCTTTGGCTGCACTTCGACAACAAAAAAATCTGATTCAGATGTGGATCGAATTCAATTAATGCTCCTCCCTGAATTTATGGCCATGAGCATGTCACAGAGCGGCTATATCGAAATTCTTGATAATGCAAAAAAGGATGGTATTTTAAACACAGATGCCTTGCAAGTCGAAAGAGTAAGAGACATATCCTATAACTTAATAAACCAAACATATATTTTTAGAGATGATGCCCAAGATTGGAATTGGGAAATCAATGTTATTGATAGTGAGCTAATTAATGCCTTTTGTATGCCAGGTGGAAAAATTGTTGTTTATTCAGGGCTCATAAATAAATTAGATGCAACTGATGATGAGCTCGCTGCTGTTATTGGCCATGAGATAGCTCATGCACTTAGAGAGCATGGAAGAGAAAGGATGTCCTCTGCACTTGTCCAACAGGTAGGAATCTTGGGGTTTGCCATATTCCTTAGCAATCAGGATGGGAGCTTTATATCTAAACAAGCTGTTTTACAGGGAGTGGCTTTAGGGACCACACTATTTTTTGCTCTACCTAATAGTCGAGAACAAGAAAGGGAGGCTGATGATATGGGTCTTGAGTTAACTGCCCTTGCAGGCTATAACCCAATGGCAGCCGTAAGCTTATGGAGGAAAATGGATGCACAATCTGAATCACAACCTCCAGAATTTTTAAGTACCCATCCATCGAATGAAAATAGAATAGAAGATCTTCAGATTGAGGCAAAAAAATATGAAAAGCTTTATAAAGAAAATAAAAATAGTAAAATCAAGACCTTAAATTGATTATATTTACTGTAAAATACGTTTTTTTAATAATTAAAATTTAAACGATAATGACAAACAATCAAACAATAATAGAAGCGGCTTTTGAGGATAGATCAAAAATAACTCCTGATAATGTGTCAGCTGATATTAAAGATGCTATTAATCAAACAATCAAAGGATTAAATGATGGCTCCCTAAGGGTGGCATCAAGAATAAAAGGTTCACAAAACTGGGAAACACATCAATGGATTAAAAAAGCTGTTCTGTTATCTTTTAGGATTAAGGAAAATGAAGTAATGGACGGAAATTACACTAAATTTTTCGACAAGGTTGATTCAAAATTTAATGGATTCACAGAAAAAGATTTTCAAAATGGAGGTTATAGGGTTGTCCCTAACGCTAATGTTAGAAAAGGCAGTTTTATAAGTAAAAATGTTGTGCTGATGCCTTCTTATGTAAATATAGGAGCTTATGTGGATGAAGGAACGATGGTAGATACATGGGCAACAGTTGGCTCGTGTGCACAAATTGGTAAAAATGTGCATCTATCTGGTGGCGTTGGTATTGGAGGAGTCTTAGAACCCATTCAAGCAGGCCCAACCATTATCGGTGATAACTGTTTTATTGGTGCTCGCTCTGAGGTTGTTGAGGGTGTTGTCGTTGAGGATAACGTCGTTATATCAATGGGTGTGTATATCGGTCAATCAACAAAAATATATGACCGAGAAACTGGCGAAGTTACTTTCGGAAGAGTCCCGCAAGGCTCAGTCGTGGTCTCTGGAAACTTGCCGTCTAAAGATGGGTCCTATAGTTTATATTGTGCAGTTATTGTCAAAAAAGTTGATGAAAAAACATTAGGTAAAGTTGGGATCAATGAGTTGTTAAGAGGTATCTAAAAATGTTTTGCGTCTATGGCATTAAAAATTGTAATACAGTCAAAAAAAGTCTCGAATGGCTTAATATTAATAAAATTGAATTTGAATTTTTTGATGTTAAAAAAATAGATTTAACTACCAATCTTATTAATGATTGGATTAATAATATTAGCTCACCTTACACATCAGAAAATTTAATCAATAAAACAGGGATGACCTGGAGAAAGCTATCTGGCGATGAAAAAAAAATACCTTTTTCAAAGGAAAATATTATTAATTTAATACAAAAATATCCAACTGTTATGAAAAGGCCGCTTATCACCGATGAAAAAAAAGTGTTGGTGATTGGTTTTGATGAAAACATTTATGAAGAGAAAATTAAATGAGTGAAACGCTTTATATTGCTAAAGAGTTAATTTCTAAAAAATCAATTACGCCTGATGATGCAGGGTGCCAAGATTTTTTAATTCAACGTCTTAAAAAATTAGGCTTCGAAATTGAAGATATGCCACATGGTAAGGTCAAAAATTTCTACGCTAAAAAAGGCTCAAATAGCCCACTTATTGTTTTTGCTGGGCACACTGATGTTGTTCCTCCTGGCCCTCTGGATAAATGGGTAAGCCCTCCCTTTGAGCCAACCATAAAAGAAAATATTCTTTATGGTAGAGGAGCTGCGGATATGAAAACCTCATTGGCAGCATTTATCGTCAGTATAGAAGAATTCTTATTTGATAATCCAGACCATAAAGGTTCTATTGGCTTGTTAATTACCTCTGATGAAGAAGGTGTTGCTACTGACGGGACAGTAAAGGTTATTAATGCCCTTCAACAAAGACAAGAGAAAATAGATTATTGTATTGTGGGAGAGCCGACCTCTTCGATTAAATTTGGTGATACTGTTAAGAATGGAAGAAGAGGATCTTTATCTGCAAAATTAAATGTAAAAGGAATTCAAGGTCATATCGCATACCCTGAATTAATTAAAAACCCTATTCATGCAGTTGCCCCTGCAATAGATGATTTAGTGAATACTGTTTGGGATGAAGGGAATGAGTATTTTCCAAAAACATCATGGCAAGTTTCAAATATTAATGGGGGTACAGGCGCAACAAATGTCGTACCAGGAAATGTTGAGATATTGTTTAATTTTCGATATTCGTCATCAGTTACCGCTGACTTATTAAAAGAGAGAGTTGAAGGCATTCTTAATAAACACGAATTAGAATTTGAAATAGATTGGCAACATTCTGGCCAACCATACCTAACTGAGAAGGGTATGCTCGTAGACATAATATCTTCATCAATTAATGAGGTATGTGGTTTTAATCCGACTATTTCAACTACAGGTGGAACATCCGATGGAAGATTTATTGCGAAACTCTGTGATCAGGTTGTAGAATTTGGACCCATCAATGAATCGATACATAAAATTAATGAACACGTCGATATCAGTACTATTGATAAACTAAAAGATATATACAAGTTAACCTTGACTAAGGCATTAACTTAAAGAGGATAATTTTTTTTTGCTCTTTTTTTATTTGTAATTTGGGGTGTTTTAAACTGAGTTAAATCAAAACTATGCTCTTTCAATACTTCCTTCACATGGTTTTGACTTAACTCTAAATGCATTCCTCTTTTTAAATGAGAGGGAAGCTTTATCTCTCCAAATCTCACTCGTATTAAGCGACTCACAGTAAAATTTAATTTTTCAAATATCCTTCTCACCTCTCTATTTCTTCCTTCTCTGATAATTACTTTATACCAGTGATTTACCCCTTCCCCACCTTCAAAAATTATTGATTCTAGTTTTGCCTGACCATCCTCTAGGAGAACACCTTCAGTTAACTGCTTCATCTGAATTTCTTTTAGCTCTCCCAATATTCTTACAGAGTACTCTCTCTCTATTTCAAATCTCGGATGCATTAATCGATTTGCTAAAGGGCCATATGTTGTAAAGATTAATAAGCCAGATGTATTAAAATCTAACCTACCAATAGCAACCCATTTTTCATTTTTTAGCCTTGGTAAGTTATCAAATACACTTGGTCGATTCTTTGGGTCACTTTTTGAAACAATTTCACCATCTGGTTTATGGTAAAGAAGGATTTTAGGAAGAAGAATCTCGTCGCTCAGTCGTATTAACTTTCCATCAAAAACTATCTTATCTTTTGAGGATACAGTTTGACCAACATGTGCAGGATTATTATTTACTTCAATTCTATTTTCTACAATTGCCTTTTCAATACCTCTTCTTGACCCAATACCTAATTGCGCTAATGCTTTCTGTATGCGCATTGATGAAGAGTCTTTTAAATCATTCTGAGATTCTTTTTTAGACAAGGTGGTTATTCTTCTTCGTTCAGCTTATCCAACTCTTGAACATCATTGTTAGGCTGATCTTTTTCAATAGTTGGATTCAAGGTTGAATGCTCCAAGTCTTTAAATTCTGGAAGTTGTGATAATGACTTTAACCCAAAATCATCAAGAAAGTATTTTGTAGTGGCATAAAGTGAAGGTCTTCCTGGAACTTCCTTTTGACCAATAATATCTACCCATTCCCTTTCGATCAATTGCTTAAGGGAATTTGGATTTAATGACACCCCTCTTATTTTTTCAATATCTCCTCGAGTCACAGGCTGACGGTAAGCAATGATAGCTAACACTTCCAATACTGCTCTAGAGTACTTAGGCACTCTATCAGGGTTAAGTTTTTTTAAAAACTCTGAATATTCTAATTTTGATTGAAATCGATATCCATGGGCTACTTGAATCAACTCTAGAGACCCATCTTGCCAATCCTGTTTTATTTCATCAAGCAACATTCTAATTGTTGAGCGCTCAATATTTTTATCAAACATTTTTTGAAAATCATCAATTAATAAAGGTTGATTGTTCGTCAACAATGCAACTTCAATAATCTTTTTTATTTTATTGTCTTCCGCCATTAAGCCTCCTCAAGCTGAATATAAAGAGGAGAGCAGGGTTCTTGTTGATTAATTTTTATTATTCGCTCTTTTGATAATTCAAGTATTGCTAAAAAACAGACTACTAACTTTGGAATAGGATCTTTCTCTTCGTTAAAAAAGTGAGAGAACTCTAGTAAGTTATTTTCCTTGAGGGCTCTTAATATAGAGGTCATATGCTCTCTTACCGATAACTCTGATTTAGCAATTTTATGTTGCTCGAATTGCTTTGCTCTTTTAATTATATTTTCCCAAGCAGAATACAGATCATCTACATTTACTTCAGGTGGGAGTTTACTTACTTTAGTTTCAAAATAAGCATTAGCAGCCAATGTATCCCTTCCAACTTGAGGCATTTCATTTAGTTCTTCGGCTGCTGATTTCATCTGCTCATATTCAATAAGTTTTCTAACCAAATCAGCCCTAGGATCATCTTCCTCCTCTAAATTTTCTGGTTTAGGAAGAAGTAACCTAGATTTAATCTCAATGAGCATTGCCGACATTAATAAATAATCTGCTGCAAGCTCTATATTAATTGTCTTCATCTGCTCAACATAATTAATGTATTGAGATGTTAAATTAGCCATAGGAATATCAAGCACATCGATGTTATCTTTTCGAATCAAATAAAGAAGGAGGTCTAAAGGTCCCTCAAAGGACTCTAAATATACTTCAAGTGCTTCCGGAGGTATATAAAGATCTAAGGGGAGCTGAGTAATATCCTCCCCATATAACTTTGCACCAATCTCATTATTATTAGTCAATCCTGACATTTAAAAACTTATTCCCATTACTTCTCTAACATCCCTCATGGTATCTCTTGCAATCTTTCTTGCTTTTTCGCAACCTTCTCCAATAATGCTTTGAACAAGCTCAGGGCTCTCTGAGTATTTCTTAGCTCTTTCGTTAATAGGTTCCAATTCTTTTATGATTGAATCAATCACAGGTTGTTTACATTCAATACAACCCATACTTGCATTCTTACATCCACTCTGAACCCATTCCTTCGTTTTTTCATCAGAATATACTTGGTGAAATGGCCATACTGGACAATTCTTTGGATCTCCTGGATCTGTTTTTCTAATTCTTGCAGGATCGGTTGGCATGGTTCTTATTTTCTTTTGAATATCTTCAGAACTTTCAGTTAAGGCAATTGTGTTGTTATAGGACTTCGACATTTTTTGACCATCAAGACCTACCATTTTAGATGCAGGCGTTAGTTTATATTCAGGCTCTATAAGAATAATTTTACCTCCCCCTTCTAAGTAACCCAATAATCTCTCTTTATCACCTAAGCTTAAAATTTGTTGTTCCTCAATAAGCGACTGAGCTGATGCCAATGCCTGGTCATCCCCCTCTTCTTGATACGCATCCTTTAATTCTTTATAAAGTTGGCTTTTTTTTGTGCCTAATTTCTTTATTGCTTCTTCAGCCCTTCCTTCAAAACCTTTTTCTTTTCCATACAAATGATTAAAGCGTCTTGCCACTTCTCTTGTAAATTCGATATGTGGAACTTGATCTTCGCCCACTGGAACTTGCGTTGCTCGATAAATTAAAATATCTGCACTTTGAAGTAATGGGTAACCTAGAAATCCATAAGTCGATAAATCTTTTGAAGATAACTTTTCTTGTTGATCTTTATAAGTTGGCACTCGCTCTAACCAACTCAGTGGTGTGATCATTGATAAAAGTGTATGAAGCTCAGCATGTTCTGGTACTTTTGATTGAATAAAGATAGTTGCATTTGCAGGATCAACGCCTGCAGCAAGCCAATCAATAACCATACTTGTAACATTTTTTTCAATGATTTCAGGTGAGTCATAATGAGTAGTTAACGCATGCCAATCGGCAACAAAAAATAAGCACTCTAGCTCATGTTGAAGATGTACCCAATTTTTTAGAACACCATTGTAATGACCCAAATGTAAGCTACCCGTCGGTCTCATTCCAGATACCACTCGTTCAATTGCCATTTTTTAATAGCCCTTTTTAAACAAAAATTGTCAAAATAATATTCTGACTAATCCTTATTAATGGAGACAATATTGCTCCTAATAAACCTGTCGCAAGCAAAAAAATTAAGATAAAAAATCCATATCTTTCCATTCCTGCCAATTTACTTGACCAAGGGTATGGAAGCAAGCTTACCGCCACCCTTCCTCCATCTAATGGTGGAAGGGGCAGTAAATTTAGCACCATTAAAACAATGTTAATCTGAATACCAGCTACCGCCATAACACTGATAAAATTTTGTCCGATGCTAGGGACCAATTGTTGGTTTGAATATACTACTGTCCAAAGTATTGCCATTAGTAGATTTGCGCCCGGTCCTGCCAAGGCCACCCACAACATATCTTTTTTGGGATTCCGCAAATTAGAAAAGTTAACGGGTACAGGCTTTGCCCAACCAAAAATAAAGCCCGCTTGTAAAAAAAATAATAATGCTGGTAAGATTATTGTTCCGAGTGGGTCTATGTGTCTTAAAGGATTCAAGGATATGCGTTTAAGATGAAATGCTGTCATATCCCCAAAGTATTTAGCAGCATAACCATGTGCAGCCTCATGAACTGTGATAGCAAAGATGATAGGTATTGAGTAGGCTGCGAGTTTTTGAATGACGGTTAAATCCATAAGTTAGAACTATAAAATAAAAGTTGATAAATTGTAATTTTTCATTTTCAATGAAATAACTTTTTTATTTTTTCCCATTTGGTCCATATAGGTATCGAATTATCAGGTAGCTGATGCATATTACCTAATGCACGATGAGAAATACCTTTTCCGTGAAAATCTGATCCACACGAAGCGAATAAATCAAAACTTTCGGCGAGATTAGAAAAATAATTAGCTTGTGATGGGTCTTGGCTTCCTGACATAACCTCTACACCTGCTCCACCCAAGTCTTTAAATTCTTGAAATAACCGAGGGTAAAGCTTACTGCCCATATCATACCGTCCAGGATGGGCAATAATTGCATCGCCCCCTGCCCCATTGATAAGAGTTATTGATTCTTCTAAAGAAATCCATTCGTGATCAACATAACCTGGCTTACCAGGCGTAAGAAATTTTTTAAAAACTGCTCCAATATTTTTTGCGTACCCTTGCGCTACCAAAAATTGCGCAAAATGAATTCTTCCTATTGTGCTACTTTTAGCATAGGATTTCGCACCATCCAAAGCCCCCCGAATTCCTGCCATACCTAAGCTATCCGACATTAGCTGTGCTCTTTTAAAGCGACCATCTCTTATTTTTTTTAAACCCTCAAATAACGGCTTATCATCCTTATCAAAATTTAGGCCAATTATATGAAGCGTTCTTTTATTCCAAGTGACTGAAATTTCTACCCCATTGATAAAAATAATATTCAACTTTTTAGCTGCATGACTTGCTTCTTCTAATCCGGCAATATCATCATGATCTGTTAGCGCAATCACTTGAACATTATTTTCAGCAGCATGTGCCATCAAATCAGAAGGAGTCAAAAGGCCATCAGATATATTGGAATGAGAATGAAGATCTATTATAGGTATATTCATATTTACTTTATAATTATATTAGTTATTAACCTACAAGAATAGAGAAAGTTTTCCCCAATGAAATTTTTATACGACCTTTTACCTGTAATTCTTTTTTTTATCACCTATAAAATCTATGATATTTTCACTGCCACAGCTGTTGCTATTGTAGTTACAGTACTTCAAGTGCTTTATGATTATTTCAAAAATAAAAAAATCGACAAAATGTTACTCTTTAACGGAGCTACTATTACTATCTTAGGTGGACTAACTATCATTTTTCAAGACAAAACTTTTATCATGTGGAAACCCTCAGTCTTGTATTGGCTCTTTGCAGGTGTTTTACTTATCTCAAACACATTCTTTGACAAAAATTTAATTAAGTTTGCTATGGGCAAAAAAATAGAGCTTAAAAAAGTTTTTTGGAATCATTTAAACAATACTACTGGGTTATTTTTTATAATGCTTGGATTTATCAACTTATATGTTGCCTATAATTTCGAAGAGAATACGTGGGTGAATTTTAAGCTTTTTGGAATTACAGGTATTTTATTTATCTACATCATTTTTCTTACCCTCTATATTTCAAAGGTCAGTAAAAAATAAAATATGTGGTACGTTATATTATGCAAAGATCGGCCTAACAGCCTCTCTAAAAGACTTGAGGGACGTAAAGCCCACCGAGAAAGATTAGAAAGGCTTCAGAATGAGGGGCGTTTACTAGTGGCTGGTCCCTTCCCGGCCTCAGATTCATCAGAACCAGGAGAAGAATGCTTCACAGGGAGTATGATTGTTGCTGAATTTAATTCCATAGATGATGCAGTAACTTGGGCAGATAAAGATCCTTACGTTTTGACAGATGTATATGAGGATATTGAAGTAAAGCCTTTCATTAAAGCACTTCCTTAAAAGCTAAAAAAAATGACTGAAAATATAATTAAAGAAAGATTGAATTTTCTTAACCCAAAAAAACTTGAAATTATTAATGAAAGCCATCTTCATAAAGGGCATGCAGGAAATAATGGTGGTGAGCATTTTAAATTAACAATACAAAGCTTGCAATTCAAAAATAAGAATCTGATGGAAAGACATCGACTTATATATAAAGCATTAGAAGATTTAATACCTAAGAAAATTCATGCTATTAGCATAAAAGCAGAGCTTCCTGAGGATTAGCTTTAAAATCTAACTAAACATTTTCAATCTCTTTTACAGCATCAAGAATAACTTTGTAGCTACCATCTATATTTTCAGTTGGAACAAGTTTAGGCCAAAGCACTGATAATGAATCTATAACTTTTACTATTTTCATAGCTCTAGTTTTTTTTGAATTATCTTCTGTATTAAAATTCACCATAATATCTTTAGCCATCATGGTAAACCCTAAAGCATCTTGGTACTCATATTTGTTTTCTACCACTCCGTCAATAATTCCAACAGAATACTCATCAGCTGCGACCTTTAGTAATGAAATAACTAAAATAATTTTTTCATTTAAGTTCTCACTCTCTTGTCCAACAAATTTCTCATTTTCGTCGATAGCTTCAAATAAATTTTGATAGTCTTGATTGATAATTGCTAAATCCTCTTCACTATCAACTGATAATGCAAGCTGTTCTAATTGATCAGAAAAACCTGGAGCCCCTTTTGCTTCAAAAGTTGGGATAATAAATTCATACAATTCACTTTTAGGATGCTTCATATGTCTTTTTGCATTTTCTAGGTAATTTTCTTTATATAACTCAACACCGACCCACAAATGACCTTTCATCAAATTAAGATTCGTCAAGTATTCATTATCAGTAGAAAATATCTCAGGAACTATTTTATCCTTATGGTCATGTTCATTATCGGAACATCCTATTAGTGATAATAAAAAAAAGATTGATATAAGATATTTTTTCATAATTTTCAATTGTTATTTAATTTTTTTTAAAGTAAAAGCTTTTCCACATTTTAATACCAAAAATTAAAGATAATAGCCATAAAATTACCTCAGGCCAGTTAGGGTTACTGTTGTAACCAAAAAAACCTTTAAAGAAATTACCAATCCGCCCATTATCATGAAGTAAATGCGTATATTTATTTTTTCCCTTTAAATTGTAGGAATAAAAAATTGTGTTATCAACTTCATCTTTAGGTTCCAAAACATTCCACACTCTTGGAATTTCACTTTTTTGTTTAATTCCAACGCCTTCTAGATGATTTCCCTTAACAATAAATTCTTCAATTTCATGAGTTCCATATGCAATCATTCCTGAGGCAAAAATTACTAGCATAAGAGTTGTTCCTCTGAAGAATGCTCTCAGATTTATTTTTCTACCTTGGACTACTATTGCATAACCAATCAATATTGCACTTATCATCCCTGCAAAAAAACCTAAGTAAGAAAAGCTTCCAGACATATTAAAACTTCCCATTAAAAATAATGCTGTTTCAAAGCCTTCTCGTAAAATTGCAAAAAATACAACTAAAAATATTCCCCATCCAGCTGTTTCAACTGCTTTTTTAGTTTTATCTTCCATTACAGACTTTTCACTTACGTGTTTAGATAACCAAAATATTACGTACCATAATAATATCGCAGTTACATACATGCTAAGCCCCTCAAAGAGGGATTGAATCGCAATATTATCTATTGACTCTTTGGCATAATTTATACAAACAGCAACTATTCCACTAGCAATGATCGCAGCAAAGACTGCTAGCCAGAGTTGTTGCAACTCTCTTTTTAAATTATTTTTTTCTAATAATGTATAAATTATTCCAACTATTAAAGACGCCTCGAGGCACTCTCTGAAAGTAATGATGAATTCATTCATATTTGAGTAATTTTTTTACATGTAAAGTTAATTAACATTTCACGTATTCTAAATGAGAATAATTCTCATTACAACCACTAGGCAAAATTTTTATACTTTTTTGACTTTAAATATATTAATTGGTTTAAAAAAAATCATATAGTATAAATTCACATAGAGTAAATGCTTGGTATATTTTAAGAAAACACTGTTAAAATTGGTGTAAATTTACTCCCCTTTTGATTTACATTTACAATATTAAAAATGCAAAAAAAAATAATATCTTCTTTAGTTGGCAATAAAATATATTCAAATTTCAGAGCAAATAATCTTCTAAAAGTTATTCAAGCAAAATATCCCTCAGTCGATAGTCTGTTATCTTCATATCTTCATATTTTTGAAAGTAAAATAAAATTAAATGGAATTGAATTAAACAATCTTAAGCAGATTTTAAATTATGGAGAGAAGGTTGATATACCAAAAAAATTCAATAATGTATTATTTATCGGGCCGCGTTTAGGTACAGTTTCTCCATGGAGCTCACGAGCTAAAGATATTGCAGTGCACTGTGGTTTAAACATAACTAAAATTGAACGGTTATCCAAGATTTTTTTCCAAACTAATAAAGTCATTTCAAAAAAGGAAATGATCTCGATTGGAAAAATTATTTCTGATCAAATGACAGAATCTATTTTTTTAAATGAAAAATCTTCATTTCAGTTATTTTCAAGTCCGAAACAAAAAAAAATAGAGTACATCGATTTCTTAAGTAATGGAAAAAAGGCAATAGAAGAATATAGTAGCGAAAATGGACTTGCACTTTCCGGAGAAGAAATATTATACCTTTCAGATTATTACACTAACCTAAACTCCAATCCAACTGATGCTGAGTTAATGATGTTTTCTCAAGCAAACTCTGAACATTGTAGGCATAAAATTTTTAATGCGACATGGACTATTGAGGGGGAAACCCAAGAAAATTCATTATTTGGAATGATTAGAAATACTCACAAAGCATCTCCTCAAAAAACAATTGTAGCTTATTCTGATAATTCGTCGGTAATAGAAGGTTCTAAAATTAATCGATTTTATCCAAATAAAAATGGATTGTTTCAGGAGAGTTTAAAATTAACTCATTACCTTATGAAAGTAGAAACACATAATCATCCAACAGCAATTTCACCTTTTGCAGGAGCTGCAACTGGAGCTGGAGGAGAAATTAGAGATGAAGGTGCAACCGGCAGAGGATCTAAGCCAAAAGCAGGTTTATCGGGTTTCTCAGTATCTGATTTAAATATTCCAAATTTTAAGCAGCCTTGGGAAAAAAATAATATTGGTTTTCCTGAAAGAATTGCCTCATCTTTAAGTGTAATGATAGAGGGACCTATTGGAGCAGCTTCTTATAACAATGAATTTGGACGCCCAAATATTTTAGGTTATTTTCGTTCACTAGAAACACAATATAATGGTAAAAATATTGGTTATCATAAACCTATAATGCTTGCTGGTGGAATTGGAAGCATAAGTGATGATCATACAAAAAAGAAATCTATTTCAGATGGTAATCTTCTTATACAGCTTGGTGGGCCAGCCATGCTTATTGGTTTAGGTGGCGGTGCCGCCTCAAGTATGGATACTGGATCAAATCAAGAAAATCTTGACTTTGCATCTGTACAAAGAGGTAACCCTGAATTACAGAGAAGGGCCCAAGAAGTTATTGATACATGCTGGCAAATGGAGTCAGAAAACCCTATTTTAAGTATTCATGATGTAGGTGCTGGTGGTCTATCAAATGCCTTTCCTGAATTAATTCATGATGGAGGTGTTGGTGCTGTAATGGATATTCGTAAAATTCACAATGAGGAATTAGCGATGTCTCCAAAAGAAATTTGGTCAAATGAGGCACAAGAAAGATATGTGCTAGCTATCGAAAAATCAAATCTTGAAATGTTCTCAACTATATGTGCTAGAGAAAGATGCCCTTTTGCAATAATAGGAGAGGCAAAAAATCAAAAAAATCTCATTGTCAAAGATAGCCTTCTTAATGAAGATGTAGTTAATATGAATCTTGATGTATTACTTGGGAATCCTCCAAAACTTAAAAAAAACGTAGTAAAACCAACCTTAAAACAAAATATTGAATATGAAATTGATGAAAGCAATCTTCTCGAATCCATTTCGAAAGTACTTCATTTTCCAAGTGTTGGGAGTAAAAATTTTCTTATAACTATTGCGGATCGTTCTGTAACAGGTTTAATTGCCAGAGATCAAATGGTAGGTCCATGGCAAGTGCCAGTATCCGATGTTGGGGTAACAAAAAGTACATTTAATTCTTTCACTGGCGAGGCAATGTCGATTGGGGAAAAAGCACCTATTGCTATTACCAATGCTGCTGCATCTGCAAGAATGGCAGTGTCTGAAGCAATTACAAATATTGCAGCCAGTGCAATTAAAAATATAAATTTAATTAAGCTATCAGCTAATTGGATGGCGGCTTCAGGAAATAATGATCGTGATTATGAGTTATTTGAAGCTGTTAAAGCTGTTGGTATGGAGTTATGTCCTAAATTAGGGATAAGTATTCCTGTAGGTAAAGATTCTATGTCCATGCAAACTTCATGGAATGACAAAGTTTTAAAAACAGTTACATCACCACTTTCACTAATAGTTTCAGCTTTTAGTGAATGTTATGATGTCAACAAAACACTCACTCCCCAGCTTTATCTAAAAGAAGCAAGCTCATTAATTTTAATCGATCTTGGGAACAATCAAAATAGGATGGGTGGGTCATGCTTTAATAGTGTAAATAGCATCAGTGGCGGTATTGTGCCTGACCTAGATGACCCAAGTTTAATTAAAAGTTTCTTCGATGGCATTCAATATTTAAACAAAAAAAATAAAATTCTTGCCTATCATGACCGTTCCGATGGCGGTGTCATTACTACAATACTTGAGATGGCTTTTGCTGGACACTGTGGCGTCGATTTAAATTTAGAAGCGGAAGAGGAAAGTTTTAAATTTTTGTTTAATGAAGAGCTAGGTGCAGTTATTCAAGTTTTAAATGAAGATTTAACTGAAGTATTAAATTATCTTAATAATAAATTAGCACTTACAGCTAAAGTCATTGCAGCCCCTAACGAAGATCAATCAATTAAAATTTTCAATAAATCAAATTTAATTGTGGAAAGCTCGAGAGGGGAATTACAACAGGATTGGGCAGAAACAAGCTATAAAATACAATCTATTCGTGATAACCCCAAAACCGCTAAAGAAGAGTTTGATTTAATTCTTGATGATCGCTACGAGGGAATACAACCAAAAATTAATTTTGATATTCCAAAATCGGTAAATATAAAAAAAATGAAGCCAAAGATAGCTATCTTAAGAGAGCAAGGCATTAATGGACAAAGTGAAATGGCTGCTGCTTTTAATTACGCTGGCTTTAATGCTTTTGATGTTCATATGTCAGAATTAAATAATGGAAATAAAAACTTAAGTGATTTTCAAGGTTTAGCAGCATGTGGAGGTTTTTCATATGGAGATGTTTTAGGGGCTGGGAGAGGTTGGGCAAACTCCATACTTTTAAATGAGAAAGTCCGTGAGACATTTCAACAGTTTTTTGAAAGAGACAATACAATTGCTTTAGGTGTATGTAATGGTTGTCAAATGATGAGCCACATTAAAGAAATTATTCCAGGTGCGAACTTGTGGCCAACATTTATAAAAAATGAATCTGAGCAATTTGAAGCAAGGTTTTTGTCTGTTGAAGTTAAAAAGAATAACTCGCTATTTTTTGATGGAATGGTAGATAGCATCATCCCAGTAGTTGTATCACATGGAGAAGGAAGGGCTAGTTTTTCTGATAATAATAACTTAATTGAAATGTTAAAAAATGAACAAATTACCTTAAAATTTGATGACAAAAATGGAACTTTATCATACCCACATAATCCAAATGGTAGTCCGGATGGTGTAACTGGTATGAGTAATAATAGCGGTAGGTTTAATATAATGATGCCACATCCTGAAAGAAACTTTAGAAGTGATCAAAATTCGTGGCGTCCAAAAAGTTGGGAAGAATTTGGTCCTTGGTATAGAATGTTCGCCAATGCTAATAAATATTTTAATTAAAAATAAACAGGAATTAATTATGAAATCAATAAAATCTTTAGTCGCTTTACTCGCATTACTTTTTTCTTCATTAACATTTGCTTTAAATGACGACCAAGAAATGGAATTTACTGGAGCAGTCAATGTTGGTGATATTAAAACAGTTAAAATGTATGTAGAAACAATGAACGTGAACCTTGAAGATTCCTATTTTGCTTGGACCCCCTTATTAATGGCAGCAGCAAAAAATCAAGAAGAAGTCCTAGAGTATCTTGTAAAAAAAGGTGCAAATATTAATTATGTTCATCCTGTAACACGCTGGAATGCACTGATACACGCTGCTTTTAACAACAACCAAAAAATGGTGCTATTTCTATCTGAAAATGGAATTGATATGCAAAAGAAACTTAAGGGTGATGTTTCACTTATATTTGCTATGAAAGACCAAGGCAATGATGAGATGGCTGAATATTTATTATCACTTGGAGTTAAGGATGATGGATGTAACCCAATTGAAGACGTGTGTTTCTGAAATTAATTTTTTCAATGCAATAGCGTAGTCAACTACGCTATTTTATTATCTACAAGCCAATAAGGTTCTGATATTATGTAACCTTTCTTAATATTTGACTAATGAATCTACACGAATATCAATCAAAAGAGTTACTAAAATCGTATCGAATCGATATTCCTAACGGTCATGTTGTAAAATCAGAAATACCAAACTCCATAAAGTTACTTTTAGAACAAAATAAAACATTTGTTTTTAAGTCACAAATACATGCTGGTGGAAGAGGAAGGTCAGGAGGAGTTGAGTTAATTAACAGCCTTGGGGATGCTGAATGTTTTATATCAAATCAACTTGGTTCAAGGCTCGTAACTTACCAAAATTTACCTTATGGTCAACCCGTCAACAAAATACTAATAGAAGAAAAAATATCAATTCAAAAAGAGCTATATTTTTCTATTCTTATTGACAGGCAATCTGAGTCGATAATCATTCTTTGCTCAACTCAAGGAGGAACAGAGATTGAGGAAACAGCAAAAAAAAATGAGAATTTAATCTTTAAAGAATTTATTAATATTGGTAAAATTCCAACAGAAAAGCAGATTGGTAGCTTATCAAAAAAATTAATGATTCCTACTCAAGCTAATAATGCATTTAACAACTTTGTAGTGAATATTTTCAAACTTTTCTTAGAAACAGACTTATCTCTTGTTGAAATCAACCCACTAATAGTAACTAAAGAGCATAAGGTTGTAGCTCTAGATTGTAAAATTTCTCTAGATGATAATGCTCTTTTTAAACATGAGGATCTCAAGAACAGCTTTGATTGGTCTCAAGTAGACGAAAAAGAAGAAGAAGCTCATAAGGCTGGATTAAATTATATCGCTTTAGAGGGCTCTATTGGTTGTATGGTAAATGGAGCAGGACTTGCAATGGCAACAATGGATTTGATTAAACATTCAGGAGGACTTCCTGCAAATTTTCTTGATGTTGGTGGTGGAGCATCTGCTGAAACTGTAAGTAAAGCTTTTAAAATACTTTTATCTGATAAAAATGTCCGAGTAGTTTTAGTAAATATATTTGGTGGAATTATGAGATGTGATGTTATAGCCGAGGGTATTGTTTCTGCTGTTAAAGATGTAGGTATTAAAATTCCTATTGTTGTAAGGCTTGAAGGAACTAATGTTGAAATAGGGAAAAAAATCTTAGATGAAAGTAAACTTAATATTACCTCTGCAGATAGCTTGGATGACGCGGCTAAACAAGCGGTAATTTTTTCAAAGGCCTAATTTGTCAATCTTAATAAATAAAGATACGAGAGTTATTTGCCAAGGCTTTACGGGTCGGCAAGGAACCTTTCATAGTCAGCAATCAATCGAATATGGTACAAATCTTGTTGGAGGCGTTACACCAGGAAAAGGTGGACAAATACATCTAGGTCTTCCAGTTTTCAACGAAGTAAAAGAAGCGAAAAAAGAAACAAATGCAAATGCTACAGTAATATATGTACCTCCTAAATTTGCTGCAAGCTCAATCTTAGAGGCAAGCAATGCTGGAATAAAAATAATTGTTTGTATAACTGAAGGCATTCCTATACTGGAGATGTTGGAAGTAAAAAAAATAATTAAGGAAAATAAATCTATATTAATTGGTCCAAATTGCCCTGGGATTATTACACCAGATGAATGTAAAATCGGAATTATGCCTGCAAATATTCATAAACGAGGGAAAATTGGTATTATTTCTAAATCAGGAACACTTACCTATGAAGCTGTTCATCAAACAACATCAATTGGGTATGGACAATCGACATGTGTTGGAATTGGTGGGGATCCAATCAAAGGTATTAACTTTATAGAATGTCTATCAATGTTTGAAGAGGACTCTGAGACAGAAGGTATTATTCTTGTTGGAGAGATTGGTGGCACTGACGAGGAGTTAGCTGCAGAATATATTAAAAGTAGAATTAAAAAACCTGTCGTCGCACATATTGCAGGTGTCACTGCTCCAGCTGGGAAAAGAATGGGGCATGCAGGTGCAATTATTTCTGGTAATTCTGGAACAGCAATAAGTAAAATAATTGCTTTAGAGGAAGCTGGTGTTTTAATTGCGCATTCGCCAGCTGAAATGGGGGAAACAATGAAAGCTGCTATTAGTAAATATTAATGAAAATTTTCATAAATATTTTATTGTATGTTTGTATTTTATTTTCTTATCCAATAAATTCACAGGATATTCCATATCTTTTAACTGCTTCATCAAAAGGAGATTTGGAAACTGTTAAAGCAATTATTAAAAGTGGTGGCAACCCTAATACAGAAGATGGAAATAAAGTTACAGCTCTTATGTATGCATCAAGAAAAAATCAAGTAGAAACTGCAAGATACCTCATATCTAAAGGTGCTGATGTAAATAAACAAGAAACAGATGGCTGGACTGCACTTATGTATGCATCCAAAAATAACTATAGTGATATGGTTAAACTTCTAATCGATAATAATGCTGATTTAAAAATAACCGATTCAGATGGCTGGACTGCCTATGGTCTAGCAGCAACTTCAGGAAATTATCAAACACTTGACTTACTTATTAAGAAAGGAATTAATCCAAATACAAGAAACTCATCTTCTACTACAGTTCTTATGCTGGCTTGTAAAAGTGGGAATATACCCACTATAAAAATATTAATAAAGAATGGAGCGCTTCTTGATCTAAAAGATAAATTTGGTAAATCAGCATTAGTATATTGTGTAAATAAAGATCAGATTGAAGCTACTGAATTTTTATTAGCTCATCAACCAGAAGTTGACTCTCTTGATAAGTTTGAATGGACGCCATTAATGTGGGCAGTAAATAAAGATTATATTGAAATTATTAAGCTACTAGTTAAGTATAAGGCAAATATTAACCATAAAGATGATGAAGGAACTCCTATTATTCAATATGCAGTTGAGAATGAATCTATTGAAGCAGTTAAATTTCTGATTGATAAAGGGGTGGATATAAATGTTACTGATCAATATGGGCTTTCGCCACTAGTGTATGCATTGAAAACAAAAAATAAAGTGATGGTAGATTTAATTAGGACGGCGGGCGGTGAATACTAAATAATGAAAATTAGCCTCGCTGAAATAAATTCAAAAGTTGGTGATTTAAAATATAATGCCAATCTCATAAAAAAACATGCTGATATAGCAAATAGAAATGGAGCTGAAATTTTAATTACTCCTGAGTTAAGTCTTTGTGGTTACCCCCCAGAAGACCTTCTTCTTGAAACAGAATTTATTGATAGATGCCATCATTATCTAATTGAGATAGCTGAAAAATTTCCAAAACTTAAAATTATTGTTGGGCACCCAAGACGAAAAAATAAATTACTCTACAACTCAATTTCATTATTATATCGAGGAAAAATAAATAAAGTATATGATAAACAAAAACTTCCAAACTATGGTGTATTTGACGAGAAGAGATATTTCTCTCCAGGCAAAAAACCAGTAGTTTTTAAGCATAAAGGGGAAATATTTGGACTCCTTATTTGTGAAGATATATGGGAAGTAGGACCTCTTGAAGAATTAAATGAATTAAATGTTGAGTATGTAATATGTGTAAATGCCTCCCCATATGAATTCAATAAAACTAAAAGTAAATTTAATATAATAAAAAAAAGACTCGATAAACTTAACGATCTTAACTTGATTTATCTAAACTGTGTTGGAGGACAGGATGAGTTATTATTTGATGGTAATTCATTCATAACAAAACCAAAAAAACATAACACAAATAATATATCTTTTTATTCTGGTCAGTTTATTAGTCAAAATATCATTGCAGATTTTTCTAGAAAAAATCATATAAAGATAACTAGAAAATATGAAAAGTTCCCATATCATAGGAAAATTTTAGAAGATCCTATTGATCAAATAAACACATTCAATAAAGAAAGAAACCTTATATACAATCTCTTAAATGGTCTAATACTTGCAATGAAAGACTATGTAGAAAAGAACTCTATAAAAAAATTATTTCTTGGGTTATCTGGTGGAATAGACTCTGCTGTAGTTCTATTTATTGCCTCTAAAATTGTTAGTAAAGAGAACTTAACTGCAATCATGATGCCAAGTGAATTTACATCAAATGCTAGCTTAGAAGATGCAAAAAAAATCGCTTTAAACTTAAAGATAAATTATAAAATTATACCGATTCTAAAACATATTAAAATTTTTGAGACAACATTCAAAACTGATTTTAAAGGATTAGATAAGGGTATTACGGAACAAAATATCCAAGCGAGAATAAGGGGAATGATATTGATGGCGTATGCAAATAAATTTAACGGAATGGTCCTTGCTACAGGAAATAAAAGCGAAATAGCTGTTGGATACTCAACAATTTATGGGGATATGGTCGGTGGCTTTTCAATCCTAAAGGATGTTCCCAAAACAATGGTATATAAGATTGCAAATGAAATAAACTTTAAAGAGAATATTATTCCTCAAAGAATCATAGATAGGCCACCTTCTGCAGAGCTTACAGAGAATCAAATTGACCAGGACTCACTTCCTGCATACGAAATTTTAGATAAGATAATTGATCTTCATATCGAAAAAAACTACAGTGAAAAAGAGTTAATTAAATTCGGTTTCTCTACAAAACTAGTAAAAAAAGTTGTAAAATTGATTAGAATAAATGAATTTAAGAGAAGACAGTCTGCGCTTGGTCCAAAAATAACCTCTAAAGCATTCGGTAAAGATCGGCGCTACCCAATAACAAATAAATTCCAATTGTAATATTCTTAGGGGAAAGAGATGAAAAAAATTGAAGCAATTATTAAACCATTTAAATTAGATGAGGTACGTGAAGCTCTCTCCGAAATTGGAATTATGGGATTAACTGCAACTGAGGTTAAGGGATTTGGCAGACAAAAGGGACATACTGAACTATATAGAGGTGCTGAGTATGTTGTCGACTTCCTTCCCAAAGTAAAGCTTGATCTAATTGTTAGTGATTCACTCCTTGATAAAGCTGTTGAAACAATCATAAAAGTATCTCACACAGGTAAAATTGGAGATGGTAAAATTTTTGTTACTGACGTTAATGAAGTGATCAGAATTAGAACGGGAGAAAAAGGTGATGATGCAATTTAATAAATTATTACTTTGGTATCATTTCTCTAATTAAATTAAGATCTTCAAGAGTATCTACACCTTTTATTGGGTTACCATCATAAAACACTACCTTTAACTTTAAATTGTTTGATAATGCACGTAACTGCTCGAGCCTCTCAATTCTTTCAAGATCAGAAATAGAAAAGCTACAAAATTTCTTCAGCGTACTTAATCTATAAGCGTAGATACCCAAATGATGATAGGCATAATTATTATTTGATAAATCTGCAGATGATGAATATGGAATAGCACTCCTACTAAAATAAAGCGCATGTGAATAAATATCTACAACAACTTTAACATTATTTGGATTTATAAATTCTTTGTATGATTTAAATTTACTACATGCTGTTACATATTCCGATTTACAATCAATTATATTTTTAGCAAGAAGATCGATGAGCGCAGGATCAATTAAAGGTTCATCTGCCTGGACATTAACAATAATATCTTGACCACCCCATTTTTTAATCTCTGAAGCCTCTAAACATCTATCAGTTCCAGAAAGATGATTTTTGTTAGTCATTACTGATTTAAAATTATAATATTTTGCAACTTCTGCTATTTTTTCATCATCTGTTGCTATTACAACATCTTTGGCACCAGACAAACTTGCTCTTTGAGCAACATGAATTACCATAGGAATTCCATTAATTTCGATTAATACCTTCTCTTCTAAGCGTGAACTGTTAAGTCTTGCAGGTATAACGACATTAAAAGTCATAATAGTAAAAAACTCATTTTAATTTTCTTGCTTCATCCTCTAAAAGAATTGGGATGTCATCTTTAATCGGATAAGCTAATTTTGCAGATTTAGAAATCAGTTCATTTTTATCTTTGTCAAAAACAAGTGGACCTTTAGTGACAGGACAAACCAAGATTTTAAGTAATTCTTTATCCATAATTTACATTACTTTTTTTAATATATTTCTAAATAATCTTTCATCGACTTTAGTTTCTAATGGCAATACCCAAAAGTTATTAGTTGCAAATTTTTTGCATTTAATAGCATCTTTTTCAGTCATAACTATATTGTAGTCTGCATATTTAATAAAATCATTCTTATTAAATAAATAATGGTCATTATAAATAACTTTTTTAAATTCTAAATTATACCCTTCTAAAGTTGAGAAGAAACTCTCAGGATTTCCAATAGCTGTAATTGCCACTATTTTTTTTTCCTGAATACCTTCAAATATAATCTTTTTACTTGTTATTAAATTTTTAAAATGCTTAGTGATATATTTCATTTGATAAAATTTAGGATTATTACTAGTACCCTTATACACAATTGCATCTACCAGATTAAGCCTTGATCTACTTTCTCTTAAAGGTCCTGCTGGAAATATAAACCCATTTCCGAACTTTCTTTGAGAGTCAACGACAATTACTTCATAATCTCTTGCTAGCCTATGATGTTGTAATCCATCATCAGAAATAATTATGGATGTTTTTGGATATTTTTTAAGTAAAATTTTTGCAACACTTGCTCTATCTTTACCAACAAAAACTGGTATTTTGCTTTTAGTTTTAACTAATAACGCTTCATCTCCTGCAATTCTAACATTAGTAGATTCCAACACTTCTGTAATATCTTTAGCACTACCTCCATAACCTCTGGATATTAGTGCGGGATTTAAACCTTCATTTAAAAACTGTGAAATAAGATTCAGGGCTAGTGGTGTCTTACCTGTTCCTCCGAGTGTAATATTCCCAATTATAAGAACGGGTACTTCAACTTTGATACTCTTTAATAATCCATTACGGTATAAATAATTTCTTAAAATATTTATACCGTAAAAAACAAAACTAAATGGTATAAGTAAATAAATCCAATTTGATTTTTTATAATACTGATTATTAAAAACCTGATCAATTGGCATCAGCTTATTCAAATCCTTTTTTGTAAATCTTTAAATAAAATTGATTATTTTTAAGCAAGGTATTATGTTTTCCTACTCCAACTATTTTTCCTTGATCCATCACAATAATTTTATCTGAATTTTTTATTGTGCTTAGACGATGTGCGATTACAATTGATGTTTTGTTAGCCATTAGATTATCTAAAGCTGCCTGAACTAAGCGTTCAGATTCTGAATCAAGTGATGAGGTAGCCTCATCTAACAATAAAATTGGTGCATTTTTTAAAATTGCACGAGCTATTGAGATTCTTTGCTTCTGCCCCCCAGATAAACGCACTCCCCTGTCCCCTATAATATGATCATATCCATTAGGAAGTTCATCAATAAACTCTGTGGCATTTGCAGCTTTGGCAGCTCTTTTTACCTTTTCTAATGAAACACTGTTTAAATTGCCATATGCAATGTTATTGTAAACTGTGTCATTAAATAAAATAGTATCCTGACTAACTAGAGCTAGGTTTCTTCTTAATGAATTATTTGTAATTTTACTTATATCAAAACTATCTAACTTTATAGAACCAGAACTTAGATTATAAAATTTTGGGATTAAGTTTAGAAGGGTTGTTTTCCCACTGCCAGACCTGCCAACTAAGGCTACCTTTTCCCCCGCTTTAATACTTAAATTAATATCAAATAAAACAGGCTTATTTTCTTTAGGATATGTAAAGTAAACATTAGTAAATTCTATTTTTCCTTTAACTTTTTTTAAATTAACCCTCCCTAAATCTTTTTCCTTTTTTTCATCCATGACTGAAAAAATACTTACTGCAGCGGCATAACCTATTTGAATTTGCTCATTAAGAGCTGTTAACCTTTTAATAGGTGTAATAACTAAAACAATAGCTCCAATAAATGCAATAAACTCTCCAGGAGATAAGTTTAAGAGTGAGTAGTGAAGAACACCCGCCAATATAAATCCCAAAATAATTTCTATAATTAAGCTATTAGTTGAACTGAGCCGAGCTAATTTTGTTCCCATTTTTCGGTTACGGATGATTGATTTGCTAAATCTATCTCTCTCATATTTAGCAGCACCAAAAATTTTTACAATTCTTTGACCAGAAATTGCCTCTTCAGCAATTTTCGTTATATCACCCATTAGACTTTGAAATTCTTTTGCAGCATCCCTTAGTTTAGGAATAATTTTTTTGATAAAATAACCTGCAACTGGCAAGATAATTAGTACAAAAAAAGCTAGCAAGCCATTTAGATAAAACATATAACTAACAACAGCAATAATCGTAATAATATCCCTTAAAGCGGTAAGGGTGATTCTTGTTATTATATTTTGGAGTTGCTCTGTTTCGTAGGTGATCTTAGAGATTAAAACACCTGTTGTGTTGCTATCAAAATAAAAAACTGACAACTTCATTAAATTATTAAAAATGTCATAACGCAAGTTTTCCACTATTTTTCTTGAAACCCATCTCAATGAATAAGAAGAAAAAAATCTAGCAGAGGCTCTTATCAAAATAATAATGATAAGTATGATGGGAATTAAGTTGGTAAAGTTATTAGAATTGCTTACAAAGCCTTCATCTGTTATTTTTTTTATAAGAGCTAAAAAGCTTGTGTCTGCTAAAGCCGTTATTATCATAGCAAGAATGCTAAAGATTAAAATTAATTTATATTCAAGCGTATATTTGAATAAACGTATGTAAACTTTTTTATAATTTTTTAATGTTTCTTTAGTCGCCATCTCTTTCGACATTAAATTTTTATTTCACTTTGGTTGAAAAGGTAATTTTAGACAATCCAGTAATTCTTGCTGCTTCCATTACATTAATAACAGATTGATGTGGTGAATCTGAATCAGCACTAATGATAATAACGGGATCTTTTATTAAATTAGCTGCATTTTTTAAATTAGTCACTATGCTATTTATTGTCGAGCTTCTTAATGGATCCTCATTAATTGCATAATCACCATTTGCAGATATTGAAATATTTATTTTTTCAACTTTTTTATCAACTTGATTTGCTTCAGCAGTCGGCAAATTAATCTTTAATTCACTAAATTTTGAAAAAGTCGTACTAACGATCAGGAAAATAATAATCACTAATAAGACATCTATTAAAGGAATAAAATTAATTTCTAAATCATCTTGTTTTACTTTTTTTCTAAAATTCATATTTTAAAAAACTACCCTTTTAAACTCTCAACAATTTGGATAGCATAATGCTCCATCTCATTTAAGTAGTTATCAATTTTTGATCTAAAAAAGCGATAGGCTATCATTGCAGGAACAGCTACAACAATTCCTCCAGCGGTGTTGTAAAGTGCAATTGATATCCCTCGAGCAAATACTGCAACATCATGCCCACTACTTGTAAAAGAACTAAATAACTCAACCATACCAATAATAGTTCCAAAAAGACCAAGAAGAGGCGCAACAGTTGCAATTGTGACCAGAACACCAAGGTATCTTTCTAGGTTGTGAACTATAAATCCAGCTCTTTCATCTAGAGCGGACTTTATAACTTCAACACTATCTTTCCTCTTAACAACAGCAACAGCTAAAAGATCACCCAAAGGTGATGAGTTCTTTAAAATATTTACTTTATTATTGTCGATATTATTTTGCTTAATCATAGTTTTAACTTCTACTATTAATCCATCAGGAATGATCTGACTTTTTCTTAACGACCAAAACCTTTCTAAAATGATTGCAACACCAATAATGGAAGTTAAAATTAGCGGCCAGATAGGCCAGCCAGCTGCTTGAATTATTTCCCACACAATAAAAGACTCCTTTAAATAATTTTTACAACATTATACTAGTTTGATTTAAGTTTTCCCGATGCTAGACGATAATTTTTTTTCATTCTCTTAGCTAATGATAGGTCGTGCGTAACTAGCACTATTGCTGTTTTAAATTCATCTGCTAATTCTAAAAATGACTCAAAAATTATATTTGCATTTTTATGGTCCAGATTACCTGTTGGCTCATCTGCTAAAATTAAATCAGGGGCAGTTACCATAGCCCTTGCTATAGCGACCCTTTGTCTTTCACCCCCAGAAAGTTGATGCGGAAAATGATTTAACCTCTTACCCAAACCCAATTTTTTTAATACTTTTTTCGCCTGATTGAAATCTTTAAAGTATTCTCCCCTTCTTACTATAAGTGGCATCATTACATTTTCAATTGATGAAAAATCATTTAATAAATGGTGTGATTGATAAATAAAACCTATATGTTTGTTCCTTAGTTTTGCCACATCATCATCAGAAAAGTGCTCCATATCTCGTTTGTTTAATAAGATCTTTCCTTCTGAGGGTGAATCTAGTCCAGCAATAATGTGTAAGAGAGTGCTTTTTCCAGAACCAGAACTTCCTAGAATAGCAACTTTTTCTGATGCTTTAATATGAAAACTTAGATTTTTTAGAACTGGGGCATCGAGCCCTTTGAAGTTCTTTGTGACATTTTTTAAGCTTATTTGAAATATATCATTCATATTTTAGCGCCGTTGCTGGATCAATCTTTGAAGCTTTGTAACTAGGATATATGGCTGCAACTAAAGATAGAAATAAACCCATCAATCCTATTCTATAAACATCGACAATCATAACTTTTGAAGGAACCGTAGAAATAAGATAAATATCTTTAGCTAGAAATTCCGTATTAAATATTCTTTCAATAAAGGGTACGATCGTTTCTATATTTAATGATATTGCAACTCCAAAAAAAATTCCTAACAATGTCCCCAAGGCTCCTATGATAAATCCTTGTGCGATAAAAATGTACATAATGCTTTTTTTATTTACACCAATAGTCCTTAAAATTGCAATGTCTGATCTCTTTTCAGTTACTCCCATCACTAGTGTAGAGACAATATTAAAAGCTGCGACCGCTATTATCAAAGTTAAAATAATAAACATTACCTTTTTTTCTAATTTGATGGCAGCAAAAAGATTGGCATGTTGGATTCTCCAATCCGAAACATAAATAAAAGGATCATAACTAAAAGTTTCTTTTAAATAGCTTGAAACTTTTTCTGTGTCGTCAATATTATTTAGTTCTACCCTCAAACCGGAGACATTGTTGTTTGTTTTAAAAAATGTCTGCGCATCTTTTAAGTTGATTAAGGCTAGCCCAGCATCATACTCATACATTCCCGAGTCAAAAATTCCAGAAATATTAAATCGTTTGATTCTTGGCATTATCCCAGCCGCTGAAAAATTTGATTTGGAGGAAATCATTGCAATCTTATCCCCTACTGATACACCTAAATACCTGGCAAGATCAACCCCAATTAATATGTCATATTGCCCCTGAGTAAGACGATAAGCTCCTGAGCTTATTTTTGTATTTATATCATTTACATCTTTTTCAATTTCTGGAAATATACCTCTGACTACTACACCTCTATTCCTTTTACCAACAGAAATCATTGCTTGATCTTCAACATATGGGGAAATTCCATCAATTCCTATATCTTTATTAATTGTTTTTTTAGTTTGTTGCCAATTGTTAAGGTCTCTTCCGGGCTTTGTTATTTCTATATGAGAAGTCACACTTAAAATTCTTGATTTAAGTTCTGACTGAAATCCATTCATTACTGATAAAACTATTATTAGGGCCATGACACCTAACGTAATACCAATAATACTTGTCAAAGAAATAAATGAAATAAATTGGTTGGTATTTTTTAAATTTGTATACCTAAGAGCTATCCAAAATTCATAAAATTTTTTATTTTTAACTGATTTAGTCATTGAATATATATTTAGTTAAGCTTCGATATGAGCATTCTGCTAGAATTATGGCATGTTTACAGGAATAATTGAATCAATTGGCATAATCAAATCTATTGATAGAGAGGGAGATGATTTAAAGGTTAATATATTTGTTAATCATAATAAGTTACAGGATATTAATATTGGTGACAGTATTTCTGTAAATGGGATCTGTTTAACGGTAAAAGATATAAATGAAGATTTATTAAGTTTCGATATTTCCAGAGAAACTTTATCCAGAACCGCACCTCTTGAAACATCACAGAAACTAAATCTTGAATCATCCCTAAGATTTAATGGAAAAGTATCAGGTCATTTTGTCACCGGTCATGTTGATGAAGTAGGTGTGATCCATACTATTGAAAAAAAAGATTTGTGTGAGATTTGGGGAGTAAAAGTATCGGAAAAATTAATGAAATTTATTCCTGAAAAAGGTTCAGTAGCATTGAATGGAACTAGCTTGACTATAAACGATGTTGATGAGAATATTTTTTATATCAACTTAATTCCGCATACATTGCTATCAACAAATTTATCAGATCTTAAAGAGGGTGATAAGGTAAATATTGAGATTGATATGATTGCAAGGTATCTCCAAAATTTCTGTGCAAATTAAACAAAATTATTTATGAACAATATTGAAGACATAGTAAGTGATCTAAAAAAAGGAAGGATGGTAATCCTTGTGGATGATGAAGATCGTGAAAATGAAGGTGATTTATTAATAGCAGCTGATCACGTTACTCCTGAATACATCAATTTTATGGCTAAATATGGAAGAGGTTTAATTTGCTTAACATTGACGGAGGATAAAGCTAATAAACTAAAACTTCCTCTGATGGTTGAAGATAACCAAGGAAAGCTTGGAACAAATTTTACTGTCTCTATCGATGCTTCTTCAGGCATCTCTACCGGAATATCGGCAGGAGATCGAGCTAAAACAATCACATCCGCTATTCAACCTCAATCAGATCATACATTTATTAACAGACCTGGTCATATATTTCCGCTCATCGCTCATTCAGGTGGGGTGTTATATAGGGCAGGTCATACAGAAGCTGGGTGTGATCTTGCTGCCCTTGCTGGGACAACCCCAGCTTCTGTTATATGTGAAATATTAAATGATGATGGAAGTATGGCTAGACTTCCAGATCTCATTAAATTTTCAAAAAAGCATGGAATAAAAATTGGAACAATTGCTGATTTAATTGAATATCGCAGTAAGAAAGAAAAGCTAATAAAAAAAATAAGTGAGGAAGAGGTTAGCACTGAATTTGGCATGATGAAACTTATTGTTTATTCAGACCTGCTATCAAAAAATACTCACTTAGCTTTTGTGAAGGGAGTTATAAAAAAGGATGATGAAGTTATAGTGAGAGTTCATGAACCTTTGTCAATATTAGATTTCATAAGCAAACAAACGCCTCATTCATGGCCACCCCTAAAAGCACTTAAAAAGATTAGCAATGAAAAAAATGGCGTTGTAATTTTCTTAAACTATAATGAATCTCAAAATAATATAACAAGCAAATTGAACCATGAAAATATTACTTTAAAAAAATCGACTGATTTAAGGAGCTATGGAATAGGATCACAAATTTTAGTTGATATAGGCGTTTCAAAAATGAAACTTTTAGCTGCCCCAAGAAAAATGCCTAGTATGGCAGGATATGGCCTTCAAGTTACTGAATTTATTGAAAATAATATATAAACTAAAAAATTAATTCATGGTAAAATTAGATGATTGAATATAAACAAATACAAATTAATTAATTTTAAAAAAAGGGAAGGTATTCCCTTTTTTTTTAACTAATTTATTTGAGTCACATTAAATATGACTGAAACTAAGAATCACAAATTACTAGTTGGAAATATCTTATCTTTTGATTTTGGAGAAAAAAGAGTAGGAGTCGCAATTGGAAACAACATTACAAATAATATTCACCCCCTTGAAACAATCGAAGCATCAAAAAAAACTGATAGGTACAATAAGATTGAATCATTACTACAAACATGGAAGCCTACCCAATTAATAGTGGGGTATCCCCTAAATGATGATGGAAGTAAATCAAGAATGAGTTCTTTAGCAAAAAAATTTGGAGAAAAGCTTAAGAACAAATTTAATATTCCAGTTCATTTTGTTGATGAAAGATTCAGCTCATCCGAGGCGGAACTGAGGCTAAAGACTCTTGAAAAAAATTTAAAAAAAAGGAAGCACATAATTGATCAAGTAGCAGCTATGATAATTCTAGATTCTTTTTTTGAATCCGATAAAGATGAAAATAATCTTATTTTATGAAAAAAATAGAAAAAAATAAGCTCGCTGAACTTCAGCACTTGCTATCCATTCAAGAAATGGATGTACCACTTATCAAAGATATTTTTATAAGGGCAGATAAGTTTCTTAACAGTAACCAAAGTATAAGTAAGTATGATGTTTTGCAGGGAAAAACAATCTGTAATCTTTTTTTTGAAAATAGCACAAGAACACAAACTACTTTTGAGATTGCTGCAAAAAGATTATCTGCAGACGTTATCAATCTTGATATAGCAACTTCATCCCAATCAAAAGGTGAGTCAATACTTGATTTGATAAATAATTTAATAGCTATGGGCGTGAATATTTTTGTTGTTAGGCACTCAAAACCAGGAATTCCTGCACAAATTGCTCAAAATATTAAAAATAAGGCTCATGTCATCAATGCTGGTGATGGAAATAAAGAACACCCTACTCAAGCACTTCTAGATGCTTATACCATTAGAAGTTTCAAAAAAAAATTTGATGATCTTAAGGTTGCGATTGTAGGCGATATAGAACACTCAAGAGTAGCAAAATCAGAAATTTATATTTTAAATAAACTTGGTGTAAAAGAAGTAAGAGTAATCGGCCCTGAATCATTAATGCCTAAAAATATAAGTGACTTAAATGTAAAAGTTTTTAGCTTTATGAATGAAGGTTTGAAGGATGTTGACGCTATTTTGATGCATAGAATCCAAAAGGAAAGAATGCAAAAGAATAATATTCCATCTGAAGAAGAATATTTTGAAACATATGGGTTAAATGAAGAGCATCTAAAATTTGCAAAGAAAGATTGCTTAGTTCTTCATCCAGGACCTATTAACAGGGGAGTTGAAATTGATTCTTTAGTTGCGGATGGAAAACAATCTGTCATTTTACAGCAAGTAAAAAATGGAATCGCCATCAGAATGGCGGTGATGGAAAAAATGTCGAAGTAGTTATTTTTTTATATAAATTTACATTAAATCCCTTTGTTATGAATATCTATATATAATTATTTTTACTTAAATTAATAAGGATTTTTTTATGCTTGAAAAATTAATTAATGTATTACTTGGGAGAGAAGAAACACCTAAGAAAAAACCTGTAGCTAAAAAGAAACCAGCTGCTAAGAAAAAACCTGTAGCTAAAAAGAAACCAGCTGCTAAGAAAAAACCTGTAGCTAAAAAGAAACCAGCTGCTAAGAAAAAACCTGTAGCTAAAAAGAAACCAGCTGCTAAGAAAAAACCTGTAGCTAAAAAGAAACCAGCTGCTAAGAAAAAACCTGTAGCTAAAAAGAAACCAGCTGCTAAGAAAAAATAACTAAAATGTCTTAAGGGTTATTTAAATAAACCAGGCTAATTGCTTGGTTTTTTTATTTTATTTATATGCATAATATTGAAAAAAATATAAAAATTGTTCGTGAAGGAATTGAACAAAATTCACGTAGATCAGAAAAAGATATTCGATTAGTGGCTGTAAGCAAGGGTCAAAATTATTCTGCAATTAAAAGTGCATTTGATGCAGGGCAAAAAATCTTTGGAGAAAACTACCTTCAGGAAGCGCTTGAGAAAAAAAAATTTCTTAGAAACCTTGAAATTGAGTGGCATTTCATAGGTCCTATTCAGAGCAACAAATGTAAACTTATATCAGAAAATTTTTCTTGGGTACAGACTGTTGACAGAATTAAAATAGCAAATAAATTAAATCAATATAGGGGTTTAGAAATACCATTAAATATTTGTATTCAAGTTAATATTAGTGACGAAAATACCAAAAGTGGCATAAGTCTTAATGATGTAAATCAATTTGCAAAAGTCATTAGTGATTTAAAAAACTTAAAGTTAAGAGGTCTAATGGCAATTCCTTCAAAAGTAAATCAAAACCAAGCTTTGATAGCACAATATGAATCATTAAGAAATCTCTATGAAGAGTTAAAAATTAGTTATGATTCTGTAGATACCTTATCTATAGGGATGTCTAGTGACTACTTGTTAGCTATTAAGAATGGGGCTAACCTTGTAAGAATAGGAACAAAAATTTTTGGTGCAAGATAAATATGAAAAAAAATAAACTTTACTTTATTGGTTATGGACATATGGCCGAGGCTATTTATCAAAGACTTAATAAAAGACCATATGAAAATATCTTTTTAATCGAAAAAGATAAAGAAAGACGAATTTATATTGATAAAAAAAAGTACCCCAAAACTCATTTACTTAAGAGCCTTGATGGTATTAAATTTTATAACACAGATATTATTATTTTAGCTGTTAAACCAAACCAAATTAAACCAATATGCAAAGAAATTAATTCATTAATTTTAGAAGAAAAAGATTTGCCTATAGTAATTTCAATTGCAGCGGGAGTAACAACAGCTTCAATTATAGATTATATTATTCAAGATAACCTATCACAACTTCAACACCCACTAAGCATTTTTAGAGCGATGCCAAACTTATGTGCCATCAACGGTGATAGTGTAACGGGATTATTTGGAAGTTCTATCGATGATAAACTCAATTCAAAAAATACTGTTTCAGAAATTTTTAATTCTGTTGGTGAGATTTTATGGGTGAAAAAAGAATCTGATTTGAATATAGTTACTGCAATATCAGGAAGTGGGCCTGCATACATATTTTATATCATGGAAGTAATGATTAAGTCTGCACAAGAGCTTGGTCTTTCTGAGGAGGATGCTAAAAAACTAGTCGCCATGACACTTATTGGTTCTGGAAAAATGGGGGTCAGCATTCAAAATTTAAAAGACCAAATTTCCAAGGTTTCATCTAAGGGTGGAACGACTGAGGCAGCATTACAGGTTTTTGATAAAGAAAATCTTAATTTAATATTTAATAAAGCAATAAAAGCTGCTCACACTAAGTCAAAAGAAATTAGTCAAGGCAATGGATAAACATATTGTTGTAGGCTTATCAGGCGGCGTTGATTCAGCAGTTACTGCCTGGCTTTTAAAAGATCAAGGTTATAAAGTTACTGGTCTTTTCATGAAAAACTGGGAAGATGAGGATGATGATGAGTTTTGTACAAGCAAACAAGATTTAATCGATGCAGTATCAGTTTCGGAAAAAATAGGTATAGATATTGAGGTAGTGAATTTTGCAAAGGAATATAAAGAAAAAGTATTTTCTTTGTTTATCTCAGGTTTGGAAAAAGGCATTACGCCGAACCCAGATATATTATGCAATTCAGAAATCAAGTTTGAAGCTTTTCTCAATCATGCAATCAAGATGGGTGCGTCAAAAATAGCTACAGGTCATTACGCAAAAGTGTTTGAAAAAAATGGTCTTTATTTTTTGTCAAAGGGATTTGATGGGACAAAAGATCAAAGCTATTTCTTACATCGCCTTAATCAATCTCAGTTAGCTAACTCTTTATTTCCTCTAGGTGGTTTATTAAAATCAGATGTGAGGAATTTAGCTAAAAAACATTGTTTGCATAATCATGATAGAAAAGATTCAACAGGTATTTGTTTTATTGGGGAGCGTCCATTTGCAGATTTTATCGGTCAGTATATAGAAAAAATTCCAGGTTTAATCGTTAATGAAGATGGTAAAGAGATTGGAAAACATAACGGGGTCAATTTTTATACAATTGGACAAAGACAGGGACTTAACATTGGAGGAACAAAAACTGGAAATGGTTTACCTTGGTTTGTATTAAATAAAGATATTAAAAATAATATTCTTACAGTAGGGCAAGGACATGATCACCCTCTTCTTCTTAGTGACGGTTTATTAGCAAACAATATGCATTGGATTTCAGGCAAAGCTCCCAGGCTTAACTGGGTTTATTCAGCCAAAACAAGGTACAGACAAATTGATGCACCATGTGAGATTGACAGTTACACTGAAGAAGATTGTTCAATCATGTTTGGCCAAAAACAATGGGCTATCACTCCTGGGCAATCTGTGGTGATTTATGAAAGTAATGTTTGCCTTGGCGGTGGGTATATCAAAAAGGCATTGAGCTAAATGGATAAAAAAAATAGTTTTACACAGACCATGCTTACCGATGCTATTAAAACAAACATCACACATGCATTAAAAGAAGACTTAGGTGATGCTGATCTCACATCAAATTTATTAAATGATGATATCAAGGGTCAGGTTCAGATTAAAACGAAGGAAAAAGGAATATTATGTGGTAAAGCATGGGTTGAAGAGTGTTTTAGGCAAATAGATAAAGATATTAGAATTAAATGGTTGGTTGAGGATGGCGAGAATATTAAAAAAAACCAGTTAATTTGCGTTGTAGAAGGCTTAATAGCCTCTATTCTAATGGGTGAAAGGGTTGCATTAAATTTCTTGCAATTACTCTCCGGAACAGCAACATCAACTGCATATTTTAAGAATTTAGTGAAAAGTACCTCTGCTAATATTTTTGATACACGTAAAACAATTCCTGGTCTCAGAATTGCCCAAAAATATGCTGTTTTAATTGGTGGGGGGAATAATCAAAGAATAGGCTTATTCGATCAAATTTTGTTAAAAGAAAACCACAAAAATACATATGACTCTTTTAAAAATATGCTACAAAATATAGAACATTTAGAACAAGTTCAGGTTGAGGTAGAAAATATTAAAGAGTTAAAAGAAGCGATTTCTCTTGGCGTGAAAAATATACTTTTAGATAATTTCTCAGTTGAGGATTGTAAAAAATCGGTAAAGCTAAATAATGGCGAGGCTTTGCTAGAGGCTTCCGGAAATATAAACGAAAAAAATATTTTACATTATGCAAAAACCGGTGTTAACCGTATATCTATAGGTGCAATTACTAAAAATATAAGGGCGATTGACTTTTCTATGCTTTTTTCACCTCAAAAGCCTTTATAGGCTTGAGGAAGATATAGCAAAAGGTTATCATATCTTTTTATTACTATAGTTTTCCATGACAGCTGAAATTATTACTGGTGCAGAAATTGTCATCCGATGTCTCCAGAAAGAAAATGTTAAATTTGTTTTTGGTTACCCTGGAGGTGCGGTATTAAATATATACGACGCAATTTTCCAACAAAAATCCTTCAAACATGTTCTTGTGCGACACGAGCAAGCAGCAGTTCATGCAGCAGACGCATACTCAAGAGCAACTGGTGATGTTGGTGTTGCTTTAGTTACATCGGGTCCTGGAGCTACAAATGCAGTAACGGGAATAGCTACTGCTCATATGGATTCTATTCCTATGGTCATTATTAGTGGTCAGGTTCCAACACACGCAATAGGTCAAGATGCTTTTCAAGAATGCGATACCGTTGGCATTACAAGGCCATGTGTTAAACATAACTTTTTAATCAAAGATATTAAAGATATTGCAAGCACAATTAAAAAGGCATTTTATTTGGCTGCAACAGGTCGACCAGGTCCTGTACTTGTAGATATACCGAAAGATATTACAGCTGAAACTACAGAATTTATGTACCCTAAAAATATTTCTCTTAGATCTTACAGCCCTGTTAAACATGGGCATAGTGGTCAAATTAATAAAGCCTTAGATTTACTGATTAATGCAGAAAAGCCAATGGTATATTCAGGTGGAGGGGTAGTACTCGGAAATGCTTCAGCAGCTTTAACAGAGTTTATTAAGCTTTTGGATTTTCCAATAACTAATACTTTAATGGGATTAGGTGGTTTTCCTGCTTCGCATGAGAATTTTTTAGGTATGCTAGGAATGCACGGAACGTATCAGGCTAATATGGCAATGCAAGAATGTGACGTTTTATTAGCTGTTGGAGCAAGATTTGATGATAGGGTAATTGGAAATCCTGATCATTTTTTAGCCAAACCAAAAAAGATTATTCACATTGATATTGACCCAGCATCTATTTCTAAAAGAGTTAAAATTGATATTCCAATTGTGGGTGACGTCAAACTTGTACTTGAAGATCTTATTTCGGCATTCAAAGCCCTAAAAAGTAATAGTTCTAATAATTCACCTTCTGATTGGATAAAAACTATAGATCTATGGAAAGAAAAAAATTGTATGCGCTATGAGGATGATGGAACGCAAATCAAACCTCAAAAAGTTATACAAAAACTTCATGAAGTTACAAATGGTGATGCCTTTATTACTTCGGATGTAGGTCAGCATCAAATGTGGGCTGCTCAGTACTATCCGTTTGATAAACCGAGAAGATGGATTAATTCAGGAGGATTAGGCACGATGGGTGTTGGCCTTCCTTATGCAATGGGTTGTCAACTAGCTTTTCCAGATTCACAAGTCGCATGCGTAACTGGCGAAGCATCTATTCAAATGTGTATACAAGAACTTTCAACATGTAAGCAATTCAACTTACCTGTAAAAATTGTTAATTTAAATAATCGTTATATGGGTATGGTTAGACAATGGCAAGAGTTTTTTTATGGAAACCGTTATGCTGAGTCTTATATGGATGCTCTTCCAGATTTTGTAAAACTTGCCGAATCATATGGGCATGTTGGCATGAAGATTGAAAATTCGTCAGATATTGAAGGTGCATTAAAAGAGGCATTTTCTCCAAAACTTAAGGAGAAGCTAGTGTTTTTAGATTTTATAACTGATCAGACAGAAAATGTTTTCCCTATGGTCCCAAATGGTAAGGGCTTATCGGAGATGATTTTGGCTGATGATGAAGAAGATAAATAAATGAGACACATTATTTCATTACTCATGGAAAATGAAGCAGGTGCTCTTTCAAGGGTAGCGGGACTTTTTTCTGCTAGAGGTTACAATATCGAATCTTTATCGGTTGCTCCTACTGATGACCAATCGCTATCTAGAATGACCATTGTAACAAGTGGTTCTGATCAAATAATCGAACAGATCATAAAGCAATTAAATAAACTTATTGATGTAGTAAAAGTTCTTGATTTGCATGATGGTGATCATATTGAACGAGAGTTAGTTTTGGTTAAAGTAAAAGCAAATAAGCAATATCGAGATGAAGTGCAACAACTTAGTAATAGCTACGGAGGACGTATAATTGATTCTTCAGAAAATATTCTCACAATTGAATTTACAGGTACATCTACAGAATTAGATAATTACTTAAAAAGTTTAAACAAATCTTTTGTGGTTGAAATTGTTCGAACAGGTGCTTCAGGAATTGGCCGAGGTGATAGGATCTTAAAAATATAATTTTTAAAGGAATAGTATGAAAGTTTATTACGATAAAGATGCGGATTTAAGTATTATAAAAGGTATGAAAGTAGCAATTATTGGATACGGCTCTCAAGGTCATGCCCATGCAAATAACCTAAGTGATTCTGGGGTTGATGTTGTAGTTGGGTTAAGGGAAGGCTCCTCATCTTCTGAAAAAGCATCAAAAGCAAATTTAAATGTAAAATCAATCGAAGAAGCTACAGCTTCAGCAGATTTAGTTATGATTTTAGCGCCAGATGAATTCCAACCTAAAATTTATTCTGAAAAAATTGAGCCAAATCTCAAACAAGACTCTACTTTAGCTTTTGCTCATGGTTTCAATATTCATTATGGGCAAATCAATCCAAGAGAAGACCTTAATGTAATTATGATAGCCCCGAAGGCGCCTGGGCATACAGTTCGCTCAGAATTTGTAAGAGGCGGAGGTATTCCAGACCTTATTGCTATAAAGCAAGATGCAACTGGCGGTGCAAAAGAAATTGCCTTATCTTATGCTTCAGCTATTGGAGGGGGAAGAACAGGAATTATAGAAACAACCTTCAAAGATGAAACTGAAACAGATCTATTTGGCGAACAAGTTGTTCTTTGTGGAGGAACAACCGCACTTGTTCAAGCTGGATTTGAAACATTAGTAGAAGCCGGTTATGAACCTGAGATGGCATATTTTGAATGCCTTCATGAATTAAAGCTAATTGTAGATTTAATGTATGAAGGTGGAATTGCTAATATGAGATATTCAATTTCAAATACAGCAGAATATGGAGATGTAACTAGAGGTCCAAGAATTATTACTCCTGAAACTAAGCTTCGAATGAAAGAAATATTGAAAGAAATTCAAGATGGGACATTCGCAAAAGAATTCCTTAAAAATGTTGGAAATCTTCCTGCAAAAAGAGAAACCCAGCGTAAACATAAAATAGAGCAGGTTGGGGAATCACTAAGAAAGATGATGCCTTGGATTAAAAAAATTGTTGATAAATCAGTTAATTGAAAACAAATAACTATCCAATTATAGCTAGAGAAGGTTGGTTTTACATAGCTATCAGCCTTCTTCTTAGTGCTTTTTTAACCTCAATTAGTTTTTCATTCTCAATCCCATTTTGGATAATAAGTATTTTTATTATTCAATTTTTTAGAGACCCGAAAAGAGAAATAAGTAGCAATAAAGATGTGGTGGTCTCTGGAGCAGATGGACGCGTGATAGCGATAGATGAGACGATGGATCCTTATCAAAAAAAGAAATGTATTAAGGTGAGTGTCTTTATGAACGTTTTTAACGTTCATTCCAATAAAGCACCCATTGATGGAAAAATTTTAAACAAAATATACTATCCCGGAAAGTTCTTAAATGCTGCTTTATCAAAAGCCTCTATTGAGAATGAGCGATGTGCAATCATTATTCAAGCAAAAAATGATCCAAAAAAAATTATTACATGCGTTCAAATTGCAGGTCTTATTGCAAGAAGGATACTTTGTTATAAAGACAAGGGGGATGATCTTGCACGAGGTGAAAGGTATGGATTTATTAAATTTGGTTCAAGAGTTGATCTTTATTTACCCTTAAATACAAACGTAAAAGTCCAACTTGGTGAAAAAGTTAAGAATGGAGAATCAATTATTGCTGAATTTACTTAATTAAGTATTTATGAAGGCCTCTAATTGCTTTAATGCTTTTGAATAAACATCTTTTTTAAAATTAATTACCTTGTCATTTGGTGTCCAATAATCAACCCATGACCAATTGTCAAATTCAGGTTTTGGTGAATTTTTAAGATATATATCATTTTCATTACCCATAAATTTTAGTAAAAACCAAATTTGTTTTTGTCCTTTGTATAAATTATTATTATTTCTGATCCAATTTTTTGGAACATCATAATATAACCAATCACTTGTTCTTCCAAGGATTTCTATCTTATCCTCTTCAATACCAACCTCCTCCTTTAATTCTCGAAACATTGCTTCTTCAATTGTCTCATTTGACTTAATTCCTCCTTGAGGAAATTGCCATGCATTTTCATTTGTTCTTTTAGCCCAAAGTACCTTATGATCATTATTAATTATGACTATCGCAACATTTTCACGATATCCTTCTTTATCAATCATTGGTGTTATCCTTATTAATTAAAATAATCTTTTTTATGCATTACACTTTTCAACATGGTTAAACCAAAAAAATTATCAATATTTAATTTAAAAAATTCTAATATATTCATTTTAACTTTTTTTCTGATTATTCTTTATTTTTATTTTTCATATGACTTTAAAGTAGATCATGTATCCAAAGCATACATAACAAACCAAGGTGATAATACGGTTTCTATTGTTGACTTAGAAACATTAAAAAAATTAAAAACATTAGACGTTGGAGTTGCTCCACTTGGCATAACTATTTTACAAAAAAAGAAATTAGTTTTTGTTGGTAATGTGGGTACGGATGATATCTCAGTCATCGATGCAGTAAACGATAGGCTAATAAAAACTATCAAACTCGGCACTGCCCCCCTCAGCCTAGCTTCTAACTTTGAAGAAACCGAGGTTTATGTTACTGACTGGTTTAAAAATAATGTCCTAACAATATCAGTTGATGAAATGAGAGTAACTAGTTCGTTAAGCGTGGGGATTACCCCATCAGGGATAGCTTACAACAAGAAGTATCAGTATCAGGTAATCACTAATCGAGATGCCAATACTCTCGAAATTTATGACAAGGATCATAATTTAGTAAAAAAAATAGAAACCGGAAATCATCCATTTGGCGTTTACTCAGAAGGTAATTTTGCATATGTAGCAAATGTTTATGATGATTCAGTTAGTATTATAAGTTTAGTGGATTGGTCAAAATATGAATTCTTAGTTGGGGCCCATCCCTATAATGTTCGAGTACATAATAAAGTGGCATATGTAACAAATACTGTTGATGACACCATTACTATTTATGACCTAGATTCAAAAAAAACAATAAAAACATTGGATACAGGTGAAACGCCCGAAAATTTAGATCTTAATATTAAGCTAAACTTACTCGTTGTAACTAACTGGGGTAGCGATTCAATTTCAATTTTCGATACTCAAAACTTTCAACATATTAAGGAGATAAAGACAGGCGCGCAAAGCAGGTCTTTTGGAGATTTTATACTTCAGTAAAGTTTTTTTATAGTAGTATATAAAAATATTAAAACTAATAAAAAAAGGGATTCAAAAGAATGAAAAAAATTATTTTTACCTTACTAGCCATTATATGTTCTACCTCAGCTTTATCTCATGGCCCCACACCACAAAAAGTTCAAGAATCAGTCACAATTGCAGCATCACCTGCAAAAACATGGGACGCATTAAAGAATTATTCTGAATTTAATAAAATTATGAAAGTGAGATCTTTTAAAGATAAAACAATGAAAATTAAGTACGAACTAATAAAAACGGATGTTCCTTTTTCAGACTATAACGCACAGATTAGAGTTAAAAAAGGTGCAAATGATAATGAGTCGATTGTTCAATGGACAGCAAGATTTTATAGAACATATAAATTAAACCCTCCCATCCCTGAAGGTCAGGATGATGCAACTGCTGTAGCTGCTGTAAATAAGATTGTAGGCCCGGGGCTAGCTGGATTTAAAAAATCTGTTGAGTCTAAATAGACTCTAATAATTTAACTGAAAGCGGATAATTGGCTCCGCTTTTTTAATGCTCATAATTAATTCACAACCTTCACCAAAAGCAATTGTTATATGGCTACATGGCCTTGGTGCAGATCAAAATGATTTCGTAGATTTTATTAATCAACTAAATTTAAAAGAATTCATGTTCATCCTTCCGAATGCTCCTTATAGGAAAATTACGATGAATCAAGGTATTGAAATGCGTGGTTGGTATGATATCGAATCACTAAATTTTGAAATGCAAGACGAAGCTGGATTGCAAAAATCAATGCGCTATATTGAATCAATTATAGAGACACAACTAGAAATCCTTAATACAAAAGAATTATTTATAGGTGGTTTTTCACAAGGAGCTGCTTTAGCACAATATATTGCACTTACCTCAAAATTAAATTTTGCAAAAGTAATTTCACTTTCTGGTTACTGCCCTAAGATGGAAATATCAGATGATAAATCAAATATCAAAATTCAAGCGATTCATGGTGCTAATGATAATGTTATCAATATTAATTTAGCTAAGGCTTCCTATCGAAAATTTAAAATTAATAAGAATTTTATTTTAAAAGAATATAAAATGGGGCACGAAGTTATTAATGAAGAGATTTTTGATGTACGTGAGTTTTTATTGAGAGACTAAAACGATGACTGATGAAAATATAAATATAGAAAAGTTACTTAACGAACTCGAATCTATTGTAAATAAAATGGAAAGTGATGATCTTAATGTAGAGGATTCTCTAAAATCATATGAAAAAGGTATAAGTTTAATTAAAAATGCCCAAAGTAAGCTTAAAAAAATAGAGCAAAAGGTGGAAATTCTTTCAAAAGAAGGTACCTTAGAGAATTTTAATACCAATGAATAATGCTTTTGATACTTGGCAAATTTCTCATCAAGATAGAATTAATAGATTTTTAAAAAAAAAATTAGATAAAAAAAATTCCAAGAATACAATCAATGATGCCACGAATTACGCATTACTAAACGGTGGTAAACGATTTAGAGCATTACTTGTATATGCAATTGGTGAAATTAATGCTACCAACCAAAATGTACTTGATTTTATTGCAGCTTCAATTGAAATTATTCATGCATACTCCCTCACACATGACGACTTACCAGACCTGGATGACGACTCACTTCGAAGAGGGCTACCTTCTTGTCATATTAAATATGGATCTTCGCAAGCAATTCTAGCTGGGGATGGACTCCAATCATTAGCTTTTGAATTTTTAGTTTTACCAGATTTTAATATTCCTGACGAAAAAAAAATTAATTTGATTTCTCATCTTTCCAAAGCCATAGGTATTAACGGAATGGTTTTTGGTCAATCATTGGATATGGAATGCTCAAATAAAGAAATAGATATTAAATTATTAGAAAAAATTCAAAAGAAAAAAACTGGGGAACTCATACATGCGGCTTGCATAATGCCCTATTCAATATCAAAATTTTTTGATTCATCAGTACAAGATTGTATTTCAAAATTAGCTTATCTTCTTGGACAGTTATATCAAATCATAGATGATATATTAGACAGTACATCTACTTCTGAAAACCTTGGAAAAACAAGTGGAAAAGACCAAAAAGATAATAAGGCTACCTATGTTAGTATCATGGGAATTACAAAATCAAAAAAAATAAAAGAAAACTTTTTTTTTGAAATTAAAGATCTTTTAAAACAAATTCCGGGAAATACTCAAACACTTAATAATTTAATTGATAAGATTAATGCAAGAGATTACTAACCACAAATGCTAATAGATAATATTAAAAGTCCTAAAGATTTAAAAAAACTTTCCAGAAAGGATTTAAAAGATCTAGCTAAGGAAATTCGTGAATTTCTCATTGAAAGTGTTTTTGAGACAGGTGGTCATCTTTCATCAAATTTAGGAGCCATAGAGCTTACACTAGCCATTCATTATGTTTTCGATGCACCGAAAGATAAAATTGTTTGGGATGTTGGTCACCAAACATACACACATAAAATTATTACAGGTCGAAAGAATATGATGAGCTCTTTACGAAAAAAGGGTGGACTCTCTGGCTTTCCAAATCTTAAAGAGAGTATTTATGATAATTTTGGGACTGGTCACTCGAGTACATCAATTTCTGCCGCGTTTGGTATGAGTGAAGGTTTTAGAATTAGTAAATCTCCAAATAAAGCCATTGCCGTTATTGGAGATGGGGGCATGACTGGAGGTATGGCTTTTGAAGGCTTAAATAATGCTGGAGCCTCAGATAATGACTTTCTTGTCATCCTAAATGATAACGATATGTCAATTTCAAAAAATGTAGGAGCGCTTAATAATTATCTTTCAAAACTTCTTTCTGGAAAAATATATGGCAGTGTCAAGAAATCTGGTAAGGCTGTTTTTTCATCTCTGCCGCCTGTACTTGAGCTTGCAAGAAAAACAGAGGAGCACGTAAAAGGGATGATGATTCCTGGAACTCTATTTGAGGAATTTGGTTTCAATTATATTGGTCCTATTGATGGGCATGATATCGATATATTGATTGATACACTTTCAAACATCAAATCTCTAAGTGGCCCGCAGTTTCTCCATATAGCCACAAAAAAGGGATTTGGATTTTCACCTGCTGAATCTGATCCAAATAAATTCCATGGCATTAGTAAAAAAAGTACAACTACAAAAAATATTACTTATACCGAAGTTTTTTCCAATTGGCTTCTAGACGCCGCTAAAAAGAATAAACAATTATGTGCCATTACACCAGCAATGGCAGACGGATCAGGCTTAACAAAATTTGCTAAAAAATATCCTAAGAGGTTTTTTGATGTAGGAATTGCTGAACAACATGCATTAACTTTTGCTGCTGGCTTAGCATCCAATAAAATTAAACCCGTTGTTGCAATATATTCTTCTTTTTTACAAAGAGGCTATGATCAGTTTATTCACGATGTTGCCCTTCAAAACATACCAATGTTATTTGCCATTGACCGAGCAGGAATTGTTGGAGCCGATGGCCCAACTCATTCAGGAAACTTTGATATATCTTTTTTAAGATGCATCCCTAATGTTATCTTAATGGCGCCAAGCAATGAAAATGAATGTTATGCGATGCTTGAGTATGGTTATAAATATAATGGAGTATGTGCTGTCAGATACCCACGAGGAAGTGGAATGAGTAAGAAGATTAATAAAACCTTAATTGATATTAAACTAGGCAACAGTAAAACGCTTTTTTCAGGTAAAAAAATAGCTATATTAGCTTTTGGCCCAATTCTCAATGCCTGCATTGATATTGCAAATGATTTAAATGCGACGCTTGTTGATATGCGATTTATCAAACCTATTGATGAAAAAACAATTATAAAACTCGCCAAAACACATAAACTTATTGTTACAGTTGAGGATAATACAATTCATGGAGGGGCGGGTTCAGCAGTTCTTGAAATTTTAAGTAAAAATAAAATAGTAATACCTACATTAACACTTGGTATTCCAGATAAATTTGTCAGTCACGGATCACAAGATGAAATATATAAGCAATGTGGCTTAGATACAAACAGTATTAAGAAGAAAATTGTTATGAACTTTAAGTAGTGCTAACATATCATATAATTTTACATATCATTAAATTTACTCATGAATAGACTTACAACACCAGAATTAATTGAAGACGTACAAAACATAGTCGATAAAAGACACCTTGATATTGACCAAGTAGGTATTAAATCGATCAAACACCCTATCGTTGTAAAGGATAAATCTAGTGGTGCACAACATACAATTGCAAACTTTGATATGTATGTTCAATTACCTCATAATTTTAAAGGGACACATATGTCTCGCTTCGTCGAAATTCTCAACGAAAACAATAAAGAAATATCAGTTGAGTCTTTTGAAAGCATTCTAAGAGCAATGCTCGATAGATTGGAGTCAAAATCATGTAATTTATATATGAATTTCCCATATTTCATTAATAAGTCTGCACCAGTATCAAAGGTTAAAAGTTTGTTAGATTATGAGGTTACGTTCATAGGTGAAATTAATGATGGAGTATATAAAAACTCTACAAAAGTGGTTGTACCTGTAACGAGTCTTTGTCCATGTTCAAAAAGTATTTCGGAATATGGAGCACATAACCAAAGATCACATGTAACAGTAACTATCCAAGCAAACGAATTTGTTTGGATAGAAGAAATTATTGATGTAGTTGAAAAACAAGCATCATGTGAATTATATGGTCTTCTTAAAAGACCGGATGAAAAATTTGTTACAGAAAGGGCTTACGATAACCCAAAATTTGTTGAGGACATGGTTCGTGACATTGCTACTGAATTAAAAAATGACAAAAGAATTAACTCATTTGTTGTTGAGTCTGAAAATTTTGAGTCAATACACAATCATTCTGCATACGCTCTCATTAAAAGCTAATTTATTTTAATTCAGCCTTAAATTTAGTTTTTAAGCCCAACATAAGTACAAAAAATCCTACAAATGGGAGGATAGCAGAAATCATAAATGTATTTGCCATTCCGCTATACTCAATCATATAACCGCCACCTAACCCTCCAATTGCACCCCCAACTCCATAAGTAATGCTGTTATATAAGGATTGTCCTCGGGCTTGATGCTCATCATAAAAGAAGTGAGCAATCAGTTGAATTGACGCAACATGAAAACTGCCAAAAGTTGCCGCATGCATTATTTGTGCCAGTATTAAGACTGCTATTGAATCCACATATGCGCCAATTAAAAAAAATCGAATAACCGCAAAGCCTAAACTTATTAAAAGTACGGCCTTAAGAGTAAATTTACTCAATATTTTTGGCATAAGTAAGAAAATTAATATTTCAAATACTACGCCTACTGACCACAGCAGACCTATTGACGCACCAGAATATCCCTGTTCTTCTAAAAATATTGAGTAAAAATTATAAAGTAACCCATGAGAAGAAACCATTAAAGCACAACTTAAAAGCAATACAATTACTTCTCTTTGCTTAAGTATTGGCCATATCGATCTTTTGATACTTTTAGTAAAAATTACCTTTTTTGGCGGAAGAATAAAAGCCAATAAAAAAATTACAAATTGCGTTATTAATAACGCATATATCAATGATCGCTCTCCATAAGAGTCAATCATGACGCCTAATAATAGCGCGGCAACAATAAATCCAATTGAACCCCATAGTCTTATATGGCTATATTTTGAATCAGCCTTGTTAGCTTTTAAGTGCGCTAATGTCAGTGACTCTGCAAGTGGTAACGTTGAGCTTGTAAAAACACTCATTGCCATCATAACAATAAAAATATTTACAAAGGTATTTGACCAAAAAACACCAATAAAAATAATAAATCCAAAAAAGGATGTTACCTTAATCCACTTTATGTACTCACCAGATTGATCTGCAACCCATCCTAAGACATTAGGGGCAAAAATTCTACTGACCTGAAATAATGAAAGTAAAGCGCCAATTTGTAATGCGTTAAATGACAGTGACTTTAGATAAATTCCCCAGTAAGGTACAAAAAGACCTACAAAAAAATAATAAAAAAAGTAGAAGCTTGAAAGACGGCTATAAAAAAATGAGGTCACATTGAAAAAGGATTATTTCTTTCTACATCAGCATTTTGTGCTCTATCCCTTAAAACATGATCAATAATTACTAAAGAAAGCATTGCTTCAACAATTGGTACAGCCCTAATTGCGACACATGGGTCATGACGCCCAGTCGTTTTCATATCAACCTCATTACCCTTAGTATCAATGGAATGCCTATCTTGAGGAATGCTTGAAGTTGGTTTAAAAGCAACATTGACCTCAATATCCTGTCCTGTTGATATACCTCCCAACACACCCCCAGCATTATTTGATTTAAAACCCTTAGAGCTCATTTCATCACTATGCTGAGTACCCTTTTGTTTAATACTTCCAAAACCAGCTCCAATTTCAACTCCTTTAGTTGCATTAATACTCATCATCGCTGATGCAATATCTGCGTCAAGTCTCGAAAATACTGGCTCACCTAAGCCTATAGGCATATTTTTGGCACATACAAAGATATTTGCTCCAACAGAATTTTTATCTGCTCGAATATCGTTAAGATAAACTTCAAGATCTTTTAAGATTGATTCACTTGGGGCAAAAAAAGGATTTTTATTAACAATTTCCCAATTTTCAAATGGGATATCAATTTCACCTAATTGTTTAAGGTAGCCCATAACCTCAATACCTCTATTTTCTTTTAACCACTTCTTAGCAATTGCACCTCCTGCAACTCTAATTGCAGTCTCTCTAGCGCTTGATCTACCTCCACCTCTAAAATCACGAATGCCGTACTTATTAAGATAGGTAATATCAGCATGTCCTGGTCGAAAAACCTCTTGTATTTTTGAGTAATCTTGACTTCTTTGGTCCTTATTTCTTATGATCAATCCAATAGGAGCCCCAGTTGTTAAACCCTCAAATACGCCGGATAAAATTTCTACAGAGTCATCTTCTTTTCTCTGGGTAACGAATTTGGAAGTTCCGGGCCTTCTTCTATCCAGATCAATTTGAATATCTGATTCATTGAGCTCCATTCCAGGAGGGCAACCATCAATAACACCTCCAATCGCAGGGCCATGCGACTCACCAAATGAGGTCAGAGTAAAGATTTGTCCAAAAGTATTTCCTGACATATTTTAAATTAACTTAGTTTATTAATTAATGATTATATCATTTGGATCATACTTAAAAAAAAATTACCTTTCGATAATGGAAAATTGGCCTGGCTTAATGTCACTGATATTAAATTCACCAATTTCCGTCCTAATTAGGCGAAGCGTTGGGTAAGAAATAGTTGCTGTCATTCGTCTCACCTGTCTATTTTTTCCTTCTGAGATTTTAATTTCTAACCATGAAGTGGGTATGAGTTTTCTTTTTCTAATTGGAGGGTTTCTCTGCCACACATTTGGTTCATCAATTTTTTTTACCTTTGCAAGCTTTGTGTACTCACCCTTAATTAAAACTCCCTTCCTTAATTTATCTATATCATCATTGTTTGGAATATTCTCAACCTGAACTAAGTAAGTTTTAAAAACATTATTACTAGGACTCGATATTTTATTCTGAAAAGCGCCATTGTCAGTTAAAATAAGGAGGCCTTCACTATCAGTATCTAATCTTCCTGCAGGGTAAATATTTTGATGGGGTATGAAGTCCTTAAGTGTTGAATACTTTTCATGTTTTGAAAACTGACTGATAACACCATAAGGTTTATTAAATAAGATCAACATAAAATTTTAAGCATTAAGGAAAAAAGAATGGAAAGCAAAATTAGTATCCCTCTTGATGGGGAAAAAATAAGTGTTAATTCTAACCTAAAATTGAATGTTCCTAATAATCCAATTATTCCGTTTATATGCGGAGATGGCATTGGAAGCGATATTACACCTGCAATGCAAGCAGTCGTCGATAGAGCTATCTTAAAAGCATATGGAAATAGCAAAAAAATTGCTTGGATGGAAGTATTTGCAGGAGAAAAAGCCACTACCATCTATGGAGAGGGTATCTATCTGCCTGATGAGACCATTGATGCATTGAAATTATTTGTTGTCTCCATCAAGGGCCCATTAGCTACACCTGTCGGGGGTGGTATTCGCTCGCTAAATGTTGCACTAAGGCAGTCACTTGATTTATACGTATGCCTAAGACCTATAAGATATTATCAAGGTGTTCCAAGCCCAGTTAAAAATCCTCAGAATGTGAACATGGTAATTTTTAGAGAGAACACAGAAGATATTTATGCTGGTATAGAGTATGCAGCCTCATCAAAAAAAGCAAAAAAAATTATAGAGTTACTTGATGAGTTTGGTGATAAAAACAAAATACGCTTCCCTGATTCCGCTGCTATTGGAATAAAGCCAGTTTCGAAGGAAGGAAGTCAAAGACTAATTCGTAAAGCGATTGAATACGCAATTAATAATAATCGTAAATCTGTCACACTCGTTCACAAAGGTAATATCATGAAATTTACTGAGGGTGGATTTAAAGAATGGGGTTATGAGGTAGCAAAAAATGAATTCAATGCAAAAGAAAATGATCTTGGTTTTTACGAAATACCAACTAATCAAAAAATAGATGCTATCAACAAAAAAATTGTTATTAAAGATATGATTACTGATGCTTTTCTTCAAGAAGTTTTACTTAATCCCAAAGACCATGATGTAGTCGCTACTTTGAATCTTAATGGTGATTATGCTTCTGATGCATTAGCAGCACAAGTAGGTGGAATAGGTATTTCACCTGGAGCGAACATGTCAGATAGAGCAAGTATATTTGAGGCTACACATGGAACTGCACCAAATATAGCAGGGAAAAATATAGCTAACCCAAGCTCATTAATACTATCAGCACAAATGATGCTCGAATATATTGGATGGACAGAAGCTTCTTACGTAATATCTGGAGCCTTTGAGAAAACTCTAAAAGAAAACAAAATTACGATAGACCTTTCATCCCAAATTAAGGGTTGTGAGGCATTATCAACTTCCGACTTTGCAACAGAAATTATTGCAAATATGTAAAAAAAGGTTCCGAGGAACCCTTTGTTTACTAGTCAGCTTTTTGGATATTTGAAGCTTGCTTACCCTTAGGACCTTCAGTTACTTCAAAAGTCACACGAGAACCTTCTTTCAAACTTTTGTACCCTTCTTCAACAATTGCTGAAAAGTGAGCAAATAAATCATCACCGCCATCATCTGGAGTGATAAAACCAAAACCTTTTGAATCATTAAACCATTTAACTGTTCCTGTTGCCATTACGATACATCCTTTACAAATTTGGGGGGCCCCTAAAGAATCGATTACTAGTATATGTTGTCTGTAGATTGTAAACCTAGAAGAACGACTGATACGAATAAACCAAACACCTGAACCGAATTTAACTCCTGTGTAGAATAAAAGTCAAGCCATTTTACAAAAAAATTATTCTATATATTTTTTGATATCCTCATAAGGTAAAGCTCCCTCAATTCTTTTACCACTAGATACGATGATAGTAGGGGTCGAAGATATACCAAGTTTCTTGGCAAGCTTTAAATTTGCTTCAATTGGCGTGTCACAATTACCATCATTTTTAGGAAGTATATTTTTGAACATGTAATTATTCCAGGCAATTATTTTATTTTCTGAACACCATATTTTTTTTGACTTATTCATTGCGTCAGGATGAATAGCTAAAGGGTATAAAAAGGTATAAATGGTTACGTCTTTTAATTTAGATATAGTTTCTTTCTCCAGCTTTCTGCAAAATGGGCAATCTACGTCAGAAAATACTGCGATTCGACGACTTCCATCACCTCTTTCCTCTTTGATTGCATTTTTAAAAGGCAAGCTGTCAAAATCTACTTTATTTAATTCTTCGAGTCTTGCTGAGGTTAAATCTATTTTTGTTTTTGGATCAACCAACCTACCCTCCACAATTAAAAAGTTAAAGTCTTCATCACTGTAAATTATTTGTCCTCCAAGAAAAATTTCATAAAGGTCATTAAAGTTTGTTTTTTGAATACTTTTAATCATTAATTCAGGGTAGGTTTTTTTAATAATTTCTCTCAATTCTTTCTCACCCGACATAACGTTTAAATTGATAAAAGTTAAAAAAATTATTAGAGCAATTTTAATCATGAAATAGCCTTTTTAATAAGTTGTTGTTTTATAAATTTTGATTTATCGAGCAAACCCATTCCTTTTGCAATGACACCAATCACAATAGATGATTTTTTTGAGAAAATCCAATTAAGACCGAGAGTTAAAAACCCTATCTGACTTACATCTTCTTTTCTTGTTCTCTCGTATTTACGCAGAAAACCTCTCAAACCAATGTCCATATAATCTTTTTTATCTATATTTTTTTCTAAGGAAATAATATCCCTTATACCTAAATTTAAACCTTGTCCTGCCATAGGATGAATAAAGTGGGCTGCATCTCCAATAAGCAAAACGCGATCCTTAAAAATACTCTCTACACTGTTCATAAAAAGTGGGAAAGATTCTTTTTGTGAAGCAATTTTTATGTCTTTATAATAACTACCGATAACTAGATTTAATTTATTTTCAATAGATTTATCATCAAGGTTATTAAGTTTTTCAAAGAATTGGTTATCGCATGACCATACAATTGAAACCAATCCTTTTCTAATCGGTAGCACTGCTAAAATACTATTTTTTAAAAAAAATTGCACTGCTTGCTTCTGTATTTCAGATTTAACTTTAAGCTCAAATGATAGAGCTGTCTGCTTAAAATCATGCTTTAATAAATTGATTGATATTTTTTCTCTGATCATTGAATTAGCGCCATCACATGCAATTATGATCGATGCTTTATGTTCTTCATTGTGTAGCTTTAAAATTGCTTGCTCTTGTTCTTTTTTAATCTCAAAATCATTAGATAATTTTTTGAAATTTTTTTCATTATTCAATGTTTTTTTTATCGCTTCATTAAAATTTTTTTCATTTACCATGTAAGCAAGTGCAGGCTTTTGAACATCTTCTGCATTGAGGGTGACAGAATTTTTAATAGAACTATCAAAAATTTTCATACTTTTAATTTCGCTAAGTGACTCAAAAAATAATGAGGGAAACCCAAGTGACCTTAGCCAGTCGACACAGGATGGAGACAGCGCAAAAGTTCTGTTTTTTATTTTTGATACTTTTGCAAAATGGTTGATTTCAAAACCTTTTGATTTCAACATAATATGCAGAAGCTCTCCGATTAAACCACCACCTATGATAATAATTTTCTTTTGAATATCATTCACCATAACTCATCTTCCTGACAAATGATTGTTTGATAGGTCTTGCAATATCCAATAAAGAAAGCGCATAGCCTCTAACTTTTTTTAGGCCTACCAGATCATTCGAAAAGCTCTTTACGAGCATTTCAGTGAAATTAAGTATTTTCTTTCGCTCGCCCGCTCTTGAATGTTTATATTCATCAAGCAGAGCTTCTAAACTTTTTATCTTTGAGCGACCTATTAAAGACTGATTAAGCTTGTAAGCATCCCTTAACCCGGTATTTAAGCCTTGTCCAGCAACGGGATGCATGGTCTGTGATGCATTTCCGAGAGCAACAATATTTGAATGCATTACTTCCACATATGTTTGTTTTAAATCAAATGAGATTCTTTTCTCACATTCTAGAAAGCTTCCAACCCTGTCGCCAAAGCTTTCATGAAGCTGTGATAAAAAACTTTCTTGATTCAATTGTTCAAGCTTTTCTATAAATTTGCTTGGCCCTGTCCAAACCAATGAGAATTTATCGTTTCTATTGGGTAATAAGGCAATAGGCCCATTTGAGGTGAATCTTTCGTAGGCAATATTACGATGAGGTATTTCAGTCAATACCTTAGTTACAATCGCAGTATGATCGAAGTGTTTTATTTTTTTATTTAACTCCAACCCTTCAATATCTTCGGCAGCTCCATCAGCCAAGATAACAAATTCACTTTTCAGGTTTTTTATTTTATTGTTAGTTTCTAATGAAAGATTGAGTATAGCTTTTTCATCTATACATTTAGTAACCTTTGTTTCATAAAATGTCATAATGTTGCTTATGCATTCTATCTCTTCCTGAAGGACAGCCATTAGATCACCGTAGGAAATAATATATCCCAATGATTCTTCATTGAATTCTCCAGCATCCAATAAAGTTCTACCAAAAGAACCAACCTGACTTGTATGTATTTTCTCTATCTTAGTTATGTTTTTGTCTAATCGATCCCAAATTCCAATTTCCTCCAAAATAAGTCGGCTTCCATTTGAGAGTGCGAGTGCTTTATTATCTTGGTCAGTGGCGCCACGATTTTTAGACTCAAAAATTTGAATTTTAACTTTACTAGCATGGTTTAATATTGCAAATACCAGCCCAACTGGGCCACCACCAATAATTGCACAATCAGGCATTTGACGTCCCAATAACTTCTTCGAGCTCTTTTATTTCTTTTGGTGCATTCTTACTTAAAACATCATGGCCAGCAGAAGTGACTAAAACATCATCTTCTATCCTTACCCCTATTCCCCAAAATTCTTTTGAGACATGGTCGGATGGTCTGATATAACAACCCGGCTCGATAGTCAGTACATTTCCTTCAGTAAACTTTACAGCCTGTGAATTCTTAGATTTAGATAAATATTTTCCTACATCATGCACATCCAAACCAAGCCAATGACTTGTTCTATGCATAAAGAACTTTTTATATAATTCTTTTTCATAAACTTCATCTCTTGAACCAATTAAAACACCCAGATCTATTAAGCCATCAATAATAATTTTAAGTGCTTCCTTGTGTGGGTCATCAAAAAAATGTCCTACTTTAACTTTTTCAATGGCAGCTTTTTGTGCCGATAGAACTAATTGATAGATTTCTTTCTGAGCAGAAGAAAATTTACCATTTACGGGAAAGGTTCTTGTAATATCCGAAGCATAACTTCCTACTTCACATCCAGCATCTATTAATAACAGATCTCCATCCTTCATTTGGGAATCATTTTCAATATAATGGAGGGTACAACCATTAATCCCAGATGCGACAATTGATGAATAAGCTGAGTTGCGGGATCCCAACCTAAAGAATTGATTTAAAATTTCTCCTTCAATTTCATATTCATATTTATCAGGTGCAGTTAATTTCATAGCCTGTATATGTGCATTTGCTGCAATATCTGCTGACTTTCTCATTAAATTAACTTCAAAATCATTTTTAACAACTCTCATACCATCAAGTATTTCAGATAAATCTTCTCTTAATTTATTATTTATCTCGAACCACTTAGGGCTAAAGATATGACCAGCCCTAGAAGAGGGCAATAAAAATATTTTTTTACTTTTTATAAATTTTGGAATCAGCTTCTGAGCGTCAGCCAATGGATAACCCTCATCAAATAAAAATTCTTTTGATGCCTGCTTAGGGCCATATACATATCCATTCCAGATCTCTTTTATTTCATCTTTAGGCTGACAAAAAATAATTGATTTTGGATTTTTTCCTCCAAAAATCATTACGATTGTCTCTGGCTCCGGAAATCCTGAAAGATAATGAAAATTACTATCAGATCTAAATGGGTAGTGACAATCCTTATTTCTTACAGATTCCTTCGAGTTCACGATGATAGCAACACTGTCATCTAATAAAGATGCAAGCCTATCTCTTCTGCCTTTAAATTCTTTATAATCTTTCATACCTTTACTCATCTGAATTAATTATATTTAAACGCTCTGGTGTACCTACATCTGACCAAATCCCTTCAAATAATTCACCTTGAATGCAATTTTTATTTATTGCAATTTCTAATATTGGTGACAATTTAATTTTACTCCCCTCTGTTAATTCAGAAAAAAATTTGGGGTCATAAATAGCAATGCCCGAAAAAGTTAACAGCCTATCAGAATTCATCGTTAAGGCACCATCATCCAACAGCCCAAAGTCACCTTCGAGATTATGTTCTGGGTTATTGACTAGTACTAGATGGCCCATACTTCCAGTGTGTAAAGATCTAATTGTAAGATTTTTGTAATCATAACTTGAAAAAATATCCGCATTGATTGCTACAAAAGGGTCATCGCCTAAGTACTTAATAGCTTTCTTTATTCCTCCCGCAGTTTCTAAGGCCTCAATCTCTTCTGAGATGGATATATTTAATTCCCAATTAGAGCCATCGCCGACAAATTCGATTATCTCTTTTGATAAATATGACACATTGATAACAACATCTTTAAAGCCAGCTTCACATAACTTACTTAAATGCCAGTCTATCAAGCATCTCCCCTTAACCTTTAATAAAGGTTTGGGACAGTTTTGAGTTAAATGGCCCATTCTCTTTCCTCTCCCTGCTGCAAGGATCATTGCTTTCATTTAATTACCTTACCCAAAAAATTTCTTAACTGATGAAAATCTCGATACCTCTCAGTCGCATCCATTAAATACTTCTCAACCAATGGAATATTCTCAAGATACTGATTTTTTTTGTCTCTAATAGAAAGTCTTGCGAAGATACCTAAAATTTTTAGATGTCTCTGAATACCCATACATTCAAAATCTTTATAAAAAGTTGAAAATTCTAAATTAGTAATGAGATTATTGCTCTTAGCTTTTTCCCAATACCTTACAACATGGTCTAGAACGATTTCCTCATCCCATTCAATATAAGCATCCTTTAGCAGTGAAACAAGATCATAAGTGATGGGGCCTACTAAAGCGTCTTGGAAATCTAAAATACCTGGATTATGTGATTTTAGATTCATCAAATTTCTACTATGATAATCACGATGAACAAAAAATTTTTCTTGGCTAAAAACTTTTTTACTAATTTCCTCAAAACAGGTTACTAATTCTTCATATTCTTTATTACTTAGCTCAATTTTTTTATATTTTCTTAGGTACCAATCTATAAATAGAACCATCTCATCAAACAGCATTTTATTTGTATAGATTTGACAAAAATCTTTTTTGACAAATTTCTGCATTTGAAAAAGTGACTCAATTGAATCATTATACAAGCGCTGTTGATTGTCATCATTTAAGACGTCTAGATAAGTATTATTTCCAAAATCCTGCATCAAGATAAATCCGAGTGTATTGTCTTCTTCGTATATATCTGGGACATTCACTTCAATTGAATTAAGCATTTTACCAATTTTTAAAAAAGATTCGATTGATTCATTTTGTGGAGGGGCATCCATTACTATGAAGCTATCTTCAAGTGTCTTTACTCTAAAATAACTTCTAAAGCTTGCATCACTTGAAGCAGTAGAAATAGAAAAATCTATTTCCAATTTTTTGGAGAGCCAATCTTTTAATAAATCTGTCCTTTTTGAACTATCCAAATGAATTTCTCTTTGATAATAAAATAAGTTCTTTTTTAATTTACATGAGTTATAATCCACAACTCACTGATTTATATATTAGTTTTTAAAATAAAGACTAAGGTTAATTAAAAATTTAAATGCTTAAAATGACTATATCAGGTTTCGAATAATTTGAATTTAAGAACAAAAAAAATATGGGTTTTGTTGTTTGTATTTTTTTCTTTAAAAAATACAAATCTTATTGCTGATGAGAAAAATCAAGGTGCATCTTCGCCTGTTGAAAACTTAACAGAAAGTAGAATAGTCATTGAAGGTGACTCTTTAGAAAGCATTCTTGACAGAAAGCTTAGGGCTTCAGGAAATGCCTTGATTTCCAAAGGCAACCAATCAATAACAGCTGATTTTATTGAGTATGATCAAATATCTGAACAACTTTATGCGAAAGGTCAAATTACAATAACTACTCCTAACCTTGAGCTAAAGGGGACAGAACTGGAAATGTCATTAGCTGAAAATACAGGGTCTATTGCAAATGGATCTTTTGTTGCAAACATAAATGAAAATAACACTTCCAAATTTAACAAAAAGCTTAGAGGTACTGCTACAAAAATATTTTTAGAGGGGGAGGATAAAAAGAAATTAGAATTCGCTAAAGTTACAACTTGTGAAGCAGGCCAAAATGAATGGTTTATCACAAGTAAGGAGACAGTTATCGATCAGTCATCAGGTAATATCAAAGCAAAAGATGCTTTACTTTCACTTAGAGGTATCCCGATCATGTACTCACCTTATGTTGATTTCTCCCTAACCTCGCAAAGAAGGTCAGGCTGGCTACTTCCAACTGCTGGAACAACAACCACTAGCGGGTTTGAGACTTCTATCCCATACTACTTTAATTTATCGCCTACTTATGATGCAACGCTTACCAGTCGCTATATGGAAAAAAGAGGTTTACAGCTTGATGGTGAATTTAGATATATGAAAGAAAATTTTGAAGGAATTTCCCAAATTCAATATTTAAATAAGGATAGTGAGGCTGATATAGATAATCGATATCTAATAGACATTAAACATAAGCATAATTTTGGCCATGGGTTTTCTGGTACGATTGAATATGAGAAAGTCAAAAATAATGATAATGATTATTTTGCAGATATGTCTACAAGCATTGCAGTTACGAGCCAGGTAAGCTTGAGACAAACAGCACATTTAGATTATGAAATGACTGATGATTTATCTGATGTCAAAGCTAGCTTGAAGGTGCAAGAATTTCAAAATCTATCTTCTGCATCTCCATATGAGCTTAAACCCAGTTTTAATGTAAGTTTCAAAAAAGACTGGGAGGATAAAGAAGATCAATCATTGTTTCTACAAACAGATGTAAATATGATGTATGACGAATTCGATAAAGGTGATAATGCAGCAGATAACATTGCTACTGGCTCAAGAGTTGCCTCAACACCTAGCATTTCATTTCCAATGGAAGCCAGTTTTGGATACTTAAAACCAAAGTTGATGGCAAATCTAAGGCACTATGATCTTGATGATGCTAAAACCTCACAAAAAAGTATAGCCGTTCCAACCGTATCGCTTGATTCTGGCTTATACCTTGATCGACCTTTTGAGATGAGCGGCTACAATTTTATTCAGACACTTGAACCAAGAGTTTTTTATACATATACCCCTTATGAAGATCAAACCGAACTTCCGATGTTTGATACCTCTTTGAACGAAATAAATTCAACAACAATTTTCCAAGAAAATCAGTTTTCTGGTCAAGATAGAGTTATGGACACCAATGCTATTACAACAGCTCTGACTACAAGGATTATAGATGATTCTGGTTATGATTGGATGCTATTGACCATGGCACAAAGATTTTATCTGTCTGATAGAGAGGTACTAAATGAACCACAATTTGATGGCTCATCATACAAAGGAGATAAGTCAGATTTCTTAATAAGCGCCCAAGCGAACTTAACAAAATCATTAAGATTAACTTCTGATTATGAATACAATTTTTCTGAAGACACGACCAATAAATTCACTGCAGCAGGAAAGTTTTCGCCTGAACCCGGTAAGGTTCTTAATGCCTCTTATCGTCAAGTTATAAACCCATCTTCTGGTATTTATGATGTCAAACAATATTTAGTATCTGCTCAATGGCCTCTAAGTTCTGGCTGGTCAGCCCTTGCAAGCTATAATTATGATTTATATAAACGTCAAGATATTGAATCTATGGTCGGAGCTGAATATGATGCAGGTTGTTGGACAGCACAAATGATGTTTCATAGACTTCAACTTGCTACTAACGAAGAAGCAACGGATACTTTTTTCCTGATGCTTGAAATTGGTGATCTTGGATCATTTGGTCAAGGAGATAAGTCAGGATTATTCAACATTATGAATAGAACAGTCCAGGGAAGTTCATTTGCGAGTGATCTACCTGATCAATACCGTGAGAAAAATTTTGAAGACATAAATCTAGTTAACCCAGAACCAATATATTTAGACTAAATGATCATTAAAGTTACTTTTATCTTTGCACTAATAATCCTACAAAATATTTTTTTAAAAAATCCAGTCTATGCTGCTGAAAAATATATTGAAGTTGACAGCATTATTGCCATTGTCGAAACAAGAACAATTACAAACTTAGAACTAAATAAAAATAAAGAGAAGCTTAAAAAAGCCTACTCACAAAAAGGGGGGGGGATACCTACTGATAAGGAAATTACAAAATTATCTCTTGATCAGCTAATTACTGAAAAATTAGTGATTGAATATGCATTGATGCAGGGCATAAGTATTGATGGAGAACGACTCAATAATGTAATCAAGAGTATCGCTAAGTCTAACAACATATCTATAGAAGAGTTAATTAAAGAAATTGAAAAAGATGGTTCAAGTTATTCTGACTTTAGAGAGAATATTCGTGTTCAATTAATTTTTGATCAAGTAAAAAAAAGAATCATTAGCGCAAATGTGAAAATATCTGAATTTGAAATTGACAACTTCATTGAGCTCCAAAAAGAAAGGACTCCCACCAAATATAATTATTCTCATATTCTTATAGAATATATTAAAGATGATGATGAAAAAACAAAATTAAAATTGAATAAAGTAGTAAATCTGCTTAAAGAAAACAATTTTAATGAAGTAGCAATAGACTACTCAGATGGTCCTACGGCAGAGAAAGGAGGGATAATGGGGTCAAAAAAAATTGATGCTATTCCAGACATATTTATTGATAGCTTAAAATCAATGAAAATTGGAGAGATGAGTAAACCAATAAAAAGCTCAGGTGGGTATCATATAATCAAATTGAATCAAATTGAAGAATTTGAAATGGAAACCATTATTGTTAAACAATCAAAAGTTAAACAAATCTTACTCAAAAAGAATCAAATTGTATCTGAAAATGAAATCAAGAAAAAACTAGCACACATTAGAAATTTAATTATCGATGGTATGAGTTTTTCCGAAGCTGCTGAAAAATATTCAGAGGATGGTTCCGCAGCAAACAAAGGAGATTTAGGTTGGTTAAATCCAGGAGATACTATCCCTGAATTTGAAAAAGAGATGGATGATTTAGGATTGGATGAAATTAGCCAGCCAGTTAAAACAGCACTTGGTTGGCATTTAATCCAAGTGAGTGAAAGAAGGCAAAAAGATCTATCATCAGAATCATTAAGGCAAAGAGTGAAAGAAAATTTACTTCAGCAAAAGACTAATATCAGATTTAATGATTGGGTTAAAACATTAAGAGAGGGAGCTCATGTAGAAATATGGCTTTATGAAAACTAATGAAAAGAGTACCCAATCTTATTATTACTTCTGGCGATCCAGCAGGAATTGGACTGGATCTTTGTGTGATGCTTGCATTTAAAAAATTTCTGGCAAATATCACAATTATTGGAAATAAAGATGCGATTCTTTCAAGAGCTAAACAACAGAAAAAAAACGTTATTTTTTCGACAAAAATGGGTACACATCTTGGCAACGGAGAACTGAAAATAATTAATTTAGATTATAAAAATCCAGTTGTTTCTGGAAAGCTAGATAAAGGCAATTCATTACAGCAGTTAAATGGATTAAAAAATTCAATTGAGTTATGTTTAAGTAAGAAATTTGATGCTTTAATTACACTTCCAATCCATAAAAAAATTCTTTCGTCAAAAAAAAATAAATTTACTGGTCACACTGAATATATTGCGGATGCTTGTGGTCTTAAAGGTAATGAGGTGATGCTATTATCAAACAAAAAGTTAAATGTTGCTCTTGCTACAACCCATATTGCTCTGAAGGATGTTCCAAGCAAAATTACCCAAGAAAGCTTGTGTGCCACTATTTCAACTCTTCATCATGATCTGAAAAAAAAATTTAATATAAATCATCCAAAAATAACTGTAACAGGTTTAAATCCTCATAGTGGTGAGGATGGTGAGTTTGGTGATGAGGAGATAAAAATAATAAAGCCAGCTATCCGTAAAATGGAAAAGCTAGGTATTTTAGTTAATGGACCTATTCCTGCAGATACCGCATTTACACCAAAAATAATGAAAAAAACGGACTGTTATCTAGCGATGTATCATGATCAAGGATTAGCACCATTTAAAGCTCTCGCCTTCGGAAAAGGTGTTAATGTCACACTCGGATTGCCAATTATAAGGACATCGGTAGACCATGGGACTGGGCTTGACATTGCTGGCTCAAATAAAATTGACCCTAGTAGTTTTTTTGAATCAATAAAATTAGCGATTAGTTTAGCTAAAAATCAATATTGAAAGCAAAAAAAAAATTTGGTCAAAATTTTTTAGTTGATCGTTATTTTATATCTCAAATCATTAAGGAAATTAATCCAAAAGAAGACGACCATATACTAGAAATTGGACCGGGCAAAGGTGCAATCACCGACCCTATATTAAAGAAAATCAATCATATCTCAGTTGTTGAAATTGATCCTGATATGATAAAAATTTTAAAGAATAAAATTAGCCCTATAAACATATCGATATTAGCTGAAGATATTCTAAATATGAATAATGAGTTCTTTGAAAAATTTAATAAAATTATTGGAAATTTACCCTATTACATAGCCACTGAAATAATATTAAAACTTACAAAAATATATAGTTCTTCTTCTGAACTTTATTTTATGGTTCAAAAAGAAGTTGCTGAAAGAATAACTGCTAAACCATCAAACAAATCCTTTGGGCGGTTATCGGTTATCCTTCAGTATTATTTTGATACTGAACTTTTATTTGAGTTACCACCAGTGGCATTTTCTCCACAACCTCAAATTACTTCTGCATTTATTAGGTTGATAAGAAAAACAAGGAATAGCCATAAAGTCATTGATAAGGAGAGCTTCGAACAAATTATTAAAATAGCTTTTTCCCAAAAAAGAAAAACGATTAAAAATAACTTTAAAAATATTTTATTTAACAAAGATTTTTTAAACCTTGAAATATCGCCAGAAATCCGAGCTGAAACACTTACCGTAGAACAATTCATAAAATTAGAGAATTATGTCACGCAAAATAATATAAATTTTGATTGCTGATATAATTCAACTGTTTTTTAGGAGTAAAAATGAAAATAATATTAATTGGTGCCCCAGGAGCTGGAAAAGGAACCCAAGCTGCTTTCTTAAAAGAAAAATATAAAATTCCTCAAGTATCGACAGGTGATATGCTTCGAGCTGCAGTAAAAGGAAAAACAGATTTAGGGTTAAGGGCTGAAGATTTTATGAATCAAGGTCAGTTAGTTCCTGACAACTTAATAATAGATTTAGTTAAACTGAGAATAAATGAGGATGACTGCAAAAATGGTTTTCTTCTTGATGGTTTTCCAAGAACAATTCCGCAAGCTCAAGCAATGATAGATGCTAAAATAGATATCGAGTACGTTATTGAAGTAGCTGTTCCAGATAATGAAATCATCAATAGACTCACAGGTAGAAGAATTCACCTTGCTTCAGGAAGGATTTATCATACAACTCACAACCCTCCAAGAAAAGATGGAATCGATGATGTAACAGGTGAACCACTCATTATTCGTGATGATGATAAAGAAAATACGATTATTAAGAGACTCAAAACCTATCATGAGCAAACAGAACCACTTGTTAATTTTTATTCAGATTTAACTAAAAAAAATTCGTCAAATACACTTAACTTTATTTCAATTGATGGAGTAGATAAGCCTGATAATATAAATTCAAAAATTGTAAATAAATTAAAATAAATATGCAAGAAGACTATCCATTTAAAGAAATAGAAAAAAATATTCAAAGTTTTTGGGATACCAATCAAACATTTGAATCTGCAGAAAATTCAAAAAATAAAAAATATTATGTTTTATCAATGTTCCCTTACCCAAGTGGAAAGCTTCATATGGGTCATGTCAGAAATTACACAATTGGTGATGTAATTTCAAGATTTAAATTAATGAATGGATTTAATGTTATGCAGCCTATGGGTTGGGATGCTTTTGGGCTGCCTGCTGAAAATGCAGCGATTCAAAATAAAACCGCACCAGCAAAGTGGACATATCAGAATATCGAGCATATGAGAGAGCAGCTAAAAGAGCTCGGGCTTGCCGTTGATTGGCAAAGAGAAATTGCAACATGCTCTGTTGAGTACTATAAGTGGGAGCAGTGGCTTTTCTTAAAACTTTACAAGCAGGATATGATTTATAAAAAAACATCAACCGTCAATTGGGATCCAGTTGACCAAACAGTTTTGGCTAATGAACAGGTAGTTGATGGAAGGGGATGGAGATCAGGAGCGCTGATTGTAAGAAAAAAGATTCCTCAATATTTTATGAGAATTACAAAATATGCTGACGATCTTCTTGATGGCCTTAAAGATTTAAATGATTGGCCAGAGCAAGTCAAAATAATGCAAAAAAACTGGATTGGGAGAAGTGAAGGTTGTGAGATTGATTTTAAACTCATCTATAAAAATAATTTACCGGAAGACCTTTCAAATAATAAGATTAATAAAATAAAAGTTTATACCACAAGACCAGATACTATAATGGGAGCGACATTTTTAGCAATTGCCCCTGAACATAAATTATGTCAAATGATTGATGACGTTCAGATACAATCATTTATTAAGAATCTTAGTAATAGTGTTTCAGAAGCCGATATATCAACAGCAGAAAAGGTAGGAGTTTTTACTGGTCATTACGCCTTACATCCTATTTCAAACAAAAAAATACCTATTTGGATTGCAAATTATGTATTAGCTGGATACGGTGAAGGTGCAATTATGGCTGTTCCTGCCCACGATGAAAGAGACTTTGAATTTGCAAAAAAATATGAGCTACCCGTTATTCAGGTAATAAAAAATGAGTCAGGAATTGATGAATTAGCCTATACAGGTAATGGAAAATTGATTAATTCAGATGAATTTAACGGGATAGAGAGCTCTGCTGCTCAAAAAATCATTACTAAAAAAATTGAATCCTTAAAAAAAGGTAAAGGGAAAATACAATATCGCATAAGAGATTGGGGTATTTCAAGACAACGATATTGGGGCTGCCCAATTCCCATGATTTATTGTGAAAAATGTGGTGATGTACCAGTAGAAGAAAAAGATCTTCCTATAGAGCTGCCTGAAAGTATTAAAATTGATGCGCAAGGATCACCTTTAAAGAAACTAAAAGATTTCACAGAGTGTATTTGCCCAAATTGCGGTAGTAAGGCGAAAAGAGAAACCGATACACTGGATACTTTTTTTGAATCCTCTTGGTATTTCGCAAGGTATGCTAGTTTTGATCAACCTGATGCAATGCTTGATAAACGAGCAAAATATTGGCTGCCAGTAGACTACTATGTTGGTGGCATTGAGCATGCGATCTTGCATCTTTTATACGCACGGTTTTTCAATAGAATTTTATACGATATGAATTTAGTTGATACTACCGAGCCATTTAAAAAGTTATTGACGCAGGGGATGGTTCTTAAAGATGGAACCAAAATGTCAAAATCTAAAGGGAATACCGTTGACCCTAATGAATTAATAAAAAAATATGGTGCTGATACCGCCAGACTTTTTATTATGTTTGCTGCTCCAGCAGAACAAAGCTTAGAATGGTCAGACAAAGGTATTGAGGGCTCTCACCGGTTTCTAAAAAAACTTTGGTCATTAACTTTCGTCCACCATAATAATCAAGAAGATTTAGGAAGTATAAGTGAAAAAGAAATAACCAAGCTACGTTATAAGCTTCACTCTTCATTAGAAAAAGTAACAGATGACTTAAATAGACGTAATAGTTTTAATACAGCCATCTCTTCAATTATGGAGCTCATTAATGCGTATTCAAAGTCTCATGATATGAGAACGATATCATTCAAATTAAGGCAAGAAATGTTTGAGAATGTCATATTGATGTTGAACCCATTTGTGCCCCATATTTCAAAAGCATTATGGGAGATTCTAAATCCTGAAAATTCAATCGAAAATTCACAATGGCCGCAAGTTGATAAAAATGCACTTATCAAAGATGAAATTTCAATCGTGCTTCAGGTGAACGGTAAGTTGAGAGCAAATATGCTAATATCAATTGAAGATGCAGAAAGTGAAATTAAAAACAAAGCACTTTCTCATGAAAATATAAAAAAGTACACGGATAAAAGAGAAATAATAAAAACCATCTATGTTAAAAATAAATTAGTGAATATTGTGGTTAAGAATTAAATTATGCAAATTTTTTTAAAAGAATTGGCTATTTTAGGGTTTATCTTATTGATAAGCGCATGTGGCTTCCAGTTAAGAGGTGATATACAAGCAAATTTTGATTCTATTTCAATTTCAGGAGGCACGTCGAGCTTCAATAAAACGCTCCAAAGGAAATTTAGGCAAGCTGGAATCTCAATAAAAAGTACCTCCGAAGCAGAAAAAATTGTAGAAATAATAAAGAATAAATTTACTAAAACAATATTGACCTTGACAGGTACAGGCGCAGTAAGCGAATATCAACTAGATTATGTAGTTACTTATCGATTCAAAAGTAAGGATGGTCCATGGAACCTTCCGGTAATGATTGAAGCTTCAAGAACTTATACTTATGATGATTCAGATATTCTAGCTAAAGATGAAGAGGAAAAGAGGCTTGTATCAGGCATGGAAGATCAGTTAATTAAAACAATGGCTACACAAATTTCACTCTCAAAATAAAATGAAAGTAAAATTTGCGCCAACCAATATACTTTCAAATCTACAAGAAAATAAAAAAAATTGTTTGGTCGTTGTTGGCAAAGAACCAATACAAATTTGTGCTGTAAAAGATGACATCAATAAGTCATGTCAAAATGATTCAATAGATAAAATTAAAATAAAAGTTGAAAATGACATTGATCTTAATCAGCTTGATGGAACGTTTAATAATCAATCACTTTTTAGCTCACAAATAATATATGAATTCGAAGTATCTGATGGGATCATCAAAAAAGAAATTAAGGAATATATTCTAAAAAAAATAGATGAACACATAGATAGCTATTTTATTTTTTATTTTCAAAAAGATTTTAAAGAATATAAAAAGCAAAATTGGTTTGAGCTACTTAAAAATTTTAGTCTTACAATAGTTGCTGAGGAACCTAATATTGAACAAATCTCTCAAGCAATAAATGATAGAACGGACTATCATCAAGTGAAACTTACAAATGAAGCAAAAAAACTCCTTACTAATTACTCAATGGGTAATCTAATGCAAGCTGAGAATGATATAAAAAAATTAAAATTAATCTATGATGAGCAAGAAGTTGATGAATCATTACTTTTAAGTCTTATTACTAATGGCTCAAAATATGATGGCTTTAATTTTATCGAATATTGCATCAAGGGAGACTTAAAAAAAACAAATGAAGCAGCCCTGTATCTTAAAGAAGAAGGAGTGCAGCCTTTAATGATTAATGGCTTATTCGCTTGGTTTTTCAAAGCCGTTTCTAGAATTAAATTATCAAATAATCAAGCTATTAACTCAAATACTTTAATGAAATTAAGAATTTTTGGTGCTTCTCAGAATTTAGCTTCACAAGCAATTAGATCATTAAGTACAAAACAAGTAGAAGCTTGCTTAAATAAAATTCAGGAGATAGATCAAATAGGTAAAGGTATCAAAATGGGAGACTCTTGGTTAGAAATAAATAGGTTTTCAATGGGAATAGCAAAAATGATGAATAGAGGAATAAATTTAAAAAATGGATGAGTATATTCAAAAAATTGGCGCTAATGCAAGAGAAGCTAGTCATAAACTTTCTTATGTAACAACCAACCAAAAAAATAATTTTCTTGAAATTTTAGCAAAGTCTATTAATGAGAATCAAAAAAAAATCATTGAAGCTAATTCTTTAGATCTTTTAGAGACTAATAATGGTAATTTTGATGATGCCTTTATTGATAGGATGACATTATCAGAATCTAATATTGAAAATATGTGTAAGGGAATATTACAAGTAAAGAACCTTGAGGACTTAATTGGTAAGGTAATGAATAGAAAAAAAAGACCTAGTGGAATAGAGGTCTGTCAGATGAGAGTGCCAATAGGTGTGATTGGAATGATTTACGAATCAAGACCTAACGTAACAGTAGATTCAGCAGCTTTATCTATCAAATCAGGTAATGCCATTATTTTAAGAGGTGGTAGTGAAACAATTAATTCTAACAAATATCTAGGAAAATTAATCACTGAAGCACTAATTGAGTCAGGATTACCCGAAAAAGCTGTACAAATTATTGAATCTACCGACAGAAAGCTTGTTGAGAGCCTGATAAAGATGGATGAATTTGTTGATGTCATTATCCCAAGAGGTGGTAAAAGTCTTATCCAAAAAATAATTGATTGTGCGACGATTCCTGTAATTAAACATTTAGATGGAAATTGTCACATTTATGTGGATGAATTTGCAGATATTGATAAAGCAGTTTCTATCGTAGACAACTCAAAAACTCAGAGGCTAGGAACATGTAATACGCTTGAGTCACTTGTTGTATCATCAAAAATTGCTGAAGAGTTTCTTCCTAGAATTTATAAAATATTTGATGAGAAAAATATCGAAATTCGTGGATGCAAAAAAACAAAACAAATCATTGGCGAAATTAAACTTGCCACCGACCAGGATTACTTTGAAGAATTTCTTGGTCCATTTATTTCATGTATTATTGTTAACTATCTTGAAGAAGCAATAAATCATATTAATAAATATTCATCTAAGCATACTGAAGCAATAATTACAGATAACGAAGCTAATGGGCTTGAATTTATTAGGGCAATTGATTCATCAAGTGTCATGATTAATGCATCAACAAGATTTGCTGATGGTTTCGAATATGGCCTAGGGGCAGAAATTGGTATTTCAACAGATAAGATTCATGCAAGAGGGCCAGTCGGGCTTGAGGGTTTAACATCTTTAAAATATATTGTTTTTGGTCAAGGTGAAATTAGATAACAATTTAAAATCGATGCCTCTAGTTGGTTTGTTTGGTGGGGCATATGATCCTATTCATAATGGTCATTTAATGATTGCTGATAACCTGATTAATAAGTTAGAACTTGATCAATTAATTTTCATACCAACTGGAATATCTGTAACAGATAAAAATTTAACATCAGCAGATCATAGATTAAATATGATTAGGCTTGCTCTGACAAATAAAAAGTTAAATGTTTCATCATATGAAATAGACAACAGCCTTTATGAAGAAAAATCATTTACTTTCGATACGCTTAAACACTTCTTTGAAAAAAATGATGCCATTAATTTTTTTATCATGGGAAGTGATAATTTCTTAAAAATTAATACATGGAAAAACTGGGACAAACTTCTTAATTACGCTCATATTATTTTAATTGATAGGCAGATTTCCAGTCTCTCTTCTATTAGAGACAACGAGATAAAAGAATTTTATAAGCAACATTTAGAAGAAAACTTTAAAAATTTAAAGCTAAAAAGAAGTGGTTATATATATAAACACCAAATAGATTATATTGACATAGCCTCTTCAGAAATAAGAGAAAGAATTCAACTAGAAAAAGAAGTTAGTAATGTTATACCGGAAAAAATTAAAAGATATATAGCTTCCAATAACCTCTACAAATCATTTGGCCAAGATATATAATTTTTTAAATTTTCGTTTTTTTGTTCTGGGCTATATGGAATAGTTCCAATAAGAGGCTGCTCTATTCTTTGTCTTAGCGAGGAAATATTTGCGTCAACCTCATGCATATTATTATCCAAAATATTAGCTACCCACCCAAAAATTTTTTGGCCTCTATTTAATATTGCTTCTATAGTTAAAAGGCTATGATTTATACAACCTAATTTAATACCTATGACAATAATAATTGGAATATTAAGTTCGTCGACTAAATCAGCTATGGAAGCACTCTCCCCTAATGGAACTAAATAACCCCCTGCTCCCTCAATAAAAAGGTAATCTGCACTACTTTTTAAGGTTTCTGCATGACTTTTAATTTTTTTAAAATCTATTTGAATATTATTTTTTTGGGCAGCGATGTGCGGGGCAATAGGCTCATCAAATGAATATATATTAATTTCACCTACTTCTAATTTAAGGTTTGATTCATATTGAAGTAAATTAACATCTTTATTTGCAGTTTCACCATTTTTTTTATCAACGCCTGCAGCAATTGGTTTCATGCCTATAACTTTTTTACGATGAAATTTAATGAATTGCATTAGAACACAGGTGACAAAAGTTTTACCTATACCTGTATCTGTTCCTGTAACAAAAAAAGTATTATTCATGTTTTATCTCAAATGTTTTGAAGTTTTGATTTTTATTCATATTCCACGCATGCCCATAAATCACCTCATATGTTGCAGGAAGTAGTCCAGACCTTTTATATTTTTCATATTCTGTAGAGATTCTCTTGAAGTGATTTTTGCCTCTAAGGCCATTTTTTTCCTGGCTATTTGAGCTTGTTGCACCTATATTTTTAATATCTACAAATAATTTTTCAACATTACTATAAGTGAGTATATATTCATCTGAATCTAAAACAGGGTCAGAAAAACCGTTTGCCACTAACATATCCCCTATTTCATGCATATCGGTAAAACTATTGACGGTATCATTTTGAGATAGTTTTTTATTGATTGCTGATAATTCAGTTAATGTTTTAGGGCCAAATGTACTAAAAATGAATAGCCCTCCATAGTTTAAAATCTCTTTAATGCCTAGGAAGGTTTTATTTAGATCCGTGCACCATTGAAGAGAGCTTGATGTCCAGACTAAGTCTATTAAATTTTTTTTAATTGATAAACGCTCCATATCTCCGCAAATATATGAAATATTATTCTTTCCTAGTATTTTTTTTAAACCTAAAAAATCTTTCTCTTTTGATTTAGCGCACATCAACATTCTTTCTGAAAAATCATAATTGATAATATTTTTATTCTTATAAATATTTTTAAAAACTGAATTATTTTCGCCTGTTCCTGAACCTAAATCTAAAATAAAATTTGGCGCTAACTTAATGAGCGATAGGCGATCAAACAAATCTAATGAGATTTGTTTTTGCAGAACTGAATAATCATCATATGTCATTGCAGCGCGATTAAATGCTATTCTTTTTATTTTTTTATTGATCATTTTGTAAAAATTTTTTAACTGATTTAGTCATTGTTTCCCTGTGGCTAATAAATAACATATGGTTAGCTCCTTTTATCTCTTTTAAAGTAGACCCCTTAATTTTCTCATATAGCCAAATGGATGCCTTTATGCTGGTAAGTCTATCCTTGTCCCCTGCAATTATTAACGTGGGCTTATCAATTTTGTTCACTTCATTTCTTAGGTCAGTTTCCTTTAAAACATTAAGTGCGGACTGCATACCATTCTTATTTACACTCTTTAATTCAATAAATTCTCTTTTTAAAAATCCCATCATGTTTTTTGAATCATTAATACTCCGTGTTTGAATTAGAAAAAATTTCATAAGGGTATCATTTAAATTTTTCTTTGCTTCCATTTCAAAATTTAAAAAAAATTCTTTATCTACACCGTAAGCCCAATCTTTTTTTTCAACAAAACATGGTGTTGTAGACATTAAAATTAATTTTTTGACAAATTCAGGCATTTTGACTGCCATGAACATAGCAACTTGTCCCCCTAATGACCATCCTATTATATTGCACTTTTTTATTGGCACATTAGCTTTTATCTCTTTTGCTATATTCTCTAATGTGTATGGCGAAATTGAAGAACTACCACCCATACCTGGAAGATCGACCACATAGACCGAAACAAATAACTTCAATTCACCTACTAAAGAAGTCCATATTTCACTATTTACACCCCACCCATGGATCATTAAAAGAGGCTCTCCCCTTCCTCCTAAGGATTTAATTTTCATTTTTAACTATTTCATTTATAGCTTGAGCTAATTTTCTAATGTCCCCTTCGGAATGAAGGGCTGAAATTGAAACTCTTAAGCGTGAACTTTCTATCGGAACGGTTGGAGGCCTTATAGCGGGTACATATAACCCTAATTTGTTAAGAAGTTTGGAAATCTTTATTGTCTTTTTAGCATCTTTAATCATTAATGGTTGGATTGGAGTAATTGAGTCTACTAAGAGATTTTTTTGATTGATTAGCCTTCTAAATAAATACACATAGTCATTTACTTTCTTTCTTAGAGAGTGATTTTTCTTAATTATTTCAAATGATCGTTTAATCCCATACATAAGTGCAGGTTGCTCAGCCGTTGTATAAATATATGCTCTAGACTTATTTATAATGAGATCAACAATTTTTTTATTGGCACATACCAAGGCTCCTGAAATACCTACAGCTTTACTGAGTGTTAATGTATAAATAATCCTCTCTTTTGAAATCTTCTTAATTGAATCCTTTTTTTCAAAATGTTCTAATATTCCCTGACCACTTTTGCCAAGAATTCCATATCCGTGAGCATCATCGATATATAAGTATGCATCATACTTTCTAGCTAATTTAACCAATTCAGGAATGTTTGCTAAATCACCATCCATACTAAAAACACCGTCAGTAACAATCAATTTTTTCTTTTTTGTTTTATTTTCTTTAAGATGATTCTCTAGCGAGACCATGTCACTGTGTGGAAACCGAATAAATTTTCCCCTACTTAGAATACAGGCATCATTTAGTGAGGCATGATTAAGTTTATCCGCATAAATAAAAGAATCTTTCTCAACAATAGTTGTAATTATTCCTAAATTTGCAAGATAGCCAGATGAAAATAATATTGATGATGCAAATCCTATATTATTTTTTGTAATCTTTTCTATATTTTGATGGGCTTCTGTATGTCCTGAAACAAGATGAGAACTACTACCGCCATTCCCATATTTATTAATACCACTGATGATAGCTTTTTTAATTGAGCTGTTTTGAGACAAGCCTAAATAATCATTACTAGCAAAATTAATTAACCAACGTCCATTTATTTTAATTTTATTTTTTTTTCTACCGCTAACTACAACTCTTTTCCTGAGAAGTGATCTTTTTTTTAAATCTTTTAGAGAGGAGTCAATTTCGTCCAGCAAAATCATTTATATAGGCTTTATATCTAAACGCTTAAATAATTGCTGGTCTTTTTCAACATCTGGGTTTCCCGTCGTTAAAAGCTCCTCGCCATAAAAAATTGAGTTAGCTCCTGCAAAAAAAGCTAATGCTTGAATACCATCACTCATACTCTCTCTTCCCGCAGAAAGCCTAACAAAGCTTTTAGGCATACAAATTCTTGCGGTTGCTATCATTCTGATAAACTCAAAATGATCAAGTTCGGACGCATCTATCAAAGGCGTCCCTTCTACTTTAGTTAATAAATTAATAGGGACACTCTCAGGTGGAACATTCATATTTGCAAGTTGATAAATAAGATTTATACGGTCTTCTCTTGACTCGCCCATACCAACAATACCTCCACAGCAAACGTTAATGTCTGCATCTCTAACCCTACTCAATGTATCAAGTCTATCTTGATATGTCCTTGTTGTAATAATATCTCCATAATATTCAGGGGAGGTATCCAAATTATGATTATAGTAATCTAAACCCGCATCCTTTAATCTCTCTGCTTGACCGTCTTTTAGCATACCTAACGTTGCACACGTTTCTAAGCCAAGAGACTTAACCTCGGAAATCATCTCTTCAACCAAACCAATGTCTTTTTCTTTAGGTCCTCTCCATGCTGCTCCCATACAAAATCTGGAAGCACCTGCATCTTTAGCCTGTTTTGCTGCCGAAATTACGTCCTGTATATTCATAATTGGCTCATTATCAACAGTCGTATCGTACCTTGCCGACTGGGGGCAATAGCCACAATCTTCAGAACAACCGCCCGTTTTAATTGACAATAAAGTGCTAAGCTGAACCTTATTGGGATCAAAATTATTTCTGTGGACTTGATGAGCTTGGTATAACAAATCGTTAAATGGTTTATCAAATAAGCCTTGAATGGCTATTTTTTTCCAAACTTCATTTTGAATTATTTGTTTGGTTTTTTTGGGATTTATAAATGAAACAGTTTTTTCTTTTATCGCTGATTCTAATTTAGCCATTGTAAATCCTATATACTTTTAATATAACTATTATAGATGAGTTGTTAAGACTTTTCATTTTATTTATTAACAACTGTGTAAATTTTAATCATATGTTTAATTTAATTCTTTTTGAACCAGAAATACCTCCTAACACTGGAAATATAATACGTCTTTGTGCTAACACAGACTCAATGCTTCATCTGATAAAGCCATACGCGTTTGACCTAAGCAGTAAGAATTTACGAAGAGCTGGTTTAGATTACATAGACCTCACTAATGTCGTAGAGCACGATTCTATTGGTAGCTGCTATAAAACTTTAAACAAAACAAGGTTTTTTGCTGTCACTACAAAAGCTTCGTCTTTATATACAAATTTTAGTTATCAGAAGAATGATTCCTTTATATTTGGGCCTGAAACAAGAGGCCTACCTCATAAGATACTAAATTCCGATGAAATTGAACAGAAAATTAGAATTCCAATGGTCAAAAATAACAGAAGTTTAAATCTATCTAATAGTGTGGGAATTGTTGTATATGAGGCATGGCGCCAGTTAAATTTTGAAAATGGAAGTTAAGCTTTGTTACTCTTGCGTAATTGGTCGTTGAATTAAATCTAAAACAGCCTCTTTAGCTGACTTTTCATGGAAAAGAACATTATTGACTTCATTAGTGATAGGCATGTCAATATTGAGTAATGATGCACGCTTAGAGACCTCTTTGGCTGTATAGACGCCTTCAGCAACATGACCTAAGCCATCTAAAATAGATTGTAGTGATTCTCCCTTTGCAAGCCTTAGGCCAACTTCACGATTACGCGAATATTCACCTGTACATGTCAAAACCAGATCACCCATCCCAGATAACCCTGTAAATGTTTCAGGCTTTGAACCAATTTTTAAACCAAATCTCTTTATCTCGCTAAGACCTCTTGTGATTAAAGCCGCACGCGCATTATTACCAAAACCCATTCCATCAGAAATGCCAGCGGCAATAGCAATTACATTTTTTAGCGCTCCACCAACACAAACACCTGCAATATCTGAGCTAATGTAAGATCGCATATTATTATGATGAAAAAGAGGTGCAATTTTTTTTGAAAATACTCCGTCATTCGTCGCAATTGTGACTGCAGTAGGAAGGCCTCTTATAAGCTCTGCTGCAAAACTTGGTCCAGATAAAACTCCCCAGCTTCTTAAAATATTATTTGAACTTGGAAATTCATCATTAATAACTTCAAATGGAAGTTTTGCTGAGGAGGCTTCTAGCCCCTTATTGGCCCATAAAATCGGGGCGTGAGAGCCTATATTTTTTAAATCTTTTAATGCTTTCCTAAACCCTGCAGTTGGGATTGCGGATAGAATAAAATCGCAATTTAATACCGAATCCTTAAAATTATCATTCAATGACAATAAAGCAGGAAACTTAAAATCTCCTAAGTATTTTGGATTTGATCTTGATTTTTTCATACCAGAAAGATGGCTAGCATCCCTAGCCCATAAAGTTACAGAAGTGTTTCTTGCCAGGTGAATAGCTAGCGAAGTTCCCCAAGCACCTGCTCCCAAAACACAAACCTTCACCCTATAAGCCCCACACTTCTCTAGAGTTTATAAAGCCAATTAAACCTTCAATTTGCGTTTTTACCTGCCCCCAATTACCAACAAGCATAGAGGAGTTTAATTTTAATACCACAAATTTATCAACATTAGCTAGCTTATGACTCTTATCACTTGCTTGATTAAAAATAACTGCGTTATCTTTTAAAATTAAAACAGTTCTTTCATTATGTGTATATTTAGACTCTATCCAACTTATTTTACCATTGTGATCTTTAACTTTTTTCCAATCTTTAAGGCTTACAAGAACCTCTAGTGGATAGCCTTCAGTCACAATAAACATTTTTTCTGTTGTATTGGAAGGGCCTTCAAATAGTATAGCTTGTTTTGTCTTAACTGATATAAAGTCTGCCTGAGCTAAAAAACTCGACAATATAAGCAAAAAAAATAATACAAACTTATAAAATTTTTCAATCAAACTAATTAGCCTTTTTAGCAGCTCCTGCCTCTTTCTCTTTTTGCTGCATATACATCGTCTCAAAGTTAATTGGGTTGAGAAGAACAGGTGAAAAACCAGCTTTAGTAACTAAATCTGATATTGCTTCTCTTGCATAAGGGAATAATATATTAGGACAAGTAATAGCTAAAACCATCTCCATCCCATCCTCAGGAACATTTAAGATTTTAAAAATTCCTGATTGGGTAACTTCGACCAAAAATGCAGTTTCATCAGATTGTTTTGACGTTACTGTAACTTGCAAACTTACCTCGTAATATCCATCGGATAATGGTTTTGCTGCATTATTAAGCTCAACTGAAATTTGAGGTGCTTCTCTATTAGTAAAAATTTCAGGGGAGTTAGGTATCTCAACTGAAACATCTTTAAGGAATAATTTTTCAATGCCAAAGCCTGGCCCTTGATTTTTTGATTCAGATGTATCTATTTTTGTTGAAGCTTTTTTCTTAGTTTTTTTATCTTCGGCCATGTTTATTTCCTAATTTAATTTAATTAACATACATTTAAACCATATTCTATCTCCTAAACATAGAATAATAAATATTTGCTTTTACTTTATTTAATCTTCAAGGATTAGTTTTTCTAGATTTCCATCATTATTAATAGACCTTAGTTGCTCAAAGCCTCCAATATGCTTCTCTCCAATAAAAATTTGTGGCACAGTCTTTTCACCTGTGATTTTTATCATTTCATCCATATAAGAACGGTTTTCATCCACCATAATTTTTTTAATTTTTTTAAAACCTTTATTAAGGAGGAGTTTTTCCGCATTCACACAGTAAGGGCAAAACTTAGAGCTGTACATAAGAATTTCTTTCATAAATTAAAATCACTTAATAATAGATAATTAAATAGTAATGAATTGGTATTATAATTGATGTATCAAATAAAAATTAATTCATTCCAATAATAAAATTAAATGAAAAAAAACACTTTATTGCTACTCATTCTTGATGGTTTTGGTCACAGCAATAACAAAGAATATAATGCAATTACCTCTGCAAATACGCCAAATTGGGATCATTTACTCAAAACCTACCCAAATAGCTTAATCAATGCATCTGAATCATTTGTTGGTCTACCTAAGGGTCAAATGGGAAATTCAGAAGTAGGACATTTATGTATAGGTGCTGGAAGAGTAATAAATCAAGACTTGGATAGAATTAATAAATCAATAAAAGACAAGAGTTTTTTTTCAAATAATATTTTAATCCCTAGATTAGAAAAAATTTCTCAAAACAACAATGCCTTACACGTTCTAGGACTTCTATCTGACGGAGGAGTTCATAGCCACATAGATCATATACTTTCTTTAATAAAGCTTGCAAAGGAACAAAATGTTCAGCATGTATTTATTCATGCAATTCTTGATGGTCGCGATACTCCTCCTAAGTCTGCCTCAGAATATATAAAAAAACTAGAAAATTTTTGTAAAGAAATAAACCTTGGTGAAATTAAAACAGTGTCTGGAAGATTTTATGCTATGGATAGAGATAATAGATGGGATAGAACTCATTTAGCATATGAAACAATTGCTTGTGGATCTTCATCCTATACTGAGTCCTCAGCTCAACAAGCCCTCAATAAGTCATACATCAGAGGAGAATCTGATGAATTCGTAATTCCAACACTTATTAAAAAGTCAGGAACGTATTCTGGAATTCGCGATAATGACATGGTCGTGTTCATGAATTTTAGATCTGATAGAGCTAGACAGTTAACAAATAGCATCCTCAATGAATCATTTAACAAATTTAAACGTTCTTCAAGACCTCACAAAATAAATTATTTAACATTAACTAGTCATGATGAAAAACAAAAAAAAGCTGAATGCATATTCAAACCTATTGATGTCAAAAATTCTTTAGGTAAATATATTTCAGATCTTAATAAAACTCAACTTCGTATAGCTGAGACAGAAAAATATCCACACGTGACCTTTTTCTTTAATGGGGGTATTGAAGAAGAATATAAAGGTGAGAAAAGAATTCTAATTCCATCAAAAAAAGTTGCTACATATGACTTAAAGCCAGAAATGAGTGCGTATGAAATTACAGAAAAACTCCATGAAGCAATTATCTCCGAGAACTATGATCTGATTGTTTGTAATTACGCTAATGGAGATATGGTAGGTCATACTGGAAATTTAAAGGCAGCGATTAAAGCCATTGAAGTACTTGATGAATGTATACATGAAATATATAAAGCAATAAAAAAAATAGGTGGTCAGATGATAATTACAGCAGACCATGGCAACGCAGAAGTGATGATGGATACAAAAAATCAACAAAAACATACTCAGCATACAGTGAATAAGGTGCCATTTATTTATGTAGGGAAAAAAATTAAATCTATTAAGCAAGGGGGGCAGCTATCTGATATAGCCCCAACTATCCTAGGGTTAATGGGCGAGAGCAGACCAAAAGAAATGACTGGGAAAAATTTAATTGAAATTGATTAGAAAAATTAAGAATATACTCCTAATTCTTATATTTAGCATGACATCATTGGCTCTCCTTGGTGGAGAAACCGATGATGCTAAAAGTAATTTAAACAAAATACAAAAACAAATTAATTTAATTGATAAAAAGATTAAAGAAAATTCAAAAGTTAAAAAAGGCTTAAATAGATCATTAAAGAAACATGAAAAGGAAATTAGTGCTACAAAAAAAGAAATTTTTAAAGTAAAAAAGAAACAAAAAAATAACAAGAAAAAGTTAGCTACCTTAAACAAAAAATTAAAAAAATTAGAGAAGGAACTGATTAAAAGGAGGCAATTACAAAACGAAATACTCTATCAATCTTATATAAAACCAAAACCTGGTTACTTACAATTATTCATAGAAGGGATAAATCCTAATGAAGTTTCAAGGCAGATTAACTATATTGGATATTTAACTAAAGCACAAAATGACAATATTATTAAAATTTATGATACAAGGAAAAATATCAGTGCAACAAAAAAATCAACAAAAAAAATTCTAAAAAATGTTACTCAACTTAGAAAGAAGAAAGAGAAAAATGCAAAGAAGTTAGAAAAGAAGAAGAAAGCAAAAAAATTAACTTTAAACAAAATTTCAAAAAAACTTAAATCACAAAAGAGTAAAAAACTAAAGCTGCAGCAAGACGAAAAAAAATTGAGTTCACTTGTTAAGAACCTTATGTTGAAACTTAAGGCTCAAGAAAAAAGAAGAAAAGTAGAAAAAAAAGATACTAAAAAAGAGAAAAAAGTTGTTGATGAAAGAGCTTATAAGGTAAATTTTGCCAAACTTAAAAAGAAACTAAAGCTTCCGGTAAAAGGTAAAGTTATATATAAATATAATGCTAAAAGATCGGATACAGGAACAAGATGGAAGGGCTTATTTATAAAAACCACAGAAGGATCAAGTGTAAAATCTGTCGCCTCTGGACAAGTTGTTTTTTCTGACTGGTTAAGAGGATTTGGAAATATAATCATTATCGATCATGGAAAAAGCTATATGAGTCTTTATGGAAATAATGATTCACTTTTAAAACAAAAAGGTGAATTTATAAAAGGTGGTGAGGTTATTGCTTTATCTGGTAACAGTGGTGGTAATAAGTATAACGGACTATATTATGAACTTAGACATAATGGTAAACCCTTCAATCCACTAAAATGGACTAAATAAAAAAAATCACTCTCCAATAAAATGTAAATCTACGCATCTTTCAAAACTACCAAATCGATGCTCATACAAAAAAATTCCCTGCCATGTTCCTAAATTTATTTCTTTATTTTTTATTGAGAATGATAGATTAGTTTGAGTAAGTGCTGTTCTGATGTGGGCTGACATATCATCCGGTCCTTCTAAAATATGACTGTATGCCTCATCACCATCAACAACCAATTTTTTAAGAAAATTTTCTAGATCAAGTAAGACATCTGAGTCGTAATTCTCATTTACTAGAAGGCTAGCAGACGTATGCTTAATATTTAATGTCAATAATCCTGTATTAGCGTTTTCAGAATTAATCCAATTTTTTATCTTTGGCGTAATATCATAAAGCTTTCTTCCACTTGTTAATTCAGTAATATTTCCAAAAATTTGAATCAAGTTAGCCTCTATATTTTTTTATTACTTCTGATTGAGCCATAAAGAAACAACAATACACCTATAGATATTGCACTATCAGCCACGTTAAATGCAGGCCAATAAAATTCATCGATATGAAAATAAATAAAATCAATTACATAACCATAGCTTATTCTGTCAAAGAGATTTCCAATTGCTCCCCCAAGAATCAGAAGTAATCCTAAAACAATTAGCATATTTTTTTTATATTGATTTATTAACCACGGGATATATATAACCGCAAGCAATGATATAACAATTAAAAAATATCTTTGCCACCCACCTTGATCACTCAAAAAACTAAAAGCTGCTCCTGGATTTTGAAAGTGCACGAGACTTAAAAAAGTTGTAATTTCAACTTGCTCACCGTACATAATTTTATCTTGAATATAATTTTTTGAAAGATTATCTAACAAAAAAATTGATAAACTGATTAGATATAATTTAAGCATAAAGTCTTATTTCGCCATCCTCATAAAGATTCTTTATACATCTTCCACATAACTCTTTATGTTTTTCATTAAGACCAACATCATCGCAATAATGCCAACATCTCTCACATTTTTGATGTTCACTTTTATTGACATTTACCTCTAGTTTTTCATTCTTTTTAATAGTGACTTTAGAGGCTATAAAGATAAACTTTAAGTCATCATTAAATAATTTTAAACTGTTATAAATCTCTACAGGGGCACTAATCACAATAATAGACTGTAGCGAGGATCCTACAATACCTTTTTCTCTTAGCTCTTCTATTTTTTTATTAACAAAACCTCTAATTTCTAAAATATTTTTCCAATCATTTAAGTCTTTATCTTCCATCAAATTTTTTGGGAATTGGTACCATTTCTCGGTAAAAATATTTTTATTATTATTTTTAAAAATGCTTTCTGACGCTTCATATGCAGTAAAGCTTAAGATTGGCGTCATTAGCCTTATTAATGACTGCGTTATATGAAATAACGCACTTTGAGCCGACCTTCTTCCATGTGAGTTTTCCTTCATGGTATAGAGTCTATCTTTGATGATATCCAAATAAAATCCTCCTAAGTCCTCTGAACAGAAAGAAACGAACTTTTGAATACCTACATAGAAATTAAATGCATCATAATCTTTAATTATTGATTCTTGCAGGGCTTGGGATTGATGCAAAGCAAACCTATCAATCGATAACATTTGTTCTGGTGGGACTAGTTGTGTTTCTTTATCGATATCTTCAATATTAGAAATTAGAAATCTCAAGGTATTCCTAATTCTTCTGTAGCTATCTGCCACTCTTTTCATAATCTCATCAGAGATATTAAGCTCTCCGGAATAATCAGTAGATGCGACCCATAATCTTAAAATATCTGCTCCATATTGGTTAATAATTTTCTGAGGGGAAATTACATTACCTTTAGATTTACTCATCTTATGGCCATCGCCATCAACAACAAAGCCATGTGTTAGTAAAGCCTTAAATGGAGCTGCGTCATTAATTGCACAACCTGTCAGCAAGCTTGATTGAAACCAACCCCTATGCTGATCAGAACCTTCTAGATAAAGGTCTGCAGGATAATTCAACTCTTCACGATCTTGTATTACAGATTGATGAGTGGTGCCAGAGTCAAACCAAACATCTAATGTATCCGTTGATTTAAAATAGTTTTCTGCATCATCACCAAGCATTGGACCAATATCTAAGTTGAACCAAGCATCCATACCTTCTTTTTCCATCTTTTTTGCAATTTTCTCAAAAAATAGAATAGATTTTGGATGCGGTAAATGTGTTTCCTTATTAAGAAATATTGGTATTGGTACTCCCCAAGATCTTTGTCTAGATATACACCAATCAGGCCTTTTTTCAATCATCGATTTAAGCCTACCTTCGCCCCAATTTGGGAAAAAGCTTGTTTTTTTTATTACTTTTTCAGCTTGATCACGCAATGAAATATTTTTCTTATTTTTTACATCCATTCCAATAAACCATTGTTCCGTGGCTCTAAAAATGATTGGAGTTTTATGTCGCCAACAGTGTGGATAACTGTGGGTAAAACTCTCTACAGAGAACAGCGCCCCACTCACTCTGAGTGACTCTATAATCTTTTTATTCGCATCCCAAACACTTAATGATCCAACAATATCAGTATCTTTTGTAAACTTTCCATCCTTATCTACTGTGCTTTCAACAGGTAAGTTATAGTGACTTCCAACTACATAATCATCTACTCCATGAGCAGGTGCAGTATGAACTAAACCTGTACCGGTTTCAGTTGTCACATGAGGGCCACAAATGATAGGTACATCCTTTTCTTTAAATGGATGGCGACATTGTATATTTTCAAGTGCTATCCCATCACATGAACCAACTAGATGACCTTTAAGCCCATATGACATCAGCTTTGTTTTTGATAATTCAGTTGAAAGTATCAAAAATTTATCCTCTATTTCATATAATCCATACTCAAGTTTTGGATTGACACAAATGGCTTCATTGGCTGGAAGTGTCCAAGGAGTGGTTGTCCAAATAACAGCAAAAATATCTTTATTAATTTTACAATCAAAAATTCTTTCGATGGCTTCCTTATCAATACAATTAAAAGCCACATCAATGGCTATTGATTTTTTATCCTCATATTCCACCTCAGCTTCAGCAAGGGCAGAACCACAATCTGTGCACCAATTAACTGGTTTACCGCCTTGGTATAAGTAGCCACTTTCGTAAATTTTTGCTAATGACCTTATAATGTTAGCTTCAATTTTATAATCCATTGTGAGATAAGGCTTATCCCATTCTCCAAAAACACCCAATCTTTGAAAATCTCTTTTTTGACTCTCAACTTGTTCATAGGCATAAGCTCTGCAAAGGCCTCTAAATTCTTTTGGCTTTAAATTTTTCCCATGTTCTTTTTCAATGACTAATTCTATTGGTAAGCCATGACAATCCCATCCTGGGATAAAAGGAACATCAAAACCAGAAAAAGTTTTTGATTTAATAATAAAATCTTTTAAAATTTTATTTACAGCATGGCCAATATGAATATTTCCATTTGCATAAGGTGGGCCATCATGAAGAATGTATTTTTTCATTCCTAGACGTGATTTCCTAATAGCGTCATAGATTTTTTTATGTTCTAAGCTCTTTAACCATTCAGGCTCTCTCTTTGCAAGGTTGCCTCTCATCGGAAAGCTAGTTTCTGGGAGATTAAGTTTATATTTGTTTTTTTCTGTCATAGATTTTGCTTTTCAAAAAAAATTTTTGCCTTGGTTACATCTAATTTAATTTGCTCTTTTAACTCATCAAGTGAATTAAACTTTTTTTCATCTCTTAATTTCTTTAAAAAAATAACACTTACATGTTGGTCGTATAGATCTGATGAAAAATTCAATAAGTGTACCTCAAGTTGCAATTTATTCTCTCCCTTAATTGAAGGTCTGATACCGAGATTAGCAACACCAAAATGATTTTGAAATTTTACAGCAAAGACACCCTTCAGTGGAGGCCGATTATGCTTCATATGAATATTCGCAGTAGGAAAACCAATCTTCCTTCCCCGTTTTTCTCCATGAACAACTTTTCCAGATATTGAATAAGGCCTTCCCATAAATTTATTAGCCTCCTCAAGGTTATCATTAGCCAAAAGATTTCTTATGGAAGTGCTAGAAATTCTTGTATTCCCTATGAGGATTTTGTTTTGAATATTAAGATTCATCCTACTAGCTGATAACTGCTTTACTCCTCCCTCTCTTCCGCTACCAAAACAAAAATCTTCTCCTATAACAATTTCTTTCACCTTTAATTTTTCGATTAATATACTTATAAATTGATTGGCTGTTACCTTTGAAAATTCCTGATTAAATTTAATGATATGTACTCGATCTATTTTTAACTTATTAAAGAGTTCTATTTTTTCTCTTAGGCTTGAAATTCGAGTTTGAGGCTTATCATGGAAGAAGTAATCTTTTGGGTTGGGTTCAAAAGTTATAACTGCGCTCTCCAGTCCAAGATCATGAGCTCTTTTCTTAACTTCATTTAATAAAGCTTGATGCCCTAAATGCACACCATCAAAATTACCTATAGTTACAACGCATGGCAATTGCTCTAAGTTGAAGTTCCTTAATATTTTCACAATATATGATTTGTCTTTTTAATAAACGAATTAAACTCAAAGCCTAAGAGCTTTAAACTAACAAAATAAATTGCACCACTAAGACTGATTATAAGTAGTAAATTCGCTACTCTTTGTAAAAATGAATAATTAACCCATTGATCGATAGAACCTCGAAGAAAAAATAAAACAATAGCCATCAAACTTAGGGATATTATAATTTTAATTAAAAAACCAGCCCAACCTTTGTTCAATATAAATATTTTTTCTTTCTTTAAAAAATAAAACAGTAAACCTGCATTAATACATGCTGCTAAACCAATTGCAAGGGCAAGCCCTGCATGCTGTAAATATCCAATGAATAAGAGATTCATTACTTGTGTACAAAATAAAGTAAAAATTGCAATTTTGACTGGTGTTTTAATATTTTGCTGAGCATAAAAAGCTGGAGCTAAAATTTTAATTAAAATTAAACCAACTAAGCCAATACTATAAGCAATCAGGGCTGTTTGAGTCATTAAAATATCATATTCACTAAAAGCCCCATAATAAAAAAGTGTTGTAATGAGTGGTACTCCAAGCATCGCCAGTCCTAATGCTGCTGGCGCTGCCAACAAAATACCTAATTTTAGGGCCCAATTAATTAATTCTGAATATTCTAATTTATCCTTATTAGTTAAGCTCTTTGATAGGCTAGGTAAAAGCAAAGTACTTAATGCAACACCTAATACCCCCGCTGGAAATTCAAGTAATCTATCTGCATAGTAAAGCCAAGAAATGCTTCCCACAGAAAGGAATGATGCAAAAATCGTATTGATGAGAAGTGAGATTTGAGCAACTGAGACACCTAATATAGATGGTCCCATTAATTTTAAAACTTTCCATACACCAGCATCTTTAAAGTTAAAATCGAGCTTTGGTATACATCCAATTTTCTTTAAAAATGGAATTTGAAAAATTAGTTGAAGAATACCCCCAATGAAAACTGACCATGCAAGAACGTATGCTGGTTGACTAAAATAATCAGCAAAAAATAATGCTCCAACAATAAATGAGATATTTAACCAAACAGGTGTAAACGCAGGCACAATAAATTTTCCAAATGTATTTAAGATACCTCCAGCCATAGAGACAAGTGAAATAAAAAATATATAAGGAAATGTAATTTTTAGTAAATCCACAGTCAGATTATATTTTTCAGGATTTGCTATAAACCCTGGTGCTGTAATATAAATAATCCAAGGCGCACCAAAAACTCCTAATAGAGTAATTAATATGAGGAAAAGGCCTAATAAAGTTGAAATCTTATTTATAAAAGACTTTAAGTCAAGAGAGGAATTTTTTGTTTTATATTCAGACAATATAGGTATAAATGCCTGCGTAAATGCTCCCTCAGCTGAAATTCTTCTCAGTAAATTTGGAATTTTAAATGCAACGAAAAATGCATCGCTCTCTAACCCTGCTCCAAAAATTCTTGCAATAACTGTGTCCCTTATAAAGCCAAGAATCCTTGATAATGTTGTCATCCCTCCAATACCAAAGAATGTTTTTAATAAGTTCATAATCAATTAATTTTTACGCTTAAAATTTTAGTATGATTTTATCACGGTACTAGATTCATTTTTTTAATGTTTAATCAATTATTTAGCCAAATTTATTTAAATAAACTTGTATCTAATTCATAAAATAGATAAAATACACAACTTAAAAATCGTTGCAAGGATTTAACACATGGCCAACACGGCTCAGACAAGAAAAAGAGCAAGACAAACGGTGAAACAAAGAGCTCATAATGTAGGACTTCGCTCTTCACTTAGAACAGCTATAAAAAAAATTCAATCCGCTATTGTAGGCGGAGATAAAAAAGTCGCAAAAAAAACCTTTGAAGAAAACGTCTCCATTATAGACAGAATCGCTGATAAAAAAATTATTCATAAAAATAAAGCAGCTCGACATAAATCAAGATTAAATTCTGCTATTAAATCTATGTAAAATTAAGAAATGTAATTTTTTACATTTCCCACAGTTTAGATCTAATTTTTTCAGCTTTAATAATCAAGTCTTCAGTATTCTCTCCAACAACCGTAATATGCCCCATTTTACGGCCAGAGCGCGGGTGATTTTTTCCATATAAATGTATATTTATACTTGGTCCTTCTATCTCTGAAAAATTAGGTGTCTTTGCCTCTCCATTTTTTAACCATAAATCACCTAATAAATTTAACATTACAGCATTTTTTTCTAAAACAATGTCTAGTAAATTTTCATTTGTTAAACAAAGTACTTGCTGATCAAACTGACTTACATTGCAAGCATCAAGAGTAAAATGACCAGAGTTATGTGGTCTTGGTGCAACCTCATTTATATAAAGTATATCGTTAGAAATAAAAAATTCTACTGCGATTGTTCCCACATAGTTTAAATTGTTTGCTATCTTTAAAGCAGAAGTGACAGCCTCTTTCTTTAAATCATCATTAACTCTTGCTGGAATTATAGACAAATCTAAAATGCCTTCTTTATGTTGATTTTCAATGACTGGAAATATTTTTGATACCCCGTCTGAGGATCTAGACAATACTACAGAAATTTCCTTATCTAAGTTTAATTTTTTTTCTAAGACAAACTCGTCTTCATTTGAATCATTCAATACTGCTTTAGTTTCACTTACACTATTTACATGATATTGTCCTTTTCCATCATACCCAAATTTTGATTGTTTAAGTATTGCTGGGAAAAAATTTTTATCTTCAAAGTCTAAAAATAATTCAGCTGATTGAATCGGCTGATACCGTCCAATTGGAAGCTCGAGGCTTTTGATAAACTCTTTTTCCTTTATACGCCTTTGAACAATCGATATTGCTTCAGAATTTGGATGAGTTCTTACTTTTTCCTCTAAATACTTTATTGTTTCTGACGGAATGTTCTCAAATTCAGTTGAAATGGCCTTACAATTATTAATCATTAGGTCTAATGAAGATTTATCTGAAAACGAACTACAAATATGATCATTTGCTATTTTACCAGCAGGGCTCTCTTGATCAGGATCAAAAACCGTCACCTGATATCCCAAGCGATGAGCTGCTTCAACAAAAAACTTTCCTAATTGACCTCCTCCCAACATTCCTAACATTGAAGGTGGCTTTAGTACATTACTCATAGTTATTAGCTTTCTAATTTCATATTAAAAACTTTTTGCTCTTGAGTTTTTGTAAACTCTTTAAGCTTATCTTTTAAATCATTATTTGTTTCTGCAAGTAATCTCACTACAAAAAGAGCAGCATTGAAAGCTCCTGCTTCTCCAATTGCAAATGTTGCAACTGGAACCCCTTTTGGCATTTGGACAATTGAAAGCAATGAATCCTTACCCTCTAAATAAGTTGTTTTTACAGGCACCCCTAATACAGGAAGATGTGTTTTTGAAGCAATCATTCCTGGTAAATGTGCAGCTCCGCCTGCTCCTGCAATAATCACTTTAAAACCATTAGCTTCCGCATCCCTAGCAAATGAATACATCAGATCAGGAGTTCTGTGAGCGGAAATAACCTCAGCTTTATAATTTATTCCAAAATCATCTAAAATTGTTGCAGCATATTTCATTGTTGGCCAGTCACTTTCTGATCCCATTATAATTGCAACAACTACTTTTTCTTTATTCATTTCTCCCCCTTAAAACATTACATTACTACGAGATTATCTCTATGAATGATATTCACCTCATTCATAAAACCTAAAACAGATTCAATTTCATCACTGGAAACACCACAAATCTTTTTTGAATCAACTGAATTATAGTTAACGAGTCCTTTAGCTATCTCGACACCTTTGCTATCAACACACGACACAACCTCACCTCTATCAAACTTTCCCTCTACCTCTAATACACCAATCGGAAGTAAACTTTTACCCTTATCTAATATTGCTATGGATGCTCCATTGTCAAGGATCAATCTTCCACAACTTCTTAAGTTATCTGCAAGCCACTTTTTCTTTGCTATTTTTTTCTCAAGTCTCGACTCTAATAAAGTACCTACAGACTTATTATTGAATAACTTAAGAAATGTTTCATCAATCTTCCCATTTGCAATGATCGTATGTGTACCGCTTAAAGACGCTCTTCTAGCAGCTTCAATTTTTGTCACCATACCTCCTGTACCATATGTTGAAGATGTTTTTTTTGCTAATGAATCTAGTTTCTTATCATCAGTAAAAGCTTTTTCAATAAGGGAGGCATTTATATCAACAGCTGGATCATTAGAAAATAACCCTTCTTGATCAGTTAACAAAACCAGGTAGTCTGCTTCAATTAAATTAGCTACCATCGCCGCAAGATTATCATTATCTCCAAACTGTATCTCCTCAGTTGAAACCGTATCATTCTCATTAATAATTGGAACTACACCGCTGGCGATTAAGTTATTAATTGTTGATCTGGCATTTAAATATCTTTTTCTATCACTCAAATCTTCATGGGTTAGTAAAACTTGGGCCGCAATTTTATTGTTTTGCGTAAATACATCTTTATATATTTGAGCCAAATCCATTTGCCCTATTGCTGCTGCTGCTTGAAGCTCACTTAAAACATTAGGCTTAGTATTAACGTTAAGTCTTTTTAGACCGGCAAAAATTGCTCCGCTAGAAACAATTACTATTCCGATTCCATTTTCCATCCAAGAAGAAACTTCAGAAGATAATTTATCTAAAAATTCTTTATCAAAGCCATCATTGTTGGTTATTGTGCTTGTACCAACCTTGATTACGATTTTTTTCGAGTCAGAGAATTTAAGCTTTTTCATAATTTTAAATTGAGTCTATATATTCCATAATTTTTCTTGATAAATTTTTACAGCCTTCCCCATTAATAGCTGATATTTCAAAAATAGGTGCGTCCCATTCTAACTCTTTAATAATTCTATCTTTTATATGATCAATATCATCGACTAAATCAATTTTATTTAATATTAACCATCTTGGTTTTTTAAATAATGCTTCATCATATTTTCTTAATTCACTAATAATTTTTTTAATATCTTCTACCGGATCTATTTTTTCATCATATGGGGCAGAGTCAACTAAATGAAGTAATATTTTTGTCCTAGACAAGTGCCTTAAAAATTGATGCCCTAAGCCAAGACCATCCGAAGCACCTTCAATTAACCCAGGAATATCTGCCATTACAAAACTTTTCTGATCATAAACTTTCACTACACCAAGATTTGGCTGCAATGTTGTAAATGGATAATCAGCAATCTTAGGCTTTGCTGCTGAGACTTGTCGTATTAACGATGATTTTCCAGCATTAGGCATACCTAATAATCCTACATCTGCTAATATCTTAAGCTCTAGATATAACTCAAATTCTTGACCAAGTTCGCCTTCTGTAAATTGTCTTGGCGCTCTATTTGTGCTTGATTTAAAATGAATATTACCTAAGCCTCCCTTTCCACCTTTTGCTAAAAGTACTTTGATACCATGTTCATTAAAATCAGCAAGTATTTGTCCTGATTGCTTTTCTGTTATAAGGGTTCCTACAGGTACTTTTATAATTAAGTCTGAGCCACCAGCACCATAACAATCAGAACCTTTGCCATTTTCACCCCTTTGTGCCCTATAATTTTTTACATACCGAAAATCAATTAGTGTATTTACATTTTCGTCAGCTTCAAAGAATATGCTGCCACCCCTTCCACCATCGCCACCATTTGGCCCCCCCATTGGTTCATATTTTTCCCTTCTGAAGGTAGCAATTCCATTCCCCCCATCACCAGCATAAATATTAATAGTTGCTTCATCAATAAACTTCATCAGATACCACCAAATAAAAAAGCCCTATCTAATGAGAGGGCTTTATTTAAAATTATTTAACTTTTAGGAAGGTGAGACGTGAACTAGCCTTCTCTTTAAAGCGCCTTTAGTTGTAAAACTTACTTTTCCAGCTACTTTTGCAAATAAAGTATGATCTTTACCAAGCCCAACATTTTCTCCTGGGTGCATTTTTGTTCCTCGTTGCCTTAGAATGATTCCTCCAGCTTTTACAAACTGATCACCAAATATTTTTAGTCCTAGTCTTTTAGACTCCGAATCTCTTCCATTTCTGGAGCTACCGCCTGCTTTTTTGTGTGCCATTTATAAAAATCCTTATTTTACTGTTATTTTATCAATCTTAATCTCTGTAAAGCTCTGTCTATGGCCTTGAGATTTTTTATAATGCTTTCTTCTATTCATCTTAAATATTTTCACTTTATCACCTCTGCCATGCGATACAACTGTTGTCTTAACAACTGCACCTTTTACCAAAGGCGTCCCTATAGTTACTTTTTCTCCGTCAATAACAGACAAAACGTTATCTATACTGTAAGGCTTACCGACTTCAGCGCTTAATTTTTCAACCTTCAGAAGCTGGCCTTCTGTAACTTTAAACTGTTTACCACCTGTCTTGATTAATGCGTACATCAGAACAACCTTTATATCTGTTAAATAGAGACGCGATTATACTGAAAAAATAATAATTTATCAATTATTAGAATGGCCCGATCAATTTTTTTTAAAATCAAATATGATGACTGATTTTATCTGCTCATTTTTTTTACGTATGTTAAAATCTACTCACACTAAGCATACTACTAAGAACATAGTGAATCTCAAAGAAATAACAAAACCTATTCAAGACGACCTTAATTGCGTTGATAAAGTAATTAAAAGTCATTTAAGCTCTGATATACCGGTAATTAATCAGATATCCACCTATATCTTAAATAGTGGCGGAAAGAAAATGCGGCCTATTTTCCACTTATTACTAGCCGGTCTAGATGGCGAAATAACAGAATCTAACCATGATGTAGCTTCTATCATAGAGTTTATACATACAGCTACCTTACTTCATGATGATGTTGTTGACCAATCAACAAAAAGAAGAAATATGCAAACTGCTAATACAGTCTTTGGTAATTCAGCAAGTATCTTGGTTGGAGATTTTCTATACTCACGTTCATTTCAAATGATGGTAAAAATAGATAATATGAGTGTAATGAAGGTTCTTGCAGATGCTACAAATAAAATTTCTGAAGGCGAAGTACTGCAATTAATTAATAGTCATAATCCCCAAATCAATGAATCTCAATATTTCAAGGTCATTGAATTCAAAACTGCGAAGCTATTTGAGGCTTGCGGAAAAATTGCAGCAATCATTAATAAAAAAGACCAAAATCAAGTTGAGCTTTATTCAATAATTGGTAAACATTTTGGGATTATCTTTCAATTAGCCGATGATATTCTTGATTATTCTGGTAATTCAAATGAGATTGGAAAGAATATAGGTGATGACCTTAGAGAAGGGAAAGTAACGCTTCCTTTAATACTGACAATAAAAATGTCGAATAGAAAAGATAGAGAAATCCTTACTAATGCAATTAAAACTGGTGACATTAATTATTTACCCAGCATAGTATCGCTAATTGAAAAAAGTGGTGCAATTGATGAAATTAAAGAAATTGCAAAACAGCACCTTAATAAAATTGAAACACTTCTTGATGGCAATCATAATAAAAAATATCAAGATAGCTTATTAAAACTTGCTAGATTCTCATTATTTAGGTCAGTTTAAAAATTAAATCAGTGGAGAGAAATTTTTTCCCCATCATCAATATTGTAATAACTAAGTTTAGCAATTGGGTTTCTCTTTTCGATTAAGTCACCATCAAAAACTGACTTATCGTCAATAAAAACAACCGCGTAACCAGAGTGATATAGGGTTATTTCTGCATTTTGTTTTTTAAACTTTAGATGATAAGAGACATAATTTTCATTTTCAGATTCTGACCATATTTCCCATCCATTTCCACCCGTCAATTGCTCGAGCCACCTGCCAAGATCTAACTCAACTTTACAAACAACTGGCTCAGATAAAAGCGAATTATCATTACCAAAATTATTATTTTTTATTTTGTTTTTCATATCTATCCTAATAATTTATCATATAATCACTATCATTAACATGGGGATAGTTTAATAAATTTCAAAGGTTAACTATGTTTATTATTGGATTAACTGGCGGCATAGGTTCAGGAAAAAGTGCAGCGACTAAAATACTGAAAGAGATAGGTTTAAAAATAATAGACCTTGATCAAATTACGCATGACCTTATGAGGCCAGGAGAACTTGGGTACAAACAAATTAAAAAAGAATTTGGTTTAAAGTATATAGATATAAATAGTGGTATAAATAAAGAGCTTCTCCGAGATGAGATATTCTCGTCTTTAGGTTTAAAAAAAAGAATTGAGTCAATTTTACATCCCATAATTTTTGAAGAATGTCATAAACAATTAAATAAATTAAAGCATGAAAAATATTTAGTATTAGTTATTCCATTGCTCTTTGAAACAAAGACTTACACAAGTCTAATTGATGAGTCCTTACTGATTGATTGTAATCTTAAAAATCAGTTCGCACGGGTAATCCAAAGAGATGGTGTTTCAAAAGTGTTGGTCAATAGAATTATTAAAAACCAAATGAGTAGAAACGAAAAACTATTGTTAGCAGATAAAATAATTTTGAATGATGGAAATATCAACAACCTTAAGGCTCAATTACTAAGTTATTATAAAAAACTTACTCAAGGATAAAATAATGTACAAATTTGAATTACCTCTTAATGAGAGAACACGAAGATTAATTTCTATTGAAAATATTTTTATAAGACTTAATTACCAAATTAAGTCTATGGTTGTTTTTTCAGAAGTTGGATGCTTTGAATCATATTTCAATATGCGTGCGACAGCTTCTAGAGCAGATATAAAAATAGAAATTACACAAGAACTTGAAAAACTTATCCTTAAGAAAAAACAATTAAATAAAACTAAAAAAAATCTAGATCAAATTAAAAAGTTAATTGACGCAAAAAAATGTTTGGATAATGTAAATTTACCCCAAGGAAATTTTTATGGTAATGATAAGTTTTTACAAGAAATCAAGACTTCCTCAATGAGTCCGACCGGTATTGTGAATAGCGATCTTCCACAACTTCAACTCTGGTTGCAGCAATTAAGTGCTAAAAACAAACAACAATATTTTTTAAATAAAATAGATTCTTATATGCCTATATTTAATTCTGTCAAAGTTTATTTAAATACTTTGAGAGATTCAGTAAAATTAGAGTCAGTGGTAAGTTCCGATAATGGTCTGGTAAGTTATCAATTAGATCCATCCTTTAGACATGACCTAGTTCAACTACAACTTCCACAAAAGTTGAATTTATATCCTAATTTAACATCAAACAAATATACAATTAATATACAATTTGCATCACTTACAAAGCAAGTAAACAATGGAGTAAAACTGAAATTTAAGATGGGTGTTAGTCAACAGTAATTACTTATGAAAAAAAATTGTCCTACATGCTCAAAAACTTTTAACTACATCCTAAATAACCCATGTAATCCATTCTGTTCTGAAAGATGTAAGCTATTAGATCTTGGTTCTTGGGCTTCAGAAAAATTTATTATTAAAGGAAAAGAAAATGACACCTCATCTGAGAATGAAACTTAGTTTTTTTACATTAATTTTAATTTCATCAATTGTCTTTGGTGAAGATGAAATAAATATTTCAAAGGCATTTATAAAATTACCAAGGCCTGGAGTAGATGTTACAGCTGGTTTTGCAACCATTAGAACTAATACTGACCTTAAAGTTATTAGTGTTTCCAATAAAAATTTTAAAAATATTGAGCTTCATTCAATGAAGATGACTTATGGCGTCATGGAAATGCGTAAATTAATTGAACCGAAATTAAGTCCTAATTCTCCATTAGTTTTGTCTCCAGGGAGTGATCACTTGATGTTATTTGGTATTAAAGAAAAATTAAAATCCGGAGAAAATTTAGACTTAACTTTTGTCTTTAAGGACGATGAAGGTAATAAGATAACAAAAGAATTCAAATTCATTGTTAAATAAGAACCTAAATAGCCCATATTGCTCGCTGGGAGGCAATACCTATCGCACCACAGTCAAAAGACGATGGAATGTCATTTTTAGTCATCCCTCCGATTGAGTAAATTGGTACATTAGAGTTATTAACTAATTTGTTAAATTTTCCCCAACCCATAGGTTCATGGTTGGGATGAGTGACGGTTTCTTTTACTGATCCGAGAACTGCGAAATCTGCATTTTTTTCTTCAGCCATCTCAAGATCTTTTTCCGAATGACAAGAAACTCCTACCAATAAATCTTTAGGAAAATATTTTAATTCGTGCAATTGTTTTGAATTTAATTGTACTCCATCAAGTTGATATTTATAGGCTAAGCTAATGCTTGAATTTATTATAATTCTTACACTAGTATATTGAAGTATTTTTTTTATACGTATGATTAAGGCTTCCAACTCAGTTTCTACAAGAGTTTTTTCTCTTATCTGTATAAGCCTTAGTCCATCCTTAACCTTTTTATCAATCGCCTGAAAAAACTTATCAGATGGCATTTCATGAAAATTAGTGATTGCATAGATATCAGGCAAGTCATTTTTTAAAGCATGATGAATGATTTGGTTAGGAGGTAAAACTTTTGTTGCATTATACGTTTTAAGATTAACCCACTGCAACTCTTGGCCTTCTCTTCCCTCTACCATTCCATTCCACGAGGTAATTAAGAAAAAATATAGAATTATTATTTTATTTTTATCAATTACCCTTCTTGTCGTCCACTGTCTATATTTGTTAATGACAACACCTAGCTCTTCAAATATTTCTCTTTTAAGTGCATCAGATGGATTCTCATTACTCTCCAATTTTCCTCCTGGAAATTCCCACCAACCAGGCCAACTCTGAGAATTTAGTCTTTTACCCAATAAATATTTACCATCAGAATCTTTAAGGATTCCAACAGCCACTTGGATACTTTTAATGTTATGTTCTGTATTCAGAATTAATTTCTATGTACTTATGTGATAAATCAGTCGTCCATATCGTAGCTTCTTCTGTGCCTCTTCCAAGGCTTACATGAAGCTTTATCTCATCTTTTTTCATTTCTGATATAATTTTTATTTCATCGAATGATTTTGAAATAGCCCCCGCATTGGCAAATAAAATTTCATTTATGTAAATATCTATTTTATTTAAATCAAGATCATTAACTTTGCTATTACCAATAGCAGACAGGACCCTTCCAAGATTTGCATCTGAAGCAAAGAAAGCAGTCTTTACTAGTGGTGAATTTGCTATTGACATCCCAACTTTTTTTGCTTCTTTATGACTTAATGCCTTATCAACACATATTGTAATAAACTTTGTTGCCCCCTCCCCATCTCTTATGATTGATTGTGCTAAAAAAGTAGCCACATCAAAAATAGCTGCTTTAACTTTCTGATATTCATCACTATTTTTTTTCAATATAAAGCTCTTGTCTAAAGGTATGCTCATTAAAATAAATGCGTCATTTGTAGATGTATCACCGTCAACAGAAATACAGTTAAAACTTTTTTCACATATTTCACCAATTAATTCTTTCAACAAATTACTAGGGATATTTATATCAATTGCTATAAAAGCTAACATGGTTGCCATATTAGGATAGATCATGCCGGATCCCTTGCTTATCGACGTTATGGTGACAGCTCTATCTTTTAAATTAATAATTTTTGAGTATACTTTGGGAATTGTATCCGTTGTCATAATTGATTCTGCAGCTTCTAACCAATTGTTTTCATTTAAGTCATTTAAGGCATTTGGGATTGCTTTAGTAATTTTTTCAACTGGTAATTTTGACATAATAAGACCTGTTGAAAATGGTAGAACTTGTTTTACATTTATATCAAGATGCTTTGCTAAAGACTTACAAACCTCCTTTGCATCATCAATACCCTGTTGACCCATTCCCGCATTTGCACAACCACTATTTATTATAAGTGCCCTGATATCATCTTTTACCGCTAAATGATCTTGGGATATTAAAACTGGAGCTGCACAAAATTGATTTTGAGTAAATACACCAGCAACAGAACAGTTAGCTGGAAGTGAAATAACCAATAAATCTGATGCGCTGTCCTTGATACCCGCATTCGCGACACCCAGCCTAAGCCCCTTAATATTATTAATATCTTTCTTTGTAGTTTTTTTTAAATTAATAGCCATTATTTTCTTCTCCATACAGTGCCTGAAGGAGTATCTTCAATTAAAATATTATTTTCGAGTAAATCATTTCTTAGTTTATCTGCAGTGAAATAATCTTTTGCGACTTTTGCCTCATTTCTTTTCTTTATGATAAATTCCACGTCAATTTCTTCATTAAGGTTATCCTTTAAAAAATATTCCGCATCATGACTTAAAACACCGATTATATTTCCTAATTTTACTAATAAATTTATATCTTCAATATTGTGATTTTTATTTATCTTTAATGTTAATTCAAAAAGGACTGCTATCGCATCTGGAGTATTAAAATCATCATTCAGTGCTTTTTTAAACTCGTTAGCATATTTTAAATCCCAATTAATCTTGTATTCTTTATTCACTTTTGAATTTCTAATACTGAGATAAAGCTTTGTAATTGCTTGCTTTGATTCATCAAGATTTTTTTGAGAAAAATTTAATGGGCTTCTATAATGAGCTTTTAAAATGAAAAATCTCACCACCTCTGCTTGATACTTTTCTAAAACACTTCTGATTGTAAAAAAATTACCTAACGACTTTGACATTTTTTCATCATCTATCTTAACAAATCCATTATGGATCCAATAGTTAGCCATTTGACAGCTATTAACAGCTTCAGATTGTGCAATTTCATTTTCATGATGGGGGAATTGAAGGTCCTGCCCACCACCATGAATATCGAAGGTTTGACCTAATAGATTATTACTCATTGTTGAACACTCTATATGCCAACCAGGCCTTCCATTTCCCCATGGGGAATCCCATGATGGTTCATTTGGTTTGGCAGACTTCCATAAAACGAAATCATTATTATCTTTTTTAAATTTGTCGACCTCTACCCTAGAACCTGCTCTCAGATCTTTAAGAGATTTTCCAGATAATTTTCCATAATCCTCAAATTTAGAGACCGCATAAAAGACATCGTTATTATCAGCTTTGTATGCATATCCTTTACTAATTAAAACCTCTATCATCTTTATCATTTCCTCTATATGATCTGTAGCTTTTGGCTCAAGCGTCGGCGGAATGATACCGAGTTGTTCCGCATCATAATCCATCTCTTTAATAAAGTTTTCTGTTATAACTTTATAGTCAATCTTCTCAAGAATTGCTTTTTTTATGATTTTGTCATCAATGTCGGTAATATTTCTTACATAGGTAACTTTATATCCACTTTCTCTTAACCATCTTGTGATCATGTCAAAAACAATTAAGACACGTGCATGACCAATATGGCAGAAATCGTACACCGTCATTCCACAGACATACATCTTGACTTTATTAGGCTCAATAGATTTAAAAATCTCTTTTTTATTATTTAAGGTGTTGTAGATTGAAAGCATAATAAATAAACTTTGAAGAGCTCTCCTTTATTGGTAAACGAAATTAATATATGATAGATTCCGAGTTAATTATGCAAAAATTATACCACGCAGATTTTGTGCTAATTACTTAACCTACAAATACATTTGGAGTTATATTTTGAAATACACATTAAAACTTTTTTATATTTTTTTATTATCCTTTTTAAGCATTAATGTTTTCGCAGAAAAAAATGTTCAATTTGTCATAAATACTTCTAAAGGAAATATTGTTATTGAGACATATCCTGAAAAAGCTCCTATCACAGTCAAAAACTTTGAAAGCTATGTTAATAAAGGTTTTTATAATGCCACCATATTTCATCGTGTGATTGAAGGCTTTATGATTCAGGGAGGAGGGTTTACAAAAGACATGTCTGAAAAACAGACTGATGCTCCTATCAAAAATGAAGCTGATAATGGCCTTAAAAATGTAAAATATAGTATCGCAATGGCAAGAACTTCTATACCCGACTCTGCAACTTCACAATTCTTTATCAATGTTAAAGATAATGATTTTTTAAACTACACAGGGCAAAGCGGTCCTGGGTACTGTGTATTTGGCAAAGTTATCGAAGGTCAAGATGTTGTTGATAAGATTGCAAAATTAAAAACAAGAGTCAAAAATGGTATGGGTGATGTCCCCATCAAGACAGTTAAAATTAATTCTATAAAGGTTAAATAATATATGAGTCAGGTAACTATAAAAACAAACCACGGATCTCTTGTGATTGAGCTTAATGAAAAAGCTGCTCCGATCACCGTCAAAAACTTTGAAAGCTATGTTAATAAAGGCTTTTTCAATGACACTATATTCCATCGTATCATTGATGGCTTTATGGTTCAGGGCGGAGGGTTTACAAAAGACATGTCTCAAAAACAGACTGATGCACCTATCAAAAATGAAGCTGATAATGGTCTTAAGAATGAAAAATATAGTGTCGCAATGGCAAGAACTCAAGATCCAGATTCGGCTTCATCACAATTTTTTATAAATGTTAATGATAACAATTTTTTAGATTTTCCAGGCCAAGATGGTTCTGGATATTGTGTTTTTGGCAAAGTTATCGAAGGCCAAGATGTTGTTGATAAGATTGCAAAAGTGTCAACAGGCTCTGCAAATGGTCATCAAGATGTTCCCAATGAGAATGTCATAATAGAGGAAGCATCCACCTGATTCACATAAAAGATAGCGCTATATTTTTTTCAGACATTCATCTAGATGACTCGTCAAAAAAAGATATAGCCTATTTTGTATCTTTCCTAAATGACTACGCTAAAAATTATCCAAATATTTTTATTTTAGGAGATTTGTTTGATTGGTGGCCTGGTGATGATAGCAATCAATTCAACAAAGTTATTAATTTATTAAAAGAAATATCTAATGAATCAAAAATATTTTTTATTTGCGGAAATAGAGATTACTTAATTGGTAAAAAATTTGCTGAAGACACAAACATTACTATTCTTCCAGACCATGAACTTATCAAGCTCGGAAAAGAAAAGACAATTATCCTTCACGGAGATACTTTATGTACGGACGACAAGAAGTATCAAAGGTTTAGAAAGTTTTCAAGGTCTTGGGTTAGTAAGAAGGTTTTTTTATTACTCCCAAAGTATTTAAAGGATTTCATATTTAATTTTGCTAGGCAAAAAAGTAACTACGATAAAAGTTACAAAGACCAAAATATCATGGATGTAAATACCTTGGCTGTGGAAAAATTATTCAATGAATTTAATAACCCTCCCATTATGATTCATGGTCACACACACAGACCAAAAATTCATAACTATAAGTTTAACGGAGTAAAATCAAAGAGAGTGGTTTTAAATGATTGGTATGAATCGGGGAGTTTTTTACTTTGGGATAAGGGTAAATTAAAAAATATTAAAATTTAAGGTCTCATTAGCTCATTAGCTCTGTTTACTTTGGCAGCTTTGTTAAGTATTCCATTTATATATTTATACCCATCAGCTCCACCAAAGGTTTTTGCAATTTCAACCGCTTCATTTATTACAACTTTATAAGGTACAGATGCTGAATACTTAAGCTCATATAATGAAAGATATATAATTGATAACTCAATTGGGCTGAGCTCCTCATAACTTCTGTCAATGTATAATTCAATTTCTTGCTTTAAAGAATCCATGTTTTTAAAGACTCCCGATAACATTTCTTCATACAAATCTTGATCAGCTCGAATAAAGTCTGGGTCTTCTTGAATATCTTTTTTAATTTGAGTAATATCAATTTGATTAACAAGACCACGGTAAACACTTTTCATCACTAATTCACGTGACTTACGTCTATTATTGATCTTTTTTTTTCTTGAGTTTACTTTTGAATCTAAAGTCATACACTACCCATCATAATAGCCATTTCAATAGCCCCATCTGCAGCTTCCTTACCTTTTATTTTAGTTCTCGCAAAAGCCTCTTCCCCTGAGTTTGTCGTGATAATTGCATTAATAACTGGAATATTGTACTTTAATTGCACTTGCATCAGGCCGTTAGCTGATTGGTCAGATACCACCTCAAAGTGATATGTTTCTCCCCGAATTACTGCTCCAACACCAATCAATACATCAAACTTTTTTGTTATTGCATAAGCATTTATCATTATTGGAATCTCTAGTGCACCTGGGACTTCTTTTTGCAGGATATGTTTTTCGTCGACGCCCTTAAATATTAATTGGTCGACACATGAATTCAACAACTCTTTTACAACAGGCTCATTGAAACGTGAATAAATAATACCCACATTTAGAATTTTTATATCTTCCTCACCCAAAATTTAATCCTTAGTTTAAAATAAAAATGATTATACCTTTTTGTAGGGCATTAAAAATGCCTAGAGAAATAGGGACTCCAACTACAATCCAAGCTAATGGAAGCAGAATTCTCTGCATTGAAGTATTCGTTACAGATACAACCGTCTCAGGATTGCTTTGGGTTCCTTTAAGCGCACCTTGTTCAGCTTTTAACTCTTCTGGCGTCATACCAAACTTTTTATTTACTGGCTTGACTAACAAATTCAAAATAAAACCAACGACTAAAAGTAATGCCAGAATTTTAAAGCTTGAGTTATAAGCTTGATCTGTTGGTATGCCCATACTTAATTGATACTCTCTTAAATAAGAAATAAGCATTGGTCCCACAATTCCTGCTAAAGACCATGCTGTTAGCAATCTTCCATGAATAGCGCCAACATGCTGTGTTCCAAAAATGTCAGCTAAGTAAGCAGGTATCGTAGCAAATCCTCCTCCATACATTGTAAGAATAACTAGTGTAATGAGAACAAAGGTAGCTATATATTGATGTATACCTGCCCAAGGAGCTGCTAAATAGAGTGCTGTTCCCAAACTAAAAAATATCGCATAAGTTAGCTTTCTGCCAAGAAAGTCAGATGATGATGCCCAAAAAATTCTTCCTATGATATTTGCTAACGAGAGCAATGCTCCAAATCCTGTGGCAATTGCACCAATTATAAGTGGATCAAAACTACTCGCTGCAATCTCTTGAAACATTGGTTTTGCAACAGATAGTACTCCGATTCCAGCAGAAACATTTAGGCATAGCACTCCCCATAACAACCAAAATTGAGGTGTTTTATGAGCCTTGCTAACATGTACATGGCTCGAAGAAATCATACGATTTGTTTTTTTTGCTACTGGATTCCACCCTTTTGGTTTCCATCCCTCAGCGGGAACGCGATATCCAAATGCACCTATAGTCATTGCAAAAAGATATATTAAACCCATGATGAAAAAAGTTTCCCCCACTCCATTCGCTTTAATTAGATAATCGCCTAAGGGCATACCAATCATTGCTCCCCCCCCAAAACCCATGATCGCCATCCCAGTCGCCAAACCTCTTCGGTCAGGAAACCATTTGATTAAAGTTGAGACAGGTGAAATATAACCTAGTCCAAGTCCTATGCCTCCTATCACGCCAGCACCTAACCAAATTAGCCATAATTGATGAAGAGAGACTCCTAAGGATGTCACCATAAGACCGCCGCCCCAAAAAATAGCTGCAGCAACTCCCGCTTTTCTTGGTCCGGCTTTCTCTAACCAATGTCCAAATAATGCTGCTGAAAGGCCTAAAAAAAAGATGGCAATAGCAAAAGTCCAGACAACATCACTCATCATCCAGTCACACGAAGTAATAAAAATGCGCTCAATGAAACTTACATTAGCTCCGCATTCAGTTCCTACTAATTTTGTAAGTTCAGGCCAAAAAATACTAAACCCATAAATCATTCCAATTGATAAGTGAATCATTAAGGCTGCTGGAGGAACCATCCATCTATTAAAAGATTTATCTGCAACAATTTTATTTTTTGCTAGAGAATCAAACATTAAGAAGCTTCCTAAAAATTTTAAATTAATCTATTTTAAATAATACTACATGAAAAAAAATATCTAGGATGTAAAAAAAACAAACAAAATTAATGTCATAAATATGACATATTAATGACATAATATGAAAAAATGGCAGCCAATATACTAATCGTTGAAGATGAAGATGCAATATTAGAATTAATTGCCCTAAATCTGCACCAATCAGGATTTAATCCTCTGAGAGCTATAAGTGCAGAAATTGCAGATAGCTTAGTCAAAAATACATTACCGGATCTAATAGTTTTGGATTGGATGTTACCTGGTATGGATGGCATTACTTTCGCCAAAAGACTCCGTGCCAATTCTGATACAAGGAATGTTCCTATTATCATGCTAACAGCAAAAAGTGAGGAGGATAATAAAATTTTGGGTTTAAATTCCGGGATTGATGATTATCTCACTAAACCCTTTAGCCCTAAGGAGCTTATCGCAAGAATTAATGCCCTACTTCGAAGAAGCTCTCCTGAACTTACCGATGAACCAGTAAATATTTTAGACCTTTCTTTAGATCCTCTTCAACATCAATTAACAATCAATGGCAAATTAATTAAAATTGGGCCAACTGAATTTAAAATACTTCATTTATTTATAAAAAATTTAAATAAAGTATTTAGTAGAAATCAAATTATGGATAAGGTTTGGGGTAATAAGTCTGAAATTGATGATAGAACAGTTGATGTTCATATCAAAAGACTTCGTGCATGCCTTGCAACTAATGGCTACGACAAAATTATCAGAACAATACGGGGTGAAGGTTATAGTGTTTCAGAAAAACATCTCTCATAAAAATATAAAGCTATAATGAATTTAATTTTTTAAATTTTAGAGAATAATTGCTTTGCAAGATATCAGACTTCGAACCTTCATATTTATTGCTCTAATTTTATTATTGAGCCTTATTGTCTCAAAGTTATTTAACTTCAATACGGCAATTATTTTTTTTGTTATTACTTTAATTATTTATCTCATTTCTCATATTTTTTGGATAAATGAATTATCGAAATGGCTCGATAAACCTAAAGCTACTCAGATTCCTGATGGAAAGGGTATCTGGCAAGATATATTTTCTAAAATATACAAAAATTATAGATTCGATACTAAGTCAAAAAAAGATCTCGCTACCGCAATGGAGCAGTTTGTTCAGGCAGCAGATGCACTCTTAGATGGTGTAGTTTCCTTAAATGAGACTAACGAAATAATTTGGTGCAACAAAAGAGCACAGTTGATGTTTGGAATACACGCAAGAAAAGATTTAAATAAACCTATTCAACATATTTTTAGGAATTCAGAATTTAAGAAATACCTTGACGATGAAAATTATGAATCTCCTCTTCAAGTTGACACTGAAAACTATATTAATCATATCGAAGTAAAAGTAATTCCTTTTGGAAGATATCAAAAACTTCTTACAGCACGAGATATATCATCAATGCTTAAAAATGAATTAGTTAGGAAAGAATTTGTATCTAATTTTACTCACGAATTAAAAACACCACTCACCGTGATTTCAGGATTTATCGAAACACTAGACCAGCCAAAAAACAATCTTCCTGAGGATACAAAAAAAATATTTACGCTTATGAGCGATCAAGCAAATAGAATGAAGGAACTAATAAATGATTTATTATTACTATCAAATATTGAAGCAAGTCTAAATAAAAATAGATCCGAAAAAATTTCTGTTAAAAGATTGTTTGAAAATATTAAGATAACTTCAACTAAACTTAACAAAAAAAAACATAAGATTAAATTTGATATTGATAAAGAATTAAATATTTATGGATCAAAGAGTGAGATTCAAAGTGCATTTACAAATCTAATAAGTAATGCTATTCGCTATACGCCTGAAAAAGGAAATATTCTTATAACGTGGCATCTTATAAATAACTTACCAATTATGGAAGTAACAGATAGTGGAGTGGGAATACCAAAAAATAAAATTAACAGAATCACTGAACGTTTTTATCGAGTAGACGACGATAGAAGTAGGTCTACCGGGGGCACAGGGCTTGGCTTGTCAATAGTAAAGAATATTATGTTACAACATCAGGGTCAACTAGAAATATCAAGTGAGTTGAATAATGGAAGTACCTTTAAGCTAGTATTTCCCAAAGATAGAATTATAAAACCTACATGAGAAGATTTTTTTTAATTCTATCTTTATTTTTAATTGGGTGTAATTCGTCATTAGAAAGAAAAGATTCTACGCAATATGATAAAGGCTCTCTCAATCAGCTTACAAAAACTGATTTTGATAGGATGGCTGATTATGAAATTAAAGAAAATACAGAAAGTTTAAAAATTCTTGCTCTAAAGTTTTATAAAAGAAATCCAGCGGAGTTGAGGAAAACAACATCAGATAGTCCTGAAGTTACAGTCAACTGGCTATTTACAAGTCAACATAATTGGAAATTCAAAGAGATTAATGATGCTCAAGGAATTGAAGCCCTTAATCAGGTTTTTGACGAAAATTTTAAGGGGGACAGAGTGCTGTCACTTATTACTGGTTTATATACCATGCTAATAATAGCTCATGATAATCAAAAAGAATTTGATATGTTTGATTCTCTTGACCCTCAGCTAATTTACAATGCAGCTCGTAATGTTGAAGTTATTGTTTGGCGATTATCAACAAAAAGGAAAAAAAATGGAGAACTATTCCTTGTTACAAACGAAATTAATAGTGATTTTCAAAACCTATCATTTGAAAGAGAGTTTGGGAAAATTATTGGAAGAACAGATTATTTTGCTTATGTATTATCTGAAAAAAAAGAACGCTACATAACAAGAGCCATTCAAGGGACTACGTTAAATATTTTATTACCATTTCTATAATAATATTTTTTCGATGCCCCCTTTTGTTGCCTTATCAACATAGTCTTCAAGCCAATTTTCACCAAGATTATGCTTAGCTAATTCAACAACAATATAATCGGCAGTTGTTTCAGTGTCATCTCCATAGCGTTGAAGTCCCTGAAGGCATGATGGACAGGATGTTAGAATCTTGACTGGTTTCGACCCCTTATTTGGGTTAATAGGTAACTCTGAAATTCCTTTTTGAATTTCTTCTTGTTTTCTCAATTTTACCTGTGAGGCTATATCTGGCCTAGTTGCTGCAAAAGTTCCAGACTCACCACAACATTTATCGTTCAAAGGTACCGATTGATTCATTAAAGCGTTTGTTACTTCAGTTGGCTCATAGGTCTTCATTGGGCTATGGCATGGGTCATGATACATATATTGCTGACCTGAAACTCCATCCATCTTAATATTTTTTTCCATAAGATACTCATGAATATCTAAAAGCCGACATCCAGGGAATATTTTTTCAAATTCATATTTTTGTAACTGATCCATGCAGGTGCCGCAAGATACAATTACTGTCTTAATATCTAAGTAATTTAGAGTGTTCGCAATTCTATGGAACTGAACTTGATTGTCCGAGGTAATCTCTTGACCCTTAGCTTCATCTCCTGACGAAGTCTGAGGATATCCGCAACATAGATATCCAGGGGGAAGTACAGTAATAGCTCCTACTTCAAATAGCATAGCTTGTGTTGCGAGGCCTACTTGAGAAAATAATCTTTCGGAACCACAGCCAGGAAAATAAAAAATGGCATCTGATTCATCATTCGTTTTACTTATATTTCTTATTACTGGTACTACTTTGTCATCTTCAATACCCAATAAACCCCTAGATGTTTTTGTTGGCATATTTTTAGGCATTGGTCTATTCAAAAAATGTATTGTTTGAGTGATTACATTAGGCTTTTTTACACTGGAAGCAGGTGTATTTTTAGTAAAATTTATAAGGTTTAATTTTTTAAAAATGCTATGCCCCCATCGTTGCATTTTATAGCCATAGTCAACCAATACTTTTCTCATTATTTTAATTGTCAAAGGATCTTTTAAATTAAGATAAGTCATTGCAACAGAGTTACCAAGATTGAAATTTTTTTTGCCCTGTTCTGTTAGAAAGTTTCTCATTGCAATAGAGACTTCTCCATAATCTATATCCACTGGACATGGAGCTAAACATTTATGGCATACCGTACAGTGATCAGCAACATCATTAAATTCATCAAAATGCTTAATTGAAATTCCTCTTCTAGTTTGCTCCTCATATAGAAAAGCTTCAACAAGCAATGATGTAGCTAAAATTTTATTTCTAGGACTATAAAGTAAATTAGCTCTTGGGACATGGGTTGCGCATACTGGCTTACATTTTCCACATCGTAAACAATCACTTATGGAATCTGCAATTGAACCAATAGCAGACTGATTCATAATAATTGATTCTTGCTCTAATAATCCAAAACTTGGGGTATATGCATTCATCAGCCCTGAGCCAGGTAACAATTTACCCCTATTAAAGTTTCCATTAGGATCGACCTTATTCTTATATTCAGCAAAGGTATTTATAGCTGATGGTTCCAAAAATTCCATTTTTGTTATTCCGATACCATGCTCTCCAGAAATAACACCGTCTAAACTTTTTGCTAGATCCATAACACGAGCAACAATTTTTTGAGCTTCTTGCATCATTTCATAATTGTCAGAATTGACAGGGATGTTTGTATGTATATTCCCGTCACCTGCGTGCATATGAAGTGCCACAAACAGCCTTGATTTCAATACCTCCTGATGTTTTTTATAGATGAGCTCTCTTATTTCTATGTATTCTCTTCCAGTAAATATATCTTCTAAGGGCTTTTTTAACTCACTCTTCCAAGAAATTCTTAATTTATGAGTCTTTATTAGGTCCAAGATAGTATCCTCATCAAAATGCTCAGATAGCTCTTGGAACTTATTAGCAGCTTTATCAAAATTATTTAAATAACTTTGCCATTTATTTTTCACAGAACCGAGAAGCTTAAGTGCTAATCTTTTCTTATTTTCTAGAGCCTCTTCATCAAAGTTATTTTTTATATCTCTTAGCAAACTAAAATTAAATAAATTATCTAACTCTTCAATTAGCCTTAATTTATTACGAATAGATTGTTGAATATTTATTTTTTCAATTTCATTAGCATATTTTCCTAAATTAGGTAATGGGATAACAACATCTTCATTTATTTTGAATGCATTTGTATGCTTTGCAATTGCTGCTGTTCTGGCTCTATCCAACCAAAATCTTTTCCTCGCTTCTGCCGATACCGCTATAAACCCTTCTCCATTTTTTATATTTGCAATTTGAACAACTTTTGAAGCAACCGCACCAAGTTCACTTTCATCATCGGAAGCAATGTCTGCAATTAAGATCATTTTAGGTTTTTCTAACCTAGTCGCTTTTGTAGAGTAGCCCACTGCCTTTATATACCTATCATCTAAATGTTCGAGACCTGCCAAATACACATCATCAAAACCTTTTAAGTATTCTGTAATTTGAACAATAGAGGGAACTGCATCACTCACACTTCCAAAAAATTCTAGACATACAGTTCTAATATGCTGAGGCATCTTATGGAGAATAAATCTTGCTGAAGTAATTAAACCGTCACAGCCCTCTTTCTGTACCCCCGGTAAACCACTTAAAAATTTATCGGTAACATCTTTTCCTAGCCCAGCTTTTCTAAAGTTTGCTCCTGATATTTCAAGTATTTCTGGATTCTTCTTAGGATTGATACCATTTTCGTCAAATTTAGTTATCTGAAATTTAACTGTTTCAGTTTCATGTACTTTACCAAGATTATGCTCCAATCTTTCAATTTCAACCCAATCTCCATTTGGATCAACCATCTTCCATGATGCAAGATTATCAAGAGCCGTGCCCCAAAGAACAGCTTTTTTTCCACCAGCGTTCATAGCCACATTTCCACCTATACATGAGGCATCAGCAGAAGTCGGGTCTGTGGCAAATTCTAGACCTGCGTTAGATGCAATTTCCATTGCCCTTCTTGTCACAAGGCCTGCGCCACAATGAATTGTTGGGACTGTTTGACTGATTCCAGGTAGGTTTTTGATTTCGACTTTACTTACACTGTCTAACTTTTCTGTATTTATAACTACTGAGTGAGAAACTAGGGGGATTACCCCTCCCGTATAACCAGTTCCCCCTCCCCGAGGAATTATCGTTAAGCCTAATTTAATGCAAGCCTTTACAATATAAGCCACTTCGGATTCAGTATCAGGATTTATAACTACAAATGGTAACTCTACACGCCAGTCAGTTGCATCGGTTACATGGGAAACTCTTGCTAAGCCATCAAATTGGATATTATGTTTTTTAGTAAATTTCTTTAATCTAGAGATAACTTTTTTTCTTAACTTCTTAACCTGCTGAAACTCTAACTCAAATTCATCTATTGCAGTCCTCGCAGCTTTAGTTAATTGCGCTACCTTCATGTTACCGAAACTTCTATCTTCAATACCCTGAACCCTGTGGACCATTGCTTTCAGAAGCATGTTTAATCTTTTTTTATTTTCTAACAGGTCATCTTGAAGGTAAGGATTTCTTTTCACAACCCATAGATCACCCAAAACTTCAAAGAGCATTTTTGCAGAACGCCCCGTTTTTCTCTCAGTTCTCAACTCTAAAATGATATCCCAGATATCATGGCCAAGAAAACGGATGACAATTTCTTTATCTGAAAAAGAGGTGTAGTTGTAGGGGATTTCTCTTAATCTATTAGATGAAGAGGGTGTAAGCTTTGCTAATACAGATGATAGGGGTGCGTTCATTTATCACAGTCAATTTTAAGTCATAAGAATACCATGCAGAGATAAGCCATACAAAGTGTTAATTATTTTCAGTTACTTTCATAAGATATGAGAGAATATAAATAAGAGTAATTAAGGGTAATTAAAGTTCATGCTTTGGATTAAATCTTTTCATATCATTTTTATGGTTACCTGGTTTGCAGGCTTATTTTATCTTCCAAGATTGTTTGTCTACCACTCAATGGCCGTTGATAAAATTAGTATTGATAGGTTTATTATTATGGAAAGAAAGCTTTTGTATGGAATTATGACGCCAGGCGGAATACTTACAATTGCTTTTGGTTTTTGGTTGATGTTTCAATATAACTATTCAGGGATATGGTTGTATCTTAAAATACTCTGCGTATTTATCTTAAGTGTTTATCATTTGTATTGTTTTAAATATTTTTTTGCTTTTAAGGAAAATAAAAATAAACATAGTCATATTTTTTTTAGGTGGTTTAATGAATTGCCTGTAGCATTTCTTATCATTATTATTTTATTAGTGGTATTCAAACCTTTATGAAAAACATCTTAATTTCTGGGTCATTAGCGTATGACTCCATCATGGTCTTCCAAGATTATTTTAAAAATCATATTCTGCCAGATCAAATCCATAAACTAAGTGTTTCTTTTTTCGTTCCTGAACTTAAAAGAAATTTTGGTGGAACAGCAGGGAATATTGCCTATAATTTATCTTTGCTTAATTCAAGCGCAACTATAATGGCAACCGTTGGGGAGGATTTCAGCGCTTATGAAAAACGATTAAGTAAATTTGATATTGTGCAAGATTACATCAAAGTAGTTTCGGAAAGTTTAACTGCACAAGCCTATATCACTACCGATCTAGACGACAATCAAATTACAGCTTTTCATCCAGGTGCGATGATGGAATCACACCAAAACAGTATTTCAAGCGTTACAGAAAAACTTGATTTAGCAATAATTGCACCATCAGGAAAAGAGGGAATGATAAAACATGCTCAAGAATGTTCTGAAAAAAAAATCCCTTTCATTTTTGATCCGGGTCAAGGCCTTCCGATGTTTGATAAAATTGAATTGAATGCCTTTATAGATCAAGCTACTTATATAGCTGTCAATGATTATGAAGCTGAGCTACTTATGAAAGTTTCAGGTCTGAGTATCAGCGAAATTCAAAAAAAAGTTGAAGCTTTTATCATTACAAAGGGGGCACATGGCTCTGAAATTTATTGTGACAATAAGATTACTATTGCGCCAATAAAAGCAGAATCCACTATAGATCCAACTGGATGTGGTGACGCTTATCGAGCGGGTTTGCTTTATGGTATTTCAAATAAATTTAGTTGGGAGGATACAGGGAAACTTGCCTCGGTTATGGGAAGCATAAAAATTAAAACACAGGGTGGGCAGAACCATAGCCCTTCAATTTCAGAAATCGAAGGGTTATTTGGTAAAAAACTAATTTAGATCTTTTTTATTAATTTCAACCGAAAAAGTATTATTGCCCTCTAAACACAAAGCCGTAAGTGTTTTTCCCCATACACATGCCGAATCAATTGAAGTGCCATATTGATGATTATAAATCTCTATTGCTGACCAATGTCCTGAAATTATTTTTTTATCTCTTTTAAATTTAGACTTAAAACTAAACCATGGCTTTAAGTGTGCTGGGAGATTATTCAAAGTTCCATTGTATGTAAAATCTAGTGATTGATCTTTATTTAGGCAGCGCATACGCGTGAATGCATTTATAGAAAATCTTATTTTTTCCTGACTACTCAGCTCATCTCTCCATATGTTCGGTGTATTTCCATACATATTTTTAAAAAAATTCTCTGGATTTGACTGCATTTGCAAACACGTATCATTAGCATTTTTATAAGCATCCTCAACTGACCAACATGGGTGTATACCAGCATGAACGAGAGTAGCTTTTTCGTCTAAAAACATTAATGGCCAAGTTAAAACCCATTCGACTAATTTATTTATTTCTTTAGATTTAAGCAAAGAATTTAATGTATCTGTTTTATTAAGGCTTCTTTGATTAAAGAAAATTGCTAAAAAATGTAGATCATGATTGCCTAAGACAATTTTAATATTTTTTTTATTTTCGTAACACCAGGAAAGTGTTTCAAGAGAGAAATTGCCTCTATTTACAATATCACCAACAAACCAAATTTTATCCTTAGAGGAATCAAATGGTATTTTTTTTATTAAGTCTTGAAGTGAATAATAGCAACCTTGAACATCGCCAATTACGTAGGTTGCCATTAGGTTTTAACTATTTAAAATTTCCGCCGGATGAATTTGCCATCCAAACAACAGCTGCAGCAACTTCTGCGTCTGAAAGGGATGTATTACCACCTTTGGCAGGCATGACTCCAATACCCTTTATTGCATTGTTTATAAGCATTTCTTTACCTTGAGCGATTCTTGGTGCCCATTGGTCTTTATCGCCAATTTTTGGTGAATTCATCATTCCGCTTGCATGACATAACGCACAATTCTTTTGTGCAATTTTTTCTCCTGATATGCTGCCGCTATCCCCAGTTTTCTCTGGAGTTGCCTGAGCCACCTTAACTTCTGCTACAGGTTTTACATCAGCCTCAGACACCCTTTCCTCGACCACTGTATTCTCAACTACCTTTGGTGTAGGTTCAGGGCTGTCTTTTTTTGTCGCTGCCACAATAACAACCATTGCAAAAATAAAGCTACCTATAACAACACCCACAGTTTCTAGAATGCTTTTTAGATGACTGTTTTCTTTACTCATAAAAACCCTCTCTTACTAAATTAAAAGTTAAATAAAAATAAATTTATAGTAGTGATCGACTAAAAAAGCCGTAAATATTAAACTTAGATATAAAATCGAATAATTAAATATTTTTTTTGATAGTTTATCAGAATAATTCCTGTACAACACAACAACATAATAAAGAAATATTGCATTTAATATTGTTGCAAAAAATAAATAAATAAGCCCTGCCATCCCAATACTAAAAGGCATCATAGTAACTATTGCCAAAATTATTGTATATAAGACAATATGTAATAAGGTGAATTTTTCACCATGTGTTACAGGTAACATAGGTATACCAACTTTTGCATACTCTTCTCTTCTGTATAAGGCTAAGGCCCAAAAATGAGGTGGTGTCCAACAGAATATTATTAGAAAAAGTATCCACGCTTCTGGTGAAAGTTGATTATTGACTGCAGCCCAACCTAATACAGGTGGCATTGCTCCAGAAGCTCCGCCAATAACAATGTTCATAGGAGTAGCAGGTTTTAAGAATACTGTATAAATGGCTGCGTAAGCAAAAAAAGTAATTAATGTTAGCCACATTGTGAGAAAATTTACAAAGAAGAAAAGGACAGCTAATCCGGTGAGACCGACTATGGATGCCAAAATGAATGTTTCTTGCTGAGAGATTTTTCCTGTGCCAATTGGTCGGGCTCGAGTCCTAGCCATTTTCACATCTATGCTTTCTTCAATCAGACAATTGAATGCCGCCGCAGCGGCCGCCACGAAACCTATTCCTAAAATGCCGGAAAATAAGATATCCCATGGAACCATTCCAGGTGTACTTAAAAACATCCCGATAACTGCTGTAAAAACAATGAGTGAGTTAACTCTCAATTTACATAAAATCAAAAAGCTTTTTATCTTTTTTCCGTTTATTTGAAAACTTCTATTTTCAAGTGTTTTAGTCATACATTGGTGTAATTTTTGAATTAATAATCACCGTTATTATAACCAATAAAGCAGCTCCGAGGTTATGCATTGTTGCTAGGGCTAATGGTAGATGAAGTAGTAAAGTTAATATGCCAATAATAAGCTGAAAACCTATAACTATTAAAAGGAGGTTTCTATATAAACTAAATGACTTCAACTTAGTCAGCAAATATATAATATATAAAAAATAGGAGACAAAGATAAAAGCCCCCACTCTATGCACCCATTGAATTGCTTGAAGCGCCTGAAGGGTTAAAGCTTCCCCTTCGGAAGTTAAACCCAATTCTCGCCAGAGAGAGAAGCCATTACTAAAATCCATTGGTGGTATTAGCTCCCCATGGCACGTTGGGAAATCAGTGCAAGCAAGTGCTGCATAATTTGTACTTGTCCAGCCTCCTAGAAAAATTTGAAAGAATAAAACTACCAAAGAAAATCGTATTAATTTTTTGGAGGTAGGATTTAAACTAATTAATATATTACTTACTGTACCCCAATGACGATGTGTAATATAAGTCAATAATCCTAATGTTGTCATACCTCCAAGCAAATGCAATGAGACTATGATAGGCATTAAAAGCTCTGTTACCGTCCACATGCCCAACATCCCCTGTGCAATCACAAGCCCCAATAACCCATAAACAAGCGATGGTTTTACTTTAATCTCATATTTATTCCTATACGCTAGGACAGCTAAAGATAAAATTATAAAACCTAGAATAGTTGCTATGTATCGATGAAACATTTCAATCCACGCTTTTTTGTTATCAATATTACTTTCAGGATAATTAGCTTGAGCTTTTTCGATCGCTGCTTCGCTTTCCGGGACCGTTAAGGTTCCATAACAACCTGGCCAATCAGGGCAACCAAGACCTGCATCTGTCAGCCTTACATACGCACCAAATACAACAACACACAAGGCAAGTATCGTGGCTCCAAGCACTAAATTTTTGAACCAAACCATATAAATCCTCTCATTAAAAAATGCATATCCAGTTATAATAAGTATTCTAAAAATAATAATAAAAATTTCAATTGAAAAAAAATAAAATCATATCAATATTGTTAATTACTTTTGTTGCAATTCTTTTATTTGTAAGTCTTCAAAACCCTTCTATCAAAGGCCTTAATATGACCACAATTAATGGTGAGACAATTACTTCAGAACAACTGCTGGGTAAAGTCACACTTATTAATTTTTGGGCTACTGATTGCCCAGGTTGTATCAATGAAATGCCTGACCTAATTAAAACCTATAATCAATATAAAGATCAAGGCTTGGAGGTTATTGCTGTGGCAATGTACTATGATCCCCCGAGTCGTGTTATTAGCTTTACTAAAAACAATAACCTTCCATTTCCCGTTGTACTTGATACTAATAAAGAAATTATGAGCAAGTTTAACAATATCAAGCTTACCCCAACATCAATCATTCTTGATGAAAATGGCTATGTAATAAACACCATTGTTGGAGAAATTGATTTTAACGACTTTAATAAAACCCTTACAAAATTTCTAAATTAATTTATTTCTGGTTTTTAATAAGTCTCTCAATATCCTTAATAGTTCCCATAGGATTAGTATCTGATTTATATTTCATCATCAAAAAACTAAATGGGTCAACCAAGTATGTCCCACGTCTATCAAATCCGGAATAATCTTCAAATTTTTTAATAAGCCCTTCATAGCTTTTACTTTCAGGATCAATATATTTCTGTCCATTAAATGCGTCTGAGAATTTTCCCCAGGACTGAACTTTCCTTGAAACTAAAAGACGGTCAACCTGATCCCTGTCCTTTCCCAAGGCAAGTCTAATTTGCCTTACTTGGTATAATTTGTCTTCACAAAATTGATTGCATTCTGAATCGACAAAAAAAACCAATGTCCATTTCTCATTTATTGGTGAGATAGCACCATTCTTAATATCGTAAACTTCCAATTCTCCCAATGGGATTACTGGGGAAATAATTTCTCCCTTCTGAGTGCCTCCATCTTCTTTTTTAAAGTCAGTAAAGAATACTAAGTACCAACTTACTAAAATAGGTATCATAAACATTGAAGCAACACCTAAAAGGACCAGCCTCGCCCTTAACTTTTTATTTACCATTTGATTTCCTTGTCAGACTAAGTCTTATAAAAATAATTAATAGAGTAATGGCAAATGCAAACCATTGGAAAGCGTAACCATAATTTTTTTGTGAGTCGGGTGCTGGTAATTTAAAAATTCCATATAACTCCTTATCAATAATTGGATCTAAATAGATCATATAAGGCATTACATTTGCTGAAAAAAAATAGTTTAACTCTAATGTATCAAGCCTTTGAAACCTAAAAATTTGCGAATTGAGCGTCTCAATATTGTTTTTACCTAGCTTTATTCCACTTACCGGAAAACCTGCGACATGACCCAAAAGTAACCTTTCTCCAATAATCTCATTAATAATAGGTAGCATCTCTCGGTTTTTTAAATTTGGGTGCCAGCCTCTATTAACTAATACTAAAGAATCTGAACCTTTAATTTTAAAGGGCGTGATAATGTTAAAGCCAGCAATTTGATTAAATATTTGATTATCTAGGATAATGTTTTGTTTATTTATAAAGGAGCCTTCAAACTCAACCTTTCTCCACAAAAGGCTTGATTTTTCATCAAGTACATTAAATTTATCAAGAACGATAGGAGCTTCTTGTTGTCTATCTGTATAATTTGTATTTATACTATTCTTTTGATCGGCTCTATCAATCTGCCAGAATCCTAAGATTATAAATCCACAGAATGTTATTACAAACATTGATGTAGGAAATAGTTTAAATTTAAATTTATAGTTTTTTAAAAGCACATTTATCCTTGGGGGTTATTTTGGAAGCCGCATCTATATTTAAATACATCGTTATACTTCTTCTTGTTTTAATTTTACTTTCCCTTACAAAAGGTTTACATTTTTTAATTAGGGATGATGATAAATCTTTCAATATGGTGAAGTCTTTAACCGTAAGAATTGTCTTATCAATTTTATTGTTTATCTTATTGTTCTTTGGGTTTTACATGGGCTGGTTATCTCCAAATCATACATAAAAAAAGGCTATCTACTGATAACCTTTTTTTTAATTACCTCTTAAATCCAATATACGAAAATAAATAAACCAAGCCACACGACATCAACAAAGTGCCAGTACCAGGCAACTGCTTCAAATGCAAAATGATCTTTTTTGCTAAAATGTCCTTTTATTGATCTATATAAAATAATAGCTAACATTAATGCGCCCATGCTTACATGGAAACCATGGAAACCAGTCAACAAATAAAATGTTGATCCGTAAATCCCACCCTTTAATGTTAAATCAAGTGCTTGATGAGCATGAACATACTCATAAATTTGAAATCCAAGAAAAACTATACCCAAAAGCACTGTCGCAGCTAACCATGTACAAAGTTGTTTACGATTATTTTTTTGTAACGCCCAGTGAGCTAATGTGACCGTTACACCACTTAATAAAAGTAATGTTGTGTTTAGTGCAGGAACCCCGAATGCTGGGATCACACCAGTGTATTCAGTATATCTTGATGGATCTGGCATTACATTCATAGGCCACGCAGCTTGAAATGCTGGCCATAAAAATTCATGAGTTCCATTATGGCCTCCATTACCTTCTCCACTTAACCAAGGGATAGAGAACTCTCTTGCGTAATATAAAGCCCCAAAAAATGCTGCAAAGAACATAACCTCAGAGACGATAAACCAACCCATACCCATCCTAAAGCTCACATCAACCTGCTTACTATATTTTCCAGCTAGGCTTTCTTTTATAACATCTTTAAACCAACCATAAAACATATAAGCTACTAATGCTAGGCCAATAAAAAGTATATGCTTACCAAAATTTCCATCGTTAAACCAAAGAGCGCCTCCTAAAAAGGTGGTAAAAAGTGCCAATGTTGCAATTATTGGCCACTTACTGCCATCTGGTACATAGTAAACCTCTTGAGATGCCATAATTTTTCCTGTTTTTGTTAATTAAATAATTTATTAGTTAACTGCTACTTTTTTTGCCCTAAAAAAGGTGTAAGACAAGGTTAAAGCAGTAACATCCTCTGGTAAATCTTTATCAACTTCAAACCTTACAACCATTTCTTTTACTTCACCAGGCTTTAGTAATTGGTTTATAAAACAAAAGCATTCAGCTTTTTTAAAATATAATGATGCAATCTGAGGGGAGACACTTGGTATAGCCTGTCCTGTCACGTTTCCATTATATAGATTCTCAACTACATATGTCGCTTCATAAAATTTGCCTGGGTGCACTTTCATCGTCTTAACATTTGATTTCAATTTCCAAGGCAGATCACCATTAATATTTGAATCAAACCTTATTTTCACAATACGATCAGTTTTATATTCTTCTTTTACTTCGCTTTCTACAACACGAATTGTTTTGCCATTTAACCCAGTAATTTTACAAAAAACGTCATACAAAGGGACCATAGCATAACCAAAACCAAACATAAGCACTGTTACTATAGACAGCGTGATAACCGTTTTTTTTGTTCCCTTGTTAGTCATTAATAGCAAACATTAAAACAAACAAGCCATAAAAAGAACAGGCCATTACCCCTAGGATAATGGCTAGTCGCTTATTTTTTTTATTAATCTTTGCCTTAGTATTAGACGATTTCATTAACCGTTTTCAAGCATTTCTTTTCTAATTTTAGGCGGTGTTTCAAAGGTATGGAAAGGTGCTGGTGAAGGAACTGTCCATTCAAGACCTCTCGCTCCCTCCCAAGTTTTTGCTTTCGATTTTTTACCACCCAATGCACATTTAATAACAATGTAGACAAATAGTAGCTGTGTGAGGCCATAAGCAAAACCACCGATACTTGATATCATATTAAAGTCAGCAAACTGAATATTGTAATCCGGTATTCTTCTTGGCATACCTGCGAGCCCTAAGAAATGCTGAGGGAAGAAAAGAACATTAGCTGCTATGGTAGAAAGCCAAAAATGTATTTTCCCCAGTCTTTCGTCATACATGTATCCCGTCCATTTTGGTAACCAATAATAGACTGCTGCCATTAAAGCAAACACAGCTCCTGTGAGTAAAACATAATGAAAGTGAGCTACAACAAAGTATGTATCGTGATACTGAAAATCAACTGGAGTGATACCAAGCATCAAGCCTGAAAAGCCACCAATAGTGAATAAAATTACGAAAGCTATTGCAAAGAGCATAGGTGTTTCAAAAGTCATTGCCCCTTTCCACATCGTTGCAACCCAATTAAACACTTTCACTCCCGTGGGAACAGCAATTAACATTGTTGCATACATAAAGAACAACTCTCCTTTAATTGGGAGACCAACAGTAAACATATGATGCGCCCAAACAAAGAATGAAAGAATTGCTATCGAGGCTGTCGCATAAACCATTGAGGCATAACCAAATAATGGTTTTCTTGAGAATGTTGGGATAATTGAAGAAACTATTCCAAAAGCTGGTAATGCCAGGATATATACCTCAGGGTGTCCAAAGAACCAGAAAATATGTTGAAACAGCACAGGATCTCCACCCCCCGCAGCGTTAAAGAAGCTCGTTCCAAAGTATTTATCTGTAAGAAGCATTGTTACTGCCCCTGCTAAAACTGGTAACGAAGCAATTAATAGGAATGATGTAATCACCCATGTCCAAACAAATAGAGGCATTTGCATCAATGACATACCAGGTGCTCTCATATTGAATACTGTTGCAATAATATTAATGGCACCCATTATTGACGAGATGCCTAAAAAGTGAATAGCAAATATAAGAAATGGGAAAGCTTCTCCTGTTTGAAGTACCAATGGTGGATACATTGTCCATCCACCTGCAGGACCCCCACCTTGCATAAATATTGTGCTTAAGAGCAACGCAAACGCAAATGGGAGAATCCAAAAGCTCATATTATTCATTCTAGGTAGAGCCATATCAGGTGCACCAATCATCAAAGGTATCATCCAGTTTGCGAGGCCTACGCCTGCCGGCATAACGGCACCAAAAATCATCACTAACGCATGAATAGTGACCATAGAATTATAAAACTGAGGATCAACAAATTGTAATCCAGGTTGGAATAATTCAGCACGAATAATCATAGCCATGCCTCCACCAACAAAAAACATTGTAAGCGCAAATATCAAATAAAGCGTACCTATGTCCTTATGGTTAGTCGAGAAAAACCAACGTTTCAATCCGGTTGGCTTGTGATCATGATCATGATGTGTGTCTTGTGCTAATGTACTCATAATTGCTTCCTAAATTAAAATTTTAAAGATTATTTTGTTTGATTCTTTCTTGCTTCAGCTACTTCTTTTGGTTGAATAAGGTCACCCGTATTATTGCCCCATGCATTTCTCTCATATGTCGTTACGGTTGCAATTTCAATATCAGAGAGTTGATCACCAAATTTTGGCATCAAATTTTTACCATAAATGATTCTGTACAGGTGCTCAAGCGTATTTTCTTTTTTTAAAGCAATTTCACTTCCAGCCAAGGCAGGAAAAGCACCTGGTACACCTTGACCATTGGCTTGGTGGCACATCAAGCATTGTTTTTTATATACTTTCTCGCCTTCAGACATCGACTCGTCCATCGTCAAGGTCTTATTTTGTGATTCTAATGCAGCAAGTTTTAATGCTTTTTTGTCATCGACCCACGCTTCATAATCTTCCATTGAGACTGCCTTCACAACAATAGGCATGTAGCCGTGTCCCTTCCCACATATTTCAGTACAGTTACCGCGGTAGGTACCAGTCTTCTCAATAATTGCCCAGTTATCATTTATAAATCCGGGAATAGCATCGCGTTTCCATCCAAGCTCAGGAACCCACCATGCGTGAATTACGTCTTCAGCCGTTGTCAAAATTCTTAATTTAGTATTAATTGGAACAACAAGTGGTTCATCGACATCTAGAAGATAATTCTCATGTTCCATTGGATTTAGTCCAGAGTCTCTTTGTCCGACTTCCTGACTTTTTGCATCTAAGGAGCTGTAAAGCGTAATATCTTCATCAAGATAGTCATATTTCCATTTCCACTGAATACCTGTGGCCTTAATGGTTATCTTTGCTTCGGAAGTATCGTCCATTTTTATAAGTAACTTTGTTGCTGGAATGGCCAGCGCAATAATTATTGCAGTCGGAACGATCGTCCATATGATTTCAACGGTTGTACTATGAGAGAATTTAGACGCCTTAACTCCCTTAGATTTTCTATGGTGAAAAATTGACCAAAACATAACACTAAACACCAAAATTCCAATAACAGTTACGACCCACAGAGTCACCATGTGCATATCATAAATTTCTCTACTGATGGGAGTAACCCCCTTGGTCAAATTCAGATCCCAATCAGCTATAGCTGAAATCGGGAGCAGAAGTATAAGGGCAAGAAACTTTTGATAAGCTGATTTCAATTTGAATTACCTTTAAATTTAATTAATAAATATTTGCAAAACTGTATTGCTTTAATTAATGACCCAATAGTAGCCATATAAATTCAAACAAAATAAATAATATGGGAAATATTAACTCAGATTTTTTATGATTATGTTAATAAATTGTAACAATTTTATCAGCAAAAAAAAGGTATTTCAATTGCCAAATACATTTTATTTGGTTTTTTTTCAATTGATTTGATTCTTTTCGTTGTGAGAGTTGAATGAATTAATATAAACACCCTAAGAAAGCTTCTTTAATAAATCAAATAATTCTTTTCTGTTCTCCTCATTAACCTTTCTTCCAATAAAAAATTTTTTACCTGATCTTGATATATAAATCTCTGAATGTTTTAAATTGGTTGGTGGAGTAAAATAAAATTTCGCCCACTCTTTAACAAATTTAGTAGTATTAATTTTCTTTCCTTCGACAAATGAGATTTCTATTTCTGTTGGACTTATAGTGATCTTCTCATAAAATGTGCTCTTTAAAGCCGTTATGTATAATGCGTATCCCAAAAATATTGTTTCGATCCCATAAAATGGAATTGCCAAATAAAGATTTATATAACTTAAAACAATCGCAATGATTAGGACTAAAATAACAAAACAAAAATATATTTTTTTAATTAAAGACCATGACATTGCAGGATTAGGTCGAATAATGATCTCATGTGTCTCTTGTTTAATTGGTTTATGTTCAATCATGATTAAATTTTTAACTATTATTGGTGCCGAGAGAGAGAATCGAACTCTCACGCTGTTGCCAGCGCGGGATTTTGAATCCCGTGCGTCTACCAGTTCCGCCATCCCGGCTAAAAGCCGTAAGTATATCAACCAATGACGCTTATGGAAATCGATGATTTTGATTACGAACTCCCTACAAACTTAATTGCTCAGCAACCTCCAAAAGTTCGTGGTGATAGCAAATTACTAATTGTAAATCCAAACAAAAATAGCAATATAGATAGTCATTGTAAAAATTTTTATGACTATTTATCTCCCAATGATCTTCTAATATTCAATGATACCAAAGTAATTAAGGCTAGATTATTTGGAGAAAAAGCCACAGGGGGCAAGGTTGAGCTTTTAATAGAAAATATCATAAGTTCTAATCATGCACTTGCAATGATTAAAACTTCAAAAAAAGTACAAATTGGCCTAAAAATATTTATTACTAAATCAATTTTTTTGGAAGTAATAGAACTTAATGAAAAATTATTCCAAGTTAAATTATTTGAATCAAACTTCACAAGCTTGCTTGAGAGGTTTGGTCATGTCCCATTACCCCCTTATATAGATAGGAAAGATGAAGCAGGGGATTTAGAACGATACCAAACTACGTTTGCTAAGAATTTAGGTGCAGTCGCAGCTCCAACGGCTGGGCTCCACTTCACAGAAAATGATTTCTTAAAATTTAAACAACATAAAATTAAATATAACTTTTTAACCCTTCATGTAGGTTCTGGAACATTCCAACCTGTCAAAACTAAAAATATTTTTGATCATCAAATGCACTATGAATATTTTAATATTTCTGAACAGCTAAAAGACCAAATTCTTAAAACTAAGGGGATAGGGGGACGTATTATTGCGATTGGAACAACGTGCATGCGAGCACTTGAAGCTTCCTTTATTGATAATGAAATTAGAACTGGTAATCAAAAAACTAATATATTTATAACTCCTGGATATCAATTTAATATAGTTGACAGTTTATTCACTAATTTTCACCTTCCAAAAAGCACACTTCTTATGCTAGTGTCTGCTTTTGCTGGCTATGAATTTACAAAAAAAATATATAATCATGCTATTAATAAGAAATACCGGTTCTTTAGCTATGGTGATGCCATATTTATTGAACAAAAAATGCTTAAAAAAGACTTACATATATAATTAATTAAAATTGGAACAGATAAAATGAAAAAAACGTTGCTCATATTGTTAACAACCATCACAGCCTTTGCAGGAAATTTAAATGCTGAGATAAAAGAGCAAGCAGAGCTTGTTTTTAAGATCCCCCTTAAAAAAGAACCAACCACGAGACCCCAAACACTCGCCTACATTCCAGTAGAAAAAAAATATTACATAGCTGATGGTGGGTTAGCGCCTATGGGCTCCAATAGCCAGGCGCCAATATCGAAATCTTTGATACATACTTATGATGAAAAGGGCAACTATATTGAATCAACCCGCTCAGGCTTTGATAACCGATCAATTTATTTCAACACCAAAAAAGCTGAACTGGAAACCATTACATACAATGTATCAGCTCAAGCCGGATTTGCTCCTATGACGGGAATCTATACTTTAGAGCTTGATGATGAGGGTTTATTGACAGGCAAGTCAAATGATATTATCAATACAGTTTTTGCTTTTGAAACCTCTGGCACAATGCCATCTTTTGATGGAAAAAATAATCTATATTTTGCCAAACAAGAAAAATCTAACAAAGTCATCGTAGTTGATGCACAAGAATTCACCGCTAAAAAAACAATAGAACTTGATTTTAAAACACCTGAAGTTCAACACCACGATGTCGCAAGTCATTTTATTGCTTTCACAGACGTTAAAGATAACGAGTTAATTTTACTTGATGTAGAAAATAAACGATTTTTAGTTTATGACACCGAAGGGAAATACAAAGGAGAAAGCAAGTTGCCCAAGGATTTGAAGTTACGTTCAAAAAATTATTTTAATGGTCTAGGCTACACACTTAACGGATATTACTTTATTTACATTGATTCAGAAGGTGAATTTGGCACTTACCATGCATATAAAGTGATGGACTAACTAATTTTTGAGTTTATCTGACAACTCTTCAAGATTCATTATTGTTGAGTCTCGTTCACTTCTTTTTTTATACTCATATTTGTTATCAGATATCGTTTTATCTCCCACAGTAACCCTATGAGGTATGCCGATTAAATCGGCTTCACTAAACATTACTCCCGGGCGGAGGCCTCTGTCGTCTAATAAAACATCGAAGCCTTGTTTAATTAAGTCATCATAAAGATTATCTGCATAGCTTCTCACTTCAGTATTTTTATCATATCCAATTGGCGTAATAATCACTTCAAAAGGAGCAATTGATGGAGGAAAGATGATGCCGTTTTCATCATGACTTTGCTCAATTGTCGCTGCTATAATTCTTGAGACACCAATCCCATAACATCCCATAATGACTGGTTGTGATGTCCCATCCTCTGCGATAAAGTTAGCAGACATTTTTTCGGAATATTTTGTCCCTAATTGAAAGATATGACCAACTTCAATTCCTCGACATGTTTTAAATTTATCAATATTAGGATTATCTTTTGCTAACTCGATATTCGCAGCATAATCAGAATGTTCATCATAGACAAGAACGTCTTCGCCAGACTCTGCTAAAACATGAAACTCGTGAGATGCATCACCTCCGATAGCTCCATTATCTGCTGATACAGCTCTAAACTTTAATCCTATCCGGTTAAATATGTTCTCATATGCTTTAAACATTTTTTGATAGGTTTCTTTGAGGCAATCAAAATTAGTATGGAATGAATATGAATCTTTCATTAAAAATTCTCTTGCTCTCATAACACCAAATCTTGGTCTTATCTCATCTCTAAATTTCATTTGAATTTGGTAAAAATTGATAGGCAGTTGTTTATAACTATTGATTTCTTTCCTTATAATGTCTGTTATCACCTCTTCATGTGTAGGTCCAAAACAAAACTCTTTCTCATGCCTATCTTTAATTTTTAACATTTGTGGGCCAAACTCTTCCCAACGTTCCGACTCCTTCCATAAGTCAGCGGGCTGAATAGCGGGCATTAAAAGTTCAATACAATCTGCTTTATTCAGCTCATCCCTTATGATCATTTCTATTTTTTTTAATACTCTAAGACCTAACGGCATAATTGTATAAAGACCAGATCCAAGCAATCTAATCATACCCGCCCTCACTAGTAACTGATGACTTAAAAGTTCCGCCTCTGCCGGGGATTCTTTTCTTGTTGCAATATAAAATTTTGATGCTCGCATTTTTTAATTATTTCCCTTCATTTCATCACTTAATAATGATTGAATATCATGCCATAACTTTTTCTTCTTATCAGGATTTACCAACATTTCATCTAGAGATGGCAATGATTTAATATTTGCATCGAAATCATTTAACTCCATTAAGTAATTACTCTTTAACATGAATATGTGAAGTATTGAGTTCTTCTTTAATACTGCATCAATCTCCCCTTTTTCTATATTTCTGAGGTATTTTGAATTTTCTGAAATGGAATTTATATAAATATGAATATTCTTAAATAATTCTTTTTCATCAATTCTTAACTTGCCAAGCTCAGGCACTATGATAGACATATTTAATTCTTTAAAAAAATATAAGGCAATATTAAATGAGGCATGCTTAATTTTTTTTGGCCTTATTTTATTCAGCCAAATTGGAAGTAAATTTAGTTCCTCATACGCTACTTTTTTATCTATCATAATATTTATAAACTTAAAGCCATTAAAATCGCATCTTCATTTCCATCCAATTTCTTGTAATAGTTAGGTCGAATTCCAACCTCATTGAAACCTTTTTTTTCATATAATAGGATAGCATTTTTATTTGATCTCCTAACCTCTAAAAATAGATTCGATGTTTTTCTTTCTATACAATTTTTGATTAGGTGGCTTATGATTGTTTTACCGAAACCTTGCCTATGAAGATGTTTACTGACAGTGATATTTAAGAGTTCACATTCATCAGCTGCAAAACTTGCAACATAATACCCCGTAATTAATTCGTCATCTTTTAAAACTTGAAATAGATTGCCAGCACTTATAGAATCAAGAAAATTTGTTTTTGACCATGGCGAAATATGGCAATCGGCTTCAATCGAAACAATTTTTTCAATATCACACAACTCTACATTTTTAAAGTTGGTTTTTTGTTTCTTTGTCTTTAAGATCAACTTTTCTTTCACTGATAGTTTTTGCAACCTTATTCCTAATGTAAATTGGAGCGGCATTTTTAAGATTAAAATTATCATCCAGTCTTTTGGTGCCTAATTGAGCAATTGCACCAGCTAAAGGGTATTCATTTTCATCAATTATAATTTTTTGGGCTTTGTATTTCTCACTAAGAATTTCTTTGTATTCAAAAACACCTGACCCAACGATAACTCCATTCTCACATTTTAGATTAGGTAAATTACTTGGCTCAAAAACACCGCAATCAATAATTGAAATAAACTCACCATTAACTCTCTTGTATGCCCCCATATAAACCTCTCCCATCCGAGCATCTACGCAGGGTATAACGACATCTTTATCTACTTTTTTTGCAATGGCCTCTAAATTATTAATTCCTACAATAGGTAAATTATGAGCATATGCAATACCGTATGCCACCCCTGCAGCAATTCTAACTCCTGTAAATGCGCCTGGACCTGCACCAAAGGTTATACCACTAAGGCTACTAAAATTAATATCACTTTTATCCATTAAATTTTTTAGTAAAGGTATGATATTTTCAGAATGTTTTTTATCCGATGAATATGACTCCTCTATTAGAGTGTCATCTTTTAGCAAAGCAATAGATAAAAGCTGACTAGAAGTATCGATTGATAAAATGTTCATTCTAGCTCTTCCAAAAAATTGATAACGGCAGATTCGTTCCTTGTTCTTTTAAAAGCAGGGAGGCTTTTCCAAATCTTAATACCGTATGACTTTTCAATAATTCTTTTATCACAAATCACCATAACCCCTTTGTCGTTATCGTCCCTAATAAGTCTACCCACCCCTTGCTTAAGTTTAATAATCGCTTCAGGTAATTGCATTGACATGAATGCATTTATCCCCTCATCAGATAATAATTTAATTTTAGATTCAAATACAGGATCTCCTGGTGATTGAAAGGGTAACTTATCAATTATAACCAAACTTAATGCAGGTCCCCTTACATCGATACCCTCCCAAAAACTTAATGACCCAATTAAAACTGCATTTCCGTGTTTTTTGAATTGATGTAATAGATCACTTTTAGGTCCTTCGCCTTGAGTAATTACTGGGTAATCAATTTCATTTTTTTTGAGTTCATCTTTTAATAAAGCACCAATTTCTTGCATTGATTTTAAGCTTGTAGCCAGAACGAATGCTCTTCCTTTTGATGCTTTTATAAGGGGGAGTACCTTTTTAACTAAAACTAAATTAAATAATTCATCTTTTGGATCAGGGATTTCTTTTGGTACATATAAGAATGCGTTTTCATTATAATTAAATGGGCTCTGCAAATATTGGGTCTTTGCTTCTTCAAGCCCAAGTAATTTTGTGAAGTGTTCAAAGCTTCCATTAATTGATAAAGTTGCCGAAGTAAATATCCACGCGCTATCACTTTTCTTTTGAAATTTATTAAATTGCTCAGCGATACTTATAGGCGTTTCATTGAATTGAATTGTCCTAGCAAAAACTTCTAACCAATAAATATTATTTTGATTATCTTTTTTCAGCCATGAATCAAATTTTATATTTAGCTCCGTAGATCTTTCAAACAACTTTTGAAATTCTACATTCTCCTCAGAATGTTTTGATAAAGTAATTCCTAATAATGTTAATTTTTCAATTAATGACGAATAAGTTTCTTTGAAATTTTCATAGTCTTTAAGATTATTAATATTTAATCTGGTTGAGGTTGGGCTGATTATTTTCTTCAATTCAAAAATATTTTCTTGTAAGTCTTTAGATAAGGAATCTAAAGCCTGGATAGTGTCTGGATATTTTACTAACCCTTGTTGGCAGTCTTGGATTAAGTTAGATATTTGACTGGAGGAAATGAATTGGCCCAGGAAAAAAGATGCCACCAATGGAACTTGGTGGGCCTCATCAAATATAATAGTATTTGCCTTAGGGAGAATCTCCGATAATTCTTCATCTTTAAGGACAAAATCAGCAAAAAATAAATGATGATTTACGATTAGTACCTCTGACTCTAGTGCTTCTTTGCGTGCCTTTACAACAAAACACTCTTTATAAAATTCACAATCTTGACCTAAACAATTTTCCTTTGTCGAAGTTACCATTGGCCATATAGTTGAAGTCTCCGGTATTTGTTTTATTTCAGACACTTCACCTGAATCGGTATTATCTGAAAAAGCCTTTATCAAATTTAAATGTTTAGCATCCTCTTTGTTATAAAACATGCCCTCCTGGTTTGTATTTTCCATTCTTAGTTTACAAATATAGTTTCCTCTGCCTTTGAGGATATTAACCTTCACGGATATTTTAAGAGCTTCTCTTATTTTAGGAATATCGTTAAAAAAAAGTTGATCTTGTAAGTTCTTCGTAGCAGTCGAAATAACAACACTGCCTCCCTTTAAAAGTGCAGGATATAAATATGCAAAGGTTTTACCAACACCCGTTCCAGCTTCTACGACCAACGAACCTTTATCTTCAATCGAATCACTAATTGATTTTGCCATTTCAACTTGCTCAGCCCTTAGTTGGTAATTTTCAAGGCAGCTATTTAATGGCCCATTGGGGCTAAAAAAATCGTCAGTTGTAGAATTTTGATGAGCAGACATAGTTTTTTAAGATTAACTCACATGGAACTTAATTTCATAAATATATGTCACTTTGTTAGTAAATAAAGAATTATTTTTTATAAAGTATTTATTGCATTATTATGTTAGTAATTCTTAGTTACTCTTTTATAAAATAAAAAAAGGTTTATTTAGATGCGTTCAAAATTTGAAAAGTTCTCACTCATAATTAGCGGTGCAATTATTGGTATTTTATTTACATTTAATTTCCCTGTATTTGCTGATAAGAATGACCCAAATAATTTACCAATTGACAAGCTTAGAACATTTGCTGAAGTGTTTGGTAAAATTAAAACAGATTATGTAGATCAAATTGGAGATCCTGAATTACTTGATGAGGCGCTCAAGGGAATGATGTCTGGTTTGGACCCACATTCTGTTTACTTAGATAAAGATAAATATAAAGATTTATCACAAGGGACTGCAGGTGAATTTGGTGGTCTAGGGATCGAAGTAGGAATGAAAGATGGGTTCGTAGAAGTTATTACACCTATTGAAGATACGCCTGCATACAATGCAGGGCTAAAAAGTGGTGATTTAATTATTAAACTTGATGATACTTTGGTTAAAGGACTCACTCTTAATGATGCAGTTAAACTAATGAGAGGTAAGCCTGGTTCTCCAATTGATATTAGAGTACTTCGTGAGGATGTTGTAGACCCAATTGATATCAAAATTACCCGTGCCCAAATTAAAACTAAAAGTGTTAAAGCAAAACTGATAGAACCTGATTACGCATATTTGAGAGTAACTCAGTTTCAAGAGAGAACGGGTGAAGATTTAGCAAAAGCAATTAAAAAATTAAGAGCTGAGAACAAACATGCTTTTAATGGAATTATATTAGATATGAGAAATAATCCGGGTGGCTTATTAACGCAAGCGGTATCCGTTTCGGCCGCATTCCTAGATGATGATGAGTTAGTTGTATATACGGAAGGAAGGGCCCCTGATTCTAAAATGCGCTTAACTACAGCCCCTGAAAATTTCATTAGACCTGGCGGAGATTTTGAAAAAAATAATTACATAAAATCACTACCTAATGATATTAAAAATGTTCCTATGGTGGTCATTATTAATAATGGTTCTGCTTCAGCAGCTGAAATCGTAACCGGAGCACTAAAGGATCACAAAAGAGCGACTATATTAGGTACACGAAGTTTTGGTAAGGGTTCAGTCCAAAGTATTTTGCCAATGATGAACGGATCAGCGATTAAGTTAACTACGGCTAGATACTTTACGCCAAATGGAACATCCATCCAGGGTAAGGGGATTGAACCAGATATTACGATTAAAGATGGTACAGAATCTCTAGCTTATCGCGAGGAAGATATCCCAGACAGTCTTTCTAACCCACAGGATAAGGGTAAAAAAGAGGATAAACCTTTAACAAATGGGCCAACACCTGAGCAAAAGGAAGCACTTAAGAATTTCAAACCTATTAAGTTTGGTACAGATGAAGACATACAGTATGTTGAGGCACTTAAGATACTCAAAGGCATGGGTGATCAAGCTGCAATGTCGAAAAATTAATACAAATGTACATCGATAAATTTATTGATGAAATCGAGGTAGGATTAAAAATATTATTTAGCCCCAGCTCATCAAAGAGACCTCGACCTGATAAAAAAATTTCAAATGCGGAAAATCTCAGCCCAGAGGTTAAAAAAAAACATGCGAAATTAATGAGAGTCAATCACTCAGGAGAGATTTGTGCTCAAGCTCTTTACAGGGGGCAATTACTCTTTAATAAAGATAAAGTGATTGAAAAAAGTTTACAAAAGGCAGCTAGTGAAGAAATTGATCATCTAGCTTGGTGTGAAGAAAGAATTGATGAGTTAAGTGGGAAAACTAGCTTACTGAATCCTATTCTTTATTTAGGATCAATTGGAATTGGTGGAATTGCTAGCATCATTGATAAAAAATATAACCTAGGATTTTTAGCTGAGACAGAAAAACAGGTTTCCTCTCATCTTGATAAGCATCTTGATGAACTATCTAAATATGATGTAAAGACAAAAAAAATATTGGAGCAGATCAGATTAGATGAGCACCAACATGAAATATCTGCTAAAGAATTGGGCGCCGCCGAACTTCCAAAACCAATAAAAAAAGTTATGGGCATTACATCAAAAATAATGACCACCCTCACCTACAAGATTTAAATAAATGTCACAATTATTTAAAGAAGTCTTAAACGCTCTTCCAGATATTGACCAAGTTATTAAAATTAAACTTTATGATGTAGATGGTAATTTTGTCGATGACATTAAAAATTTGCGAGGTACCCAGGGCTCCTTGAAAGTATATTTTTATTTGTACAAAAATTTTAAAGAAATAAACCTTGAGGCAGCTCAAAAAGGCTTAGAGCTATTTTCGGAGCATACGGCTGAGGCAAAAAAACATCCTGGTAACCATCCAAATATTGATCGTTTAATTGATATTGTGCAAAGTAATAACGCTCTTAGAATTGAAACTATTCTTGGGTGATTACAAAATCATGCGTTATCTTAACGCTTTTACCTAACATTATTGAAGCTGAACAATATTTATTAGCTGATAACTCAACTGCTCTTTCGACTGCTTTTTTTTGAAGGTCAATGCCTTTAATTAAAAAATGAATATGAATACTTGTGAAAACCTTTGGTATTGCATCCGCTCTTATCGCATCAATCTCAGCAATACAACCAGTTATTTGCTGTCTTGATCTTTTTAAAATAGTAACTACATCGAATGAGGTGCACCCACCCATCCCTATCAACATCATCTCCATGGGTCTCATACCTAAACTCTTTCCCCCAAGTTCTTCAGGGCCATCCAATATAACTTCATGTCCAGATTCAGATTTTCCTTTAAAGCTTACATCCTGCATCCATTTTATTTGAGTTTTCAATGCTATTGGATCTCAATAAGTTCAACTTCAAAAATAAGATCTGAGTTTGGTGGAATTACGCTACCTGCACCTCTTGTTCCATAACCCATGTCAGATGGAATAACAATTGTCCGACTTCCACCTACTTGCATACCACTTACTCCATTATCCCATCCCTTGATAACCTGCCCAACTCCAAGGACAAAACTAAATGGCTCTCTTCTGTCAACTGAACTATCAAATTTAGTGGATTTCTCTCTATTCTCATATAGCCACCCTGTATAATGAACGGTAACAGTAAGACCTTTTTCTGCCTCTCGACCGTCACCTACTTTATTGTCTGTAATAATTAACTCCGTAATTCCTTTTTCTTCCATTTCATCTTTCTCCTTTTTAACAATTTCTATTGCGAATAATAGTGAAGTGAAGCTAATCATTGCGATCAATATAAATATTTTTTTTATCATCTTCTTTTAATCCTCAAGTAAACATTTTAAATTGGTTCAAATGCCAAATTAATCAAGTCATTCTGAAAGTTATGAGATTTATTTGCCGCCTTATCGTTCATTAAAAAAATTAATATTTTTTTATTTTTTTCTTTATCAACTAAGTATCCTGCAATTGCACTGACATTTTTTAATGACCCCGTCTTAAAATGACCATTTTTTTTAACCTTAGATAATGGCATTTTTTTTTCTAATGTACCATCTTCATTTAAGATTGAGAAAGAGGACAATATTTCTGGCATATAAGGATGTTCATAAATTTTATCCATTATCTCCAGAAGGCTTTCAGCATTTATAGAGGTCCTTCTTGATAAACCTGCCCCATTTTCAATAAAAATATTATTAGTAATAATGTCATTATTACTCAACCAATCTAAAACAAAACGATTCACATCATCCTCTGTGGCTTTAATTTCTAAATTCTCTGCCATAACGGTCAACATCAAGTTCCTAGACATTAAGTTTAAGCTATGCTTATTCATGTCGCGAACAAGAACGCCAAGTGGTCTTGATAGATGACTTGAAAGTAACTCACCTTCAAGCCTCTCATCATCATTGACCCAGTAACCTCCAGAAAAGTCACCCCCATTTTGAACCCATAGATATTTAAAGGCTTCATAAAAATATCTACTATTATCAATGACAGATAAATCAATTTCTTTTTTTGAACATTTATTACTCATGTAACCTTGAAAAATTATCGTATCGTCCATAATGCTATTGGTTTTTTGATAATCTAGTGCCTGCTTCCATGAGACACAATTTTTTTCACTTACCTTTAAATTATTTTTTATCTTTAAATATTTTAGATTTGGTTTAGCATCAATCTTAACTCTCTTGTCTTGAGGGGTAAATTTAAAATTTATCGTATTTGATTGAATCGAAATTGCATTTGGTAAAACATTATAAGCCCGCATTGGATAATCATCAAAATCAATTACCTCAGGAATTTTACCAAAATAACTTTTATTTAAAATTAAATTTCCCTCTATTTTTTTTATCCCCTTTTTTTGTATCTCCCTTATTAGGGATTCTAAATTATCAATTGAAAAACTAGCATCCCCCCTACCAACAAAAATTATATCCCCTTGAAGAATGTGATCTTTTAACTCTCCCGTATAGTAAAAATCAGATCTCCATTTATAATTAGGCCCCAATTTTTCCAATGCAATAAATGATGTAATTATTTTTATAAGTGACGCTGGGTTAAAATTTTTACTGCCATTGTAAATAATTGCTTTTTTTTGGGGATTGGTTAAATTTTTTACTGCAAAACTGTAACTATCCTTTTTAAAATTATATTTACTTATTAATGACTTGTATGGCTGCGGCATTTCAGCAGAAACAGAAACGGAAACTATAACCAATAAGAAAAAAAATATTTTCAGGGTCATTCTGCTATGTGATTGCATATAAAATTGCCTCTCGGGTTATCTTTATCATTTTTTTAGCCTCAGACTCTTTAATGCAGTATGGGGGCATAAAGTAAATAGTGTTGTCTATAGGTCGAATTAATATGCCCTTATTTAAAGAAAATTCGACTACCTTATCAATTGAAATTTTCGAATCTAACTCAAATGCCCAAATCATTCCAATATTCCTGAGATCACTAATAGGAAGATCTACTAAAGATGAAAAGAGGTGATTAATTTTTTTTGATAATATAAGATTTTTTTTCAGAATATTATCAGACTCAAAAATAGATAAAGTTCCTAATGCTGCACTGCATGCTAAGGGATTTCCTGTATAGCTATGCGAATGCAAGAATCCTTTTTTAATATCATCATCATAGAATGCATTATAAATTTTATCCGAGGTCAAGGTGACAGACATTGGGAGATATCCACCAGTCAATCCTTTAGATAAGCATACAAAATCCGGTTTGATTTTTGCATGCTGATGAGCAAACATTTTTCCTGTTCGCCCAAACCCAACAGCAATTTCATCAGCAATAAGATGTACTTCATACTGGTTACATAATTCCCTTACTCCTTTAAGAAACCTGGCATCGTAAATACCCATTCCTGAAGCACATTGCACCATAGGCTCTATGATTATGCTAGCTGTTGCTTGATGATTTTTTTCAAAAATTTTTGTTAATTTTTCTAATTTCTCATTAAGGAACTCATCAAATGATTGATTATTTTTTTTTAATCTTAAATCTGGTGAATCTGTCTTTATATAATTTTTTATTAAAGCTCCATAGTGTGTTCTGAAAATTGGGATATCAGTGACTGCCAGTGCTCCTAGTGTTTCGCCATGGTAGCTATTTTCTAGATAAATATATTTATTCTTCAAAGGAAATCCTGTTTGGCTCCAATAATGAGAACTCATTTTTAATGCAATTTCTACTGCATTTGCTCCATCACTCCCATAAGAGCAATGCCCCAACTTAGTCAATTTACTTAACTTTTCTGACAGCTCTATAACTGGTGAATGAGTAAGCCCCGCCAACATAGAATGTTCAAGTGTATTTAGTTGCCTAGTGATATATTTTTTTATTATTTTGTTGTTATGCCCAAATAAATTTACCCACCAAGAGCTAGTAACATCAAGATATTTTTTTCCATCAAAGTCATACAGCCAAACTCCCCTCCCTTTTTCGATTGGTATCAGAGGAAGATTTTCATGAAGCTTCATTTGTGTACAAGGATGCCAAACAGATTTGAGGCTTCTTTTTATATATTTATGATTTTTCATAACTTTTATGGCGCAGGGTTCATTACTTCAAGATGTATGGCATCTATTTCTTGAATGAGTTCATCATCAATAATATTTAATCCGTAAGCTGAAATGTTTTGTTTTAGTTGTTTAATGTTTGTCGCCCCAATAACTGTGCTTGTTACAAACCATTGTGAGTAAACAAAGTTTAAAGCTAAATCAGTTAAGCTTATATTTCTTTTAGTTGCTAATGAATCATATTTTTCTACTGCCTTCCTTACACCACTCTTATTATATCTTTGAGCATAGCCTGGAAAGAGATTTACTCGTCCAGCTGCCATCGGATCTTTAATATACTTCCCGCTTAGGTGGCCAAATCCTAATGGAGAGTATGAGAAAAATGATAATTTCTCTCTAAAGAATATCTCAGTCATGCCTAGCTCAACGATTCTATTAATCAAGCTATAGCTATTTTGCAGCGTACAAACTAGAGGTAAATTTTTAATTTTTGCGAGCCTTATAAATTCCATCAACCCCCAAGGCCACTCATTTGATAAAGCAAAATATCTCACCTTTCCTGCTTTAATCAAATGCTCGATGCTTAATAACTGCTCTTCTATTGATACCCAGTTAATTTTTTTTTCATTCAAATAATCGTCATTTGGATCAAATTTATAACCACCAAACATAGGAACATTTCTCTCTGGCCAATGAAGATACAAAAGATCAACATAGTCTGTTTTTAGTCTTTTTAAAGAATCATTAACAGCCTCATTAATATTTTCTCTATCTAGTGATTTAGGCCCTCCCCTAATCCAATCAATGGACCTCCTAGGCCCTGCAATCTTTGTGGAGATAATAAAGTCTTCTCTTTTTTTCCCTTCAAGCCAATTTCCAATAATTTCTTCTGTTCGATGACATGTATTCGCTTTGGGAGGAACGGGGTACATCTCTGCAACATCAATGCTGTTGATTCCTTTTGATACGGCATAATCTAGCTGCTCAAAAGCATCACTTTGCGTATTCTGGTCACCAAAAGTCATCGTTCCTAGTGTAATTGGAGATACTTTAAGCTCGGTTTGACCAACATTTCTGTAGTGATTTTTTGTAAACATAAGAATTAAATTATAAATTAAATTTAACGAAGACTTGAAATTTGTCGTGTTCGTCCCTATTATTAGCACTCTATTTATTAGAGTGCTAGTTTTTGGTCACGAACTAAATCTAAATAACTTTTTAACAAAGAATACACTACTAGGAGAACTTATATATGAAAATTCGTCCTTTACACGATCGCTTAATAGTAAGGCGAAAAGAAGAAGAACGTACCACTGCATCAGGAATTGTAATTCCAGAAAGTGCGTCAGCTGAAAAACCTGATCAAGGCGTTATTGAAGCAGTTGGAAACGGAAAATTACTTGAAGACGGTAACGTCAGAAAACTTGACGTAAAAGTTGGTGATAAAGTACTTTTCGGCAAATATGCTGGACAAGCCGTAACAGTTGATGGTGATGAACTCCTTGTTATGAAGGAAGAAGACGTAATGGGAATCATTGAGTAAAAATTTAAAAAACATATAAATTTGGAGAAAATATAAATGGCAGCTAAAGATGTAAGATTTGGTGACGAGGTTCGCCAAAAAATGGTAGTAGGTGTAAACACACTTGCAAATGCAGTTAAAGTAACCCTTGGACCTAAAGGTAAAAATGTAGTGCTTGAAAGATCATTCGGTGCCCCAACAATAACAAAAGATGGTGTCTCTGTAGCTAAAGAAATTGAGTTGCACGACAAATTTGAAAATATGGGTGCTCAAATGGTAAAAGAAGTGGCTTCAAAAACGTCAGATAATGCGGGTGATGGAACCACAACAGCTACAGTTCTTGCTCAAGCAATTATCCGAGAAGGAATGAAATCTGTTGCTGCAGGAATGAATCCAATGGATTTAAAAAGAGGAATAGATAAGGCAGTAGAAGCAGGTGTTAGTGAGCTTCATAAGCTGAGTAAACCTTGTAATACAAGCAAAGAAATAACTCAGGTCGGTTCTATTTCTGCGAATTCAGATGAATCAGTTGGTAAGATAATTGCTGACGCAATGGATAAAGTCGGTAAAGAAGGTGTAATCACGGTTGAGGATGGATCTGGCCTTTCTAACGAATTAGATGTGGTAGAGGGTATGCAATTTGATAGAGGTTATCTATCGCCTTACTTCATTAACAACAATGAAAAACAAATCGCACTTCTTGAAGATCCTTATATTCTTTTGCATGATAAAAAAATATCAAGTATTAAAGACTTATTACCTGTTTTAGAACAAGTTGCAAAAGCAAGCAAACCACTTTTAATTATTGCTGAAGAGCTTGAGGGTGAAGCCCTTGCTACATTAGTGGTAAATAATATCCGTGGCACTATCAAGGCTGTAGCTGTCAAAGCACCAGGTTTTGGTGATAGAAGAAAAGCTATGCTTGAAGATATCGCAATTCTTACAGGAGGTACAGTGATCTCAGATGAGGTTGGCTTAACTCTTGAAGGCGTTAAGATTGAAGACCTTGGACAAGCAAAGAAAATTGAAGTAGGAAAGGAAGCTACCATTATTATTGATGGAGCAGCATCCGCTGCTAATATCAAATCGCGAATTGATTTAATTAAAGTTCAAATGGAAGAATCTACCAGTGATTATGATAAAGAGAAGCTTCAAGAACGTGTTGCTAAACTTTCAGGTGGTGTTGCAGTCATTAAGGTTGGCGCAACAACTGAAATTGAAATGAAAGAGAAGAAAGCTCGAGTTGAAGATGCATTACATTCTACAAGAGCAGCTGTTGAAGAAGGTATTGTTGCTGGTGGCGGTGTTGCTCTAATTAGAGTGAAAGAGGCTATTAGCAAAGTTAAAGGGAGTAATTCTGATCAAGAAGCTGGTATCAATATAGTTCTAAGAGCTATTGAAGATCCTTTGAGACAGATTGTTTCAAATGCTGGTATAGAGTCTTCAGTTGTAGTCAATAATGTAATTTCTGGAAAAGGTAATTACGGATTTAATGCAGCTAATGAGACATATGGTGACATGGTTGAGATGGGTGTTCTAGATCCAACAAAAGTAACTAGGTCAGCACTTCAAAATGCTGCTTCGGTTGCTGGACTCATGTTAACAACAGAATGTATGATTGCCGATTCGCCAAAGGAAGAAGCTCCTGCAGCTGGTGCACCAGATATGGGTGGCATGGGTGGCATGGGTGGTATGGGTGGCATGGGTGGTATGGGTGGCATGATGTAGTTTTAAAATACTACGTTGGAATAAATAAAAAGGGCCTCTTAATCGAGGTCTTTTTTTTATAAATTACTAAAAAATAACTAACAAAAAAAAATTACTGTAGCATATGTTTTTATGAATTTAACAACAATATCTAAAGCTATTTATGCAGATTTAAATGAAAAACAAACGGAAGCTGTAATGCTTCAAAGTCAATCAGCGCTTGTTCTTGCGGGGGCTGGCAGCGGAAAAACTAGAGTTCTAACATCTAGAATTTCTTGGTTAATTGAAAATCAGCTAGCAAGTCCAGGAGCCATTCTGGCTGTTACGTTCACTAACAAAGCCGCAAAAGAAATGCTGACTAGAATTTCGACACAATTACCAATCAATATAAGAGGTATGTGGGTAGGTACTTTTCATGGATTGTGCAATCGCTTTTTACGTAAGCATCACGTGGATGCGAATTTACCTGAAACCTTCCAAATCCTTGATAGTGCAGATCAAAAATCAGCGATTAAACGAGTAATGAAAACTATGGGTATTGATGAAGACTTGATTTCCTCAAAAGAGGCGATGTACTTTATTAATAACAATAAAGAAGAAGGTATTCGATCCCAACAGTTTAAAGCCTACGATGATGTATCTAAAAAACTCAATTCTATTTATGCAGCCTACGATGATCAGTGCCAGAAAGAAGGTGTAGTTGATTTTGCAGAACTTATGTTACGTTGCCTTGAGTTATTCCAAAAAAATTCTACTATCCGCAATCACTATCAAGAAATTTTTAAGCATATCCTTGTGGATGAGTTCCAAGATACTAGTCGCTTGCAGTATCAATGGCTGAAGATGCTTACCTCTCCTGAGAGTTTTATTTTTGCCGTGGGAGACGATGATCAATCAATTTATGGGTTTAGAGGAGCAAGACCTGGAAATATGAAAGACCTTCAGAAAGACTTTAATATCAAAAATGTGATTAAACTGGAACAAAATTATCGATCTAAAAATAATATACTTAATGCAGCCAACTCAATTATTGAAAATAATAATGATAGGTTAGGTAAAAATTTATGGACTGCCTCAGGTGATGGAGATTTAATTAAACAATATACAGCGTTAGATGATCGATCAGAAACAGCTTATATTTTAGATGAGATTAAAATGTGTCACCGTGCAGGTATTGATTATAAGCAGATTGCAATTCTTTACAGGAATAATGCACAATCAAGAGTTATTGAAATGGCCATGGTCTCCAACAATATCCCTTACAGAGTTTATGGAGGTTTAAGATTCTTTGAAAGAGCTGAAATAAAAAGTTCTCTTGCATACCTTAGACTTATAAATAACAAGAGGGATGATAATGCCTTCATAAGAATTGTAAATTTTCCAACGCGAGGAATCGGCGCACGAGCTGTTGAACAAATACAAGACCATGCAAAAAAGAATGATTGCTCTTTGTGGGAAGGTACGAAAATTTTTATTTCGGAAAGTAAGAACCTAAAAGTATCTGCATTTATTCAATTAATTCAAAGTCTTGAAGATCAAGTTCATGGAACAAATATTGATGAGTCCATTGATATAATTAACTCGCATTCTGGTCTAAAAGATCACTACCACAAAGATAAAGATGGTAGCTCACGTGTAGAAAATCTGAATGAACTTGTTTCTGCAGCGAAATCTTTTCTCAATGAAGATAGAAACGAAATATCTGAGGAGGGACCAAACAAAAAACAATCACTGGCTTTGGCTGAATTCCTAGATTTTACCTCGCTTGAAAGTGGTGAATTACAAGCGGCTGCAAGTGAAGATGCCTTACAACTCATGACCATTCATTCCTCCAAAGGTCTTGAGTTTGATACGGTATTTATCACCGGTTTAGAAGATGGGCTCTGCCCACATGAGAGAAGTTTAAATGAAAATAATGGATTAGAAGAAGAGCGAAGATTGATGTATGTCGCCATCACCAGAGCAAAAAATAAACTATATCTTACCTTGTCTCAATCTCGTATGACCTATGGACAACCAACCTATAATCTACCCTCAAGGTTTCTAGATGAAATACCAGAATCATTAATAAAAAAAATAAATGCACCAATTGACAATGGTAATCCTATTAGAGCCACATATCGTACTAATTCATCAAGCTCATTCAAAACATCGAGCAAACAAACCTCAACTAACCAATATGAAATTAAAATCGGCTCTATGGTCAAGCATGATAAATTTGGAGGTGGAACGGTCATCGGCTACGAAGGAAATGAAAATGATCTACGAATTGAAATCAAATTTCAAAATCATGGAATTAAAATGTTAGCAATGGAGTATGCAAAGCTCACCAAGGTGTAACTATTTGATTATTGATTTATATACATCTTTATAGGTTGTATATTGAAAAGAAAATAATGTTGCAATGTAAGCTGCTAAGACAATCATGCACAAGAATATCAGGACGTAAGACACAAGAACATTTTCACTTGACCCAAGTATTGTAAAAACCATTATCATTAAAAAAATTAGCGAGATAAAGCCTCCCAATAAAATCAACCAAGAAAGCGTAATAGGAACAATTGAAAGCAATACACCCGCAAAGCTTGATTTAATAGCTTTTATCAACCCAAAATTATGGTAGGCAATTAAGATTGGTGAAAACCAGGTTGCCATAAGAACGGGTATAGCCAAAACCATAAACTTTATAACAATGCTGAATACGTTATTAGAAATGTCTTCACTTATCTCAGGTTCACTTGCAGCAGCTAAAATATTTTTTATGTCTGAGCTCAGAATCAAAGAGATTAATAATGAATAAAATAAACAAATTACACCAAGATAAATAAGCACCCTTATACTTTCTTTATCAATCTTTACCAAAGCTTTAAAATCCGTTTCTTTTTTATCTTGAGTCAATCTAAAGAAGTTTATAAAAATCATCGTTGAAATAGGCCAAGCTATAATTAAAAATGGACTAATAAAACTTAGACTCGGAATGCTTGGAACAAGGAGGTAAGCAAATATATAAGCACTACCTAAAAGTAAAGTCACTTTGAAATTTAACTTAGTTAATAATATACTCTGAGTGACCCAATGATGTGCCTTGTTAAGTGTGCTTTTCAAAACCTGTACTCCGTAACTTGTCTATCGATTAATATATTTTTAAATTGGTCAGGGTTCTTTATCGCTAGAATTTCAGCACTAGGGCTGCTATGAATATGCTCAAGCCTAGAAATATAAAATCTAAGTGCAGCCCACCTAAGCGCTATGGGCATATATACTTTCTCTTCTTTATCAAGAGCCCTTTCAGTCTCATATCCTTCAATGAACTGTGTTGATTTATTTTTTTCAATTGCTCCATCTTCGTCAATACACCAGTCATTCATCGCAATGGCGATATCAAAAACTAGCACTTCATCACAAGCATAATAAAAGTCTATAAAACTTGGACTTCTTTCATCTAAAAATAAAACATTATCTCTGAATAAGTCCCCATGAATTGTACTTTTGGGTAAATCACCAACATGATGATGATTTAAAAAATCAATTTCTAACTCAATCATATTTTTTTCTATTGATGTTAATTTTGATTTTATAGCAAAATATTTCTCTTCAATCCATCCCAAACCTCTATCATTTTTTCTTTTTTCTGAAAAAGATTTTGTGATGTTGTGCATTTTTGCAAGAGCTTTTCCAACAGCAAAACAATGTAATTCTTTTATGTCTTTAATTTCTAAACCGTTTAAAAAAGAAACTAATAAAGCTGGCTTATCCTTGAGTAAGTTAATAGATTTTTTTTTATTATTTAGAATGGGGTTGGGACAATCTATATTATGGCCTGATAGAAATGTCATTAAATTAATGAAAAAAGGTAGTTCACCTATGGAATGATGTTCAAATACCGTTAATATGTATTTATTTAAACTAGTTGTTATTAGATAATTTGTATTAGTAACTCCCGACGATATTCCATCAAAACTTTGCAACGTGCCAACATCAAAATCACTTAAAAATGCTTTCAATTCCTCTTTTGTTATTGATGTATAAACTGCCATTGAGTATTTTTTTATTTAAATTCTTAAAGTAGGCTAAAAAACTACCAACTATAAATAACCCACTGAGGAACAACTAAGGGCTTTAAATCATCTTGACGAATCCAATCACCTCCCTCCGTCTCTCTAACTAGGTAATATGGTGGAAATCCTTCTGGAGTAACTTTAATATAATATAAATTACCATTAACCCTATGTTCTTCAATTCTTTTGGTACCCTCTTTTCGAATTGTAATTTCAGGTTCATATTCGTATCCTGAATCTAAAGTATTTGGAGGGGATGGAACTTCCTCTAACACTTCAGTTTTTTCAGCATATGCAGTAGCTGAAAAGAAAATATAACCAAGCATTAAAATTAATGATGTAAAAATTTTATTCATTGCGTAAGTCTATCAAAATCAGTTAGCTAACAGTAGTTTTTTATACAAAAAAAGGTTCGTATACAAAGGTATAATGTAAGAATATATTAAAAAAAATTTAAAAAAGCTATGAAAAAATTGCTCTTAATTGATGGGTCCTCATATTTATATCGAGCATTTCATGCTATGCCCGACTTTAGGAATAAAGAAGGATTTCCTACCGGAGTTATTTATGGGGTATTGAATATGCTACAAAATACCCATAGAAAATATGAGAGCAATTACAGTGTTTGCGTATTTGATGCTAAAGGAAAAACTTTTCGAAATGATATTTTTGAAGACTACAAAGCCAATCGACCAAAAATGCCTGATGATTTATCGATACAGATTGAACCGCTCCATAGGGCTATTAATGCTATGGGCTGGCCAATTCTTATTAAAAAGGGAGTGGAGGCGGATGACGTTATTGGCACACTTGCTAAGAAAGCAAATGAAGAAAATATTTCAGTCACTATATCAACAGGTGATAAAGACTTAGCGCAGCTTGTCAATAAAAATACCTTACTCGTCAATACAATGACTAATGAGCACTTAGATACCGACGGAGTTAAAGCTAAATTTGGCGTTTCGCCAAGTCTAATTATTGATTATCTAACTATCATTGGGGACAAGGCAGATAACATTCCTGGCGTTGATAAAGTGGGTCCCAAAACAGCACTAAAATGGCTTAATGAATTTAATTCGCTAGATAATATTATTATAAATGCTGATCAAATTACTGGAGCTGTAGGGGAAAATCTTAAAAATTCTCTTAAATGGTTGCCTATTGCAAAAGACCTGATTTCTATACGGTCTGAGTTAGATATAAATGTGTCATGGGATCAATTTAAAAAAACACCTGAAGATAGGAGTGCATTAAAAAAAATGTATCAAGAGTTTAATTTTTCTAGTTGGCTTAAAAATTTAGATGACAAAAAAACAAATGCTCCCACGGATGAAACAAACCCAAAAGATTACGCGGAATTTGATAACAAAAAAAAATATACTTTAATTCAAAATACAGCTCAATTAGAAGTATTGATTGAAGAAATAAAAAAAATAAAATTAATTGCAATTGATACAGAAACTACATCACTTAATGTCATGAATGCAAAACTAGTTGGAATTTCCATGAGTTTGAAAAAAGGTGAGGCGGTTTATATTCCAGTAAATCATATGGGAGTAGCTGAAGATGAACAGATTAATGAGGATGACCTAATCCAATTACTAAAGCCCGTGCTCGAAGATAGTGCAATTATTAAAATAGGTCAAAATATAAAATATGATGCGCATATTTTTTTAAATTTAGGGATAAAAATGCATGGAATCAATGAAGATACCATGCTCATGAGTTATGTGATTAATAGTAATCAAAGTCACGGAATGAATAAGCTGAGTCAAAAATATTTAGGTCATGATTGTATAACTTATGAATCGTTAGTTGGTAAAGGGGTTAAGCAACTTACATTTGATCAAATTAATATCAACGATGCACTAGAATATGCAGCTGAAGATGCCGATGTTACCTTTCAGCTTTATCATGTCCTCAAAAATCAGTTAAAAAAAGAAAAAAGATTATTAGAAATCTATCAAAAATTTGAAATACCAAGTATGAAGGCGTTAATTGAAATTGAAAGAAATGGGGTACTAATTGATGCGCATTTACTAGGTCAACAAAGTCAAAAAATTGGAGAAGAATTAATCAAAATAGAAAGTAAGGCTTATGAACTTGCGGGTCAACCTTTTAATTTAGCTTCACCAAAACAGTTACGTGAAATTTTATTTGAAAAATTAGAGATAAAACCATTAAAAAAAACTCCTACAGGAACACCATCAACCTCAGAAGAAGTTCTGCAAGAGCTTTCAAAAGATTATCCTTTACCTAAAATTCTTTTAGAATATCGTACTCTCGCGAAGCTTAAATCTACTTATACTGACAAGCTTCCATTAATGATAAATCAATCTACTGGAAGGATTCATACTAGTTATAATCAGGCTGTTGCCGTAACTGGAAGATTAGCAAGTTCTGATCCAAACCTACAAAATATTCCCATTAAAAGTTCTGAGGGAAGAAAAATTAGAGAGGCCTTCATTGCCAAACCCAATTTTTCAATAATATCGGCAGATTATTCTCAAATTGAGTTAAGAATTTTAGCGCATCTTTCAAAAGACTTGGGCCTTATTGAAGCGTTTAAAAATAATAAAGACGTTCATGCAATTACTGCATCTGAAATATTTAATACAAATATTAAAAAAATCACATCAGAACAAAGAAGATATGCAAAGATAATTAACTTTGGTTTAATTTATGGGATGGGGGCTTTTGGTTTAGCAAAAACTTTAGATATCACTAGAAGTGATGCTCAAAATTATATTCAAGAGTACTTTAATAAATATCCGACTGTTCTTCAATATATGGAAGAATCTAAACAATTCGCTCGCGAGCACGGGTATGTAGAAACTTTTTTTGGTAGACGTCTATGGCTTTCTGAAATAAGCTCATCAAATGGCCTTAGAAAAGCAGGAGCAGAAAGGGCTGCCATCAATGCACCAATGCAAGGCACCGCTGCTGATTTAATCAAACTAGCAATGATACAAGTTCAGCAGTGGATTGACGATAATAGTGATTTAAAAGGACAAGTAATCATGCAAGTTCATGATGAACTTGTTTTTGAAGTACCGAACAATGAAGTAGATAAATTTACAAAAGAAATTCCTCAAATAATGCAGAATGTTGCCAAACTCGACATCCCCTTAATTGTAGAAATTAATGCTGGAGAAAATTGGGAAAAAGCACATTAAGTAATTTATAGAAAAAATAAAAATGACTGAAAACAAAAAAAAAGAAATTCATGCATTAATAATTGGTGATGAAATTTTATCTGGCAAAAGAAAAGACAAGCATTTAACATATCTAATTGAAACATTAAAAAAACATAATCTTCATATATCAAGAGCAGATTACATCTCTGATGATACTAAAGAGATTAAAAAAACATTAGAACAGAAGAAAGGTGTGATTGTTTTTTGTTTCGGTGGGATTGGTGCTACGCCTGACGATTGTACGCGAAGTGCTGCTGCTCAAGCTCATCAAAAATTATTATCCCGCCACCCAGAAGCAAAAGTTTTAATTGAAAAAAAATTTGGTGAAGGTGCATACCCTAAGAGAATTCTAATGGCAGACCTACCAGAGAAATCATCTCTTATTCCAAACTCTATCAACAATATCCCTGGTTTTTATATAAATCAACATTTCTTCATGCCTGGATTTCCTGAAATGGCATGGCCTATGATTGATTGGGTGATTGATAATAATCTCTTAAAAATAGAGAAATCAAAAAAATATGAAGATTATTCAATTTGGTTGGATAACGTAAGTGAAAGTAGTTTGATTGACTTAATGGAACTTACTCAATCAAAATTTCAAAGAATTAAAATATACAGCCTGCCAAAAATGCACCCAAAAAAAATGCTTGAGCTTGGAGTTAGAGGGGAAGAAGGTTATGTGAAAGATGCTTTGAACTTCATCAAAGATAATCTAGAGAAAATGAAAATTTCTTGGCGGGATCTTTAGTCTTGAAAATAATATCTATGATTATTACAATGACTCATTGATATGATTATTGGCAAACATAAGCTTAAAAATAATATTATTTTAGCACCAATGGCTGGAGTGACAGATAGGCCATTTCGTGTGCTTTGTAAAAAATTCGGTGCGGGTATGGCAGTAAGTGAGATGGTGGCTTCTAACTCTCTTCTTTATGGAAGTGAAAAAACGCTAAGAAGAGCAAACCATGACGGGGAAGTTGCGCCTATATCAGTTCAAATTGCAGGTGCGGATCCTGACATGATGGCAAAAGCAGCTCAATACAATATGAACCGAGGGGCTCAGATAATTGATATCAATATGGGCTGTCCTGCAAAGAAAATATGTAATGTAATGGCTGGATCTGCATTACTTAAGGAGGAAAAATTAGTAAAGAAAATACTAGAATCTGTAGTAAGTGCAGTTGATATTCCTGTCACACTAAAAATTAGAACGGGGTGGGATAAAGATAATCGCAATGCTGTAACTATTGCAAAAATTGCAGAGGATGCTGGCATCCAAGCATTGACCATGCATGGAAGAACAAGAGCATGTCTTTATATGGGGGATGCTGAATACGATACTATTGCCTCAGTTAAAGAGAAAATCAAAATACCTTTAATTGCAAATGGTGATATCACCACACCCGAGAAGGCTAAATTTGTTTTAGAATATACAGGAGCTGATGCTGTAATGATTGGTCGAGCAGCTCAAGGAAGGCCATGGATATTTAGAGAAATTGAACATTATTTAAAAACTGGTACGTACTTAACAAGACCCACAAATGACGAAATCCATGAGACTACTATAGAGCATGTTAAAGACCTTTACGAATTCTACGGAGACAATAAAGGCTTAAGAATCGCTAGAAAGCATATATCATGGTATACAAAGGGCTTGAAGAATTCAGCCTATTTTCGTGCAGCTATGAACCAAATTGAAGACAATAATGAGCAAATTGACTATATTCATTTATTCTTTGAAGACTTAAGTAAAAAAAATAAATATATTACATATGAAGAACACACCAATGATAAAGAACTGGTTGTAAGATAATGAAACAAAATTTACCAGATAATATTGATACACTTCTTGATCAATATTTTAATGATTTAGATGGAGACCAAGCAAGTGCTATATATGAAATGGTTATTAATACTATAGAAAAACCGCTTCTCATATACATCATGAATAAAACTGAAGGCAACCAGAGTAAAGCAGCAAAAATGTTAGGCCTTAATCGCAATACGCTAAGAAAAAAACTTAAACAATACAACCTCGATAATTAAATGATAAAAATTAAAAAAGCTTTAATCAGTGTCTCTGATAAATCTAATGTTTTGGAGTTAGCAAGATGTTTAAACTTATTTGATGTTGAAATTTTATCAACAGGTGGAACAGCAAAACTTCTAAAAGAAAATAAGATTAAAGTCACCGATGTTAGTGATTACACAAAATTTCCAGAAATGCTTGATGGAAGAGTTAAAACTCTTCATCCAAAAATTCATGGAGGTATTTTAGGCAGAAGGGATAATCCAAAGCATAAGGAAACAATGAAAAATCATGGGATAGACCCAATTGATCTTGTAGTAGTTAATCTATATCCATTTGAGGAAACCATTAAACAAGAAGACTGCTCAATAGAGCTTGCAATAGAAAACATTGATATCGGTGGACCTGCGTTGATTAGATCTGCTGCAAAAAATTATCAGCATGTCGCAATTTTAACAAATGCAAATGACTATCAATCATTCGCCAATGAAATAAATAAAAATCAAGGTTCAATTAGTTTGGATTTTAGTTTCTCATTAGCAAAAAAAGCTTTTGGAAGAACATCCGCTTATGATTCGGCGATCAATAATTATTTAACATCCGATAACCAAAATCAGTTTCCTGATCAATTAACGAAAACCATTAATAAAGTGATGGATTTACGCTATGGAGAAAATCCTCATCAAGAAGCAGCCTTTTACAAAGACTCTATTGAAGATATAGGTTCTTTATCTAGCTTTGAGCAAATTCAAGGTAAAGAATTATCATTTAATAATCTTAATGATTCAGACACTGCTTGGGAATGTGTCAAGAAGTTTTCTCATCCAAGTTGTGTGATAGTTAAACATGCTAATCCTTGCGGTGTTGCATCATCAGATAGCTTAAAGGAATCCTATGAGGCAGCGTTTAAAACTGATCCTACTTCAGCTTTTGGAGGAATCATTGCATTCAATAAAAGTTTAGATGAAGAAACTGCATTTTTAATAACCTATCAATTTGCTGAAGTAATCATAGCCACAGATTTTTCAGAGGGGGCAATAAAAGTTTTTAAAAATAAACCTAACGTTAGATTATTGAAAATAAAAATTGAAAATAACAATATAGAATATGATTTTAAGAAAGTAGGTGGTGGATGGTTAATTCAAACACCAGACATACATACTTTGGATATTAATGATTGTATTATTGTTACTCATCTTAAGCCTACAAAAGAGCAACTCGATGATATGAAATTTGCATGGATTGTCTCGCAATATGTCAAATCAAATGCCATTGTTTTCTGTAAAAATAAACAAACATTAGGAATCGGTGCTGGGCAAATGAGTAGGGTAGATAGTACGAAAATTGCTTCCCTTAAAGCTGAAAATGCGAATGTGGATTTAACGCAATCAGTTGTTGCTTCAGATGCTTTTTTTCCTTTTAGAGATGGCATTGATGTAATTGCAAGACATGGTGCTAAATGCATCATCCAACCTGGAGGAAGCATCAAGGATCAAGAGGTAATAGATGCAGCCAATGAACATGGAATTATCATGGTATTTACAAACATTCGACACTTTAAACATTAAATAATGAAGGTGCTTATTATAGGTGGTGGTGGGAGAGAGCATGCCCTAGCCTGGAAAATTTCTCAAAGCCCCATAGTAAAAAAAATATATGTAGCACCAGGTAACGGTGGGACTGCCCTTGATAACAATATAGAGAATATTGATATAACTGATATTCAAGATCTTATTAGCTTTTCAATTAAACAAAAAATTGATTTAACTGTGGTTGGTCCAGAAGCACCTCTTGCCATGGGAATAGTTAATGAATTTAAAAAAAACAATTTAACTATTTTTGGTCCGACAAAAGCTGCAGCGCAACTTGAAAGCTCAAAGGAATTTTCAAAAAGTTTTATGGCGCGGCATAAGATACCAACAGCAAAATTTGCTACTTTTGAAGATATCGACTCTGCACATGAATACTTACAAAATAATCCAGCCCCCATTGTAATCAAAGCCGATGGACTTGCATCAGGAAAAGGGGTGGTCGTTGCAATGACCAATGAAGAAGCACATGAAGCTGTAGATTCAATGCTAAGTGAAAAAATTTATGGTAGTGCTGGAACAAAAATTATCATTGAAGAATTTTTAGAGGGAGAAGAAGCTAGCTTTATCGTAATCTGTGATGGTTTAACGATATTACCCCTTGACTCAAGTCAAGACCATAAACGTTTACTAGATAATGATGCTGGTCCAAACACAGGAGGGATGGGAGCATATTCCCCCGCCCCCCTAGTAACAGATGAGATAAATAAAAAAATAATGGATCTGGTTATTATTCCTACAATTGAAGGTATGAAAAAAGAAAGAATTGAATTTTCAGGATTTTTATACGCAGGAATAATCGTTGATTCTTATAACAATATCAAGACACTTGAATTTAATTGCCGTATGGGTGACCCCGAAACCCAACCTCTCTTATTCAGAATGCAAGGTGATTTATTTACAGTATTGTTCAAAGCTGCGAAGCAAGAATTAGAAGGGGTTGAAATTAATTGGGATAATGAACATGCGATTACAATAGTTTTGGCCTCAAAAGACTATCCCTCAAAACCAATTCTAGGAGATGAGATCAATTTGCCAGAAATGCAAGATGAAGACACCTTTATATTTCATGCTGGTACCAGTTTAGAAAATAATAAACTAATGACATCTGGTGGGCGTGTTTTAGGAATAACTGCAAAGGGGAAAACACTTGAAATTGCAAAAAATAAAGCTTATGACATCTTGAGAAAGGTTGAGTTTGATGGAGTACAATTTCGAACAGATATTGGAAAAAAAGCATTATATTAAGGTTGTGAGAAATTTAAGACTCAAACGATTTATTGCTAATGGAGGAGTGGTTGCCTACCCTACAGAGTCATGTTTTGGTCTAGGATGTGACCCACGAAGTTTTAGAGGGATAAAAAAATTAAATACCCTAAAAAAAAGGCCTTCAAATAAAAATTTTATTTTAATTACTTTAAATCTTAAACAAATTAAAGGAATTGTTAAAGAATTTAATAAAAAACAAATTCAAATGCTATGTACCAAATGGCCTGGCCCACACACGTGGTTAATAAGAGCAAATCCTAAATGTCCATCATGGCTTAAAAGTAATGATAAAGTTGCTGTAAGAATTCCTGATTTTAATATCTGTCAAGATTTACTCTCTTCAATTCGTATGGCTATTACTTCAACAAGCGCAAACAGAACAAAACAGCGTCCTATTAAAAATTATAGAGAAGCATGCCGTCATTATGGGCAGGGTGTACATATTGTTAAAGGAAGAATAGGGGGAAATAAAAAACCTAGCAAAATACAAGACTTTGAAACAAAAGCTATAATAAGAAAATGACTGAAAATAAAATAAATAATGAAGTTGTTAAGGATTACTTTATAAAATTACAAACAGATATCTTAAATGCAGTTGAAATAGTTGATGGCAAAAATTTTTTAGTTGATTCCTGGCAAAGGTCTGAAGGTGGGGGTGGCACAACATGTATTTTAGAAAATGGAAATATTTTTGAAAGAGCTGGTATCGGCTTTTCACATGTTATTGGCTCGCAACTTCCTAAATCAGCAACCGATGCCCACCCTGAAATTACTGATAGCAAATGGGAGGCTACTGGAGTTTCTTTAGTCTTTCATCCTAATAACCCTTTTATCCCTACTGTGCATATGAATGTAAGATTTTTTGTTGCAAAAAAAAATAATAAGTACACGTGGTGGTTCGGTGGAGGAATGGATTTAACGCCTTATTATGGTTTTGATGAAGACGCGATTCATTTTCATAAAACAATTAAAAAAGCACTTAGCCCATTTGGCGAAAATCTTTATCCTGAATTTAAAAAAAACTGTGATAAATATTTTTTTCTAGATCATCGAAATGAACCAAGGGGAATTGGTGGAATTTTTTTTGATGATCTTAATATGCAAGATTTTAACTTTTCCTTTGATTTCACAAAGGAGGTAGGAAATACATTTTTAAAAGCCTATCTACCTATCCTTCAAAAAAGAAGAAATCATAAATTTACAAATAGGGAAAAAAAATTTCAACAATACCGAAGGGGACGTTATGTTGAATTTAACCTCTTGCAAGACAGAGGAACATTATTCGGTATTCAATCAAAAGGTCGTGTTGAATCAATTTTGATGTCTATGCCGCCATCAGTTAAATGGGAATATGATTACTCACCAGAAAAAGGTAGTAAAGAAGAAGAGTTATATTCTAAATTTTTAATTGCTAAAGACTGGGTCTAAATTTTAAATGTTAGAGCAATTATTTAGAAAAAAAGGTTTAACAGAAAATAAAAATACTCAATTAAAACGTTGTCTTAGTGCTTTCGATTTAACATTACTTGGCGTGGGTTGCATCATTGGGACAGGTATCTTTGTTTTAACAGGAATTGTTGCTGCTACTCACTCAGGACCAGCAATTATTATTTCTTTTATAATCGCAGGAACCGCGTGTGCATTTGCTGCATTATCTTATGCTGAACTTTCCTCATCAATTGGAGGTTGTGGAAGTGCATATGGTTACTCCTACGTGGCATTTGGTGAATTTTTTGCATGGATTATTGGCTGGATACTCATATTAGAATATGGCGTTGCAATCGCAGCTGTGGCAAGTGGTTGGTCAGGTTATTTTAATAACGCACTAGTTGCTGTAAATATTGGTCTTCCTGAATACTTAATTAATCCTCCCAGTGCTGGTGGAATAATTAACCTTCCTGCATCAATCATAATTATCTTAATCATGATGCTTCTTATCGCCGGTGTCAAAGAGAGTGTTAAATTAAACACCATAATGGTGTTTATCAAGATCAGTGCAATTTTAATATTTATTTTTATTGCCCTATTTAATATTAACCCAAATAATTGGACGCCATTCATTCCTTTTGGATGGTTTGATAGACTGCCAGATGGTGAAACTATAGGAGTTTTTGCTGGGGCATCTATTGTCTTCTTCGCTTACGTGGGTTTTGACGCCGTTTCTACTGCTGCAGAAGAGGCAATTAACCCTCAAGAAGATCTACCAAAAGGCATCTTATACTCATTAATGATTTGTACAATTTTTTATATTATCGTTTCAGCACTCCTTACTGGAGTAATTTATTATGAGGAGTTAAACGTATCAGATCCTGTCGCATTTGCCTTATCACAATTAGGATACTCTTGGTCATCTGCCTTGGTAGCTACTGGAGCTATTTTTGGGTTAGCGACTGTGATGCTTGTTTTATTTTATGCATTAACAAGAATCATTTTTTCAATGAGTCGAGATGGATTGCTTCCAGATTATTTAAGTAGTGTACACAAAAAAACAAAAACACCCGTCAAAGTAATTCTTACAACTGGAATTATCATATCAACTATTGCCGGATTTGTTTCCCTGGGGGAGCTTGCTGAAATTGTTAATATTGGAACACTTTCAGCATTTATAATTGTCTGTTTGGGAGTAATAGCATTGCGCTCAAGACATAAAAAAAATACCTTTAAAAATAGATGGCATCCATTAATTCCGATATTGGGTATTTTATGTTGTGGTTCATTGATGTTTTTTCTTCCAACAGATACTTGGGTTAGGTTTTTAATATGGCTTATATTAGGGATAATATTTTATTTCTGTTATTCAATAAGGCATAGCAAACTTAAATAGCCTTATAAAAATTAAGCTTTAGATTATTTAATATTCTTGGACAGAATACTCAGTTGAAATACTATGCGAAAGTTTTGGGTATATTACGACTGAGTTTTCAAGAGTATTTGCAGTTTCGATACAAACCATCCTCCTCCATTCGTCTTTTTTGCCTATATCACTCATCCCCCGTGCTTTTTCACCGCCTGGATTCCAAACAACCAATGAATCGCTATTTGACTTTTTGATATTAATAATTCTTTTTAATTTTTTATCCTCTAAGTAACAATCATTACTTGAATTTAAATAAACTTTATCTATGGGTGACTTGAAGGATATTGAATTCCCCTCAATTCCTTTTTTAAAATTATTATTCTTATCAGTAAATAATGCATTTTCTAGACCAGTAACTTTAACATTCTCAATATCAGACACATAAAAGTAGGTATGAAACCCCTCACTTATAGTAAAAGGGCTATCAGATAAATTAGTGGTTTTTAAGTTAAGGTTAAGAGTTTCACCAACAACAATACTCAAGATCAGCTCAAAATTATATGTAAGTTGCTTGTTGACAGTTTCTGTTGGAATCATCTTAAGAACAATTTTTGTTGCGCCGTTTTTTAAATCACTTGATTCAATCAATTCCCAAGGAATAACTCTTGCAAATCCATGTAAGCAGAAACTATTATCAGTTGGATGCTCACCAAACCAAGGCCAACAGATTGGAACTCCGCCTCTGATTGACCTTCCTTTTTCATAACGTGCATTTGAGGATAGCCAGAGAACATCATGTTGTATTGACTTTGGCTTCCACCAATCGACATGTGCTCCTTGCAATGAAATCCTTGCATCCGCTTTATCATTATTAATCTCTATAAACTCTAGACCAACTTTATTCTTAGAAATTTTTATATTTGAACTTGTCTTCATTATGATTTTTTTAATTGACTGATATCTCTTACAGCACCATTTGATGCACTTGTTGTCATCATCGCATAAGCTTTAAGAGCATCTGTTACCTTACGTTGCCTAGGCTTGGGTTGCCAAGCATTTTCTTTTTTATTCATAGCTTCTCTTCTCTTATTTAATACATCATCACTGATTTTTAAATTAATTGTTCTATTAGGGATGTTAATTTCAATAATATCGCCTTCTTCTGCCAATGCAATTGCCCCACCCTCTGCAGCTTCAGGTGAAACGTGCCCTATGCTAAGGCCTGAAGTACCTCCGGAAAATCTACCATCAGTTAGTAAAGCACAAGCCTTTCCGAGCCCTTTACCTTTTAAATGTGCTGTAGGATATAGCATCTCTTGCATACCTGGCCCACCTTTTGGTCCTTCATAAACAATCAAAACAATATCACCTTTTTTTATTTTATCTGCCGAGATTGCTTCAACTGCAGTATCTTGGGACTCAAAAATTTTAACTTTTCCAGTGAATTTTAATATCTCCTCATCAACACCAGCTGTTTTAACAATGCAACCATCCAAGGCAATATTTCCATATAACACCGCTAGTCCACCATCCTGACTGTAAGCATTTTTTTTATTTCTTATGCAACCATTTTCTCTATCTAAATCTAGTGAAGGCCAAATCCGATCTTGACTAAAGGCCTGAGTGGTCCTTATACCTCCTGGAGCTGCTGAGAAAAATTTTCTAATCTTTTCATCTTTAGTATTTACAATATCCCATTGATTTATTGCTTCTCCAAGCGTTGAAGAATGAACACAATTGACATTTTCATTAATCTTATTTGCTCTTTTAAGCTCACCTAGCAATCCAAACACACCACCTGCTCTATGAACATCTTCCATATGATATTTTTGTGATGCAGGCGCCAACTTTGCTAAACAAGGAACGGTTCTTGAGATCTTATCTATATCTTTCATGGTGAAATCAACTTTGGCTTCTTTAGCTGCCGCGAGTAAATGCAGTACCGTATTCGTTGATCCCCCCATAGCAACGTCCAAAGTCATTGCATTCTCAAATCCCTCTTTTGTCGCAATATCCCTAGGTAAAATTCCCTTTTCATTTTTTTCATAATATCTTTTTGTTATATCTACTATTCTTTTTCCTGCATCTAAAAATAAATTTTTTCTTAATACATGGGTTGCTAGGGTACTTCCATTGCCAGGCAAACTTAGGCCTAACGCTTCAGTTAAGCAGTTCATAGAATTCGCTGTAAACATACCAGAGCAGGATCCACATGTTGGACATGCAGACTCTTCAAGTTCTTTTAACTTTAGGTCTGATACTGTTTTATCTTCCGATCCAATCATTGGTGAAACTAAATCAATTTTTGTAACTGTATTTTGCCAACTCACCTTCCCTGCCTCCATTGGGCCACCAGATACAAAAATAACGGGTATGTTAATTCGCATTGCTGCCATCAACATACCTGGTGTAATTTTGTCACAATTTGAGATACAGACCATAGCATCTGCGCAATGTGCGTTTACCATATACTCAACACTGTCTGCAATTAATTCTCTACTTGGTAGGCTATAAAGCATACCGTCATGGCCCATGGCAATACCATCATCCACTGCAATTGTATTAAATTCCTTAGCCACACCTCCATGCTTCTCAATTTCTCTAGCCACCAATTGTCCCATATCTTTGAGATGCACATGTCCTGGAACAAACTGAGTAAATGAATTGACTACAGCAATTATAGGTTTAACAAAATCATCATCCTTCATCCCAGTTGCACGCCAAAGTGCCCTTGCACCCGCTTGACTTCTTCCTTCTGTCGTCGTTCTTGATCTATATTTTGGCATTAGCTTATTAATTCCTAAATTTTTTATTACCTCGCAATTTTAACTTATAATTGAACCTATATGCTGACTCATCCTCAATTTGATCCCATTGCAATATCAATAGGCCCTGTGGCACTTCATTGGTATGGACTGATGTATTTCATCGGATTTTTATCTTTTATATACCTTGGTAAAAAACAAGTAAGAAATCAAACGTGGTCTTTAATCAATGAAAAGATATTGGATGATATTTTTTTTTACGGAGCGCTTGGTGTAATACTTGGTGGAAGATTAGGTTATGTCTTGTTTTATCAGCCTGAATATTATTTAAATAATCCTGCTGAAATATTTGCTTTTTGGCAAGGGGGTATGTCCTTTCACGGTGGTTTTTTAGGTGTATTAATCGGGATGATTATGATATCGAGGAAATATCAAATCCGATGGTTAGTCATTACAGATTTTATTGCTCCATTGGTTCCTTTAGGTTTGGGTTTTGGAAGGATTGGTAATTTTATTAATCAAGAGTTATGGGGAAGGCCAACAGATGCCACATGGGGAATGGTTTTTCCTGTAGTTGATGGTATTACCAGACACCCTTCTCAACTATATCAATCTTTTTTTGAGGGGCTTGTCCTTTTTTTAATTCTTTGGTTTTATGCAAAAAAACAAAGGACCGTAGGAAAAATATCTGCTTTATTTTTAATTTTTTATGGATTATTTAGATTCTTGATTGAATTTACAAGAGAGCCTGATGGCCACCTTGGTCTTCTTTATTTGGGTTTTTCTATGGGTCAATGGTTATCAGTTCCTATGCTGATTTTTGGAATGTTTATGTATTTCAAAGAAACCTCCATTAACAACAACGATTAATCTTATTCCATTTTCCCTCTAATTTTGATTTAAAATATTCTGCCCTAGATAGCGGACAATCTTTTTTGTCCTTTTTACAGCTACTAAAATTTTCAAGGTAAACTTCATAGTCATTATCTCCACTGACTGTCCTTATATATACCCATAATTTTCTTAAACTAAACATCCGATAGCTTTCTTTTACGATTTTTTATCTTGGTTATTAGTGCAATCCTGATTACATCAATGATGACTATCCATAAAATAATTACCAAAAATATAGTAATGCCAGCATCAAGCTTTAAATTGAAAATAAGTTTTTGTGCAACATCAATTCCGTAATCAGGGATATACCCATTACTAATTTTTTCTGACATTGAGTTAGCTGCTGAAAGAAAACCTATGCGAATATCTTCGCTAAATATTTTCTGATAGGAGGCAGATGTTGTAACTATCAATAGCCACACTAATGGAATTGCTGTAATCCAAGCAAATTTTATCTTATCTGATTTAATCAATATCGCAGTCCCAACACTTAAAGCAATTGCCGCTAACATTTGATTTGCAATGCCAAATAAAGGCCACAGAATATTTACCCCGCCGTTAGGGTCAATCACACCTATATATAAAAAATAACCCCAACATGAAACCACAATAAAGCTTGTCAGGATTATTGATGGAAGCCATGAAGTTTGACCTAGCTTAGGGTGGAGATTGCCGAGCATATCCTGCAACATGAATCTTCCAACTCTAGTGCCAGAATCTAACGTAGTTAATATAAAAACAGCTTCAAACATGATGGCAAAGTGATACCATAAAGCGAGCAAATGCTTTCCAAAGGCATTAGCAAAAATAGTCGCCATTCCAACTGCCAGTGATGGAGCGCCTCCCGTTCTTGCAAATAATGTAGATTCACCGACATCCTTAGCCAATTGGTCCATCTGTTCAACGGTTACCGAATAACCCCATGAATTGATTTTACTGATTATTTCGTTTGCCTCTGTGCCAACAACCCCAGCAGGGCTATTAATTGCAAAATATATTCCAGGCTCTAAAACGCAAGCTGCCACCATTGCCATAATTGCAACAAATGCCTCAAGGAGCATCCCACCATAACCAATCATAGGTATGTGTCTTTCATTATCAATTAATTTAGGGGTTGTGCCAGATGAGATGAGTGCATGGAACCCAGAAATTGCGCCACAAGCGATTGTGATAAAAACAAATGGAAATACACTACCCCCAAAAATAGGTCCGGATCCATCTATGAATTGAGTAACCGCAGGCATTTTTATATCTGGCTGCATAATTGCAATGGCAATGGCTAGGAAAATAATAGTTCCAAGTTTTACAAAAGTTGATAAATAATCCCTGGGAGCGAGAAGCATCCATATTGGCAAAACAGCTGCAATAAAACCATAAATGATTAAAGCCCATGCCAAGAAAAGACCACTATGATCAAAATAGCTTCTCATTGATTCAGAGCTATCAATGATGCTCCCCATATAAACTGCCATTAAAAGTAAAATAACTCCAATAGCAGTTGCTTCTAAAACTCTTCCTGGACGAATAAATCTCATATAAAAACCAACAAGAATTGCTATTGGAATTGTTGCAACAACAGTTGATGTTGCCCAAGGACTGTTTTTCATTGCATTTACAACTACCAAACCTAAAACAGCAATTAGGATAATCATAATTATAAAAGTACCAATCATCGAAGCAAATCCAGCTAGTGCTCCCAACTCTTCCTTAGCCATTTGACCCAAACTTTTACCGTTTCTTCTTACTGAAAAAAATAAAATTACCATATCTTGAACGGCACCACCAACCACCGCCCCAACTAAAATCCAAATTGTGCCTGGAAGATAACCAAATTGAGCTGCAAGGGTTGGGCCAACGAGGGGACCTGGTCCAGCAATAGCAGCAAAATGGATTCCAAATAATACCCATTTATTTGTTGGGACAAAATCTTGACTATTACTAAATTTAACTGCTGGAGTCTGTCTCGAACCATCTATTACTAGTGCCTTTGTTGCAATCCAGGCAGAATAAAATCGGTAAGCGACGGTATAAATACAAATTGCAGCTGTGATAAACCATATCGCATTAATAGACTCTTCTCTCTGAAGCGCTATTAATGAAAATGCAAAGGCCCCAAGAAGTGATACAAGTGCCCAAATAATTTTATTTCCAATATTTTTCATTTAGTAGTAGATCTTGCTTAAAGGAGTTTCAGGGTTTTTTGGAACGTAAGAAGCCATATTAGCAATTATTTTCTGGGTTGACCATAGAACTGCAATGGCATCCAAAATATCATCATCTGCAACATCCCCTCTCTTAAAATTTGCTCTTATTTTCTCAAAATCAAATTTTGGAAATAACTTTTTTACTAATTTATATCTCGTTTTAAATCCATCATCGGTTTTTTTTCCTAACTCAATTACCTTCATATCATTCATCGACATAAAACTTAACTCAGGATGAACCTCATATAGTTTTAGTTTTTTATGCGCATGGCAAAATATTGTTCTTGCTTCTTTTATTTTAGAGAACAAAAACCATGATTGCTTTGAAATCTTTTTCCCACAAATTGACTCATTAATTACACATGCACCAGTGTAGCTATTTGAAAATAATGCTTCTTTAGCAGGAGCAGAAAATATTGTAGATGCTCTCGATTTTAGTAAGGCTCTTGCCTCAGCATCTGCCATACGGAATCCTTTTTCATGTATAGCTAATGGAATATCAATTCCAGCTATCGATTTTTGACTGACTATACTTTCTAAATAATTTAAACTCTCAATCAGCTTGATACTGATCTCACCCCTAGGCTTCTCTTCAGCAACTATCCAGCCATATCTACATCCATCGATTCCAAAAACATGGTTCATATTTGTTATACTTTCATACTTAATAAATTATTTTAACTTAACTATGCTTAAAAAAAAGATACTGCTTGGAGTTACAGGAAGTATAGCTGCTTATAAAGCTGCTGAATTAATTAGGCTACTTCGTAAACATAACTTTTTTGTGCAAGTTATTTTAACAAAGTCAGCTAAACAGTTTGTTGCTCCATTAACCCTTCAAGCTCTATCTGGGAATCCTGTATTAGAAAATATGTGGGAACCTGCGGAGGGTAATGGGATGGAACATATCAACCTCACAAGAACTGCAGATTTATTATTAATTGCTCCGGCCTCAGGCAACTTCATTGCTAAACTTGCCAATGGCTTAGCAGATGATCTTCTAACTAATCTTTGCTTAGCCAGATCATGTCCACTTCTTGTAGCCCCCGCGATGAATGTTGAAATGTTTAATAATATAGCAACACAAAGAAATATAGAGACAATAAAAAGCGATGGAATAATTCTTTCTGGTCCAGATTCGGGTGAGCAGGCGTGTGGTGAAGTTGGTTTTGGAAGGCTAATAAATTTTGAATCATTGATGCTTGATATTAAAAAAATAATTTCTTCTCAAATATTTTTAAATAAAAAAATATTAATTTCATCTGGAGCCACGCTTGAAAAAATTGATGAAGCTAGAGCTATTACGAATTTAAGCTCTGGGCTAATGGGATTAAATCTTGCAAAAATGGCATATACAATGGGTGCAGAGGTTACTGTTATTTCCGGTCACTCTAATTATGAGTTTCCACCATGTATTAAAACAATAAAAGCAATGAATCATGATGAAATGGATAAATCCATTACTTCTAATATAGAAAAAAATGATATCTATATAAGTGCTGCAGCAATATCTGACTATAAACCAAATTATATAAAAGGGAAAATAAAGAAAGAAAACGAAAATATTTCCCTAGAACTTAAAAAAACTAAAGATATTCTCAGTTACATAGGAAAAAATTTTGGTCATAAGCTAGTTGTTGGATTTGCTGCTGAATCTGAAAATTTAATTGAGAATGCAAGAAAAAAACTTGTATTAAAAAATTTAGATATAATTATTGCAAATGAGATTAAACACTCAATGGGGAAAACAAAAGCTAAGATGGTCATTATTGATCAATATGAAGATAGATATCTCCCTGAGGCTGAAAAAGAAGTGCAAAGTAAGATTATCTTAGAACATATATTTAAACTTTCCTCGAGAGTAAAGGATTATGACACTATCAATTGACTTTAAAATTCTTAATCCATTAATAAAAGATCATATCCCAACTTATGCATCGGAAGGCTCTGCTGGACTTGACCTACGAGCATGTACTGATAACCCTATAAAACTTGAACCAGGTAAAACTGAGCTTATCCCGACAGGCATATCAATTTTCATCAAAAACCCAGGTTATGCTGCGATCATATTACCCAGATCAGGTCTCGGACATAAGCATGGAATAGTTTTGGGCAACTTGGTTGGATTAATTGATTCGGACTACCAAGGCGAGTTGTTTATTTCTACATGGAATAGAAGTTCATCTGCATTTACGATCAATTCACTCGACAGGATTGCACAATTAGTAATTGTGCCCGTATCTCAGGCAAAATTTAATCTAGTTTCGGAATTTCCAAAAAGTAACCGTGCAGCTGGTGGTTTCGGAAGCACTGGAAAGTCTTAAAAAAGACTTGATATGACACTAAATTCTGTGGATAATAAACATCTTTTTGTGAATTTGAATAGAGGTTAGATATGGCAAGAGTATGTGATGTAACAGGGAAAAAAACGACAACTGGGAACAATGTTTCTCATGCTAAAAATAGAACACGCCGTAAATTTCTTCCCAATCTTCAAAATCGTAAATTTTGGGTTGAAAGTGAGAACCGTTGGGTTTCCATGAAAATATCTGGGGCAGCTTTAAGAACTATAGATAAACTTGGGATTGATGAAGTTCTCAAAAGAATGCGTGCAGATGGTAAAAAAGTTTAAGGGGTAATTATGAGAGAGAAAATAAGATTAGATTCATCAGCAGGTACTGGACATTTTTATACAACCACAAAAAATAAAAGAACCATGACTGAAAAATTTGAAATTAAAAAGTTCGATCCTACGATACGAAAACACGTCATCTACAAAGAAAATAAAATTAAATAAATTTTATTTAGGCATAATCACAGTCCTGTGTGGATATGGTATTTCGATTTCATTACTCTGAAACTCTTTAAAAATAGATCTATACATATCAGATTTTAAACCCATAAACCCCTTAGCAGGGTCAGTCACGTAGCATGAAACATGTAAGTTAATTCCACTATCGGCAAATTCTTTTACATAAACATTTGGTTTCGGCTCCTCAATAACTCTACTTTCTTTAGCACAAACACTAAGAATAATTTCAATTGCCTTATCGATTGACGATTCATAGCTAATTTGAAGATTTAAGGGTAATTTAACAGTCGTATTTGAGAATGTGAGATTAGTGATTTCATCAGTTAATAATTTTTCATTTGGTATGAGAATTTCAACACCATCTAGCCTTCTTAATGCAGTATAACGAGATTTTATTGCCACAACTATTCCATGATCACTTCCAATCTGGAGCATGTCACCCACCCTTATGGATTCATCACTAAGGAGCAAAAATCCACTAACATAGTTTGAAGCAATCTTTTGAAAACCAAAAGCCAAACCTAATCCAAAAGCCCCTCCAAATACTGTCAGAAATGATAAATCAATTCCAAGTCCAGTTAAAACAATAATGATGGCGGTTAAATAAAGAAAAATTTTGAAAATTTTAATTAAAATTATTTTTTGGTTTATTCTTAGACTCTGACTATTTATTTTCATTATCTGGTTTTCAACAAACCTTGTGACTGTCATTGCAACTATAATCGCAATGAATACACCAAAAATACTTTCAATTACAAGAAGCATAGTAAAATCCTGCTCAGCAAAATAAAACTCTATTGAATGAAGGTACATTTTAAATTTTGATACAACGCCGAGCTGATAACTCAAGTAGCCTATAACTACAATTCCAGCTAGTATATTTTCAAAAGGCCTTAGCCATGGTCCCGATTTGAATATATACCTTGTAAGAATTATTGCTAGTCTGACAAATAAAAGAATCACTAATACAGTATTAGCAAAATATAATAATCCCCATTTATACCCTCCTTCTCTGAAGAAATACATAGCTACAATAAGAATTAAGAGCATTACAATGGGTCGAACAATTTTAAAAATATCTTTCAGATTATAATTATTATCTTCACTATTTTTAAATTTTTTTCTAAGGTAGTATTCGGCTAGGAAAGCCAAAAAAACTACTGCAGCTATTATTAGTAACTGTAAAATGAAATCACCACTCATCAATGTCTCTAGGGTGAAATTATCTTTAAAATATCGCAAATTCATTTGCATTTGTGTATATTCAAGATTCATATTTATTTACTATTTTGTTATTTTTTTTATATTAACACTAATGTGGCAAGTCCAAGAAATATAAAGAACCCTCCACTATCTGTCATTGCGGTAATCAAGACACTTGAACCAACTGCAGGATCTTTGCCTAAACGATGCATTAAAATTGGCATGAGTACGCCCATAATGGCTGCGAGAATAAGGTTTAAACCCATTGCTCCTGCCATCACAAATCCTAAATCAGCATTATCGTACAAATAAAAGACAAATAATCCTACTATACTGCCCCATATTAATCCATTTAGAAGGGCCACACTTATCTCCTTATACAACAAAGATCTTATACTAGATTGAGTTAATTGACCTATAGCTAAAGCTCTTACAATCATAGCTGTTGTTTGATTGCCTGAATTACCACCAATACTGGCAATAATAGGCATTAGTGCAGCCAAAGCGACTACTTTTTCAATTGAACCTTCAAAGATACCAATGACTCTTGATGCAATAAAAGCAGTTAATAAGTTTATCGCCAACCATGCCCATCTATTTTGAACTGACTTCCATATTGAAGAAAAAATATCCTCTTCTTCCCTGAGCCCTGCCATAGAAAACTTTTCATTATCAGATTCTTGTCTTATAAAATCCATTACAGCTTCAACAGTTAACCTTCCAACTAATTTATTATTTTCATCAACTACTGGAGCCGTTACCAAATCATATCTTTCAAAAGCATTTGAAGCTTCATCGGCTAAATCTTCTGGCTTAAATAGAACTATTTCTTTTGCCATAATATTTTTTACTTTTGTTATTGGGGGATTAACAATTATTCTCTCCAATGGTAATGCTCCCAAAATTAAACCATCTTTATCTACAACAAATAATTTATCAGTATGCTTTGGTAGCTTCTTAATTTTTCTTAAATAATTTAAAACAACTTCTAAAGTTAAATCCTCTCTGATAGTTGTTATTTCAAATTCCATCAAGCTACCTACAGAGTCTTCTGGGTATGATAATGCTGACTGAAGTCTTTCTCTATTTTGAATATCTAAATTTTCTAATAAATCTTTAAGCACTTCTTCAGGTAAATCTGGAGCGATGTCTGCAATCTCATCTGTATCAAGCTGCTCTGCAGCAGCCAATAACTCTGTACTGTCCATATCAGCGATAAGTGTTTGCCTGACTGAATCAGATACTTCAATTAAGATATCACCTTCATTCTCACTCCTAACTAAATCCCATAAAACTAAACGTTTTTGGACTGGCAATGACTCAAGAATGTCTGCAATGTCAGCTGGATGAAGATCATCTAGTAAGCTTTCAAGTGAGCTTATATTTTTTTTACTCACAAGGTTTTTAATTAACGCATGCTTCTCATCCGTTGAACTATCATTAAAATTATCAGAAAAATCAGAACTCTCTAATAGTTCATCAATTTGCTCTATCAGATCATTTAAACTTTCTTTTCTTTCAATATTATTTTTCATAATCTTATACGGATAAGGACTGTTACTTATTATAAGTTCTTATACTTAAAATGAACAAAAAAAAACCAGCTTTTAGCTGGTTTTTACAAATAAACAACTTCCTTTATGCTTTTTTTGCAGCTGGCTTTTTAGTTTCTGCTTTTTTTGCAGCTGGCTTTTTAGTTTCTGCTTTTTTTGCAGCTGGCTTTTTAGTTTCTGCTATTGGTGTAACGTCAATAGGATTTGTTGTATTCGATGAATCAAGCTTTATATCTTCAGGAGTCTCTTCTATTTTAATTGGTCTTTCCACAAGCTCAACGTATGCCATTGGTGCATTGTCACCTTTTCTAAAACCACATTTAAGAATTCTTAGATACCCACCAGCTCTTTTACTATACCTAGGCCCTAACTCACTAAATAATTTCCCTACAATCTCTCTATCTCTTAAGCGACTGAACGCCAATCTTTTATTGTGAACGCTAGTCTCTTTTGCGAGAGTAATCATTGGTTCAGCATACTTTCTTAATTCCTTTGCTTTTGGCAGAGTAGTTCTAATTAGCTCATGTTTAAATAATGATACAACCATATTTTTAAACATAGCTTTTCTATGACTGCTCGTTCTATTTAACTTCCTATGTGCCTTACCATGTCGCATGTTATTACTCCAAAACCGTTTTTAATTTATACTTTTTCAACACCTTCATCTGGCCAATTTTCCACTGCCATACCTAGTGTTAAACCTTTTGATGAAAGGATATCTTTAATTTCATTTAAAGATTTTCTTCCTAAATTAGGAGCTTTTAATAAGTCACTTTCATTTCTTTGAACCAAGTCACCAATATAATAAATACTTTCAGCCTTTAGACAATTTGCTGATCTAACCGTCAATTCCAGATCATCAACAGGTCTTAACAACACTGGATCTATGACTGGAGCTTCTTTAACTTCTACCTCACTTAATTCACTTTCTAAATTAGCAAACACAGATAATTGTCCACGCAAAATAAACGCTGCATCTCTTATCGCCTCTTCTGCATCAACAACGCCATTAGTCTCTACATCTAAAATAAGTTTATCTAAGTCTGTTCTTTGCTCAACACGAGCGCTTTCAACAAAATAACTTACTTTATCTATTGGGCTGAAAGAAGCATCTATTCCTATAAATCCTAATTCTGTATTTTTTTCTTCATCTTTATTTCTAACTGGTACTGCCTGATACCCCCTTCCCATTTCAACACGAGCCTCAATATCTATCTTTCCACCCTTATTTAAATGAGCGATAACAAGATCAGGATTTTTAATCTCAACATCATGCCCTACATCAAAGTCACCAGCTGTTACCTCTCCTTCCTCATTTTTCTTGAGTGAGATAGTAGCACTTGAATTATTATGAATTGTTAGAGCAACTTTCTTTAAATTTAATAAGATGTCTACTACATCTTCCTGAACGCCATCAATTGTTGAATATTCATGAACCACAGAATCAATCTTTACTTCAGTAATCGCATATCCAGGTATTGATGACAAAAGAACTCTTCTAAGAGCGTTTCCTAATGTATATCCGAAACCTCTTTCCATAGGCTCTAAAGTAACCTTAGCTCTATTAGGTGATTTGATATCGACATCAACAATTTTTGGTTTTAAATATTCTGTAGGGCTTATTTCCATAGTTTTCCTTATTTAAATTTTTAGGCTATATTTTTATTTAGAGTATAGCTCTACAACAAGAGACTCATTAATAGTAGATGGGAGATCATCTCTCTCTGGTCTATTTTTGAATATTCCTGTTAGTTTTTTTACGTCAACCTCAAGCCACTCTGGTAGACCTCTTTCATCGGCAGCATCTAATGCAGATTTAATTCTTAATTGATCTTTTGATTTATCAGCAACACTTATACTATCGCCTGGCTGAACTTGATAAGAAGGGATGTTCACCCTCTTTCCATTAACTAAAATACTATTATGTTTTACAATTTGTCTGGCCTCTGTTCGAGAACCACCGAGACCCATCTTATATGCCACGTTATCTAGTCTAGATTCCAACATTTGTAAAAGATTTTCACCTGTAATTCCTTTTTTTCTATCAGCTTCGGCATAATAGCTTCTGAACTGTTTCTCTAATACACCATACATTCTTCTTAATTTTTGTTTTTCTCTTAGCTGAACACCGTAATCAGATAGTCTTGAAGCTCTTCTCTGTCCATGTTGGCCAGGAGGATAATTTCTTTTTTCTATTGCACATTTTTCAGTGAAGCATTTCTCCGCTTTCAGAAAAAGTTTTTCGCCCTCTCTTCTACACTGACGACATTTAGGATCTAGATTTCTGGCCAAGTTATTCTCCTATAGCTCTTTAACGTTTAACATTTTAATTAAATTCTTCTCTTTTTTGGAGGTCTACATCCGTTGTGTGGAACTGGAGTAATATCTTGGATGCTTGTTATTTTTAATCCTACAGAATTAAGTGCTCTTACAGATGATTCTCTTCCAGGACCAGGTCCTTTAATTCTTACCTCTATATTTTTCACTCCAAATTCTTGAGCAGCTTTACCGGCAGCCTCTGCTGCAACTTGAGCAGCAAATGGGGTACTTTTTCTTGACCCTTTAAATCCCGCACCACCAGAAGTAGCCCATGAAAGCGCATTACCTTGTCTGTCTGTGATTGTAATTATTGTATTGTTAAAAGATGCATGAATATGGGCTATACCTTCTGACACATTCTTTTTAACTTTTTTCTTTACACGGTCGGTTTTATCTTCTGCCATAAATATTTTCCTTTATTTCCTAATTGCCCTTATAGGGCCTTTTCTAGTTCTTGCATTATTCTTTGTATTTTGACCTCTAACTGGAAGCCCCCTTCTATGTCTTTGGCCTCTGTAACAACCTAAATCCATCAGTCTTTTAATGTTCATGGTTACTTCCCTTCGTAGATCACCCTCTACTTCATAACCACCGATATGGTCTCTTAATTTCTCAAGATCCGCATCTGATAAATCTTTTACCTTTGTTGTAGCTGTAATGCCTGTAGCATCACAAATTTTCTTAGCTGTAACTCTGCCGATACCATAAATAGCTGTCAATGCTATTTCAGTATGTTTATTATCAGATACATTTACTCCAGCAATACGGGCCATACAAAACTCCTAATATATAAGGGCTAAAGATTCATCAAAGCCCGAAATTATAACTATTTTTTTGTTATTTAACAATGTAAAAATTAACCTTGTCTTTGTTTATGGCGTTGATCTTTTTTACAAATTACCCTCACCACACCTTTTCGTCTCACAACTTTACAATTTATACACATTGGTTTTACTGACGCTCTTACTTTCATAATATTATGCCCTCTTGAAAACTAATTTACTTCGCCCTAAATGTAATTCTGCCTTTACTCAAGTCATATGGAGAAATTTCTACCGTTACATTATCTCCTGGCAAAATTCTTATATAATTCATTCTCATTTTCCCTGATATAAACCCTAAAACGACATGATCATTCTCTAGTTTAACCTTGAAAGTCGCATTTGGAAGGTTTTCTAAGACCACTCCTTCCATTTCTATAATATCTTCTTTAGCCATTATGGTCTTCCACCTGAACCACCTTTAAAGTTTGCTTTCTTTAGTAACCCTTCATACTGGTAAGACATCATTTGTGACTGAACCTGAGTCATAAAGTCCATAGTAACCACAACAATTATAAGAAGTGATGTTCCCCCAAAATAAAATGGTGTATTAAATTTCAAAATTAATAATTCAGGAAGTAAACAAACTAAGGTTATGTATATTGAGCCAATGAGGGTTAAACGCCCCATAATTGTATCTATATATTTTGCTGTTTGTTCGCCAGGTCTTATACCCGGAACAAAAGCTCCACCTTTTTTCAAGTTATCTGCAGTCTCAGCAGGGTTGAATGTAATAGCTGTGTAAAAGTATGAGAAAAATATGATAGCAACAGCAAACATAATAATATAAATTGGCTGTCCAGGTGAAATAGCTGCGCTAATGTCTTTTAGCCAGTAAAGGCTTTCTCCAGAGCCGAACCATCCAGCAATTGTTGCAGGGAATAAAATTACACTTGACGCAAAAATTGCTGGTATAACTCCCGCCTGATTAATTTTAAGAGGCAAATGTGATGATTGCCCCCCATACATTTTATTTCCAACTTGTCTTTTGGCATAATTAATTGTGATTCTTCTCTGCCCTCTTTCAACAAACACTACGATAGCTGTAACTAAAACAACTGCAACTAGTAAGAAGAATACAAGTGGAATAGAAAAGGCTCCAGTTCTTGTTAGTTCCAGTGTATTGCCTAACGCGCTTGGAAGTCCAGCAACGATACCCGCAAAAATTATCATAGATATACCATTACCAATTCCTCTTTCTGTAATCTGTTCACCCAACCAAACTAAAAACATAGTTCCACTTACAAGTGTAATTACTGAAGTTAATCTAAAAGCTAAACCGGGATCTAATACAAGACCAGGTTGCGCTTCTAGTGCAACAGTTATACCCAAAGCCTGAAAGGCAGCTAATACGACCGTTCCTTGACGAGTATATTGCGTAATTACCCTCTGACCTGCTTGACCTTCTTTCTTTAACTCTTTTAATTTTTCTGACATAGATGTAAGTAATGTCATTATGATTGAGGCAGAAATGTAAGGCATTATTCCAAGTGCAAAAACAGTAAATCTGCTTAATGCCCCTCCAGAAAACATATTAAACATGCCAAGAATTCCACCACTTTGTGAATCGAATAATTTTTTTAGTTCAAAAGGATCTATTCCTGGAACGGGAATGTGTGAGCCTAGCCTAAAAATAATTAAAGCGCCTAGCAAAAACAGGAGGCGACTTTTGAGTTCGCCCATTTTACTTAACTGCCCTAATGTAGAATTTTCAGCCAAAATTTACTTCGTTTTTTTGACTGGTTTATCTTTGATTAAGTCTTTCTTCTCTGCCTCAGGAGCTGCATTTGCAACTTCCTCAACTTTTCCGCCTGCATCTTTTACAGCTTTCAGAGCGCCTTTTGTGAGGCCAATACCTTGTATAGTAAATTTTTTGGTAACTTCCCCTGAAAGAAATATCTTAGCATTTAAAGATTTATTAGGTATTAAGTTTGCTGCTTTTAATGAGAGTAAATCAACAATGCTATTTTCTAATTTATTTAATTCGCTTGTTCTTACTTTTGCATTATAAGGCTTAGACATAGATCTAAAACCCCTTTTTGGGAGTCTTCTTTGAATAGGCATTTGCCCCCCTTCAAAGCCGACTTTATGAAAACCGCCTGCTCTAGATTTTTGCCCTTTATGGCCACGTCCCGCAGTTTTTCCAAAGCCTGATCCAATTCCTCGACCAACTCGCCTGACTTCTTTTTTAGAGCCATCCGAAGGCTTAATAGTATTTAATCTCATGCTGAAACCTCTTCTACCTTAAGTAAGTAATTTACTGCATTTATCATCCCTCTTATTGCAGGAGTATCTTCTAACTCAACACTATGACGCATTCTTCTTAATCCAAGACCTTTTACTGTTGCCTTGTGTGCAACAGATTTATGAATAGGACTCTTGATAAGGGTCACTTTAATTTTTTTTCCTTTAGCCATAACTAACCTCTAATCTCTTCTATTGTTTTACCTCTTTTTGCAGCGATATCTGCTGGCGTATTCATAGATGATAATCCATTCAACGTCGCTCGAACTACATTATAGGGGTTTGCTGACCCTATACATTTTGCCAAAATATCTGTTATTCCCATTACCTCAAAAATTGCTCTCATTGCGCCACCAGCAATAATTCCTGTACCTTGAGATGCGGGTAGAATTGTTACTTTTGCAGCCCCATGCCTTCCCGTTACTGAGTGATATAAAGTGCCATTATTTAACTTAACTTTAATCATGCCTCGCTTTGCTTCTTCCATCGCTTTTTGAACGGCAAGAGGAACCTCTCTTGCTTTTCCTTTGCCCATACCAACAGCACCGTCACCATCCCCAACAACGCTCAATGCAGCAAAACTCATGATACGACCGCCTTTAACAACCTTAGTCACACGATTCACATTGATCATTTTTTCTCTTAGGCCATCAGTTTGTCCTCTGTCTTGATTGCCCATATTTTTATTTTTATTTTGTGCCATTTTTTGTACCGTTCCTAAGTTTTAGAATGTTAAACCGTTCTCTCTTGCAGAATCCGCCAAAGCCTTAACTCGGCCATGATACCTATAACCTGATCTATCAAAGGCAACAACCTTAACACCCGCCTTAATTGCCTTATCAGCTATTCTCTTTCCTATTTCTGTAGCAGCAGTTGTATCGCTTCTATTCTTTAATTTTTTCTTTACATCAGCTTCTACAGTCGAAGCTGAAGCAATAATTTTATTTGTTTTGCCATCGATAACTTGTGCATAAATATTAGTATTTGACCTATGTATTGATAACCTAGTTTTACCTAAGTAGGCCATATTGGCTCTAGATTTTGTTGCTCTTCTAATTCTTGCATTATTTTTTGTCATCATCTATTCCTTATGCTTTTTTAGCTTCTTTCATTACAACGTGCTCATCAACGTAACGAACACCTTTCCCTTTATAAGGCTCCGGTGGTCTATAAGCTCTAATTTCTGCAGCTACTTGTCCAACTACTTGTTTGTCTGAGCTTTTTAAAATAATCTCTGTTTGCGAAGGGGTTTGAGCAGAAACGCCTTCTGGTAATGCGTGTATAATCGAATGTGAAAAACCGAGCTCAAGATTTATTTTGTTTCCTTGTGCTTGAGCTTTATAACCAACCCCTATTAGTTGAAGTTTTTTTTCAAATCCCACTGAAACACCTAGTACCATATTTTGTACTAAAGCACGAATTGTGCCTGACATAGCTATAGAATGTTTCGTTGTTTCTTTCGCTGAAAACAATAAGGTATTTTCTTCTTTTTTAATCTCTACTTGACCTTTAAGATCCTGACTCATTTCACCCAATGGACCTTTAATTAAAATATTATCGCCCGTTAGAGTAACTTCTACTTTTTCGGGAACAACAACCGGGTTATTTGCAACTCTAGACATATTTTCTCCCTATTCAACGTAGCAAAGAACTTCACCACCAACGCCCTCAGCCCTTGCTTTAATATCTGTCATTACACCCTTGGAAGTTGTGATAATTGCCACTCCAAGCCCATTCATTACTTTAGGTAAATCATTACTTGATTTGTATAGTCTCAAGCTTGGTTTACTTGCTCTCTGAATATTTTCTATCACAGGCTCACCTGCGTAATACTTTAATTCTATACTCAGTAACGGCTTACCATTATTCTCATCAATACTAAACCCTTCAATATAACCCTCATCTTTAAGTACGTTTGCAATTGCTTTTTTTACCTTAGAAGCAGGTAAAGAAACGTTAACCTTACTTCTCATTTGGCCGTTTCTTATACGGGTTAACATATCTGATATCGGATCTTGCATACTCATATTTTTTCCCCTTTTACCAACTTGCCTTAACAACACCTGGAACTTCACCAGCCATCATAAGATCTCTAAGTTTGCTCCTTGCAAGACCAAACTTTTTATAAACACCTCTTGGGCGACCCGTTAAAGCGCATCTTGTTCTTAATCGCACTGGGCTAGAATTTCTTGGAAGAGCTTGAAGTTTCTGTCTTGCTTCAATTTTTTGTTCTCTCGAAGCAGAAGAATCGTTTATAACTTCATTTAAGGCCAAACGTTTTGCTTTAAATTTCTCAACCATCTTTAAACGTTTAGTTTCTCTTTGAGTCATGCATAATTTAGCCATAATTTACCTTAACTCCTAAATGGAAAGCTAAAAGCAGATAAAAGAGCTTTCGCCTCTTCGTCTGTTTTTGCAGTTGTTGTAATTGTGATATTCATCCCTCTCAGAGAATCAATTTTGTCATACTGAATTTCGGGAAAAATTATTTGTTCTTTTATACCCATATTGTAATTACCTCTGCCATCAAAAGACTTCGGAGAGAGACCTCTAAAATCTCGCTCTCTTGGAATTGCAATTGAAATTAAACGATCTAGGAAGGTATACATATTAGATTTTCTAAGAGTTACTTTGCATCCAACAGGATAATTATCTCTAATCTTAAACCCAGCGATTGATTTCTTTGAAAGAGTAACAATAGGCTTTTGTCCTGCAATTTTTTCCATATCACCAACTGCATTTTCCATGACTTTCTTATCAGCAACTGCTTCACCAACTCCCATGTTTAATGTGATTTTTTTAATTCTAGGGACTTCCATAATAGATTTATACTTGAATTGATCTGTTAATTCCTTAACAACAGTCCCAACATAAAATTCTTTCAATCTGGCCATAATTTTTTCCTAAACGTCTATTGCTTCTTGTGTAGATTTATAGATGCGGATTTTTTTTCCATCCTTTAGTTCTTTAAAGTTTACTTTGTCTGTCTTGTTCGACTTCGAATTATAAATAGCAATATTTGATATATTGATTGACATCTCTTTACTTACCAAACCACCTTGGTCTCCCTTAGCAGGATTTGGTTTTGTATGTTTTTTTACCATATTCAAACCTTCAACAACTACACGGTTGTTTTTTAAGATATTAAGAACGATTCCCTGCTTTCCTTTATCTTTTCCTGTATTAAGAATTACCTTGTCACCTTTACGTATTTTATTCACTTTAAAAACTCCTAAATAACTTCTGGGGCTAACGACACAATTTTCATAAACTTTTCAGTTCTAAGTTCACGGGTCACTGGACCAAAAATACGAGTCCCAATTGGCTCTAGTTTTGCATTTAACAATACAGCAGCATTACCATCAAATTTAATTAATGAACCATCTGTTCTTCTTACCCCACTAGCTGTTCTTACAACAACAGCTGAATAAACTTCACCTTTCTTTACACGGCCCCTAGGCGCTGCATCTTTAATGGCTACCTTAATAATATCGCCTATACCGGCATACCTTCTTTTTGAACCACCCAATACCTTAATGCACATTACTGAGCGTGCACCTGTATTATCGGCAACATCTAATCTAGATTGTGTTTGTATCATTTATATTCTCCAACTTAATCCGTTTAACCAATCCAGCCTTATAAAAATTTATTAGGCCAAAGCCACGGTCAGTATTGGGGCGTTAGCTTGTAATATTTATCTGAACGCCAAAAAGAGCAAAAGTATAAGTTATTGCTAGTAATTTCTCAAGTAAAACATTAATTTACTTAATTCTCTTGAACTGCTTTTGAAACTACTTTTGTAACAACCCAAGATTTATTTTTTGAGACGGGCTTACCTTCGGTAATTTCAACTAAATCCCCCTCATTAATTTCATTTTTTTCATCATGTGCATGCACCTTTGTTGATAACTTAATAATCTTACCAACAACGGGGTGTTTGACTAGCCTTGGAACTCTTACCGTAACAGTTTTATCCATTTTGTTGCTTTCCACTTTACCTACGAGCGTTCTTATTATCTTTTTTGTCTCAGCCATAATGATTAACTATCCCCTTTTTCTGCAAGAACCGTCATCACTCTTGCAATATCTTTTCTTATTTTTCCTAATTGATCATTCTTATTCGATTGTTGAGTCGATATTTGCATTCTCGAAGAAAACTGAGCTTTCCTAAGCTCAATTAATTCCTTATTAAGGTCCTCTTTATTCTTTTTTCTTAAATCCAAAGCTTTCATAATTATCTCCTTAACCACCTATGTGTCTAGATGCAAATGTTGTTAACAAAGGAAGCTTTGCTGCAGCTAACCTAAACGCTTCTTTAGCTGTTGCTTCATCAACACCATCCATTTCGTATAACATTTTTCCTGGCTGTATTACCGCTACAAAGAACTCAACACTCCCCTTACCTTTACCCATCCTTACCTCTGCTGGTTTTTTGGTAATAGGTTTATCGGGAAAGATTCTTATCCAAATTCGACCGCCCCTTTTAATATGTCTAGTCATCACCCTTCTTGCAGCTTCAATTTGTCGGGCAGTAATTCTTCCTCGACCAGTAGCTTTGAGTCCAAAGTCACCAAAACTCACCTTATTTCCTGTTAAAGCAAGACCTCGATTTCTTCCTTTATGCTGTTTTCTATATTTTTGTCTAGTAGGCTGTAACATTTTTATTTCTCATCTTTTTTTGTTTTAGTGGAGTCTACTTCTACTTCATCTTTTTTCTTTACTGAAATCTTAGGCTTTTTAATCTCTTCTGCAGGTTTAGTTTTTTTCACTGCAGCCTTAATTGTTTTTTTTGGTTTAGGTTTTTCAAGTGCGTCCACTTTTTCAACTTGAGATTCTATAGCAGTTTTCGGTAATGTTGGGTCCTCAAAGATTTCACCCTTAAATATCCAAACTTTAACTCCAATAATTCCATATTGTGTTTGTGCTCTGGCTGTACCGTAATCTACGTCGGCCCTTAGGGTATGAAGTGGAACCCTTCCCTCTCTATACCATTCAGATCTAGCAATTTCTATTCCGTTGAGTCTGCCAGAACTCATTATTTTAATTCCTTGGGCACCCAATCGCATCGCATTTTGCATCGCTCGTTTCATTGCACGCCTAAACATCACTCTTTTTTCAAGTTGTTGCGCAATGCTTTGAGCAACTAACGTTGCATCAATCTCCGGCTTTCTCACCTCTTCAATATTTAATTGAACAGGAATACCCATTAAGTCTTGTATGCTCGATCTGAGTGACTCTATATCCTCACCCTTTTTACCTATTACAATTCCTGGTCTAGCTGAAAAAATAGTGATTTTGGCATTCTTAGCTGGTCTTTCAATTAAAATTCTACTCACCGCAGCATTCACCAGTTTCTTATTAAGAAACTCCCTCACCTTTATGTCATTATTTAAAAGAATGGCAAAGTTTTTGCTATTTGAATACCATCTCGAAGACCAATCTTTATTAACAGCTAAACGAAAACCGGTTGGATTTATTTTTTGTCCCATAATTCTCTCTTTTAATTGCCCACAGTCACAGTAATGTGACTGGTCGGTTTAATAATTCTTTTACCGCGCCCCTTAGCTCCAGCACGCTGTCTTTTTAAAACCATTCCTTTATCCACATAAATGGTTTTAATTGCTAACTCATCAATATCAGCCCCATTGTTATTTTCTGCATTCGCTATAGCAGATTCGACAACCTTTTTAATAATTTCAGCCCCTTTCTTTGGACTGAAGGTTAATATATCAAGCGCCTTATCCACTTTTTTTCCTCTAATAGAGTCAACAACTAACCTCGCTTTTTGAGGAGATATTCTTACGCCTTTAAGTACTGCAGAAACTTCAATAGCCATAATTTATTATTCCTTCGTTTTTTTATCGCCAGTATGGCCTTTAAAAGTCCTTGTACCAGCAAACTCTCCAAGTTTATGTCCAATCATGTTTTCAACAATTAGGACAGGTGTATGCTGCCTGCCATTATGAATTGCAATGGTAAGGCCAATAAAGTTAGGAAGTATAGTGGATCTCCTTGACCAAGTTTTAATTGGCTTCCGATCTCTAGTTTCAGATGCAACCTCAACTTTTTTTGCTAAATGGGCATCTACAAATGGTCCTTTTTTTATTGATCTAGACATTTTCTTATTTACCTTTTATTTGACGGTCTACGACTTATTCTCATATTATCCGTACGTTTATTATTACGTGTTCGAAAGCCTTTTGCAGGAGTTCCCCATGGACTAACAGGATGTCGACCCCCTGATGATTTTCCTTCACCACCACCATGTGGATGGTCTACCGGGTTCATCACGACACCCCTAACCGTAGGACGTATTCCTCTCCATCTGTTTGCACCCGCTTTACCGATTGATCTGAGTGAATGTTCTTCATTGCCAACCGAACCTATTGTTGCTCTGCAATCAACGTGTACCTTTCTTACTTCTCCTGACCTTAGTCTAAGCTGCGCGTAAATCCCTTCTCTGGCAAGTAGTTGAATTGATGTGCCCGCTGACCGAGCAAGTTGCGCTCCTTTGCCAGGTTTCAATTCAATACAATGCACAGTACTTCCAACAGGAATATTTTTTAAAGGTAATGAATTTCCGACTTTAAAAGGAGCCTCGTTACCACTTAGCAGTTCCTCACCAACAGAAATTCCCTTAGGCGCAATAATATATTTTCTTTCTCCGTCTGCGTAACATAGAAGTGCTATGTGGGATGATCGATTTGGATCATATTCAATTGTTTCTACCTTGGCTGGGATACCATCTTTATTTCTTTTAAAATCAATTAGTCGAACAAATTGCTTATGGCCACCACCTTGATGTCTTACAGTGATCCTGCCAGAACTATTTCTACCAGAACCTCTTATTTTTTTTTGTAATAACGGACTATATGGTTTGCCCTTATGAAGCCCAGGTGTCACTACTTTTTCTAATCCTCTTCTTCCTGGTGTCGTCGCTTTTACTTTAATTATAGCCATTTTATATTTCCTATATCCTTATTCACCAGTGAAATTAATTTCTTGTCCAGGTTTAAGACTGATGTAGGCTTTTTTCCAATCATTTCTTTTGCCCATCAATTTCCCAGCTCTTTTTGTCTTGCCATTTACATTTAAAATATTAACTGCAGTAACTTCAACTTTAAACATAAGTTCAATCGCCTCTTTAACCTCTTTTTTCGTCGCATCTTTTTTTACTTTAAATGCAATTTGGTTGTGTTTATCAGCAATCATGGTTGCCTTTTCAGTAACCTGGGGTGCTAAAACAGCTTGTAATGATTTATTCACGCTCATGCGAACATCCCTTCTAATTTTTTAATTGCGGCTGATGTTGCTATAACTTTTTGGAAATGCACCAAGCTAACTGGATCAGCATGTTGTGCTTCAACAACAAGCACATGTGGAATATTTCTTGATGAAAGATATAAGTTTTCGTTGAATTCATCGATTAAAATCAATACATTATTTTTTACATCAAATGCACTAATCTTTTCTAAAAACTTTTTGGTTTTCGGTGTTTCGATATCAAAATTCTCAACCACCGTCAATCTCTCTTGTCTGACAATTTCAGATAATATAGATCTCATACCTGCACGATAAGCCTTTTTATTTAGTTTTTGAGTAAAATTTTCATCAGGTCTATTTGGAAATGCTCGACCTCCTCCACGCCAAATAGGGCTTGATGTCATTCCGGCACGGGCTCTACCTGTTCCTTTTTGTGCCCATGGTCTTTTAGTTGTATGACTTACTTCACCACGGGTTTTTTGTGATCTAGTACCTGTTCTTCCGTTGTTCATGTAGGAAGTAACAAGTTGATGGATTAAACTTTCATTAAAATCTTTAGCAAACGCATTATCAGATGCGCTAACAGTTTTTTTTGTTTCTTTTCCTTTGCTGTCGATTAGTTTTAATTCCATTATTTACCTACCTTTACTTTAATCGCTGGTTTGATTTCAATATCAGAACCTTTTGATCCAGGAATTGCTCCTTTTATCAGAATTAGGTTTCTTTTAGAATCAATACGAACTACTTCAAGATTTTGTGTTGTCCTTTTTTTAGAACCGAGTTGTCCAGCCATTTTCTTTCCAGGGAACACTCTACCTGGATCTTGACAATGCCCAGTTGAACCTAATGAATTATGAGAGACTGAAACGCCGTGTGTTGCTCTTTGTGATTTGAAATGATGTCTTTTTTGTGCACCCGAAAATCCCTTACCAATGGTAACTCCCGTCACATCAACTTTTTGTCCTTTTTCAAAAGTATCCACAGAAAAAATGGAGTCAATCGAGTAGTTAGATAAATCATCGGATGATTTGAGTTTGAATTCTCTTAGACCTGCGCCTGCCTCTTTGGCAGCTTTGGCATAGTGACCAGTAGTTGCCTTGTTTAACTTAGATGGCTTAACACTCCCATATGCAACTTGGACCCCATAGTAGCCGTCAGTTTCATTAGTTTTAATCTGGGTCACTCTATTTGGAACAACTTCTAATACTGTTACAGGAATTGATATTCCATCGTCAGTAAAAACGCGAGTCATTCCCACCTTGCGACCTACAAGCCCTAAGCTCATGATCATTTCCTTATAATTATTATTTTACAAACTAATTACAATTGATTAGCTTGTCTTAAAAGAGCGCTATTATAACCAACGCTTATTAATTTTACAACTTTATTTCTACATCAACTCCAGCTGGAAGATCTAATTTCATCAAAGCATCTACAGTCTTATCCGTTGGCTCAAGAATATCCATTAGACGTTGATGTGTTCTTATCTCAAATTGATCCATTGCTTTCTTATTAACATGAGGTGAGCGTAACAAATCAAAGCGCTCTTTCCTTGTAGGAAGTGGGATTGGGCCTTTTACCAAGGCCCCCGTTCTTTTTGCTGTGTCAACAATTTCTTGTGCAGATTGATCTATTAATTTGTAATCAAAAGCCTTTAAGCGAATACGTATTTTTTGTGAAGCCATTATAATTTTCCTTTTAAGAGCGAATGTCCATTTCAGAACACTTTTTTTTAATTTATCTTATTCTATAACTTTTACTACAACACCTGAGCCAACTGTTCGGCCACCTTCACGAATCGCAAATCTTAAACCTTCTTCCATCGCGATTGGTGCAATCAGTGTTGCTGTAATTGATACATTGTCTCCTGGCATTACCATTTCAGTTCCTTCTGGTAACTCCACAGCACCGGTTACATCTGTTGTTCTAAAGTAGAATTGAGGACGATACCCGTTAAAGAATGGTGTATGACGACCGCCTTCTTCTTTGCTTAAGCTGTATATCTCAGCAGTAAATTTAGTATGAGGTTTAATTGAACCTGGCTTACAAAGTACTTGCCCACGCTCTACATCCTCTCGTGCTGTACCTCTTAATAGAACACCGACGTTATCTCCCGCTTGTCCTTGATCTAATAACTTACGGAACATTTCAACGCCTGTACATATTGTTTTTACTGTATCTTTAAGACCAACAATTTCAATTTCTTCGTTTACTTTAACAACACCTCGTTCGACTCGACCTGTTACCACAGTTCCACGCCCAGAGATTGAGAATACATCCTCAACTGGCATTAAGAAATCACCATCAATTGCACGTACTGGTTCTGGGATGTAACTATCAAGTGCATCAGCCAATTTTAAAATTGCTGGTTCACCGATATCTGATTGATCACCTTCTAATGCTTTAAGAGCTGAACCCATTATGATAGGAATATCATCACCAGGGAAATCATATTTACTTAGCAGTTCACGAACTTCCATTTCAACAAGTTCAAGCAGCTCTTTATCATCGACCATGTCTGCTTTATTTAAGAATACAACAATATGTGGAACACCGACTTGTCTGGATAAGAGAATATGCTCACGCGTCTGAGGCATTGGGCCGTCAGCTGCAGAACATACTAGGATTGCGCCGTCCATTTGAGCAGCACCTGTAATCATATTTTTCACATAATCCGCATGGCCTGGACAGTCTACGTGAGCATAGTGACGCTTTTCTGTTTCATATTCAACGTGAGATGTATTAATTGTTATGCCACGCGCTTTTTCTTCTGGCGCTGAATCAATCTCTGCAAAATCTTTTTTGTCCCCACCATATTTTTTGGTCAGTACTGTCGATATTGCTGCTGTTAATGTCGTTTTACCATGATCCACGTGACCAATTGTGCCAACGTTGACATGGGGTTTGTTACGCTCAAATTTATCCTTAGCCATAATCTCTTATCCTTATAAAACAGTTTTTTAAATTCTAATTTTTATTAATTACCGCTTCGGCAATATTTCTTGGTGCCTCTGAATAATGTTTAAATTCCATTGAGTAGGTTGCCCTTCCCTGAGATAGTGATCTCACGGTAGTAGAATACCCAAACATCTCTGCAAGCGGGACTTCACATCTGATCACTTTTCCAGTTGCGTTATCCTCCATACCTTGAACAATACCTCTTCTAGAAGACAAATCCCCCATTACATCACCCATATATTCTTCGGGGGTTTCAACTTCAACTGCCATCATTGGTTCAAGTAAAACAGGGTCGGCTTTTTTACAACCATCCTTAAATGCAAAAGAAGCTGCCATTTTAAACGCATTCTCATTTGAGTCAACGTCATGGTATGAGCCATCATATAAAGTAACCTTTACATCCTCAATAGGATATCCAGCAAGTACTCCCGCTGTAATAGTTTCTTTAAGGCCTTTATTAACAGCAGGTATAAATTCTCTCGGCACAGAACCCCCTTTAATAGAATCAACAAATTCAAAACCTTTTCCAGTTTCATTGGGCTCAATTTTTAACCAAACGTGACCATACTGACCTTTACCGCCAGATTGTTTAACAAATTTACCTTCTTGTTCCACCGTTTTTTTGATCGCTTCACGGTAAGCTACTTGTGGTGACCCAATGTTTGCTTCAACTGCAAACTCTCGCTTCATTCTATCAACTAAGATTTCGAGGTGAAGCTCTCCCATCCCAGAAATAATTGTTTGGTTAGTTTCTTCATCAGTTTTAACCCTAAATGATGGATCTTCTTGAGCAAGTCTCCCAAGGGCAATCCCCATTTTTTCTTGGTCAACTTTAGTTTTTGGTTCAACAGCAACATGAATTACAGGTTCTGGAAAAACCATGCGTTCTAAAATCACTGCATTTTTTTCCGTACATAGAGTATCTCCTGTAGTTACATCTTTTAAGCCAACTGCAGCAGCTATATCACCTGCATAGATTTCTTTTATCTCTTCACGGTTATTTGCATGCATTTGCAAAATTCTACCAATTCTCTCTTTCTTCCCTTTGATAGGATTATAAATTGTATCTCCAGCCTTAATTACACCTGAGTAAGCTCGGAAAAATATTAACTGCCCAACAAATGGATCTGTCATTATCTTAAATGCAAGTGCGGAAAAGGGCTCGTCATCTCTTGCATGCCTTACAACAGGTTTATCAGATTCGTCAACTCCCGGTATTGGAGGAACATCGGCAGGCGCGGGCATTAATTCAATCACTGCATCCAACATAGCCTGAACACCTTTATTTTTAAAAGCAGAGCCGCACAGCATTGGTACAATTTCATTTGAAATTGTTCTAATTCTTAGCCCTTGTTTAATTTCTTCTTCTGATAACTCGCCAGTTTCTAGGTATTTATTCATTAAGTCTTCGTTTGCTTCTGCGGCAGTTTCAACCATATTGTCATGCCACTTTTGGCATACATCTTTTAGATCATCTGGAATATCTGCATATTCAAATTTAATGCCAAAATTTTCCTCTTCCCATAAGATAGCTTTCATTTTTACAAGATCTACCACACCTGTAAAAGTCTCAGCTGCACCGATTGGCACCTGAATAGGGATTGGGTTAGCTTTTAATCTAGATTTCATTTGGTCATAACATTTGAAGAAATCAGCACCCGCTCTATCCATCTTATTTACAAAAGCCATTCTAGGTACTTTGTATTTATTTGCTTGCCTCCAAACAGTTTCAGATTGGGGTTGGACTCCACCTACCGCACAATAAACCATGCAAGCACCATCAAGAACTCTCATTGATCTTTCAACTTCAATTGTAAAATCAACGTGTCCGGGGGTATCAATAATATTAATTCTGTGTTCATCAAACTGGTTACCCATTCCACTCCAAAAGCAAGTCGTTGCAGCAGAAGTAATCGTAATACCCCTCTCTTGTTCTTGTTCCATCCAATCCATGGTCGCAGCACCATCATGCACTTCACCAATCTTATGGTTAACACCTGTATAAAGAAGGATTCTCTCTGTGGTGGTGGTTTTACCTGCATCAATGTGAGCGCTGATGCCTATATTTCTATAACGATTTATTTCAGTTTTACGAGCCACTTTAATTTATTACCTTATCTAAAATTGATTAAATATCTAAAATCTGAAGTGTGAGAAAGCTTTATTCGCTTCTGCCATCCTATGAACTTCATCTCTTTTTTTCATTGCAGAACCTTTATTTTCTGAAGCCTCCAAAATCTCTGCTGCAAGCCTCAATCCCATTGACTTTTCTCCTCTACTTCGAGCTGCATCACGAAGCCAACGCATTGCTAAAGCAGATCTCCTTGATGGCCTTACCTCTACTGGAACTTGATAATTTGCACCACCTACTCGCCTACTTTTAACTTCTACAACCGGACGAATATTTTCTAAAGCTAAAGAGAAGGTTTCTAATGGATCTTTGCCACTTTTAGTTTTTATTTGGTCAAAAGCTCCATAAATTATTCTTTCAGCTACCGATTTCTTCCCACTACTCATAATCACATTAACAAATTTAGATACTTCTTGACTCGAAAACTTAGGGTCATCAAGTATTGTTCTTTTAGGAACTTCTCTTCTTCTAGGCATAGTTTTTAATCTCTTTTAATTTAAGTTGCTTTTGGACGTTTAGCGCCATATTTAGATCTACCTTGTTTTCTATCATTTACTCCTGCAGTATCCAAACTTCCTCTGACCATGTGGTAACGCACTCCAGGTAAATCTTTGACTCTTCCACCTCTTAATAAGACAACAGAGTGTTCTTGTAAATTATGTCCTTCGCCACCAATATAGCTAATCACTTCATACCCAGTTGTAAGCTTTACTTTTGCAACCTTCCTTAGAGCGGAGTTAGGCTTCTTTGGAGTTGTTGTATACACACGAGTACAAACTCCTCTTTTTTGCGGAGAAGCATTTAATGCTGGGACTTTACTCTTTTCAATAACTCTCTTTCGAGGTTTACGAATTAATTGGTTAATAGTTGGCATTTAATTTCCTTAATATTTTAATTATTTCTATATTTTTAAAATCTATAAAAAGACGAGAATTGTATTTTGCTTCAAGCACAATGTCAATTTAAATTGATAATTACTTAGCATCATCAACCTTTTCTTCAGCTTTATCCTCTTCATTAACTTTCAATGTAGTATCGACAACTTTGTCAACGTCACTTGTTTTAAATGCGGCCTCGGCTTCTACCAGAGCAGCTGACTTCTCATCTGGCTCAACAGAAGCATTTTTGCTTGCGTTAAATTTTGCTTTTCTCTGCAAATGATGGGCCATACCAGAACCAGCTGGAATTAATCTTCCAACTATCACATTCTCTTTCAATCCTCTGAGTTCATCTCGCTTACCAAGAATAGCTGCCTCCGTTATAACTCTTGTAGTTTCTTGGAATGAGGCTGCAGAAATAAATGAATCAGTTGCTAAAGAAGCTTTTGTAATCCCTTTAAGGACGTACTCAAATTCTGCCGGTTTTTTCTTTTCAGCAATTACTTCTTCATTCACATTTAATAGCTCAGCTCTCTCGACTTCCTCTCCTGGTATGAAGTGTGTACCCCCTTTTTTAGTGATCCTTACTCTTCTTAACATTTGCCTAACAATCACTTCGATATGTTTATCATTGATTAAAACACCTTGAAGTTTATAAACTTCTTGAACTTCATCAATAATATATCTCGCTAATGCTTCAGGGCCCCTTAACTCTAAAATATCTGCTGGATCTTCTGGTCCATCAACAATCACTTCACCTTTATTTACTACCTGACCGTCGTGAGCTGTAACGTGCTTATCTTTAGGTATTAAAAATTCTTTTACTTCCCCATCTTCAGCAGTTATTACTAGTCTTTGCTTTCCTTTTGTGTCCTTACCAAAAGAGACCGTTCCAGTCATTTCAGCAAGTACGCCAGCATCTTTTGGAGAGCGGGCTTCAAATAATTCAGCCACCCTTGGGAGGCCACCCGTAATGTCTCTTGTTTTTGATGCCTCTTGAGGAATTCTTGCTAATACGTCTCCTACAGCAACATCTTGATTATCATTTACAGTAATAATATAACCTTTTTGGAAGGTAACATTTACTGGGCTATCTGAGTTTACTAACTTAACCTCTTCATTTTTTTCATTTATTAACTTTATTTGAGGTCTGGTGCCCTTAGATGAACCGACTTTTTGTTTCGTGTCTATTACTTCTAGGGTTGATAATCCTGTGACATCGTCAATTTTCTTCTCTACTGTAACTCCTTCCTCAACATTTTCAAATTTAACCTGTCCAGCATATTCAGATATTATTGGTCTTGTATGAGGGTCCCACTGTGCCAAAATACCTCCAGCTTCTACTTTATCCCCATCAGAACCTAAAAGTGTTGCGCCGTAAGGAACCTTATGGCTCTCTTTTTCTCTTCCGTTTTCGTCCTCAATTAAAAATTCACTGTTCCTTGAAATAATCACTTTCTCCGATTTCGCATTGGTAACATAACGCATCGTTGCCGTGAACCTTAACACCCCCGAAGATTTTATTTCAATCTGGTTTGCAGAAGCAGCTCTGGATGCAGCTCCTCCTATGTGGAAAGTTCTCATTGTCAATTGTGTTCCAGGTTCACCAATTGATTGAGCTGCTATAACACCTACTGCCTCACCTTGATTTATTAACGAGCCCCTTCCCAAATCGCGCCCATAACAAATAGCACAGATACCATAACGCGTGTTACAAGTTAGCGCTGTCCTTACTTTTACTTCATCAATACCTAATTTTTCGATCTGTTCAACTTCACCTTCAGATAAGAGAGTGCCTGCAGCAAATAAAACTTCTTGCGTCTCTGGGTTTAAAATATCTAATGCTGCTGCCCTTCCTAAAATTCTATCTTTTAGGGGCTCAACAATTTCACCACCCTTAACAAGCGCTTTCGTAACAAGTCCATCCTCAGTTCCACAGTCATGTTCTGTAACAACCAAGTCTTGTGTAACATCTACCAATCTTCTTGTAAGATAGCCTGAATTCGCTGTTTTTAAAGCAGTATCTGCAAGTCCTTTTCTGGCTCCATGGGTTGAAATAAAATATTGAAGTACATTCAATCCATCCCTAAAGTTAGTTTTAATAGGTGTTTCGATAATTGAACCGTCTGGCCTTGCCATCAACCCTCTCATTCCAGCAAGCTGTCTTACTTGAGCTGCCGAGCCCCTTGCGCCTGAATCAGCCATCATGTAAATAGCATTAAAAGATTCTTGATTAATCTGATTTCCTTTATCATCTTTTAATAATTTTCCGGATAAATCCTTAACTGGCTCTTCTTTAATCTTCCTCATCATCGCATCGGCAATTGTATCTCCCGTTCGTGACCATATATCAACAACCTTGTTATACCTCTCACCTTGAGTTAATAAACCTGAGGAATATTGACCTTGAATCTCTTGAACTTCAGCATCAGCCTGCTCAATAAGTTTTACTTTTTCCTCTGGAACTAACATATCGTGGACACTAATTGACATTCCAGCTTTTGTGGCAAATTCAAAACCTTTATTTTTGAGGCTATCAGCAAGAATTACGGTATCTCTGATACCAATTTTTCTAAATCCAACATTTATTAATCTAGAAATTTCCTTCTTGTTTAGCGTTTTATTTAATAGGTCAAAAGAAAGCCCCTCTGGAAGTATTTCAGATAATAACGCCCTACCGCATGTTGTTTCATATCGTTTCACTTTTGCAGTTTTACTATTATCGAAGTTTATTTCGCTCTCGTTAATACGGACTGTTACTTTTGCATGAAGATCAACAAAGCCTTGATCGTATGCCTTTCTTAATTCGTCTATGTCTGCAAATTTCATACCCTCACCTTTTGCAGCAATTCTTTCCCTAGTCATATAATAAAGACCTAGAACAATATCTTGTGATGGCACAATAATTGGCTCGCCATTTGCAGGTGAAAGTACATTGTTTGAGGCCAACATTAGTGTTCTTGCCTCCATTTGAGCTTCAAGTGATAATGGAACATGCACGGCCATCTGATCTCCATCAAAGTCAGCATTAAAGGCTGCACAAACTAAAGGATGAAGCTGGATTGCTTTACCTTCAATCAATACTGGCTCAAAAGCCTGAATTCCAAGCCTATGAAGTGTTGGTGCTCTGTTAAGAAGAACTGGGTGCTCACGAATTACATCTTCAAGAATATCCCAAACTTCTGGACCTTCTGCTTCAACGATTTTCTTTGCATTTTTAATTGTTGTTGCTAAACCTTGTAATTCCAACTTATTAAATATAAAAGGTTTAAATAACTCAAGAGCCATCTTTTTTGGAAGACCACATTGATGAAGTTTTAACTGAGGTCCAACGACAATTACTGATCTACCAGAATAATCAACCCTTTTACCTAGGAGGTTTTGTCTAAATCGCCCACCCTTACCCTTAATCATATCCGCTAAAGATTTTAATGGTCGTTTATTCGCCCCTGTCATAATTTTTCCACGCCTACCGTTATCTAGAAGTGAATCAACAGCTTCTTGAAGCATTCTTTTTTCATTTTTAACAATAATTTCAGGAGCTCTTAAATCAATTAGACGCCTTAATCTGTTATTCCTATTTATAACCCTTCTATACAAATCGTTTAGATCTGAAGTTGCAAACCTACCTCCATCTAGAGGGACAAGTGGTCTTAGCTCTGGAGGAAGGACTGGTAAAACCTTTAGAATCATCCATTCAGGTTTGATGCCAGAAGTTTGAAAAGCTTCTAAAACTTTTAAACGTTTTGCTATTTTTTTTACTTTTGCATCAGAGGAAGTTTTATCAAGTTCCACTTTAAGCTTTTCAATTTCTTCTGTTAGTCTTATAGATCTAAGAAGCTCTTCTATGCCTTCAGCCCCCATGATTGCTTTAAATTCATCGCCATGTTGCTCTGAAAATTTTAAGAAGTCATCTTCAGATAAAATTCTACCTACCTGAAGTTCAGGATCTGTAATCATATGATTTTCAGTCACAATATATGCTTCAAAATAAAGGACGCGCTCAATATCTCTTAATGGAATATCAAGTACCATACCCAATCTGCTTGGCAGGCTCTTTAAGAACCATATATGAGCAACAGGACTTGCAAGTTCAATTATTCCCATACGCTCTCGACGAACTTTTGATAATGTAACTTCTACTCCACATTTCTCACAAATAACACCTCGATGTTTAAGGCGTTTATATTTTCCACAAAGGCATTCATAATCTTTTACTGGACCAAAGATTTTTGCACAAAAAAGTCCATCTCTCTCGGGCTTAAAGGTTCTGTAGTTGATAGTTTCTGGCTTCTTTACCTCACCATATGACCATGATCTAATTTTTTCAGGAGAAGCAAGTGCAATCCTGATAGCATCAAATTCTTCTTGTTGGGTGTTGTTTCTGAACAAGTCTAATAAAGCTTTCATTTACAATCTTCTCCTTAGTTTCTATCAAGATCAATATCAATTGCCAAAGAACGAATTTCTTTGGTCAGAACATTAAACGACTCTGGCATGCCAGCATCGATTTTATGTTCGCCCTTTACAATGTTTTCATAAACCTTAGTTCTTCCGGAAACATCATCTGATTTAACAGTTAACATTTCTTGGAGGGTATAAGCAGCACCATAAGCTTCCAATGCCCATACCTCCATCTCACCAAATCTCTGTCCACCAAATTGTGCCTTACCGCCTAATGGTTGTTGCGTTACTAAAGAATAGGGTCCAGTTGAACGAGCATGCATCTTATCGTCAACAAGATGATGAAGTTTAAGAATATGCATGTAGCCGACAGTTACAGGTCTGTCAAAAGCGTCACCTGATCTTCCATCATATAATCGAACTTGTGTTTTTTTCGCCGCAAACTTAAGCAACTTTGTGTGTTCATGCTCGTCAGGGTAAGCAATATCCAGCATATACTGAATATCTGATTCTGCTGCTCCATCAAATACTGAAGTTGCAAATGGCACACCTTCAATTAAATTTTCAGCAAGCTCTGTGATTTCGTTGTTTTTAAGCACCTTAATATTCTCTTTCTTACCTGTTGAAGAGTTGTAAATTTTATCAAGCAATTCTCTAACTTCATTGATGTTCTTATTTTCATTGAGTGCCTCATCAATTCTTTTACCTAGACCTTTGGCTGCCCAACCAAGGTGCATTTCTAATACTTGACCAATATTCATTCTTGATGGAACACCAAGAGGATTTAAAACTACATCCAAGGTCGTTCCGTCTGACATGTAAGGCATATCTTCGACTGGAGCAATTTTAGATATCACACCCTTATTACCATGTCGGCCAGCCATTTTATCTCCTGGCTGAATTCTTCTTTTAACTGCCATATAAACTTTGACCATTTTTTGAACGCCTGGAGGTAACTCATCACCTTGGGTTAACTTTCTTTTTTTCTCATCAAATCTTAAGTCAAATTCTTTCTTAGCTTTATTCAAATTTTCTTTAAGTGCTTCTAAATTTTTAGAATCTTTATCATCAGATAATCTAATATCAAATCTGTCATATCTATCAATATCAGCTAATATTTCTTTAGTAACTTTAGTTCCTTTTTTAAGGCTTTTGGGCCCTCCGGAAATAGATTTTCCAACAACTAATTTTTCAAGTCGACTAAATGTATCTTCCTCAACGATTCTTAATTGATCTGCCAAATCCTTCTGATATGCATCTAATTGAGCATTTATTATTTGCTCAGCACGCGCATCACGATCAATACCTTCTCTAGTAAAAACCTGCACATCAATTATCGTACCTGCTTGTCCAGACGGTACCCTTAAACTTGTATCCTTAACGTCTGAAGCTTTCTCACCAAAGATTGCCCTCAATAGCTTCTCTTCGGGTGTGAGTTGCGTTTCTCCTTTTGGCGTAACCTTTCCTACTAAAACATCACCAGCTCCAACTTCTGCACCGATATAAATAATGCCAGCTTCATCAAGTCTTCCAAGCATACTTTCTGATAAATTCGAAATATCTCTTGTAATTTCTTCGGGCCCAAGCTTTGTATCTCTTGCCACAATCTGCAACTCTTCAATATGAATTGATGTATACCTATCATCAGAAACAACTCTTTCTGAGATTAAAATTGAATCTTCAAAGTTATAACCATTCCATGGCATAAAACCTACCAACATATTTTGTCCAAGTGCGAGCTCGCCAACATCTGTTGAAGCTCCATCAGCGATAATATCGCCTCTTTCTATTTTGTTTCCAATCTTAACAAGAGGTTTTTGGTTGATATTTGTATTTTGATTTGATCTTGTATATTTAGTTAAGTTGTAAATATCTACCCCCACTTCTCCTTGGGTAGCCTCTTTATCATTAACTTTAATAACAATTCTTTGAGAATCAACGTAGTCAACTGTTCCACCCCTCTTAGCTTGAACAGTTGTTCCTGAATCAGTAGCAACTGTTCTCTCAATACCGGTTCCGACTAAAGCTTTTTCTGCTCGTAGACATGGTACTGCTTGTCTTTGCATATTTGCGCCCATTAGTGCTCTGTTAGCATCGTTATGCTCTAGGAAGGGAATTAATGACGCCGCTACAGAAACAATTTGCCCTGGCGCAACATCCATATAATTAACGTTTTCGTTACTAGCTAAAGTAAATTCATTTTTAAATCTTGATGAAACAAGCGTTTCTCTAAATTCACCTTTATCATTTAATTCTGAATTAGCTTGGGCAATTGTATAGTCACTTTCTTCAATTGCAGAAAGGTAGTCTATACCCTTTTTGACTTTACCGTTTTCAACAACTCTGTATGGAGTTTCTAAAAATCCATATTTATTTGTTTTTGCAAATAATGCTAAAGAATTAATAAGTCCAATATTTGGACCCTCTGGAGTTTCAATAGGACAGACTCTTCCATAATGAGTCGAATGCACATCCCTTACCTCAAAACCTGCTCGCTCTCTAGTAAGTCCACCCGGACCAAGAGCAGAGATTCTTCTTTTGTGTGTTATTTCTGATAGTGGATTTGTTTGATCCATAAATTGTGATAACTGAGATGATCCAAAAAATTCCCTTATTGCACTAGAAATTGGTTTTGAATTTATTAAATCATGTGGCATTAAATTATCTGCTTCAGCTTGACCTAATCTCTCTTTTACAGCTCTTTCAACTCTGACTAACCCAGTCCTAAATTGATTTTCTACGAGCTCACCAACAGAACGAATTCTTCTGTTTCCAAGATGATCGATGTCGTCAATTTCTCCACGACCATTTCTTAGTTCAATCAAAATTCCAACCACAGCTAAAATATCTTCTTTGCTTAAAATAGTTTCGCCTTCATCAGAGTTTTGATCTATATGGCTCTGTAATTTTTGCATCCATGGTGCGAATTGATCAGAATTTTTTGGATAAGCTCTTTTATTAAATTTCATTCTTCCAACATTTGATAGATCATATCTTTCATGTTTGAAAAACATTCCTTCAAACAGGTTTTCAACTGAGTCTGCTGTTGGCGGCTCACCTGGTCTCATCATTCTATAAATCGCTACTTTTGCTTCATATTGATCAGGTATTTCGTCGGTTGTCAGAGTTTGTGAAATAAAGTCACCATGATCTAAATCATTTGAATAAAGTGTTTGAAATGTATCAATACCATTCTCGATAATTTTTTCTAAAATAGGATAAGAATTCCCTTCTTCATCTTTTTTATTTTCAGCTAATGAAATCTCTTCATTAGCACTAAAAAGAACTTCTCCAGTTTCTTTATCTATAATCGACTTTGCAAGTTTCTTGCCTTCAAGGAATGAGTTATCAACAACAATTGATTTAATTCCAGATTTTTCTATTTCTCTAATATGTTTAACTGTAATTCGTTTATCTTTAGCGATTATTAAATTACTTTTTTTATCCTTGATATCAAACTTTGCTATTTCACCTCTTAATCTTGATGGAACCAATTCGAACTCAACTTTCTTTCCTTTTACAAAAAAAGTATCAAAATCATAGAAAGTTTTTAATATCTCATCAGAAGTTAAGCCTAAGGCCTTAAGCAGAGTTGTTACGGGCATCTTTCTTCTTCGGTCAATTCTGAAATATAAATAGTCCTTAGGGTCAAATTCAAAATCCAACCAAGAACCTCTGTAAGGAATTACTCTTGCTGAAAATAGAAATTTTCCAGAGCTATGAGTCTTACCTTTGTCATGCTCAAAAAATACACCCGGACTTCTATGCAATTGAGAAACGATAACACGCTCAGTTCCGTTAATTACGAACGATCCATTTTGTGTCATTAGTGGGATTTCACCCATGTAAACATCGGATTCCTTAACTTCTTTAATGGTAGGCTGAGACGCCTCCTTGTCCATTATAGTAAGTCTAACTGCAGCCCTTAAAGGAACACCATATGTTAAACCACGTTGCTGACATTCTTTTACGTCAAATTCTACCTTGCCTAACTTATAACTTACATAATCTAATTTTGCATAACCTGAATGACTGGAAATAGGAAAAAGCGAATTGAATGTTGATTGAAGGCCTTCATCCTTTCTGTCTTCTAACGGCACATCTAATTGAAGAAAATTTTTGTAAGACTCGAGTTGCATCTCAAGCAAATAAGGAACATCTAGGACCTCTTCTCTTTTAGCAAAACTTTTTCTAAGGCGTTTTTTTTCAGTAAAGGAATAGCTCATACGGTCTCCGAATTATTTAATATATAACTGTACAAATTTAATTTGTATCAATATTCTTTATTACTAATAGAGCTTTAAATAATTGGAAGGTTAAAAAAATAACCTTCCATTATCAAAAAAATTAATTACTTCAGCTCAGCTGTTGCTCCAGCATCCGTTAATTTTTTCATTGCTTCGTCCGCATCCGCTTTAGCTAGAGCTTCTTTGACAACCTTCGGGGCAGCATCAACAATATCTTTTGCTTCCTTAAGGCCAAGTCCAGTTATTTCTCGAACTGCTTTAATAGTGTTAACTTTATTGTCTCCTATAGCTGTTAGATGAAGATCAAATTCACTTTTTTCTTCTACAGCTGCTGCATCACCGCCACCTACTGCTGCAGGTGCTGCCACTGCTGCTGCAGCTGAAACACCAAATTTTTCTTCCATTTCCTTAATTAATTCTGATAAATCTAAAACCGACATACTACTAACCGCTTCTAGAATATCTTCTTTTGAAATAGCCATTTTTTAAATACTCCTAAATTAAATTTAATATATATCTAAGCCAAAATTATGCAGGCTTTTGGTCACGAACTGCTGCAAGACCTCTTACAAACTTTGAAGGTACCTCATTTAATGTACTAACAAATTTTGTTATCGGTGCTTGCATTGTGCCCATCAGTTTTGCAAGTAATTCTTCCCGGCTTGGTAATGAAGCAAGTGCTTTAATAGCGCCCGCATCTAGTTTTTCATTAGAGATTGCTCCTGATTTAATCACAAATAAATCGTTTTTCTTAGCGAAGTCATTTAATACTTTCGCTGCAGCCACAGGGTCTTCTGATATGCCGTACATTAAGGGGCCTGTCATATCCTCAGATAATGAAGAAAATGGCGTGTCAGTTACAGCTCTTTTTACCAAGTTATTTTTCAATACCTTAAGGTAAACACCCGATTTTCTCGCTTCAGTTCTTAATATTGTCATTTCTCCAACCCCTACGCCTCGATACTCAGCAAGTATCATTGCTTGGGCACTTTCGATTGTTTTGCTTACTTCAGCAACAACTTCTTTTTTTTCTTCAAGATTCAGACTCAAAGTCTTCTCCTTCCGTTAAATAAAAGTACTTATTTCTAAGTACAACAACAGCATCCACTATTAGGATATTTATCCAATTAGGGGAAACGCCATCTGCGTAGGCTTGTACTAAATTAAACTTCCGTACCTACGGTCTTTGATAACTTCATTGAAAAATATCTTTCAATGAACCCAAAGTTTCTTGTGTGAAATTTTATTTTCACAAATTCTTTATTGCTCTATTCTCACTCCCACGCCCATTGTGCTTGAGATAGATAATTTTTTTATAAATGCGCCCTTCGTTCCATCAGGTCTAGACTTATTAACTGCTTCCATTAATGCTGAAAGATTTTTTTCTAGTTGCGCTACTGTAAATGATGCCCTACCTATTGTGCAATGTATTACACCGCCCTTGTCAGTTCTATATTGAACCTGTCCCGCTTTCGCATTTTCTACTGCTTTTCCTGGTTGGGGTGTCACTGTTCCAACCTTAGGGTTTGGCATTAATCCTCTTGGACCTAGGATTTGGCCTAGCGTACCCACAATTTTCATTGCATCAGGTGTAGCAATTAATACATCAAAGTCCATAACGCCTTTTTTGATTTGGTCTGCTAAATCTTCAAAACCGACAAGGTCTGCACCTGACTTCTTAGCTTCAGCAGCAGCATCACCTTGTGCAAAAACAGCGACTCTTGTTGATTTACCTGTTCCACTTGGAAGAACTAATGCTCCCCTAACAAGTTGATCAGATTTTTTTGGATCAATGCCTAATTTAATTGCTGCATCAATAGATTCATCAAACTTAGCTTTTGCTGTTTTCTTAACTAGCTCTAATCCAGCATCCACCTCATAAAACTTATCTCTATCAACGATCTCAGACAAAGATTTCATTCTTTTACTTAAATTCATTTTATTGGCCCTCCACTTCAATACCCATACTTCTTGCGCTTCCTGCAATTGTTTTAACCGCTGCGTCCATATCTGAAGCCGTTAAATCAGGCATTTTGGTTTTCGCAATTTCTTCTGCTTGTGCTCGCGTAATCTTCCCAACTTTATCTGTATGAGGGACCGGCGAACCCTTACTTAATTTTGCTGCTTTTTTGAGCAAAATTGAAGCTGGTGGGGTTTTCATAATAAAAGTAAAACTTTTATCAGAGAACGCTGTAATAACGACTGGAATTGGAAGTCCAGGCTCTACACTTTGTGTTGCTGCATTAAAAGCTTTACAAAAATCCATAATGTTAAGCCCTCTTTGTCCAAGCGCTGGACCAACTGGTGGACTCGGATTTGCTTTTCCTGCTGGAATCTGCAGTTTAATATATCCTTCTATTTTTTTTGCCATTTTATATAATCTCTCCTAAATTTGGTACAAACGCTTTTCAGCTCCCAATTAAAAACTAAACTTCTTTTTCTATTTGGCCAAATTGTAATTCGACCGGAGTCGCTCGACCAAAAATTACTACCGAAACTCTTAATTTACTTTTCTCAAAATTAATCTCTTCAACAGAACCAGAGAAGTCTTTAAAAGGTCCGTCAATAACTCTCACTGACTCACCTACCTCAAAAGTTAATTTTTGTGTTGGATTAACTTTACTGTCATCCATCCTGCGAAGAATAATGTCCACCTCAGTATCTTTGATTGCCGTTGGTTTCTGTCCGTTTCCCCCGATAAATGTTGAAACCTTTGGGGTGCTTTTTACTAAATGCCAACTGTCATCATTCATATCCATTTGAACTAGAACGTACCCGGGATATAATCTTCGCTCTGTAATTGTTTTTTTTCCTGACTTCATTTCAACAACCTCCTCAACAGGAACCAAAATATCACCAAACAAATCCTCATGACCTGATTGCGCTACTCTATCTAATAAGCCTTTTTGGACGATTTTTTCATATCCTGAGAAAGCTTGAACTGCGTACCATCTTTTTGACATTAACTACCTCGCCCTAATAAAATATTTATAACATATGAAAAGAAAATATCAACAAAAGCTAAAAATATTGCCATTATTACTACCAATACAAAAACTACTAAGGTCATTTGTATTGTTTCTTTTCGGGTTGGCCAAACAACTTTCTTTGCTTCTGTGATTGCTTCTTTTATAAACTTTAATAATCGATCGCCTTGAGTTGTTGTCGAAAAGACATATATTGCGGCAACAAACCCAACCAAAACAGAAATAATTCTAAAAACAAGAGGGTGGTCAAACAAGATATAAAATCCACCTAAGCCTGCAATTAATAGCAAAAATGATAAAACTAACTTTATATTCATTACATTCATTTTCACACTTTCCCTATATGGCAGGCCAGGAGGGCTTCGAACCCCCAACCCTCGGTTTTGGAGACCGATACTCTACCAATTGAGCTACTGGCCTAATTTTAATTTATCTTATTCTATAACTTTTACTACAACACCTGAGCCAACTGTTCGGCCACCTTCACGAATCGCAAATCTTAAACCTTCTTCCATCGCGATTGGTGCAATCAGTGTTGCTGTAATTGATACATTGTCTCCTGGCATTACCATTTCAGTTCCTTCTGGTAACTCCACAGCACCGGTTACATCTGTTGTTCTAAAGTAGAATTGAGGACGATACCCGTTAAAGAATGGTGTATGACGACCGCCTTCTTCTTTGCTTAAGCTGTATATCTCAGCAGTAAATTTAGTATGAGGTTTAATTGAACCTGGCTTACAAAGTACTTGCCCACGCTCTACATCCTCTCGTGCTGTACCTCTTAATAGAACACCGACGTTATCTCCCGCTTGTCCTTGATCTAATAACTTACGGAACATTTCAACGCCTGTACATATTGTTTTTACTGTATCTTTAAGACCAACAATTTCAATTTCTTCGTTTACTTTAACAACACCTCGTTCGACTCGACCTGTTACCACAGTTCCACGCCCAGAGATTGAGAATACATCCTCAACTGGCATTAAGAAATCACCATCAATTGCACGTACTGGTTCTGGGATGTAACTATCAAGTGCATCAGCCAATTTTAAAATTGCTGGTTCACCGATATCTGATTGATCACCTTCTAATGCTTTAAGAGCTGAACCCATTATGATAGGAATATCATCACCAGGGAAATCATATTTACTTAGCAGTTCACGAACTTCCATTTCAACAAGTTCAAGCAGCTCTTTATCATCGACCATGTCTGCTTTATTTAAGAATACAACAATATGTGGAACACCGACTTGTCTGGATAAGAGAATATGCTCACGCGTCTGAGGCATTGGGCCGTCAGCTGCAGAACATACTAGGATTGCGCCGTCCATTTGAGCAGCACCTGTAATCATATTTTTCACATAATCCGCATGGCCTGGACAGTCTACGTGAGCATAGTGACGCTTTTCTGTTTCATATTCAACGTGAGATGTATTAATTGTTATGCCACGCGCTTTTTCTTCTGGCGCTGAATCAATCTCTGCAAAATCTTTTTTGTCCCCACCATATTTTTTGGTCAGTACTGTCGATATTGCTGCTGTTAATGTCGTTTTACCATGATCCACGTGACCAATTGTGCCAACGTTGACATGGGGTTTGTTACGCTCAAATTTATCCTTAGCCATAATCTCTTATCCTTATAAAACAGTTTTTAATAAACATTATCCAAAAATCTGGTGCCCATGGCGGGAATCGGACCCGCGACCTCTCCCTTACCAAGGGAGTGCTCTACCACTGAGCCACATGGGCAAAACATTCCCTATTAATACTGGAGCGGGCGACGAGGTTCGAACTCGCGACATTTAGTTTGGAAAACTAATGCTCTACCAACTGAGCTACACCCGCACACCTCTCTAAATACTCCAATCACAGCATAAACTGTGGTGGAGGGAGTAGGATTCGAACCTACGTACTCTGAGAGAACGGATTTACAGTCCGTCGCCTTTAACCACTCGGCCATCCCTCCAAAACCGAACCCAAAATTATCCGTTCTTTTTAGAAATTTGTCAATAAAAGCAATCACATCAATTTCTAAAAAGAAAATAATTAAAGCCTTCAAGTTTAATGGTGCCCGGTGCCGGAATCGAACTGGCGACAACATGATTACAAGTCAAGTGCTCTACCAACTGAGCTAACCGGGCGAAAAAAATGTAACTATATCAAGATTTTTAAAATCAAACTACTTAATTTTGTCATTTAACGATAGTTAAATGAGGTTTCAATTTTTTTGATTTTACTTTGCTTTGATTTATATTCTTACTATCAGATGATATCTTTTTATTTTCACTAAAAAAAATTCCATCACCACTCTCTTTTGCATAAACTCCTAGAATAGATGTTAATGGTAAGAATACATTATAAGAGCTACCACCAAATCTACCCTTGAATGAAATTCCCTCGTCATCAATATATAAATTTTGAATCGACTTTGGTGATAAATTAAGAACTATTTCTTTTGAGTTTGCTAAAATATCTGGAATCAATGTTTTTTTTTCAACTAAACTCATCACGTAGGGTGTGTTTTCAATATCAATGCACCAATCATAAATAGCTCTTATGAGATATGGCCTCTTATCCAAAAAACTACCTCATTGCTTTTTCTGTTGGAGACATTGCCTCTTCAAACATGGGTCTTTTAAATAGCTTATCTGCATATTTTAAGATTGAAGAGCTTTGATTTGGCAATTTAATCTCATAGTGGTCAAGACGCCATAGCAATGGGGCAATCGCAACATCTAACATAGAATATTCATCGTGAAGCAAAAATGGTTGTTTGCTTAGTATAGGCGTCAACTTAATTAACGTTTCAGTGATAATTTTTCTTGTAGCTGTTTTTTTTGATTGATCAGATGAATCCATATCATGCATATGAACAAACAATTCATTTTCGAAATCCTTTAAAAATAATCTCGCCCTGGCACGCATAACCGGATCAGGCGGCATAAGTTGAGGATGAGGAAACCTCTCATCAATATATTCATTAATAATATTTGCATCCGTCAACACCAAGTCCCTTTCCACTAAAACAGGGGAATCTGAATAAGGACTTAGTATTGATAAATCTTCTGACTGATTCGTTAAATCTACGTCGATTACCTCAAAATCCATCCCTTTTTCAAAAAGGACTATTCTGCATCGGTGGCTAAAGGGGTCTGTTGAATTTGAATATAATTTCATCATTGTATTATTTTATATCTCTCCAATATTCTTTCTTAAGTTTAATTGTAAGGAAAAGCAGTAAGAATAAGAAACCGATCACATAGTATCCCATTTTCTTTCTTTTTAGTTGGTCAGGTTCAGACATGTAAACTAAATAATTTGTCAAATCTGCAATCATCGCATCATACTCTTTTGCATTTAATTTTCCAGAGCTAAATTTTTCTAACTTCTTTGTTTTGGGGTTTAGAATCTGCTCACCTTGTAACTCCCAGAGAATATGTGGCATTGCTGAATTAACATACACCGTATTGTTCCATCCCATCGGTCTAGATGGATCACTATAAAAACTTCGCATATAACTATAAATCCAATCAGCCCCCCTTGATCTTGCGACAACTGATAAGTCTGGTGGTGAAGCACCAAACCACTTTTTAGAATCCTTAGCAGACATGTTAACCGACATAGTGTCCCCTATTTTATCCCCCGTAAACAACAAATCATTCTTGATCGTTTCTGCAGATAAACCAATATCTTGTAGATTACTGTACCTCATGAAATTTGCGCTATGACAGTTCAAACAGTAGTTAATAAAAGTCTTAGCTCCTCGCTGGAGTGACTGATTATTTGTTAAATCAATAGGTGCCTTTGAAAGCTCAATATTTTCAGCTGAAAAGCTTATAGATGAATATAATAAAAAAATTATCGCAAACATTTTCATTAAAACGTGACCCTTCTAGGAACCTTTTTTGTAACGTCTTTTTTGCTATAAATAGGCATCATTATAAAAAAAGCGAAATATACCACAGTAAATATACGGGCAACAAATGTTGCAACATCAACGCCACCCAATAACGGAATTATTGAGCTAAATTGTCCCCAGATGTTTGAAGGAACTGTCCCCAAGTAACCCAAAATAATAAAACTGACTACAAAGGCAGCTAACCATTTTTTATAAAGTATCCCTTTATATCTAATAGACCTTACTTTGCTTTTATCGAGCCAAGGCACAAAGAAGAAGATCAATACAGATAACCCCATTGCCGCCACTCCTGGAAATTGACTTCCTAGGATAGGTGGAACTGCTCTCAAGATCGAATAGAAGGGGGTGAAATACCAAGTAGGGGCAATATGTGAAGGGGTTACTAAGGGGTTTGCAGGAACAAAATTATTTGCTTCTAAGAAATATCCTCCCATCTCAGGTGCAAAAAATATGATTGAAGCAAATACAATTAAAAATACAGAGAGCCCGATTAAATCTTTAACAGTGTAATAAGGGTGAAAAGGAATTCCATCTAAAGGAATACCCGTTTTTTTATCTTTGGTATCTTTTATTTCTATTCCATCTGGATTGTTAGAACCTACTTCATGCAATGCAACGAGATGACACATTATTAAACCAGCAAGTGCCAGTGGAAGTGCAATCACATGAAAAGCAAAAAACCGGTTAAGCGTAGCATCCGATACTAAATAGTCGCCCCTCACCCACTCAGCAAGATCTGGACCAATAAAAGGGATAGTTGCAAATAAGTTAACAATTACTTGTGCGCCCCAGTAAGACATTTGCCCCCAAGGAAGTAGGTACCCAAAAAAAGACTCAGCCATTAAAAGTAAAAATATAGCTACCCCAAAAAGCCACAAAAGCTCTCTGGGCTTTTTGTAAGAGCCATACATCAACCCGCGAAACATATGCAAATAAATTACAACAAAGAAGAGAGAGGCTCCCGTTGAGTGCATATATCTTATCAACCAGCCAAATGATACATCTCTCATAATAAATTCTACTGATGCAAAAGCTTGTGCTGCATCAGGTTTGTAATACATTGTTAAGAAAATACCCGTTAAAATTTGAATTACAAATGTAAATAATGCTAACGCTCCGAAGAAGTACCAAAAATTAAAATTTTTCGGTGCGTAATACTCTGTTAAATGATTTTTAATGAATGAGGAAAGAGGAAATCTTTCATCTACCCAACTTATAAGACCAGCAGATTTAATTTGTTTATGTGTATCTTTTTTCATTTATCCTTTCTTGGACTCACTTTCGCCAATAATTATTGTTTTATCATCAATATAACGATACGGAGGTATCACAAGATTGGTAGGTGCTGGTGATCCCTTATAAACCCTTCCTGCAAGATCAAATTTTGATCCATGGCATGGACAGAAAAACCCGCCCTCCCAATTATTACCCATGTCACCACCATTTTTTAGTTTAGGGGTTGGCGAACAACCTAAATGAGTACAAATACCTACCATCACTAATAAATTAGGTTTAATAGATCTAGTTTCATTTTGACAATTCGTAGGCTGTTGGGGTGATTTTGAATCGGGATCTGTCAAAATCTCTTTGTCGTTTAAGCTTGAGAGCATCTTTTCTGATCTGTTTAAAATCCAAACTGGCTGACCTCGCCATTCGGCTGTCTTGAGCTCATCTTTTTTGACCTGAGCGACATCAAACTCAACCGGAGCACCTGCGGCCTTGGCTTTTTCACTAGGGCCCATACTTGCAACAAAAGGCACACCTAAGGCACAAACACCTACGGCTCCAGTTGCAGAGGTTGCAGCTAACAAAAATTTTCTTCGACTAGAATCGATTTTTTTGTTATTTTTTGCCATGAATTTATCCTTAAAAATCTTGTTGACTTTAGCTTCTTAGCTAAGCCGCTATTATAGGTTATAACGACCCATAAAAAATAGTAAAATTCAAAAAAAATTTTCTTTCTACAATAGAACTAACTTTTAAATACTTTATTAGAAATTAATAATCCTATTTCGAATAAAAATATAACTGGGATTGCAAGTAAGATTTGTGATATCACATCTGGTGGTGTAAAAATTGCCGCAAAAATAAATGAACCTACATAAAAGTAAGGTCTATTTGCCTTGATTTTATCGATATCCAGCAAATTAAATTTAACAATAATTATAAGCATAATAGGTATCTGGAAAGCGATTCCAAAAGCAAAAAATAAAGCTAAAATCATTTCGAGATATTGGGAAATATCAATCATTAAATCAACATTACCTGGAGCCGTTACTATAAAAAATCTAAAGATATTTGGAAAAAGGACTAAGTAAACAAAAACTAAACCTATGACAAATAATCCAAAACTAAATATCGAAGCTGAAAGAATAAAAACTTTCTCTTTTTTATACAATCCCGGGCCGACAAATTTCCATATTTGAGAGAATATCAATGGTAAGGAAATTATTAGTGCAACAAACAAAGTAATTTTAAAAGGCGCCACAAAAGTCGCTGTTAATTTTGTAGAAATTAAACTGCCGTTTACATAAGTGAGTTGATTTATTAATGGGTTAGCAAAAAATTCATATATTTCGTTTGAAAAAGGGAAAAGTGTAATGAATATAATAATAAAAATTATGGATGATTTTATTAAAACTGTCCGCAAATCTTTTAAGTGGGATAAAAATAATGTCTGCTTTTTCAAATTTTTTTTATATTTTTTTTAGCATGATTTTTCAAAATTTTGAACTCATTTTCAATTTTCTTTAATTCTTGAAACTTGTCCTCTCTTTCAATTTCTTCCTTTATATCTAACAAAGAATTTTTTGATTTTTTATAAAGCTTTGCCATTGCTTTGAAAAGAGTTGGAAAATTTTTTGGAGAGACAAAAATAATCGCAACAAGCAATACAATACATAGTTCCCCAAAAGAAATATCAAGCATGATTTTTATTTAGTTTGTTTTTTTATTTTTTGTTTTTGTTTTTTTTTAGGTTCGCCTTTGTCACTCATGCCTTCCTTGAAACTTTTTATAGTTGACCCTAAGTCGCCACCTATATTTTTAAGTTTTCCTGCTCCAAAAATTACCAAAACTATTAACAAAATAATTATTAATTCTGTTGTTCCTATCATAATTTAAGCTCCTTTAAATTTTAGCTAACTTTTCACTTCCACCGTAAACATGAAAATGAATGTGAAAAACTTCTTGCCCACCCTTCTCTCCACTATTTATCATAACCCTAAATCCCTCGAGCCCGTTTTCCTTTGCTAATTTTGGGGCTAATAGTAACATTTTAGAAAGAAGTTCTTTATGCTTTGCTTCGCAAGTAAACAAATTTTTAATATGCTCTTTAGGGATGATCAACAAATGTACTTTATCAATGGGATTAATATCTTTGAAAGCAAGTAATTCTTCATCCTCAAATACAATGCTTGCGGAGATTTCTTTTTTTACAATTTTACAAAAAATACAGTCATTTATATTCACTTTACTTTTTAACTCTATTTAATTTTTCTTCTATGCCAGATATCCCCTGTCTATTTTTTAACTCATTTGTTATATCTTCAACTGTTAGATTTTTTTTTGCTAACAGCACTAGACAATGAAACCATAAATCAGCTACCTCATGAACAATATTACTTTTATTTTTTAATTTTACGGCGTCTATTAACTCAAATGCTTCTTCTTCTATTTTTTTTAAAGTTTCAATGATATCGCTTTGTTGAAGCATTGCCGTATAAGAAGTTTCAGGATTTTCACTTTTTTTAGATTTGATGATAGCCAATAGATGTTCTAAGAATTCATCTTTCATTTCTCATCCTTATATATTTCATCTGGATTCTTTAATACCTTCTCACATTCTTCAATTTTATTACTTTCCATATCCACTCGGAAATAAAAACAACTTTCCCTTCCCGTATGACAGCTTATGCCACCTTCTTGCTTCACTTTTAAAAGTAAAACATCTTTATCACAATCAATAATGATATCTTTTATATATTGATAATACCCTGATGACTCACCCTTAGTCCAAATTTTTTTTCTCGAGCGTGACCAATAAATTGCTTTTTTTTTCTTGATGGAAGCTTCCAATGACAAGCGATTCATCCAGGCAAACATGATGACTTTATTTGAAATATAGTCTTGTACGACGACAGGAACTAGTCCATCCTCTGTCCATTTAATATTGTCTATCCAATTTTTCATAATCTCATCTCAATTCCATGCTCATACATATAGTTTTTTGCTTCTTGAATTGTATATGCACCATAATGAAAAATACTTGCGGCTAAGACTGCATCAGCTTCGCCTTCTTTAACACCATCAACTAAATGCCTAAGCGAACCTGCTCCACCAGAGGCAATAATTGGTATGTCGACTGTATCCGAAATAGACTTCATTAAATTATTATCAAACCCTTCTTTTGTTCCATCTCTGTCCATACTTGTAATTAATAATTCACCCGCTCCGAAATCAGCCATTTTTCTTGCCCATTCAATTGCATTTATCCCGGTAGCATTCCTACCGCCATGTGTAAAAACTTCATAATGATCATCGACTTTTTTTGCATCAATTGCAACTACTATGGCTTGTGAACCAAATCTACTCGCAGCTTCTAAGACAAAATTAGGATTTAAAATTGCAGATGTATTTATACCCACTTTATCTGCTCCTGAATTTAATAAATTTCTAATATCATCACAATTTCTGACTCCTCCTCCAACAGTTAAAGGAATAAAAATTTGATTAGCAACCTTTTCGATAATATCGAATAATAAACCTCTGTTATCTGAGCTGGCGGTGATATCTAAAAAAGTTAATTCATCGGCACCTTGCTCATTGTAGGACTTCGCAATCTCAACAGGGTCTCCTGCATCTTTTAATTCAACAAAATTAATTCCTTTGACTACACGGCCATCATTAACATCTAAGCAAGGAATAATTCTTTTAGCGACAGTCATAATTACCCAGTTAATTTCTCTGCTAAATCACTAGCTTCTTTAAAATTTAATGTACCTTTATATATAGCTGTCCCTGTTATAACGCCTCGAATCCCTACATTAGCAACATCACAAAGTAATTTAATATCATTTAAATTTGAAACCCCTCCGCTTGCAGTGACAGGTATTTTTAGTGCCTCCGAAAGCTTAACGGTTGCATCTATATTGACACCCGCTAACATACCATCTCTGCCTATGTCGGTGTATATTACTGATTCAACACCATAATCTTCAAACTTTTGTGCTAATTCAATCACATTATGACCTGTCATTTTCTCCCAACCATTTATGGCGACATCGCCATCTTTTGCATCCAGTCCAACAATTATTTGCCCGGGAAAAGCAAAACATGCCTCATGTAAAAATCCTGGGTTCGTAACAGCTGCCGTTCCAATTATTAGTGAATCAACGCCACTATTTAAAAAACTTTCGACCGTATCAAGATTTCTTATTCCACCGCCTAGTTGAATTGGAATTTCACCTCCAACCTCATAAACAATCGACTTTATAGCCGCTTCATTAACTGGTTTACCAGAAAATGCTCCGTTTAAATCAACAAGATGAAGCCTTTTTGCGCCTTCATCAACCCATTTTCTAGCCATATCTGCAGGATTTTCAGAAAAGATAGTTGATTTATCCATCAACCCTTGTTGAAGCTGGACGCATTTCCCATCCTTAAGATCAATTGCTGGAATTATTAACATAGTTTTAAATCTTCCATGAAATGAAATTATCCAATAACTGTAAACCTAATTCTGAGCTCTTTTCAGGATGAAACTGTACTGCAAAAATATTTTCTTTAGCGATTGCACAGGTAAATTCTTCACCATGATTTGTTATACCAGTGACATGTTCTTTTTTAACATCTGATGCATAAAAACTATGAACAAAATAAAAAGAACTGCCTGATTTTATATTTTTCCACATGGGATGATTTTTAGATTGTTGCACATTATTCCAACCCATGTGGGGAATTTTTATTCTCTCTTGCTTACTTAGTTGAAATTTTTTTATCTTTCCTTCGAAAATACCAAAACCTTCAACATCACCCTCTTCGCTTTTTTCAAAAAGCAGTTGGAGTCCTAAACAGATACCCAAAAAAGGTTTTTTTTTAGCTGATTCAATAACTACATCCCTTAAGCCTCTTTTATCTAACTCTTTAATACAATCAGGCATCGCCCCTTGGCCAGGGAAAATTACTTTATCTGCTTTTTTGATAAAATCGGGATCACTACTCACTTCGGATGGCATTTTTGGTGCTATGTATTTTACAGCATTATGAACTGATTTTAAGTTGCCGATACCATAATCGATAATTGCAATCATAAATTAAATTTTTTAACGAGTTTAAAGAGAGCCTTTGGTTGAAGGCATTTCGCCTTTGATTTTTTCATCAATTTCAACAGCAAATCTCAGCGCTCTTCCAAAAGCCTTGAAAATTGTTTCTGACTGATGATGAGCATTGTCTCCTCTTAAATTATCTATATGAAGTGTTATATTTGCATGATTTATAAACCCTTGGAAAAATTCATGAATCAAATCTACATCAAAGTCTCCAATTCTTGCTCGGGTAAATTCAACATTTAATTTAAGTCCAGGTCTACCTGATATATCCAAAACAACTCTTGAAAGTGCCTCGTCAAGAGGGACGTATGCATGCCCATATCTTCTTATCCCTAACTTATCTCCTATCGCTTTATCAAATGCCTGGCCTAAAGTAATCCCAATGTCTTCGACAGTATGATGTGCATCAATATGTAAATCACCTTTTGCTTTAATATCAATATCAAATAACCCATGTCGAGAAATCTGTTCAAGCATATGATCAAGAAAACCGATTCCTGAATCTAAACTAGATTTTCCAGAACCATCAATATTAATGGTAACTTCAATATCGGTTTCTTTGGTTTTTCTTGATACTTTCGCTGATCTTTTCATAAGGAGGATTTTAGCATGAGTTTGATTATTTTTCTCTTCGGCAACGCTCGGAACAGTACTTAACTTCATTCCAAACTTTTTCCCATTTCTTTCTCCATGAGAAAGGTTTATTACAAACTTTGCATATTTTAGTTTCTAATAAATTTTTTTTCATCTTATAAAGCCTATCCTGGAGATAAAGACTTAAAATTTACTAAATTTTAGTAATTTGTAGGTTTGGTTTTATCTGCTCAAAGAGGTTGTCAAGATACTTAAGGGTATCTTCTGGAAAATCAATTTTTTCAAAATAGCTTTTTACTAATGGACAAATTAGATTCTTATCACTACTGTCTTTGAAATCTCCCTCTACTCCAATAACTTTATTTTCCTCATCGACAGAGAAAAGGTTTTGTTGTGACCAAATTTCATTATCAGCTGTCTTTATATCAAAACCAATAAAGGTAGTCTGATCTTCAAGCACATATGCAGAGGCTCTACCAAATCCTTTTACATTATGTTTTTGTAATAAATAACTTACTAAATATAATTCAAGGTCATCTGTGATTCCTTTACCATTGTTTACCTCAGAGAACATACCTGTATATATTAAATTAAGATTATCACCATCACAAAAGGCGATCGCCTTATTTACTGCTTTATGCTCTAACACATTTTTCATATAGAGATTGGTGAAATCATTTTTTAGAAAATCAAAAACTTTTGACATATTAGGTAGCCTTTATTTTATTTTAATTTCATTCTACTATTTCTCTCATAATTGAGACTAATTTACGCATTTGGTTCATTGTTCCGATAGTGATCCTTATAAAGTTTGAAATTTTCTCTGGAGAATTAAAGCGTCTGACTAAAATTTTATTTTGCCTTAGTTGATCGTAGATATATTCTCCCCTCTTTTGCTTGTGCTGAGTGAAAATAAAATTGGCACCAGAGGGGAGAACCTCAAAGCCAATACTTTCTAACTGATTTTCTAAATATACCCTTGCTTCAATGACTTTATTACAATTTCCTTCAAAATAAATCTTATCTGTAATTGACGACATAGCGGAAATTTGAGCAAGCCTATCAATTGGATATGAATTAAAACTATTTTTAATTCTATTTAATGCTTCGATAAGACTTGGACTACCAAAAGCACAGCCGATTCTCATACCTGCAAGAGAGCGCCCTTTTGAAAAGGATTGAGTCACGATTAAATTCTCATATTTATTAATTAATTTAATCGCAGAGCTTGTCCCGAAATCAACGTAAGCTTCGTCAATCACTATTACACTATGCTTATTATTTGAAAGCAGAGATTCAATATCTTTTAATGATTTCGGTATGCCTGTAGGTGCATTTGGATTTGGAAATATAATGCCTCCGTTTTCAATAAGGTAATCATCAAAGTTTATATTGAAATTTTGATCAAGTGCTATTTGCTTATATTCAACCTCATACAATTGACAATAAACAGGGTAGAAGCTGTAAGTAATATCGGGAAATAAAACGGGTTTATCTTTTTTTAAAAGCCCCTGAAAAATAAATGCTAGAGATTCATCAGAGCCATTACTTATAAATACTGATTCCATCGGTAACTTATGATGCTCAGCTAATATTTTTTTTAATTTTATGCTTTCAGGATCTGGATATAATCTTAAGGAATCATTACAGTTGCTCTTAATTTCATTTAAAACATTTGGACTTGGGCTGTAAGGATTTTCGTTTGTATTCAGTTTCAGTAAACTTAAATCCTTAGGCTGTTCTCCTGGCGTATAAGGCATTAATTTTTCAACTATGTCCCCCCAGTACTTACTCATTTTTTCTTATTTGTTCGATACTTTGCTGATTCTGCATGAGCATATAAACCTTCGCCTATAGCAAGGTTTGATGCAACATCGCCAAGATTATCTGCCGTTTTCGCAGATAAATTAATTAGACTAGATCTTTTCTGAAAATCATAAACGCCTAATGGAGAAGAAAATCTAGCTGTGCCAGACGTTGGCAGGACATGGTTTGGCCCTGCACAATAATCTCCAACTGCTTCGCATGTATTTTTTCCCATAAATATTGCTCCTGCATGACAAATTTCTTCAAGTAATAAATTAGGATTTTCAACAGATAACTCAAGGTGCTCAGGTGCTATAAAATTTGATATTTTTGCTGCATCACTTAGGTCTTTTGCTAAAATAAATAAGCCTCTATTTTCAAGGGAAGTTTTTATTATTTTTTTTCTGGGCATATCCTCGATTAAACGATTAATACTTTCTTGAACGCTTTTTAAAAACTTATCATCTATCGAAATAAGAATTGATTGGGAGAGCTCGTCGTGTTCGGCTTGTGAAAAAAGATCCATTGCTATCCAATCTGGACTTGTTTTTCCATCGCAAATAATTGTAATTTCAGATGGGCCTGCAATCATATCTATCCCTACAGTACCAAATACCAATCTTTTTGCTTCAGCAACATATGCATTTCCTGGTCCTACAATTTTATCAACTTTTGGAATTGTCTCTGTACCATAAGCTAATGATGCTATAGCCTGAGCTCCGCCAATTGTAAAAATTCTATCTACACCAGCTAACATTGCTGCAGCAAAGACCAAGTCATTTTGTTCTCCAGCAGGGGTAGGTACTACCATAATTAAGTTTTTAACCCCTGCAATTTTTGCAGGGATAGCATTCATCAATACTGAGGAAGGGTAAGCTGCTTTTCCCCCAGGAACATAAAGTCCTACTGAATCAATTGGTGTTATTTTTTGCCCGTAACTCGATCCATCACTATCTTCATAACTCCATGACTCTCCCTTTTGCTTTAGGTGATAGTTATGAATTCTTTCTGCAGCTAATTTAAGATCTTCTTTAGTTTTTTTTGGGATATTCTCAAAAGCTTCCGTTAGCCTTGCTTTGCTAATTTCTAACTCTGAAACAGATTTCACTTCAAGATGATCTAGTTTAGCAGTCAATTCTATAAGCGCTTGATCACCCTTCTCCTTAATATTACTAACAATAGATTTTGTAATTCTCTTAACTTCACTATTGCCAGTCGAATCAAATTCAAGATTATCTTTAAGGTCACTAAAAAAATTTTTATCTTCTGAGAATTGTGTTTTTATATTCAAAATATTTATAAAGCTACTTTCGCAAAATTTTCAATTAAGGGCTTTAACTGCTCTCTTTTAATTTTTAGTGCTGCTTGATTGATAATAAGTCTTGAACTTATATCATTAATTTTTTCAAATGCTTCAAGATTGTTAGCTTCAAGAGTTTTACCTGAACTAACCAAATCTACAATCACATCTGACATACCAACAATTGGTGCTAATTCCATTGAGCCGTAAAGCTTGATGACATCGATATGTATTCCTTTATTGGAAAAAAATTCCCTCGCTGCTTGCGGATATTTAGTGGCAACACGTAATCTTGTTTTTCGTTTAATACTCCCCTCATAGTCAAAATCTTTTCGAGCTGCAACCATTAACTGACATTTTCCTATTCCTAAATCTAAAGGTTGAAAGAGGCCTTTTCCTTGAAATTCGTCTAATACATCCTTGCCAGCAATCCCCATATCCGCCCCTCCCCATTCTACATAGGTAGGGACGTCGGAAGCCCTTACTATAATAAGCTGCAGATCTTTTTTGTTTGTTCTAAATACTAATTTTCTAGATATTTCTGGATCCTCCTCACAAGAAATACCCAACTTATTAAGCATTGGTATTGTTTCTGTAAAAATTCTTCCTTTTGATAAAGCTATAGTAATCATTTAATTTAATCTCTTTATATTTGCGCCTAACGCATTAAACTTGGCTTCTAATTTTTCATATCCTCTATCAAGGTGATAAATTCTTTCAATTGTTGTTTTTCCATTAGCGACAAGAGCTGCAAGAACAAGGGATGCTGAAGCTCTCAAATCAGTCGCCATCACATCTGTACCGGTTAAAATATTATCCCCTTTTATAATTGCTGTATTTTGCTTGATATCAATTTCTGCTCCCATCCTTATAAGCTCTTGTGCATGCATAAACCTATTCTCAAAAATAGTTTCTGTAATCTCACTTACTCCCTCAGCAACTACATTTAATGCCATGAACTGTGCTTGCATATCTGTAGGGAAAGCCGGGTATGGCGCTGTAATGATTTTAACACTTTCTAATTTTTTATTCCCGGTGACTGAGATGCTATTCTCACTGACTTCTACTTTAGCTCCGCTTTCTTTAATTTTTTGTGTGATTGATTCCATTTCTTCAGGATTCACATTATTACAAACAACATGCCCCCTTGCCATTGCAGCTGCAACCATAAAAGTACCTGCCTCAATTCTGTCGAACATAATTTTGTAAGAAGCTTCCTTAAGAGATGAAACCCCTTGGATTTTAATTTTATCAGTGCCTAGGCCGTCAATAGCCGCTCCCATTTTGATAAGACAATTTCCTAAGTCTACAACTTCAGGTTCTTTTGCAGCATTTTCTAAAGTTGTTACACCTTCGGCCAAAACAGCTGCCATCATCAAGTTTTCAGTACCTCCAACCGTAACTTGGTCCATAAAAATCCTGCAACCTTGGAGTTTTTTGTTTGGAAGTTGCGCTGTTGAAGCACTAATATAACCCTTATCTATTATTATCTTGGCACCCATTAACTCGAGTCCTTTAATATGAATATCTACAGGCCGAGATCCAATAGCACATCCACCAGGCAATGAAACTTTTGCTTCACCATGTTTTGCAAGCAAAGGGCCTAAAACTAAAATTGATGCACGCATAGTTTTCACTAGGTCATAGGGCGCATCAAAATTATTCACATGATTGGCATGTAAAATACAGGTGTTATCTTGATGTTTTACACTTACCCCCAGCGCACTTAAAAGATCTATGCATGTCTCAATGTCTTGAAGGTTAGGAACGTTTTGCAGATTGAGCACTTCGTCAGACAATAACGATGCAATTAGTATAGGAAGGGCAGCATTCTTAGCACCCGAAATACAGACTTCTCCCTCTAGAGGAAAGCCACCTTCTATAACAAGTTTATCCAAAGCTATTCTTTAGAAATTATTTTTGCTAACTCGCCAGATTCATAAAGTTCACGAATAATATCAGCTCCACCAATAAATTCACCACGAATATAAAGCTGAGGAATTGTTGGCCAATTTGAATATATCTTTATGCCTTCCCTAATCTCTGCATCTTGCAAAACATCAACCGTTTCAAATGAGGTATCTATAGAGCCTAGTGCTTGGCAAGCTACACTAGAAAAACCACACTGAGGAAAAGTTGGGTTACCTTTCATGAATAGAAGAACTTCATTGTCATCAATTAATTTTTTTATTTTCGCATTTGTAGCCATAAATTTTAACCTTTAAATATTATTCATTTGACTCCATTCATCTGGAGTATATGTTTTGATTGAAAGTGCATGAATTTCACTTTGCATCATATTACCAAGTGCTAAATAAACCCGCTGATGTTGTTTAATCATCGATTGGCCATTAAAGACATCACTGACAATAACTGCGTCAAAGTGTGTTCCATCATCGCCATTAACTTTTATAAAATTACAATTTAAATTTGCTTGTATGATTTTTTGAATCTCAATAGCTTGTAACATATTAATTCCTTAGTTTGTAACCGGATTTTAACATTCTGATAGTAATAAATGACAAAATAATAAAAAATGATACAACTATCAACAAACTTAAATAAGGAGATGTATCAGACTGGCCAAAAAAGCCATATCTGAAACCATCTATCATATAAAAAAATGGATTAAAGTGAGAAATATTTTGCCATACCTGAGGTAACGAGTGAATAGAATAGAAGACTCCAGATAACATTGAGAGTGGCATAATCACAAAATTTCCAAAAGCTGCCATTTGATCAAATCTTGTCGCCCATATACCCGCAATCATTCCAAAGGCCCCCATTAGTCCGCCCCCACAAAAAGCAAATATAAATACAAACCAGGGGTGCTCTACAGGCAAATCAACATAAAACATTGCAATAAGATAAATGCAAACACCCACAAACATACCACGAACTATTGCAGCTATAAGAAATGCAAAAAAAAGTTGCAGATAGCTTAAGGGAGTTAGTAATAAAAAAACAATATTTCCCATAATTTTTGCCTGAATCAAACTCGATGAACTATTAGAAAAAGAATTTTGTAAAAGCGACATCATGATTAATCCTGGAATCAAAAATACCAAATAGTTAACACCATCATAAACCTCCAGACGATCACCTAAAACTTGAGAAAAGATGAGTAAGTATAGAATTCCTGTAATTACTGGAGCTGCTACGGTTTGAAATGCAACTCGCCAGAACCTTAATAGCTCTTTTTTAAGTAGTGTCCATGTGCCTATTAATTGATCTCGTAAAGTATTCATTTTAAATTCAATTTTTACTTGTTAGCTTTAGAAAAATATTTTCTAAATCAGATTCAATCAGCTGCAAATCTAATATTTGTATTTTTAATGCATTTAATTTTTCTATAATACTTGATGCATCAGAAACTTTTTTTAATTTAAAGGTACACCAATCTCCCTCTTGTTCAAAAGTAGCCCCTTTCAAAAGTGCAGCGATTTTTTTTATATTATTCTTTTGCAATCTTACTTTTAAATTTTTTAAGGAAAATTCCTTTAACAAATTTTTTGTTGAATCTAATGCAACAATTTTTCCACTTTTCATCATAGCCACACGATTACAAAGCGTTTCGGCTTCCTCAAGGTAATGAGTAGTTAAGACGATTGTATGTCCCTCATTATTTAATTCTTTTATGAAGCCCCACAATTTTTGCCTCAGTTCTACATCAACGCCTGCAGTTGGCTCATCTAAAACAATCACAGGCGGGCGGTGCACTAAGGCTTGCGCGATCAAAGCCCTTCGCTTCATTCCACCAGAAAGCGCTCTCATATTTGTAGATGCTTTATCAGTAAGATCTAATCTTTCAATTACTTCGTCTACCCATTTATCATTTGATTTATCTTTACCAAAGTACCCCGCCTGAAATCTCAACATTTCTCTGACATTGAAAAAGGGGTCAAATACTAATTCCTGTGGGACAATACCCACTGAATGACGGGCTTCTTGATACTCTTTATTCACGTCAAAACCCATCACAGAAATACTGCCGCCAGTTGGCTTTACCAATCCTGCCATCATATTAATTAATGTTGATTTACCTGCACCATTTGGTCCCAACAAACCAAAGAACTCACCTTGCTCAATTGACAAAGAAATGCCGTCAACAGCTTTCAACTGTTTATAATTTTTTCTTACATTTTTAAAAACTATTGCTTTTTTCATTATTTAACAGACGTATTTCTTGAGAGAAAAATTCAAGAGGGTCGAAAGATTTCTTAATTTAAATTAAATCTTCTACCCCATAAAGTTTTGCGAGCTTCAGCAAATTTTTTGGTGGATTATTAATCATTACACTATGATTATGTTTTTTAGCATTTCTTTTTAACTCAAAGATCATACTTAAGGCTGAAGTATCTACATGTTTGACTTGCGAAAAATCAACCTCAATTGAATCAGACCAGTTAAAGTTTTTTGTTTTTTCAATTAAACTTGGAATCTGATCATATGTGATAGATCCGGATAGCTTCCATAAGTTAGGTTCAAATTCTATATTAAGCGACATTATTTTTACTTTTTAATTCTTTTAAAAGTCCGTCAATGCCATTTGATCTTATTGAACCCCCAAACTGACTACGGTAGTTAGTTATCATACTAACGCCCTCAATGATTAGATCTATTACTAACCACTTTCCAGTACTATTCGATAAGGCATAATTAACATTAATTGGCTGAGAGCTTGCTTGAGTAATTTCTGTTTTGACTGTAACTATACTGCCTTTTTGTTTTTTCATTGGAAGCACTGTTATCTTTTGATCAGTATACTTAGATAGTGCGATAGCATAAGTCCTCAATAAAAGCATTTTGAAACCAGTGCTAAATTCTTCTTTTTGCTCAGCTGACATTTTTCTCCAATTCTTTCCCATCACAAGACGACAGATTTTATTGAAATCAAAACTTGGTAAAATTTTAGACTCAACAAGTGCATATATTGCTTTTTTATTTCCATCTTGAATATCTTTGTCAGATTTAATCGCACTAATGACATCATCAGCAGTTTTTTTCACCACCTCATTAGGGCTTAATTCAGCAATTGCTGCTCCTGAAAAAAATACCACCGTTAATGCAATAAACCACTTTTTTAAACTAAACATAAATTAATCCTTATCCTTATCGTTATCGTTATCGTTATCGTTATCATCACCAGCACTACTATATAAAAACTGGCTAATTAATTTTTCTAAAACTACTGCATCTTGCGTATGAACAATTAAATCTCCAGCTTTTAAGTTAACATCATCCCCACCCGCTTCCAAAGATAAATATTGTTCGCCTAGCAAACCTGCGGTATAAATATTAGCAAAAGTATCTGTTGGGAACGCATATCGATCATCAATATTAATTTTAACCACTGCGTGGAAAGCTTCAGGATCAAAAACAATAGAACCAATTCGACCAACAACAACTCCAGAAGCTTTTACAGCTGCCCTTGGTTTTAAACCACCAATATTTTCAAAGTAGGCTTTTACTTCATATGTTTTTTTTACATCATTGGAAGTTAAATTTCCAACACGTGTTGCCAGATAAAACATTGCTATTATTCCTAATGCAACGAAAATTCCAACCCAAATATCTAATTTAACTTTATCCATATCTACTATTTTCCCATAATTTTAAACAAACATAAATGACGTTAATACAAAATCAAGTCCCAAAACACTCAGTGATGAAATTACTACAGTTTTTGTCGTTGCTCTACTCACACCTTCAGCTGTAGGTGGCGCAACCAATCCTTGATACAAAGCAATTAATGTGCAAGCAAAACCAAAAACTAGACTTTTTATCGCACCATCAACTATATCATTATGGAAATCAACATTTGCCTGCATTTGAGACCAAAATGCGCCATCATCAACACCAATAACTAACACAGCTATAAAATAACCACCTAAGATGCCAACCATTGAAAATATAGTTGCTAAAATTGGCATACTTATCATTCCTGCCCAAAACCTTGGTGCCACAATTCTTGCAATAGGACTAACTGCCATCATTTCCATGGCTGATAATTGCTCTGTTGTTTTCATCAACCCTATTTCAGCTGTGATTGCAGTTCCAGCTCTTCCTGCAAACAGTAATGCAGTGACTACAGGGCCTAATTCTCTTACAAGAGCCAATGCAACTAAAACACCAATAGCTTCAGATGAGCCATATTTTTCAAGTGTGTAATAGCCTTGAAGGCCCAATACCATACCTACAAAAAATGCAGACACAATGATAATAATTAGTGATAGAACGCCCGTAAAATATATCTCTTTAATTATTAAATTAAATCTTTTAAAGCTATCAGATGAATAAATGATTGTTAAAAAGAAAAGCCTGGTACATGATCCTAAGCCTGACAAAGAACTTCTAGCTGATGCGCCTAACTTTTCTAAAAAATTTAATATGTTATTCATTATTTTAAAGTGAGAGATCCGATTGATAGCTTGGTGCTTCAGTATGAAAAGGAACAGGGCCATCTTTTTCTGAGTGAATAAATTGTTTAACAAAGGGCAATTTGGATGCTAATAATTGTTTTGGAGATCCTTCCGCTGCTACTTCTCCGTCAGCCAAGAAATAAATATAGTCTGCGAATGAAAAAGTTTCAGCTACGTCATGTGTCACTATAATTGACGTTGCCCCCAATGCATCATTCAAAGATCTAATTAAATCACAAATTACGGCCATAGATATAGGATCTAAACCCGCAAATGGTTCGTCATACATTATGATATCTGGATCAAGTGAAATAGCCCTTGCTAATGCAACCCTTCTCGCCATCCCCCCCGACAACTCTGCAGGCATTTTTTTATGTGCGCCTCTCAAACCAACTGCGTTCAGCTTTAACAACACAAGATCTTTAATCACATTTTCTGGTAAGTCAGTATGCTCTCGCATTGGAAAGGCCACATTCTCGTAAACAGATAAATCAGTAAATAACGCACCATGCTGAAATAACATGCCCATCTTCCTTCTTATGTTACGAAGCCCTTCTCGACCTTGCTCGTGGACAACTCTGCCATCAACTATAACATTTCCTGAATTTGGATTTAATTGACCACCTATAAGCCTAAGGATAGTTGTTTTACCACATCCACTTCCACCCATAATTGCAGAGACTTTCCCTCGATTAAATTGCATATTAATATCTCTATGAAGAAGGTCTTTACCATAACCAAATGATAAGTTATTTATTGCTATTAAATTTTCGTCCATACGTGAATTTTTTGCTTTACTGTTAACTCAAAGCAATCGTACTTTAGAATAAACTTCTTTGCAACTTTAAAGTTCGCCGTAAGAATGGAGGCCCGAAAGGAAAAGATTAACTCCTAAAAATGCAAATGTTGTAATTATAAGGCCAATCACAGACCACCATGCCAAAATTGGACCTCTCAGGCCTTTGACTAATCTCAAATGTAACCAGCCTGCATAATTTAGCCATACAATAAGCGCCCAAGTTTCTTTGGGGTCCCAAGACCAATAACCACCCCATGCTTCTGCTGCCCAAGCAGCGCCTAAAATAGTCGCAATAGTAAAAAATATAAAGCCAATTGCAATCGCTTTGTAAGTCAAGTCATCTAAAATGATTAAACTAGGCAGTCTTGAATTTAGTATGCCTTTATCGGCTAACAAATAAGCAATTGAAGTCATAGCCGCAATTGCAAAAGCACCGTAACCGATAAAATTTGCTGGCACGTGTATTTTCATCCAATATGATTGAAGTGCAGGGACTAATGGCTGAATTGCATCGGCACCTTTTGAAAAGGTGTACCACAATATAAACCCTACTGCGACAGTAATAATTATTAAAACGAAGGCCCCTAGTTCTTTTCGATTCATTTTTTCTTCATAGTAAAGATACAATAAGGCTGTAATCAAACAGAATAATACAAAGACTTCATATAAATTACTTATAGGTATATGGCCTACATCGATACTTATTAAGTAGGATTCAAACCACCTCACTAGCAAACCTACAAAACCCATTGTCGTTGCAATCCATGTCAGTTGAGAAGCAAAATTTCCAAAAAATGATTGTTTTTTAAATAAGTAAATCCAATACATTAATAGACTTAGAGGGTACAAAGAGCACATCCACATAATTGCAGATTGACTAGATAAGAAGTATTTAAGTATAAATTGCTCTTCACCTGAAAATAGGTTCCCTTCATACAAAAATATTGATATGAAGCTAAGAACTAAAACGGATGAAACTAGATACCTAAAGTTTTGCCAATAACTACTCATCCAAATAAATGTAATCCCTGTTCCAACTAGGATAAACATTTCGTAGTAATCCATATATTGATGAAATTTAAATAGGCCTAGCGCAGGAAGCATCAACATAGAAACAATAAATAAGTAATTAAATGTTTGTTTGAAGACCATATTCATTTCCATTAATTAAAAGTTTTTTTTATTTGTTGACTAATTTTTAGAGAAAATTGGTCAAACTCAAGTCTATGTCGGTTAGTAGTAAGTGCCAATAAAATATTTTTATTATCTTTTTTCTTCATAATCCACAACCTCACCTCTTGAATATAAATCATACAAAATATGCCAAGAACTAAAAGAATTGATCCCAAATAAACCCAAAACTGGCCTGGTGATTTAGTTAATTGCAATCCACTTGATTGGACATGGACATAATTTTTTAATTCAAGAAATATTGGTAGGCCATAAAAAAAACTGTCGTTAAATCCTGTTAATGCCTCTTGTATAAATTTATGATTACTCTCAAATAAAAAAGTATCAGTTTCTAAATTGTTTGATTGATAGATTGCGATAAGCTCTTTCCCTACTAAAAAAATTATTTTTATATAACTACTAGCTATTCTCTTTTGATCTTCAATTGACAAAGATGTGTCAATTGATTCAGCAATCTGACTATAACCTCCCTGGATAAATCCAGACATTACTCTCTCAACACCCTCAAAATATACCTGACTCCTCTCTCCACCATCAGGGAAAGATTGCCCAACAACTCTTTTAATTGCATTTTTTAAAATTTGAGGAGAATGAAGAAGTGCTTTAAATAACATAAAACCATTAATCTCTCCATTTGCATCGGCAGGCAATTTTAAATATTGATAATCTTCTTGAGGCGTTTTTCTCATTCCACTGATAAAGTAAAATGAATTATCCATCTTCATAGGATATTGATAAGTTTGGTATTCATTTGCCTGACCAGACTCGTTTCTAACTTTGTATATAAAACTTGGCCCTACATTTGTAGGTTTTTTCTCATTACCAATTTCAATGTCTAGAATATTAAATTTACGAAAGTCATTAAATTCAAAAAAATACTTTTGGTCATTAATTGCTAACTCATTTTTTTTAAAAATAATACTTTCCATTTTTGAACTTTCTTCAGAAGAATGTAAATTCCAAACATCAAGCGCTAATTCTGTCCCACCATCCTCAAATGATGATTGATAGATTGTCACACCATTAAAAGTTAGAGGACTGTTTACGTTGATTGTTTTTTTTATCAATTTCCCAGACTTTTTATCTTCAACAATTAAGTCGCTCTCAAAAGATTTTGGCTGTCCAGTACTGTAATGTTCAATCCTAAAATCATTCAATCCAACAATAAAAGGTAAGTCTTGAATAAAGTAACCCTCTTTTGCCTTTAAAACTGCTACGCTTTGTTTTTCCCCTTCTCTAAGTAACATTTGAGCTCGATATGAAAAATTTGAAGTCTTTAATTTTCCAGTCGCCGGCACATCATTGAGAGCCAGGTCTTCATAAATAATTTTTTTTGAACCTGTCAATTCCTGCATCTTTAAAATAAGATTGCCATCCATCAGTCCACCAATGCTAATTATAATAATTGCCAGGTGGGTAAAAATATATCCTAATTTTTGAAAATCTCCCTTCTTTGCAGAAATAATTAAGTCTCCATGTTTATTTGTGTGCTTCTTCAGCCTAAATTTATTTTCAAGAAGTAATTTTTCTAATTTAATAATGCCAAATTTCTTAACAGGAATCTCATAACTATGTTTAAAAGATTTTAAAGATCTTTCACGAACATTCAGTTGAAATTTTTTATACTCTTTTAATATTTTTGGTGAGTTTCTCGATACACAGAATGAAGTAGAAATAATTAAAAAAATAAGTATTAATAAAAACCAAAATGCTTGGTATACATTATACAAACCCATGGCTTCAAAAAATTCAAACCAGAACTGTCCAAATTTAATGATGTAGTTCTCATAGGGCTCGTTTTGCTTGAGGATAGTCCCTATAACCGATGCAATACCAATGAAACAAAGCATAGTGATTGCAAAGCGCATTGTGCTTAGTAAGTGCAAAAAAGAGGAGAAATTTTTTCTTGATTGAGCCAAATTTTAAAATCTTATGTTTTTTAGAGAATATATACTAAGAAGAGATTGATTAGAGGGCAAAAGTTCACTATTTAGCTTATTGCAATCCTTGGATATAGTCAGCGACAGCCTTCATTTCTTGTTCAGTTAGCTTCACTGAAATTGCTCTCATGGGTGCATATACAGTTCCAGGCTTGTCTTCTAAAACTCTAAAATGATTTAATTGGCTCAATATATAATCTGAATGCTGAGCATTAAGCCTAGGATAAAGATTAGGTACTCCATGCCCGGCAGGGCCATGACAGCTTGCACATGCAGGCACTCCTGAATCCTTTATACCTGCTCGAAAAATCTTTTCACCCATCGAGCCGACTCCGTTAGAGGTTGCAGCTGATAATTGTAGTTTTTGTTCTGAGAAATAAATACCTAAATTATCCATATCTTCAGCAGACAGGCTTGCAGCTATGCCCTGCATGAGCGTATTTTTTCTTACGCCATCCTTAAACTTATTAAGCTGTATTGTTAGATAATGTGCATTTTGGGCCGCAATTTTTGGGGCAATCTTCCCATTAAGGCTATTACCATCCATACCATGGCACGCCATACAAACATTTTTTACTATTTTTTGGGTTTTTGAAAATTGCTGGTTATCAAGTCTACTTTCAGCAAACGAAGTGGAATTAAAAAGTATAAGAATTAGTAAAAAAATGTATTTATTCAAGAGCATATTAACCTTAAATTGAAATTATTTAATAAAGACAACATATTATATACAAATGTTCCAGACGAATTGATCTAAATCAAGTTAAAATTGCGAAATGTCTTTTCTACAAAATGTATCGTTTATCATTTCTACAAATCACTTTGATGAACTTCCGGTGGATATAGGTAAAGAGATTGCTTTTGCAGGCCGGTCTAATGCAGGTAAATCAAGTGCGATTAACTCACTTACTAACAAGACACGTTTAGCCTATGTCAGTAAACAGCCAGGTCGGACTCAACTCATCAATTTTTTTAAAATTCAGGACATGCAATCTTTAGTTGATTTGCCAGGATATGGATTTGCGAAAGTTCCAAAACCTATGAAAGATCATTGGAGAAAACTATTACCAAAATATCTCAAAGAACGGAAAAGCTTAATTGGTCTAATTATAGTGGTTGATATAAGAAGGGAGCTAACAGAGCTTGATACTCAGATGCTAGACTGGTTTGCGCCTCAAAAAAAACCTATCCATATTTTATTAACGAAGAGTGACAAAATTTCAAAAGATAAGTCATTAAGAACCCTTAAAAAAATTCAACAGGAGTTGAATGATAGATGGGGTGAGGTTCACAAAACAGAATGTACTGCCCAGTTATTTTCAAGCTTAAAAAAACAAGGAATTGAGCCAGCTACTCAAAAAATAGAAGAGTGGTTATCGTAAAGTAATAACAATATCCCAAACTTGATGCCCCAACCTTAAACCTCTACTTTCATATTTAGTCAAAGGCCTCGACTGAGGTTTCTCATTAATATTTCTATTGGACATTTGATAATTTTTATTCTCCTCAACTATAGTAATAATTTCTAAAGCGTATGCTTCCCAGTCTGTAGCAATATGAATATAACCTGATTGGTTTAACTTAATCTCCATAAGTTTTAAAAAAGAATTTTTTAATAATCTTCGTTTATGATGCTTTTTCTTTGGCCAGGGATCGGGGAAAAAAATATGGATTCCATCTAATGATTTATTAGGAATCATTTCATTCATGACTTCAATGGCATCATGCTGAATAATCTTTAGATTTTCAAGCTGACTAAGGTTAATCTTATTCAAAAGACTTCCAACGCCAGGTGAGTGGACTTCAACAGCCAAAAAATTTGAATCTGGCATTTCTTGAGCCATTTTGAATGTCGTATCGCCCATTCCAAAACCAATCTCTAAAATTATTTTATTTTTTTTATGAAAGACTTGATCAAAATTTAACGGCATTTTTTGAAAGGGAATTGAATATTTAGGTGCAAATTTCTTTATTCCACTTTCCTGGTATTTAGTGAGTCTCCCTTGTCTAAGAATATAACTCCTAACTGGTCTTTTATCTAAATCTGTCAAAGTTGAAATTTCCTATCATTTTTATTAAACCCAATTAGACTTGCCTCTGTATTCTTTATAATACCTATTACCTTTACCAAGTCCCCCATCTCAGCTGGAGAGGTTAGTCTTTGAAATGCATTTGTCTGTATCTTAAAATCTAAAATATTATTTGGATCATGTTCACCTAAAAAATCTAAAGCTCCAGCATTCATCAAAAAATTAGCCTGAGAGACAAAACCACCGACCGTACATCCAGCACTTTTCGCTAACCTTGAGATGTGTGAAAAATTAATATGCCATGTTATATCTTGCGCCCCCAAGAATGTAAATGGATTAGTATGTGCATAATGTTTGTAATGGCACATCAATGTGCCTTCCATTCTATCTTGATGAAATAATTCACTTTGACAAAATCCATAATCTACAAAAAAAACCATGGCTTTTTTGATTGTTTTAAAAAAATCTTTTAGCCAGTCATCTAATTTTTTAGAATATTCAAAAATATACCCCGTAGGTAAACCTTCTTTATCTATAAAGCTTTCAAGTTCAGGGCTAGGGTTACTATCCATCTTCCAATCCAATTGGTTATTCTCAATGCCTACCTTCCTTTCATAAATTTGTTTATTTTTAATTTCGTAAATATCAGTTGGGAACGCATCCAAAAATTCATTTGCAAAAATAATTCCTCCAAATCCTTCAGGAATTTTGGAAACCCATAGAACCTTTGAGAAAATTTCTTTTGATAGCCTTTTTTGCAAGATCTTTTGTTGTCTTTTTACTAAATTGTTACTTATTTCATAGATTAAATATTGGTCGATTACGATGTTATTTTTTTCTGCAGCTATCAGCAAATCAACTGCGAATTGACCATTACCAGCTCCTAACTCTAATATTGATGATGGGAGATGAAGAAAATTCTCCTTAAATGAATTCAAAAAACATCTCGTAAATATATTTGAAATCATGGGAGCTGTTATAAAATCACCTGACTCTCCAAATTGTTCTTTATTTCCAGTGTAGTAACCATGTTCTTTATCATAAAGTACAATATCCATTAACAATGAAAAGGAAATTGAGCCACCTGATTGAATGATTTCTTTTTTTAACCTCTGATTTAAGGCATCATGGACTGATTCTTCAAGCTGGCTGAGGGAAGGTAAATTTTTCATAACCTTTAGATTATAATAACTTTACTAGAAATATATAAAATTTAAATCAAACTAATTGAAAACAAATAACAAAAAAATAGCGCTTGTCACAGGTGGGTCAAAAAGAATCGGTGCGTCAATTTGTGAAGAATTACATAAGTCAGATATCAATATAATGATTCATTATCGAAACTCAAAAGAAGACGCCGTATATCTGAAAGACAAACTCAATAAAATTAGAGTTAATTCAACAGATATCGTACAAGGCGACTTATGTAAAATAGATTCGTATGAAAATATTATTTCAAATGTAATTAAGAGGTTTGGTCAACTTGATTATTTGGTCAACAATGCTTCAAGCTACTTCCCCACTCAACTCAATGCCCTTAATGAAAGTCAATGGAACGATTTAATTTCAACTAACCTTAAAGCACCTTTGTTTTTATGTCAGGCAGCAGCAAAATTTTTAAAAGAGCAAAAGGGTTCAATAGTCAATATTACTGATGCTAAGGAAAATAACCCAAAGAAAAACTACATTATTTATAATATTGCGAAAAGCGGTTTGGTTTCTCTTACAAGATCACTAGCAATAGACTTAGCACCTGATGTTAGAGTTAATGCTGTGGCGCCTGGTGCAATATTGTGGCCTGAAAATAATCAAGAATCTGAGGCAGGGTATAGAGAGAATATTATTTCACAAACATTTTTGAAAAAACAAGGTGTTCCAAAAAATATTGCTAAAGCTGTTTTTTTTCTTTTATCCACTGCCACATATTCAACAGGAACATTAATTCATGTTGATGGAGGAAGCACCCATAAATAACAGAAAAAAAATATTAATTGTGAGTAGATTTTAATTAAGAAATTTATTTTTCAAAAAATCTATTTTAATCTGGAGCTTGTATAGTTCGTTTTTTGTAACTATTATGCTTAATTTTTAAATGAATCACTTTTGCTTATATGACAAAATTATTAATAGTTGAGTCGCCATCTAAAGCTAAAACAATTAGCAACTATTTAGGCAGCGAATATAAAGTTCTTGCCTCTTATGGTCACATAAGAAATCTTCTACCAAAGTCAGAGGGAATCAATACTGAAAATTTTGAGATGAATTTTCAGTTAATTGATAGAAATAAGAAGCATATGGATGCTATCTCAAAGGCGGCGAAAGCTTCAGAAGAAGTCCTTCTCGCAACTGACCCTGATCGCGAAGGAGAAGCAATTGCATGGCATATCGCTGAAATTCTAAATTCTAAAAAACTCATTAAAAATAAAAAAATTGCTAGAATTATTTTCGGGGAAATTACTAAAAATGCAATTATTGAAGCACTTAAAAAACCCCGAGAGATTGCTAGTGCCCTTGTTCATGCTCAACAAGCTAGACAAGCACTTGATTATTTAATCGGGTTTAATTTATCTCCTTTGTTATGGTCAAAAATTCGCTATGGGTTATCAGCCGGTCGAGTTCAAAGCCCTGCACTTCGTTTAATTACTGAACGTGAAAAAGAGATTGAAAAATTTATAAAAAAAGAATATTGGTCTATTCACCTTGATACTCAAAAAGAGTCAAAATTTTCAACAAAATTAGTGACTTTTGAAAATAAAAAGGTAGAGCAATTTACAGTTACTAACGAAAAACAACAAAAAGAAATTGTGGGTGAGTTGATTTTAAAAAGTGCAGGTAAAACAAAAGTTAGTCGTGTTGATAAAAAACAAAGGACTAGAAAACCATCTTCCCCTTTTACTACATCCACTATGCAGCAAGAAGGTGTAAGAAAATTAGGATTTACAACCAAACGTACTATGATAATTGCTCAGCAACTTTATGAAGGTATTAAAATTGGAGAGGGTGCGGTTGGTTTAATCAGCTATATGAGAACTGATTCAATGACGCTTTCTAAAGAGGCAATTGAACAAGCAAGAGGCTATTTGAAAAAAAACTATTCTCCAGATTTTTTACCGAACAAAGCAATTGCGTATAAAACGAAATCAAAAAATGCACAAGAAGCTCATGAAGCAATTAGGCCAACAGACATTACAAGATCCCCAAAAGAACTTAAAAGCTTTCTTACAGAGGAGCAATTTAAACTTTATGAAATGATCTGGAGGAGAACCCTAGCTTGCCAAATGACATCTGCAGTTTACGATGTAGTTAGTGTGGATCTTGAAATCGGATCTAATGAAAATATTTTTAGAGCTAATGGCCAAACCATAAAATTTCCAGGATTTATGTCCGTCTATATTGAAGATCAAGAAAATGATGACACAAATAATGAATCAAAAAAATTACCACCACTTGAAGTAGGTGATCAACTTGAAGTTAATAGCATTCATGGGGTTCAGCATTTTACTGACCCACCTCCCCGATACAGTGAGGCAAGCTTAGTAAAAACGCTTGAAGAGTTTGGTATTGGAAGACCCTCGACTTATGCAAGCATTATTTCAACCCTTCAAGAACGAGATTACGTTGTATTAGATAAAAAGCGATTTACTCCTACAGATGTTGGTAATGTGGTTATTGATTTTTTGACAGAACATTTTAGCAACTATGTCGATTATGATTTTACTGCCCATTTAGAAGCAGAGCTTGATGAAATTGCAGCTGATAAAAAAGATAGGGTAAAAGTACTTCAAACATTTTGGGTAGATTTCGATAAAAAGATAAAAGAAAAAAGTGAGTTGGACAGAACGAAAATAACCCAAAAGTCTATTGACGAAGATTGTCCTAAATGTGGCAAGCCTTTACTTTCAAAGCTTGGAAGAAGGGGTAACTTTATTGCATGTTCTGATTATCCTGAATGCAAATTTACTAGAAGTGCTAATGGTGATCTACCTCAAGAACCAAAAGTTGTTGGTAAAGATAAAGAAACAAATATTGATATTCTTCTTCTTATTGGCCCCTATGGTCCATACCTCCAACTTGGTACCCAAGATGAAGATTCAAAAATTAAACCCAAACGTGTAACTATTCCTCCAACAATACCCTTGCCTGATCTGAATGAGGAAATTGCACAAAAACTAATATTACTTCCTCGTGACCTTGGTATTCATCCAGACACAGGGAAAAAAATTATTGCGAGCATTGGTCAGTTTGGACCTTACGTGAATCATAATAGTAAATTCAAAGCTATTCCTAAATCTGACGATATTTTTGAAATTACACTCGATGAAGCTATTGAACTATTAAAGCCTTTAAGGAGAATAGGTATTGATCCAGCTACAAATTCAACGATTGACGTTTATAAGGGTAGATTTGGGTTTTATCTTCAAAGAGATGCGATTAAAGTTAATATTGCAAAGAATCTTAACTATGAAAATATAGAGCTTGATAAAGCCATTCAATTAATCACAAAAAAAGAACTAGAAGAAAAAGATAAGAAAAAAGCCGTTAAGAAAAAAATCGTTAAGAAAAAAATCGTTAAGAAAAAGACTGTTAATGATCAGAAATCTGACTAATTTTATTCATTATTGATTCTTTTTTTATCCATTTCCTTACTCGCTGCGCATCTGCAAATCTGGTTAATGTGCCGTAAGAATTCAAAAAAATCATAATTACTGGTTCATTACTAATTGTCGTCTGCATCACCAAACACCGGCCAGCGTCTCTCGTAAAACCTGTTTTTGATAATCCAATATCCCAAGTACCCTTTCTCACCAGCCTATTAGTATTGACGAATCCAATTTCATTTTTTCTTTTACCTATTCTAAAAGTCTCTTGAGATGTTGTAGTTATTTTTCTAATTTTCGGGTATTGATAAGCAGCCTCAACCATCCTAACAAGGTCTCTAGCTGTAGACTTATTTCTTTTATTTAAGCCTGTCGAATCTGCAAACTTACTGTTATGCATACCTAATTTAAGGGCTTTTATATTCATTGCCTTTATAAAACCTTTCTTGCCTGAAGGGTAAGCTCTACTTAAAGCAGAGGCCGCTCTATTGTCAGAAGACATCAAAGAAATTTTAAGTAAATCATGTCCAGTTATCAATGAACCAATCGGAATTCTTGAGCCCGTTCCCTTCAATCTGTCAATATCTTGCTTTGTAATTTTAATTTTCTTATTTAAATCAATTTTGGAATCTATTATAACCATTGCCGTCATTAGCTTTGTTAAAGATGCAATCGATGCCTCTGAATATGCATTCTTTTGGTATATCACTTTGCCATTATTTTGATTAACAATCATCGCTTTGGCTGATCTTACTTTTGGGTCAGACTTATATTTTGCAAACTTGCTATTTAAGTTATTAAGCTGATTGTCAGAGAAGGAATTAAGCGAAATACAAAAGAGTAAGATGAATGATGATAAAAAACTAAAAAATTTATGCATAGATAATTTCAATCCTCTATTATAATTAAACAAATTATACAATTTTTTTTTATAAAACAATATAAAAGTATATTAAATTAATCATAAAAAGACATTTAAATGGCCTATCCAGATAACATCATGTATTCAAAAGAACACATTTGGCTAAAGCCAAATGGGGATTCTTTTATTTTAGGAATTACAGATTTTGCGCAAGATTTACTTGGGGACATTGTATACGTAGAAATAAATAAAAATAGCGAGTTCAAAAAAGACCAAGCCTTAGGCTCAATTGAATCTGTCAAAACGGCATCAGATATTATTGCTCCTGAAAATGGGAAAATAGTCTTGATTAATCCTGAAATTGAGTCCGCGCCAGAAAAAATCAATGAAGACCCTTTTAAAATTTGGATTTGCCAAGTAGAGCTAATGAAGAATGTTCAGGAGATTGATTTTTTATCAAAAGATAAATATTTAGATCTTATCAAGACTTAAATTATTTTGCATCAATACTTTGAATATTGTAACCCCGATCTTTAAAGTATTGAAATCTAATTCTTGCTAGTTTTTTATCTTCTTCCTCAGTAGTTACTATTTCAAATAAATTTAAGTATCTATTGAAGCCATCAACCATCTGAGATGAAATATTTATGATTGTGTCGTCCATCCACTCAATATTTTTGTTGCTCAATGTAATCTTATTGAAATGATGATGATTATTTTCTTCATGAGGAAAAAAGTTCTCTAAACTATTTCCCCATAATTGATCAGACAAAAGATCTAATTGAATATTATTTGAACAATAAATAAGAGAATTCCTTTTTTTATTTAGTCTCTCTGGAAGTATCGAACAAATTAAATCAATTTTGTTTTCAACGTTAAAAAAAAATTTGATATTGGTCAAAAGTATAAATTTATTTTTTAGTCTTATTAATTAAAAATTGACTTAGCAAGCTGACAGGTCTTCCTGTAGCACCTTTATTTGATCCAGAATTCCAAGCAGTCCCCGCAATATCAATATGTGCCCATGAATATTTTTTTGTAAATCTTGACAAGAAGCATGCAGCTGTAATGCTGCCTGCCGCTCTTCCACCTATATTAGCAATATCCGCAAAGTTACTTTTTAAAAGTGGTTGATATTCATCCCATAGAGGCATTCGCCATGCTTTATCAATTGATTTTTTACCGGCCTCAAGCAAATCATTTGCAAGATCATCGCTCTTACTAAAAACTGCTGATGCATGATGACCGAGGGCAATTACACACGCTCCTGTTAGTGTGGCTATATCAATTACTGTTTCTGGTTTATATCTTTCAGCATATGTTAATGCATCACACAGAACCAACCTACCCTCAGCGTCAGTATTAAGGATTTCGATTGTTTGCCCTGACATGCTTGTTACAATATCTCCTGGTTTCACAGCAAGCCCATCTGGCATGTTTTCACATGCAGGGATTAATCCCACTACATTAAGTGGTAAATTCAAAAGACCGATAGTTTTCATAACTCCTAGGACTGTTGCAGCACCACACATATCATATTTCATTTCATCCATTGCCGCACCTGGTTTTAGAGAGATGCCTCCTGAGTCAAATGTAATTCCCTTACCAACTAAAACAAATGGTTTTGAAGACTTTTTACCTTTTTTGTGTTCTATGATGATGAACTTTGGCTCTACTCTGCTCCCTTTTGCAACCGATAAAAAGGAACCCATTTTTAATTGTTCTATCTGTTTCTGACTTAATATTGTTGATTTCATCTTAAAATCTTTAGCAATTTCTTTTGCTTGGTTTGCTAGGTATGTTGGCGTACAAATATTAGGGGGCAGATTACCTAAATCTTTAGTTAAATTCATACCCTCTGCAATAGCTTGGCCTTCCTTTATCCCGAACTTAATAGCATTACTATCAAACTTATTAGCTTGAAAATTTATTTGGTAGTTATTTTTTGAAACTTTTTTATCGGATTTAAGAGAATTAACTACATAAGATTCATCTATGGCTGCCTTTGTAAATAGTTTGGCCGCAGTGCCTTCATTGATTTTTTTATTTATAAATTGGCTGACCGGTAAGGCTATCGTTACACATTTAATTGATTTAAAGGATCTAAAAATATTTTTTGCTAATTTCAATAAACCTTCTTCATCAAGGCTATCCTGATTTTGTATGCGAACAAAACATACCCTTTTAAATGCCTCGTTGTGCATATGTGCAATATTTACCGAGCCTGCATCTTTAGAAAGATCATCTAATTTTATTATTAAATTAAGATTATCTTGAAAAGATTTGCCCAAACCCAATGAAGAGCATAGCTTATTACTTTTATTAATCGCCAATATGATAATATCAGCTGATAATTTTGAAATTGAATCTGACTTTAGTTGAAATTTCATTTAACATTCCTTAATGGTTGTCTTTAAGAATTAAACTTATTTAAATGCTATATAAATCAAAATTAAATAAAGAATTATTTTATACAGCTATATCAACAATTCTTATTCTTACAGGAGTCGTTGTCGCTCAGAGAATTGTTTATGTTTTTCGCCTTGCAGCAAAGGGTATTATACCTAATGATACGATTGATACGATTTTAGTTTTTAATTTATTAAAACACCTTCCTCTTTTGCTCTCAATTACTTTATTTTTAACTATCTTAATGGCACTAAGTCGGTGGTACAAGGATAGTGAAATGATTGTATGGCTGAGTTCTGGATTAAGTCTGCCAAAGCTTATAAAGCCTATCATTTATTTTTCAATTCCCACTATTTTATTAATTGGCTTTCTTTCTTTGCTCGTCAGCCCATGGGCAGTGCAAAAGGTTGAAGAATATAAAAATGGACTAAAAACTCGTGATGAGTTTTCAGCGATTAGTCCAGGAATTTTTAAAGAATCAAAGTCTGATAATAGAATTTTGTATGTGGAAGGATTTAGTGAGCTTGGCAACACCGTCAATAATATTTTTATTCAATCCTACCAGAATGGAAAGCTTGGAGTTATGGTTTCAAGTAAAGGAAAAAGATATACCAATGAAAAGGGTGAAAATTATATCGTTTTACTTGATGGAAAAAGATATGAAGGTGGCAGAGAAACTGAAGAATTCACTACAGTTAAATATAAAGAATATGGCATTTTAATTGAAAAAGATATCCCTTCACTCTCTGCTGTTAGTGCAAGAGTTTCAAAAATGGAGGCAAAAAAAACAATTGAACTCATAAGCAATCTTTCAGATAAAAAGTTCCAAGCAGAATTTCTTTGGAGACTTTCTTTACCAATATCTACATTCATTCTTATAATAATTGCAATTCCCTTGAGTTTTAATAACCCAAGATCTGGCAGATCAATGAATATAATCTCTGCAATATTACTTTTTGTTATTTATAATAATGCTGTAAGCATTTCAAATAGTTTAATTGCAACTGGACAACTTAGTGTCTGGATAGGCTCTTGGTTTTCACATTTTATTTTTCTTAGCATTGCTATTTATTTAATTTACAGAAGGTCACTTAATCTAAATTTAATGCCATCTTTTTTCAAAAAAAATAACAAATGAATCAAGTCACTAAATATCTAAACAAAGAACTATTTTTAGGCATTACTTTGTTCTTGTTTGGGGGTATTTGCCTTTTTTCTTTCTTTGAATTCATTCAGGAGATTTCAGATTTAGATGATAAGAAATACGGTGTAACTCAAGCAATCGTATACGTTCTCCTAACAATCCCAGGACATATCTATAAACTCATTCCAACTGCCGTATTAATTGGTGCAATGTATACTGTAGGCCAATTATCCCATCAATCAGAATTGATTGTTTTAAGATCTAGCGGTCTTTCAATAAAACAGATTGCAAAAGCGGTTATGCCTATTGCTATTTTTTTTAGCATTCTTACGTTTGCTGTTGGAGATTTGATTACGCCAAATAGTGAAAAAAATGCCCAACAACTTAAAACAAGTGCAACTAACTCCTCAATCAGTATGGAATTTAAATCTGGGTTCTGGATGAAGGATGGTAATAATTTTGTCAATATTGAAAATGTTCTTCCAGATGCGACATTATCAAACATACATATATATGAGTTCGATGATCAGTTTAATTTAAGAACCATTATTGATGCAAAAAATGGAAAATTTGATGATGGAAATTGGAATCTGTCTAAAATAACAGTTAAGAATTTTGTAGAAAATAGAATTATTACAGAAAAAATAGAGATGGGAAATTGGAAATCATTGATACGCCCAGAAATGATGAATGTTTTAATAATTTCACCCGACAAAATGTCAATATTTAATCTAGTAAAATTTATTAATTATCTTAAAATTAATAATCAAAGGTCATCTAAATACGAAACTGCTTTATGGGAAAAATTGATTAATCCATTGATGCCAATAGTAATGATTCTATTTGCCCTACCCTTTGGTTTTTTACAGCAACGATCTGGAGGTAAATTCCTAAAAATGTTCATTGGCATTTCTATCGGAATTGCCTATCAAATTATAAATACATTATTCCGCCATTTAGGCTTATTGAATGACTGGCCTCCATTTTTAAGCTCTCTACTTCCCTCTTTCTTATTTCTATCTTTGGGTATTTATATGATCATGAGATTCGAACGTCTCTAATTTTTAATCCCATAATTAAATCATGCAAATATTGCTTCGCTCCAAATAAGATATTCATATAAAAAATAAAAAATAAAATTAACCCTATGCATACTAAAAAATACCTAAGCACACAAAAAATAAATTTATTTTTTTTAGGAAGCTCAAGCTTTATTTTCCAAGCCTTCATAGCCAAAGTTTGACCTCCATAGTACCAAGAGGAAACAAAATAAACCCCCGAAGTTAGCCATAAAATGAACTGAAAAATATGAGGTTGATCTGTAGAATTTATTGTAGAAATAAATATCGTAATAAACGCAACTAAAAACCATAATGCAATTTGAATAAGAAATTCATAAATAAAACAAAGGTAGAGCCTTAAAATATAATTAGCTTTCATTTAGACTAACTACCTATTCCGTTTTATTTTTTTATTCTATGAATGACTGGTATTAGGATTAGTGCAATCAGACAACCTATCGCTGTTCCGAATGCTAATGCCCAATTTAAACTAACTGCTCCGCCCATAAAATCACTTACGGTATTACCAAGGCCAGCACCAATAATTGCACCTAAACCAACCTGGAAACGTTCAGGTAGATATTTTTCTAGCCCAAGTCCAAAAAATGCTCCCACCAGCATCACTCCGTTATCTACAATCCCAAACAAAACTGCGTCAAAAAAAAGTTTTAGGAATTCGTCTGTAAACATAAAATCACCTCATGTCTTTATAAAATTAGATCAACTACTTAATTATTCAATACTTGATTATAATTGAATCAATGACTTCACAAGATAAATTATTTACGATTGATGAAAAAGGGTATTTGCCAAATGCTAAAAAAATTGAGTCTCCTAATTATGACTCAAGGTCACCTAAACAAACTATTTCATTAATTGTTATTCATTGCATCAGCCTTCCACCCAATAAATTTGGTAATTCGTTTATAGAAGATTTTTTTTTAAATAATCTTGATATTAGCGAGCATACTTATTTTAAAAAAATAAAAGACCTTAAGGTTTCCTCACATTTTTTAATTAAAAGAAAAGGTGAACTAATACAGTTTGTTTCTTGCCTTAATAAATCTTGGCATGCGGGTGAGTCATCTTGGAAAAATAAAAAAAATTGTAATGATTTTTCAATTGGAATAGAGCTTGAGGGTTCAGATTTAATAAAGTACGAAGATATCCAATATAATGTTTTAATAAAACTTTTAAAATCATTACGCATGAAATATCCTATAACAGATATAGTTGGGCATAGTGATATAGCCCCTGGTAGAAAAACTGATCCAGGTATTTTTTTTGATTGGAATTTAATTAATGCGGAAAAAATTTAATGTTTAAAGAAGTTTTTATTTTGTTTTTTTTATCTTTTCTTATTGTTAGTTGTGGGCAAGATGAGGTGATAGATAAAAAGAAACAAAGAACGATTAATATCACTACTTCAATTGTTCAAATCTATAATTTTAAAGATCAAGAGTCAGCCATAGGAAGTATTGAGGGCTTAATGGACCCCACAATCAGATCGGAAATTGCATCTTCAGTAAAAAATATATTCACCAAAACAGGTTCCATCCTAAAAAAAGGAGATCTTATTGCTCAGCTTGATGATCAAGATTATCTCTATCAACTTGAGTTAGCTGAGGCTGAATTAAACCAACTTAAAATACGCTTAGGTGGTCAAAATAAAACCTACCAAAGAAATTCTGAGTTAGTTGATGAGAATTTTATATCGCCTAATGCACTTGATGAAATAGTAAATCAAAAAAATGAAACTGAAGAGTTGATTAAAATATCAGAGGCAAGAGCTAAAATAGCCAAATATAGATTAAGTAAAACTAAAATTTATTCACCGATTAATGGAAAAGTTGAGAGACAAATAGCTTCAGTTGGAGATTTTCTTAAAATTGGGGATCCAATAATTCAGATTATGAATAATGATCGATTAAGAGCTCATATTCCTTTTCCAGAAAGATTAGCGAAAAAACTTAAACCAGGATTACCTATTGAACTTAAAAGTCCAATAGTAGAAGAAAAAATTATAGTTAAAATAGCAGAATTAAAACCACAGCTAATTTCTGACAGTCTCTCGATTGATGTTATTGCTGATGTTGTAAATCAGCCTAATTGGCAAGCAGGAGGGAGCGTTAGAGGAACGGTGGTTTTTAAAGAAATAAGCAATTTAAGTGTTCCTGAGCAAAGCATAATTCTCAGGCCAGCTGGACAAGTTGTTTATGTAATTAGAAATGATGTTGCATTTGAAAATTCTGTTCAAACAGGAATTACCCAGAATGGTAATACTGAAATTATTTCGGGTATAGAGCTTGGCGAGGTAATAGCTGTCGATGGTGCTGCTTATCTTACTGATGAAGCTGAAATTAAAATTACACAAAACTAAATAATGACTCTGCCTGAAATTTCAATTCGAAGACATGTTTTAGCCTGGATGATATCTGGAATATTTGTTCTGTTAGGTATTATTGGTTTCCAGAAAATAGGGATTGATAAATTTCCTATGGTTGAATTCCCCATTCTGTCTGTAACAACCTCTCTTGAGGGTGCAAATCCTGAAATTATAGATTCTAGTATTACTAATATTATTGAAAATGCTGTCAATACAACACCCGGAATTGAGTCTGTTAGATCTGAGTCTTCTCCTGGTGTATCAGTAGTAAGTATTACTTTTAATTTAGATAAAAATATTGAGGTTGCATTTAATGAAATTCAATCAAAAGTAAGTCAAGTTGCTCGGAGACTTCCAAAAGAGACTGTCCCACCAGTTGTAAGAAAAGTCGAAACAAATGCGAGTGCAATCATGTGGTTATCTTTAACAGGAAACCGAACAATACAACAACTCAATTTATATGCGTCAAACATCTTAAAGAAAAAAATTGAAACAGTAGATGGTGTAGGTGAAATTAGATTAGGTGGTAAAAGAGATAGGACTGTAAGAATAAATCTTTTACCTGAAAAAATGTCAGCGCTTAAAATTTCAGCAGAAGATCTTATCTCTGCATTTGATAATGAACATGTCCAATTTCCAGGAGGATTTCTTGTAAGATCTAAATCAGAAAAAATGTTTAAACTTGACTTAGAATTTCATAATGTCAAAGATATTCAAGAAATGATTATTGCTTACAGAGAAGGGGGAGCAATTAAGGTTCAAGATGTTGCTGAGGTTGAAGATGGTCTTGATGACTATAGAGAGACTGCTAGGTTTAATGGTGAAACAAGTATTGGTTTAGGCATTGTAAAGGTTGCAAACACCAACACCGTAGATATCATTAAAAAAGTACGAGAAAAAATTGAAAATGAAATTACACCAAATTTACCTCCAGGATTAAAAATTCAGTATTCAACAGATGATTCAATTTATATTAAATCCATGGTGAAGTCACTTCAGGAACATATTGTAGAAGGTACTATTCTCGCATCACTCATTGTTCTTTTATTTCTTGGTTCGATAAGATCAACATTAATTATAGCTGTAGCTATACCAATCTCCCTTTTGGGAGCCATAGCCATTATGTATTTCTATAATTTTACTTTTAACAGTATGACATTATTAGCGTTGATTCTACTAATTGGAATTGTAGTTGATGACTCCATAGTTGTTCTTGAGAACGTATTTAGACATCATAAAAAAATTGATAAGAATATTTTTAATGCAGCTGTTAATGGAAGTAATGAAGTAGTTTTTGCCGTATTGGCTTCATCCATTGCTTTAGTATGTATTTTTGGTCCCGTTATTTTTATGGAAGGTATTGTAGGTCGTTTTTTTGAATCTTTTGCCATTGTCGTGACCAGTGGAGTTCTTGTTTCATTAGTCGTTTCACTTACGTTAACCCCAATGCTATGTTCAAAGTTCTTAGCAAAAAATGAAAAAACAATTAGCTTCTTGTCAAGATTTGATAGAGCTTTTACGAAGCTTGAAAAATTTTATAAGCAAGTTTTAACTTGGTCACTAAATCATCGCTGGAAAGTTCTTTTGTTTAGCTTTCTTATTGTTTTATCTAGTGGATTCTTTTTTTCAAAAGTCGAAAAAACTTTTTTGCCCGAACAAGACGAAAGTAGATTTAGCGTTAGATTTAAAACTCCTCTCGGATCTAATATGGACTATACCTATAAAAAATTACTTGAAATTGAAAGTGTTCTTGATAATTACGATGGCGTTATTAAAGGTGTATTTTCTTCTATTGGCTTAGGAAGTAGGGGTCAGGTTAATTCAGGGTTTATAAGCGTGATGCTTAAAGATAAACAAAATCGTTTAATGTCACAATCAGAAATAATAAAACAAATTAAAAACGATTTTGATTCTTTAACTGGAGTAAAGGCTTTTATATCTGCTCCCTCTATCGCAGGCGGAAGAAGGTCTGAGCCGTTACAATTCTCTCTCATCGGACCAAATATTGAGACCGTTTCATCCTTGGCAGATCAGCTACAATACGATTTATCACAAATCGAAGGTCTAGGTCGCATTGATTTAGATTTACAACTCAACCTACCTCAAATGAACCTTCAAATTGATAGAGAGAGAGCAGCTAGTTTTGGAATTAGTGCAGCCAATATTGCAAATGCGATTTCCGTATTCAGTAATGGGCTTGATGTGGCTCGGTTTAATGATGAACCTGGAGATGGTCAAAGATATGACATTAGAATGAAGGCAAAAGATGGCATTATTGAAGAAATAGCTGACCTTAAAAAAATTAATTTAAAAAGTGGTACGGGTGAACTTGTAAGACTTGATTCTATTGCGAGCTTTACAGAGACGCTAGGTCCAGCTGTAATGGGTAGACAAGATTTACAATACTCAGCCAACTTTTATGCCAACCCAACAATTTCTCTTGGTGAAGCCGTCAAAGTTGTAAACAATACCAGTCAAAAAATACTTCCTAGTGAATATTCTATTAAGCTTGTTGGCCAGGCTAAAGAATTTGCCAAAACAACAAGCAATATTATATTCGCCTTTTCCTTAGCAACAGTTCTCTTATATATGGTTTTAGCGAGTCTATTTAACTCATTTTTCCTACCTTTAATCGTAATGCTCGCTCAACCTCTGGCAATTATTGGAGGTGTGGTGTTGTTATGGGTTACTGGAAATAGTCTGAATATATACTCAATGATTGGAATGGTTTTATTAATAGGCCTAGTTGCCAAAAATTCAATTCTACTGGTAGATATGACCAACCAAATAAAAGCAAAAGGAAAGAGCACTAATCATGCGCTTTTAGAAGCCTGCCCTATTAGACTAAGGCCTGTTCTTATGACCTCACTTACACTTATACTTGCTCTTTTACCAGCGGCTATGGGGTATGGTGCAGGATCAGAAACTAATGGACCATTATCGGTTGCTGTTATTGGAGGTATGTTGTCGTCTACGTTACTCACTTTAGTGGTCATACCTTCCGCTTACTCATTATCATTAGATTTTTTAGAACGAAAAAAAAGTTAATTCTTAACTAATTTATCAATAATTAAGGTACCTACTAAATCGCCTTCAACATTAACCGTTGTACGAAAGGTGTCTAACAAACGGTCCATAGGAATTAATATGCCTAACGCTTCCAATGGAAGTCCTAATACTTGAAGCACCATAGCCATTGTCACCATTCCCGCACTTGGGATTCCAGGTGCTCCGATTGAGGCAATCATGGCAATAAAAAATAAAATAAATTGTTGAGATAATGCTAAATCTAATCCTACTAAATTTGCAATGAATAACGCTGCTGCTGCCTCATACATTGCAGTTCCATCCATATTCATGGTAGCGCCTATAGGTAAAACAAAATTAGAGACATCTTTTGATGTGCCGAAATTATCCTGTGATGCCTTGAGTGTAATAGGGAGAGTGGCGCTACTCGAACTCGTCGCAAATGCCGAAATAAACGACACCCTCCCCCCTTTCCATAAAGAAATAATATTTATTCTATTAAATATAAACAATAGTGTTGGTAAAAATATTATTCCATGAAATAAAATTACTCCAATAACAATCATCATAAAAAAACCAACTTGAGAAAAGATTGTTATATTTTGACTTACGACCATATTTACCAACAAACCAAATATCCCAAAAGGAGCTATATACATAATCCAATTTACAATTTTAAAAACTATTTCATAGAAGCTTTTAAAAAAATCTCTTGCTGAATTTAATGCTTTATTTTTCTCGTTAAGAGCTATGCCTATCAAGATAGAAAATATAATAAGAGGTAATATTTTTCCATCAGATAGTGATGCAAACGGATTTTCAAATAAACCTAAAATAAATTGATAAATAAAATCTTTAAAAGATAAAGCTTCAGACGTTGCTACCTCATTTAGTTGCCAAGTATCTATAGAAACTCCTACACCTGGCTTAAAAAAATTCATTGCTAACATTGCAATAAAAACTGCAAAAAACATAGTGCCTGCAAAATATAAAAGGGTTGATCTCCAGATAGTGCCTGCTTTATTTGAGGAAGCTAGGTTTGAAATTCCATTAACAATAGAAAAAAATACTAGAGGAACCAAAATCATCTTAAGGGCAGTAATAAAAATTTGGCCTACCAGGATAGAGATATCTGAAACATATTGAAGTATTAATGAATCGGGGAATTTTTTTATAACTAATCCGATTATTATTCCTGCCAAAGCAGCTAGCAGTATATATTTATTTGCATTTTTCATTATCTAACTTTCTCCATAACTGCGCCAAAAAAACCATCTGTGTCATTTTCAAATGGATTTAACTTTAGATATTTTTCACCATTCAAAGAAATACCATACTTTTCAAGTATTACAGTTTTTGATAATAATTTAAAATCTAAATTTTTATATAAAAAATTTGTCACTTGTTCCTCATTTTCCTCATTAAGCAGGCTACATGTTGCATAAATTAATAAACCTTTTTTTTTGCATAATCTAGCTGCTGATTGAAGGATATTCCTTTGTTTAACAATTAGCTCCATTAATGACTTCTCTGAATGCTTCCATTTCAGATCTGGATTTCTTCGTAAAGTCCCGAAACCGGTGCATGGGGCATCGACTAGTACCCTATCAAACTTTTCCTTTAATCTTTTAATCTTATTATCATTTTCACTTGAAATTCTTTGCATCGAAATATTTGATGCGCCTGATCTTTTTAATCTAACTTTTAGGTTATCCAATCGTTTACCTGAGATATCAAAACTATAAATTCTTCCCGTATTTTTCATCATTGATGCCATAGCTAAAGTTTTACCTCCAGCTCCAGCACAAAAGTCTGCGACCATTTGCCCTCTTTTTGCATCAGCTAAATATGATAATAATTGACTTCCCTCATCTTGAATTTCGACGTTACCCTCAAGGTAAAGCGGATGTTTCTGTATAAAACTACCTCTAGGTAAAATAATGCCTATTGGCGATATTTTAGTTTCAAAAATTTGATCCTGTACCTCCGGAAATGATTCCTTAAATACAGTAATTACCTCTTGCCTATTTTTCCCTTTGAGCGCATTTACTCTGACACAGAGTTGAGCTGGCAATAGAAGTGAGTTGGCTATTTTAATAGCAATTTTTTCATTATATTGAGTAGACAGTTTTGCCCAGAACCAGTCAGGTAAGCTCAATTTTACTGAAAGATCTATATTGGTTAACTTATTTGCTTTAATTTTGGATAGCCATATTCCATTTTCCTCACTAATCATTGGTAATAAGTCACGAATACTTCTTCCTTGTAATTTAATTAAATAGATAAGAATTAATTTAAATGCATTTGATGTCGATCCTAAAGCCTCTAAATATCTTTTATTTCTGATGACATTATAGTAAGTATCTGCAATAAGTGACCTTTCAGATTTTCCTATATTTTTATTTTTTTTAAAAAAGAAACTCAACTGAGAATCAGCCGAAAAGTTATTAGAAAAGCTTTCTTCTAAAACCTCAGCACATGATTTTATAGAAAATCTATTCATCTAGTTCTTCAATTTAAGATCTGTTGTTTTTAAATTTTGATCAATCATTAATCCGCCTTTCATTTTTAATCTTATTTTAATAGGAACTCTATAGGGCCCTTTTGAAAGCCAAATAAAATGCTTTGAATTTTTTACTAGGTTAATTTCACCTTCGTATAGTTCAGTTAGATAATTTTTCCCGTTAACCCTTATACTTTCATCTTTAATTTTTTTATACTTAATGTTATTGATTTTTTTCCCTACGACAAAATCAAATGAATATTTTGGTTTAGTTTTCTCAAAGTGAAATTGTAGAATTAATGTAGGAATATCTAATAATTTTCCATCATACTTTTTTTCTGTTATTTTTTTCTTGTAATTAACTTTAAGTTGATTTTTTTTTCTGTCATAAACCACTTGTATATTTTTTTTTGGTTTTCTTTTGTCGTTAACTATAAATGAGTTAAATAAAAGACCTTTTTTACTCACAAAACCAGTGCTTTGCATATCCTTATCACCATAAAATTTTAGAAATTTTTTGGTATTTAACAAAATATTCAAATCATAATGTTTCTTTTTCTCCTCATATTGTATTTTTATTTCACCAGAAGATATTTGCGTTTTTTCTACCTCAATATTTCTAAGCTTTATAAACTGGAATAATTCATAGTTAATATAAAAATTCTCCGGTAGCTTTTTGAAGGCAAATAGGGTCTGAGAAAAAAGAACTAATACTAATAAATATTTAGAGAATTTGTATTTGTGTTTCATTACCATTTTTTTTAGTTATTTTCCCAATCTCAAAAACATTCTCTTTTGAATCTCTGAGAGATGTCATTACTCTTCTTTTTGCTTCTTTTTCTACTATGATTACCATCCCAATACCACAATTAAATGTTTTAAATAACTCATCATCATCTAGGTTTGCTTCAGACTTTATCCAATCAAATAATTTAGGGGTTTTCCAGGAATTTTTTAAGATAACAGCCTTGTACTCTTTAGGAATGACTCTTGGAATATTTTCGGTCAGACCCCCTCCAGTTATATGTGCCATTGCATTTATTTTTTCAGTTTTTAAAACTTCTAAAATTGATTGTGTATAAATTCTCGTAGGCTTGATTAATAAATCACCTATAGATTCATTATCAAGCCTTGAATCTAAATTAATTTTATTTTCAGATATAATTTTTCTAATTAAGGAATATCCGTTTGAATGTGCTCCAGATGAGCTTATTCCAATTAGGATATCTCCTTCTTCTACACTTTTACCATCGATTATTTTTTTTTTATCTACTGCGCCAACACAAAAGCCAGCCAAATCATATTCATTGCCTTGATACATACCAGGCATTTCTGCAGTTTCACCTCCAATCAAAGAACATTTTGCTAACTTGCATCCGTCACTAATTCCCTTGATAACTTTTTCAGCAATTTGGGTATTTAATTTCCCACATGCAAAATAATCTAAAAAAAATAAGGGTTCTGCTCCTTGAACAATAATATCATTGACACACATTGCAACTAAGTCTTGTCCTATAGTGTCATGTTTATTTAGTTCAAATGCTAATTTAAGCTTTGTCCCCACACCATCAGTACCAGAAACAAGTACTGGATTATTAATATGATTTGGCATCTCAAACATTGACCCAAAACCACCTAATCCACCTAAAACCTCTTTTCTAAAAGTAGACTTTGCATGCGGTTTAATTCTATCAATAAGGTTGTTTCCAGCCTCAATATCTACTCCAGAATCCTTGTAAGTAATTGAGGTATCTTCAGATTTATTTTGAGACAATTTGGTTTAATCCTTATTAGATTTACGAATTTATGTATAGTAGGATTTTAACTTAATTTTACTTAATAGGCACATGGTGCCTTAGACAATAATGGATCAACTTTTACTCAACATACATCCACCTTCGATTAAATCACTTGAAAATTTTGTTATTGGTGATAATTTTGAAGCAATTAGCTTTATAAAAAAATTTATAACAGACAAAAATCCTCAATTTTTTTATTTATGGGGTGTTCAGGGCTCAGGAAAATCGCATTTATCCAGTGTACTAAAAAAAAATAACATTTTAGTTATTGAGGATATTGATAGTTTGAATGATATCGAACAAATTGAAGCTTTTAGTATTTTTAACAATTGTAAAGAAAATGGCAAAAAACTTTTTATAACGGGGTCTAACTCACCAAATAATATGGATTTGCGAAATGATTTAGCAAGTCGGCTTAGCTGGGGTCTTGTTTATCAAATTAAAGCATTAACAGATAACGAGAAAAAATTAGCATTATTAAACCATTCAAAACAAAAGGGAATGTCATCTAATGTAAAAGTCATTGAATACTGCATGAAAAATTTAAAAAGAGATCTGCACTACTTAATCGCAACCTTAGATGCATTAGACAATTGGTCCTTAAAAACAAAAAAGCCCATGACCATACCCCTTCTAAAAAAACTTCTTGAAACAAAAGAGTGAAGTTTATAAATTAATGCCTTATTAGATAATCGAACGCTCCTAATGCTGCTTTTGATCCTTCGCCCATAGCTATAATAATCTGTTTATAAGGTATGGTGGTTACATCACCTGCTGCGAAGACACCTAACATTGATGTCTCTCCATGATCATTGATTTCTATCTCGCCGTATTGGCTTAATTTTAAATCTTCTTTTACCCAATCACTATTTGAAATCAAACCAATTTGAATAAATACCGCTTCAATATTGATTCTCTCTTCTTTTTCATGTTTTCTATCTGTATAAACTAAGTGTGTTACTTTATCTGAACCACCAATTTGATTGGTTTTAGCATTTAGTATAATCTCAATATTATCTAGGCTCTTTAATCTATCAATTAACACCTGATCACCATTTAGCTCGGAAGCAAATTCTAAAATAGTTACGTGTTTCACAATACCTGCTAAATCAATTGCGGCTTCAACACCTGAATTGCCTCCTCCAATAACAGCTACATTTTTCCCCTTAAACAATGGACCATCACAATGAGGGCAATAGGCTACCCCCTTTCCCTTAAACTCTTTTTCTCCAGGAACACCCAATTCCTTCCAGCTAGCACCAGTGGCAATAATAACTGACTTAGATTTAAGAATGCCTCCACCATTTAAGTGAACTTCAAATAATAAATCGTTTACTTTTGCAATTTTTTTTGCTGTCTGAAGATTTATAACATCAACGTCATATTCTTTTACATGTTCTTCAAGTGCTTTCACTAACTTTGGGCCTTCGGTTTTTTGTACTGAAATAAAATTTTCTATCCCAAGTGTATCCATGACCTGCCCACCAAAACGCTCAGCAATAATGCCTGTTTTTATTCCTTTCCTTGCAGAATAAATTGCAGCTGAAGCACCAGCTGGACCTCCACCAACAATGAGGATATCGAAAAGCTCCCTTTGGGATAATTGATCAGCTTTTTTTTCACCAGCCTTTGAATCAATCTTATTGATAATCTCTTCTAATTCCATCCTGCCTTGTCCAAACTCAATATCATTTAGAAAGACTGTTGGGACTGACATTATTTTTTTTCTTTTAACCTCATCTTGGAATAATGCACCATCCACCATGCAATGGCTTATATTAGGATTCAAAAGTGATAGGACATTTAAAGCTTGAACAACATCAGGACAGTTGTGGCAAGTCAAAGAAATGAAGGTTTCGAAAACAAATTCTCCTTCTATATTTTTAATTTGATCAACTAAATCTTCTGAAATTTTTAATGGATGTTCACCCACTTGTAACAAAGCTAGTACTAGTGATGAAAATTCGTGTCCTAAAGGGATTCCCGCAAATTGAATCCCGGTTACTTCATTAGGTTTATTTATTTTAAAAGATGGTGTTCTCTCAGCTATATCTTTATGAATATTTAGAGAAATTTTCTCTGTCATCTCTGCTAATTCAATCAATAATTCGCTCATATTAGTTGAGACTTCACTTTCATCTACAAATGCCTCAATCACTACGCCAGAATTTAGCTTCGCTAAGTATTCTTTTAATTGCGTTTTAATTTCAGTTGAAAGTGACATAAATAATGTTCCAGAGATAAGTATCGGTTGGGCTAAATTTGTGCCCAACCAAACTAAAGTATTTAAAGGGGTTCTAGATTTTCCCTACTAAATCAAGTGATGGTGTTAATGCCTCTTCTCCTGGCTTCCAAGAAGCAGGGCAAGCTTGATTTGGATTTGCTGCAATATATTGAGCTGCTTGAACTTTTCTCACTAAATCAGCTGCCGAACGGCCAATACCTAAATCATTAATTTCAGCAGTTTTAATAATTCCATCTGGGTTTACTATGAAGGAACCTCTCAAAGCTAGCCCTTCTTCTTCAATCATTACATCAAAATTTCTTGATATTGCACCTGTTGGATCCCCAATCATCGGAAATTTTATTTTTTTAATTGTATCTGATGTGTCATGCCAAGCTTTGTGCGTAAAGTGTGTATCTGTTGATACGGCATATACTTCCACACCCATTTTTTGTAGCTCGTCATAATGATCTGCAAGATCTCCCAACTCAGTTGGACAAACAAATGTAAAATCAGCTGGGTAAAAAATAACAGCAGACCATTTTCCTTTCAGGTCAGCCTCTGTTACTTCAATGCCACCTTTTTCGCTGTGAAATGCTGTAGCTTTAAAAGGCTTTATTTCTGTATTTATAAGTGAAGACATAATTAATTTTCCTATAATAATTAATAATATTGAATGATAGTTTATCTAAGTTACTTAGTATAATTTTATCTTAAAATGATGTTGATAAGTAAAACTTATCAATTATCGTTTGTATGAATTTGTTGCTCTTTTTGGAATTGTTTTAATCTTGATTCAACTCTAGATTTTTGATAAAAATCACCATCATTAGCTTTAATTGCTAGATCCATCCTAATAATAGCCTCTTGAAGATTAAAATTATAATAAGCGGCTTCTGCTAAGTTCTCATATTGCAGTAATTTTTTTCCTTGATTTGCATAACCTTTTGCAAATAATTTATAGAGAATAGGATCTTGTGAGAATTTTTGTTCATTCTCTTTCAGAAGTTTAATTGCTTTTTCGCTATCTTGAGTTTCTAAATATAAATCAGCGAGGCCATAAATAAAAGATCGATTAGATGGGAATAAATTTAAATTTTGTTCGTATATTTTTTTTGCTTCTGTGACTTTATTTATTTTTATCAAATAATTTATATACAGCTGACTTAACATTGGGTTTGATTGTTCGTTATCAAATAACCACTGCATTTGTTCATATGATTTTATAAATTCATTATCCATTAAATAGATGTATGCAAGTGCAAATCTTTCTCCTCCTTCATTTATATATATCTTATTTTTAATATTTTCCTCTAAAATATTTTTCGTATCCTCCCTGTTGTCTAATAAGGCTTTTAACTTCCCTTTTACATAATGAAAAGTTTGATTATCTACCCTTTGCTTATAAGGAAAGTCTTTTAATCGATCCTCAATATCATTTATACGGTTACTTGTTATAGGATGCGTTTGTAAAAAAGCTGGGGCCGCCCCACCAGAAAACTGGTTAGCCTGTTTAAGTGTTGTAAAAAAATCACGAGCACCGCTCACATCAAAGCCAGCTTTATTTAACGTTTGAATTCCAACTCTATCTGCTTCTTTCTCGTTCTCTCTTGTAAAGTCAAGCGCCCCTTGAACTGAGCCCGCAGAAGCTCCAGCCATAGTAGTGCTTGCAAGTTGAGGATTCGATCTTGCCAATAAGAGTGCGATCGCCATAATAAAAGTTGACTGGTAAGAAGCTCTTTCCTGTTGCAATAGAAATCTTGAGATATGCTTTTGATTTATGTGAGCTATCTCATGACTTATAACACTAGCTAATTCTGACTCAGTATTTGAAGCAAGGAATAATCCTGAATGAACACCTATAACACCACCAAGCATTGCAAAAGCATTTATTGATGGATCATTTACAATAAAAAATTCAATCTTTTTTGCAGGGTCTGTGCTTGCGTTTATAAGTCTTTTACCTAATGAATCAAGATAATCCGAAATTTCAATATCCCGAATAATGCTGCCACTTTGATTAACTTGAAATAAAATTTGTCTACCAATAAAAATTTCATCACTTTCACTTATTTTGGAAGAGCTGTAGTCACCTAGCTCAGGCAAGTTATTAGCCGTTACAATAAAGCTTAAGAAAATAAATATTAATAGAGTTTTTTTCATACATTGATATTATCATTGTAAATATTTTTTAATTATAGCGGAAGAAAAATAGATGTTTACTCATATTGATGCAAACGGTGATGCCAACATGGTTGATGTCTCAAAAAAGAACGATACTTTAAGGGAGGCGATTGCTCAGGGTTCTATAATACTGAATGAAGAAATAATTAAAGCTATTATTGATAATAGGAATAAGAAGGGTGATGTGCTAGCAACATCTCGACTTGCAGGTATCCAAGCAGCAAAAAAAACTTCAGATTTAATTCCATTGGCACATAATTTAAATCTTACAAAAATTGAAATTGAATTTTCTATTGATAATAAAAATAATATAATAATTTGCAAAAGTTTAGTTAGGTGTTTAGGCAAAACAGGGGTTGAAATGGAAGCACTCACAGCTGTTTCTGTTGGCTTGCTGACTGTTTATGATATGTGTAAATCCTTCAGTAAAAATTTAATTATTTCTGAAATAAAGTTGCTTAAGAAAACAGGTGGTAAATCAGGTAATTGGTCTAAGTCATAAAGAAATTTAATGGCACCCAATAAACAAAAAAGTGATGACGAAGTATTTCAAGACAGTATTCAGTTTCATCAATCTGGAGACTTAAGTAATGCACAAAAAGGATTTGAATATTTAATTTCCAAATATCCAGAGAGCGCTGACTTATGCAATAGTCTTGGGACTTTAAATCTCCAAATGGGTGAAGACAAAAAAGGATGTTCATTGCTTGAAAAATCACTGCAAATAAATCCAGACCAACCTATGATTAGCTTTAATCTAGGAAATTCTTATCTTAATCAAAAAAATCTCCCGAAGGCTCTTGAGTTTTATACAATAACGATAACAAAAGCTCCAGAGTATCTAGAAGCCTATATGAAAAAAGGGGAGCTTTTAACTAATCTTAAAATTAATAATGAAGCTATTGATTGTTTTAAGAATGCACTCAAAATAGCCCCTAAAAATTTACAAATTTTAAATTCCATAGGAGTTAATCTATTAGAACTTGGTGAAGCAAAGGATGCTTTAGAATATTTTACTCAATGCATAAAAATCGATAAAACTATTGCAATCTTTTATAACAATGCTGGTTTAGCTGCTTATAAAATGAATATGTTCAATGAATCAATTGAATACTTCAACCTATGCATTAATCAATCTCCAACTACAGGATACTTTTATAGTAATCGTGGTTTATCTTTTCAGGCATTAAAAAAATTAAATTTAGCTATGGAAGATTTCAATAAATGTACTTCTCTTGATCCTAAGTACCCAGAGTCCTATTGGAATAAATCTTTACTCCATCTTTTTCAAGGAAATTATAAAGATGGCTGGGAACTTTATGAATATAGGTGGCAAAGCTTTGCGAAAGAATGGGCCAGAGATTACCCTAAAAAATTATGGCTGGGAAATGAATCCATAAAAAATAAAGTCATATTCATATATCCTGAACAAGGCCATGGTGATTTTATTCAATGTTATAGATATATAGCTTTATTAAAAGATTTACATCCAAAGAAAATAATTTTAGAAGTCACAGAACCTTTTTATAAATTAATAAGCTCTCAGGATCTTGGAATAGAGGTGATTGGCCCAAATATTCAACCCTCTAAATTTGATTTTTATGCTCCCATTATGAGCCTCCCCTTAGCCTTCAAAACTGAAATTTCGAATGTTCCAAATAAATGCCCTTACCTATTAACAAATAAAAATAAAAATAAAATTTGGGAAGAAAAGTTTAAAAATAGTAATCATTTGAGAATTGGATTGTGTTGGTCTGGAAATCCATTACATAAAAACAATCACAACAGAAGTATGCTACTTGATGATTTTTCTGAATTAATATCTCTTCCTTTTGAGTTTTACTCTCTTCAAAAAGAGATACCGCATGATGATTTAGAGATACTTAATAATTCTAAAATTATTGATCATCAAAATTCACTAAGTGATTTCTCTGAAACTACATCACTTGTTAAAATGATGGACATTGTAATATCTATTGATTCAGTAATCGCTCATCTAGCAGGTGCACTAGGTAAAAAAACTTTTTTACTCCTTCCGGATAAATCAAGTTTCTTATGGATGAATGAAAGAAAATATTCACCGTGGTATCCATCAATTAGAATTTTTAGACAATCAACCTTAGGAGATTGGAAGAAGCCATTGAAAGAACTTATTTCCGAGCTTAAATCATGACTTCTAGTATAAAAAATTACTTCCCCTGTCTTCTGCCATTACTTTTGATCTTTTCAAGGAGTTTAGAGGATATCACCATTGTTTTAATAGGTATTTTATTTTTATATCACTCATATAAGAATATTGGATGGGAATGGGTTAAGAAAAAATGGTTTTACTTTGCCTTAATTTTTTCAATTTATTGTCTGATAGTTAACTCATCAATGGGTATTGATCCAACAGAAACTTTAGCCTACTCGTTATTTTTTATTTAAAATTTTTATCATTTCCTTTAAAACTTCGTCAGCAGTCAGATTTTCCAAATTGTCTACTTTTAAAATTTCAAATTTACCTCTTTTAAGTTCAGACCTTATTGCGGAGGTAGAGGAGCCAAATAATGCTAAACCTTTTTTATTTAAACATGATGCCACATGACTTGGACCTGAATCATTTCCAATGATAAACTCAGATCTCTTAATTATACCGGCCAACAGAGGCCAGCTTAAATTTTTAAGTATGTGGCCTGAAAATGTCTGTTCCATTTCTAATTCATCTGGCCCAAGAATAGTTACTACTTCATAACCATTTAGAATAAGAATTTTTTCTAAATCACAAAAATAAGGCCATCTTTTCAAAGGGTTTTCTTTTGATGACCCAGGAAGTAATAGAATATATTTACTTGATATTTTATTTTTTTTTATAATATTTTTAACATCAACTGATAGCCATTTTACGTCGGGTTTTAAAACATTGTTAATGCTCACTAAATTTTCTTTTAACATCCTCTCTAACCCTCGTAATCCTGATATTGCATCATCCTTCCTATTGGTAGATACCCATTTTATTTTGTTGAATAAATATTTACGATAAATATAAGTACGTTGTGAATTTTGTAAGTCATAAATAATTTTAAAGTTATATTTTTTAATTCTCTTATATAAATTTATAAGTGGAAAAATATTAAAAAATGAAGGTCTATTATCTATTAATTGTTCATCAATATATGGACACATCTTCATTAAACTAATGAATTTTTTTGAGGTTAATAGCACTAATTTTGCATTTTTATGTTCGTACCTGATTGATTTAATTATACCGTCAGTCTGAATCAGATCTCCTAATGCACCGTGCTTAATAATTAAGATATTTTCATTTTTTTTCATAAAAATTATTTTAAAAAATCTAATATTTCTTTTTTGACATAATTATATGAGGGTTGCTCGCCTTCTTTATTTATTAATTTGACTTTGGTTGACAAAGGGTTCCAACTCCTAAGATATCGATAGGCAACTCCCCCAAACCTTTTAGATCCATTATAATTTGAAGTCCATACTAAATGTGGTGTTTTACATAAGCTAGCAAGATGCATTAATCCAGAGGAAGGTCCTACACAGCATTTTGAACTTGCTAAAATTGAACAAAGCTCTTCTGTTCCTATACCTCGTAAATCGTCAGTCTTTTGTGGAGCATATGAAAGCTCTTTTATACCAACAGATGCAATTTTTAGATGCTCCAATGATTGACATAAAGAGTCCCATGATTCTGTTGGCCAATTTCTTAATGATTTCTTTTTATTGCCTTTTAGCAAAGGAATGTCTCTAGCATGAATAACCAAATCATACTCATTTTCTTTTTTTTTATCACCATAAGGAATAAAGTCTTGATGCATCAAACCTGATAGTTCCTTGCATCTGTTATCTGCAATTAGTATATCTTGATCCTTAAATTGGGCTGCCCATTCAGAGTAATTAAAATCTCGTAGAAGATACGCATCAGTATCCCAAGAATCAATATCCATTTCTATAAACTCTGAAATAAAATCTTTATATAAGAATGCTGATGAAGGCCTTCCATAAACAATTACATGTGTATAGAATTTTGAGAGCTGCCGTATATACCCTTGCCATTGCATCAGCTCCCATCCAAACTCACCAAGAAATGGACCTGCAACTAGACAATCACTTTTCCCCTTTAATTTTTCTAAAGATAATAAATTTTTTTTTCTAAAAAAATTTATTACTCGAGGCTTTGCGTAATCTTTGAAGTTAATCATTAAATTTGCATTTTTTTTTATCAAGTGAAGCCTCCTATTTTTTCTTTAATAGCTTTTTCATATACATTTAGGGTATTTTGCAACATTTTTTTTAATGTAAAAAAATTATTCTTTTTTATTTTGGGAGGTTTGCCTATCCATCTTATAGCTAAATTTACTACATCATCAATATTTCCAACTTTAATTAATCCCTTTGGAAGTAATTTTATAAGTTGCTCCTTAACACCACCATGTGAGTATGCAATAACAGGTATTCCTAAACTTAAGCTTTCAAGTGATATCCGTCCAAAAGCCTCTGGTTCTTTGGATAAAGAAAATACTATCCTTGAAATTGACATTATTTCTGCAATGTCTTTTCGATTACCAACAAATGAAATATTTTGGTTTAGCCCGAGCTTTGCTACTTGAGCTTTCAGTTTTTTTGTAAATTTTTTATTCTTGTCTTCATCTCCAACTATCAATCCATGAACATTTGAATATTTTTCGATTATTCCTTTGAGTACCATTAGAAAATCATCTTGCCCCTTCCAGCGAGTTATTCTTCCTGGAAGGGTTAATATTATTTTATTTTTTGTTTGAGGAAAATTTTTATGCCATTTTTTTAACCACTTATGTGATGCTTTATAGTTATAAGGGAAAGTTTTATCTGATACACCCCTATAATTTAGCACGAGCTTTTTCTTATCAATCTTGAAATTTTTAAGAACATATTGCCTTATCATTTTTGAAACGACAATTACTTTATCTCCCTTGGTCATGATGCTACTGTAGAAATTTACTGAGTAAGGTCCATGCACTGTAGTAATAAAAATTGGCCTATTTTTATTATTTATTAACTTTATAGCAAAAAAACAAACCCAGGCTGGTAGCCTTGATCTTGCATGAACAATATTAATTTTATTTATTTTAATGAAATTGATTAATTTAAAAATAGTAAAAATAACAAGAAGATTTTTTTTACCTACTCCAAGTTGGTAATGTTCTCCTTTATCACCCCTTAACTCCTCTACCATTTTTCCGCCATTGGATACTACTAAAGTTCTGTAGCCCTTATTTGCTAAATACTTATTTACCTCGAGAGTACCTCTTTCAACACCACCTGAGTTTAAGTCCGGTAAAACCTGTAAGATTGTAATTTTTTTACTTAAAACCATATTTTTTGAATAAACTTAGCAACTCTTTCAGCTTCATTTTGAATAGTTATTTTATTTCTTATTTTCTTCTTAATTGCATTTATTTCTCCAGATAATTTTGATTTTTTTTTCATTTTAAGTTCTAGGATATCTGTATAAGCTCCCGAGGCAATTGCTTCTATGAGCATAGAATATGAATCATTTGTAACCCATATATTTTTTACCTTAATAATATTTTTATCAAGCCAATCGTTCATTATTTTAGTATGTTCATATAGCTTTATATTTTTAATTTTTGATTTGTTAAATTCATTAATAAATTCTATCGGAGTTCTTCTTGAAGTTGTTATAAGTAATTTTTTAAATTTAAACTGTTTAGATATATTTTTAATTTGCTCTAGCACTCTTTTTGAATCCCAATAATAATGTTTGGAAGGGCCTCCAATTAAAAATAAGGCCATATTTTCTTTTTTTTTCTTATTTAAATTAAAGTTCATTAACAGAGTATTCGTTATAAAGATGTTACTGTCACTTTTTACGTCATCATGTTTAGGAATAACACACAAATCAAAGAACTTATGAGGTAGGCTTGGTTTCATAATTACCACTATTTTTGCGCCAAAACATCTTTTTATAGCTAATAGATGAAAATGGGTTTTATGGCCTGCACCAATTGCAATATCTGGCTTTATAAATCCCTTATCTAGATTATATCTTTTGAGTATTAGTCCTATGATGGGATTTTCAAGATTTTGAATTTTGATATCAAATATTTTACACTTAGATTGTCTTTTTAAATTCTCCACTAGAGCTAGTGATTGTTTATCATGCCCTTCCTTTCCATCAAGAAGCCTCCAAATAATTTTAATTCTTTCCATATTTTCCTAAACTTAAATTAATTTTAATATTTCATCAGCTGATTTTGGCGCCATTGTGATTCCATACCGATAATGTCCAGAATTAATATAAATATTTTTGTGAAACCTATCCATCTTTATAATTGGAATATTATTTTTTATCCCAGGCCTCAATCCTGCCCATTGTTCGCAGGGTTTAGATCCTTTTAATTCAGGTATAAGGCTGATTGTTTTTTCTTTAAGCTCGTAAGCTGCTTGAAATGTAGTTGTATTATCAAAGCCAACATTTTCAATAGTACTCCCTGCTACTATCGCCCCACATTTCCTTTGCAGTAAGTAAAAATTTTCTGAATATAAAATTTTATCAAGCTTTATACTGGGTTTCTTAAATTTGATTAATTGTCCTCTAACAGGGTAAATTTCTTCTTTGCCATTATTTATAATATTAGAACTCCAAGCTCCTGCTGTAATAATAAAGATATCACCTTCAATTAAACCATTATTATCAGTTGGCCATCCGTTTATATAATTAGATTTTTTTTGGATTTTCTTGAGATTACAATTTTCAATTAATCTAACACCAAGATCAGAAATATAATGCTTCAGAGATATCATTAATTTTTTTGGATTAATTTGAGCTACATTTACAAGTTCAAATGATGGTCTATTATTAAATAAACATTCGTTTATTTTAAAATTATTTTTTTCAGCCCATTGCACAATCTCTTTCTTATCTGATGGCTCAATACAAATCATGCCTGACTCAATAAATTCCGGGTCTCCAAATCCACCGTGTATTAATTTTTCCGATAAATTCTTATAAAAGGCTGATGCTCCTGAGCATAATTGGTATACTTTAGATTCATAATTCCATGGCATTAATGGAAATATAATACCCGCTCCCGCTGCTGATGACTCTTCTCCTACAAATGATTTATCCACTACAGTTACATCGTATCCACTTTCTTTAAGTTTAATAGCAGTTACACAACCTACAACTCCTCCCCCTATTATTACGGCTCTTGCAGCCACTAACTATTCTCCATTAATTGTATATTTTTCAAATAAATTTAAGTTTTTCTGAGTACCTATAATTACTAATATATCTCCTGCAGATATTATAATATCTGGCCTTGGCTCTATATTTTCTAACATATTAGGTCTTCTTATATATTGAATTTCAATATCAAAATTCTTCAAAGACATACTTGAAATTTTATTATTGCAAACAGAAAAATATTCTTTTATTATAATTGAGTGAAGTTGAGGAAAGTCTTGACTAGAAGCTTCCTGATCAACATCAGTTGCTCCAGCAAAATACCCTCTAAACATTTTATATCTCTCACTTCTAAAGATTCTAATTTTCTTAATTACATTACTTAGAGGTACTCCAAGTAAAACTAGAGCATGCGATGCCAACATTAAACTACCCTCTTGTACCTCAGGAACTACATCTGTGGCCCCTGCATTTTGTAATTTATCTACTGACGATTCATCTTTAGTTCTGACAATTACCGGCAAAATAGGATAAGACTCTCTAATAACGTTAAGCACTTTTTCTGTTGCCCTATCATCTGTATACGCAACGATTATCGCCTTTGCTCTTTCAATTCCTGCTGCTTTGAGTACGATCCTCCTGCTTGCATCACCATACATAACATTTTCGCCTGCTATAGACGCGTCACTTACTCTATTTAAATCCATATCGATAGCGATAAAACTAATATTTTCTTCTTTTAGAAATCTCCCAAGGTATTGTCCACTTCTCCCATAACCACATAAAATAACGTGATCTGAATAATCATATCCTACCCCTTCAATTTGCTTAATGAGAGTTTCTGATTTTTTTGAATATCCTTTCGAAACCCATCTAGCAATTCGACCATTAAATGGAATTAATATTGGTGCTATCAGCATAGACAATAAACAAACAGATAATATTATTTGAAATATATCCCCTGTAATAATTGAATTTTTTTGGCCCAGTGCAAGAATTACAAAACTAAATTCCCCCGCCTGAGATAAAATGATTCCTGTTCTAATCCCAACACCTAACTCATACTTAAACATGGTTGTTAAAGCTGTAATTAGAATAATTTTAAAAGCTGTAAAAGTTACCAGTAATAAAATAATAAGAGAGAAATTATCGATTAATATCCCGATATTTAACATCATGCCGACACTTATGAAAAATAAGCCTAATAAAATATTTCTAAATGAAGTAATGTCTGATTCTACTTGGTGTCTATATCGAGTTTCAGAGATAATCATGCCAGCAAGAAATGCGCCTAGAGCATAAGATAAACCAGCAAGCTTGGTGGCATAAGAGAAAATAAGAGTGATCATTAAAACATTTAAAACAAATAATTCTCTTGATTTATTTTTTGCAACAATATCAAACCAAAAGTTCATCACTGGTTTACCAGCTTTAAAAACAATAAATAATAAAAAAACAATTTTTAATAGTGCAAAGATAACCAGTTTAAATAAATCTGCATCTAAATTATTAAATACAGGAATCAATATTAAAATAAATATCACTGCAATATCCTGAAATAATAGAATACCTATAGATAATCTTCCATGTCGGCTATTTAAATCTAATCTCTCAATCAAAATCTTTGATACTATTGCTGTAGATGACATAGTAAGTGCTGCCCCAATAATAAATGCTGAAGGCAATTGCAATCCAAAAAACACTCCACATATTATTACAGCTAGGAGTGTGATTAAGACTTGAGATCCACCTAAACCAAATAATATACTTCTCATTGAATTTAACTTGGGTAAACTAAATTCCAAACCAATTGTAAACATTAAAAATACAATACCAAATTCAACAAAATGACGACTTGATTCAGAGTCTGGAAGAATTCCTAAGGCATTAGGGCCAAGAACAAGTCCTACAACAAAATAAGCAATCATAGGTGGTAATGATAAATATTTAAAAAGTGCCACCAAAAACACGGAGCTTACTAATAATAAGATTATTAACTGAAGAGATTCAAACATAAACTATAAAACCTTTTTTTATATTCTTTATTCTACTATCAAACCACTCTATACTTATGGAATTGTAATTAAAATTTAGCTGAAATTATGTCATCTAATAGAATAAAACTTGCTCAAGACGTTTTAAAAATTGAAGCAAATGAAATATTAAAAGCTAGTAGTAAAATATCAAATAAATTCTCTGAAGCAGTAGAATGCATTCTTGGCTGCGAAGGAAGAGTTATTTTAAGTGGTATCGGTAAATCTGGACATATTGCAGGAAAGATAGCATCTACTTTTTCAAGTACAGGTACACCATCTTTTTTTATGCACCCCGGTGAAGCTAGCCATGGTGATCTGGGAATGATTACGGAGAAAGATCTTGTAATCTTTCTTTCTAATTCAGGTGAGAGCCAGGAACTTATAGTGCTGCTTCCTCTTATTAAGAGGATAGGGGCGAAAATAATCAGTATTACTGGTGACACTAACTCTACTTTATTTTCTGAGAGTAATATTCATATAAATTCCTCAGTCACAAAAGAGGCATGTCCGCTTGGTCTTGCACCTACAGCCAGTACATCTTTAATGTTGGCATTAGGCGATGCACTTGCAGTTTGTGTTCTTAATGAAAGAAATTTTGGTACGGAGGATTTTGCGAGGTCCCATCCGGGTGGCTCCCTTGGTAAAATTGTTCATGTTAAAGATATTATGATTAATTTAGAATCTACGCCAAAAATTAATCTTGAATCTACAATTAAAGATGCAATAGAGGAAATAACAAATAAAAAATTAGGTTTTACAGCGATTATTGATAAGCAAAATATACCAAAAGGGATATTCACTGATGGTGATTTAAGAAGATCACTCTTAAACCGAATTAGTCTTGATACACCTATTTCTAAAATAATGAAAAAAAAACCTTTTACTTTAAGCGGTTCACAAATGGCAATAGAAGCACTCAAACTTATGGAAAAACAAAAAATTACATCTTTTTTAATTATTAAAGAGGATAAGTCTTTAGTTGGCTCATTGACATTACAAAGCCTTTTTAAAGCCAAGATTTTATAATTATTCTATGAACTTGCTATCAACAGCATTTGCTTTAATTTTTATAGCTATTGTTACGCTAGCTTCATTTTGGCTTAAAGAAGAAGTAATAAATGAATATAAAAAATTTTCAATCAGTAAAAATAGTGGGCCATCTTTTTTTCTAAAAGATTTCGATTCAACAAGAACAGATGAAGATGGAAATTTACAATCGTCGCTTAAAGCTGATTCTATGAATCACTTTAAAGATCAAGATAAAAGTTCACTATCTAAACCCTTTTATACTAAATATAAAAATAAAAATAAACATTCTACTATTTATAGTGACGTGGGTTTAATCAAAGACAATGGTAAGGAAATAATCCTTAAAGAAAATGCTATTCTAATTAGACTTCCTACAAAAACAAAAAGAGTTTTAAAGCTTTTTACTCATGAGCTCAATATCTACTCTGAATTAGACGTTGTTACTAGCCAAAAAGCTGTAAAAATGATTCAAGAACCAAATATTGAAATAGATGGTATTGGAATGAAGTATGATAATAAAGATGGAGTTTTGAAGCTTTTAAGTAATGTTAAAGTTCGTTATGAAAAACCAAAAGGTGACCAAAGATTCAAAAATTAAATACAAAAAATTGAATACAATAATTAAAAATATATACCTTGCTTTCATAATAGTAATTTTGTTTTCTAAGCTTGCTATTTCAGAAGAGGCAGACAGTGACAAACCTATAGAAATTGAGGCTGATACAATGATAGTTGAAGAAACAAAAGACACTAGTACTTATGAAGGCGATGTCATTCTAACCCAAGGTTCACTTATAATAAAAGCGGATAAACTTATCATTAGAGAGGATAGGCAAGGTTTTCAGCATAGCACTTCTATAGGTAACCCAACAACTTTTAAGCAAAAAATGGAAGGGTCAGATGAGTATATTGAAGGTAAGGCTCTTCGTATCGAGTACGATGGTCATATGGATAAAATTCACTTATATGAAGAAGCCTTTGTAAAAAGAGGTGATGACGAAGTATGGGGAGATTATATTATGTATGATGCAACTAGTGAATTTGCACAAGCACTATCAAGAAAAGATACAGACGGATCAAAGAAAAAGAAGGGGCGTACAAAAGCAATAATCAAGCCTAAAAAATAATGACTACTTTAACAATACAAAACTTAAGAAAAAGCTATAAAAAAAATGTTGTTGTTAAAAATGTTTCTTTAGAAATAATGAGTGGGCAGATAGTCGGGCTGCTAGGTCCCAACGGAGCAGGAAAAACAACTACTTTTTATATGATAGTTGGTTTAATAGCAGCTGATCATGGAAATATTTTATTAGACCAGAAAAATTTAACAAAAACCCCCATTCACATAAGAGCAAAACAAGGAATCTCTTACCTGCCACAAGAGCCTTCAATTTTTAGAAAAATGGATGTAAGTGAAAATATCATAAGTATTTTAGAGCTTCGAAACTTAAGTAAGAAAAAAATTAAATTAGAACTTGAAAACCTTTTGCAAGAGTTAAATATTCAACACATTAGAAAAAATGCAGCAATTAGCCTCTCTGGGGGTGAAAGAAGAAGAGTTGAAATTGCAAGATGCTTGGCGAATAAACCAAAATTTATTCTTCTTGATGAACCTTTTGCAGGAATTGATCCTATTGCCGTAATTGATATTCAAAAAATTATTAAGCAACTCGCTTCTAATGGAATTGGCATTTTAATTACTGACCATAGCGTTAGAGAAACTTTAGGTATCTGTGATAAAGCATATATCGTGAATCAAGGTGAAATTTTTGCGCAAGGTACGCCTAAAGTTATCGCTCAAAATCAGAGTGTCAAGAATATATATTTAGGCGAGAACTTTATACTTTAATATGAAGTTAGGTTTAAATTTAAGATTATCCCAATCCTTAAAATTAACTCCTCTCCTGCAGCAATCAATAAAACTTCTACATGCCTCTCAGTCAGAACTTAACGATTTAATTGAGGAATATCTATCAGATAATGTTTTCCTAAGCACGAAAGATAAAACTTTATTATCCAAAAAAAGTTCACAATCTCATAATTCATCGCATGAAATTTATTACGATATATTTAAAAGTGAAGTAAAAAACCAAAGTTTAAAAGAATATTTAGTAGAAAATATTGCTATTTTTAATTTTAGTGCTGAGGACCAACTTACAATATCTTATTTAATAGATTCGATTGATGAAAACGGATATTTAGCTGAATCCTTAGAGGATATAAGAAGCTCTATTCCTATTGAAAAAAAGCCGAAAATTCAGCAAATAGAAAAATTATTAAAATTGATACAAAATTCAACACATCCTGGGATTGGTTCTAGAAATCTTACCGAATGTTTAATCATTCAATTAGAGCTTGTTAAAAATCAAGATCAAATTTGTAGCCTTGCTAAGATATTAGTAAAAAATAATTTAAATGCTTTAGCAAATAAAAATTATGCAGGTTTAAAAAAAATTTTGAAATGTAGTGATATAGATTTAGAGAAAATTATTGCTTTAATTAAAAATTTAAATCCAAAACCTGGACTTATTTTTCAAAAAATAGACAGGACCTCATACATAACTGCAGATGTCTTTGTAAAAAAAGAAAATGATAAATGGGTTACATCTTTAAATGAGGAAAATAAAATTAAACTTAAATTAATAGAAGATGCTGAAACAATAATAAATACTTCTCCTGATAACGATTTAAAAGAAAAATTTCAAGAAGCAAAATGGTTGATTAAAAATCTAAATGAAAGATCAATTTCAATTTTAAGGGTTGCCAGAGAAATTATGCAAAACCAAATTAGCTTTTTGGAAAATGGAGAATCTAATATCAATCCATTAACATTAAAGAAAATTGCATTTAATCTTGAATTACATGAATCAACTATTTCAAGAATTTCTACAAATAAGTTTATTTCTACTCCACACGGAGTATACGAAATGAAGTTTTTCTTCAACTCTTCGCTTGGTAAAGATAATAGCATTTTCTCAGCAAGATCACTTCTTAATAAGATAAATTTTCTTGTTAGCAATGAGAATCCCCAAAAGCCTTATTCAGATTCAGAGATATGTAAGATTCTTAATAATGATGGAATAGAAATTTCTAGAAGAACAGTTGCAAAGTACCGCATTAAGTTAAAAATCTTACCTTCTTACCAAAGAAAAGTATAAAATATTTGTATGAAAATTAATATAATTGGTCATCACCTTGAGATTACTGATGGCTTAAAAGACCATATTGGGGAAAAGCTTAAAAAATTAATGGAACATTCTCAAGGTATTTTAGAGATAAAGATTATATTGAGTGTTGATAATATAACCCATAATGCTGAGGGCAATATTTATTTACCTAAAACTGATCTTCACGCTAAGTGTTCATGCAATGATATGTATCAATCTATTGATTTGTTAATAACCAAACTAGACAAACAAATAATTAAACATAATGACAAAATTAAAAAAAACCACTTTCAAAACAATATAAAAAGAACTGATTTTTTAAATGAAAATTAATTTAATTTAATTTGAATTTTTTTTGCTTATTAGAGCCAAATTGTTTTAAATTTTATTTTTTCTACTATACATGAATCCTTTTTTAGTAAGAGATAAGCTACCAGACTTTTATGCTATAAGATCTAAAGATGTTATTCCTGCAATAAATAAAGTTATTAAAGATAATATTGAAGTTATTTCACAAATTGAGTCTATGAATGCTCCTCCTGATTGGATAAATTTTGTAATACCATTAGAAATATGTAATGAAAAGTTAGGCAGGGTCTGGTCGTATATCAATCATATTAATGCTGTTAAAAGTTCAGCTTCATATAGAAAAGTGTATAACCAAGCTCTTGCAAAAGTTACTGAATATTCTTCTAATCTTGGACAAAGCCATGTTTTATATAAAAAATATAAAAAGTTACTCCAAAACAATAAAAATCTATCCCCTTCACAAAAAAAACTTATTAATAATGAAATTTCATCCTTTGAACTTTCTGGAGTAGCTTTGCCTGCAAAGCAGAAAAAAATATTTAAAGAAATTCAAGGCAATTTATCAAAGCTATCATCCTCCTTTGATGAAAATATCTTAGATTCTATTAATAAATTCAAATTAGTTATTTCAGATGAAAACCAATTAATAGGAATCCCAGATGATGTTGTTAACTCTGCATTTATAAAAGCTAAAGCAAAAAAAATTAAAGGCTGGCTATTCACAATTGACTTTCCTAGTTATCTGCCAATTATGCAATATGCAGATGATCGAAAGCTAAGAAAAGATATTTATACCGCATATAATACAAAAGCTTCTTCATTAATGAGTAAACAGCTTGATAATACAAAAAATATAAATAATATACTTAAACTAAAATATCAATTATCAAAATTACTAGGCTACTCAAACATATCGTCAATGCTTTTAAAAACTAAGATGGCCAACTCATCAAAAGAAGTTTCATCTTTTTTATCACAACTTACTAAAAAAGCAACGAAATCTGCTTTAAATGATATCAATGATATCAATGATATTGCAAAAGAATTTAATATTTCTAGAGTAAAGCCCTGGGATATCCCTTATCTATCTGAAAAAATTAAAAAAAGAAGATTTAGTTTTACTGATGAGCAAATTAAACAATATTTTCCTATAAAAAATGTCCTACAGGCTCTCTTTAATATTTGTGGAAAAATTTATGACTTAAATATTCATGAAACAAAGACTTCAACATGGCATGAAGATGTTAAATTTTTTGAAATATATACCAAGAAAAAGAAATTAGTTGGAAAATTTTATTTAGATTTATATGCAAGAAAAAACAAACGTGGGGGGGCTTGGATGGACGAAGCAATATCTAAGTATAAATTTATGAATGAAGAAGAGAACCCAGTTGCTTACCTTACTTGTAATTTTACTCCCCCATCAAATGGTAATGCATATTTAACTCATGATGAAGTCATCACTTTATTTCACGAGTTTGGTCATGGACTGCATCATCTTCTAACAGAAGTAACAGAATATTCTATTTCAGGAATAAAAGGAGTCGAGTGGGATGCAGTTGAACTCCCTAGTCAATTTATGGAAAATTATTGCTGGGAATGGTCAGTTATAAAAGATATGTCATATAACAATAAAACTAAAACTTATATGCCCAAAAAGATTTTCAATAAACTTTTAGAATCTAAAAATTTTCAATCAGGCATGCAAACATTAAGGCAAGTAGAATTTGCATTATTTGACATTAAACTCCATAGTGAATATTCATCTAAAAATAGAAATTTTATGAAGATTCTTAATAGCGCTAGAGCTCAAGTTTCAGTCATGGAAACTCCTTCATGGAACAAATTTCCTCATAGCTTTAGTCATATTTTTTCAGGTGGTTATTCATCAGCTTACTATAGCTACAAATGGGCAGAAGTACTTTCTGCAGATGCTTATAGTTTATTTGAAGAAATCGGTATTTTATCAAAAACAGCCGGTAATAGATTCAAAAAAGAAATTCTTTCAAAAGGAGGATCTAGATCAGCAATGGAATCTTTCATCGCCTTCAGAGGAAGAAAGCCAAAAATAAATGCTTTACTGGCTCATCATGGTCTGACTAATCAATGAAAATAGCATCATGGAATGTAAACTCGTTAAAAGTTAGACTTCCTCAAGTTTTAGATTGGATAAATTTAAACCAGCCTGATGTACTTTGTTTACAAGAGACAAAGCAAAACAATGATAACTTCCCCCATGATATTTTCAATCATAACGGATTATTCTCATATCATAATGGACAAAATACCTACAATGGTGTCGCCATAATTAGCAATAAGGAATTAATTAACATTCAATTAGATATTCCTAATTTCAATGATGAACAAAAAAGATTTATATCTGGCATATATACAAACGATGACGGAACTAAGCAGCGTGTTATTTCTACTTATATCCCCAATGGTCAGTCCCTAAACTCAGAAAAATTTGAGTATAAAATTAATTGGTTAAAATATTTTTTAAATTTTTTAAAAAAAAATGATGATGATATAGAAAATATTATTACAGGAGATTTTAATATTGCTCCAACAAATTTAGATTGTTATGAGTCTAAATCATGGGATGGCAAAATTTTGGTATCCCCTCAAGAACGAGCATATTTTAATAAATTACTAAATCTAGGGTTCATTGATACATTTCGAGAGATGAATCCTAATGTAAAAGAATTCTCATGGTGGGACTACAGGATACCTTTTAAACGAAACTTAGGAATGCGTATTGACCATATACTTTTATCAAAAAAGCTATTACCTTTTTTGAAAAAAGCTTACATTGATAAAATGACGCGCACTCTTGAACGACCGTCAGACCACGTTCCAGTAGTAACTGAATTAAACTTTAATCCCTAAATGTTTTAGTTTTCTATAAAGGTGTGTCCTTTCTATTCCAGTTTTTTTTGATAAACTAGTAATGGATTTATTTTGACTAAGATGATGTTTTAGATACATAGTTTCAAACAAATCTCTTGATTCTTTTAGAGGCTTTTCAAATAAAAAATCTATTATTAATTCAGTATTATTTTTTTGATCAATAGATGTATTATGTCGATTAAAAAGAGCGTCAACATGATCTTTATCAATTAGTTCAGAGTCTGAGGTCTTAATTAATGATATTATAATTTCATCAAGCTGATCCATACTTTCTATTTCAGCTTTATTTCTTAATGTGTTTAAAGCCGAACTATCAATAACCTTAAAAGATATATTAGGATTTTTATTTAAATGGAATGTAAGCAATGCATTAGATAAATCAGGAATTAAATCTCTATCATTCGATAACTTTGGTGCCTCAAAAATAACAGATTTTTTTTCATTTTTTAAAAAGCTATTAATTACAGCTCTTTCTTTCTCTAAAAAAATAATCTTTATTTTATTTGCAATTAGCTCATTAAATAATTTTTGATAGTCCTTATATTTTATTGCTCCATTAAGACAATTATCAAACAATATAAATTTTAATCCTGATGTCTGAATTAAATTTAATAAATTTTTATTTATATTAGAAACTTTATTTACTAAATAGTAATTAGTACTAAATAGTATAGATAATAAAATTTCTATAAAATTAGTTTTATTACCTACAAAAGCAACTAAATCTTTAGTTTTAAGACGATTAATTTCAGCTTCAATATCTTTTATAAACTTTAAATTACATTCTTCAAAAAAAGTCTTATCAATTTTTTTTAACTCAACTGAGCTTTTTAAGGAGCTTGAAATAGTCTTAAGGAGTTTTTGCAAAGATATAGGTTTCTCTAGAAAATCCGTTGCCCCTATTTTTGTTGCCTCAATTGCCGTATCAATTGTCCCATGTCCGGACATCATAATCACTGGGCAATTTATTTCATTATTGGATGCCCATTCTTTAAGCAAGGATAGGCCATCAATATCTGGCATCCAAATATCAAGTAAGATTAGATCCATTTTTTGTGATAATTTTATTTTTTTTGCCTCTAACGCATTTTCAGCTAGAAAAATCTCATACCCCTCGTCCATTAAAATATCTTTAAGTGAATCTCTAATATCTTTTTCATCATCAACTATAAGAAGTTTAATTTTTAGATTATCCATTTTTAGTCTCTTCTAAAGGAATGGTTATTATTATGCATACTCCGCATGGTTTAATATTATTTATTTCTATCTTTCCGGAATGTTCTTCTATTATTTTATTTACAATGGCTAAACCTAAACCTGTGCCTGTTTTCTTGGATGTGACATATGGCTCATAAATTTTTTCCATTATTTCTTTTGGTATTCCTATCCCATTATCTTCAAATTTAAGCATGGTGAAATTTTTATTATATTTTACTGTAATGACTATTTTAGGGTTCTTTGTATTTTGAATTGCTGCTTTTGAGTTATCAAAAATATTTATTAATACCTGTCTAAATTTATTTTCGTCTATTTTTATTTCTTTATTTTTATTAGGGTAATTTTTTTGGATTTCAATATTCTGATCATAGTATAGATAAGAAATTTCATCTATTAGCTCAGTAATATTGATTGTTTTTCTAACGATGCTCGGAGTGCGTGAATATTCAGCAAATTCATTAACCATTAACTTTAGGGCATCTACCTGCTTAATTATTGTATTAGTTGATTTATTTAATAGCGCTTTATCCTTTTCATTTAACTTATCTATAATTTTATTTTGTACTCTTTCAGCTGATAGCTGAATTGGAGTTAGAGGATTCTTAATTTCATGCGCTAATCTTCTTGCAATCTCACTCCAGGCAATTTGCCTTTGGGCTTTTGCTACAGCTGAAATGTCTTCTAATAGAAGAATATAGGAAATTCCTGAGCTTTCACGTAAAGCTGATAGTTTTAAGATTAAAGTTTTTTCGTCTTCCTGTGAATCTATAACAATTTCTTTTGAAATATCTGCAGACTTATCTTTTCTTGCTAATGATTCATCAATGAAAGTTATCACCGTATCAAATTTTTGTATATCTTTAACTGCTTTTTTTAAATTCTCCCCAACCATATTTGACAATTTAAAATTCAGTAATTTTGCTGCTGATTTATTATACAATTTTATATTTATATTTTTATCAATAACCACAATTGAAGTTGCTAAATTTGTAAGAGTGGCATCTAAAAATGCTCTTGCATCTTCTAGCCGCTTTCTATTTTTTTTAGAATTTTTTGTAGCAGTATCTAACTGATATGTCATCGAGTTAAAAGACTTTACCAATGTGCCCAATTCATCTTTACCTATCTCAGGTATAATTTTTTTGTAATTTCCTTTTGCTATTTGTTTTGTTGCTTCTGATAATAGTGAGAGTGGCCTTGTAAATCTTCTACTTATCACAAATGAAATCGCAACCGATGTTAAAATTGCTAACATGAGGACGATTGTTAATGTTAGCGTATAAATAATTTTTAATGAGTTTCTACTATATCTAAGTTGCTGATACTCTTCGAATACTGACTCAACCGAAATTGCCATATTTGATATTGATTCAGGTACAGGTTGAGATAACATTAATATTTCTCTGTAACCAATTAAGTCTATCGTTTGATTTTTATCATTATAGAAAATTGGAATAAATGCTTTAAGTAGCAGATTCTTATTTTTTGTTTCTTCAATTCTTCCGAAATATCCATTTTGGACTTTTTTTATATCTTCAAGACTTAGTGTCGATGAACTTATGGTTGGGTTACTTTCTGATATAGCAGATATACTTCCATCACTTTTATATAAGACTGCACTTGAAATACCAAATTTTTCTCTTAAATCAATTAAGATATCTTCTCTTTTTTCAAATGGCTTGTTCGCAATTGCGTATGCAATACTCTTCCCCTTTAATTCTATGTCATCTATTAAAATATCTATTGTCTTTTGCCCCAGGGTTAAACCCCCCTCGAGGGCTGACTCAACCCGAACATCAAACCATGACTCAATAGATTTTGTTAGGAAGTTTACTGAAACTAAATATACAATTAACACAGGGATAAGGACCATCAATCCAAATGAAATTACTAATCGTAATGTTAATTTGCTACCAGTAATTTCTTTTCTTATACTCTGAAGTAATTTGAATACTTGGAAAATGATAAGAAGAAATAAACATATTGCAAATGCTATTGAAATAGCCAGTAAAACTATAAAAGTATCATTTGATACTAATTCAGTATTTGATAATGACTGTGCTAAAAGAATTAAAAATCCTAATCCAATTACAGCAACTGAGGTAATTAAGTACTTCATAGTTTGTTCATATCATAAATAATCATATTGGATTCTGCATTCCACGATTTATTGAATACATCCGCTTGGATTGCTTTAGGTAATTTTTTTTTATCAAGCTCTACCCATATTTTTAATTTCGTATTATTTAGATGTCTGTATTTCTTTATTATAATTTTTTTATTGCTTAATAAATTTTTAATTGCCTCTTGTTCATCTTCAAAAATTCTTTTATTTCCATTTATGTCAATAACCTCAAAAACCTTTCTAAGTGAAAAATATTTAATTTGATATACAAAGTTTTTCTGATTTATTACCTTATCAAACCAATACTTATTTTCTTTGATTAAATCAATTTTTAAATTAAAGGCAATTGGAATACCTCTTTCAAGAAGCTCTATGATTTTTGGAGTTAATTGTGTGCTTTGCTCTAGATCAATATTAATATTTTCTTGATTATTTTCTAGCTTAATTTGCTTAATACTAATTTTATTATCTATGTTTGCAAACGTTAGGCTTAGATTAGAAACAAAGATAAAAAAAAAGAATAAATATAAATTATTTTTTCTGAAATAATACATAAAATAATCCGTCATGAAATAATGAAGGTAATAACTGATTATCATCTACATTCACGTTTTTTGGAAATTTAATTTTAATTTCTACAGAAGTTTTTTCTTCTTTTAAAAACCTATCCACTACCAATCTATTTTCTATCTCAAATAGTGAGCATGTAACATACAAAAGTTTACCGAGAGGCTTTAACATCTCCCATGATGCTCTTAATAGTTCAAACTGCTTTTCATGGAAATAATCTAAGTCACTTTGCCTTCTTAGCCATTTTATATCTATGTGCCTCCTAACTATTCCAGATGCAGAACATGGTGCATCCAGTAAAATTCTATCGAATAAATTTTTATCCCACCATACATTGCCAGCTTTTATTTCACCATGTATTACTTTAAAAGCATGCCCAAGCCTGGTTAAGTTTTCATTAATTCTTTCCACTCTTTTTTTGTCAGCCTCAACTGCAGTCAGGTTTATTTCTTCTATCTCGATCATGTGGCAAGCTTTACCGCCTGGAGCTGCACATGCATCTAAAACATTATGATTTTTCTTTAAATCTAATAAACGAGACGCCAGTTGCGCTCCATAGTCTTGTATTGAAATCTCCCCCTCGTTAAATCCAAGTATAGAATCTACTGGCATTGGTTTTTTTATTAAAATTGCTTCATCTCCTAAAAATGTATGCTCAATTTTATGTTCTTCCAATTTTTTAATGTACTTATTTATGCTTATCTTTTTAATATTTACTCGAATTATTAGTGCTGGGTGAGAGTTTCCTATATCAAGAATATTCTCCCAGGATTTTGGGTATTCTTTTTTTATCTGATTTATCCACCAAATAGGATAGCTATATTTTGCTTCTTCATTATTATTAGCTTCCTCAAGAATAATTACCCTTTCCCTTAGAAAGGTTCTAAGTACACCATTTGTGAACGAAGTATATCTTTTATTTACCGAATTTGACGCAGAAACAGCCTGGTCTACAACGGTATAAGGGTTTGACCTATTGAAAATGAGCTGAAATAAAGCAATATGAAGTAAAGTTAAAATTAATAGATTAGAAGGTGGTCTTTTAACTAACTTATTAATGACAAATTTTGTTTTTCCATATGAACGAAGGGCTCCAAAGGCTAAATCTTTAACTTGAGATAGCTCTTTTGGGTTAATTTTATTTTCATTTAAATATTTCTGGAAAACTTTATCTAGATTACTGCCCTCTAGAACATCTTTTACTATTCCTGCAGCAGTAAGTTGAGCCTCCTTCAATGATCGACTGAATTAATTTTCATGATCTGATATCCTTTTATAAAATCTGAGGCTATCATCGTTTTCTTTCCTTCCAATCTAACTTTTTCTAATTTTATCACTCCAGATACAAGCTTTAACAATAAGTCATCTCCATATAGGCACAATTTACCAGGAGCTAGGTTAATACTTATTTTTTTATTATAAATCTTCGCTTTGATAATCTTCAAATTTTTCCCTTCAAAATTTATATTGATCATTGGAAAAGGATTGAATGCCCTAATTTTCTGACATAAGACTTTAGGTGAATCATTGAAATCAATTATAGACTCAGATTTATTTATTTTTTTTGCGTAGGTAACATTTTTTTCGTTTTGCTCTTCCAATTTAATAACTTTTCCTGTTTCTATATTTTCAAGCAAACTAGTTATCATTGATGCTCCATATTCTGATAGTTTTTTTGACAAAACTTCAGTTGTATCTTCCTCTGACACTGACACTTTCTCTTTCATTATCATCGGGCCTGCATCAAGTTGTTTTACAATCTTCATGATTGTAATACCCGTCTCTCCATCCCCTGCTTCTAAAGCCCTGTGAATTGGTGCAGCTCCTCTCCACCTTGGTAATAGTGAAGCGTGAATATTATATATATGCCCATTAAATAAATTCAAAATTTCGTCTGGGATGATTAAGCCATAAGCCACAACAATCAAAATACTTGCCTTTTTTGAGGCAATTTTATTAAAAACTTCGATGTTATTTTTTAAAACCTCAGGTTGACAAACAGGTATATCAAGCTCAATTGATCTTTGCTTAACTGGGCTTTTTTTTATATTCATACCTCTGCCTGACTTTCTATCAGGCTGAGTTAAGACAAGTTTGATTTCATAGCCAGCCAAATTAATTTTTTCCAGTGCTGGTAAGGCAAAATCTGGTGTTCCGGCAAAAATTATACTTAATTTTTCTGTGTTCATTTACTCAACTTAATTAATTTTTTTTTAATTCTATCTTTCTTCAAATTCGACAAGTAATCAACGAATACCTTTCCCAGTAAATGATCTACTTCATGTTGAATGCACACTGCAAGAAGGCCTTCTGCCTCTAGTTCAAATTTTCTACCATTTTCATCTAAAGCAGAGACTTTTACCCACTCAGCTCTTTTTACTTTTTCAAAAACCTCAGGCACAGACAAACACCCCTCTTGATTTATTTCTTCTCCACGCTTTTCTAGTAATCTTGGGTTAATCAGGACCAATAAATTATTCTTATCTTCTGAAATATCGATGACTATAATTCTTTGATGAACATCTACTTGTGTTGCCGCTAAACCAATACCTGGAGCACTATACATAGTTTCAGCCATATCAGAGATTAGCATTTTTATTTCGCTATTAACCACCTTTACTTCATTTGCAATCGTGTATAGCCTCTGGTCAGGATATTTTAAAATGTTTAGTATTGTCATCTTATAAAAACTTCTAAAAAAATATTTTGAATTAATTGGTTTGATTGCATATCTGATATTATAACAATATGAATTTAGTTTTTCTTAATCAAACCTTAGGCTACTTACAATGCTAGATCTACTCATTTATTTATTTGAAAATTATATAAGCACAAAACCTAAACTAAATATTGATGACATCACACTTGAGCTCGAAGAAGCTGGCTTTAATAACAAGGATATTTCATCTGCTTTTGATTGGTTTAATCATTTGGAAAAAATAAATAATAATTCTAAGTTAATCCATAAAAATAGCATAAGAGTTTTATCACAAAAAGAATATGAGAAAATCTCTAAAGAAGGCTTTACCTTCCTTACATTCTTACTTAATGCAAAAATACTTAATCCAACAGAATTTGAAGTAATTTTGGATCAAATTATGATTTTAAATCAGAAATATATCAATATTGATGAAATGAGATGGATAGTCATGATGACTTTGTGGAAAAGTGGTAAAGAAAATAGCTACTTATTTGTTGAAGATTCACTATTTCAAAATAAACGAACGCAACTTCACTGAAATCTAGGATATATTTTTTATTATCTTAGACAACGTCTTTGAATAATTCAATGAATAAAAATGTATGCTTGGAACGCCATATTGAATCAATGTTTCAGACAATTCACTTATAAAATCTACACCAAATTCTCGAAGTGAATCTAAATCATCCTTATAATCTTCTAATTTATATTTTAGCCATCTTGGAATTTCAGCGCCACAATTAGTTGCAAACCTAATGAGCTGTTTACTGTTATAAATCGGCATAATGCCTGGGACAATAGGAATATTTATCGAGTGCTTCTGACATTCGTCAACAAATTTAAAATAAGCATCAACATTATAAAAAAACTGAGTTATTGCTGAATCTGCACCTGCCTCAACTTTATTTTTAAAATTTATAAAATCTTGTTTTGCACTTTCTGACTCAGGATGGACCTCTGGATAAGCCCCCACGTCAATTTTAAAAGTATCTCCCATTTCTGTCTTGATAAAACTGACTAATTCATTAGCATAATTAAGTTCTCCAAAGTTCATGCTTCCCGAAGGATTATCACCTCGAAGTGCAACTAAATGATTTATTTTATGTGAATTATATTTATACAATAATTCTTTAATTTCCGCTTTTGAGGATGAAATGCATGAGATATGTGGTGTTGCATTAAAGCCTAACTTACTTAGCTCCAAAACAGTTTCTAAAGTTTTTTCTTTTGTTGAGCCTCCCGCACCAAAAGTAACTGAAAAAAATTCAGGATTATACTGATTTAGGTCTTTAGCTGTTTGCTTGAGTTTAACAATCCCCTCTTTTGTTTGAGGGGGATAAAATTCAAAGCTTAATGTTGAAGCCTTAGCCATTAAATTACCTTAATAACGATAAGTGTCTGGTTTAAAAGGGCCCGTAACGTCAACATCGATGTATTTTGCCTGCTCAGGTGTAAGTTTTGTTAACTCAGCATTTAAGTTTTTTAATTGAAGAACTGCTACTTTTTCATCCAAATGCTTAGGCAATGTATAAACGCCTAGGGGATATTTTTCTGGCTGGGTAAATAATTCAATCTGAGCAATGGTTTGGTTTGCAAATGATGAGCCCATCACATAACTTGGATGTCCAGTTCCACAACCTAGATTAACTAATCGGCCTTGAGCTAATAGAATTATCCTTTTCCCATCTGGAAAAATAACATGATCTACTTGAGGTTTGATTTCCTCCCATTCATAATCTGATAAGGATGCAACATCGATCTCATTATCAAAGTGGCCAATATTGCAGACAATTGCTTGATTCTTCATGTTTTTCATATGCTCATGTGTGATGACATGATAATTTCCTGTTGCACTCACAAAAATATCAGCATGTTCAACTGCATACTCCATAGTAACGACTCGATATCCTTCCATTGCCGCCTGTAATGCGCAGATAGGATCAATTTCTGTGACCCAGACTTGAGCTGACAATGCCTTTAATGCTTGAGCAGAACCCTTACCAACATCACCATATCCTGCAACAACTGCAACTTTTCCAGCAATCATTACATCTGTGGCTCTTTTAATTGCATCAACTAATGATTCACGGCAGCCATAAAGATTATCAAATTTTGACTTAGTAACTGAGTCATTTACGTTTATTGCTGGGAAACTTAATTCATTATCCCTGAACATTTGATAAAGTCTCATCACTCCGGTTGTGGTCTCTTCTGTTACTCCTTTAATATGACCAATTCTGTCTGAATACCACGTCGAGTCAGTTTTTAATTTTCCTTTAATAGCTGAAAATAAGCAGATTTCTTCCTCAGAAGTTGGATTATTAAGAACTGAAATATCTTTTTCAGCTTTAACCCCTAAATGAAGCAGAAGGGTCGCGTCACCACCATCATCTAAAATCATATTAGAAAATTTTCCACTTTCCCACTCAAAAATACGATGAGTAAATTCCCAATACTCATCAAGGCTTTCATCCTTAAAAGCAAATACAGGAGTACCGCCATCTGCAATCGCTGCAGCAGCATGATCTTGTGTTGAGTAAATATTACATGATGCCCATCGAACTTCTGCACCTAATGCAATAAGAGTCTCAATAAGAACAGCTGTTTGAATTGTCATGTGTAAGGAGCCACTGACAAGCGCTCCTTTTAAAGGCTGGCTTGAAGCGTATTCATCCCTAATTGCTGTTAACCCTGGCATTTCTGTTTCAGCAATCGCTATTTCTTGCCTACCAAATTTAGCGAGCTTAATATCTGATATTACGTAATCTTTAGTTTTATTTTTAGACTCAGTCACTGTATTCATTTTATTTTCCTTTAAATAAATAAATGTGACCAGTTGGGGATTTGTTCACCTATTATCCCGTTCTGGTACGGTAAATGGTGAACGTAGTTACAAATTTATCATTTGTATGCCAAGCCTGGGATTAGATAATCTCGCAACGCTCCTTGGAAAAAAGATTCTAATTCATAATTATCTTTAAATCAATAGCTTATGAAGCTTTTTTAGCCTAAATCTTTTTTATCTACTTTCTCCCATGAAAATTCAGGCTCTGTTCTACCAAAATGGCCATAAGCTGCCGTTTTGGAATATATGGGTCTTAAAAGGTTAAGCATCTTCACAATGGCTTTTGGTCGAAGGTCAAAATTTTCCATTACAATTCTTGAAAGCTCTTCATCTGATGTTTTTGCAGAACCAAAGCTGTCGATCATTATTGATGTCGGCTTAGCAACTCCAATTGCATATGAAACTTGTACCAAACATTTATCAGCTAAACCTGAAGCGACGATATTTTTTGCAACATATCTAGCGGCATAAGCTGCTGATCGATCAACTTTTGTTGGATCTTTTCCTGAAAATGCACCTCCGCCATGTGGCGCAGCACCTCCATAAGTATCAACTATAATTTTTCTTCCAGTCAATCCACAATCACCTTGTGGCCCCCCAATTACAAACCTACCTGTAGGATTGATTAGATAATTAATTTCTCCCTTAACAAGGTCTTCAGGTAGTACGGGCTTAATAATTTCTTCAATTACTGCTTCTCTTAAGTCCTTTAAAAGAATTTCTGGAGCATGTTGTGTTGAAAGCACAATCGTATCTATTCTTTCTGGTTTTCCATCTTTATATTGCATAGTAACTTGTGATTTAGCATCTGGTCTTAACCAATTTAAAATACCATTCTTTCTTACAAAGGATTGTCTCTCTACTAGGCGATGCGCAAGATGAATAGGCAGTGGCATAAATTGATCAGACTCATTACTTGCAAAACCAAACATCAGGCCTTGATCGCCAGCACCTTGTTCTAGTGGGTCATCAAGCGCTTCGTCCACACCTTGAGCAATGTCAGGAGATTGGATTCCATACTTTATTTGCACCTCACAAGTTTTATAATCAATTCCATAGTCAATATTGTCATAACCAATAAATTTGAGCGTATCTCGGACAACTTGCTCATAATCGACTTTTGCTATTGTTGTAATTTCTCCACCAAGTACCACTAAATTTGTACTTGTTAGAGTTTCTGCTGCCACTCTGGCAACAGAATCCTCTTTTAAAATTGCATCTAAAATAGCATCAGATATTAAATCAGCAACTTTGTCAGGATGGCCTTCAGAGACCGATTCAGATGTAAAAAGATAATTTTTCATTGGAATAAGTTTTTAGTAATTTAATTATAAAAAAGAGCTAGAATATCAAAAAGACTGACAAAAAGATACTTATGAAATTTACAAAAATGCAAGGCACAGGAAATGACTTTATAGTGGTTGACCAAAGAGATAGGCAATTTAATTTATCAAAGTTATTAATTAGAAAATTAGCTGACCGATATTTTGGAATCGGATTTGATCAACTGCTCATACTTGAAAAAAGTGACTCCCATAATGCTGATTTTAAATACCGCATCTTTAATTCTGATGGAGGAGAGGTTGAACAATGTGGCAATGGTGCCCGTTGTTTCTACAAATATATAAAAAATTACGGATTATCAAATAATTCAACAATAAAAGTAGAAACACAGTCAGGCATTACTTTACTTTCAGAAAATAGTGAAGGTATGGTCAAAGTTGACATGGGATTACCTGATATCAGGAAGGCTATTAATATGCATGGCGTTAATTATGATCATGTTGCGATTGGAAACCCACATGCAGTGATAAATTTGGCAGATAATAATATTTCAGAAGAAAATTTTCCTGATGTAGCCCTTGATATACAAAGCTCTTGGAAGGATGGAATTAATGTAGGCTTTATGTCTATTATTGATAAAAATTCAATACAACTTAAGGTTTTCGAAAGGGGAAGTGGTTTTACCATGGCCTGTGGATCAGGAGCATCTGCTGCTGCCGCAGTTGCTATATCAAAAAATAATTTAACGTCACCTATCAGTGTCCATATGGATGGAGGTGTTCTTCAGATAGATTGGGATATGAAAAGCACAATAACTTTAAGTGGACCAGCTGAAATAAGTTTTGAAGGAGAGGTTAATCTTAATACATATGCTTAATTTAATAAGACTATGAATGATATAAAACAGCTTCAAGCTTATAAAGATTTTATATTGTTCGAAAAAAGATTAAGCGATAATACAGTTAAAAGCTACTTCAGAGATATCGACATGTTGGTTCAACATAATAAAGGCATATCACTTGAGGATTTAAAGTCAAATAATATTAGGACTAGCATTGTATCACTTCATGCAAGAGGACTCAGTAGTAATTCATTATCACGAATTCTCTCATCCTGGAAAGGTCTATTTGTTTTCCTTGTTGATCAACATCATTATAAGCATAATCCGGTGTTAGAAATTAAGGCACCTAAGAAGAGTAAAAAATTACCCCAGACACTTTCTGTAAACCAAGCTATAAAGCTAGTAAATATTTCCGGAGGTGACTTTATTTCTTTGAGAGATCATGCCATTTTGGAGCTATTTTATTCTTCAGGCTTAAGACTATCTGAATTAGTTAATTTAAAACTAGAAGATATTAATTTTTCCGATGAAATTATTACAGTTTTGGGTAAAGGAAAGAAAATGCGTATTGTCCCTGTAGGGAATGAAGCAATTCAATCACTGAAGAAATGGATTAAAATTCGTGCCCAACTTATAAACGTAAATAGTAATTCGATTCTTTTTTTAACTAAACAAACAAAAGGACTGACGCAAAGGGCTATTCAATATCGTTTAAAATTTTGGGCCAAGAAACAGGGAATATCCGAAAATATTCATCCCCATTTACTGCGGCATAGTTTTGCTTCTCACCTATTACAATCAAGCCAAGATTTAAGAGCTGTTCAAGAGTTATTAGGTCACGAAAATATCAGCTCCACACAAATTTATACCCATCTAGACTTTCAGCATTTATCAAAAACTTATGACCAGGCTCACCCACGTGCAAAAAAAAATAAGAAGTGATAGAAGTTTTCATTGATAGCCTTAATGAATTAAATTATAGTTAACTAATGGATGAAGAAATTACAATACTTGAAGCTAAGTTAACTGAATTAGTTAATGCTGTCAGCTCACTTCGGCAAGAAAACAATGAAATGAAACCCTCTGTTGAAAAATTACAGGAGGAAAATGGAATTTTAAAGGCTAAGATAAATGAGGCCACCATGAAAATTGAAAATCTTCTTGGACAACTTCCAGGTTAATTATGAAACAAGTTGAAATTAAATTATTAGGTCGAGATTTTACAGTTGCATGCCCCGAAGAAGAGGAAGCTAACCTTCAAAAATCAATAAATTATTTAGCCAATAAAATTGATGAAGTTCAAAAGTCTGGCAATATTATTGGTGTAGATAAAACCATTATTATGGCAGCGTTGAATATTACACATGAATTTTTGAACCATGATGTTACTTCAAGCGTCCATATAGTAGATTACAAAAAAAAGATATCCAACCTAACCTCTCTAGTTGATCAAGCGCTGGAGAGTTGAAGTTTAATTTTTTTGATGTTGCTTAGATTATTTATTCCTTGAACTAGTCTATAGCATCGGTTTTAGTCAATCAGAATGTGGTGTGATCACACACGATTGGGTTACCTTTTAAGGGCTCTTGGCGTGTGAACCTAAAACTTCTTAGTCTATTACCACCTGAACCCTTGGTTCTGGATGCTAATCTAGGCAGCATCAAAAAATTTATAATTTTGCATGGTATTTCAGATCGCTTATCTCAACTACATCCAAAGCTTTCTCATTGGTAGCTTCTAAGATTACGGCAGGTGCACTTCCGGCATCAGCAGATTCAAGCCAGCGACTTGCGCATAAACACCATCTATCCCCAGCTTTCAGACCAGGAAAATTAAATTCTAGCCTAGGCGTTGTTAAGTCATTTCCTTTTTCTTTTGAGAATTGTAAAAATTCATCGGTCATCTCAGCGCATAAAGTATGTTGTCCACTGTCAGTCTCGCAGTGAGAACAACTTCCATCTCTAAAGTACCCTGTGAGTGGCTCCAAACTACAAACTTCTAATTTTTTTCCCAAAACATTTTTTTTTACCATCATTTTATCCCTTGTATTAAACTCTAAGTAACGATAACAATAAAATATACATTAAGGAACAATTTAGTATGCGCTACTGGCTAATGAAATCAGAACCTTCGGTATTTACAATAGAAGATTTAGAAAAAACTCCTCGACAAACAGTTAAATGGATTCCAACGAAGGGCATAAGAAACTATCAAGCTAGAAATTTTATGAGAGATGATATGTCTTTAGGTGATCTAGCTTTTTTTTACCAATCAAATTGTGATAAGCCAGGCATTGTTGGAATAATGGAAATTTCTAAACTCGCTTATCCTGACCCTCTTCAATTTATTGAAGGTCATAAATATTTTGACCCTAAGTCATCGATGGATAAACCAAGGTGGTTAAATGTAGATGTCTCTTTAGTAAAAAAAATACCGCTCATTGAACTTAAGCAATTAAGGAAATTTGTAGAGCTTGAAAGTATGTTAATTCTCAGAAAAGGGAATCGTCTTTCAATTACTCCAGTCTTAGCACATGAATGGGAGTTTATTAATAACCAAATTAATTAGGTTGATCTAAACTTCCAATTGACTTTGGATAAGTCACTATTCCCCAAGGAATGCCAGGAACTGGAATTCTTTTTTTAATTATTAGGCTTTCTGCATCAATGACTAAAACCTCATCAGACCTTCCGCAGGCTAGCAATATATCTTTAGTATCTGGGGTAAATGTGAAATGCCAACATCTTCTTCCTTCAGTTCTAACTCGATCAATCCTCTCAAATGTTTTGCCATCATAAACTTCTAACGTGCTTCTTTTTTTATATCCTCCACTTGCAGCAACATATAATTTATCGCCACTGTGATTGAAACTTACACCGTAGGGTGAATTACCTGTATGCAAATCTCCCTCTTCCACGTCGTGTTGTGTATCAACAGTTTTTACATAATTAAAATTCTTGTCTAAAACAATGAAATTATTACTGTGCTCCAAAGTAGCAACATAAAATTGTCCATTCGGTGAAATTTTTATGCCTCTAGGTCTTAAGCCATAGGGTGTTGCATCGATTGTCTTTACGATATCACCTGAATTAAAATCATGGATAGTGATAGTGTTATCTGCCTCATTAGTCACAAGTATTTTTGTACCGTCTTCACTAAACTCAATTCCTTCTGTTTCTGGCCCAGCAGTAATCTCTCTTACTTTTTTATTTTGATCTAAATCAACAACAGCAACTTTTGCTGGTGTTCTGTCATCATCATCGTCATCTTCTTCCTGATTCATCTCCCCTTTTGCGGGTGGCTTACCCGTTGAGGATGGTTCCGTAGATACAAATACTTGGTTTTTATAAACCCTTACAAATTCAGGATTAATTCCTACATCAATATTTTTAACTTCTTTAGTCTCGTAATTAATCTTTGATAAGTTAGCATCAGCTTTATTGGCTGTAATTAAATACTTGCCATCATCGGTGACGCCTATGCCTCTTGGATAAGCAGCACCCACATCTATTTGCTCTGCTACTTCCATTGAATTTAAATCAATGACAGTGATTCCACCCTCTTGTGATGTAATAAATGCTTTTCCTCTGTCAGCCTCGCCACATCCAACTAAAAACATTACTAAAAAGATTAATTTAACGTATCTCATAACTTCCTCATATTTATATAATTTTATTAAATGATATATATTCTTATAATTCTATCAACCTGAAAATCATTAAAAGTGATTTTTTCCTAAAAATATTTTATAAGCTTCATTGTTAGTTTCATTGATATAGGTATAACCAAGTTTTTCTAAGAATTCTAAGAATTCTTCTTTTTTTTCTTTATCTACTTGCATCCCAACTAAAACTCTTCCAATATCTGAACCATGGTTCCGGTAATGAAATAAACTAATGTTCCAATGACCCATATGTTCTAGAAAATTTAAAAGTGCCCCCGGTTTTTCAGGAAATTCAAACCTATAAATAACCTCATTTTTAGCTTCTGGGGCATGGCCTCCGACCAAATGTCTCAAATGAAGCTTTGCCACTTCATTATGTGTTAAATCGATTGGATCAAGTGACGCTTTTTTAAGCTGCTCCATCAGTGACTTAGACTCATCAAAATTTTGTACACCTATGCCAACAAAAATATTTGCGCTAGAGTCACTAGAGTATCTATAATTAAATTCAGTAATATTTCGTTTACCGATTAAGCCACAAAAATCTTTAAATGCTCCCGGCTTCTCTGGAATTGTGACTGCAAAAATAGATTCTCTTTCCTCACCGATTTCTGCTCTTTCAGAAACAAACCCAAGACGATCGAAATTCATATTTGCCCCAGATGCAGTGGCAACAAAGGTTTTTGAATCAACATTATTTTTTTTAATATATGACTTTACCCCTGCAACTGCTAATGCGCCTGCAGGCTCTAAAATAGATCTCGTATCTTCAAATACGTCTTTTATTGCCGCACATATTTCATCATTATCAACAGTAATCATCTCATCAACATACTGCTGGCAAATTTTAAATGGAATTTCTCCTACTTGCTTTAAAGCTGCCCCTTCTGCAAATAAACTCACCGTATCTAAAATAACTCTCTTATTTGCCTTAAGAGATTGTGACATTGCATCTGCATCTTGTGCTTCGACTCCAATTATTTTTATTTCGGGTTTTACAGCCTTTATATAAGCAGCGATACCTGCAATTAAACCCCCACCTCCCACACAACAAAAAATAGCATCAATTGGACGAGAGTAATCTTCTAAAATTTCCTTGGCTATCGTCCCTTGTCCTGTAATAACTTCTTCATCATCAAATGGGTGAACAAATATTGAGCCATCTTTCTTTTGAATAACTAAAGCGAGATCAAAACACTCATGAAGTGTTTCGCCATGTAAGACTACTTTAGCGCCATGCGATTCAACAGCATTAATTTTTATAGTAGGCGTTGTTTTAGGCATTACTATAGTTGCATTACATTCTAAGATTTTTGCTGCCAATGCAACACCTTGAGCATGATTTCCTGCCGAACAAGCAATCACCCCATTTTTAAGATTCTCGTCACTTAAGTTTTTCATTTTGTTGTAAGCACCTCGGATCTTGAAAGAAAAAACTGGCTGAAGATCTTCACGCTTCAATAAAATATTATTTTTAAATCTTTTTGATAAATTTATTTGCTTTTCAAGAGGTGTCCTCAGAGCTGCATCATAAACATTTGCGTTATCAATACTGTCTTTAAACTTATTTTTCATAACTTAAGAAATACTCAATAAACATTTCAACGTGTATCATATAACCATAATTTTTGTTTAAAACAAAGGATTTACGGAAAATGGATTTAACACAGGATCAATTAAAGAAGCAAGTTGCGGATGCAGCAATTGAGTATGTCAAATCAGGAATTATTGGGGTAGGAACAGGATCGACAGCAAATTTTTTCATTGACGCTCTTGGCGAAATAAAAAATAAGATTGAAGGCGCAGTCGCTAGCAGTAAATCAACAGCCGATAGACTTGAGGCACATGGCATTGAGGTATTTGACCTTAATAGTGTCAATAATATTGATATTTACGTGGATGGTGCAGATGAAATTACTGAACATATGCATATGTTAAAAGGTGGCGGTGGTGCGTTAACAAGAGAGAAAATTGTTGCTGCCAATTCAAAAACGTTTATTTGTATATGTGATGAAAGTAAATATGTTCCCACCTTAGGTAAGTTTCCTTTGCCCGTTGAGGTTCTTCCTATGGCAAGAAGTTATGTCGCCCGAGAGTTAACTAAACTAGGGGGACAACCTCAACTAAGAGATTTTACAACAGACAATGGAAACGTCATTTTAGATGTGCATGGATTAATAATTAAAGATCCCATCGAAATGGAAGTTGAGATCAATCAAATTGTAGGTGTCGTCACTAATGGTTTATTTGCTAAGCGGCCTGCGAATATTTTATTACTTGGTACAAGTAATGGAGTAAAAACATACGCAAAAAACTAGGCAATATTCATATTATTGTCATAAAATGGTTATTAAAATTTAAGTTTTTGGAAAAATATTATGGTTTCAGAACACATATATAAACAATTTGACTCAGACCTCGGGGATATTAGAACGAAGGTGCTCGAGATGGGCACAATTGTTGAGGAACAAATAAGTAACAGCGTTCTTTCAATGGTTGAGTCTGATACAAAATTAGCTGGGGAAGTCATTGCCCGTGATGGTGAGGTCAATTCTCTAGAATCTGTTATCAATGAAGATATTTCATTAATCATTGCAAAGAGATCACCGACTGCAGGGGATTTAAGAAATGTATTAATGATGTTTAGAATTATTACTGACTTAGAAAGAATCGGGGATGAGGCATCAAAAATTGCTAAGGCGACTATCAGGATTTTTGAGAGTGACCGAATGAGTAAACCTAGGTTTAAAGAAATGAAAAGTATCGCTACTAATGTTCAAAGCATGCTTAAGTCATCTTTAAATGCTTTTGCCAGATTAGACACAGAAGACACCATAAATGTCTTAAAGAAAGATGAAGAAGTCGATGACGACTATCGATCTTTTATGCGACAACTGGTGACTTTCATGCTTGAAGATCCAAGAACCATCTCAATGTCGTTGGAAATGATATTTGTCACTAAATCACTTGAGAGAATAGGTGATCACGCAAAAAATATCTCAGAAGGTGTTATTTATACGGTCAGTGGCGAAGATGTGCGACACGTGCCAATTGAAAAAATTATTAAGACACTAAATTCATAAATAACCTACTTTGTAGGTACGTACCCAGAAGCTTCATCAGCACCATCGCCAAAAAAATATGCCTCCGTTTGTTCTGTCAAATACTTTCTCGCTTGTGGATCTACTAAACTGAGTCTATTTTCATTCACGAGCATGGTCTGGTGAGTTAACCAACCTCCCCAAGCCTCTTTAGAGACATTTTCAAATATTTTAACTCCTAAGGGACCTGGATAGGGTGGAAAATCCATACCCTCTGCCTCTTTATTAAGCTTCACACACTGAACTTTTCTTGCCATTGAGTCATTCCTCTATTAAACATTAAAAAAACTAACAACTTAATTATAAATTAATAAACGTATGTTAGTATTAAATCTGATTAAGGTGATAACTAATTATTTCTTATTAGTTATTTAAACGGGAAGTTAAGTGAAATACTTACACTGCCCCCGCAACAGTAATTGAGGATGGATATTTAATTCAACCACTGGGTTTATACCTGGGAAGGTTAATATTTAGTCTCATAAGTCTGGAGACCGGCCTTATCAAACTAGCATGGAAGTATTGCGGGGAAGCAATATTTATTGATAAGACTTTTTTCTTTATAAAAAAATAAAAAAAATTTTTACAATTTTTAAAAATTTCTCTTAGTGCGTTCATAACATATTAACGAATTTATTCGGGGTCGAATAAATTAAAGGAGAAGAAAGTTGTCAAAATTAAGAAAAGCATTACCCTTAGTATTACCAATATTACTCGCAGTTCCACAAATAGCCATAGCAGATCTTGAGCTCGAAGAAATTGAAGTCACCACACCCTTAAGAGTTCCAGAGAAAGCAAAAAATGTAATTGCTGATACAACTGTGATTACATCCGATGAAATAAAACGAGCAGGGCTGTCATCACTCCCGCAACTGCTGCAACAACAACCAGGAATAGAAGTTAATAATAACGGTGGCCCTGGTAAAGCCTCATCAATTAACATTCGTGGCACAAGCTCAACACATTCAATTATTTTAATAGATGGTTTAAGGGTCGGGTCTTCGACATTGGGTACTACAGCCATACAAAATATCCCCCTGTCACAAATTGAAAGAATTGAAATTGTCAGAGGTCCAGTTTCGAGTCTCTATGGCCAAGACGGGATTGGAGGCGTGATACAAATTTTTACAAAAAAAGGCAAGAAAGGATTTCATCCATATGTCTCTGCAGGTTACGGACGATATCAAACAAAAGAAATGGCTGCCGGCGTAGCTGCTGGTAATGATTCTACTTCGTTCGCTCTAAACCTTGCTGGAATGAATACAGATGCTTTTTCAGCTTTTGTGCCAAATGATAATGCAGGTGCAAACACACGAAATCTTGATAGTGATACTTATAGAAATAGAAGTGTTACCTCAAACTTGACCCATCAATTTACTGATAAGGTAAAAATCGATTTTCAATATTATTTGTCTACAGGCAGGAACATGTTTGATAGTCGCTTTGCAAATTTTGATGCGAATTATATAAATTATAAAGATAAAACCAAACAAGAAGCATATTCGACCAAGTTAACAGGAAACATAAGCGACGATTGGGAGTCATCACTAAAAATTGGAAAAGGCACTGATTTATATTCAGCTCAGCAAAAATATGACAATACAACTTTTGCTTATGTTCCTGGGGAGATTGATAAATATGAAACTTCACAATATCAACTTGCATGGCAAAATAATATAAATTTTGATTATGGATCATTGGTACTTTTATATGATTATTTAAAAGAAGAAATTGATACAACTAGTGTTTATGCTAAAGATGACAGAGACAATAATGGATTCGTGATTGCATATAATACACAATATGAGAAAAATACTCTCCAAACAAGCCTTCGACAAGATATAAATAGCCAATATGATAATGAAACCACAGGTTCAATTGGATACGCTTATCAAATCAATGACCGATGGAAAGCAAGCTCATCTTTCGGGACTGCCTTTGTAGCGCCAAGTTTTAATTTTCTTTATAACGGTAGCTCTGCTAATCCAGACCTAAAACCAGAGACATCTAAAAATATTGAGGCAAGTTTAAAATATAGTGAAAATTCAACTTCTGTTTCTTTAACAGCTTATCAAAATACGATAGATGATTTTATTATCAGTAATGCTGATACTGGTTTCACCCCTGAAAATTTAAACAAGGCTAAGATACAAGGGATGACATTAGCGGCCGATCATTTTTTTGGTAACCTTCAATTAAAAGGAAGTGTGACCAATGAGTCTCCAAACAATGAGGATACAGATAAAGATCTGCCACTAAGAGCAAATTTGTATGGTAGCGCACATCTAAACTACTATGTTCAAGATTGGATATTTGGAGTAGAGCAAATTAGTTCGGGTAGCCGTTATAATGATGCCGATAATACCGTTAAAATTGCGGGGTACATGCTTACAAATTTAGTAACCAATTATGTATTCAACGAAAAATTTACTGTTAATGTCAGGCTAGATAATGCGCTTGATAAAGATTATGCTCTTTCATATACCGGGAATCCGAGTACTACTGGATTTGCTTACCATACACCAGGCAGAAGTCTTTCGGCTAACTTACGATACGATTTCTAAAAATTAATTAAATTAATGGATAGGTTTAACTTCCAACCTATCCATTAATTAATTCTTTGGGCATCTGTTATTTTTGTTATAATTCATCCTATTTTTATACGGCCAGATAGCTCAGTCGGTAGAGCAGTGGATTGAAAATCCTCGTGTCGACAGTTCGATTCTGTCTCTGGCCACCATTTTAAAAAAGCTATTCAACAACTCACTCAGACGAAGAAAATTTATAAAATAGGCTCTATATAAGCTGAAGTCTAATTGCTTTTGAGAACAGAAGTAAACTGACTAAATCTTTTAAGTTTAAGTAAAAAGAAAAAGATTAGACCATAAACCATATTAGTTAATAAATATTCTGGGTAGTAATTCCATCCATGAATAATTGATTCAAAAAAGCTAGGATTTCCAAATCTTCCTGAGAAAATATAGTATGTATTTGTTGAAATGATAAAAGCAAAAGTAATAGAAACTAATAAAATAGGAGCGTAAAAATTCAGATGTTGATATAAATTTTTACTCTTTAATAAATAACCTGAATAAAAAAGAATTGCATACGTTGGGATCAACCCCCAGTAACCATCTGTTAAGCAGAACCCTTTACTGACATCAAATACCGCAGAACCAAAATCTATTAAAGTGCCGACGAAAAATAATGCGAAAAATAATGTTAAGGACGGGATAAAAAAACCAAGTACTAGAAATAAAATTAAAGACATATCAGGCAAGTTCAACTCAGTTAAAAAATGACTTCCCCTAGTAATAAACATCAATGAAAGAATTATAGTCAAAACTATTACTCTGTTAGTCGTTAAATTAAGCATTTTATGGATCTCAAAAATAAAGTAAATGTAGTTGAATTAGTACCTAATTATACATGCATCATTAGGGTGAAAAACGAATAGGTATAAATTAGATAGAAAAAGTGAGGCAAATGAATGCCTAAAATAGTAATGTTTTTTTATTTAACGTAGTTCTTAATTTAAGTTAGCATATGACATTGAATGTACCCTAACTATTTCCTCTAAAATCTAAAAAAAACTTTATTTTTTTTTAGATTTTAACTCAATGTTTTTAAATTCTAGGTAAGTCATTACGACACCTACAATTGCTAAAACAAAGCAAAAAATTCCAACAAAAAATATTAATGGATCTTCCATTTTTATTTCCTAGTAATAAGTTTGAAATAGATGGCAAATGTCAAAATTGATGGAATCCAAGTTGCAGTGAACAACCCTTCTTCTTTCTGACCATTAAACCAAAGATAAGCTGTTGTTATAAATGCAACGGCTACTGATAATAAAATACATAGATCTGATGTTTTCATATTACTCTACCCTTTAAATAAATTAAGATTAGTCTTCTTTCCAAAATGCCCATGAAGCAACTAATAAAAATATAACAGCTAATGTTGCATGTGACCTAATTTCTGTTGTGCCAGGGATTTTGAAAATTAATAAATCAATGTCATAAATACCCAGCATTAACATTCCTAAAACAAGCCATATAATCGTTATAAATGAAACTGCCAATGCTAATTTACCAATCAATTTTTTCAAGCAATAATCCTAGGAAGTAATTTTAATGATAATGATACAGACTTTACATATTTTACTTAACTTTAATCATGATAGACAATATAATTTATTATATGTTCAATGATTTATGGAATTCATTTTAGGAAATAAACTATGTTATTAATAACCGCTTTTTTTTCTTCAATTCTCGCTCTAATATTTTATAAGCTCTCAATTAACGTTATAAGGTTAAGAAGGAAATATAAAGTCTCATTAGGATCATCGAAAAAACATAAAGATTTAGATCAAGCAATACGTGCGCATGGAAATTTAAGTGAGTTTCTTCCAATAGGTTTAATTTTGTTAGCTTGTCTAGAAGTAAATCATCTTCCTAAGATTGTCGTTTTTATGTGCGGTCTATTTTTTCTCATTGGTAGATATCTTCATGCATCTTCTTTTTTAAAAGAAGAAATTGATTCATCTAATCGTGTATTAGGAATGAAAATAACTCACTGGAGCATTATTCTTATGGCAATTTTAAATATTATTACCGTTCTCGTCCGTGTCATTCTTTAAAAACTAGAATTTAAATACAAATAATAGTAATTCGTATTAACAAGAAAATTTTTAAATTATGTTTTAATTCAGATGTAATTTTAAATTAAGGAAATATATTATGAATAAAGAAAAAATCATTAAATCATTAAACCAGATACTTGAAATGGAACTGGCAGGGGTTGTTCGTTATACACACTATGCATTAATGGTATGTGGATATAGCAGAATTCCAATAATTGAATGGCTGAGAGGACAAGCAACTGAATCTCTAGATCATGCGAATCAAGCTGGAGAGCTAATAACGACACTTGGCGGCCATCCTTCACTTGGCATTGGTCCTTTATTAGAATCTCATAATCATGATATTGGTAATATTTTAAGAGAATCACTTGATCATGAGCTTGCTTCTCTAAATTGCTACAAAGACCTTCTCAAGTTAGTTGAAGGTGACTCCATAATGCTCGAAGAGTATGCAAGGACGATGATACATACTGAGGAAATGCATTTAGGTGAGGTAGATAAAATGTTAAGAAATCCTGGTGATGTTGAACCCTTTAATAAATGAAATTTGACTTAGAAGTTGATGCTATTGGTCTTAAATGTCCTCTCCCAATCTTATATTGTAAGAGGGGACTCAATAGTATTTCGGATAATCAAATATTAAAAATTAAAACCACAGATAAAAGTGCCCATAAGGATTTCAAATCTTTCTGTGATAAAACTGGGCACCAACTAGTTGAATATTTTAAAGAAACCGATGTAACTATCTTTTATATAAAAAAATTAAGTTTGTAATTTTTTTAGCTGCTGCACTAACCTATCTTTATGCTCAGAAAATTTATTGAGCCTCTCTTTTTCTTGCTTAATAATTTCTTTAGGGGCTTTGCTCACAAAATTTTTATTGCTAAGCTTTATTCCCGCTTTATTTAAGTCTATATCTGCCTTTTCAATTTCTTTTTTAAGTCTTATTGTTTCTGCTTCCTTATCGACTTCTATGTTCAGCATAACCTTATATTCATTGATGATCGCAACAGGTGCTTCTTTTTCTGGAAGATCTGCTGTTATTTTTGCATCAGATAGTTTTGCCAAACTGATGAGATATGGAAGATATTCCTCAAGCTCTTTTTTATTACCTGATAATGCTAACGGGATTTTATTCGCTGGCGAAATATCCATCTCACTTCGAAGACTTCTAACGTTATCTATTAATTTTTTAAGCATGTTTACCCATTCAATTGAATGGTCATCAATTTTTTCCTCTCTTGAAGTGGGAAATTTTTCAAGAGTAATAGACTCATGATCTTTTCTTATTAATGGAATAATTATCTGCCATATTTCTTCAGTAATAAATGGCATCACTGGATGGGCTAATCTCAAGATAGATTCTAATGTAGATAATAATGTTCTTCTGGTTGCTCTTTTTTGCGACTCATTGCCTTGTTGAATTTGGACTTTAGCAAATTCTAAATACCAATCACAAAATTCATCCCAAATAAACTGATAAAGCTCTTGAGAAACTAAATCGAATCTATATTCGCTATAAGCACGCTCTATATTTTTGAGGGTTTGTTGCAGTTTACTCACTATCCATCTATCTGCTTGAGAAAAACTTAAATAGCCGTCTACACATTTTCCGAAACCGTTATCTTCCTCGTCACAATTCATTAATACAAATCTTGACGCATTCCATAACTTGTTACAAAAATTACGGTATCCATCACATCTTTGTAAATCAAATTTAATATCTCTGCCTGGACTTGCTAGGCTTGCAAAAGTAAACCTTAATGCGTCTGTTCCAAAAGATGAAATGCCATTAGGAAATTCTTTGGTTGTTTTTTTAATAATTGATTCAGCTTGTTTTGGATTCATTAAACCTTGGGTTCTTTTTTTTAATAAGTCTTCAAGCGAAATGCCATCAATTAAATCGATAGGATCAAGAACGTTCCCTTTTGATTTACTCATTTTTTGCCCATCTTGATCTCTAATCAAACCGTGAACATAGACATGTTTAAATGGAATCTTATTTGTGACATATTTTGTCATCATTATCATTCTAGCTACCCAGAAAAAAATAATGTCAAAGCCGGTAACAAGTACTGAAGAAGGTAAATACTTATCTAATGCTAAATTTGATTTTTGTGGATATTCAGGTGTCCAATCAAGTGTTGAGAATGCCCAAAGTGCAGACGAAAACCATGTGTCTAGAACATCATCATCTCTTTTCAAGGCACCGGTATAGCCTTCTTTTTTTGCTAACTCAGACGCTTCTTCAAATGAATGAGCTACAAAAATCTCTTTATTATCTCCATACCAAGCTGGTATTTGGTGTCCCCACCAGAGTTGCCTTGATATACACCAGTCCTGAATATTTTCTAGCCATTGATTATAAGTATTCACCCAATTATGCGGATAAAACTTAATTTCTCCTTGTTCTACTAAATCAAGAGCCTCTTGCGCAATACTTTTCCCATTTGTACCATTTGATTTTGTCATTGAAACATACCATTGATCCGTTAACATTGGTTCTATAATTGAGTTAGTCCTGTCTCCTCTTGGTACTTTTAATTTGTGTTTTTTAATTTTATCAAGATATTTTTTCTCTTTTAAATCCTCTACAATTTTCTTTCTAGCAGCAAACCTATCCAAACCCTCATAAAGTTCTGTTCCATTTTTATTGATATGCCCATCAAGGGTTAGGATATTTATTATTGGCAAATCATGTCGTGCTCCGACAGTGTAATCATTAAAGTCATGAGCTGGCGTTACTTTAACGATTCCTGTACCAAATGTTGGGTCAACATAATCATCTGCAATAACTGGAATTTCCCTATTGATTAGTGGGATCAGTACTTTTTTACCAATTAATTTTTTGTATCGATCATCATCGGGGTGCACCATCAAGGCTGAATCACCTAACATTGTCTCAGGTCTTGTTGTCGCAATAGTGAGATAATTTTTTTCATCCTTCAAAGGATAATTAATATGCCATAAAAAACCATCTTCTTCTTCTTGTAACACTTCCAAGTCAGAAACAGCTGTTTGAAGGGTCACATCCCAATTAACTAATCTTTTACCTCTATAAATTAATCCATCTTGATATAGTTTGACAAAAACCTCAGTCACGCTTTTTGATAGGTCGCCATCCATTGTGAATCTCTCTCTTGCCCAATCTGGTGAAGTTCCTAAACGGCGCATTTGTTGGGTAATCTTTCCACCAGACTCTTCCTTCCACTCCCAAACTTTTTCAATAAATTTTTCTCTCCCTAACTCATGCCTTGAAATGCCTTTTTGGTCTAACTGCCTTTCAACAACAATTTGAGTTGCGATACCTGCATGATCTGTACCTGGCTGCCATAAAGTATTTTCACCTTTCATTCTATGGTATCTAGTGAGCATATCCATGAGCGTTTGATTGAAGCCATGCCCCATATGAAGTGTTCCAGTGACATTGGGAGGAGGTAACAAAATTGAAAAAGAATCTAATTTTGATTCATCCTCTCCCATCTTGTAGTAACCATTAGATTCCCAATATCGATACCATTTAGCCTCGATATCAATAGGTGAAAATGTTTTAGCTAATTCTTTTTTCATTAAATTTAGTTAGGAGTTTGAAGTGATAATATTAACATGCTCGATGATTCAACTTTCTTATTTTAGATGGTTTTTAAGAACATATTTCACAATGTTTATCTTTCTGAATTTTAAGGATTTTAAAATCTATATCTCTATGGTTTATTAATAATAATTTTCCATGAAGCGAAGTTCCTAAATCTAATAAAACTTTTATCACTTCACCTGCCTGAATTGAACCTACCAAGCCAACTAAAGGGGAGAAGACTCCATGATCAGAACATTTTAAATTTTGTTCTTCATCATTTCTTGGGAAAAGGCAATTATAACAAGGAGAATTATTATTTCTAAAATCAAATATTGAAACTTGTCCATCAAATTTTATTGCAGCTCCAGAAATGAGTGGACATTTTAGATCGAAGGCAATTTTATTTAAGGCATAACGAGTTTCAAAATTATCAGAGCAATCCACAATAACATCGACATCTTCTGCAACTAACTTAACTTCATCAATATTCATTTGGTTTTTTATGGGTATAACTTTTATATCTGAATTAATTTTGTTAATAGCTGCTTTTGCAGATTCAGCTTTATTTTGACCAATTGATTTTTCATCATGAATAATTTGACGTTGCAAATTTGATAAATCCACATCATCAAAATCACATATAGTTAACTTTCCAACTCCTGACGCAGCCAAGTAAATAGCAACGGGTGACCCCAATCCTCCTGCGCCAACAATTAAGCAATGACTTTGAAGTAATTTTTTTTGCCCTTCAAATTCTATTTCTGGTAACAAAATATGTCGACTGTATCTTTCAAGCTCTTTGTCTTGCATGGTTTTTATATTTTTTTTGAATTTATAAATAGTATTTCACAACTTAAAAAAAGAAACAAATTAGGGTGGCTGATAGTGCTCGAAAGCAAGACAGCTAGAATTACAATTCAGGTCTATACCAACAAAGCTACAACGTCTTGAGGCTACATAGATATTCTCGCATACTTTATCCTTCACCTGACCTTTTTCGGAAGACATTATCGCAGTTTTTTAAGAACCTAAAGGCAAGTGGCAAGTAATAATACAGCTATCTATCTGGACATCACAGACTAGAAATTGATATAGGATTTATGTCAAAGTAATATATAAATTGCAGGAAAAACAGATATTAATTTATGGGTATCAAAAAATTTATGTTCTAGTTCCTTTTAAAGCAAAAAATAAACCTCCTACCCATAAAAGTACATGAAAATGATCATACAATAATACGAAGGTAAGTGATTCTGGCTGTCCTATCCATATGACACCTGTAACAATACAACCAATTACAAAACCACTAAATCGTGTAATTAAATCACCTATCCAAACCCAACGAGTAAACATTATTAAACCACCAACTAGCAACCCTAACCCAGCTCCAAGTTCTCCGTAAGCTACAAACCACCATACAATATAAGGTAGTCCAAATGCATCTGCAATTTCTTGGGTCACTGGCATCTTTGATAATCCCTGTTGAATGAATACAATTATAAGTGGTATTCTTAACAACCAATGAGATAGGCGACGGAAGACAGGTATTTTCATTGCAAGTTCTTTTAATTTCATTTCTTTCTCTTATTTGATAAATTTTACTTTACTGAGGGCGTTCAATTTATTTTAATTGTTAGCCTAATAACCATTACTTAAAAAAAGTAATTGTAATATTGATGTTAAAATGGAGGTAATAAAGCCCCCATTTTTATAATACTTAATGAATGCTACTTCTTATATTTAGCGGCTTCTTCAGAGCCTCCAGTTGCAGTTCCTTTACTATATGAATGAGCACCTACTCCAGCTAAATCACCATTCTGGATAATTAAATACTCATCTCTAATAGGTCTGTTCTCAAATAAACACTCAAGAATTTCTCTTACTCCAGCAGCATACCTAGCTTGAGCCGATAAAGATGTTCCTGAAGTATGAGGAGTCATACCATTATTTGGCATATTTCTCCAAATATGATCGTTTGGAGCTGGTTGAGGAAACCAAACATCGCCAGCATATCCACTTAAATGACCAGATTTCAATGCGTCTGCAATTGCATCTTTGTCACATATTTTTCCTCTAGCAGTATTTACAATATAAGCACCTTTTTTCATCTTACTAATCATCGCTGCATCAAATAAATGTTCTGTTTCTGGGTGAAGGGGGCAGTTTATTGTTACAACATCACAAACTCCAACCATAGATTCAACTGATTCATGGAATGTTAAATTTAATTCTTTTTCCACCGAATCAGGTAATCTATGCCTATCAAAATAATGAAGATGTACATCAAAAGGCTTCATTTTTCTTAGTACGTCTAAACCAATTCTTCCTGCAGCCACAGTACCTATATGCATGCCTTCAACATCATATGATTTTTTG